>Ga0160440_100003_pt1 | contig 688892 bp, 631 predicted proteins | sample HID1971I_E1MG_FD_108277 | JGI IMG/M metagenome (GOLD analysis project Ga0160440, IMG submission 108277) | Enriched millipede-associated microbial communities from UW Madison campus, WI, USA - HID1971I_E1 MG | ecosystem: Host-associated > Arthropoda: Insects > Digestive system > Unclassified ... | reverse complement strand
TCCGCCCGTGGAGGCGGGACTACTCAACAACTCGGAGAGATGCATGCTTTGGGAAAAGAAGCTGGCGCAGTGGAGCGCCGCGGTCCGCGCACGGGCCAACCTGCCCGCGCGGCTCACCTTGTGGGACGGCCAGTCCTACGACTTCGGTGACTTCAGCGGACCGGCGGTCACGCTGCACGTGAAATCGCCCGCGGCGCTGTCGCTGATGCTGCAGCCCACGCTCGACAACCTGGGCGAGGCCTACGTCAAGAGCAAGATCGACATCGAAGGCAAGCTCAGCGACGTGATCGACATCGCCTACGGCCTGGCGAAGACCTCGCTCGACAAGCCCGGCGGCGCGCTGCAGAGCATGGCGCGCTACTTCGCGCACACCAAGTCGTCGGACAAGAAATCGATCGAGTACCACTACGACGTGTCCAACGCGTTCTACCAACTCTGGCTCGACGCGAACATGGTCTATTCGTGCGCCTACTTCGAGAACGGCGACGAAGACCTGGCCACCGCGCAGCTGAAGAAGATCGACCACATCCTCACCAAGATCGAACTGCAGCCCGGGCAGACGCTGCTCGACATCGGCTGCGGCTGGGGCGCGCTGGTGATCCGCGCGGCGCAGAAATTCGGCGCGCGCTGCGTGGGCGTCACGCTGTCGCAGAACCAGTTCGACCTCGCGACCGAACGCGTGAAGGCCGCAGGCCTCGCAGACCGCATCGAGATCCGCCTGCAGGACTACCGCGACGTGACGGGCCAGTTCGACCGCATCACCAGCGTCGGCATGTTCGAGCACGTGGGCCGCAAGAACCTGCCCGAGTACTTCAAGCGCGTGCAGCAGTTGCTGGCCGACGACGGCATCGTCATGAACCATGGCATCACCTCGTCCGACCCCGAGGGCGGCGGTGTGTCGTACGGCGGCGGCGACTTCATCGACCGCTACGTGTTTCCCAACGGCGAGCTGCCGCACATCAGCCTGGCGCTGCAGGCCATGCAGCAGGGCGGGCTCGAGGCCTTCGACGTGGAAAACCTGCGCCGGCACTACGCGCAGACGCTGCGCCACTGGAGCGACGCCTACGAGGCCCATGCCGACGAGGCACGCGCGCTGGTCGACGAAGAGAAGTTCCGCATCTGGCGCATCTACCTCGCGGGCTGCGCCTATGCCTTCGAGAACGACGACGTGGCGATCTACCAGATCGTCGGGCGCAAGGCGGGCAGGGCGGCGAGCACGCTCCCGTGGTCGCGCCGCTATATCTACGACGGCACCTCGGCGCTGCGCGCCTGACCCGTCAAGGCCGCGTTGCGGCTACTCGAGCGTGAAGCCGATCTTCACCGTCACCTGCCAGTGCGCGACCTTGCCGTCAACCACGTGGCCACGCGTCTCGGTGACGGTGAACCACTGGATGTTGCGCACCGTCTCGTGCGCCTTCGCGATGGCGGTCTGCACCGCGTCCTCGATGCTGGTCTTGGACGAGCCCGTCAGCTCGAGCGACTTGTAGACATGGTTCGACATGGCGGCTGCTCCTTGGGTGGTTGCGCGCCCATCGTAGCCAGCGCACGGGGGGCGAGGCAACACCTTTGGGCGCGCGGATGCGATGCAAACCGCATCAGGACATTCGCAATCCGTCGTTGGCAACGGCGGGTGCGCTTCGCAGAATCGGCGGCATCGAACCAGGGAAACCGCCCGTCATGCCACTGCACACCGTCGCCTCTTCATCCCCGGCCGCACAGGCCCGCCACGTCCTCGCGCTGACCGCCATCGCCTGGTGCATCGCGCCGGCGTCGCCGCATGAAGTGGCACGCCGCGCACCGCACGGCCACGTGCCGCTGCGCGTGCGCAGGCGGCTGCACGCCACGGCCGTGGCGGCGCTCCTGCCCTATGCATGGTGAGCCGCGCGACCCCGCAGATTCCAGATATCGATAGAGGAATTCAGCGCAAACGGCCCGTGCGATGGCTCGCAGAATTTGAAGCACACCCGCTTCCACTGCGCCATCGCCGAACACCGTGTCCTACTCGCTCTCCCTGCTCGACAAGAGCCTGATCCCCGAAGGTGCCGATGCCACGCAGGCGTTCCAGCACACCATCGCGCTGGCCCGGCGCGCCGAACGGCTGGGCTACCGCCGCTACTGGCTGGCCGAGCACCACGGCAACCGCACCTACGCCGGTTCGGCGCCTGAGGTGCTGGCCTCGCACCTGCTGGCCAAGACCTCGCGCATCCGCATCGGCACCGGCGGCGTCATGCTGCAGCACTACAGCCCCTTCAAGGTCGCGGAGACCTTCAAGGTGCTGGCCTCGCTGGCGCCGGGCCGTGTCGACCTGGGCATCGGCAAGGCGCCGGGCGGCCTGCCGCTGACCAGCAAGGCGCTGCAATCGCTGCACGATCCGGCGAAGGCGAAGGCCCTCGATTTCGAAGCGCGCCTGCGCGAGCTCGATGCCTTCCTGCACGACGGCGTGCCCGCCGACCATGCGCTGGCCGGCGCCGTGGCCACGCCGTTTCCGCCGGTGGCGCCGCAGCGCGTGCTGCTGGGCGGCAGCCCCGAGAGCGCGCTGCTCGCCGCGCGGCTGGGCTGGCAGTTCGTCTACGCGGGCCACTTCAACGGCGACCCCGTGAACATCGGGCAATCGATCGACGCCTACCGCGGCGCGACCGGCCGCGCGCCGCTGCTCGCGCTGTTCGCCTTCGCCGCCGAAACGCATGCCGAAGCCGCCGAGCGCGTGGGCGCGCTGCGCAGCTTCCGCGTGACCTTGCCCACGGGCCAGAGCGTGAACCTGCCCAGCCTCGAGGCCGCCGCCGAGTTCGCGCGGCAGGCCGGCGCGAGCGACTACCGCACCGAGGAGCGGCGCCCGCATGTCATCGCCGGCACCGGCGACGAGGTGCGCGACGCGCTCGAAGCCCTCAGCGCGCGCCATGGCATGGAGGAGTTCGTGATCGACATCCCGGTGGCGGACTTCGCCGCGCGCGCCACGGCGGTCGAGCTGCTGGCGCAGGCCCGCGAACCCGCACTGGCCTGAGTTTTTTCTTTTTCCCATCACAAGAACGATCGTCATGAGCAACATCCAGTTCGGCGTCATGCTGCAAGGGGCCGGCAGCCACATGAATGCCTGGAAGCACCCGGGGGGCCCGGCCGATGCCAGCGTCAACCTCGACTTCTTCATCCGCAGCGCGCAGAAGGCCGAGGCCGCGGGCATCGCCTTCGCGTTCGTGGCCGACGGGCTCTACATCAACGAGAAGTCGATCCCGCACTTCCTCAACCGCTTCGAACCGATCTCCATCTTGTCGGCGCTGGCCGCCGTCACCACGAAGATCGGCCTGGCGGGCACCATCTCCAGCTCGTACAGCGACCCGTTCACGGTGGCACGGCAGTTCGCCTCGCTGGACCTCATCAGCGGCGGGCGCGCGGGCTGGAACGTGGTGACCACGCCGCTGGAAGGCAGCGCCAAGAACTACAGCCGCGCCCACCCCGAGCACGCGCTGCGCTACGAGATCGCCGACGAGTACCTGGCCGTGACGCAAGGCCTGTGGGACAGCTGGGACGACGACGCCTTCGTGCGCGACCGCGAGAGCGGCCAGTTCTTCGACCGCGACAAGCTGCACACGCTGGACCACAAGGGCCGTTTCTTCCAGGTGGCGGGGCCGCTGAACATCCAGCGTTCGCCGCAGGGCCAGCCGGTGATCTTCCAGGCCGGCTCGTCGGACGCGGGCATCGGCCTGGCGGGCAAGTACGCCGACGCGGTGTTCACCCATTCGCCCTCGCTCGAAGACACGCGCACCTTCCTCAAGCAGGTCAAGGCCAGCGCCGTGGCGCAGGGGCGGCAGGCCGGCGACGTGAAGATCTTCCCGGGCATCGGCCCGGTGGTCGCGGCCACGGAAGCCGAGGCCGAGGCCAAGTACCTCGCCATCCGCGCACTGCTGACGGTCGAGGAGGCGCTGGCCTACCTGGGCCGCTTCTTCGACCACCACGACTTCAGCCAGTACCCGCTCGATGCGCCGTTCCCCGAGCTGGGCGAGATCGGCCGCAACAGCTTCCGCTCGACCACCGACCGCATCAAGGCCAATGCCAAGGCCAAGGGTCAGACGCTGCGCGAAGTGGCACTCGAAGTGGCCACGCCGCGCACGCAGTTCGTGGGCACGGGCGAGCGCATCGCCGACGAGATCATCCGCTGGGTGGACGAGGGCGCGGCCGACGGCTTCATCCTCGGTTTCCCGGTCCTGGGGCAGGGCCTGGACGACTTCATCGAGTTCGTGGTTCCCGCACTGGAGGCGCGCGGCCGCTACCAGCGCACGCTGCCCGGCCAGACCCTGCGCGACCACCTGGGCCTGCCGCGCAAAGCGAGCCGCCATGCCGCGCCGCAGGCCGGCGCCACCGCCGAGCGCAAGGCCGCCTGATGGGCGCCGCGCTGCCACGACCGGCCCTGAAGGACATCCACCGCGTCGAATCCACCATTGCCGGCTACGGCGACGAATTCATTGCGCTGCGGCGCGACATCCACCAGCACCCCGAGCTGTCGTTCAAGGAGCACCGCACCTCGGCCCTCGTGGCCGAGCGGCTCGCGGCATGGGGCTACGAGGTCACGACGGGCCTGGCCGGCACCGGCGTGGTGGGCACGCTGCGGCGCGGGCCGGGGCGCAGCCTCGGCATCCGCGCCGACATGGACGCGCTGCCGATCCACGAAGCCACGGGCCTGCCGTACGCGAGCGAGAACGCGGGCGTGATGCACGCCTGCGGCCATGACGGCCACACGGCGATCCTGCTCGCGGCGGCGCGCTTCCTGGCGGAGGCGGGCGCCTTTCACGGCACGCTGCACCTGATCTTCCAGCCCGCCGAAGAACTGGGCGCGGGCGCCAAGAAGATGATCGACGAGGGCCTGTTCACGCGCTTCCCGTGCGACGCCGTCTTCGGCCTGCACAACTGGCCCGGCGTGGGGGCTGGGCACGTGGGCTGCGTCACCGGGCCCGCGATGGCCGCCATCGACCAGGCGCACATCACGGTGCGCGGCAAGGGCGGCCACGGCGCGCAGCCGCACGAGACGGTCGACCCCGTGGTCGCGAGCGCGCACCTGATCGCGGCGCTGCAGACCGTGGTGTCGCGCAACGTCGATCCGCTCGACATGGGCGTGATCACGGTGGGCTCCATCCACGGCGGCGAAGCCTCCAACGTGATTCCGAACACCGTCGAGCTCAAGCTCACGGCACGCTCGTTCAAGCCCGAGGTGCGCGCGCTGCTGGCGCAGCGCATTCCCGCCCTGGCGCGGGCGCAGGCCGAGAGCTTCGGCGCGCAGGCCGAGGTCGACTACCGGCCGGGCTTTCCGCCGGTGGTCAACCACGTGGAGGAAACCGCCTTCGCGCGCGCCGTGGCGGTCGACACCTTCGGCGCGCAGCGCGTCGACCCGGCCTTCCGCCCGCGCACCGCCAGCGAAGACTTCGCCTACATGCTGCAGGCCCGTCCCGGCAGCTATGTGTTCTTCGGCAACGGCGAGAGCGCCTCGCTGCACAGCCCGCGCTACGACTTCAACGACGCGATCCTCGCGCCCGCGGCCGTGTACTGGGCCCGGCTGGCCGAGCGTTTTCTTTCCGCCGACGGCGACACCCAGGAAACCACCTCATGAGCGAACAGTTTCTCTACACCACGCCGCTGGACCCGCTGGCCCGGCCGTTGATCGAAGGGCTCACCTTCGAGTACGACAGCCGCTACGGCGACGTGCTGCGCGAGCCCGGCGCGCCGCGCGAGATCGACCGCTACGCGCCCGAGGTGTTCGCGCCGCCGCACGGCAACTTCGTGCTGCTGCTGCGCGACGGCGTGGCGATCGGCGGCGGTGCCTTCATGCGCCACGACGAGCGCACCGCCGAACTCAAGCGCGTGTGGACGCATGGCGCGCTGCGCCGCCAGGGCCTGGCCAGCCGCGTGCTGGCCGAGCTGGAGGCGCAGGTGCTGCGCCAGGGCTACGAGCGCATCTACCTCACGACCGGCTTTCGCCAGCCCGAGGCCGTGGGCCTGTACCGCAGCCATGGCTACACGGCGCTGTTCACCGACGACGCAGACCCCGAGACGCCGCGCAAGCTGCCGTTCGAGAAGCACCTGGCGCAATGGGCCACGCAAGGCCGTGCCGGTGCGGCACTGAGCGGGGCGGTGTCGCGATGAACACGACCACTGTGCTCGACGTTGGCCCCGAGCCGCGCAGCCCCGCACCCGTTGTCCGCCCCACCCAGCGCAGCGACGCGGCACCGCCCGCCAAGGGCGACTACTCGCACTTTCGCATCGTGCCCGCGACCTACCCGGCGCGCACCGTCGGCACCGTCTTCGCGGTGGCGGTGATCGGCCTCGTGCTGCATTCGGTGCTCACCAACCCGCGCTGGGGCTGGCCGGTGTTCGCGCAGTGGTTCTTCTCGGAGCCGGTGCTGGCCGGGCTGGGCCGCACGCTGCTGCTCACGGCGCTGGGCGCGGTGCTGGGCTTCTTCTTCGGCACGGGGCTGGCGCTGGCGCGGGTGTCGCGCTCGCCGCTGCTGGCGCGGCTGGCCTGGGTGTTCACCTGGCTCTTTCGCTCGGTGCCGGTGATCGTGCTGCTCTTGATCATCAACAACCTGGGCTACCTGTACGAGACCGTGTCGCTGGGTGTGCCGTTCACCGACCTGACCTTCTTCTCGTACCCGACCACGCAGCTCATCAGCCCCTTCGTGGCGGCGCTGCTGGGCCTCACGCTGAACCAGGCGGCCTTTGCCTCGGAGATCGTGCGCGGGGGCATTTTGTCGGTGGACCAGGGGCAGCTGGAAGCAGCCGCCGCGCTGGGCCTTTCGCGCCGGCGCCAGGCCTCGCGCATCGTGCTGCCGCAGGCCATGCGCAGCATCCTGCCCACGGCCTTCAACGACATCATCGGGCTGGCCAAGGGCACCTCGAACCTCTACATCCTGGCGCTGCCCGAGCTGTTCTACACGATCCAGATCATCTACCGGCGCAACCTGGAAGTGATTCCGCTGCTCATGGTGGCGACCGTGTGGTACCTCGTGATCCTCACCGTGCTGTCGGTGGCGCAGCACTACATCGAGCGGCATTTCTCGCGCGGGGCCTTGCGCCATGCGCCGCGCTCGTGGCTGGGCGGCGTGGTGCACGGGCTGTGGGCGCGGGGCAGGGCGCCGGCCGTGGTGCCCGTGTCGGCACCGGCGCCGTCCCCCGCGCAGGTGCCGCGCTGGAACGGCTCGCGCGCCCCGGGTGGCGAGGTGACGATCCACGGCGTGTCCAAGCGCTTCGGCGCGCTGCAGGTGCTCGACGACGTGACCTTCACCGCGCCGCGTGGCAGCGTCACCGTGATCCTCGGGCCCTCGGGCTCGGGCAAGTCGACGCTGCTGCGCACCATCAACCACCTGGAGCGCGTGGACGACGGCTTCATTGCCATCGACGGCGAACTCATCGGCTACCGGCGCGACGCCGACACGCTGTACGAGCTGCACGAGAAGGACATCCTCGCGCGCCGCGTCGACGTGGGCATGGTGTTCCAGAACTTCAACCTGTTCCCGCACCTCACGGTGCTGGAGAACATCGTCGAGGCGCCGCAGTCGGTGCGCGGCCTGCCGCGCGCCGAGGCCGAGGCGCTGGCCACCGACCTGCTGGCCCGCGTCGGCCTGGCCGACCGCAAGGACGCCTACCCGCGCCAGCTCTCGGGCGGCCAGCAGCAGCGCGTGGCGATCGCGCGGGCGCTGGCACTCAAGCCCAAGGTGCTGCTGTTCGACGAGCCCACCTCGGCGCTCGACCCCGAGCTGGTGGGCGAGGTGCTCGCGGTGATCGAGGAGCTCGCGAGCTCCGGCACCACGCTGGTCATCGTGACGCACGAGATCGGCTTCGCCCGCGAGGTGGCCGACACCGTGGTCTTCATGGAGCAGGGCCGCATCCTCGAAACCGGCACGCCCGAGCAGGTGTTCAACGCACCGAGGCATCCGCGCACGGCCGAATTCCTGGCCAAGGTGCTCTGAGTTTTTTCCCTTCCCCGTTTTTCAAACCGACCGCTTTCATGACCCATCGACGCCATCTCCTGACTGTTCTTCTTGCGGCCTTGCTGCCCCTGGCCGCCACGGCCCAGACCGCCCCGGTGCCCGACCTGAGCCCCGAGCAGCCCGGTCGCCCGCGCGCGCAGAAGATCGACGAGGCCGTGCGGCTCGCGAAGGACTTCAAGTTCCAGAAGGAAGGCGTGCTCGTCGTGGGCACCACCACCGGCCGGCTGCCGTTCGCGGCCTACGCCACCGACACCAAGACGCCCGTGGGCAACGCGCCCGACATCGCGCAGCTCGTGGCCGACAGCCTGGGGCGCAAGCTGGAGCTGGTGTCCACCGCCTGGGCCGACTGGCCGCTGGGCCTGCAGTCGGGCAAGTTCGACGTGGTGGTGTCCAACGTGACCGTCACCGAGGAGCGCAAGGAGAAGTTCGACTTCTCGACCTACCGCAACGACCAGCTCGGCATCTACGTGAAGTCGGACAGCAAGCTCGGCCCCATCAAGGAGCCCAAGGACATCGCGGGCCTGAAGCTCATCGTGACGGCCAGCACGAACCAGGAGCAGATCCTGCTGCGCTGGAACAAGCAGAACCTCGCCGCCGGCCTCAAGCCCATCGAGATCCAGTACTACGACGACGATGTGGTGCAGCGCCTGGCCATCCAGTCGGGCCGCGCCGACGCGTACGTGGGCCCCAACGCCATCGCGGCCTACGAGGCGCGCGACGGCAAGACCCGGCTCGCGGGCCTGGTGTCGGGCGGCTGGCCGCTCAACGCCGAGATCGCCGTCACCTCGCGCAAGGGCTCGGGCATTGCCGAGGCCGTGACGCTGGCGCTGAACACGCAGATCAAGAACGGCAACTACGGCAAGGCGCTGTCGCGCTGGAACCTGGCGTCCGAGGCCATCGAGGTGGCGCGCACCAATCCGCCCGGCCTGCCGAAGAACTGAGGGAGGGGACCATGTCGCTCAAGAAAAAACTGGGGGCGCTGGCCGCCCTCGGGCTGATGGCGTTCGCGCCGGCGCATGCCGCCGACGCCTTCGACTTCAGCCCCGAGCAGAAGGGCCGCCTGCACACCGGCAAGGACGCCGAGGCCGTCAACGCCATTCCCCCGAGCTTCAAGTTCGTGAAGGAGGGCGTGCTGACCATCGCCATTGCGCCGTTCGCGCCGCCGATCTCCACCTACGCCACCGACGCGAAGACCGTGGTGGGGTTCGACCCCGACTTTGCCCACCTCATCGCCGAGGCGCTGGGCCTGAAGCTGGAACTGCGGCCCGTCGCCTGGGCCGACTGGCCGCTGGGCCTGAGCTCGGGCAAGTACGACGCCGTGATCTCCAACGTGGGCGTGACCGAGCAGCGCAAGGAGAAGTTCGACTTCTCGACTTACCGGCTCGGCCTGCACGGCTTCTACGTGCGCACCGACAGCGCCATCCAGTCGATCCGCGAGCCGAAGGACGTGGCGGGCCTGAAGCTCACGACCGGCGCGGGCACCAACCAGGAACGCATCCTGCTCGAATGGGACCGGCAGAACGTGGCCGCGGGCCTGAAGCCGGTGTCGATCCAGTACTACGACGACGATGTGACGCGCTGGCTGGCGGTGACGACGAAGCGCGTCGATGCCAACTTCAACCCCAACGCGCCGCAGGCCTACGAGGCCGCGAAGAACGGGCAACTGCGGCTGGCCGGCACCGTGAACGCGGGCTGGCCGTTGAAGTCGGACGTGGCCGTGGCCACGCGCAAGGGCAGCGGCCTGGCGGTGGCGCTGACCACCGCGGCCAACGGCCTGATCCGCAACGGCACCTACGCCAAGGCGCTCGCGCGCTGGCGTCTGGCGGAAGAGGCGCTGCCGAAATCGGAGGTCAACCCGCCGGGGTTGCCGAAGTTCTGACCCTGCGAACCCCACGACCATGACCATCCACCACATCGGTTTCCTCACGCCCGGCAACTACGACGAGGCCGACCCGCACGCGGGCCTCGAAGCCGCGCTGCGGCTCTTTGAATTCGGCGAGCGGCGCGGCTTCGACAGCGCCTGGGTGCGCCAGCGCCACCTGGAGCGCGCCGTGTCGTCGGCACCGACCTTCCTGGCCGCCGCCACGCAGCGCACGCGCCGCATCGAACTCGGCGCGGCCGTGATCCAGATGGGCTACGAAAACCCGTTCCGGCTCGCCGAAGACCTGGCCACCGTCGACGTGCTCTCGCGCGGGCGCCTGCAGGTGGGCCTGAGCGCGGGCGCGCCGCCGCACGGCGCCTTGCTGGGCGGTCGCTTCCAGGACGCGCCGCCGGCCACCGTCGACTTCACGCACAAGCGCGTGGCGCGGCTGCGCGCCAACCTCGAAGACGTGCTGCTGGGCGACGAAGACACGGTGGTCGAATCGGCCGGCGGGCGCGTGCGTCCGCGCGTGCAGCCCTATGCGCCCGGCCTGGTGGGGCGGCTCTGGTACGGCGGCGGGTCGCTGCGCTCGGCCGAATGGGCGGGACGCAACGGCTTTCACCTGCTGCTGGGCAATGTGCTCACGGGCGAGACCACCGACGACTTCCTCGAGGCGCAGACCGGCCTCGTCGAGCGCTACCGCGCCAGCGAAGTGCCGGGCGCACGGCGCGGGCGGATCGCGCTGGGCCGCGTGATCGTGCCGCTCGACGGCGCCGATGCCGCCACGCGGCGGCGCTACCGCGCCTTCGCAGCAGGCCGCGTCGAACGCACGCTGTCACCGCAGGGCGAGCGCCGCACGCTGTTCGCCGGCGACCTCGTGGGCAGCGCGGACGAGATCCTCGAGCGCCTGCACCGCGACCCGGTGCTGCCGCTGGTGAGCGAGCTGCGCGTGGAGCTGCCCTACAACTTCGACAGCGAGGCCTACGAGCAGATCCTGGACGACCTGGCGGTGCGCATCGCGCCCGAACTGGGCTGGCGGGTGCGCGCCGAGCTGCCACATCAAGAGGCCGCACTCGCCTGAGCCTCAGACGCTTTGCGCATGCGCTTATCGCAAACGCTTCGTTGGTGATCGCGGGTGGCCTGCCTAGAGTTCGCTCTGATCTGTTTCTGATGTCTTCCATTCAACACAAGGAGTCCCGCATGTCGATCTTCAGCAGATGGTGGCGCGCCGCGTCCCTCGCCACGCTGACCTTCCTGGCCACCGCACCGTCGGCCTTCGCGCAGGCCTCGGCCGACGGCAGCGGGCCGCTGGTCTCCACCGACTGGCTCGAGAAGAACCTGCGCAACCCGAAGCTGCGCGTGATCGAGGTCAGCGTGAACCCGGGCCTGTACGAGCGCGGCCACATCCCGGGCGCGGTGAACTTCTCGTGGCACAACGACCTCAACGACCGCGTGCGCCGCGACATCGTGAGCCAGGCCGAGTTCGAGAAGCTGCTGTCGGCGGCCGGTGTCGACAAGGACACCACCGTGATCCTCTACGGCGACACCAACAACTGGTTCGCCGCCTGGGGCGCCTGGGTGTTCGACCAGTACGGCGTGCAGAACGTGAAGCTGCTCGACGGCGGGCGCAAGAAGTGGGAGGCCGAGAACCGCGTGCTCGACAACCGCGCGCCCGAGCATGTCGCCACGCGCTTCAAGGTGACGCAGCCCAACCCGCAGCTGCGCGCGCGGCTGGCCGACGTGCTGGCGGTGGCCGAGGGCCGCTCCGACGCGAAGCTGGTCGACATCCGTTCGGCCGACGAGTACAGCGGCAAGATCTTCGCGCCGGCCGGCGCCGCCGAACTGGCGGTGCGCGCGGGCCACGTGCCCGGCGCGGCCAACGTGCCCTGGGGCCGCGCGGTGAACGAAGACGGCACCTTCAAGTCGGCCGCCGAGCTGAAGGCGATCTACGCTGCCGTGGGCATCGACGGCAGCAAGCCGGCCATCACCTACTGCCGCATCGGCGAACGCTCGAGCCACACCTGGTTCGCGCTGCACAAGATCCTGGGCTACAAGAACGTGCGCAACTACGACGGCTCGTGGACCGAGTACGGCAACGCCGTCGGCGTGCCGGTGAACAACCCGGCCGGCACGGTGTGGGCGTCCAAATGAATGAGTTGAGGTGAGATGAGTTCGAGGTGAGTCGGCGTTGGAGGGACCTCGCGGCCTCTCTGATGAGCGACATTGGGCGAGCCCTCGGGCTCGCTTTTTTTTGGACCCAAGAAAGAGGAACCGGGGCATGTCCGCTTCGTCAATCCATGCGGCGCCTGTGCCGCTTTCTCGCACGGGCCTGGCCGCTGCGGTCGTCGTGTTGTTGCTGGTCGCCGCCAGCGTGCACCTGCTCGGCGAGCGCAGCGGCGGCCGTGCGCTGGCCTTCGCGCTCGGGCTGGGCGCGGTGCTCGGCGTGGTGCTGCAGCGCTCGCGCTTCTGCTTCTACTGCCATGCGCGCGACTACTTCGAAGGCGGCGACGCGCGCGGCCTGCTGGCCATCGTGGCCGCGCTCGCGGTCGGCACCGTGGGCATGCACGTCGTCATGACGGGCTGGCTGCCCGTGCCGCAGCCGGGGCGGTTGCCGCCCGATGCGCACATCGGGCCGGTCAGCGGCGCACTGGTGCTCGCGGGGCTGGCCTTCGGCGCGGGCATGGTGGTGTCGGGTTCGTGCATCAGCGCGCACTGGTACCGGTTGGGCGAAGGCTCGCCGACCGCGCCGTTCGCGCTGCTCGGTGCCGGTGCGGGCTTCCTGCTGGGGTTCGGCAGTTGGAATTGGCTCTACAGCGCAACCATCGCCACCGCGCCCGTCGTGTGGCTGCCGCATCACCTGGGCTATGCGGGCTCGGCCGCGCTGCAGCTGGCGGTGTTCGCGGCGCTTGCGGCCTGGCTCTGGCGAAAGCTTCCGGCGGGCGAGGCGGCGTCGCCCACGCCGCGCCGCTTCATCGACGCCGCGCGCCGGCTGCTGCACGGGCGCTGGCCGTATGCGTGGGGCGGCCTCGCGGTCGGTGCGATCGCCGTGATCGTGGTGCTGCGGCTGCGCCCGCTGGGCGTGACGGCCGCGCTCGGCAGCGCCGCGCGCGACCTCGGTAACGCGCACGGCTTGCTGCCGCAGCGCCTGGACGGGCTCGACGGCTTCGGCGGCTGCGTCACGGCGGTGGTCGAAAGCCTCTGGCAGACGCCCAACGCGCTGCTGGTCGGCGGCCTCGTGGCGGGTGCGCTGGCCGCCGCGCTGGCGAGCGGGCAGTTCAAGCCCGCATGGCCGACCGTGGGGCAGGTGGTGCGTGGCCTCGGCGGCGGCGTACTGCTGGGGTGGGGCGCGATGACCGGGCTGGGTTGCACGGTGGGCAACCTGCTGTCGGGCACGATGGCTGGGGCGCTATCGGGCTGGGTGTTTGGCGCGAGCGTGCTGCTGGCGGTGTGGGGTGGATTGCGATTGAAGCGGCTGGCGACGAGGGCGTAGCGTTCGGTTCATCGTCACGCGGCAGACACCGCATTTCCATATGCGGAGTCCTTCTTTCGAGACGGCGCGGGGCAGGGCACAGTCCCTCACGCACAGGCACAGGACGACGCCGCCCCGCGCGGTCGTCCGCCTGTCTTCTCTTCCAAAGAACACCCGAGGGATTCCATGCTCCGACCACTCCTGACCGCGGCCCTGCTGGCCGCCGGCCTGCTGCAGGCGCCTGTTGCCGCCGCCGAAACCGTGCGCTGGGCACGCAGCGCCGACCCCGCCACGCTCGATCCGCATGCGGTCAACACCGGCACCAACTTCGGGCTGCTGCACCAGATCTACGAACCGCTGATCCTGCGCGGCGCCGACAGCAAGCTGCAGCCCGCGCTGGCCACCTCGTGGAAGCTCACGGCCGACCCGACGGTGTGGGAGTTCAAGCTGCGCCCCGGCGTCAAGTTCCATGACGGCGCGCTGCTCACGGCCGACGACGTGGTGTTCTCGCTGCAGCGCGCACAGGCGCCGAGCTCGGCGCTCAAGTCGCTGCTGTCGTCGGTGGCCGAGGTGAAGAAGGTCGATGCGCTCACAGTGCAGGTCAGGACCAAGGGCCCGAACCTGATCTTCCCGAACAACCTCACGAACCTCTTCATCCTCAACGAGGCCTGGGCCAAGGCGAACAAGGCCGAGCAGTCGCAGGACGTGGCGAGCAAGACCGAGAACTTCGCCACCCGCAACGAGAACGGCACCGGTCCCTACGTGCTGGCCTCGCGCGAGGTCGATGCGCGCACGGTGCTCAAGCAGTTTCCGCAGTACTGGGGGCGCGGCCAGTTTCCGCTGGACGTGACCGAGCTGGTCTACGTGCCGATCAAGTCGCCCGCGACGCGCGTGGCCGCGCTGCTGTCGGGCGAGGTCGATTTTGTTCAAGACCTGCCGGCGCAGGACGTGGGCCGCCTGAAGGCCGACAAGCGCCTGCGCGTGACCGAAGGGCCCGAGAACCGCTCGATCTTCCTGGGCCTGAACGTGGGCGCGAAGGAACTCAAGTACGCCGACGTGAAGGGCAGGAACCCGCTGGCCGACCCGAAGGTGCGCGAGGCCATCGGCCTGGCCATCGACCGCGACGCGATCAAGGCGGCGGTGATGCGCGGGCTGTCGAACCCCTCGGGCATCATCGCGCCACCTTTCGTGCACGGCTACGAGAAGGGCTTCGCGGCCTACCCGAAGGCCAACGCCGCGCAGGCGAAGAAACTGCTGGCCGAGGCCGGCTACCCGAACGGCTTTGCGATCACGCTGCACACGCCGAACGACCGCTACGTGAACGACGAGGCCATCAGCACGGCGGTGTCGGGCTTCCTCGGGCGCATCGGCATCAAGACCACGGTGGCGGCGCGCCCGATCGCGCTGCACAGCACCGCCATCAACTCGGCCGACACCGACTTCTACCTGTTCGGCTGGGGCGTGCCGACCTACGACTCGGCCTACATCTTCGACTACCTGGTGCACACGCGCGGCAAGGACGGCCGCGGCCCGACCAACGCCACCGGCTACAGCAACGCCGAGGTCGACGCGCAGATCGCGTCGCTGGCCGCCGAGAGCGACAAGGCGAAACGCGACGCCACCATCAAAAGCATCTGGCAGACGGTGCAGAAGGAGCGCATCTACATCGCGCTGCACGACCAGGTGCTCAACTTCGCGTCGACCCCGAAGCTGGACATTCCCGTCAGCCCCGACGGCAGTGTGTTCTTCAAGAATGTGAAGGTGGCGAAGCCCTGAGCGAACATACGCACGCAAGCAAGCCATGTGGGTTCATCTCTTGCGCCGGCTCGGCCAGTCCGTGCTGGTGCTGCTGGCGGTGTCGTTCGTGTCCTTCCTGGTGTTCCGCCACATCGGCGATCCGACCATCAGCCTGCTTGGCGAAGACGCCACGCTGGAAGAACGCGCCGCGCTGACGGCCGAACTGGGTTTCGACCGCCCGGTGCCGGTGCAGTACCTGCGCTACGTGGGCCACGCGCTGCAGGGCGACCTGGGCGTGTCGTACCGGCTCAAGCGGCCGGTGGTCGAGCTCATCGCCGAGCGGTTGCCGGCCACGCTGGAGCTGGCGCTGGTGGCGGCCGTGCTGGCGGTGGCGGGCGGCGTGGCGCTGGGCGTGTACACCGCGATCCGGCGCGACAGCGTGGCCAGCCGCGCGGTCATGGCGGTGTCGCTGGTCGGCGTGTCGCTGCCCACCTTCCTGATCGGCATCGGACTCATCTACCTGTTCGCGGTCGAGCTGCGCTGGCTGCCGTCGTTCGGGCGCGGCGACACGGTGCAGCTGGGCGGCTGGAGCACCGGGCTGCTCACGGCCTCGGGCTGGGCCTCGCTGCTGATGCCCGCGCTGACGCTGGGCCTGTACAAGCTGACGCTGATCATGCGGCTGGTGCGCGCCGAGATGCTGGAGGTGCTGCGCGCCGACTACATCCGCTTCGGCCGCGCACGCGGGCTGCGCGAGCGCGACCTGAACTACGGCCACGCGCTGCGCAACACGCTGATCCCGGTCATCACCATCACGGGGCTGCAGATCGGCTCGCTGGTGGCCTTTGCCATCGTCACCGAGACGGTGTTCCAGTGGCCGGGCGTGGGCCTGCTGTTCATCACGTCGATCCAGGGGGTGGACGTGCCGGTGGTGGCGGCCTACCTGCTGCTGATCGCGCTGCTGTACGTGGCGATCAATTTCATCGTCGACCTGCTGTACGTGCTGGTCGATCCGCGCCTGCGACGCGCCTGACTCCTTTCTTGCTTTTCCGAATGACGCTTCCTTCTCCGACCGGCGCCCCCGCGCCGCGCCGCTGGCGCAACGCCGAGTCGCCCGTGCTGCGCGCCTTCGCACGCTCGCGCACCGTGCAACTGGCGGCCTTCGTGCTGCTGCTGGTCGCGTTGGCCTCGCTGTTCGCACCGTGGATCGCACGGCAAGACCCGTTCGACCCGGCCGTGCTCGACCTGATCGACGCCTTCACGCCGCCGGGGCAGCAGGGCGCCTCGGGCGCCTTCTATCCGCTGGGCGCCGACGACCAGGGGCGCGACGTGTTCTCGGCCATCCTCTACGGGCTGCGCATGTCGCTGCTGGTGGGCGTGAGCGCGGTGGGGCTGTCGCTGGCCATCGGCGTGCCGCTCGGCCTGGCGGCCGGCTACGCGGGCGGTTGGTTCGACACGCTGGTGATGCGCGTGGCCGATGTGCAGCTGACCTTTCCGGTGCTGCTGGTGGCGCTCTTGATCTTCGGCATCGCGCGCGGCCTGCTGCCCGAGGGCTACCGCGACGACATGGCGGTGTACGTGATCGTGGCGGCCATCGGGCTGTCGGAATGGGTGCAGTACGCGCGCACGGTGCGCGGGGCGGTGATGCTCGAGAAGCACAAGGACTACGTGGCCGCCGCGCAGATCATCGGCCGCTCGCGCACCGGCATTTTGGTGCGGCACATCCTGCCGAACCTGCTGGCGCCGGTGCTGGTGATTGCCACCATCAGCTTCGCGCTGGCCATCGTGGCCGAGTCGACGCTGTCGTACCTGGGCGTGGGCCTGCCGCCCACGCAGCCGTCGCTGGGCACGCTGATCCGCATCGGGCAGGGCTTCCTGTTCTCGGGCGAGTGGTGGATCCTGCTGTTTCCGGCGCTGGTGCTGCTGGCGCTGGCGCTGTCGGTCAACCTGGCGGGGGACTGGCTGCGCGACGCCTTGAACCCGAGGCTGCAATGAGCGCGCGCGACCCATCGCCAGAACCCAATTGCGAAACGCCCGTGCTGCGGGTGCGCGGGCTGGACGTGGCCTTCGACACGCACCGGGGCACGGTGCAGGTGCTTGATGGCGTCTCGTTCGAGATCGCACCGGGCGAAATCCTGGGCGTGGTCGGCGAGTCGGGCGCGGGCAAGTCGATGGTCGGCGCGGCCGTCATCGGCCTGGTGCCGCCGCCGGGGCGCATCGCGGGCGGCACGGTCGAGTTGCACGGCGAGCGCATCGACACGCTGCGCGGCGAGGACATGCGCCGCGTGCGCGGGCGCCGCATCGGCAGCGTGTTCCAGGACCCGCTGACCAGCCTGAACCCGGTCTACCCGATCGGCCGGCACCTCATCGAAACCATCCGCACGCACCTGCCCGTGAGCGAGCAGGAGGCGCGCCGGCGCGCGCTGGCGCTGCTGGCCGACGTGGAGATTCCCGACCCCGAAAGCCGCATCGACCAGTACCCGCACCAGTTCTCGGGCGGCATGCGCCAGCGCGTGGCGATTGCGCTCGCGCTGTGCGCCGAGCCGCAGCTGCTGATTGCCGACGAGCCCACCACCGCGCTCGATGTGTCGGTGCAGGCGCAGGTGATCCGCGTGTTCCGCCGCGTCTGCCGCGAGCGCGGCACGGCCGCGATGCTCATCACGCACGACATGGGCGTGATCGCCGAGGCGGCCGACCGCGTGATGGTGATGTACCAGGGCCGCGTGCTGGAGACCGGCCCGGTGCGCCAGGTGCTCGATCACCCGCGCGAGCCGTACACGCGCGCACTGATGGCCGCGATTCCTTCGGTGCACGACAGGCTGCATCGGCTGCCGGTGCCGGAGATCGGCGCGGACATCGCCGTGGCCGCCGCGTTGCCGCCCGCGCAGGCCGAGACCGTGGCGGCGCCGGCCGACGGCACTCCGCTGATACGCGTGCAGGGCTTGTCGCGCGAATTCGATCTTTCGGCCGGCTGGCTCGTGCGCACGCTCGCGCGCCAGCCGAAGAAGGTGCTGCACGCGGTCGACGGCGTGAGCTTCGACATCGCGCGCGGTCGCACCTTCGGGCTGGTCGGCGAGTCGGGCTCGGGCAAGTCGACCGTGGCGCGCATGATCGCGGGCCTCACGCGGCCCACGGCCGGCACGGTGCATTTCGACGGCATCGACCGCTGGGGCAACGCCGCGCAGACGGCCGCGCTGCGCCGGCGCTTCCAGATGATCTTCCAGGACCCGCATGCCAGCCTCAACCCGCGCTGGCGCGTGGACCGGCTCATCGCCGAGCCGGTCGAGGTGCTGGGCCTGGCCGCCAGCGCCGACGAAACCGCCGAGCGCGTGGCCCAGGCGCTGCGCCGCGTGCGCATGTCGCCAGACGACGGTCGGCGCTACCCGCACCAGTTCTCGGGCGGCCAGCGCCAGCGCATCGCCATCGCGCGGGCCTTGGCCAGCCAGCCCGAGTTCATCGTCTGCGACGAACCGACCTCGTCGCTCGACGTCTCGGTGCAGGCCCAGGTGCTGAACCTCATGCGCGACCTGCAGGACGAGTTCGGCCTGACCTACCTGCTGATCAGCCACAACCTCGCGGTGATCCGCCACATGTGCGACGACGTGGGCGTGATGCAGCGCGGGCGGCTGGTGGAGCAGGGGAGCGCGGGCGAGGTGCTCGATGCGCCGAAGCACGCCTACACCCAGGCGCTGATGGCAGCGGTGCCGGACATGCGGTATGCACCGGCTGCGGCCGTGCTCGTCACGGCATGAAGTGCCCTCAGGGCACGCGCTGCAGCTGCTCGCGCAGGATGCGCCGGATCTCCAGGATCGCCAGCGGGTGCTCCTGCACGCTGTGCGCCGACGGAATCACCAGCTCCGACACCGCGCCGTCGAGGTGCGCGCTGGTGTAGGGCACGATGCCGTCGCTCGACTCGGCCAGCGGCAGGCCGGGCGTGTCGTTGCCGATGATGGAGTGGTAGCGCACCTTCGGGCTCAGCGGCAACCCGGACGACAGGCGCACGAAGGCATCGCGGTCGCTGAGGTTGTCGATGCTGTTGGGAATGCGCAGCGGGCCCATGTCCTGCGAACTGGGCGCCACGCGCATCAGCTCGCGCGAGATGTCGTTGAGCTGGCCCAGCATGGCCACCGGCAAGGTGATGAGGTTGGCCACCCAGCGCGAGATGCGCTTGTTGGCGAACGAGGTGCCGCGGTGCGGCGACGCGATGAAGATCGCATCGCTGACCTGGGGCAGCGGCTCGAAGCGCAGGTAGGGCCCCAGCCCTTCCTCGATGCGGCGGCGCTGGGCGGCCGGCATGGGGTAGCCCTCGCGCAGCGCGTCCCACAGCACGTCGCCCGACGACGACACCAGCAGGCGCGAGAGCACGCCGCCCATGCTGTGGCCGATGAGCGTGACGTTGCGCGACGCCTCGGCGCGGCCTTGCGGATCGAAGTGCGCGAGGGTCTGCGTGATGGCTTCGCGGATGGCCAGGTTGTTCAGCGGCAGCGGCGCGTTGGTCGGGTAGTACACCTGCCAGATCTGGTAGCGGCGGCGCAGCGTCTCGTCGCCGAGCACTTCGTTCGCGACGTTGATCCAGGCCTCGGGGCTGCTGGCCAGGCCGTGCAGCATGACGATGGTGCGCCGCTTCGGGTCGTAGGGCTGCATCAGGTAGATGTGCGGCCGGGTCAGGCCCTCGGCGCCGCCGAACAGGCTGCGCAGCGCCTGCAGCGCGAAGTCGGAGCGGGCCAGCCACAGGCCGTAGCCCGAGGTGAAGTTGGCGGCCAGCGGAATCTCTTCGCCGGCCAGCCGGATCGTGCTGGTGCGGTAGGGGTCGAATACGGCGATGCGCAGCGTGCGCGTGGCCAGCACGTCCTGCAGCGTGGCGCCGTCGAACTGCAGCAGCGCGGTGAGGGCGGGGAAGGGCGTCTCGCTGAAGGGCGGGGCGTCTTCGTCGGCCTGCGCCGCGGTCGGGCGGTCGTCGCCCGCGGCCACCAGCTCGGCGCCGAAGCCGTCGCGGCGGTAGATGTTGCGCAGGCCCGAGAAGGTCAGCGAGGCGGCGGGAATCAGCTCTTTCGGCGGGGGCGCGTCGGGGGCGAGCTGCAGCGCCGACAGGTCGGCGTCGATGCGCCAGCCGCTCACCTGCGGAATGGCGGCCACCGGCATGTCGCTCTTGCGGTAGCGGCTGAACAGGCCGGTGATGGCGCGCTGCACGGCGTAGTTGTAGTAGTCGCGCACCTGCGTCTGGCGGTCTTCGAAGGCGCGGTCGCGCGGCTTGCGCGCCGTGTGGAACAGGTAGGCGTAGGCGTGGCGCGCGGTTTCCAGCCAGGCTTCGATGGCCTCGGGCGTCATGGGCTGTGCGGCCGACCCGCCGTCGCCGCCCGCCAGCGCGAGCTGCAGCCACACCTCGGACAGCGCCGACATGCGTTGCTCGTCGCTCAGGCCGGCGGAGGTGGCGAGGTTCTGGCGGCAGGCGCGGCCGTCTTTGCGGCACTGGTCGGCATCGGAGCCGATGACGCGCAGCACCTCTTGCGCCGAACTGCTGAGCTGGCCGGTGGTGAGCACGTCGCCGCGCCGCTGCGCCAGGTAGTCGGCCGGCGAGATGGTGCCGACCGTGACGCCCGCGCAGCCGGTGAGCAGCGACAGCGCCAGCAGCAGGGCGGGGAGGAAGCCGATGCGCCTCATGGCGTCACGCCCGGCAGGCCGTGGCGTATGGCTTGCGAGAAGTTCACGCCGGGCTGCTGGTCGGTGGCGATGGCCCGGTCGGTGATGCGGCCGCCGGCGCGCAGCGCGTCCATGCTCAGGCCGGGCGTCAGGCCGCCCACGTCGTGCAGGTACTCGGGCAGGTAGCCCGAGGCCAGCAGGCGGTAGTCCATCGGCAGGCCGGGCACGACGTGCCGGGCGAGGCTGTAGACGATGGTCGTGCAGTTGGCGGTGAGCGTGTTGTAGAAGCTCGGCGCGCGCGCCAGCGCATTGGCCTCGCCGACGTAGCCGAGGAACAGCGAACGCATCTCGGCCTGCGGCAGGCGCACGCGGTACATGTAGACGTCTTCGCCGCGCACGTTGGTGCGCACGCGCAGGATGTCGTGCTCGTCGGCGGCCACGAGGCTGTTCTCGAACTGCTTGAAGAAACCGCCCACGGACGAGAAGCTCTCGCCGCGCTCCTTGCGGATCTCGATGGAAAAGGTGACGAACTGGCCGTCGTCGAAGCCGAAGGACACCAGCGTGTGGGCGATGGCCGGGCCGGTCCAGTACGACAGCGACACGTCGACCGAGCGCAGGCGGTCCAGGTCGTAGCGGCGCGTGTCCCAGCGCACGGTGTAGTCGGTGTCGCTGCGCCAGTCGAAGTTGCGCACGTTCTCCATCGTGACCACGTTGCCTTCGACGCGCGGCTTCAGGTGGCGGGCCACGTCGTCGGCCCATTCGCGATGCTGAGAGGGCGCGATGGTGCCCCACCACTCGAGCAGCACGACGAAGCCGATGGCGTAGGCCAGCAGCGAGCGGCCGGCCTTGCCGCGCCACAGCAGCACGATCGCCGCCAGGCCGAAGAGGCCCCACAGCACCATCGCGCCGACCTTGACCGGCAGCGTCGCGGGCAACTGGTACCAGAGGGCCGCGCAGGCCCAGGCGGCCGACAGCAGCACGGCGAAGCTCACCAGCAGGCGGCCGAGGGAGCGCAGGAGGATTCGGAGCATGAAGAAACGCGGAGGTGGAGGGCGGCCGATTCTCGTCGAGTTGCAGCCGCCGCCGTCGGGCTACAGCGGGTAGGTCACGAGCTTGAAGTCCGGGTCCTCGGGGAAGGACTTCACCGAGAAGCCCAGCCGCCGCACCAGCTTGAGCATGTCGGGGTTGCCGGCCAGCACCAGCCCGTCCATTTCGGAAAGGCCGCGGTCGCGCGCCACGTCGATGATGCTTTCCATGAGGCGCGAGCCGATGCCCTTGCCGCTGAACTCGTCGGCCACCACGAGCGAGAACTCGCAGCTGGTCTGGTCGGGGTTGGTGATGTAGCGCGACACGCCCACGATGCGCTCGCTCTCGAGGATGCTGCCGTCGGGCGCGGTGCTGCGCTCCATCACGGTGGCGACCAGCGCCATCTCGCGGTCGTAGTCGATGAGCGTGAAGCGCGACAGCATCGACGGCGGCAGCTCGTGGAAGCGCGAGACGAAACGGAACCAGCGGCTCTCGGGCGACAGGCCCTGCACCAGCGCCTGCAGCATCTGCGCGTCGTTCGGATGCACCGGTCGCACCACGTACGCGCCGCCACCGGGCAGCGGCCATTCGCGCCGGTAGCGCGCGGGGTACGGCATGATGGCCAGGTGCTGGTAGCCGTTGCCCACCGGACCCGCCACGGCCTGCGTGCTGCTGTCGACCACGATGCGCGCATCGACCGACACCGCGCCGTGCTCGTCCACGATGATGGGGTTGATGTCCATCTCGCGCAGCTCGGGCAGCTCGCACACCATTTCCGATACGCGCAGCAGCACGTCCTCGATGGCCTCCATGTTCACCGCGTTGGCACCGCGCCATTCGCCCAGCGTCTCGGCCACGCGCGAGCGCTCGATGAGGTGGCGGGCCAGGAACTGGTTCAGCGGCGGCAGCTCCATCGCGCGGTCGTTCATGAGCTCGATCATGGTGCCGCCCGCGCCGAAGACGATCACCGGGCCGAAGGGCTGGTCGGTGACCAGGCCCACGTAGATCTCGCGCCCGCGCCGCGCGCGCACCATCTTCTGCACGGTCACGCCGTTGATGCGGGCGTCGGGCGCCAGGCGCGCCACGCGCTCCATCATCTCCAGGTAGGTGTCGCGCGCGCTGGTGCCGTTCATCACGTTCAGCGCCACGCCCTCGACGTCGGACTTGTGCGAGATGTCGGGCGAGTCGATCTTCAGCGCCACCGGAAAGCCCAGCTGCGTGGCGATCATCATGGCCTCGTTGGCGCTGCGCGCGAGAAGCGTGCGCGTGATCGGGATGTGGAAGCACGACAGCAGCGACTTCGACTCCATCTCGGTCAGCACCTTGCGCCGCTCGGCCAGCACGCTCTCGATGAGCAGGCGCGCGCCGTCGATGTCGGGCTTGGCCAGCGCCGACAGCGGCGGCGGTGTCTGCTGCAGCAGCTGCTGGTTCTGGTAGAAGGCCGCGATGTTGCCGAAGGCGCCCACGGCCGCCTCGGGCGTGCGAAAGCTCGGGATGGTGGCCTCGGCCAGCACGGCCCGCGCATTGCCCACCGAGGCATCGCCCATCCAGCACGACAGGAGCGGCTTGGGCATGGGGCGCGGAATGTCGGCCAGCGCGCGCGCCGTGGCGGCCGCGTCGACGCCGGCCTTGGGCGAGAAGATGGCGAGCACGCCGTCGATCTGGCTGTCGGCCGAGGCGGTGTCGATGGCGGCGCGAAAGTGCGCGGGCGTGGCGTCTTCCGACAGGTCGATGAGGTCGGTGAGCGACGCCAACGCCGGCAGCGACGGCTGCAGCGAACGCTGCGCGGGGGCCGAGAGGCGGCCCAGGTCGAGCCCGATCTCGTTGATCCAGTCGGCCGCGAGCACGCCGGGGCCGCCGCCGTTGGTGACCACGGCCAACCGCTTGCCCACCGGCCGGTAGCGCGAGGCCAGGCACTTGGCGGCCGAGAACAGCTCGACGAAGGAGCGCACCCGCACCGCGCCCGCGCGGCGCAGGGCGGCGTCGAACACGTCGTCGCTGCCCACGATGGCCGCGCTGTGCGTCTGCGCGGCCTCGTTGCCGGCCGGCTTGCGGCCCGCCTTGAGCACCACCACCGGCTTGGCGTGCGAGGCCGAGCGCAGCGCGCTCATGAAGCGGCGCGCGTCGGCAATGCCTTCGAGGTACACGATGATGCTGTGCGTGCTCGAATCGTTGGCCAGGAAGTCGAGCACCTGCGGAATGTCGACCGAGGTGTGCGGGCCGAGCGACACCACGCTGGAAAAGCCCACGCCGTTCTGCCGCGCCCAGTCGAGCATCGAGGCCGTGAGCGCGCCCGACTGCGACACCAGCGCCAACGGCCCGGTGCGCGCGAGCGGGCCGGCCACGCTGGCGTTCAGGTGCAGCGGCGGGCGCTGGAAGCCCAGCGAGTTGGGACCCAGCAGGTGCACGCCCTCGCGGCGCGCGATCTTGCGCCACTGCGCGGCCTGCTCGGCGGCGATGCCGGTGGAGATGACCACCGCGGCCTTGCAGCCGATGCGCCCCGCGATCTCGAGGGCGGCCGCCACGTCGTGGGGCGCCAGCGCGATCAGCGCCAGGTCGGCATGCGTCTGCGCCAGCTCTTCGAGCGTGCCCTGGGTGCGCACGTCGAGAAAGCGCAACGTGCCGTCGAAACGGTCGGCCCGGAAGGCTTCGCGCAGCGTGCGGCCCAGGGCGGTCTGGCCCCCCGGATCGCTGGGCTGGCCGACGAAAGCCACGATCGACGCCGGGGCGAACAGGGGGGTCAGGAAATGCTTGTCCATGCCCTAGTTTGCCCGGATCGGGGCGTGCCGCAAGCACCGCGTGTACACTCGCCGGCTCATGTCGTGCCTTTCACTTTCCCCCGTTGCAGCATCCAGCGCCGCCGTTGTCGGCCGCACGATGCCGTTCGCCGCCTGCGTGCGAACGAGCGACGCAGTGAATGCACGAATGATTACCACCATGACCGCCGCGGCCCCCTGAGCACGCGCAGGGTGGCCGCTCCGGCAGCCACCTGGTGTCTCTTCTCCCGAATGAACGAAACCCAGCTGGCAGCTGGGTTTTTTTGTTTTTGTCCTGTTCGTTCGTTGTTTGGAGAAGCCCATGTACCGCGATCCCGTCTCGTCCTTCCTGCCCCAGCCCAGCCATCCTGCGGCCATTCGCCCCCTGCGCGTCGGCATGATCGGCATCGGCACCGTGGGCGCGGGCACCTTCCGCGTGCTGGCGCGCAACCAGGACCTCATCGCCGCGCGCGCCGGGCGCGGCATCGAGGTGACGGTGGTGGCGGCGCGCAACCTCGCGCGCGCCCAGGGCATCGTGGGCGAGGGCGTCGCACTCACGGCCGACCCGATGCAGGTGGCCACCGATCCCGATGTCGACGTGGTGGTCGAGGTGGCTGGCGGCACCGGCCCGGCGCGCGACTGGGTGCTGGCCGCCATCGCGCACGGCAAGCACGTGGTCACGGCCAACAAGGCGCTGCTGGCCGTGCACGGCCCCGAGATCTTTGCCGCCGCCAGCGCGCACGGCGTGGCCGTGATGTACGAAGGCGCGGTGGCGGTGAGCATCCCCATCGTGAAAGCGCTGCGCGAGGGCCTCACGGCCAACCGCATCGAGTGGGTGGCGGGCATCGTCAACGGCACCACCAACTTCATCCTGAGCAAGATGCGCGACGAAGGCCTGGACTTCGCCGACGCGCTCGCGCAGGCCCAGGCGCTGGGCTATGCCGAGGCCGACCCGGCCTTCGACATCGAGGGCGTCGACGCCGCCCACAAGACCGCGCTGCTGGCCGCCAACGCCTTCGGCATGCCGGTGCGCTTTGCCGATGCGCAGGTCGAGGGCATCACCGCGCTGCAGCGCGTGGACGTCGCCTGCGCCGAACAGCTGGGCTTTCGCGTCAAGCTGCTGGGCGTGGCGCGTCGACGTGAAGAAGGCGTGGAGCTGCGCGTGCAGCCCGCGCTGGTGCCGGCGACGCACCTGCTCGCGCAGGTCAACGGCTCGATGAACGGCATCATGGTCAAGGGCGACGCGGCGGGCGTCACGATGTACTACGGCGCGGGCGCCGGCTCGGAGCAGACCGCCTCGGCTGTGATCGCCGACCTGGTCGACGTGGCGCGCCTGGACGGCACCCACGCCGGCCAGCGCGTGCCGCACACCGGCTTTCATGCGCATGCGGTGCGCGAACTGCCGGTGCTGCCGCGCGCGGCCGTACGCAGCGCGCACTACCTGCGCGTGCCGGTGCAGGCGGCGACCGACATCGCGGCCGTGGCCGAGCTGCTGGCCGCGCAGCGGCTGCCGGTGCGGCAGCTGGTGCTGGCGAACGGGCCGGCGGACGCGGCGCCGCAGGTGCTGGTGATCACGGAATCGGCGTTGCAAAGCGCTGTCGATCTCGCCTTGCACGCGTTGCAGACGAGCCCGGTCGTGGTTGGCCCGGTCGTCGCACTGCGCGTCGAAACGCTGGACGACTGAAGGCCTGTCACCGAACTCCCGAGGATTTTCAATCGGACTGACATGCGCCGCTGCGAGGATGGCCCGCAGTGCTCGTCGTTGTCCTTGTGAAGTCTTTTCCCGGGAGTTGTGGAACATGGCCGCCCGTTCAATCCGTCGCCGTGCCGAGCGGGCCTTCACCCTCATCGAACTGATGGTGGTGCTGGTCATCATCGGCGTGCTCGCCGCGCTCATCGTGCCGAGCCTGATGGACCGCCCCGACCAGGCCCGCGCCACCGCGGCCCGGCAGGACGTGGCCGCGATCATGCAGGGGCTGAAGCTCTACCGCCTGGACAACGGCGCCTACCCCAGCGCTACGCAGGGCCTGCGTTCGCTCGTCGAGAAGCCGGCCACGGGCAAGGTGCCGACCAACTGGCGCACCTACCTCGAACGCCTGCCCCAGGACCCGTGGGGCAACGCCTACCAGTACCTGAACCCCGGCACGCACGGCGAGGTCGACGTGTTCTCGCTGGGCGCCGACGGCGAGCCCGACGGAGAAAAAGCCAACGCGGACATCGGCTCCTGGTAGCGCGGGAACGGCACCGTGGGCGCGATGGCAGGGATCGGAACAGGCCGCCGGCAACGGCGCATGCGCGGCATGGCGGTGATCAGCGCCTTGCTGATCGTCGCGGTGATCGCCGCGCTGGCAGCGGCGTTGCTCGGGCGGCAGTCGGCCTTCATCCGCACCACGCAGGGCGAGCAGTCGCGCGTGCAGGCGCGCTGGCTGCTGCGCGGGGAACTGGGCGCGGCGCAGCGGCTGCTGCGCGCCGAGGCCGTGCGCGAACCGACCACGCGCCTGGACGGCCTGTGGACCCGGCCGTTCGCCGGGCCCGTGGCAGGGCAGGTGGCCACCGAGGGCGCGCGGCTGCTCAGCGAGATCAGCGACGAGCAGAGCAAGTTCAACCTGCGCAACCTCGTCGACCGGGGCCGCATCGACCCGGCCGAAGCGGCCGTGTTCCAACGGCTCTGCACGATGACGGGCGTCTCGCAGGCCCAGGCGCAGGCGCTCATGCGGCGTGTGGCGAGCAGCATCGCCGACCCCGAAGGCGAAGCCGCGCAGACGATGCCCGATGCGGCGGCCGACACCATGGCCGCGACGCTGGGCCTGCCGCCCGAGCTGCCGCGCGCCCCGCAGGCCCCGCGCCCGCGCGTGCTGGAAGACCTGCTGGCCGTGCCCGGCGTCGATGCCGGCGTGATCGCGCGGCTCGCGCCCTTCGTCACGCTGCTGCCGGCGCGCACCTGGATCAACGCGAACACGGCCAGCGCCGAGCTGCTCGCGGCCGGCGTGCCCGGGCTCGCGCTGGACAAGGCGCGCGCGCTGCTCGCCGCGCGCGACCGCGGCCAGTGGTTCATCAACCGCGGCGACTTTGCCAACCGGCTCCAGATGCCCGCGCTCGACGAGCGCGACGTGCGCATCGGCATCGACAGCAACTGGTTCCGCGTGGCCAGCGTGCTCGACACGCCGCGCACGAAGTTCGTGCAGGTCGCGCTGCTGCAGGACGACAAGACCAGCGTGCCGCGCGTGGTCTGGCTGCGGGAGGGCGTGTGAGCGCACTGAAGGTCGATCGCCTGCGCCTGCAGCTGCCGCCCTGGCCGGACGAGGGCGAAGCCGATCCCGTGGACGCCGAGGTGCACTGCGGCTGGCGCGCCGCCGATGGCCGGTGGCACGACGGCGGCGCGCTCGCGCTGGGGGCCGTGGCCGGCTGCTTCGAGGCGCGCCATCTCGAGGTCGCGCTGGCGCCGGGCGAGGTGGCGCTGGCGAGCTTCGCGCTGCCGCCGCTGACCGCGCGGCACCTGCATGCGGCGGTGCTCGGGGCCATCGAGCCCTGTGCGCTGCAACCGATCGATGCGCTGGCGGTGGGCATCGGTCCGCGCGGGGCCGACGGCACGGTGCCGACCGCCTGGATCGCGCGCGACACGATGGCGCGCTGGCTGACGCTGCTGCGGCGGCACGGCATCGCGCCGCGCGCGCTGTGCGTGCCGACCGCTTTCCTGCCGACGCCCACCCAGGGCTGGACAGGTCTTCAGCTGGACCGCTGGCTCGTGGTGCGCACCGGCGCCGGCGCGGGCTTCATGCAGGCGCTGCCGCACGGCGCGGACCGCGACGCCGCGCTCGCGGCGTATGTGACGAGCGGCGAGGCGGCGTCGCCGGTCGTGCACTGGACGGCGCAGGAAGAGGGCGACGCGGCGCGCTGGTCGGGCGAGGGCTGGCGCTGGGCGCTGTCCGCGAGCGACCCCGCGCAGGCGCATGCGGGCGTGGCGGCGCTGCTGCGGCCGGCGGCCTTGTGGGGCTGCATGGCCGCGCTCGTGTGGACAGCCGGCCTCCAGGTGCATGCCCACCGGCTGGCGACGCAAGGCCAGGCCTTGAAGCGGGAGATGGCCGCGCGGGTCAAGGCCGCGTTTCCCGAGCTGCCGGTGGTCGTCAACCCGGTGCAGCAGGCGCGCCAGCAGAAGGAGGCGCGGGCGGGCCAGGCACCGCAGGCCGCGGTCGGCGGCGACTATGCGGCGCTGTCGCGCGCGGCGGTGGGCTTGCTCGCGCAGCTGCCGGCCGGGCAGGTCCAGGCGCTGCACTACACGGCGGGCGAGCTGCGCATCCGCTGGCGCGAGGGCGCGGCGCCGAACACCGAGGCGCTGCGCGTGCTGCAGGCGCAGGCGCACGAGCGAAGCCTGTCCGCCGACCCGGAGGCCGGCGCACTGCGCGTCACGCCGGCCACGGCCCGCGCAGAGAAGGACACCCCGTGAACCTGTCCCGAAGGGGTGGCGTCCTCCTCGACCCCGCGCGGCGGATGGCACGCGAAGCGATCGGGCGCTGGCGCGCGCTCCCCGCACGCGACCGCCTCGGCGCGGGCGTTGCGCTGCTGATCGTGGTGCTGGCGATCCTGTGGCTGGGCCTGGCCCGTCCCGCGCTCGACACCGCCGCCCGCTGGCAGCGCGAGCTGCCGAAGCTGCGGGCCCAGTCCGCCGAACTCGACACGCTGCTGGCCGACGTGCCCGGCGCTCCCACCACGCCCGATGCGACACAGGGCGGCATCGACGCTGCCCTCGACCGCGCAGGCTTGCGCGGGCGCTACCGCCTGCACGACGCCGTGGCCGATGGGCCGCCGGCGGCCGGGAGCCCGGCGCAACCCGCGCGCGCATGGCGCGTCGAGTTTTCGGAGCCCGTGCCAGCCGCGCAGGTGTTCGCCTGGCTCGTGGCGGTTTCGGCGCGCCGCGACCTCGAGGTCACGCGGGCGCAGCTGGAGCGCATCGACAGTTCCGACGACGACAGCGAGGGCACGCCGCAGGGCCGCGTGCGCGGCGCGGTGGCGCTGCAGTCCACACAACTCACCAAGGATGGCCAGTGACACGAGATCGAAACGGCGCGGCCCTGCGCCGATGGACGGCGGCATGCTGCCTGGGTGTGTTCGCGATCGCCGCCAGCGCCGCGACCCCATCGCCACCTGCCAAGACCGCGCCGCGTGCCGGTGCCGAAGAGCGCGTGGTGCTGAACTTCGTCGATGCCGACATCACCTCGGTGGTCTCGGCGCTGGCGCGTTTCCTGGGGCGCAACTTCCTGTTCGATCCGCGCGTGAAGGGCCAGATCACGCTGGTCTCCGAAGGTGAGGTGCCGGCCGCCACCGCCTACGGCATGCTGGCCTCGGCGCTGCGCATGCGCGGCTTCGCGATCGTCGACGTGGGCGAGGTGAGCCGCGTCGTGCCCGTGGCCGACGCGAAGCAGCAGGGCGGATCGGTCAACGCGCGCAGCCCCGGCGGCGGGCTCGCGACGCGCACCTTCCGGCTCAACTACGAGAACGCCGAGGCGATGGTGCCCGTGCTCAAGCCGCTGGTCGCGGCCGAGAACAGCATCGCGGCCTATGCCGCCAACAACACGCTGGTCGTCACCGACTACATCGACAACCTCGAGCGGCTGGCGCGCATCATCGAGAGCATCGACACGCCCACCGCACTCGACGCCCAGCTGGTCAAGCTGCGCCACGGCATCGCCACCGACATCGCCGCGCTGGCCACCGAGTTGCTCGAAGGCAGCGGCGAAAAAGGCCGGCGCGACATCGTGGTGCTGGCCGACCCGCGCTCCAACAGCATCGTGATCCGCTCCAGCAGCCCGGGCCGCACGGCGCTGGCGCGCGAACTCATCGGCAAGCTCGAGAGCGCGCAGGGCGACCCGGGCAACCTGCACGTGGTCTACCTGCGCAACGCGCAGGCGGTGCACCTGGCGAACGTGCTGCGCGGGCTGCTCACGGGCGAATCGGGCGACCAGAGCGCCACGGGCGGCGGCGGCAGTTCGGTGCGCGCCGCGCTCGGGGCGGGCGGCATGCTCGGAGGGGCAGGGGCTGCGAATGGTGGCGCGGCGAACGGCACGTCGGCCACTGGCACTCAGCCCACGTCCGGCGGCGCCACGGGAAGCACCGCGGGAAAATTCGGTGGCCTGCGCGGCGCGGCCGGCGGCGCCAACGGCCAGGCGCAGGGTGCGGCAGGCGGCACCGGCAGTGCGTCCGCCGCGTTCTCCAGCGGCGGCGTCACGGTGCAGGCCGACGTCACCACCAACACGCTCATCATCGCGGCGCCCGACCCGATGTACCGCAGCCTGCGCAGCGTGATCGACCTGCTCGACCAGCGGCGCGCGCAGGTGCTGGTCGAGAGCCTGATCGTCGAGGTCACCGAGCGTGACGCGGCCGAGCTGGGCATCCAGTGGATGGCCGGCGGCAACAACGGCCGCGTGCGCGGCGGCACCAACTTCGGCGGCGCGGGCCTCAACGCCAATGCGCGCACCACCATCGACGCCATGCCGCGCGGCCTGAACATCGGCGTGGTCGACGGCACCATCAACCTGCCGGGCGTGGGCGAGGTGCTCAACCTGAAGGTGCTGGCGCGCGCGCTGCAGGCCAAGGACGGCGCCAACATCCTCTCGACGCCGAACATCCTCACGCTGGACAACGAGCCCGCCTCGATCATGGTCGGCAAGACCGTGCCCTTCGTGAGCGGCCAGTACATCACCAACGGCAACAGCAGCACCAACCCGTTCCAGACCATCCAGCGCGAGGACATCGGCCTGAAGCTCAACATCCGGCCGCAGATTTCGGAAGGCGGCACGGTCAAGCTCGACATCTACCAGGAGGTGTCGAGCATCGACGAACAGACTTCGGGCGCGGCCGGCATCGTCACCAACAAGCGCGCGCTCGACACCAGCATCCTCGTGGACGACGGCCAGATCATGGTGCTGGGCGGGCTGATGGAAGACAGCGTCGCCAACGGCACCGAGGCCGTGCCCGGCCTGGGCTCGCTGCCGGTGCTGGGCAACCTGTTTCGCTACGACAAGCGCCAGCGCGTCAAGACCAACCTCATGGTGTTCCTGCGGCCCTACGTGATCCGCGACGCCAACGCCAGCCGCGGCCTTACGCTCGACCGCTACAACTTCATGCGCCTGCAGCAAGGCCGCGCGCGCCCGATGGCGCATGGCTTGCTGCCCGACAGCGGCGCACCGTTGCTGCCGTCCGCGGACCTGCCCAGCTTGAGGCAGGCGCCCGAGGTCGACCTGCGCCCCCAGAGCTGGGAGCACACGCGCGACCAGCCGCCGCCGCCCACCGCCACGGCCAGCGCGGTGCGCCAGGCGCCCACCGCAGCGCCGCCGCCGCCACCGACGCAGCGCTCGCGGCTGCCGACGGGCGTGACGGTCGAGTCCGACCCCGCCGCGCTGTACGGCGGCGCCAACGACAAGGTCACCGTGGTGCAGTTCGCCGACACGAAGACCGAGCAGGAGGCGCTGCGCATCGTGCAGCGCGTGCGCGTGAGCGGCATCGGCGCCTACATCGTCGGCGGCCCGGGCGGGGAGGGCGCGATGGTGCGCGTGGACGTGCCGCGCGAGCCGCAGGCCGTGGACAACGCGGTCGCCGTGCTGCGCGAGCTGGGCTACCGGCCCGAACGGGTGGTGGCGCCATGAACACGGCCCGCGCCGACACCGCCTTGCCCCAAGCCTGGGCCCGCAGCCAGCGCGTCGCGGTGCAGCGCGACGGCGAGGCGGCCTTCCTGGCGGTCAGCCCGCGCACGCCCGGCTGGGCCGTGGTCGAGGCGCGCCGGCTGCTGGGCGCGCTGCCGCTGCGGCAGGTGGGCGACGACGACATGGAGCGCCTGCTCGCCGAGCGCCAGGCCGAATCCGGCGACGCCGCCTCGGTGGTGGGCGCGGTGGAGCAGCAGGTCGACCTGGCGCGGCTGATGCAGGACATCCCGGCCGTCACCGACCTGCTCGACGCGCAGGACGACGCGCCCGTCATCCGCATGATCAACGCGCTGCTCACGCAGGCCGCGCGCGACGGCGCGAGCGACGTGCACCTCGAGTCCTTCGAGACCCATTCGGTGGTGCGCTTCCGTGTCGACGGCACGCTGCGCGACGTGGTGACGCCGCGCCGGGCGCTGCATGCGGCGCTGATCTCGCGCATCAAGATCATGTCGCAGCTCGACATCGCCGAAAAACGCCTGCCGCAGGACGGGCGCATCACGTTGCGCGTGGGCGGGCGGCCGATCGACGTGCGCGTGTCGACCGTGCCCACGGCGCACGGCGAGCGTGCCGTGCTGCGCCTGCTCGAGAAAGACGCCGGCCGGCTGCGGCTCGAGCGGCTGGGCATGGCGCCCGACACGCTGGCCGAACTCACGCGGCTGGTGCGCCAGCCGCACGGCATCGTGCTGGTCACCGGCCCCACGGGCAGTGGCAAGACCACCACGCTGTACGCCGCGCTGGGCCAGCTCGACCTGGGCACCAGCAACATCCTCACCGTGGAAGACCCGGTGGAGTACGACCTGCCCGGCATCGGCCAGATCCCGGTGCACGCCAAGATCGGCATGACCTTCGGCGCGGCCCTGCGCGCCGCGCTGCGGCAGGACCCCGACAACCTCATGATCGGCGAGATCCGCGACCTGGAAACCGCGCAGATCGCCGTGCAGTCCTCGCTCACGGGCCACGGCGTGCTGGCCTCGCTGCACACCAACGACGCGGTGTCGGCCGTCACGCGCATGGCCGACATGGGCATCGAGCCCTTCCTGCTGTCGTCTTCGTTGCTGGGCGTGCTGGCGCAGCGGCTGGTGCGCTGCCTGTGCCCGGCCTGCAAGGCGCCGCGCGTGCAGGACGACGGCCGCACGGTCTACGTGCCCGTGGGCTGCGCGGCCTGCGGCCACTCGGGCTTCAAGGGGCGCACGGGCATCCACGAACTCTTCGTGGTGCACGACGACATCCGGCGCCTGATCCACGAAGGCGGCGACGAGCAGGCCATGCGCGCCGCCGCCGTGCGCCACGGCATGCGCTCGATGCGCGAGGACGGCCAGCGCTGGGTGCGCGAGGGCGTGACCACCGCCGAGGAAATCCTGCGCGTCACGCGCGACGCCTGATCACACCCGATCCGCCATGGCACGGTTCCAGTACGAAGCGGCGAACGCGGCCGGCGAGCTGCAGCGCGGCAGCGCCGAGGGCGAGTCCGCGCGCGCCGTGCGCGCCCAGCTGCGCGAACGCGGCCTGACGCCGCTCGGCATCCGCGAACAGGCGGCCGGCGGCGGCGCACTGGCCTGGCTGCAACCGAGGCTCGGCGCGGCCGACCTGTGCTGGGCCACGCGCGAACTCGCGAGCCTGCTGGGCGCGCGCCTCACGCTCGAAGCCGCGCTGGTCGCCACCATCGAGCAGGCCGAGCGCCGTCATGTGGCCGAAGCATTGGGCGCGGTCTGCGACGGCGTGCGCGCCGGCCTTCGGTTGGCCGACGCGCTGGGGGAACGGCCGCGCGACTTTCCGCCGATCTACCGCGCACTCGTCAGCGCCGGCGAAGACTCGGGCGACCTCGCACGCGTGATGGAGCGGCTGGCCGACTACCTCGAGAACCGCGACACCCTGCGCGGCAAGGTGCTCACCGCCTTCATCTACCCGGCCATCGTCGGTTTCGTCTCGCTGTGCATCGTGGTCTTCCTGCTGGGCTACGTCGTGCCGCAGGTCATCGGCGCATTCGCGCAGGCGCGCCAGGAGCTGCCGGCCATCACGCGCGTGATGCTGGCCGCGAGCGCCTTCGTGCGCGAGTGGGGCTGGCTCACGGCCGGCGTGTGCGCGGGCGCGGCAGTGGGGGCCCGCGCCGCGCTGCGCGACGCGGGGCGGCGCCTGCGCTGGCATGCGCTCGTGCTGCGCCTGCCGCTGGTCGGGCGCTATGCGCTGGGCGTGGACACGGCGCGCTTCGCGTCCACGCTGGCGATCCTCATGGACGCGGGCGTGCCGCTGCTGCGCGGGCTGGAAGCCGCGCGCCAGACCCTGGGCAACGACTGGCTGCGCCGCTGCGTGCTCGAGGCCACGGGCCGCGTGAAGGAGGGCGCACCGCTCGCGGCGGCGCTGAAGGCACAGAAGATTTTTCCGTCGAACCTCGTGCACCTGGTGGCCAGCGGCGAGAAGACGGGAGCGTTGGCGGCCATGTTCGAGCGCGCGGCGCAGAACCTCTCCCGAGATCTGGAGCGCCGCGCGATGCGCCTGACCACGCTGCTGGAGCCGCTGATGATCCTCGCCATGGGAGGCGTGGTCATGGCCATCGTGCTCGCGGTGCTGATGCCGATCATGGAAATCAACCAGATGGTGCGCTGAATGTTCGGGAGCTTGGCGCACGCCGACGCCCCGTTTCGCACGCATTCACGGGTGCGTGTTCCCGAGCTTTTTTCGGGTGGCTGTCACCTCGCGAACGCACCATCGATCCTGTCGCTGCACAGGCGACACGAGTCAAATTTTCTGGTCCCTTCAAAGGAGTTTCCATGCGTGCAAAGTTCAAGTCGGTCGCCCTGTCGGCCGTGATGATGGCGGCCCTCGTGGCCGCCGGCGCCGCTTCCGCCCAGATCGCCGTCGGCGGTGGTGCGACCCTGCCCGAAGTGCTCTATGACGACATCCTGCCCAGCGGCGTCGGCTTCACCGACTTCAGCTACACCGGCACCGGCAGCGGCGCCGGCAAGACGGGCTTCGTCAGCAACAGCGCGACCGCCTTCCGCAACGAGTCCGTGAGTGGCACACCGGCCTGGGCCGCCGGTCAGTCGGTGCACTTCGCAGGCAGCGATTCCGCGCTGACCCAGGCGGAGTTCAACACCTATACCGCCAACGCCGCCGGTGCCACCGGCTGGGGCCCGATGATCCAGGTGCCCGCCGTGGCGACCTCGGTGCTCATCCCCTACAAGCGCGCCGGCATCGTCGACCTGAACCTGGCCGACGCCAAGATGTGCGCCATCTTCAGCAACAAGACCGGCGGCCAGACCTGGGGCCAGGTGCGCGGCACGGCCGACACGACGACCGTGAAGGTGGTCTACCGCACCGACAACAGCGGCACCACCGAGCTGCTGAGCCGCTACCTCGTGGCCGCTTGCCCGGGCGCCGGCTTCACGGTGTCGAACAACTTCGCCACGGTGGTGGGCGGTGCGCTCTCGCCGGCCAACGTCATCCCCACGCACTGGGTCGGCGTTGCCGGCAGCAGCGGCGTGTCGGGCGCTTTCGGTACCGACGGCCGCGTGGGCTACCTCAGCCCCGAGCCGAACTACACGGGCGCGAGCAACGCGGTCGTCGCGAAGATCAACAACGTGCTGCCGGTCGCCAGCTCGATCCGCAATGCGCTCGCCAAGCAGGTGCTTCCGAACGGCCCGGCGGCCAATCCGCTGAGCTGGGTGCCTGCCTACGTGATGCCGGCCGCCGGCACCGAGTACCCGATCTTCGGCACCACCAACCTGCTGTTGAACCAGTGCTACAAGGACGCCGCGATCCAGACCAAGGTCAAGAACCTGCTGACGGGCCTGACCGGCACGACCTACGACGCCAAGATCGAAACCGGCCCCAACTCGCACAACTTCGTGGTGCTCCCGAACGGCACGTCGCCGGGCACGCCGCCGGCCGCCAACAACAACTGGAAGGCCGTCATCGCCGCCAACTTCCTGAACGCTTCCAGCTCGCTGAGCATCGGCTACGCCAGCGTCTGCAACGGCAAGGGCCGCCCGTAAGTTGCTGATCGGTCCGGCCTGAGCGGGCCTTGCCCGTTCGCCGCCCCGGGGCCCCGTGGAGAGGCTGCGCTTCGGCGCGGCCGCTCCCGGGGCCTCTTCGCTGTTCGCGGCGGAGCAGAACGAATGAATGTCATGCGTGCGTCACCGTCGATCACTACCGTGACCACGGCCTTCCGCAGTCCCGAGGGCGCGGAAGAACGAAGTCACCCAGGAGCCTGTGCGTCCCACCGGTATGAGAGCGAACGCGGCATCGGTCCGTGCCCTGGCACTGATCGGGTGCCTGGCCTGGGGCGTGGGCGTGCAGGCGCAGCAGCCACCCGAGCCAGCCGCCAAGGCGGCATCGGCGGCACGCCGGGCGTTCGACATCGCACCGCAGCGGCTGGGCGATGCGCTCGATGTCTACAGCCGGATGACCGGCCTGGACATCCTGATCGACGGCGAGCACGCGCAGCGGCGGTCGGGCGCGGTGCGCGGCACGCTGAGCGCGGCCGAGGCGCTCGAAGCGATGCTGGCCGGCACGGGCATGGAGGCGCGCCATGCGAACGCGGGCTCGGTGGTGATCCGCGAGGCCGCCGCAGGGCCGAAGGAGGCGGGCCTGTCGCCGGAAGCGGCGGGCCTGGAGGGGTCGGGTTTCAACGAAGGGGATGTCTTGCATCAAGCCTATGCCGCACAGGTCCAGCACGCCTTGCGTGGTGCCCTGTGCGATACCACGCAGACGCGGCCGGGCAGCTACCGCCTCGCGCTGCAGCTGCACCTGGACGCGCGCGGCGCGGTGGACCGCTTTCGCCTGCTGAGCACCACCGGCGAACCCGACCGCGATGCCGCGGTGCGGCTCAAGGTGCAGCGGCTGTCGGTCGGCGCGCCGCCACCGCCGTCATTGCCGCAACCGCTCGTGGTGCTGCTGCTGCCGGAAGGGCCGGGCGCGCGCACCGACTGCACGCCGCCGGTGGCGCCATGAGCGAGAGCCTGGCCTCCACGCTGCGCGCGCGCATGGTCGCGCGCTATGTCGAGCTGCGCGGCAAGCTCGAACGCATCGTCGGTTCGCGCGACGACGCGGCCGACGCCATGCAGGAAACCTGGCTGCGGCTCGCGGCCATGGGCGACGCGGGCACGGTGCACAACGCCGACGCCTACCTGCTGCGCATGGCGGCCAACATCGCGACCGACGGCTACCGCCGCGACAGCGTGCTGCTGGTGCGCGGCGAGATCGACGCGCTGGTGCACCTCGTGGACGAGACCGGCGACCCCGAGCGCATCGCCAGTGCGCGCAGCGACGTGCAGGCGCTGAGCGATGTGCTGGCGCGCATGCCGGCGCGGCGCCGCGAGATCCTCGTGGCCGCGCGGGTCGAGGGGCTGCTCAACAGCGAGATCGCGCTGCGCTTCGAGGTGTCGCTGAGCACCGTCGAGAAAGAACTGCGCGCGGCACTGGATTACTGCAAGAAGCATTTGCCGGACGTGGACGCGGTGCAGCGCGGCCATTTTTCCGGGCCGAGACACAACTGATGATGAGTGCCATGTCTTCCCCCGATACCGAAACGAGCATGCTGGAGCGCCAGGCGCGGGCCTGGTGGGCGCGCCTGCATTCGGGCCAGGCCACGCGCGCCGATGCCGACGCCTTCAGGCAGTGGGCGGCGCTGAGTGCCGCGCATGCGCAGGCCTGGCGCGAGCTGATGCGCGTGTGGTCCGCGCTCGATCCGCTGCTGGCCGAAGAAGCAGCACGACAGGCCGAAGCCGCACGTTCGCGTACGCGGGGCCACCGCTTCTGGCCGGCGCTGTCGAACGCGCTGCATTCGCCGGGGCGCCGTGCCTTTCTCGGCGGCGCGGTCGCGGCCTCGGTGACCGCGGGCGTGCTCGCGGTCGATCCGCCGCTGGGCCTGTGGCCATCGGTCGGCGAGCTGACGGCGGACTACAGCACAGCGACCGGCGAGCAGCGGCAGGTGGCGCTGGGCGAGGGCGTGAGCGTGCGCATGAACACGCAGACGCAGATCAATCGCCTGCAGGGCGCGCGCGGACTGGCGCTGGTCGCCGGCGAAGCCGAGATCGCGACGGCCGGCGAGGCCGAGTTGTTCGTCGAAGCCGGTGGCGGCCGGCTGCAGGCGCGCGGCGCGCGCTTCAACATCCGCCACACCGGGCCCGAAGTCTGCGTGACCTGCCTCGACGGCCGCGTGCTGGTGTCGGTGAATGGGCAGCAGCGCTCGGTCGAGGCGGGCCGGCAGGTGGTGTACGACCCCAGCGGCCTGCACGAGGTGGTGCGCGCCGACCTGGCGAACGTGAGCACCTGGGGCACGGGCGTGCTGTCGTTCGACGGCACGCCGCTGGCCGAGGTCATCGCGGAGATCAACCGCTACCGGCCGGGCCGGATCATCCTGCGCAACGAGGCGCTGGGCCGTGTGGCGGTGCGCATGCAGCTGTCGCTGCGCAGCATCGACAACGCGCTGGCGATGATCCGCGAGCTCTACGGCGCGAAGTTGCGCAGCCTGCCGGGCGGCATCGTGCTGCTGAGCTGAATTCCCTACGCATCGCATCGCGAGCAGCCTGCAAAAAGTTTACGGGTTGCATCGCGCAGGCTCGTCATGGGGTATGCAACCGACGCCTCATGACACCCGCCTGAGCGACGAAGCGCTGGCCTGGGTCGTGCGCCTGAACCGCCTGCATGGCAGCGAGGCCGAGGCGCAGGCGCTTGCGGGCTGGTGTGCACGCAGCGCGGCGCATGCGCGGGCCTGGCGCGAGGCCCTTGCGCTGTGGCAGTTGCTGTTGCCCGCGGCCTGCCAGACGCGGCCGTTGCCTGTCCCTCGATTCCCGTCGATCGCCCGCGCGGCGAACGACATCCATGTGTCCGCGCGCCGTCCGGGTTCCCGGGCGGCGTTCGATCCCGCCGTTTCTCCCTTCGCGCCGTTCCGCTCCCGCTCATCATGGTCCTGAATCCGCACGCCCATTCTTCGCGCCGACGCGCCGTTTCGACCGAGGGCGAGCTGCGCCTCACGCCGCTGGCGCGTGCGCTGGCCGTGGCACTGGCCACCGCGGGGGCGATGGGCGTGGCGCAAGCGCGCCAGGCCTTCAGCCCCGCCTGGTTCGCCGACAAGGGCGCGGCGCAGGCCGGCGCGGTCCAGAGCGGGCGCCTGCCGAACGGCATGCCGGCGTCGAGCCTCACGAACCCGGGGCTGCAACAGCAGCAGGCGAATGCACAGCTGCAGCGTTCGATCAGCAACCTGAACCTCGCGGCACAGGCCATCGCGGCGCAGCAGGCGGCCCAGGCGGCGGCGCGCGAAGCTGCACGCAACACGCCGTCGTCGGTGCCCGACGGTCTCACCGAAGGCGGGCTTGCGGTCGACACCAACAGCCTCACGGCCGGCTGGCACAACGCCAACCGACCCGAACAGACGCCGTCGGCCGACGGTCGCACGCATGTGGCGATCCAGCAGACCGGCGACCGCGCGGTGCTGAACTGGGAGACCTTCAACGTCGGTCGCAACACCACGGTCGATTTCAAGCAACAGGCCGACTGGGCCGCGCTCAACCGCGTGAACGACCCGAAGGCGCGGCCCTCGCAGATTCAGGGCCAGATCAAGGCCGACGGCACGGTGCTCATCGCCAACCGCAATGGCATCGTGTTCAGCGGCACCAGCCAGACCGACACGCGCAACCTGGTGGCGGCCGCGGCGCACATCAGCGACGACCAGTTCAAGGCACGCGGCATCCACAGCGCCCTCGCGGGCGAAGGCTATGCACCGAGCTTCACCGATGCACAGGGCGCGGTGAAGGTCGAGGCGGGTGCGCAGCTCACCACGCGCACACCGGCCTCGGTGACGCAGGGCGGCGGCTACGTGCTGCTGATGGGCAAGGAGGTGCACAACGCCGGCACCGTCACCACGCCGCGCGGGCAGGCGCAGCTTGCGGCGGGCGACTTCTTCATCGTGCGCCCGGGCCAGGGCACGGCCGAGAACACCTTCTCGACCACGCGCGGCAACGAGGTGGCGCCGCAGTTCCTGCCCGACAGCACGGCGGGGCAGGTGAGCAACACCGGCCTGCTGCGTGCGCCCGAGGGCGACATCACGCTGGCCGGGCGCAAGGTGGTGCAGGACGGCGTGGCGCTGGCCACGACCACGGTCGACACGCGCGGCACGATCCATCTGCTGGCATCGGCCGCGGATGCGAAGAGCAGCGTCACCGTCACCGGGCGCGCGCTGAACGCGGTGCTGCTCGACACGCAGGACGGCCGCACCGCGCTCGACAGCCAGCGCAGCGCACTCATCAACGAGTCGGCCAGGCAGGACGTGCTGCGCCGGAGCGCCGCACTGGGCGCGTTCGACAACCTTGCGCAGCTCAACGACCGGCGCGACCTGTCGCGCATCGAGATCGTCTCGGGCGGTGGCGTGCTGTTCGAGGGCGCGTCGACCACGCTCGCCACCGGCGGCCAGATCGTGGTGAGCGCGGGCCGCCAGGGCGGGCGCAGCACCGTGGCCGACGGTGCGAGGCTCGACGTATCGGGCGCTGTGGGCGTGCGCGTGGCCATGGCCTCGAACAACGTCGAGATCAACATCCAGGGCAACGAACAGCGCGACGCACCGGTCAACCGCGACACCACGATGCTCAACAACAGCAACGTATGGATCGATCGGCGCAAGCTCACGCGCGTGGCCGCGGGCACCGGCGGCTACGACGGCGAGCGCTGGTACACGGCGGGCGGCCTGCTCGAGGTCGGCGGCTACCTGGGCCTGCAGGGACACAGCGTCGGCGAATGGGCGGCGCAGGGCGGCCACGTGGTCTTCACGGGCGCCGAGGTGGTGACGCAGGCGGGCTCGAACATCAACCTCTCGGGCGGCACGCTGGACGTGCAGACCGGCGTCATCCGCCAGAGCTGGCTCAAGGGCCGCGACGGGCGGTTGTACGAGGCGTCGAGCGCGCCGGCCGACATCGTCTACACCGGCGTCTACAAGGGCTTCGAAGACGAACACAAGCGCTGGGGCGACAAGACCACGGGCTACTTCTACAACCCGCTGATCGGCCCGCAGCAACGGCTCGAGAACGGCTACACGGTGGGCCGCGACGCGGGCCGCCTCGAAGTGGCGACGGGCGCGGCGGTGCTGCGCGGCGACATCACGGCCACCGCCTACCAGGGACCGGGGCAGGGCACGAAGAGCGACGCGGCACTCGACGGCTATGCGCAGTCGCACTATGCGGCGGCCCGCGCAGGCCAGCTCACGCTCGGCAACGACCAGATCGTCGGCTACAACGACGACCCCACGAAGGGCGCGGTGGGCATCTTCCGCCAGCTGGTGCCGACGCTCGATCGCATCGTGTTCGCAGACGGTGCGGCGGGCGCCGACACGGCCAGGCTCGGGGCCGGCGACCCGCTGCCCGCCGCCGACAAGGAGGCGCTGCGCCTGGACAGCCGGCAGCTCAGCGGCTTCGGCCTGGGCGCGCTCGTGGCCGTGGCCGGCAAGGAGATCGCGGTGGACGGCGCGCTGGGCGTGGCACCGGGCGGGCGCATCGCGCTGCACGCGACGACGGTGGCGGTGCGCGGCGACCTGACGGCGCGCGGCGGCCAGATCATGTTGGGCAACGTGGTGCGCAGCGCCACCAACGTGGGGGGACCGGGCGAGGTCAGCGTGCCGCTGGCCGAGGGCACGCCGCCCGAGGCCATCGGCGTGCGTGTCGCGCCCGGCGTGACGCTCGATGCGCGCGGGCTGTGGAGCAACCTGCAGATGGACCCGTCGGGCAGCAGCGGCCTGCCGTACCTCGACGGCGGCGCGGTGCGCATCCGCACCACGGGCGCGATCGACCTGGCCGCAGGTTCGCTGATCGATGTGTCGTCGGGCGGCGCGGTGCTGGCCAACGGCAAGACCCGCGGTGGGCGCGGCGGCGATGTGGACCTGCTGGCGGACAGCAACACCTCGGTGGCGACCCACGGCCTGCTGCATGCGGATGGCGACATCCGGGGCTACGGCGTGAGCGGTGGCGGCACCTTGCGGATGGCGTCGGGCACGGGGGTGGTGATCGGCGGCGAAGCGCTCGGCGAGCGCGCGGCCACCGACCTGATCCTGCTGGAGGACTACCAGGTGAAGGCGGGCAGCATCCTGCCGGTTGATTACCACTACCAGCGCACACGGGCGCTTCCGGGAGAAACGCTGGGATCGTCGCCGTTCTTCGATGATGGCGAGAAAGCCGTCACCATCGCAGCGGATTGGACGTTGCCTCGTCCGAAGAGTACGCGAGGCAGTTATGCGATCACGGCCATCGTGAATGGCGCGTCGACGACCTTTCGCTCCTGGGGCACGGACGAAGGCCAGGAGCCTGTCACGGTGCCTGCGGGTGCGAGGATCGTGTGGATGTCCAGCGTCGAGGAGTTTCCTATCTCTTTCGTCGTTCCCGCTGCGGTCTTCCCGAACGGGTTGAGCATCACGGCCCAACCGACGACTGTCCACGCAGGCCAGGTAGCCCCTGCCGACTTCACCATTGCGAGCGGCACCCGGGTGGCGGCCGGCACCGTGTTCAACCGGCCCGTCACGGCCCTCGCGCAGATCGGCATCGACAGCGGCATCCTCCGGTCAGGCTTCTCGCGCTACGACATCAACGGACACCTCGGGCTGGTCGTGGCCGATGGCGCGAAGCTCGATGTGCGCATGCCGGTCTACCGCTTTGCGCCCGATGCGAAGACCGTCGCAGGCGGCAGCGAGCCCGAGCGCGCACTCGCGTTGTGGATGCCGCCGCTGTGGACCGAAGACCCGGTGCGCGGCGTGCTCACGCAGCGCGGCGGCGCGAGCCTGCAGTTGCAGGCGCTCGTGGACAACGGCGTGGCCACGGTGTCGCGGGCGCCGGTCGATGTGCGCCCGGGTGCGGAGATCACGGTCGATGCGGGTCAGTCCATCGGCCTGCGCGGCCGGGAGATCACGGTCGACGGCCTGCTGCGCGCGCCGGGCGGCACCATCAGCGTGGAGGGCAGCGGATTGCCCGGCAGTGGGCAGGCGGGCAGTCCGGGCCAACCCGGGCTGGTGTGGATCGGCGAGCGCGCCGTGCTCGACGCCTCGGCGCGGGCCGCGGTGGCCTACGACAACTTCGGGCGGGCCTACGGGCAAGTGCCCGACGGCGGCACGATCCGCATCGGTGGCGCATTCGATTGGGAGCAGACCGGGCTGACCCAGGCGCCCGAAGCCTTCGTCGTGATCCGTCCGGGCGCGCTGCTCGATGCGTCGGGCACGCGCGCGGACCTCGATCCGGGCGCGGGCGGGCCGCGCGGCCTGACGTCGCCGGTCCCGGTGGCGAGCAATGGCGGCACCATCGTCCTCTCGTCGAGCCAGGGCCTCTACCTGGACGGCACGCTGCGCGCGGCGGCGGGCGGGGCGGGCGCCGCGGGCGGCACGCTGGCACTGGCGCTCGAGTCGGCGATCTACCCGACCGTGCTCACGACAGGCGAACTCCTGCGTCATCGCGAATTGGTGCTGGCCCAGACGCAAGGCGACAGCCCGCTCGCGGTCGCAGCCTCGCGGTTTGACGCACGACAGCTGCTGCGCACGGGCACGGGCCGGATCGGCGTCGACCGCATCGAGGCCGGGGGCTTCGACAACCTGTCGCTGCTGGTTCATGGTCCGTTGAGCTTCGATGGCGACGTCGCACTGAACCTGGGACAGAGCCTGCGCCTCTACGCGGCTTCGTATGCGCACAGCGACGCAGCGGCGGCAGGGTCTTCGGTGTCGCTGAGTGCGCCTTATGTCCGGCTGGCGGGGGTGCGCAGGCCGAAGGTCCCCGATGACTCGACCATGCCCGAGGCCGGCTGGGCGCAAGGGCCGTCCACGCAGGTGCCCGACGGCACCTTCGCGGTCGCCGCCGACCTGATCGACGTGCGCGACCGCGTTGGCTTCGGTGCACGAGCGACAGTCGAGTTGCGCACCTCGAACTACGCGATGGACCGGCGCGGATTCGCAGCCGTCGAACTCACGAGCCGCGGCGACATCCGTCTTCTGGGCGGCATGGGGAGCGAGGGGCTCACCGACATCACGACGGAGCTGGCAACCGCCGGCAACCTGGCATTGACCGCCGCGCAGGCGTACCCGGCCACGGATGCCAGTGCCCGGATCCTGGCAGGCGTGATGCCACGGGACCCGGCTTCCGGCGAGACGCCGCGCTACGCCGAGGGCAGCGTGCTGGCGATCCGCCGCCACGGTGACGGCGAGGTCGCGACGCCGTACTCGGCGTTCGGCAGCCTGCGGCTCGGCGCCGAGACCATCGAACAGGGGGGCATCCTGCGTGCCCCGCTGGGACGCCTGCAACTGGGCTCCAACTTCACGGGCGAGGTGGCCGAACGGGTGACGCTGCTGGCGGGCAGCGAAACCTCGGTGAGCGGTGCGGGACTGCAGATGCCCTATGGCGGCACGGTCGACGGCCTGAGTTATCGCTACGGCGGACAGGCCGTGACGCCGGTCGGCGCGGGCGGAATGGAAGGTTCTGCAGCCGTCCGGCGCGGCATCGGCTTCAACGCCCGCCATGTCGACGCGCAGGCCGGTTCGCTGCTCGACCTGTCGGGTGGCGGCACGCTGTCGGGCGCGGGCTTCGCCACCGGTCGGGGCGGCTCGGTCGACGTGCTGGCCACGCCGCTCGCGAACGCGAACCCCTTCAACGGCTACAGCGACCGCCGCAGCGGCGTGTATGCCATCGTGCCCGGCAGCGCGGCCAGCTATGCGCCGGTGGCGCCCGAGGCCGGCTTCGGCGCACCGGGGGTGGGGCAGCAGGTCACCCTTCCGGCCGGCGTGCCGGGCCTGCCGGCCGGCACCTACACGCTGATGCCCTCGACCTATGCGCTGCTCCCCGGCGCCTTCCGCGTCGAGATCGGCGCGGGCGACCGCATCGGCCTTTCGGGCGTGACTGGCGTGGGCAACGGCTCGTATGTTGCGCCCGGCTACCTGGGCGTGGCCCACACCGCAATCCGCGAGACGCTGCCGAACCGCCTGGTGCTCACGCCGGGCACGCAGGTGCGCGCGCATTCCAGCTACAGCGAGACCGACTACAACACGTTCATGCGCGCGGACGCAACGCGCCAGGGCTTTGCGCGCGGCATGCTCACGGTCGACGCGAAGACGCTCGACATCTTCCTGGCCAAGCCGACCGACACCGATACGAACCGCCTGGGCTTCACGTTCGACGGCCAGGTGCGCCTGGATGCGGCGCCCGGCACCGACGGCTTCGGCGGCACCGTGAACGTGCGCGGCCTGGGCGAGGTGCTGGCGGCGGGGCAGACGGCCGCCACCGGCCTGGCCGGTGCGTCGGTGCAGGCCGACGAACTCAGCAAGCTGCATGCACCCCGGCTGGTGCTCAACGGGGGCATCGCCGTGAAGGAGTACGGCCAGCGCGGACGGCTGGCCACGATCGACGGCGACGGCAGCCTGGTGGTGCGCAGCGGTGCGCGCCTGTCGGCGGGCGACATCGTGCTGGCGAGCAGTCCCGGCTTTGTGGGCGAGCAGCAGATCGTCATCGAGGAAGGCGCCTCGCTCAGCACCCTGGGCCAGAAGGCCTCGGGTTTCGACTCGAGCGCGGGCTATGTGTTCACGGGCACCTCGGTGCTGGCGTTGTCGAACGGCTGGTTGAACTTGCAGTTGGGCGCGTCGTCGCCCGATGTGCCGTATTCCGTCGGCATCCACGTCGGCCAGTGCGTGACGGCCTCGTGCAGCGGCACCACGCAGCTGGTGTCCGAGGGCACGCTGGCCATCGCCACGAACGGTGCGCTGACGCTGGCCGACAACGTGTCCTACGGGACGCGCAACCTGTCGCTCGCGGTGGCGGCGGTCAACCTTGGCGAGGACGCGGCCATTGCCACCGCAGGCGCCAACGGCCGCCTGCCGCTGGGCCTGGCGCTGAACCAGGCGCGGCTGGACCGCCTGCTGGCGGGCAACACCGCCATCGGCGCGCCGGCGCTCGAGACTTTGATCTTCAACGCGCGCGACGCCGTGAACATCTTCGGCGCCGTGAAGCTCGACGCCAGCGGCCTCGACCGGCTGGTGTTCGGCACACCGGCGATCCACGGCTACGGCGCAGCAGGCGACGTGGCCTCGATCCGGGCGGGCGAGTTCGTCTGGTCCGGCTCCAACGCCGTGCCCGGCGCGGCCATGGCCGACCTGCTGGGCGCGGGCACGCTCGACATCGGCGCCCGCACCATCGTGCTGGGCCACGGCCCGTATGCACAGCCCAGCGGCCAGGTCACCGATGCGCGCCTGGCGCTGGGCTTTGCCGACGTGAAGCTGAACGCCAGCGAACGCGTCACTTCGAGCGGTCGCGGCACGCTCGCGGTGCACCAGCGGCAGGGCGCGTACACGCCGGGCGAGGGCTATGCCTACGAAGGCGGCAACCTCGCGGTGGTGGCGCCGGTGCTCACGGGGCAGGCGGCCTCGACGATGCGGATCACCGCGGGCGGCGACATCACCGTGGCCGTGCCCGAGGGCGTGGCGCCCGGCACGAGCGACGCGCTGGGCGCGACACTGGAACTCAGGGGGAAGCGCGTCGGGCTGGAGGGCAGCATCGTGCTGCCCTCCGGCCGGCTGGTGCTGGCGGCGAGCGACAACGTCACGCTCGGCGCGGCCTCGCGCATCGACCTGTCGGGTCGCACCGTGACGCTGTTCGACGTGGCGAAGGACAGCGCCGGCGGCGAGCTGCTGATGACCAGCGCGGCCGGCCACATCACGCAGGCGGCGGGCGGCCTCATCGATGTGTCGGCGCACCGCCAGCGCGGCGGCACGATCGAGGCCGTGGCGCTGGGCGAGGGCGCCGGCCATGTCGCGCTGGACGGCGCGCTGCGCGGCGCCACCAGCGGCAGCTACGACGCGGGTGGCACGCTGGTGCCCTACGACGCGGGCGAGCTGACCGTGCGCGCCCGGACCCTGTCCGACTTCGCGGGCCTGAACCAGCGGCTCAACGACGGCGGCGTGTTCGGTGCGCGGCGCTTCCAGATCAAGCAGGGCGACCTCGTGGTGGGCGACGGCGTGAAGGCGCGCGAGGTGGCCATTGCGCTGGACGGCGGCAGCCTGCGCGTGGACGGGCGCATCGACGCGAGCGGCGTGCAGGTCGGCACCATCCGGCTGGCCGCGGCGGGCGACCTGCGCGTGAACGGCACGCTCGACGCGCACGGCACCGGCCTGCGCGTGGACAGCGCAGGCCGCATCATCGACAGCCCGAACCGCGCCGTGATCGACCTCACGAGCCGCGACGGCACGCTCACGCTGGGCAGCGGCGCACGCATCGACCTGCGCGCCGGCACCGACGTGCCCGTGGGCACCCGCGTCGGACAGAACGACGGCCGCGCGCGCGGCACGCTCGACCTCAATGCGCCGCGCCTCGGCGCGGACGACGTGGCCGTGGTGGTCGAGGGCACGCCCACCATCGTGGGCGCGAAGACCGTCGCGGTGAATGCCTTCCGCACCTACGACGACGCGCCGCTGGCCACGACGCCCGACGTGACGGGCCACCGGCCGCAACTGATCACGCAGGATTTCCTCAACAAAGTTGACGTCCACAGCGTCGCCTTCATCGACAAGGCGCTGGGCAACGCCTCGCTGTCGGCGCGCCTCGCAGGCCTGGGCAGCTACCACCTGCGCCCCGGCGTGGAGATCGTGAGCGACCGGATCAACAACCCGAACGGCGACCTCACGGTGGACGGCGACCTCGACCTCTCGGGCTACCGCTACGGCCCCGCGGCCGACCGTGGCGATCCGGCGCGGCGCGGCTTCGGCGAGCCCGGCAAGCTGGTGATCCGCGCGGCCGGCGCACTCAACGTGCACGGCAGCATCAGCGACGGCTTCGCACCGCCGCCGGCCACGCCGGACGACGTCGGCTGGATGCTCGCCGAAGGGCGCTACGCCGGCGGCGACGTCGTCGTGCCCATCGACGGCGTGACGCTCGACAGCGGCACCCGCTTCCCCGCGGGCGCCACCCTCAACTACAGCGTGAGCGTGAACCCCGCCACGCTGCCCGCCGGTACGGTGCTGCCCGTGGACGCGGTGCTGCAAGCGCCGTGGAGCTTGCCGGCCGGCACGGTGGTGGCGGCCAACATCTACAGCCCTGACGGTTCGCTGGCCCATGCCGCCGGCTCGGTGCTGGCGACCGCCGTGACGCTGCCGCCCCAGACGCGGCTGAGCGCCGGCACCGCGCTGCGCACGGCGGCCTCGGTGGGCGCACTCACCTGGCCCAAGGGCGTGGAGCTGCCGGTGGAGATGACCATGGCCGGCCCGCTGCAGCTCGCACGCGGCGCGCTGATTCCGTCGAACACCTCGCTGGAACTGCCCGGCAACACGCCGGTGCAGCTGCGGCCCACGGTCGATGGCGTGCAGGGGCGCAACTGGGCGATCGCTCCGATGCTCGGTGAAGGCGCCACCTCGTGGGACCTGCAACTGGTGGCGGGTGCGGACCTCGGCGCGGCCGACCGCCGGGCGACGCGGCCGGATTCGCGCGCGGCATTGCAGCTGGCCGACGCGCACAGCGTGTTGAAGTTCACGATCGAAATGGGCCCCGGCAACGGTCCGCTGGTCTGGGCCCCGGGCAACTGGCTGGGTCGCCCGCCCGGCACACCGGTCGAGCCCGACGACCTGTGGTGGTGCGACATCGGCCCCGGCCTCTGCGTGCCCGGCGGTGGCCAGGAACGGGCTGTCGGCGCGCCGAACACGCCCGCCTTCAGCGTGCTGCGCACCGGCACCGGCGACCTCGAGCTGCTGGCAGCCGGCGACCTGCGGATGCGTTCGCCCTTCGGCGTGTACACGGCCGGCACGGCCACCGCGACCGAGGCGGACCACAACCGCCCGCGCGGCAGCGGCCCCGACGGCCTGCTGGGGCCGCAGTCGCCGTTGACCGACTACAACGGCGCGCTCTCGGCCTACCGCGCGTGGTACCCCGACCAGGGCGGCAACCTGCTGATCGCAGCCGGCGGCGATCTCGTGGGTCACATCGTCTCCGATGAACGCTCGAGCGTGCTGGCCGGCAACTGGCTCTGGCGGCAAGGCTCGGGCACGGCGGGCATCGACAGCCCGATCCCGAGCGCATGGTGGATCAACTTCGGCGCCTACATCGGCGGCATCGCCACGCCCGGCACGTTCACACCGCCGACGCTGGCCGGCTTCACCGGTTTCGGCACGCTGGGCGGCGGCAACCTGAGCGTGCGTGTCGCTGGAGATGCAGGGGCCATCGCACCGCGCACGCTGCAGCCACTGGTGAACTCGCAGGACAGACCCAGCAGCGGCGGGCTCGTGCTCGCCGTGGCGAGCACCGGCCGCGTCGGCGCGGACGGTGCGCTGACCCTCACGGGCGGCGGCGACATCGACATGCGCGTGGCCGGCGCCCTGAACCCGCACCGCGCGCTCAACGGGGCCGCGGAGAACCTCGTGCTCACCGGCGCCATCGCCAACCTGCGCGGCAGCACCGACGTGCGCGCGGCGTCGATCGGCAGCCTGGGCCTGCAGTACCTGTCGAGCAACTTCAACCTGAGCGACCCGATCGACACGCGTGCCATCGATCCCTTCAACCCGACCTTTGCCGATGCGCGCGGCGGCATCAACCTGCTGCCGGGCGACGCAACGATGCGCCTGAGCACGCGCGGGGACCTGGTGCTCGGCGCCGCGGCCGACCCCGGGCGCGTTCCGACGCCGAACACCTCGGCCTTCAGCGTCGGCGGCACCGGCTACGACGGAGGCGGGCAGGGCTGGTTCAGCCTGTGGAGCGATCGCAGCGCGATCGACCTGCTGTCGGCGGGCGGGCACCTCACGCCCGTGATGGCACGCCGGGACAGCGCCGACTCGACACTGAAGACGACTTCACCCGACGCATGGATCGTCTATCCGGGCATCTTTCACGCCGCCGCGTTGACGGGGAACATCTACGCCGGCTACGCGGCGCTGCCGCAAGCACGGTACTACCCCGTGGCACTGAGCTACGGGCTGACCCTGGCGCCTTCCGCACGCGGCGAATTCGAGATGCTGTCGGGCGGTTCGATCTACGCGGGCCAGCTCGGCATGGGCATGTCGGGCACCGGCACGCCGCTGCCGACGCCGTTCAATCCGGCGTTTTTTGCCGAGTTCGACGCGCAGGGGGTGAAGCAGTTCGTCACCAACGCCTCGCCCACGGGGACGGCCATTTCCGGCTCCCAGTTCTTCGGGCCTTCGCTGTTCGCTTTCGGCCCGAACACGGCAGCGCAGCCGCTGGCCCGTGACGCCGCTGCGCCGCCCGTTCGCTTCTATGCGGCCAGCGGCGACATCGTCGGCCTGCGCACCGGCGAGACGCTGACCCTGCCCGACGGCAGCGCGACCTGGTACCACGCCGCGGGCCCGATCTGGATCAAGGCCGGCCGGGACATCGTCAACACCGGCGATGCGCCGGGCACGTTCTGGGTGGAGCGTCCGAGCGAGCTCCAGAGCACAGCCTCACGCGGCAACCTCATCGTCCACCAGCAGCCCTCCGACGTCTCGGTGATCTCCGCGGGCCGCGACATCCTCTACGCCAACGTCGACATCGCCGGCCCCGGCACGCTCGAAGTCTCGGCGGGCCGGCACCTGCGGCAGGAAGACCGCGGCGGCATCACCTCGATCGGTCCCATCGTGCCTGGCGACACGCGGCCCGGCGCGTCGGTGGCGCTCATGGCCGGCGTGGGCGCGCAGGCGGCGACGCAGGGGCTGGACATGGCGCCGATTCGCGCGCGCTACCTCGACCCGTCGAACCGCGCCGAAACCGGCACGCCGCTGGCGCAGCAGCCGGGCAAGGCCGCGAAGACCTACGAGGCCGAGCTGGCCGCATGGCTGAAAGCGCGCTACGGCTTCGACGCCGGCACCACCGCGCAGGCGCTGGCGTACTTCGACGGGCTGGCCCCGGCGCAGCAGCGCATCTTTTTGCGCGAGGTGTACTACGCCGAGCTGCGCGAAGGCGGGCGCGAGTACAACGACGCGGACGGTCCGCGCCAGGGCAGCTACCTGCGCGGGCGCGAGATGATCGCCACGCTGTTCCCCGCGCGCTCGGCGCTCGAGGGCGACATCACGATGTTCGGCGGCTCGGGCGTGCGCACGCAGTTCGGCGGCGACATCGACATGCTCGCGCCGGGCGGCAGCATCATCCTCGGCGTGCAGGGCGCGGTGCCACCGGCCACCTCGGGCGTGCTGACGCAGGGGCAGGGCAACATCCGCTTCTTCAGCGAGGGCAGCCTGCTGCTCGGGCTGTCGCGCATCATGACCACCTTCGGCGGCAGCATCCTCGCGTGGTCGGAGAAGGGCGACATCAACGCCGGGCGCGGCGCCAAGACCACGGTCGTGTTCACGCCGCCCAAGCGCGTGTACGACAACGTCGGCAACGTCGAGGTGTCGCCGCAGGCCCCGAGCTCGGGCGCGGGCATCGCAACGCTGGCGCCCATTGCCGAAGTGCCGCCGGGCGACGTCGACCTGATCGCGCCGCTGGGCACCATCGACGCGGGCGAGGCGGGCATCCGCGTGTCGGGCAACGTCAACGTGGCCGCGCTGCAGGTGGTAAACGCCGCCAACATCCAGGTCAAGGGCGAATCGGCCGGGCTGCCGGTGGTGGCCTCGGTGAACGTGGGCGCGCTGACCAACGCCAGCGCCGCGGCCTCGCAGGCCAGCATGGCGGCGCAGGACGTGATGCAGCGCGAACGCGCGGCGGCGCGCCAGGCACTGCCGTCGGTGTTCACGGTGCGCGTGCTGGGCTTCGGCAACGAGCCTGCAAGCGGGGGGGCCGGCAACGGCGCGCAGGCGCCCGCCGATGGCGCCAAGGCCACGACGACCACCGCCGCGAGCTACAACCCGCGCAGCGTGATCCGCGTGCTCGGCGGCGGCGGCACCTTGCCGCCGGCGATGAGCCGGCAACTGACGGACGAGGAGCGCGCCAACCTGCAACGCTGACCGACCCGTCGAGCCCGCGCCCCGGCCGAAGGGCGCCCGTGTTCCTTCCCTTGTTGTCCCAGGCCTGGCCGTTGCCGCCACCGGAGAGTCCGGGGCGGCGCGACGGGCGCTCAGCGAAACCGACCATGACTCCCCATCCTCACGCCTTGCGACGCGCCCCGGACCGGTTCTCCTCGATGCTGCCTTCGGTCTGGCGCCTGATCGACGACCGGGTCGCGGTGCCTGCGGCGCGGCCGACCCCGCGTCCGGTGGCGGCACCGACGCCGGGTGTGCAGCTGCAGGGGCATCTCGTGGCGCAGTACGCGCCGCTGCAACGGCGCCTCGAGCGGCAGCTCGGCTGCGCGGACCTGGCCAGCGAATGCCTGCACGAGGCCTGGCTGCGGCTGGGCGAATGCACGCTGCAGGAGGTGCCCGCGAACCCCGACGCCTACGTGTACCGCGTGGCCTCCAACCTCGCAATGGACCGCATCCGCACGCGCAAGCGCTGGCAGGGCGTGAGAACGGAAGGCGCCGACCTGGAGGCGGTGGCCGACCCGCACCCCGGTCCGGCGCAGATCGCGCAGGCACGCTCTGAAGTCGCAGCCGTCGACCGCGCCATGGCACGCCTGCCGCAGCGCCACCGTTCGGTGCTGCTGGCGCTGCGCTGGCACGAGATGTCGCGCCAGGACGTGGCCCGGCGCCAGGGCATGACGGCGCGCCGCATCGACACCACGCTGCGGCAGGCGCTGGCCGAATTGCGCCGGGACGGCGCACAGACGTGAAGGGAGCGATCAACATGAAGTGGATGTCGCCGTTGCGGGTCACCATGCAGGAGCTCGATGCCCGCCTCTCGAAGATCGTCGAGCGCGCGCGCGAAGGCCCGGTGGCGGTCAACCGCTACGGCTCGCCCTGGGTCTGGATCGTGAGCCACCAGGCCTGGGTGCAGGCCGACAACCTGCGCGCGCTGGTGCCGCAGAGCCATCCGCTGGTGGCGCTGCGCGACCAGGTCGAAGACACGCTGCGCTGCGAACGCACGCTGCTGGCCGAGCTGGAGCGCCAGCACGGCGGCACGGTCGATGCCGCGACGCTGTTCAAGAGCCTGGTGCTGCAGATCATCTATTCGCTCGAAGACGCGCAGAAGGTGCACGAGAGCCTGGCCTACAACATGCTCTTTCGCTGGTTCGTGGGCTTCGAGCGCTTTGCCGACGAACTGCCCGCGCGCGCCGCCTTCGCGCGCGAGCTTGAAGCCTTCGGCGGCGATCCACGCGCGGTGCGCGTGGTCACGCGCTGCCTCTCGGGCTCTTTCCTGCCGGAGTCGGGCGACGGCGATTTCCGCGTCAACCGCGGGCTGCTGCATGCGCTGTCGAACTGGGCCTCGGCGCCGGATGCGCGCCCGCGCGAAACGGCGCCCTGAGCGCCGCGAAGGTTCAGGGCGCGGCGCGCACGATGCCGGGCGCCGTGGGCAGCACCGGCGCGGCGATGCGCAGCGAGGTGCCGGCCTTGTCGACCGTCACCGCGTCGGCCTCGATGCCCGCGAGCGTGAGCGCGCGGCCCAGCGCATCGCCGACCCGGTAGGGCTGCGGCGCACCGTCGTTCACCGACAGCACGGCCACGCCGGCCTGGCCCGCGCCCTTGATCAAGCCCTTGACCGCGATGTTCGCGCGGACCTCGCCGGGCCCGAACCAGGCCGCGAGCGCATCGGCCGTGGGATCGGCGACAGCGGCTTGCGCGGGCGCGGTTCGCACTTGCGGGGCAGAAGGCGTGAGCAGCCGGCCCCAGGTCACGACACCGGCCACGACCAGCGACAGGCCCGCGGCATGAACGAGAAGGCGGGCGGAAGGTGGCGTGAAAGGGCGCATGGTGAAGGGCGGTCAGCGGGCCGCGAGGGCGGCGGGCACCCCCTGTGTCTATCACGCGGGCATTGGGGTTTCGTGTCAGCACTGCGTTTCATCGCGGCATCACGCAGCCTGCCTAGCATCGGCCGCATGGCGTGTTTCCACGACGGGACGACGAGCGGCATGCGACCACGCACGGGCGGGGAGCGCGGCTTCTCGCTGATCGAACTCATGATCGTGCTGGTCATCGTCGGCATCGCCACCGCTGCGATCAGCCTGGGCATCGCGCCCGACCCCGCGCAGGAACTGCGGCGCGACGCGCGCGAGCTGGTGCGGCACCTGGCCGTGGCGCAGAACGAGGTGCGCGTGGACGGCCGCACGATCGCGTGGCAGGCCGATGCCGAGGGCTACCGTTTTGCGCGCGGCACCTGGGTGCAGCGCGGCGGCAGTGCGATCCCGCAGGTGACGACGCTCGGCGCGCTCGACACCTTCGCGGCCGACGACGAACTGCGTCCGCGCGGCTGGCGCGTGGGGCCGGTCGAGGTCGTGCCGGCGGGGCCGGTCGTGCTCACGTCGGAGCCCGTGGACGCGAGCTGGCAGCGCGAACTGCGGCATGGCGCGGCCACGGTGACGGTGACGCGGGATGCGTCCGGGGCGTTTCATGTGCGCTAAGAACCGCGGCTTCACGCTGATCGAAATCTTGATTGCGCTGATCATCGTGAGCATCGCGCTGGCCGCGATCGTGCGCGCCTCGAGCCTCACCATCGGCAACCTCGGCCTGCTGGAGCGGCAGTCGCTGGCGATGCTGTCGGCGGGCAACCAGCTGGCGGAACTGCAGCTGGGCGGCGCGCCCACCGCGCCGGGCGTGTCGCGCAGCGACTGCCCGCAGGGCGGCATCCGCTTCGTCTGCCGGCTGGAGGTCGGAACCGTGGTCGATGGCCTGCGGCCGGTGCGCGTGCAGGTCTACGCGGCCGACGACGAAGACCGGCTGCTGGCCACGCTGCACACGCGCAGCGCACCGCCATGAAGCGCACGCAGCGCGGCTTCACGCTGGTCGAGGTGATGATCGCCATCGCGCTCATGGCCGTGCTCGCCGTGATGGCCTGGCGCGGCCTGGACAGCGTGAGCCGCGCGAACGACCAGCTCGAAGACCGCACCGAGCGCGTGGCGCAACTGCTGCGCGCGCTGGACCAGTTCGAGCGCGACGTGGCCTTGCGCGCGACCACCGAGCTGCCGGTGCCGGTGACTGCCTCGGCGAATCCTTCGGCCGCCATGCCGCTGCTGCCGGTGGCGATACAGGCGCGCCAGCCGAACGGCGCGCCGTTCGTGCTCGAGATCGTGCGCACCGCGCCGGCCGCGCCCGGGCGGTGGCAGCGCGTGCAATGGTGGGTGCGCGGCGATGTGCTCTACCGCGCGGCGGGGCCCGTGTCGGTCGTGTTTCCGCTGCAGGCGCCGGAGCCCGCGGACCGGGTGGCGGTGCTCGACGGTGTCTCCACCTTCCAGCTGCGCGCCTGGGAACCCGGCCTGGGCTGGCGCCGCCTGCCGGGCGTGGCGCCGGCGCGCGCACCGGCCACGGGGGTGGAACTGCTGCTGGCGGTGTCGGCGGGCAACGACGCCGCACCGCGGCCGTTCCGGCGCGTGCTGGCGTTCTGAGCCGCCTCAGGCCTGCGGTGCGCGCAGGCGCGGCTCCCAGTCTTCCACGCGCCCCGCATCCACCCGCTTGCGAAACGTGGCGCGCCAGCGCTCAGCCAAAGCGGGCAGGGCGGCGGCCTGTTCCCATTCGGGGGCGAAGCGCGCGTCGCACGAGAACAGCAGCGCGATGAGGCGCGACAGCGGCCACTCGGGATGCGGGCGTTCCACGCGCGTGGCCATCGCGCCGGCCTGCACCCAGCCGGGCTCGAGCACGCGGTAGTACCAGCCCGTGCAGCCGCGCGCCTGCATCTCGCGCGCCATGCCGGGCCTGCCGAAGTGCGCGTCGAGCTTCCAGCAGGGCTGCCGGCCCTGCGACACCTGCACCCGCGCGTCGCCGAGCTGCACGACGTCGCCGATGCAAACGGTCGATTCGTTCCAGCCCGTGGTCGAGATGTTTTCGCCGAAGGCGCCCGCGTGCGCCAGCAGTTCGGTGCGCTGGCCGCCCGCCGCCCAGCCCGCGTAGTGCTCGCGCGGGTAGTGGTGCACGGCCTTCTCGATGCCGCCGTGGATGCGCAGGTCGGCCTGCGCGTCGCCCTGCAGGCCGGTGGGTGACAGCCACAGCGCATCGGCCGTGGGCGTCTTGCAGATGCCGCTGCGCGTGCGGCCGTCGGGCAGCAGGGCCACGGGGCCGACCAGCAGCGCGTCGATGGGCAGGGCCGGCTGCGTCATGCGAGCTGATCCAGCCATGCGGTCAGCATGCGCGTCGCGGCATCGGAGCGCAGGTCGGCCAGTTCGGCGCTGCGGGCGCGCAGCGCGGGGATGTCGATGCCGGCCGCGGCCAGTTCGTGATGGTGCCCGATGAGCCAGGGTTCGATGCGCGCGGGGTCGGCCTCGGGGTGGAACTGCAGCGCGAGCGCATGGCGGCCGTGGCTGAAGGCCTGGTGCGGCGTGCGTGCGGTGCTCGCCAGCAGTTCAGCGCCGGGCGGCAGGTCGAAGGTGTCGCCGAGCCAGTGCAGCACGGGTTCGCCGTCCAGCGCCGCGAGGCACGAGGCCCGGCCCGCCGCGCTCAGGTCGACCGGCGCCCAGCCGATCTCCGTGTGCCCCGACGGGTACACGCGCGCGCCGAGCGCACAGGCCATGAGCTGCGCGCCCAGGCACAGGCCCAGCGTGGGGCGCTGCAGCGCCAGTCGTTCTTGCAGGCCGGCGATCTCTTCGGTGAGCCAGGGGTAGGTCGCCGTGTCGTAGGCCCCGATGGGGCCGCCGAGCACCACGACGAGGTCGGCGTGGCGCCATTCGTCGGCGCTGAGCGCGGACGGGCCCGCCTGCCGGTAGTCGATGGCGTGGCCGGCCTGGGTGAGCACGTTCGCGAAGCTTCCGAGGTCTTCGAAGGCGAGGTGTTGCAGGGCGATGCATGGCATGCGGCGAGTGTCCTTTCTTCTTTCAGGCGCGGCAGGCGGTGTCGTCGCAGGGGCCGTCTGGCGATGCATCGTCTGCAGGTTGTGCAATGAGGTGCGCAGGCGCCTCTTCGGCCGCGAGCTGCCCGATGGCGGCGCCCAGCGCCATGTCGTCGAGCAGGCCGAAGTGGCTCATGCGCAAGCGCCCCTGCCGGTCGACCAGCACCGTGCTCGGCGTGCCCTGCCACTGGTAGTCGCGCATCGTGGCGGGAATGCCGCCGGTGGGCGAGGGCTGGTCGATGCCGATGGGAAAGCCCAGGCGGTACTCGCGCACGAAGGCGTCGAGTGCGGCCGGCGTCATGACGTCGTGGTGCTCGAACACCGAGTGCAGGCCGATCACCGCGACGTCTTTCGCGGCGAACAGCTGCCGCGTCTTCTTCGCCTGCGGCAGGCCGTGCGACACGCAGGCCGGGCACAGCATCTGGAACGCGTGCAGCACCACGACCCGACCGCGCAGCGACGTGAGCGTGACGGGCGCATCGGTGTTGAGCCACTGCGCGACCTGCAGCTCGGGCGCCTCGGGGCGCGGCCAGGCCATGTCAGGCCGCCTCGGTGCGCAGCTTCACCTGCGGGAAATCCACCGGCACCTGGAACGCCACGTTCACGTAGTTGGTGAACAGGTTCAGCGCGACGTGGGCCAGGATCTCGACGATGTGTCGGTCGTCGAAGCCCACGGCGCGCAGGGCCTGCACATCGGCGTCGTTGACCTGGCCGCGCGCGTCGACGAGCTTGAGCGCAAAGCGCAGCGCCGCTGCGGTGCGCGGGTCGGCCGATTCGCCGGCCTGCGCGGCCGTCATGTCGGCGGCCGACACGCCCGCCTTGCGACCCAGTGCGGTGTGCGCCGCGAGGCAGTAGTGGCAGGCGTTGCGGTCGGCGACGGCCACGGCGATCTGCTCGCCGAGCTGCGCGGGAATGACGCCGCCGCCGAGCGCGCCGAACGATCCCCAGAGGCTGCGCAGCGCCGCGGGCGAATTGGCGACGGCGCGGAACATGTTGGGCGTGGCGCCGAAGGCACCGTGGATGTCGGCGAGCAAGGACTGGGCGTCGCCGGTGGCGGCGGTGTCGGTGACGAGGTTGACGCGGGGCATGAAGACTTCCTTTCGGTGATGACGATGGATGCAGTGTCTTCCCGAAATCCGTATGATTTGAACGCTTTCATCCATTCAACATACCTTTTCGTCCAATGCCGAGCGCACCGCCCCCGCCGCCCATCGACAGGCTCTCGTCCCTGCTTGAACGCTTCCGTGTCCGGGCCCACCTGTTCCACACGGGGCCGCTGTGCGGCGTGACGCACTTCGCGGCGAAGGAAGGGCGCAGCTTCCTGCATGTGATGCGGCGTGGCGAGATGGTGGTCACGCATTCGGCGCCGTCGGTGCGCGCGGCCGGCGTGCCGCGCAAGCTGGTCGTGAAGGAGCCCAGCCTGCTGTTCTACCCGCGTCCGCTGGCGCACGACTTCCACAACGCGCCCACCGAAGGCTCGGACTTCGTCTGCGCCACGGTCGACTTCGACGGCGGCGAGTCGCACCCGCTGGTGCGCGCCTTGCCGCCGCTGGTGCAACTGCCACTGCATGCGGTCGACGGCCTCGAAGCTTCGCTGGCGCTGCTGTTCGCGGAAACCGGGCGCGTGCTGTGCGGGCACCGCCTGCTGGCCGACCGGCTGTTCGAGGTGGTGCTGATCCAGCTGCTGCGCTGGCTGCTCGACCATCCGCAGGAAAGCGGCGTGCCCGCCGGCCTGCTGACGGGGCTGGGCGATCCGCAGCTGGCGCGCGTGCTGGTCGCGCTGCACGAGCGCCCGGGCGAGCCGTGGCCGCTCGAACAGATGGCCACGGAGGCCGGCATGTCGCGCAGCGCGTTCGCGGCGCGCTTCAAGGCGGTGGTGGGTGCGACGCCCGCCGACTACCTGGCGCAGTGGCGCCTGACGATCGCGCAGGCCGAGCTGCGCACGGGCGCGTCGGTTAAGGCGATTGCCGACAGCCTCGGCTACGCGAACGCCTCGGCGCTGTCGCGCCTGTTCGCGCAGAAGGTGGGCGTGTCGCCGCGCGAATGGCTCGCGCGGCAGTCGGCTTGACCGTTCAGTTCGCGGCGCGCAGGAAGCGCTCGGTCAGCAGCACCCAGTAGGCGCCGCCCACGGCAACGTTGCTGTCGTTGAAGTCGTAGCCCGGGTTGTGGACCATGCAGGCGCCATGCGCGTCGCCGTCGCCATTGCCGATGAGCAGGTAGCAGCCGGGCACGCGCTCCAGCATGAAGGCGAAGTCCTCGCTGCCCGGCAGCGGCGGCGTCTGCCAGGTGACCTGCGCCGGGCCCACGAGTTCTTCGGCCACGGTGCGCGCGAAGGCGGTTTCTTCGGGCGTGTTGACCAGCACTGCGTAGCCGGGCCGCCAGTCGATCTGCGCCTGCACGCCGAAGCTCTCGGCCTGCGCGGCCACCAGCGCCTTGATGCGGGTTTCGATCTTCTTGCGCACTTCGCGGTCGAGGGCGCGCACGCTGACTTCGAGCACGGCGCCTTGCGGGATCACGTTGTTGGCCTTGCCCGCGTGGATAGCGCCCACCGTGACCACCGCCATCTGCAGCGGATCGATGTTGCGCGAGACCACGCTCTGCAGCGCCATCACGATGCTGGCCGCGGCCACGATGGGGTCGGCCGCGCGGTGCGGCATGGCGCCGTGGCCGCCCACGCCGGTGAGCGTGATGGTGGCGTAGTCGGACGAGGCCATGGCCGGGCCTTCGCGCATCGCCAGCCGGCCCTGCGCCATGCCGGGCATGTTGTGCATCGCGAAGATGGCGTCGCAGGGGTAGCGCTCGAACAGGCCGTCGTCGATCATGCGCACCGCGCCGCCGCCGCCTTCCTCGGCGGGCTGGAAGATCAGGTTCAGCGTGCCGTCGAAGCGCCCGCGTTCGGCCAGGTGCTGCGCCGCCGCCAGCAGCATCGCCGTGTGGCCGTCGTGGCCGCAGGCGTGCATCACGCCCGTGTGCGCGCTGGCGTAAACCAGGCCCGTGGCCTCGTCGATGGGCAGGGCGTCCATGTCGGCGCGCAGGCCGAGGCGGCGCGTGCCGTTGCCACGCACCAGCCGGCCCACCACGCCGGTGCCGCCGATGTGGCGCTCGACGGTGTAGCCCCAGGCCTGGAGCTTTTCGGCCACCAGCGCCGAGGTGCGGTGCTCGTCGAAGCCCAGTTCGGGGTGCTGGTGGATGTCGCGGCGGATGCCGATGAAGGTGTCGGCGCTGGCGTGCAGGTCGTTCAGGAGGGCGGTGGTGCTCATTGGGGTTCCAGTCGGATGGACTTGGCGATGTCGCGGTAGCGCGCGGTCTCGGCTTCGTAGAACTTCGCCGATTCGGCCAGCGTCGTCTGCGGCGAGGCCAGCTGGGTCTGGGCCGCGAGCTGCTCGCGCACGCTCGTTTCCTTCAGCGCCGCGCCGACGGCCTGGTGCAGCTTCTGCACCACGTCTTCGGGGGTGTTCTTGCGCACGAAGAAGCCGCTCCAGGTCTTGTAGTTGACGTTCTTCAGCTCCTTGCCTTCGCTGGCGGTGGGCACGTTCTTCAGCAGCTCCGAGCGCTGCCCGCCGAGCTGGCCGAGGATTTTCAGGCGGCCCTGGTCGGCCAGCGCGCCCATGGCGGCGCTGTAGACCAGCACGGCAAAGTCGACCTGGCCGCCGCCGATGTCCTGCAGCAGCGGCGCGTTGCCCTTGTAGGGCGCGTGCATGAGCTTCACGCCGGTGTCCAGCTGCACCTTCTCGAGGATCAGGTGGTAGAGCGAGCCGATGCCCACGCTGCCGTACGACAGCGGCTTGTCGGGCGACTTGCGCGCCAGCGCAATGAGCTCGTCGACGTTGTTGGCCGGCAGGTCCTTGCGGGCGACGAAGACCATCACCGCCTCGGCCACCGGGTGCACCATGCGGAAGTCTTCGGCCTTGAGCTTCACGGCCGCATTGGCCAGCGGCGCAAGGATGATCTCGTTGGGCGAGCCTTGGAAGAGGTAGTAGCCGTCGGCCGGCGCGGCCAGCACCTTCTGCGCGGCCATGGCGCCGCTCACGCCGCCCAGGTTCTCCACGATCACCTGCTGGCCCAGCGCCTTGCCCAGCGGCACGGTGAAGATGCGCGCGGTGGCGTCCGAAGGGCCGCCGGCCGGGTAGGGAACCATCAGGTTCACGGGCTTGGCGGGAAAACCGTCGGCGCGGGCAGGGCCCGCGGCCGCCAGCATCAGCCCGCAGCCGAGCAGCAGTGCGGATCGGAAGAGCGAAGTCGTCGTCGTCAAAGTCATGTCTCCTGGGGTGGTGCCGGCTCGTGGGGCCGGATGCAGGGGAATGCTAGGAGCGGCCCGACGCAACGTCCAATGCATTGTTGGCTGCATTAGCATGAGTCCAATGCATTCCTGAAAACGAGGTTTTCGCCATGACGCTGGTTCAACTGAGGCACCTGATTTCGCTGGCCCGCACGGGCTCGTTCAGCCAGTCGGCGCAGGCGCTGCACCTGACGCAGCCCGCGCTCAGCCGCAGCGTGCGCGCGCTCGAGGACGAGCTGGGCATGCCGCTGTTCGACCGCATCGGCCGGCGCAACGAGCTCACGGTCTTCGGGCGCGAGGTGCTGGAGCGCGCGCGGCTTTTGGTGTCGGAGGCCGAGGCGCTGCGCGACCGCGGCCGGCAGATGCGCGAAGGCGAGGGCGGCACCGTGCGCATCGGGCTGGGCTCGGGGCCGGGCGCGCTGCTGATGACGCCCTTTTTGCTGCACATGGCGACGCACCATCCGGCCGTGCGCACCGTGATCGCACGCGGCAGCACCGACCTGCTGGCGCAGGCGCTGCGCGAGCGCAGCCTCGATGCGCTGGTGGTCGATGCGCGCGCGCTCAAGCCCGCGCCCGACCTGGTGCTGACCCACGTGTACGAGCTGCGTGGCGCCTTCCTGTGCCGCCGCGGCCATCCGCTCACGCGGCTGCGCAAGGGCGTGAGCTTCGAGGCGGTGCAGCGCTACCCGATCGCCTCGACGCCGCTGAGCGACGAGGTGGCGCGCGGGTTGGTCGAGACCTACGGCCCGCAGGCACATCCCGCCAACTGCGTGACCCTGCAGTGCGAGGAGTTGCCCAGCATCGCGGACGTGGTGCGCCAGAGCGACACGGTGCTGCTCGCGGTGCACGAGTCGGCACCCGACCTGGTCGAGTTGCGGATGGAGCCGCCGATGCGCGGCACGGCGCGCTTCGGGCTGGTGACCTTGCGCCAGCGCACCGAGGCGCCGGCGCTGGCGATTCTTCGGCGGCTGATGAAGGAGCGGATGGCGGGGGCGTAGGGCGCCGTCTGCTCAGGACGCCGCGTGCGCCGACAGCGCAAGCTGCAGTTCGTCCAGCAGGTCCGCCACGCGCATGTGATCCGAAGCGGTTTCGCCGCGGGCGATGTCTTCCAACGCATCGGCGGGGGCTGCCACGGCCGCAGCGTCGACCATCAAGGCCGCGCCCCTGATCCGGTGGGCATGGTGCGCCGCACTCGCGGTGTCGCCCGCAGCGAACGCCCGACGCAGTGCCGCAAGGTCTTCCGCCATGGCCTCGTGAAACTGCGGCGGCAAGGCCGTGTCGGGACGTTGCGGCGACGACGGCGCCCCGCCCAGCCAGAGCTGCAGCATGCTCGACAGTTCGTCCAGGCGCAGCGGTTTCTTGAGCACGCCGTCCATCCCGCTTTCCATGCATTCGTCGAGGTGCGCCGAGTCGGTCGCCGCCGAGATCGCGATCACGGGCAGATGGCTGACGCCTGCCTCTCGCTCGCTCTCTCGGAGGCGGCGCGTCGCCTCGTAGCCGCTCATCCCGGGCATGTGGCAGTCCATGAGCACGAGCGCAAAAGGATGCGGCGGCGCGAGCGCGGCCAGTGCCGCCGCGCCGTCGGCTTCGATCCGGGCGTCGTAGCCCAGCATGCGCAACTGCTCCGCGATGATGAACTGGTTGCCCGGGTGGTCCTCCACGACCAGCACGGTGGCCGCAGGACCGGAGGGCGGCTTGCCATGCGCCGCAGCGGCGTCCGTGGAAACCTCTTGTGCCGGCGCAACGAGCCGCACCGGCAAGATGAACTCGACCGAGGTGCCCGCACCGAGGCGGCTGGTCAACCGGATCTCGCCGCCCATCAACTCGACCAGCTCCTTGCAGATGGTCAGCCCCAGGCCGGTGCCGCCGAAGCGCCGGGTCGTGGAATTGTCGGCCTGCGAATAGGCATCGAAGAGGGTGGCCTGCTGCGAGGGCGCAATGCCGATGCCGGTGTCGCTCACCGTGACCGTCAGCAGGCCGTTCATGTCGCCATCGTCCAGAAGCTCCAGCGTCACGTCGATGCGCCCGCGCTCGGTGAACTTCACGGCATTGCCCAACAGGTTGAGCAGCACCTGCCGCAGCCGCGTGGGGTCGATCAGGACCTGCCGGCCCGACGGGTTGTGCGTGCGCACCGCGATGACCAGCGGCTTGTCCTGCGCGTTCACGCGTGCCACATGCGCCACCTTCTGCGCCAGCGCGTCGACGTCGGTGGGCACCAGTTCCAGCGCGAGGCGCCGGGCATCCAGCTTCGAGAGGTCGAGCACGTCGTCCAGCAGCGACAGCAGGGCTTCGGCTGCTGCCGAGGCGGTGCGCGTGAAGCGCGTCTGGCGCGCATCCAGCGGCGTGTGCGCCAGCATCTCGATGGAGGCCAGCACCGCGTTCATGGGCGTGCGGATCTCGTGGCTCATGACCGCCAGGAAGTTCGATTTGGTGCGCTCGCTCTTCTGCGCGGCGCGCTGCGCCACGCGGGCGCGCCAGGCGAACCAGCCGAGCAGCACGACGCCGCCGAGCAGCAGCAACAGCTGCGGCAGGCGGTAGCGCACGATCGACAGCAGCGACGGCTCGCCGAAGTCGGTCTGTTCCAGCCACCGGTCGTTCATCTGGCCGGTCTCCGCCGCCGAGAGGCTCGCGAGCGACTTCTCCACGATGGAATGCAGCAGCGGCAGGTCGGCGCGAACACCCATCTGGGCCACGTACAGGAGGTCGCCGATCGTGCCGGAGATGCTCAACTGGCGCGCATGCCTGCGGCGCATCATGGGCAGGAACACCGCGTCGGAGCCGATGGCGGCGTAGGCCTCGCCGGTGATCACCGCATCGAGGCTTTCCATCGGTTCGCTGGTGGGCAGCACGCGCACGCCCGGGTAGCGCTCGGCGAAGACATGGGCGTAGGTGCCTCCGCCGCGCACGGCCGCCACCTTGCCGTCCAGGTCCTTCATGTGCAGGACGAAGGGGGCGTCGGTGCGCGTGACGATGATCGTCTGTGCCACGAAGAAGGGATCGGTCAGGCGCAGCTTTGCGCCGACCTCGCGCGTGGTGCGCTGGGCGCTGGCGTTCGGGAACATGTCGACCTTGCCGTCGAGGAAGGCCTGCTGGGCTTCCTGCCAGTCGGGGGTGGCGTGCAGCTCGAAGCGCAGGCCCGACTTGCGGGCGACCGCGTCGAGGTACTCCGCGATCAATCCCTTGTAGCGGCCGTGCTCGATGGACTCCAGCGGGCTCAGCCGCGTGTCCGCGGCATAGCGCACGACGGGGTTGGCCTTCATCCAGCGCTGTTCCTCGTCGGTGAAGAGGGGCTGCGCTTGCGCCCAGGCGGGGCCGGCGGGGAGGGCCATCGCGCCGCACATCGTCCACCGGGCCGCTCGCCCGAGAGCGCGCCAGGGGTTCATGTCTTGTCCAGCTGGTGGCGGATCTTGAACAGCTCGTTGTCCGTGCGGATGCCCAGCTTGCGGAACGCCGCGTGTTTCTGCGTGCTGATGGTGTTCACGTTGCGGGAGAACTTCGTGGCGATCTGCGTGACCGACAGGCCTTCCAGGCAGCAACGCAGCACCTCGCGCTCGGCGGGGACAGCAGCGGGTTCTTCGTGAGCGCCTCGGCGTCGGTGTGGGGCGACGCGGCCTCGGAAAGGGTGGCGATGTCCGCCGCCATGTCGGGATGCAGGTGGATGCGGCCCTTGCTCACCGTGCGCACGGCCGCCACGAGTTCGTCCAGTTCCTGGCTCTTGCCGACATAGCCGCGCGCGCCGGCTTTCAACGCCAGTGCCACGGTGGCCGCGCTGTAGTGCGCGGAGATGACGATCGTCCGGCTGCGCGGATGCCGGACCTTCAGCGCCCGCAGGAGGTTGAGCCCGTCGATGTCCGAAGGCCCGAGCGAGAAATCCACGAGCACGACATCGGCCGCCACGGTGGCCAGGGCATCGAGCAGTTCGCGGCTGGTGGCATGGCTGCCGACCACCGACAGGTCGGGCTCGTCCGCCAATCTGGCGATCAGGCCATGCCGGACGACCGCGTGGTCGTCGAGCACCATCAGGCGAAGCGGCTGCGCGGCGAGGTGGTGTGCCATGAGGACCCTCCCAGTGGGCGGATCGTAGGCGGCTCGCTCCCGCGTCGACACCATCACAACGAGGGGATGCGTGAGCGCACGCCGCGCGAGCCCGCGCCGCCCCGGGTTCGAATTTTCGAACGATCCCTAAGTCGACCTCCCGGTTTTTCGTTGTATTTCTATATCGGGAAAAGCACCCAAAAAGAACAATTCATCGGAAGAAAACACGCCGCCGCTCACACGCTTTTTCGTGCGCACTTTCAAGGGCACTCGCTGCAAGAGGCGCAAGGCCCTTGCAACGTGAAACCCGACGCATCGGCGGTTGGATTGGGTTCGTTGCGGTGCAGTCCAACGCATCGTTTCGAGGCCATGGGTGGGTTTCAACGAATCCTTCGTTGAACCTTTTTTTTGAAGTTCTTGAGGAAATACCAGTGAAGAAAATTGCAACCCTTGCCGCTGTCACCTGCGCGGCTGCCGTGATGTTCGTGCCCGGCCAGGCGAGCGCCGACAGTGCCGAGCTCCGGATCGCCGGCATCATCGTGCCGGCCGCCTGCACGCCCGTTTTCACAGGCGGCGGCGTGGTCGACTACGGCAACATTCCCTCCGGCTCGCTGAATCCGACGGCCCAGACCACGCTCGCGGACAAGTCGACCCAGCTGACGCTGACCTGCGATGCGCCTGTGCTGTTCGGCTTCAAGGTGATCGACGAACGCGCTGCGACGGCGGTCGCCGCGTTGGAAACCATCCCGGGGTATGCCACGAATGCGAAGTTCGGCTTGGGCGCTGTGGATGGCAAGAACATCGGCGCCTATTCGTTGCAGATCACGAAAGAGACTGCCGATCAAGGCAGCACCAAACACATCAACAGCGTGGACGGCGGCGCCACCTGGTCGGACTTTGCGGGCGGCATGACCGGCGACGGCGGCACGCTCGTTGCCTTCGCCGCCAGTGCCACGGGAACGGTGCCGGGCGCCCACACCGCCATCACGGCCGACATCCGTGTGGTGACCGCCATCGACAAGGGCAGCAACCTGCCGCTGACCCAGCAGATTCCGCTGGATGGCCTGTCGACGTTCGAACTCGTCTACCTGTAAGCAGCGGCTGACGAACAGCCCGTCGATCCATTTCCATCCCTGCTTCCTCTGCCGTCAAGGGCAGCGTTTCGGGATAGGGAGGATCTCAACGAATCCTTCGTTGAAACTTTTTTGAAGTTCTTGAGGAAATACGTGTGAAGAGAATTGCAACCCTCGCCGCCATCGCTGGCGCGGCCGCCGTGGTGATCGCGCCTGTCCCGGCGAGCGCCGAAAGCGCCGAACTGCGGATCACCGGCACCATCGTTCCTGCCGCTTGCACGCCCGCCTTTGCAGGCGGTGGCGTGGTCGACTACGGCACGATCCCCGCCAGCTCGCTGAACCCGACGGCCCAGACCACGCTTGCGCAAAAGTCGATCCAGCTGAGCATGACCTGCGATGCGCCTGCGATGTTCGGCTTCAAGGTGATCGACGAACGCGCAGGGACCGCGGTCACTTCGCTGGCAACGGTTCCGGGGCTTACTGAGAAGGAGAAGTTCGGCTTGGGTGCGTCGGATGGCAAGAACATCGGCGCATATTCGTTGCAGGTTGTGAGTCAGACCTCCGATGGAGGCTTCTCGCTTTCCCTTGCGAGCGAGGACGGCGGAATCAATTGGGGGTTCCTTGGCATGAGGGGCCTGAAGGGTGAAGGGAATCAACTTGTTTCATTCAGCAAGACCCAGTCGAATCTGCCGGCTGCCAGCAGGTCTGTCACGGCCGATATCCGTGTGACGACCGCCATCGACAAGAGCAGCAACCTGCCGTTGACCCACGCGATCCCGCTGGATGGCCTGTCGACCTTCGAACTCGTCTACCTGTAAGCCACGCGGCTGTATCGGGCGGTCCTTCCGCCCGATACAGGGTGGTGCCGGGCAGGGCGCCTGGCGCAACCCTTTCCAGGACATCCCGTTCTCGAGCCCGCTGCGGCATTGAGCACCGGCCGGCATCGCGTCCGGACCGATCGGGATCGACGCGGTGCCACGGCTGGCGAACAGCCCGTCGGTCCCTCCCCATTTTTGATTCTTCTCGAAAGCGCCCCTTTCGAGACGGCGGACGCGCTCGTCCGACCACAGGAAAGAGAACCGTGAACTTCACTCCCGCCAGATTTGTTTTCGCACTGTCCGCCTCGGCCGCATGGATCGCGGGCCTTGCCCCGTTGCCGCTGCATGCCGCGGGCATGCTGCCGGAGACCTCGGTCGTCATCGTCAACGAGAGCGATGGCGAGGCCAGCATCAACGTCAAGAACACGGACGCCAAGCCGGCGCTCATGTTCACGTCGCTGACGGGCATTCCCGGGGACGATGACACCCTGCTGATCGTGACCCCGCCGGTCGCCCGGGTCGAGCCGGGTGAGACGCAGCTGGTGCGTTTTCTGCTGCAGACCAAGGAGCCGCTGAAGACGCAACGTCTGCGGCGCGTCATCTTCGAAGGCATCCCGCCGAAGAACACGGAACCGGGCCTGCGCGTGACCATGAACGTGCGCCAGAACCTGCCGGTGCTGATCCACCCCAAGGGCCTGGCGAAGGACGACCAGCCATGGAAGCGACTGAAGTGGTCGGTCGGGACCGGCACGCTGCGCGTCGTGAACGACAGCCCGTACGTGGTGCGCCTGGCCACCGCGGTCCAGTTGCTCCCGTCGACCGCGACGGTCGACTTGCCGCGCCCCCATGTGCTGCCCGGCGAGACGGTGGAAGTGCCCCTGCCGGCCACGGCGAAGGGTGCCGCCACGGTGCGGATGGTGCCAGCGACGGTGTACGGCTTCACCGTGGCCAGCTACGACGTCAGGCTCGCGGCGCACTGACGATGGCTGGGCTGTCGTCCTTGCGCACCGTGGCCCCGGCGGCCGCCATGGGCGAGCGCGCGAAAGGCACTTCGGCCGGCCTGCCGGCGATGCTCTGCGTGCTGCTGGCGTCTCCGTCGGCCTTTGCCCTGGCCGGCGAGGATCGCGCCGACGTCATCGAGCAGTTCATTAAGGAAAAGCAGGGCGCGGGCTTCGACCTGGACGTGCTCAAGCAGCGCGGCATCGATCCGAAGCTGGCGGACTACTTCCGGCACGAGGCCCGCTTTCGCGCCGGGACGAGCGTGGTGACGCTGTTCGTCAACGGCGAGCGGCGCGGGCTGGTGCCTGCCACCTTCGATGCGGACGGCCGCCTGTGCTTCGACGAAACGCTGCGGGACAAGGCCGGCCTGGTCACGGGGCGCGCGGCGGACGACGCCGCTGCGGACGGCACGGCCTGCGATGAATTCCAGCGCCAGTTCCCCAGCACGATCGTCGAGCTGCGCCCCGGCAGGGACGAGGTCCGCCTCATCGTGCCGACCGACGCGTTCCGGGCCCGCGAGCGGGCCGACACCTTCAGCAGCGGCGGCGTCGCCGGCCTGCTGAACTACGACCTGCTGACGATGGACAGCCGCCATGCCGGCGGCACCAGCAGCTTCCATTCGCTGGGCACCGAGGCCGGCCTGAACGTCGGCGACTGGATCTTTCGCAGCCGCCAGAGCTACACGTCGAACAACGGCAAGGAGAAGCTCCAGCACCTGTATGCCTACGGCCAGAAGACGCTGACCGGCCTGGGCTCGACGGTGCAGGGCGGCCAGATCACCATCGCCAGCTCGATCTTCCCGGGCGATCCGATCCTGGGCGTGCAGATCGTCCCGGAAGAGGCCCTGCGCGCAGACGCACGCGACAACGGCGCCGTGGTCGAAGGCATCGCCCACACGCAGGCCCGCGTCGAGGTGCGGCAGAACCAGGCGCTCATCTACTCGACGGTCGTCCCGCCGGGGCCGTTTTCGCTGACGGGCCTGCCGCTGCTCAGCGGCGCGAGCGACCTGGAAGTCACGGTCATCGAGGCCGACGGCTCGCGCCGGCCGTTCACCGTGCCAGCGGCCGCCCTGGGCGCGACCGCGCTTCGCACGACGGCCGGCTACTCGTTCGCCATCGGCCGCTACCGCCCGTATGGCCACGGCGAACGGCAGGACAAGCCCTGGGTGGCGACAGGCACTGGCACCTGGGCACTGGACAAGCGCACGCACCTGACGGCGGGTGCGATGGCGGCGTCGCGCTACCAGGCCGCGGCATGGGCCGTGAATCGCATGGTGGTTCCGGGCACGATGGCGGGGTTTCGCCAGGCCGTGTCCAACGCCACAGGAGAGGGCGTGCGCGGCACGCAGGTCAACGCGTCGGTGAGCAGCGTGATCTCGCCCGCCCTGTCGGCGTCGGTGAGCGCCACGCAGCAGACCCGGGGCTTTCGCGACCTGGCGGACACGGTGAACCCGGACCTGTTCGACACCGGCTGGACACGCCAGCGCTACAAGGGCCAGTACACGGGCTCTGTCGGTTGGACCCAAGCGAGCCTTGGCGGTTTCCGGCTGGCCTACTCGGCCTCCTCGAGCTTCGACGGACGCCACATCCAGCGCGTGATCGGCTCGTGGGTGAAGTCGTTCCCGCACGCGACGGTATCGCTCAACGTGGAACGCAGCACCGGCGACCTGGGGCGCTTCGACAACCGGCATGCGGCCTATGTCACGGTGAGCATTCCGCTGGGCTCGAAGACGGTCAAGACGTACGTCAACCGCTACGACGACCGGACCCGCGCCGGCGTCACGCTCAACGAGCGCATCGACGACACCACGAGCTACCAGGTCTCGGCCGAGCGGGACAGCCGCGACGGGCGCAACGACTTCGCGGGGCGCTGCCGCGCTACACGCAAGCCAACCTGGGCTTCTCGCGCAACGGCGCGAGCACCACCTACAGCGGGCAACTGCAGGGCGGCATCGTCGCCCACAAGGACGGCGTCACGTTCTCGCCGTACCCCGTGCAGGACACCTTCGGCATCGTCTCGGTGGGCGGCGTGTCCGGCGTCCGGATCGGCACGCCGCAAGGCCCGGTGTGGACCGACGCCTGGGGGCGCGCGGTGGCCCCGCAGCTGTTCCCGTACCACACGAGCCGGCTGGAGATCGCGACCCGGTCGCTGCCCCGCAACGTCGACCTGGTGAACGGCTACCAGGAGCTCGATGCGGGCCGCGGATCGGTGAACCACATCCGATTCGGCGTGGTCAACGCCCGCCGGGTGCTGCTGAAGGCCGTCGGTCCTGCCGGGCAGGCGCTCGAGAAGGGTGGGGCGGTGGTCGACGGCGACAACCAGTACGTCACCTCGGTGGTCGACGGCGGGCAGGTCTTTCTGCCCGACGTGCGGGACGGCGCGGACCTGCGGGTCACGCTGTCGAACGGCGACAGCTGCAGGCTCGCGTTTTCGCTGCCGCAGACACCCGACACCTCCGCCTACTTTGAATCGGCCGATGCCACCTGCACGGCCATGGAAGCACACCAATGATCACGATGAAAAGCCTGCGCCGAATGGGCGCGACGTTCGGCATGGCACTTGCCGCGATGGCAGCAACACCGGCGCATGCACAAGCCTCGGGGCGCTGCGACGCGCAACTGAGCGAGTCGCTCGTCGACTACGGACGAATGACCCGTGCACAGCTGCTGGAGCGCCAGCCCGACCCCGCCCGCGCCTCGCTGGGCAAGCGCCTCGTGACGCTCACGGCGGTGTGCGCCGAACGCTCGGCGATGGCGCTGTCGTTCCAGGGCGCGGCGGCGGACGACACGGGGTTCCGGTTTGCCGGGAACGAACGCTTCACCCTGCGGATCGTGCAGGCGCAGCTCGACGGCAGGCCGGTTCGCCTGGCCGCATCGCACGCGGACGCCACGGGCTCGGCCCCTTCGTCGTTCCTTCGGCCCGGCGACCGGATGTCGCCCATGGACGGCGCGGGCCTGGCCCAGGGCCAACGCCTCACGGTGCAGCTCGAGATCGAACCCTTCGTGAGGGCCGCCGCCACGCGCGTCGCGGCCGAAAGCACCTGGGAAGGCGCGGGGCGTTTCGAAGTTCTGAGCCGTTAGCCCGTCGTCCAGAGCGCAAACCACCCCGTCGACTTGCCCACAAGGCGATTCGACATCCGATCCATCCATCCACCTCTGGAGTGATCCTTGAAGCAGAGTCATTGCACTGTCCACACCGCCATCCCCTCCACGCTGCGGCTGCCCATCACGTGGGGCGAGACCACGTGCGCCACCATTGCGGTGATCGACCCGGAACTCCGGCCCCGACAGCAGATGGGGCGGGCCATCCGCAGGCTCGGCCATTGGCCGCTGGTCTTCACCAGCGCACTGGAACTGATGCAGGCGTGCAGCTACCTCCACCTTCGCTTCGACGCCGTGGTCGTGGCCTGTCCGGTGGACGCCGGCGCCGCGGGCGCACTGATCGCCCAGGTGCGGGAGCAGGTGGGCCCGGAGTGCCCCCTGGTCCTGAGCGGCGGCAAGCGCGGTCTGCGCGAACTGGCGGTCCTGCATGCACGCGAATCCGACCACGTGGAGGTGACACCGTCTTCGTTCGAAGAGGCGTACCTCCTGATGCGGTGCTTCCTGCAGTGGCACCGGGCACGGGTGGCGGGCCAGTTCGTCGAATGGGGTTCGTTCCGCTTCGACCTGTCCGCGGACAGCGCGCAGGTGGCCGGCATCCGGGTCGAATTGACGCCCAATGAGTTCGACCTGGCCATCGTGCTGTTCAGGAACGTCGATCAGGTCCTGACCCACCACGCACTGCGCGCGCTGGTGTGGGACAGCGGCCATCGCTGCGGCTCCGGGGTGCTGTCCACGAACGTGTGCGGCCTGCGCCGCAAGCTCGGCCTGGGCGCCGGACGCCATGGGTTGGAACTGCAGGCGGTCCCGGGGCAGGGCTACCGGTTGAGCACCACGGCCAGCGCGCCGGAAGAGAACAGGCGCCGGCAGCGGGAACCCGTCCGAAGGGCAGGGGAACGCGCGTGGGGGAGCGCAGCCGCTGCGCCGGGTTCGGCCGCCTGAGCGAAAGGCAATCAGCCTAGGCGCTCGCGGGGGCGGCAGCTTCCGCCGCATCGGGCCGCGCCAGCCCCGACGCCACCGCCGCCAGGATGCCGCGCAGCCATCGGTGTGCCGGCTCGTGCTGCGAGCGGTCGTGCCACAGCTGGTAGAAGCGCATGCGCGGAAAGCCCTGCGGCGCGGGCACCGCCACCAGCGGCAGCGTGTGCACGAACTGCATCGCGAAATGGCGCGCGGTGGTGAAGACCAGGTCGGTGCCCACCAGCAGGTGCGGCGCCACGGTGAAGTAGGGCACGGCAATGCAGGCCTCGCGCGTCTGGCGCAAGGTGGCCAGGTGCGTCTCGACCACGCCGCGCTGCGACGCCGCATACGGCGTGGGCACCACGTGGCGCGCGGCGATGTAGCGCTCCATCGTCATGGCGCCCTTGGCGGCCAGCGGGTTGTTCTTGCCCATGAGGCACATCAGGTCGTCCTCGAGCAGCAGCGACAGGTGCAGCCGGTCGGGCGGCTGCGGCCAGTTGCCGATCACGATGTCGAGCTCGCCCTGGGCCAGCGCGCGCTCGTAGTCGTAGGTGACGCTCAGCGGGTGCACCACCAGCCGCGCGTGCGGCGCCTCGGCACGGAACCGCGTCGTCACGTCGGCCAGGAAGCTCATCGCCAGGTAGTCGGGCAGCGCGAGGTGGAAGGTCATCGCGCTGGAGGCGGGCTCGAACTGCTCGGGCCCCGAGAGCATGCGGTCGATCTCGAGCAGCGCGCCACGCGCGCGGTCGCGCAGCTGCAGCGCCCGCTCGGTCGGCACCATGCCGCTGCGCTCGCGCACCAGGATGGGGTCGGCGAACACCTCGCGCAGCCGGCGCAGGGCGGTGCTGATGGCGGGCTGGGTCTGGTTCATGCGCACCGCCACCCGGGAGACGCTGCGTTCGGCCACCAGGGCGACCAGCACGCGCAGCAGGTAGGTGTCGACGGGAGCGTGGGAGCGTGACATGGCGGCAGGGCGGAGAAAAGAGGCGTTGCCGGCGGCAGCACCATCATGGCAAACCGTTATGCCGCACATTCTAGAGAGCGTGATCCGGGGCCGCGATATCTGCCTACAGTTCGCCACCAGCGGGAACGGCAGCCGCAAGCGGACCCACAGAAGGTCCCAGGCGGCGCGTCCCGTCCACACCTAGAAATGGAGACAACCATGAGCATGGACGCCACGATGGCGCCAGTCCGGGAACACACCGCCACGGCGGAACTGGACGGCATCTACCGCAAGATCATCTTTCGCCTGATTCCCTTCCTGATGCTGCTGTGGGTGCTGGCCTGGATCGACCGGGTCAACATCGGCTTCATCAAGCTGACGATGCTGGACGACCTGAAGTGGAGCGAGGCGGCCTACGGGCTGGGCGCGGGGATCTTCTTCCTGGGCTACTTCTTCTTCGAGGTGCCCAGCAACCTGCTGCTGCAGAAGATCGGCGCCAAGAAGACCATCATGCGCATCACGATCGGCTGGGGCCTGACCTCGATCGCCACGATGTTCGTGAAGAGCACCGAGATGTTCTACCTGCTGCGCTTCCTGCTGGGCGTGTTCGAGGCGGGCTTCTACCCCGGCATCATCCTGTACCTGACCTACTGGTTCCCCGACAGCCGGCGCGCCAAGGCCTTCGGCATGTTCATGTCGGCCTCGGCCTTCGCGGGCGTGATCGGCGGGCCGCTGGCCGGCACCATCATGAACAACATGCATGGCGTGAACGGCTGGGCCGGCTGGCAGTGGGTGCTGCTGCTCGAGGGCATTCCCTCGGTGCTGGCCGGCATCGCCACCTACTTCTACCTGACCGACCGGCCCGAGCAGGCCCACTGGCTCACGGCGCGTGAACGCCAGCTGGTGCACGACGACCTGGAACGCGACCGCAAGACGCTGGGCCACCGCGAGCACAGCATGCTGGCCTCGCTGAAGAACGGCAAGTTCTGGCTGCTGATCCTGATCTTCTTCTGCATCATCGCGGCCAACTCGTCGCTCACCTTCTACGGCCCGACGCTGGTGAAAGAGATCGGCTTCACCAACCCGCTGACCGTGGGCTGGATCATGGCCGGCGCCTACCTGTGCGGCGCGGCCGGGATGATCTGGAACGGCTTCCACTCCGACCGCCACCAGGAGTCGCGCTACCACTGCGCGCTGGCCGCGGCGCTGGGTTCGGGTGCCTTGCTGGTGGTGGCGCTGTTCCTGCGCCAGAGCCCGGCCCTGGTGCTGGCCGGTCTCACGCTGGCCATCGTCGGCACCATGAGCGCCATCCCCGTGTTCTGGCAGATGCCCAACCGCTTCCTGGCCGGCACCGCAGCCGCCGGCGGCGTGGCGCTGATCAACTCGATCGCCAACCTCGCGGGCTTCGGCGCGCCGTGGATGCTGGGCCTCATCAAGACCGCCACCGGCAGCCTGGCGCCGGGCCTGTATGTGGTCGCGGCGGTCGAGATCTGCGCCACCTTGCTGATCCTGCTGTTCGTGCCGCGCCTGCACAAGACGCCCGCGCGCTGATTCCTTTCACCCCTTCGTCCGCCTGTCTGAATACAAAGGAGATGCTCTCCATGCCTTCCCACGCCCATCGTTTCGATCTCCAGGCGCTCAACGCCATGGACTGCGACGCGTTCGTCGCCGCACTCGGGCCGACTTTCGAGAATTCGCCCTGGGTCGCACGCTCGGCCTGGTCGCTGCGGCCCTTCGCCACCATCGACGCGCTGCACGAAGCCATGCTCGACGTGGTGCGCCGTGCGCCCGACGCCCAGCAGTTGGCGTTCCTCTGCGGCCACCCCGAGCTGGCGGGCCGCGAAGCCCAGTCCGGCACGATGACTGCCGAGTCGGTCGGCGAGCAGGGCAGTGCGGGCTTGAATGCGCTGAGCCGCGAAGAGATGGCCGAGATCCAGCGGCTGAACCGCGTGTACCGAGAGCGGCACGGCTTTCCTTTCATCATCGCGGTGCGGCGCAGCACCAAGGGCCAGATCTTCGAGGCGCTGCGCAGCCGCGCCGCCGAGTCCACCGAAGCCGAGCGCCGCGCGGCGCTGACGCAGATCGGCCTCATCACCCGCGGTCGCATCGACACGCTGCTGGGTGCGTCCATCTCCCAAGGAGCGGTCCATGCCTGAGAAAGAAATTTCCCTGCCCGCACGCCGTCGCTTCGCGCTGTCGGGCCTCGCGCTCGGCGCCGCGGCCCTGGCGCCCCACGGTGCTGTTGCACAAACAACGGCCGCACCCGCTGGCCCGGCCCAGGCCAGCGGCCCGATCGTGCTGCACGGCGTGAGTCCGCGCCTGACCGTGCACGCGCTCGACACCTTCCACGGCGCCGCGGCGACCGGCCTGCGCATCGATTTTTCGGTGCGCGAGGGCGACGGATTCAAGCTGCTGCGCACCGTGACCATGAACGGCAACGGCCGCTCCGACGAGCCGCTCTTGATCGGCGACAGCTACCGTGCCGGCGACTACGAGCTGCTGCTGCACGTGGACGAGTACTTTGCGCGCAAGCAGTCGCGCCTGCCCACGCCGCCGTTCCTGTCGAAGCTGCCGGTGCGCATCCGCGTGGCCAACGTGGCCGAGCGCATCCACCTGCCGATCCAGTTCGGCCCGTGGAGCTACACCTACTCGCGCGGCAGCTGACCAAGCAGGCCCCGTTCGTTCCCATCGTCCGCAAGGAGTTTTGTTCTCATGACCGGCATCACCACCCACGTGCTCGACATCACCACCGGCCGCCCGCTCGTCGGGCTGAAGGTCGACCTCTACGACGTGGCGACCACGCCGCCGACGCGCCTGAACAGCACGCGCACCAACGCCGACGGCCGCACCGACGCGCCCATGCTGCCCGCCGCCTCCGCGCGCACCGGACAGTTCGAGCTGCAGTTCCACGTCGGGGACCACTTCAAGGCGGCCGATGCGCTGTCCGACGTGGTGCCCGTGCGCTTCGCCATCGCCGACGCGGCGCAGCACTACCACGTGCCGATGCTGTGCGCCCCCTGGTTTTTTTCCACCTATCGCGGCAGCTGACCGCGGGAGATTTTGCTGAATGACAACATCCCATGACCCCCACGCAGGCGCGTACCTGCTCGACTCCATCCGCCTCGCCATGGGCAACATCCGCGAACGCAAGACCTGGCCCTTCGGCGCCGTGATCGCGCGCGACGGCAAGGTCATTGCCACCGCCGTCAACGAAGTGGACGCCCTGTGCGACCCCTCGGCCCACGCCGAGATGCAGGCCGTGCGCGCCGCCGCCAAGGCCCTGAAGAGCACCGACCTGTCGGGCTGCACCGTGTACGCCAGCGGCTACCCGTGCTCGATGTGCCTGACGGCGATGTACCTGTCGGGAGTGAAGGAGGTCTTCTACGCCTACTCGAACGAAGACGGCGAGCCCTTCGACCTGTCGGCCGCGCGCGGCTACGTCGAGATCGCCCGGCCGCTGGAGCAGCGCGAGATGAAGCTGCATTCGCTGCCGGTGCGCGATGAAAGCGACGAAGACCTGTACGAGGCGTGGAGCAAGGTGGCGCAGCCGGCGGGTTGAGCCACAAGAAAGCCCCGCACCGCCCCCGACGCTAGGGGCGGGCGGGGAGCTTCCCGGCCGACATCCGCAGCTCGTCGAGGAAGCGCCGCGCGGCAATCGACAGCGTCGACTTCTGCCGCCGGATCACGTGGATGCGGTGCACCGTGGCGCCGATGTCGGCGATGGCGCAGGCCTTGAGCCCCCATTCCTGCGCGATGCGGGCCGCGTAGCCGGGCAGCACGACCACTCCCGCACCCGCACGCACCAGCCCGAGCGCGGCGGTGAGCGTGCCGACCTCGATCGCGCTGGGCAGCGCGATGCCCTGGCGCGCCACGATGTCGTCGATGGTGCGCCGCACCGTGTACACGTTGCGCAGGCTGATGTGCTCCCAGAGGGCGAGCGCCTTCCACGGCACCTTCTTCCTGGCGGCCATCGGGTGGTCCGCGCGAACCACGGCAAACATCGAATCCTCGAACGCGACCTGCGTGTCGGCGCCGGCAATCTCGTGGTCGATCGCGCCGAGGCCGAAGTCGACCCGGCCGGCGAGGACGCTCGCGACGGTCTCGTCGGTCGAGAGTTCGTGCAGGTCGAACTGCACGCCGGGGTAGCGCTTGCGGTAGTCGGCGATCAGCGGGGCCAGGAGGCCGTAGACCATCATGGGCGAGGCGGCGATGCCGACGCGCCCGCGCTGCAGGTCGGCAAGCTCGGCCACGCTGCGCGCCGCCGAGCGCATGGTCGCGATGATCTCTACCGCGAAGGGATGGAACTCCACGGCCTGCGCATTGGGCTGCACGCGTCGCGTGGTGCGGTCGAACAACGCGAACCCCAGCTGCGTCTCGAGTTCGGCGACCACCTTGCTCACGGCCGACTGCGTCATGTGGCGCTGGGTGGCGGCCGCGGTGAAGCTGCGCGTGTCGAACAGCGCCAGGAAAACCTCGAGCTGCCGGATGGTGATATTCATTCCAATGAGGACTTGGTTTATTCAAATAATTCCATTGTTGCATCAATGAGGGCTGCCTACGATCGGGCGCAATCCCATCACCGATCCGCCTGCACCATGGAAACCTCCACCGAATCCCGCCCTTGCTGCCATGTCGATGTCGATGCCGAAGGCGTCGCCAGCGTGCAGTTCGACAACGGCCGCCTCAACCTGCTGACCGCCGAGGCCGCCGCCATCTATACCGAGACGCTGCACGAGCTGCAGTGGCGCGACGACATCCGCCTCATGATCCTGCGCGGGCGTCCCACGGCCTTCGTGGGCGGGGCCGACATCAAGTTCCTCAAGGACGCGAAGCACCGCGACATCGATGCCTACATCAAGGGCGTGTTCGCGCTGTGCGAGCAGCTGCGCGCCTTGCCGTTTCCCACCATGTCGGTCGTGTCGGGCTACTGCCTGGGTGCCGGCATGGAGGTCGCGACCGTGTGCGACCTGAAGATCGCCGCGAAGGACGCGCGCTTCGGCATGCCCGAGGTCAAGCTCGGCGTGCCCTCGGTCATCCATGGTGCGCTGCTGCCCGGCCTGATCGGTTGGGGCCGCACGCGCGACCTGCTGCTGTCGGGCCGCATGATCGACGCCGACACGGCCTGCAACTGGGGCCTCATCACCGCGACGGCGCCCGCCGAATCGCTCGAGGACGAAGTGTCCACCTGGCGCCATGAACTGCTGTCGGGCGCGCCGCAGGCCCTGCGCAACCAGAAGGCGCTGATCCGCAGCTGGGAACGCATGCCCACGCAGGACGCCATCGCCGTCGGCGTCGAGGCACTGGTGCGCGCCTACGACACGAGCGAGCCCAAAGACTACATCGAGGCCTTCCTGCGCGCGAGAAAGCGCGGCTGAAGACGCCTTCAAAGGAGACCCAGACACATGACAACGATCTCGAAATTCGTGCGCGCCGCCTCCCTCGGGCTGGCGCTGGCCTCGGGGCTGTCCGCGGCCGTCGCGTCCACGTACCCTGACCGCCCCGTGACACTGGTCGTGCCCTTCACCGCAGGTGGCATGACCGACGTGCTGACCCGCCAGCTGTCGCGCAGGATGCAGGACGAGCTCAAGCAGCCCGCGGTGGTCGAGAACCGCGTGGGTGCGGGCGGCATCATCGGTGCCGAGCGCGTCGCCAAGTCGCGCCCCGACGGCCACACGCTGCTCATCACGACGACGGCGCATGTCGTCAACCCGGCCATCACCAAGCAGTTGCCGTATGACACCGAGAAGGACTTCGTGCCCGTGGCCCTGCTGGCGCGCACGCCGAACGTGCTCGTGGTCCATCCCTCGGTGCCCGCGAAGAACCTGCAGGAGCTGATCGCGTTCGCAAAGAAGAGCGGCGGCGTGTCCTACGGCTCGTCGGGCACCGGCGGCACGACGCACCTGTCGGGCGAACTCCTGGCGGCCCGCACGGGCGCGCCGTTCCTGCATGTTCCGTACAAGGGCACGGCGCTGGCGGTGAACGACGTGCTGGGCGGACAGATCCACGCGGCCTTCGTCGATGCGCTCACGGCGGTGAAGTACGTCGAGAGCCAGAAGCTGCGCGCGATCGCCGTGTCGACCGCGCAGCGCAATCCCTCGCTGCCCGACGTGCCCACCATCGCCGAGCAGGGCGTGCCCGGCTACGAGACCGAGATCTGGATCGGCTTGTATGCGCCGCGCGGCACGCCACCCGCGATCGTGCAGCAGCTCAACCGCATCGCCATCGGCGCGATGAGCGAGCCGGCATTCAAGGAAACGCTGGCAAGTCAGGGCACGGCGCCAGGCACGATGGATGCCGTGGCCTTCGCGGCCTACGTGAAGCGCGAGATCGCCAAGTGGCAGGCCATCGTGCGCGACGCGCGCATCGAGCCGCAATGAAGGAGGGCGGCGTGACGACGATGGCACTGCCTCTCTCGGGTGTCCGCATCCTCGATCTGACGAGCGTCATCATGGGGCCGTACGCCACGCAGATGCTCGCGGAGTACGGCGCCGACGTCATCAAGGTCGAGCCGCCCGAGGGCGACATCATGCGCGGCATGGGGCCCGTGCGCGAAGAGGGCATGGGGCCGGTTTTTCTCAACCTGAATCGCGGCAAGCGCAGCCTGTGCCTCGACCTGAAGGCGCCCGAAGCGGCCGACACGCTGCTGCGCGCGGTGGCCACGGCCGACGTGTTCATCACCAACATGCGACAGGGCGCGCTCGCGCGCCTCGGGCTGGGCTGGGAAGACCTGAAGCGGCACCACCCGAAGCTGATCTACGTCTTCCTGTCGGGCTTCGCGCAGGACGGTCCGTATGCGGGCCGCCCCGCGTACGACGACCTGATCCAGGGCATGGTGGGCCTGCCCGCGCTCGTGGCCGCCGCCGGTGACGGCGAGCCGCAGTACCTGCCGCTGAACATCGCCGACAAGACCATGGGTCTGTTCGCCGCGCAGACTGTGCTGGCCGCGCTGCTGCAGCGCAGCCGGGACGAAGCGCACGCGCAGGGACAGTTCATCGAAGTGCCGATGTTCGAGACCATGGCGAACTTCGTGCTGCTCGATCACATGGCCGGCGCGAGCTTCGAGCCGCCGCTGGGGCAGCCCGGCAATCCGAGGCTGCTGTCGCGCTACCGCAAGCCTTACCGCACGCAGGACGGATGGCTGAGCACGCTGCTGTACACCGACAAGCACTGGGAAAGCTTCCTGCGGCTGGTGGGGCAGGAAGCGCTGTGGCACAGCGACCCGCGCTTTCGCACCATGGCCAGCCGCACGCAGCACATCGACGCGGTGTATGCCTTCGTGGAGCAGCACATCGCGCAGCATCCGACGGCGCACTGGCTGGAGGTCCTGTTGGCGGCCGACATTCCGGTGGCGCGCATTCCCGGCGTCGAGGCCCTCATCCGCGAACTGCGCGACAGCGAAAGCGGCCCGGTGCGGGACTATGCCGACGCGCGCGGCCACACCTACGTCGGCCTGGAGCCGGCGGCGCGCTGGCTGCATGCGCAGCCGGTGGCGGGGAGGGCGGCGCCCCGGCTCGGCGAGCACACGGAGGAGCTGCTGCGGGAGCTGGCGGCGGCGCCGGTCAGCTGACACTGCGTGCCATACTGCCCGCGTGTTCACGTGGCGCGGCAGCCATCGAGGAGAAAGACGCACATGGTCCAGCAGGCCAAGCGCAGCGCAACCACCGTCGGGGCCATCCTCGCCTCGGCGCGACAGCTGTTCATAGAGCGGGGGTTCGCGGCCGTCAGCATCGACGACATCGCGGCCGGCGCGGGGATCGCCAAGGGCGGCCTGTATCACCACTTCCGCGCCAAGCACGATGTCTTCGAGGCCGTGCTCGATGCGGTGCAGGCCGAGCTGGCAGCGGAACTCGGCACGCGCATCCAGCGCATCGAAGGGCACCGCTCGCCCCACACCATCGCGACCAACCTGCGCATCTACCTCGAAGCGGCCACGCAGGAAGGCCTGCGCCAGCTGATCCTGGTCGACGGGCCCGTGGTGCTCGGCTGGGAGCGCTGGCGCGGCATCGACGATCGCCACTTCATGGACTCGATCCGCACCGGGCTGGTGGCGATCATGCCGGCGGGCACGCCGCCCGAAGAGATCGAGGCTGCCACGCGGCTGATCGCCGGTGCGGTGGCCGAAGCGGCGCTGGCCTGCGGGGCGGCGCAAGACCCGTTGGCGGCAGTGCAGCTGCACTGCCGGTTGCTCGAAACCATGCTGTGCGGGCTGCAGCAACACGGGTCGGGTTCGCACCCGGATTGACAAACCGACTTTGAGTCGGTAAATTTTCTCCATCGCATCCAATGGAGACAGACATGGCGTTTCCTGGCAAGACCGATCCCGCCGACCCCGCCCTGGGGACCGAAGCGTTGTTCGCGCGGTACCACGTCGGATGGGAAACACGCGACCCCGACCGCATCGCGTCGCTGCATTCCGAAGACACGACCTACTGGCTGCACGACGGCTCCGCGCCGGTGCGCGGGCGCGAGGCGCTGCGCCAGTACTGCGTCGGCGTGTTCGCCCGCTATCCCTTCAGCTTCGAGCTGCGGCGCAGCCTGTTCGGCGCGCGGCACTGGGTGCTGGAGTGGGTGATGGTGCTGCCGCTGAAGGACACGGCAGGGCAGCCGTTCACCGCGCGCGTCGAGATGCTCGACGTGGTCGACGTCAACGACGCCGGCGAGGTGACACGCAAGGACGTCTACATGAACGGCGCCCAGTCGCAGGCCGCCTTTGCGCGCGCGGGCATTGCGCCCGGCCAGCCGTAGCCGTCTCGTTCTTGAAGCATCGCTCCCGCTTCCGGCTTGTTGGAAGCGGGCAGGGCGCAGCCACGCCCATCGACCGACGCTCACCACCCACCAGGAGCACGCCATGCAGACCCGCCCGCATCACACGTTCTGGCCCCGGCGCCTGCCCCGCGCCTTGCACGCGGCGCGCACGCCGCTGTGGGACAACCTCGCGGTCAATGCCCGCCGCTTTCCCGGCAAGGCGGCGCTCATCTTCATGGGCCGCACGCTGAGCTACGCGCAGTTGTGGGCCGCCGTCGAGCGCCTGTCGGCCGGCCTGCATGCGCTGGGCGTGCGCCCCGGCGACCGCGTGCTGCTGGCGATGCAGAACTGCCCGCAGCTGGTGATCGCGCATTTCGCGATCCTGCGCGCTGATGCCGTGGTGGTGCCGGTCAACCCGATGAACCGCGCCGAGGAGCTGAAGCATTTCATCGTCGATCCCGATGCGCAGGTGGCGATTGCGACGGCGGACCTCGCGGTCGAGATCGCGAAAGCCAGCGACGCCTTGCCGCAGGCGCAGCAACTGCGCCACCTCGTCGTGACCCAATTCACCGATGCCTTCGACGCGGCCGCGCTGTCGGAACAGGACATGCCGGCAGCCTGGGCACCATGGCTGCTGCCGCGGCGCGAACTGCCGACGCTGGCCGGTGGCACGGTGCACGCCTGGTCCGAATGCGTGGCCTGCGAAGGAGCGCCGCCCGTGGCCAGCGCCGATGCGGACGCACTGGCCCTGTTGCCCTACACCAGCGGCACGACCGGCCAGCCCAAGGGCTGCATGCTCAGCCACGCGAACGCGATGCACAACGCGATGGCCATCAACGCCTGGGGCAACGTGACGCCGCAGAGCATCCACCTCGTGGCCGTGCCGATGTTCCACATCACCGGCATGGTCGGCGTCATGCATACGGCGATGCAGGTGGGTGCCACGGCCGTGCTGATGCCGCGCTGGGACCGCGAGCTGGCGGGCCGGCTGATCGCCACGCACCAGGTCACGCACTGGGCCAACATCCCGACCATGGTCATTGACCTCTTGGCCAGCCCGAACGTGGCGCGCTTCGACCTGTCGAGCCTGGTGGCCATCGGTGGCGGCGGGGCGGCGATGCCGCAGGCGGTGGCGCAGCGGTTGTTCGAGCAGTACGGCCTGCGCTACGTCGAGGCCTACGGCCTCACCGAAACCGCCGCGCCTTCGCACTACAACCCGCCCGATGCGCCCAAGCTGCAGTGCCTGGGCATCCCGTTCATGAGCACCGACGCGCGCGTGATCGACCCCGACACGGGCCGCGAGGTCGCGCCGGGAGCGCAGGGCGAGATCGTGATCCACGGGCCGCAGGTCTTCGCGGGCTACTGGAAGCGGCCGGCGGACACCGAGGCCGCCTTCGTCGAGATCGACGGCAAGCGGTTCTTCCGCTCCGGCGACACGGGGCATGTGGACGGGGAGGGCTACTTCTTCGTCACCGACAGGCTCAAGCGGATGATCAACGCGAGCGGCTTCAAGGTCTGGCCGGCCGAGGTGGAGGCGCTGATGTTCCGCCACCCGGCCATCCAGGAGGCCTGCGTGATCGCGACCCGGGACGCCTACCGCGGCGAATCGGTCAAGGCGCTGGTGGTGCTCAAGCCTGCGCAAGCGCCTGTGAGTGCACAGGACATCATCGACTGGTGCGCTGCGAACATGGCGGCGTACAAGGCGCCGCGCGTGGTGCAGTTCGTCGACGCGCTGCCCAAGAGCGGCAGCGGCAAGGTGATGTGGCGGGCGTTGCAGGAGGCGGAGGCCGCCGCTTGAAGCCACTCACGCAGATGGACTAGGGCGAACGACGACCGGCGCATGCTGCGCCATGAGCCCGGCGACCCACTCGATGAACGCGCGCAGCTTGGCGCTCACATGCCGGTTCGGCGCGAACGCCACGTACAGCGGCATCGGATCGAGCTGCCAGTCTTCGAACAATGGCACCAGTTCGCCGCGCGCCCGGTGCGGCGCGGCCATGTAGTCCGGCAGCCAGAGGATGCCCAGGCCCGCCAGCCCGGCTGCAAGGTAGGCGTTGCCGTCGTCGACCGAGAGCACGTAGCGGCCCTGCACGTCGACGCGCTCGTCGCCCCGGCGCATGGCGTACGGAAAGGTCTTGCCGTGGCGCGACCACAGGAAGCCGACGATGCGGTGGTGCGTGTCTTCCAGCTCGCGCGGGTGCGTCGGCGTGCCGGCCAGTTCCAGGTAACTCGGCGTCGCGTAGACCCCGAGCTGCAGGTCGCCCACGCGGCGGGCCATGAGCGAGGGGTCGGTGAGTTCGCCGCCGCGCACGACGCAATCGACGTTCTCGCCGATCACATCGACCATGCGATCGCTCACGCCCATGTCGAGCTGGATGTCGGGGTAGCGCGCATGGAAGGCCGGCAGCGCGGGCACCAGGATCATGCGGGCCAGCGGGCTGGGCACGTCCACGCGAAGGCGGCCGCGGGGCAGGGCGGTGGCACTCGACAGGCTGGTCTCGGCGTCGTCCAGGTCGGCCAGCAGCCGCACCGCACGCTCGTAGTACGCCGCGCCATCGGCCGTGACGTTCACCTTGCGCGTCGTGCGATTGAGCAGCTTCACGCGCAGCCGCGCCTCCAGCTGCTGCACCAGCTGCGTCACGCTGGTCTTGCTCATGTGCAGCGTGTCGGCGGCCTTGGTGAAGCTGCCGGCTTCCACCACGCGGGTGAAGGCCTGCATTGCATCGAAACGGTCCATGGGAGGGCTCCTGCGGGACGTGTGCCGTGATTGTTTGGGATCTGCAAACAGTGATTGTTGGCTTTGCCCGTTTATCGATGGCGCATGGCTTCCTAAAGTCCCTGCATCGTCCTCACTCACCGCAGAAAGAAAGCACCTTATGGCCTCACGCGACGTCGTTTTTCCACCTAGGCGCCAGGCGCTCTATGACCGCAACCGCTATTCGCCAGCCGTTCGCTCCAACGGCTTCCTGTTCGTGTCGGGACAGGTCGGCAGCCGCGAAGACGGCTCGCCGGAACCTGAGCTGGAAGCGCAGGTGCGGCGCGCCTTCGACAACCTGAACGCCATCCTGAAAGCCGCGGGCTGCACCTTCGACGACGTGGTCGACGTGACGGTCTTCATCGTCGATCCAGAATCGAACTTCGAAACGATCTGGAAACTGGTGCCCGAGTACTGGGGCGAAGCGCCGCACCCGACGCTGACCGGAATCGGCGTGACGTGGCTCTATGGGTTCCAGTTCGAGATCAAGGTGATTGCGAAGCTGCCGGATGGGAGCGCGCTGAGTTGATTCGACTCTGGGCTACTTCGCTCTGACCTGAAATGAAGGGCTGGGCGAAGTGCCAAGGCTGGAGGGGCATTGGGCTCGGGTCGAGGAGTGCCCAGGTTCTCAGGTTCACCGCGGCAAGCGTTCCATACGCACACAAATCATTTTACATAATGCACATTGTGTTTATTTCAGATGGGCCATCCCAGCCGCATTCAACCCATCCAGCCGCTCACCACTTCCCATCCTTCGGCACCGCCTTCACCCCATTCGCCTTCGCATCCCCAGCCGCCTTGATCAGCTCCGCAGACTCAGCCCGATTCGCCTTCACTGCAAAGTCGACCGCAGTCATGCCAAGCTGGTTCTTCATCGCCGTATCCGCGCCTTCGGCCAGTAGCAGCTTCACGGCGTCGTTCGATCCGTACATTGCGGCCATCATCAGCGGCGTGGTGCCGTTGAGCGACTGGGCGTCGATGAAGGCGTGGTTCTCGAGCAGCAGCTTCATGATCGACAGTTGCCCGCTGCTGGCCGCGTAATGCAGCGGTGCCCAGCCGGTCTTGTTGACCGCTGCGTCGCGCTTGAGCAGTTGCACCACCAGGTCCTGCTGGCCCTTGATCGACGCCAACATGAGCGGCGTTTCGTCCTTGGCATTGGCCAGGTCGACGTTGAGTTGCGGCGACTCCATCAGCACCTGGATGACCTTCGGCGACGGCTCGCGCAGCGCGAGCATCAAACCGGTCTGGCCGTGTTCGTCGCGCGTGTTCGGGTCGAAACCGCGGTTCAGCAGGGTCCGCACACCGCTGGCGTTGTCGCCGCGCACCGCGCGGAAAAAATCTTCGAACGAACCGGCATGCGCTGCAAAAGATGCAGCCATGACAACAAGATATATCGACTTCTTAAAGTAATTTTTCATGATTTGACTTCCCTGAACAATGTTTCGAAGTTGTCGCTTGTCGCCTTGGCGATGTCCTCTACGGGCATTTGTCGCAGTTCGGCGATCTGTTGTGCCACGAAGGGCACGTACGACGGGTTGTTGGTCTTGCCGCGGTACGGCACGGGCGCCAGGTAGGGGCTGTCGGTCTCGATCAGCATGCGGTCCAGCGGCACGAAGGCCGCCACGTCGCGCAGGTCCTGGGCTTTCTTGAAGGTCAGGATGCCCGAAAAGGAGATGTAGAAACCCAGGTCGAGCGCGGCGCGCGCCACCTCGGCGGTTTCGGTGAAGCAATGGAACACGCCGCCGGCCGCCCTGCCCGCACCGTCTTCGCCCTCCTCCTTGAGGATCGCCAGCGTGTCGGCCGAAGCGTCACGCGTGTGGATGATGAGCGGCTTGCGGGTCTGCTGCGCGGCGCGGATGTGCACGCGGAAGCGGTCGCGTTGCCACTCCATGTCGGCGATGCTGCGACCGCCTTTGCGCTCTTCCATCTGGTAGTAGTCGAGGCCGGTCTCGCCGATGGCCACGACACGCGGGCGTGCCGACAGGCGCACCAGGTCTTCCACGGTGGGCTCGGCGATGTCCTCGTTGTCGGGGTGCACGCCCACGCTGGCCCAGAAGTTGTCGTAGCGGGCGGCCAGGGCCTGCACGTCGTCGAATTCCTCGAGCTTGGTGCAGATGCACAGCGCCCGGTCGACCTTGGCGGCAGCCATGGCGGCGCGGATCTGGGGCATCTGGTCCGCGAATTCGGGAAATGTCAGGTGGCAGTGGGAGTCGGTGAACATCGGAAAGGATGAAGTGCGGCGCGCCTGTGGGAGATCGCGCCGTGTCCGGAGTTCCGCGTCACGGGGACGGCGGCGGAGAAAGAACTCAGATGGTCTGGGTCGGGCGGTCGGAGGCCATGGAGCCACCGAGCGCGGCTTCGATGCGCGCCTTCAGCTGGCGCGACTTCTCGTCCGAGGGAAAGCGCACACCGACGCCCGGCGCCCGGTTGCCAGCGGCGCGGGCCGGTGTGATCCAGGCGACCTTGCCGGCGACCGGATAGCGCTGCGGGTCTTCGGGCAGCGTGAGCAGCACGTAGACGTCATCGCCCAGCCGGTATTCGCGCGTGGTCGGAATGAAGATGCCGCCCTCGGCAAACAGCGGGATGTAGGCCGCGTAGAGCGCGCCCTTTTCCTTGATGGCGAGCTGGATGACGCTCGGCCGGGCGGGCGTGGCAGACAAAGCGGCAGCGGCGGGAGCGACAGGTTGGTTCATGGGCGGCGAGCGGCAGAGTTTAGGGTGCTTCGCGCCTCGCTCACAAGCGCTTCGAGCATGAGGCCGGCGTTGAACGGGTGCTCGGCGGTCCGCGCGGCGGCGGCGAGCGACTTCGACCAGCGCGCCAGCGCCAGCTTGTGCGGGGCCGGCGGCAGGTCGGCCGCGTCAAAGAAACGGGGTTCGGCGCCGTGGCCCACGGCCATCAGGTCGTGGCAGAGCTTCTGCAGCGAGACGACGGCCTGGGCCGGCGCCTGGTCGGCCAGCGCGCCCACGTCGCCGCGCGACACGGCCTTGGGCAGCAGCGACCACGCCTTGGGCGACTGGCCCGAGCGCGCCAGCCGCAGCGCATCGCTGGGCCGTCCGCCCGCGGCGCGCAGCAGTTGCGCGGCGTCGGCGGCGGGCACGTCCTGTGCCACCAGCCAGGCCTCGGCCTCGGCGGTTTCGGGCCACGGCAGCGTGAAGCCCAGGCAGCGGCTGCGGATGGTCGGCAGCAGCTGCCACGCGGCCTCGCTGGCGAGCACGAAGCGCACGTCGCCGACGGGTTCTTCCAGCGTCTTGAGCAGCGCGTTGGCCGTGATGGTGTTCATGCGCTCGGCCGGGTACACGAGCACGACCTTGCCGCGGCCGCGCGCGCTGGTGCGCTGGGCAAAGCCGACCGCGTCGCGCATGGCCTCGACGCGGATCTCGCGGCTGGCCTTGCGTTTCTTGTCGTCGATGTCGGACTGGGCCTTTTCGTCGAGCGGCCAGCCCAGTTCCTGCATCGCGACCTCGGGCATCAGCACGCACAAATCGGCGTGGGTGCGGACCTCGATGGCGTGGCAGCTCGCGCAGTGGCCGCAGGCGGCACCGCCCTCCTCCACCGGCTGTTCGCACAGCCAGGCGGCGGCGAGCGCCAGCGCGAGTTCGTACTGGCCGATGCCCGACGGGCCTTGCAGCAGCCAGGCATGGCCGCGCTGGCGCAGCAGCTCGGCCAAGGGCTGGCGCAGCCACGGGGTCAGCGTGTTCACCGGCTCGCTCATCGCGCGGCCCCCTGCACCGGCGACAGCACGCCGCGCGCCACCAGCGCCGTGTCGATCTGCTGCCAGACCTGGTCGCGGGCCTGGCTCGCATCGATGCGCACGAAGCGCGACGCATCGGCGGCGGCGCGGGCCGCATAGCCCTGCGCCACGCGGCGGAAGAACTCGACGGGCTGGGCCTCGAACTTGTCTGGCACGCGCGCACCGGCCAGGCGCTGGGCGGCGATCTCGGGGGCGAGGTCGAACCACACGGTCACTTGGGGTTGCAGCAGTTGCGAAGCCGGCAGACCGGCCCGACCCGCCTGCACCCACTGTTCGAGGGTCGCCAGCACGGCGGTGTCGAAGCCGCGTCCCGCGCCCTGGTAGGCGAAGGTGGCGTCGGTGAAACGGTCGCACAGCACGACCTCGCCGCGCGCCAGCGCCGGTTCGATGACCTGGGCGATGTGGTCGCAGCGCGCCGCGAACACCAGCAGCGATTCGGTCAGCGGGTTCATCGGCTGCTCGAGCACCAGCCCGCGCAGCGTCTCGGCCAGCGGCGTGCCGCCAGGTTCGCGCGTGCGCACCACGGTGCGGCCCTGCGCCTTGAAGCGGGCTTCCAGCGCGTCGAGGTGGCTCGACTTGCCCGCGCCGTCGATGCCTTCCAGCGTCAGAAACAGACCGCCATTGCTGATCGAACTCATTGGGTCGCCTTGGGTTGGGAGCTGCTGCCACCGCCTCGCTGATAGCGGTTGACCGCGCGGTTGTGGTCGTCGAGCGAGCTGCTGAACTGGCTCGTGCCGTCGCCGCGCGAGACGAAGTACAGCGACTTGCTCTGCGCCGGCTGCACGGCCGCCAGCAGCGCGGCCTTGCCGGGCATGGCGATCGGCGTGGGCGGCAGGCCGCCGCGGGTGTAGGTGTTCCAGGGCGTGTCGGTCTGCAGGTCGCGCTTGCGCAGGTTGCCGTCGAAGGCGGTGCCCATGCCGTAGATCACGGTCGGGTCGGTCTGCAGCGGCATGCCGATGCGCAGCCGGTTGGTGAAGACGGCGGCAATCTCCGCGCGGTCGTTGGCCTTGCCTGTCTCCTTTTCGACAATGCTGGCCAGAATAAGCGCCTCATCGGCCGATTTGAGCGGCAAATCGGCCGCGCGCGCCGCCCAGGCGGCCTCGAGCTTCTTGTCCATGGCCCGCATGGCGCGCTGCAGCAGTGCGATGTCGGTCGAGCCCTTCGAGTAGGTGTAGGTGTCCGGGAAGAAGCGGCCTTCTGGGTGCAGGCCCGGCTTGCCCAGCGCGGCCATCAGCGCGTCTTCGCTCATGCCCACGCTTTCGGGCTTGAGCTGCTCGGCCTTGGCGAGCGCGGCGCGCACCTGGCGGATGTTCCAGCCTTCGACCAGCACCACGCTGCGCGTGGCTTCCTCGCCGCGCACCAGGACGTTGAGCAGCAGTTTGGGCGTGACACCGCGTTCCAGTTCGTAACTGCCGGCGCGCATCTGGCGGTCTTGCCCCGAGACGCGGAACCACAGGTACAGCAGCTGAGGCTGCACGTCGACACCGGTGTCGGCCACGGCCTGCGCAATGCCGCGCGGCGTGGTGCCGGGCTCCACCGACAGGTCGACGCTGGGCGTCGGCAACTTGAGCGGCTGGTGCACCCACCAGAGACCGGCGCCGCCGAGCGCCAGGACGGCCAGGGCCACGAGCAGGAAGAGCGTGAGGAAGAAGCTGCGCACGAATCCGAGGAAAAGACGGAGGAAGAAAAAGGGCTGGCAAGCAGATGGACACCGACCCGCGGGAACGGCCGGCCCCGTCGCTGCGACGGGGAATCCCTGCCGCCCCGAAGGAACAGGCACGGCCATGATAATTCAGCGATGACCACAGTCGTTCTCAACGGGGTGAGCACCCTGCCCCACCTCGGCGTGATCCGCGCCGAAGGCCCCGATGCCGCCAGCTTCCTGCACGGCCAGCTCACGCAGGATTTCTCGCTGCTCGGCGCCACCGAGGCCCGCCTGGCGGCGCTCTGCACGGCCAAGGGCCGCGTGATCGCCAGCTTCATCGGCATCCGGCCGCAACCCGAACTCATCCTGCTGGTGTGCAGCCGCGACATCCTGGCGGCCACGCTCAAGCGCCTGTCGATGTACGTGCTGCGCGCCAAGGTCAAGCTGACCGACGCCACCGAGCAGTTCGCGCTGCACGGCGTGGCCGGCACGGCCCTGACCGCCAACGGCCTCGACGCGGCCCTGCCGCCCGGTCGCCGCACGGCCATCGGCGAAGACATCAGCGTGGTGTCGCTGTACCCGGCCGACGGCGTGCCGCGCGCGCTGTGGATCGCGCCGGCCGACCAGAAGGCGCCCGTGGGCCCGACGCTCGACGCCGCCCTGTGGCCCTGGAGCGAGGTGCGCAGCGGCATCGTCACGCTGACCACCCCGGTGATCGAGGCCTTCGTGCCGCAGATGATCAATTACGAGTCGGTGGGCGGCGTGAACTTCAAAAAGGGCTGCTACCCCGGCCAGGAAATCGTGGCGCGCAGCCAGTTCCGCGGCACGCTCAAGCGCCGCACCTACCTCGCGCAGACCGACGCGCCGCTGGCCGCGGGCCAGGAGGTGTTCGCCGCCAACGACGCCGAACAGCCCGTGGGCACCGTGGCGCAGGCCGCGCCCGCGCCCGATGGCGGCTGGTCGGCGCTCATCTCGATCCAGATCGCCGCGCTCGAGGCCGGCGGCCTGCACGCGGGGGCGCCCGGCGGACCCGCGCTGTCGGTCGAGCCGCTGCCCTACCCGCTGCTCGAAGACATCTGATTTCCCCTGCGTCCCTGCCTTCTTTCCGGGGGCGCTTGGCGCTGTCTCACCGACAGCGCCATTTTTTTTGCGCGACGCTTAACCCCGTTCGCGAGGCCCCGCCGTAGAAGCCTGCATCGATCCACTCCTGGCAAGGAAGCCACCATGATGCAGCGCAGACTTCTCCTCACCACCGTCCTGGCCCTGACCGCGCTGTCGGCGGGGGCGGAAAGCCCGATGCGGCCCTACCCCTCCGGTGCCAGCCGCATCGGCGGGCTGATGAACATCAGCATCGTCGACCGCACGAGCGGCGCCGAGCTGCCGATCTACCGCCACCGCGGCGAGTACTGGGTGGCCGGCCGCCCCGGCGCGCGCTATGCGATCCGGGCGCGCAACGCGATGGGCGAACGCATCATGGCCGTGATGTCGGTGGACGGCGTCAACGTCGTCACCGGCGAAACCGCCGGCGTCGGCCAGAACGGCTACGTGTTCGGCCCGCGCGAGCGCAGCGACATCGCGGGCTGGCGCAAGAGCGATTCGCAGATCGCGGCCTTCGAATTCGCCGCAGCCGGCAATTCCTACGCAAGCCGCACGGGCCGCCCCGACGACGTGGGCGTGATCGGTGTCGCGATGTTCCGCGAGCGCCGGCCGGAACCGCCGCCGCCGGTCGTGACGCCCCATCCCTCGCGCGACGAGTACAGCAACAGCAGCCGCGAGCGGCGCAGCGAGGCGCCGCCGGCACCGTCGTCGATGGGCGATGCGCGCGCCAAGGCGGCCCCACCCGCAGGCAGCGCCGGCAACGCCGACATGGCCGCCGAGTCGTCCGCCGGCGCCATGGCCCGCCAGTCGGCGCCCAGCCCGAGCCTGGGCACGGCCCACGGACGGCGCGAGACCTCGTACGTCGGCAAGACGACCTTCGAGCGCGCCAGTTCGCAGCCCGACGAGGTGATCCGCATCCGCTACGACAGCCGCGAGAACCTGGTCGCCGCGGGCGTTATCCCGGTGCCGCAGCGTTGGCCGCGCCCGTCGGGTCCGTCGCCGTTCCCGGGCTCGGACCCCGGCTACGTGCCGGACCCGCCGGCCCGCTATTGATGGAAGGCGCGGCGCTCAGCGCAGCGCGCGCCGCATCTCGATGTGCGCGATGCCGGCTTCCTCGAAAGGCTGGCCGTGCACCGCGTAGCCCAGCCGCGCATAAAAGCGCTCGGCGCTGCGCTGCGCATTGAGCGCCACTTCGCGGTCGCCGCGCGCGCGGGCCGCGTCTTCCAGCGCCTGCACCACGGCCGCGCCGTGGCCGCCGCTGCGCAAGGTGCGGTGCACCGCCATGCGGCCGATGTGCGAGACGCCGTCCTCGGCGGGCAGCAGCCGGCCGGTGCCGATGACCTGGCCGAGCCGGTTGCGCGCCACCGCATGCAGCACGACGGCGTCGTGCGCGTCCCACTCCAGCTCCTTGGGAATGTTCTGTTCCTCGATGAACACGGCGCGACGCAGCGCGCTCGCGCCTTCGCCGAGCGTGGCCCAGTCGCCGGTCTCGACGGTGCGCATCGGCTCGCCGGCCTCGAAGGCCGTCAGCGTCTCGCGCAGGGCCGCGGGCACGGGCTTCGAGGTCTGCGTGGCCGGGTCGGCGAACACGTAGACCAGCTCGCAGCCCACCAGGAACTCGTCCTGGCGGAACAGACCGCCCTGGAAAATGATCGACGAGTTGCCGATGCGCGCGCACTTCATGCCCACGTCGATCACGTCGTCCATGCGGGCCGAGGCGCGGAAATCGATGGTCGCCTTGCGCACGTACAGGTCGCCGCCCAGCGAATGCATCGCCTCTTCGTACGGCAGCGCCATCGCGCGCCAGTAGTCGGCGATGGCGGTGTCGAAGTACATCAGGTAGTGCGCGTTGAAGACGATCTTCTGCATGTCCACTTCGGCCCAGCGCACGCGCAGGCGGTGGAAGTAATGGAAGTCCTCGCGGCGGACCGGGGTGTTGTTGTTCTCGCTCATGGGTTCAATGCCTCTTTCAGTGCGCGGGCCGCGTCGTTCTGCGCCTGCAGCGCTTCGGGAATCGCGCGGCCCATCTTGATGAATTCGTGGATCACGCCACGGTAGATTTCCAGGTCGACCGCCACGCCCGCGGCGCGCAGCTTGTCGGCGTAGGCGATGCCTTCGTCCACCACCGGGTCGGCCTCGGCCAGGCCGATCCAGGCCGGCGCCACATCGTCGACGTCGTCGGCCAGCAAGGGCGCAAAACGCCAGTCGTCGCGGTCGGCGGGCGTGTTCACGTACTGGGCGAAGAAGAAGTCGATCATGGCCTTGGTCAGCAGCGGGCCGTCGACATGGCGCCGGTGCGACTCGGTGTCCTGGTGCGCGGCCATGCCGGGGTAGATGAGCAGCTGCAGCGCCACCGGCAGGCCGGCATCGCGCGCCAGGATGGCGCACACGGCCGCCAGCGTGCCGCCCGCGCTGTCGCCGCCCACCGCGAGGCGCGTGCCGTCGAGGCCCAGGCTCGCGCCCTGCGTGGCGATGAACTGGAACGCGTCCCAGGCGTCGTTCGACGCGGTCGGAAACTTGTGCGCGGGCGCGAGCCGGTAATCGATCGACACCACCGCGCAGCCGCTCTTGTGGCTCAGCACGCGGCACAGCGTGTCGTGCGTGCGGATGTTGCCGACCGTGAAGCCGCCGCCGTGGAAGTACACGAGCACCGGCAGCACCTCGGCCGACGGCGCGTACAGCCGCGCGGGAATGGCGTGGCCGTCGCGCGCGGCGATGTGGAAGTCTTCGATGCGCGCCAGTTCGGGCTTGGGCACCTCGAGCACGCCCGCGCCCTTTTCGTACGAGGCCTTGGCTTCGTCGGGCGTCAGTTGATCGAGCGGCGGATGGCCCGCGCGCGCCATGCGCTCGACCACGCCGGCCATCTTCGGGGTGAGTGCGGGTTGCGCGAGGCGGTTCGCTGTCGTGGTCGTGCTCACTTGAAAGACACCACCACCGGTTGCATGCGCGACAGCCCTTCATAGCTCACAACCACCGTCTGCCCGGCCTTGGGCGGCAGCAGCGGCGAGAACGAGCCCAGGCTGATCAGGTCGCCCGGCTTCAGCGTGATGCCTTCCTTGGCCAGCGCGCCGGCCAGCCACACCACGGCATTGAGCGGGTGCTCGAGGATGTCCGAGCCCTTGCCGGTCGCCAGCTCCTTGCCCTGCCCGTCCTTCATGACCACGCGCATGTCGCGCAGGCTTTCGAGCATCCAGGACTGGCCGTCGGCCGTGGTCGGCACATCGACCGGCAGGCCGCGCACGCCGAGCCGCGCGCCGACGTTGATGGCCGCCACGCCCGGGCCGTTGAGCTTGGACGGCGTCTGCACCGCGAGGTCGGGCAGTTCGATGAAGGGAATGAGCTGGTCGATGTTGGCCAGCACCTCGGCCGGCGTCTTCGCCTTGTGGATGTCGGCGCTCTTCACGCGCACCAGCATGTCGGCTTCGAACAGCGGCCGCGCGCCGAAGGCCGCATCGACCACCGCGCCGGTGTCCAGCAGCATGCGCTGGTAGAGCACGCCCCACACCGGCTGGTCGTAGTTGAAGCGCTTCTGCACCGCGGGGTTGGTCAGGCCCGCCTTGTAGCCGACCACCTCGCCCAGGTTGCGCGCATGCAGCACGTTGAGCTTGGCGCGCGTGCAGACGGCGTCGGCCTCGCTGAGGTTCTCGATGTCGGCGGCGGGCGTGCGCGCCGCCTGCGCGGCGGCGAAGTCGGCCACCTGGGTGTCGCTGAGGCAGGCGGCCTGGACCGAGGCGGCCAGCAGCGCTGAGCCCAGTGCGACAGACGCAAGGGTTTTGTTGGTGGGCAAGAATGTCCCCTCTTGTTAGATTCGAACGGTCAGCAATCGTACTGCCCTCGGGCGTTCCCCCTCATGGCCCTCATCCAATACCTCACCCAGATCCAGTTCGAATTCGGCGCCATCAAGCTCCTGTCGAGCGAGTGCGCGCGCATCGGCATCAACCGCCCCCTGATCGTCACCGACGCCGGCGTGCGCGCGGCCGGCGTGCTGCAGAAGGCGCTCGACGCCATCGCCGATCTCGAGGTCTCGGTGTTCGACCAGACGCCGTCCAACCCGACCGAAGCCGCGGTGCGCGCCGCCGTCGAGCTGTACCGCAGCGGCCGCTGCGACGGCCTCATCGCCGTGGGCGGCGGCTCGGCCATCGACTGCGCCAAGGGCGTGGCCATCGCGGCCACGCACGACGGCCCGCTCAAGACCTACGCCACCATCGAAGGCGGCTCGCCCAAGATCACCGAGCGCGCGGTGCCGCTCATTGCCGTGCCCACCACCAGCGGCACCGGCAGCGAGGTGGCGCGCGGCGCCATCGTCATCGTCGACGACCACCGCAAGCTGGGCTTCCACAGCTGGTTCCTGATGCCCAAGGCCGCCATCTGCGACCCCGAGCTCACGCTCGGCCTGCCGCCCCGGCTCACGGCCGCCACCGGCATGGACGCCATCGCACACTGCATGGAAACCTTCATGTCGGCCGCCTTCAACCCGCCGGCCGACGGCATCGGTCTCGACGGCCTGGAGCGCGCCTGGGGCCACATCGAGCGCGCGACGAAAGACGGCAGCGACCGCGAGGCGCGCCTGAACCTCATGAGCGCCTCGATGCAGGGCGCCATGGCCTTCCAGAAGGGCCTGGGCTGCGTGCACTCGCTGAGCCACAGCCTGGGCGGCGTCGATCCGCGCCTGCACCACGGCACGCTCAACGCCCTCTTCCTGCCGGCGGTGATCCACTTCAATTCGGGCGCCGAGTCGGTGCAGAAGGAACAGCGCCTGCAGCGCATGGCGCAGGCCATGCACCTGGACTCGGCCGGCGACCTCGGCCACGCGATCCGCGACATGAACGCGCGCCTGGGCCTGCCCAAGGGCCTGGCCGAAGTGGGCGTGACGCCCGCGATGTTCGAACAGATCATCGACGGCGCCATGGCCGACCATTGCCACAAGACCAACCCGCGGCTGGCCACGCGCGACGACTACAAGGCGATGCTCGAAGCGTCGATGTAAAACCTTTGCGTCACTCCTGCTGCGCAGGCGTGCATTCGCTTTCACAAAAGGCCGTTTCGACGGCCTTTTGCATGTGGCGCGTCATGGATGTGACACGCGGCGTTTTCATACTGGCTTGGCCCCATCTGCAGAGGCTTCGCATCCGTGAAAGCCCGAGGGGTCAGGGAAGTGTCGAATGCCGCGTACCGTCCAAGTCCATACCGTCCTGAGCGCCGAGCAGCTCAAGTTCCGCGCGATGCGGGGACATGAAGGACTCTCGCAACTCTTCGAGTTCGAGGTCGACATGGTCAGCACCAGCTTCAACCTCGACCTGAAGCGCCTGCTCGGCACCTCGCTCACGCTGGCCATTGCCGACGACGGCACAACGCGCTACCTCAACGGCACCGTCGTGCGCTTCGAGCTGGTTGGCCGCGCCAACGAGACCGGCCGCCACTACATCTACCGCGCGCTCGTGCAGCCGTGGCTGTGGTACCTCACGCGCACCACCGACTGCCGCATCTTCCAGAACCAGAGCGTGCCCGAGGTGCTCGACGCGGTGCTGGGCAAGTACGGCTTCCAGTTCGAGAAGCGCCTCACGGGCAGCTACCGTCCGTGGGAATACTGCGTGCAGTACCAGGAGAGCGACTTCGCCTTCGTGAGCCGCCTCATGGAGCACGAAGGCATCGCCTACCACTTCGAGCACGGCAACGGCTCGCACCTGCTGGTGCTGGCCGACGACACGGGCGGCTACCACCCGCTGCCGGGCCACGCGCGCATTCCCTACCGCCCGCGCGACCGCGTGGTGAATGCGCTGGAGCCCTGCATCGACCGCTGGCGCGTGGCCGAGCAGATCACCTCGGGCCGCGTGATGCTCGACGACTTCGACTTTCGCAAGTCGCGCGCCTCGCTGCAGAGCGTGCAGCAGGACCCCAAGAGCCACGACCACGCGACCTACGAAGTCTATGAATGGCTCGGCGGCTACAGCGAGCACCAGCAAGGCGACGCCTACGCGAAGATCCGCCTGCAGGAGCTGCAATGCGCGCACGAGCTGGCCTCGGGCCACACCAACGTGGTGGGCATGGCGCCGGGCCACCTGTTCGAGATGACGCACTGCCCGCGCGAGGCCGACAACCGTGAGTACCTCGTCACCGGGACGCGCTACGACCTGCGCGAGCCCGAATACTCGACCGGCGGCAGCAGCGAATCGGTGTGCGAGTTCGACTTCACCGTGCTGCCCTCGGCCGTGCCCTACCGCCCCGCGCGCACCACGCCGCGCCCGCGCACCAACGGCCCGCAGACCGCCACCGTGGTCGGCCCCGAAGAGATCTGGACCGACCGCTTCGGCCGCGTGAAGCTGCAGTTCCGCTGGGACCGCTACGGCCAGTCGGACGAGAACAGCTCGTGCTGGGTGCGCGTGTCGAGCAACTGGGCCGGCGCCAACTACGGCACCATGCACATGCCGCGCGTGGGCCAGGAAGTGATCGTCGATTTCATCGGCGGCCAACCCGACCGCCCCATCATCACCGGCCGCGTCTACAACAGCGACCAGATGCCGCCGTGGGAGCTGCCCGCCAACGCCACGGCCAGCGGCATCCTCACGCGCTCCAGCACCGGCGGCGCGGCCAACCAGGCCAACATGCTGCGCTTCGAGGACCGCGCCGGCGCCGAGCAGATCCTGCTGCACGCAGAGCGCAACCTCGACGTGGAAGTGGAAGCCGACGAAACCCACACCACCGACGGCACCCGCACCACCCTCATCAAGGGCCACGAGTCGGCCACCTACCAGGACGGCGAGACGCGCGACATCACGGCCGGTGCGACGGAAACCATCACCGGCGGCGACACGCGCGACGTGACCGGCGGCTTCAGCGAAACCGTGAGCGGCGGCGTGACGCAGCGCATCACGGGCGGCAAGACGCGCACGCTCAGCGGCGGGCTCAACGACACCATCTCCGGCGGCGTGACGCTCGCCATCAGCGGCGGCTTCAACGGCACCATCGACGGCCAGGAAATCCGCTTCGTGAGCGCGGGCCGTAACGACACCATCAACACGTCGAACACCGTGCACGTCAACGGTCCGTCGAACACCACGGTGACCGGCCCCACGGTCCACACCTCGCCGGACGTGACCTTCAACACCACGAACCACATCCACAACACGACGCAGCACGTGATCAACACCAACGTCTACAACACGACGTCCAAGGTCTACAAGAACATCACGAACGACTACACGAACAACTCGAAGACCTACATCAACAACTACGCCAAGAGCAACGACTGGCGCTGGTACCGCGCGGGCGGCGTGGGGGCGCGTTTTTCGGCGGTCGGGCTGGCGCTCGATCTGTGGGGGCTGCGCCAGCAGAACTACATCCTCAACTCGCAGTTCTCGGGCATACGGCTCGACGTGGCGGTGTTCCGCTCGCAGAACTCGGCCACCGAGATCGAGGGAAAGATGCTCAAGGTCGCGAACATCGGCATGAAGATCGCCAGCGGCGGCCTGGCCTTTGCCGCCAAGGCGATGACCGTCAAGGTCTGAGCCGACCGATTGCCGATGGCCCTCTGGGAACAGATCCTCTGGAGCGTCTTCGCCGTGATGATGGGCGGGGCGCTGCTGGCCGGCGTCGCGGTGGTCGTCACGGCCACGCGCGAGCAGCGCAAGTACACGCAGGAGCGGCGCATCGGCGAGCGCCTGGGCCTTGCCGGCGTGGCCACGCACGGCGTGGTGGCGCAGGTGCGGCGCTCCGAGCACCAGCTCACCAGCCCGGGCAGCCATGGCCAGTGCATGGTCGCGCTCGAATTCACGCTGCAGATGCCGCCGTCGTCCCCGGTGCCGAGCGTGGTGCTGCGCACGCTGGTCGACGAGCTGCTGCTGCCCCGCCTCGCGGTGCCGGGCGCGACCCTGCATCTGGTCCAGGACCCGGCGCACCCCGACGTGGTGGCGGTCGACCGGCAGCGCACGCCGCTCGAAGTGGCACCCGCACGGAGCTAGTCCCCATTGAAAACCGTCAAGCCGCTGCGGCTGAGCGTCATCACGCGCCCCTTCCTGCGAGGCCGCCAGCAGCGCCTGGGCGTCACGCTGATGGGCATGGTGTCGATGGACGCCGCGCCCGTGCTGCTGCCCGAACCGGAGTTCTGGAAGATCGCCGCCGAAGAGCTCGGCCCCACGGGCGCCATCGACCTGGGCATTCCCAAACCCCACGCCGAGTTCCTGGCCACCGGCAATGCCTACACCCGGCACCAGGACGACAAGACCGCCTGCGCCGTCGCGATGCACGTGGGTGAGCTTTCGCGCCAGCTGCTGGTGTTCGGCGACCGCTTCTGGCTCGACGGCCGTTCCACCGCGCCGCAGCCCTTCGAATCGATGCGGCTCGACGCCACGCGCGCCTACGGCGGCCCCGGCTTTGCCGAGAACCTACTGGGCATCGGCCACGCGCACGAGACGGTCAACGGCCTGCAGGTGCAGCGCCTGCCGAACATTGAAGACCCGCAGCAGCGCATCGACCGCCCCGAGCGCGAGACCGAGCCGGCCGGCTTCGGCCCGATCGACCTGACCCGACCCAGCCGCATGCGCCTGATCGGCCGTCAGTACGACGGCCACTGGCGCGAGCACCTGTTTCCCGGTTTTTCGGAGGACATGGACTGGCGCTTCTTCAACGCCGCACCGCCGCAGCAGCGCTGGCCCGCGCGCAACCACATCCCCGGCGGCACGCCCTACGAGATCTGGCACATGCACCCCACGCAGCCGGTGCAGCGCGGGCGCCTGCCCGACTGGCGTGCGCGCGCCTTCATCGCGCGCCGACATGGACCCGGCCGCGAGCCGGAGCAGTTCGACGAGGTGCCCATGCGCCTCACCACGGCCTGGTTCTTTCCGCACCGCGCGCAGGTGGCGCTGATCCACCACGGCGAGATCGACATCGTGGAAGACGACGCCGACGACGTGACCCATGTGATGCCCGCCATCGAAGACGCGGGCGATGCACCGCGCCCGCTGGCGCACTACTTCGCCCTCCTCCAGCGCCGCTGCGACCCCGAGACCGGCGCGCTGCATGCCGCCCGCGACGACGAGCTGCTGCCCGCGCAGGCCATCGGCCCGTGGCTCGACACGCTGGACGACGGCGACGAATCCGCATTGGTGCGCAACATGCGCGAGCGCGGCGACCGGTTGCGCGCGGACCTGATGCAGCAGGCGCGCGAGGCCGGCCACGATCCGCGTCTGCTGCGCGAACGGCCGCTGCCAGAGCCTTTCCGCAAGATGCCGACGCTCGCCGAGCTGCCGGAGTTCGTCGAGCGCACGCGGCGCTTCACGCAGGACCAGCGCAAGGCGCTCGACGACGGGCGGCGCGAGCTGGAACGTGCGGGGCAACTCAATGCGGCCGAGTCACGCCAGGTCGGCTTCGACTCCGCAGAACTGGTCTCGAACATCGACCGCACCACGACCAAGGGCCCGCCCGCCTTCGACGCGCAGACCGTGCTGCAGGGCATGTTCGGCATCGCCGCCGCCACGGGCACATCCGCGCTGCCGCCTGCGCAGCAGCAGGCCTTCGCGGAGGTGGTCGAGAGAGGCCAGCGTGGGCTGATCGACATGTACCGGATGGGCGCGCAGCACCAGTCGCCGGCCGACGTCCTCGAAGGCGAACGCGCCGCCGAAGCGCGCCGGCGCGTGCAGGACGCGATGGCCACCACGCGCGACCTCTCGGAGATGGATCTCACGGGCGCCGACCTGTCGGGCATGGACCTGCGCGGCGCGCGCATGCACCGCACCTTGCTCGAACACGCGAACCTCGAAGGCGCCCGGCTCGATGGCGCGGATGCCACCGAGGCCGTGCTCGTGCGTGCGCGCCTCACGCGGGCCTCGCTCGCGGGCTGCGTGCTGCACCGCGCGAACCTCAGCCTGGCCCATTGCGTCCGCACCGTGTTCACCGGGGCGCAGTTGCACCACACCACGCTCGAGCAGACGCACTTCGACCATTGCGACTTCTCGCAAGCCTCGCTGGAGTACCTGACGGTGCTCGGCCTGCAGGTCGACCACTGCCGCTTCGACGCAGCACGCCTTTCCTACGTGACCTTCCTCGAACAGACCCGCCTGCAGGATTGCAGCTTTCGCAACGCCGTGCTCCACAAGGTCGGGCTGATCTCGTGCATCGCCGAGCGGCTCGACTTCAGCGAGGCCAAGCTCGAAGCCTGCGCCTGGGCCCACACGCCGGGCGACACCGGCATCGTCTTTCGCGGCGCCACCCTGCACACCACCTGCTTCGTCGGCACCAGCAGCCTGCGCACCATGGACTTCGAAGACGCGACGCTAGTGCAATGCGGCCTGCGCGAGATGCCGCTGGACGGCGCGCGCTTCGTGCGCGCCACGCTCGACACCTGCGACCTGTCGGCCTGCAGCCTCACGGGCGCGGACCTCAGCGGTTGCGATGCGCCCGAGAGCCTGTTCATCCGCGCCGACTTCACGCAGGCCTCGCTGCGCGGCGCCAACCTCATGCATGCCAGCCTGCAGAAAGCCCGCCTGGTGCGCACCGACCTGCGCGAGGCCAACCTGTTCCGCGCCGACGTCTCGCAGACCCTGATCGACAGCGTGACCGACACGCACGGCGCGCACCTCGAACAGGCCAAGACCCTCCCGCGCCGCGCCGCGGGCCCGGCCCGATGACGCCGGCCGAGCTGGCAGCGAAGATCCGCGGCGGCGACCACATCCAGGACCAGGACTTCCAGGGCATGGACTTCGACGGCATGGACCTGCGCGGCGGCAGCTTCGGCGCCTGCGATTTCCGCCGCGCGAACCTGCGCGGCGCGCGGCTGGGCGAATCGGTGTTCGACAGCTGCCGCTTCGACGACGCGGTGCTCGACACCGCCGACCTGCAACACGCCGCCTTCCACCGCTGCGCCCTGCCCCGCGCGCGCCTGCAATCTGCGGCGATGGCCCACGCTGTCTTCTCCGAAGCCGACCTGAGCGGCGTCGACATGAGCGCGGCGCAGGCGGGCCAGGCCACCTTTCACCAGAGCACGCTCGACGGTGCGTGCTTCGGGCGCGCGGACCTCACGAAGTCGGTGTTCGGCGAATGCCGCCTCGACGGCACGCGCTTCGACGACACGGCGCTGAACACCACCGTCTTCTACCGCGCGGCGTTGCGCGGCACGCACTTCAAGGGCGCAAGCTTCCACAACGTGATCTTCGGCGAGGCCGACCTCGCGGGGCAGGACTTCTCGGCGCAGTCGTTTCATCTGTGCCAGTTCATCGACGCCGACCTCACGGGCTGCAACTTCGCCGGCGCGCGCCTGAGCCAGTGCAACTTCAAGGGCGCGAAGCTCGAAGGCGCGGTGCTGTCGGGCGTGCAGGCGCCGCAGTGCCTGTTTCCCGAAGCCGACCTGCGCCGGGCGGATGCGCGCGGCGGGCATTTCGACCAGAGCCTGTGGGTGAGTGCCCGGCTCGACGACGCCGACCTGTCGGACGCGCGGCTCGAACAGTGCGTGTTCCACCGCGCAAGCTGCCGCCGCACCGCGTTCGCTCGCAGCCACCTCGTGTACGCGGATTTCTCCTACGCCGACCTCGGCGATGCCGACCTGCGCGGCGCCACCTTCCACCGCACCCAGATGCACCGGGCGATCGAAACCGGCGTGCGCTGGAGCGACCGCCTCGGCGTGCTCGACAGCGACCCGGCGCTGTTTGAGGCCGAACGCTTTTCCGCCGCCCGCGCGAGCCGCCCGCAGCGCGCCGGCCGCGACACCTTCGGCCGGCCGCTGCCGCCCGATCCACAGGACACCCTGCCATGAACCACCGAGCCCTACGCGAACCCGTTTCGCCGTCGACGGAGACGCCCGAGACCGAGATGCACGCACTGCTGCGCAAGCCGCTGCCTGCGGTCGCCGCACCGGCCTGGACCGGCAGCGCGCTCGGCACCGTCGTGCAATCGCTGTCCGACGGCCGCTTCGTCGTCGAGCCGCAGTCGGGCGGCGCGCCCTGGCACTGCCCGCGCGCCGCAAGCTGCCTGCTGCAGCCTGCCGTGGGCGACGTCGTGCTCGTGGCCGGGCCGCAGCGCGAGCAGCTGTTCCTGATCGCCGTCGTCACGCAGGCCGACCCCAGCCAGTCGCAGCTCGTGGCGGAGGGCGACCTCACGATCCGCTCGCGGCGCGGCGGCATCGCGCTGCAGGCGTCCATGTTCGCGCTTCAGGCCGACAAGGCGAGCGTCGACATCACCGACATGGCCTACCGCGGCGCCGAGGTGCGCGTGACCACGCTGGTCGCCCGCTTCGTGGGCCGCACGCTCGAGACCGTGCTCGACCGCCTGAGCCTGCTCACGCGCTCGAGCTTTCGCCTCACCGAAGAGGTCGAGCAGGTGCGCGCGGGCCAGATCGACATGCAGGCGGCGCAAAGCCTGCGGCTGCACGCCAAGAACACCTTCGTCACCAGCCAGGCGCTGGTGAAGGTCGACGCCGAACAGATCCACATGGGTTGATACCGAAAGGAGCCAGAACCATGTTCGCCAATGCACAGATGATGGGAATGGACCTCGCGTTTCCCGATGTCTGCAAGACACCGCCCGCACTGCCCGTGCCCTACCCCAACATCGCGCTCGGGCCGACGGCCCTGCCCAACGCCTGGAACATCCTGTACGGCGGCACGCCCGTGCACAACATGGCGACCACCACCCCGATCACCAACGGCGACAACGCCGGCGTGCTGATGGGCGTGGTGTCGCAGACCGTGATGGGGCCGTCGCGCCACATCACCGGCGCGTTCACGGTGCTGCTCAAGGGCACGCCCTGCACGCGCATGACCAGCCTGGCGGTGCAGAACCGCTGCAACATCGTGGGCATGCGCATCGTGCCCAGCCAGTTCAAGGTGCTGGTGCTGGCGCCCTGAAACAGCGCCGACGTGCTCAGTCGAGCTTGACGCCCGCCGTGCGGATCACCTTGCCCCACTTGGTGGTCTCTGAGGCGATGAAGGCGTCGAACTCCTCGGGCGTGCTGCCCGCCGGAAAGGTGCCCATGGCATCGAGCTTGGCACGCGTCTCGTCGCTCTTGATGATGCGCGCCACCTCTTCCGACATGCGCTTGACGATCTCGCGCGGCGTGCCCGCCGGCGCCAGCATGCCGGCCCAGGTGCTGCCGGTGAAGCCCGCGAAGCCCTGCTCGATGAAGGTGGGCACGTCGGGCACGGCCGGCAGGCGCTTGTCGCCGGCCACGCCGATCAGCCGCACCTTGCCGGCCTTGCCCTGGTTGATGAGGCCCGTGGGCGCGTCGAAGAACAGCTGGATCTGCCCACCCATCAGGTCGGTCAGCGCAGGCACCGCGCCGCGGTACGGGATGTGGATCATGTAGGTCTGCGTGAGCGACTTCCACAGCTCGCTCGTGAGGTGCGCGGCCGAGCCGTTGCCCGACGAGCCGAAACTCACCTTGCCGGGATGCTTGCGTGCGTAGTCGATGAGCTCGCGCGCGGTCTTGAACGGCGCGTCGTTGTTGACCGCCGCGAGCAGCGGCGACACCCCCATCAGCGAAACGCCCACGAGGTCCTTGCGCGGGTCGTAGGGCAGCTTGGGGTACAGCGTGGTGTTGGCCGTGTAGGCCGCGATGACGACGCCGAAGGTGCTGCCGTCGGGCGCGGCCTTGGCCACGGCATCGACGCCGATCAGGCTGTTGGCGCCGGGCTTGTTGTCGATCACCACCGGCTGGCCCAGGCGTGTCTGCAGGCCCGCCTGCACCAGCCGCGCCATCTGGTCGGTGAAGCCGCCCGGCGTATAGGGCACGACGATGCGGATCGGCTTGTTCGGCCAGGCGCTCTGCGCGAAAGACGGTGCGGCCAGGCTGGCAGCGGCGGCCGCGGTGGCAAGGGAAAAACGGCGGCGGGAGAGCGTGGCGTGCGGCATGGTCGGGAACCCTTCGGATGGCATGGATCGGACCATTCTCGAAGCGCGCTCCTGCGCGGGCGCTCAGGGTTTGTCCCCGACGGGACAAGCTGGATTCACAGCGGCAGGATGTCGCGCGAGCGCCCGTCGTCGCCGAGCCAGGCTTCGAACTCGTCCGACAGCCGCGTCGCCTCGCGCGTGGCCTGGCCCCAGGCCGCGATGCGGGCCTGCGCGTCGTTCGCGAAGCGGATGAAGTCCTTGCGGTCGGGCAGCTTGCCGTGCGGCAGCGTCTTCACCCATTCGGGATTCGGCGCCAGCACCACCATGCGATCGAGAAAGCGCGTCGACTTGTGGCGCCAGCGCAGCCCCTTGTCGAGCCAGCCCGGCACCACGGCCTGCTGAAAGTGCGGGTACAGCACGATGCCTTCGTCGGCCGGCTGGTAGTCCAGATGCAGGTGGTAGTCGGTGATGCCGCCGTCCCAGTAGGCGCCGCGCGGCGCGCCCGGAATGTCGTGCACCGCCGCCAGCAGGAACGGAATGGAGCACGAGGCCTGCAGCACGCGATTGAAGTTGGCCTCGCTCAGCGCGTGCTGGCGCGTGCGGAAGTCGGTCGTGCCGAAGGGCAAGGCCGCGCCGGGCGTGGAGAACACGCAGCGCTCCAGCCAGGCGCCCAGGCTCTTGCGGTGCAGGCTGTTGCTCGCGAAGGCGCCCAGGTAGCCGACCGGCGTGCGCGCCCTGCCCTCGCGCCCCAGGATGTGGCGCCCGCGCGAGGTCACCACATGCAGCCGGTAGCGCGCATGGCCCAGCACCTCGCCGATGCGTCCGCCATAGAAGGTGTCGAGGCTTTCCGCGAAACGTTCGCTGAGCTGGTGCGGGCTGAGCCGCTTCTGGCCCGGCGGCACCTCGAACTGCTGGCGCACGTAGTCGTGCTCGAAGCGCCCGAAGGCCGCCTCCGGGTCCGACAGGCAGGCCGTCGCCAGCCGCCACGCGCCGATCGACGCACCCACCAGGTCCACCGGCTGGCTCGACTGCGTGAGCCAGCGCCCGAAGATGAAGCGATCGAGCGGCCCGAGGATCAGCCCCTTGGGCCCGCCGGCCGCGCCGGGGACGGTGCGCACGTCCTGCGGACGCAGGCCGTGCTGCTCGATGTGCTGGCGGGCCGCAGGGCCGGCGTAGATGCGCAGGGCTTTCATGCCGGCGGTGTCTGCAAGAAACGTGCGGTCCGCGGGTGGCTTACTTGCGCAACCCCTGCAACTTGGCAAACGCACTCGCCATCTGCCCCGCCGGCTGCGGCGAGTTGTCGCGTCGGCCTTGCTGCTGCTGGCCGCGCCCTGCCCCTTCGAAGCGGTTGTCGCGCGGGCCGTCGCGGCGTGCGGGGGCGGCGTCGAGCTTCATCGACAGGCCGATGCGCTTGCGGGCCACGTCCACTTCCATCACCTTGACCTTGACGATGTCGCCGGTCTTGACGACTTCGCGGGCGTCGTTGACGAACTTGTGGCTCAGCTGGCTCACGTGGACCAGGCCGTCCTGGTGCACGCCCAGGTCGACAAAGGCGCCGAACTGGGCGACGTTGCTCACGGTACCCTCGAGGATCATGCCCTCGGTGAGGTCGGAGATGTCGTCCACGCCGTCGTTGAAGCGCGCCACCTTGAAGTCGGGGCGCGGGTCGCGGCCGGGCTTCTCGAGTTCGCCCAGGATGTCCTTGACCGTGATGACGCCGAACTTCTCGTTGGCGAACAGCTCGGGCTTGAGGGTCTTGAGCATGTCGGCGCGGCCCATCAGCTCGGCGATGGGCTTGCCGGTCTTGACGATGATCTGCTCGACCAGCGGATACGTTTCAGGGTGTACGCCGGTGATGTCCAGCGGGTCGGCGCCGTCGCGGATGCGCAGGAAGCCGGCGCTCTGCTCGAAGGCCTTGGGGCCGAAGCCGGTCACGTCGAGCAGCTGCTTGCGGGTGGAGAACGCACCGTTGGCCTCGCGCCAGCGCACCACGGCCTTGGCCACGCTGGCCGACAGGCCGGACACGCGGCTGAGCAGCGGCACGCTGGCGGTGTTCAGGTCGACGCCCACCGAGTTCACGCAGTCTTCGACCACGGCCTGCAGGGTGCGCGCGAGTTCGCTCTGGTTCACGTCGTGCTGGTACTGGCCCACGCCGATGCTCTTGGGATCGATCTTCACGAGCTCGGCCAGCGGGTCCTGCAGGCGGCGCGCAATGGAGGCGGCGCCGCGCAGGCTCACGTCGACATCGGGCATTTCCTGCGAGGCGAACTCGCTGGCGGAATACACGGAGGCACCAGCTTCGCTCACCACGACCTTGTCGACCGTCATTTCGGGCGCACCGGCCTGCGCGGCCATCTTGGCTAGCAGCTTGATGAGGTCGCCGGCCAGCTTGTCGGTTTCGCGGCTGGCGGTGCCGTTGCCGATGGCGATCAGGTTCACGCCGTGCTTGGCGCACAGCTTGCCCAGGGTGTGCAGCGAGCCTTCCCAGTCCTTGCGCGGCTCGTGCGGAAACACGGTGGCGGTCTCAACCAGCTTGCCGGTCGAATCGACCACGGCCACCTTCACGCCGGTGCGGATGCCCGGGTCCAGGCCCATCACGACGCGCCGGCCGGCGGGGGCGGCCAGCAACAGGTCGCGCAGGTTGTCGGCGAACACCTTGATGGCGACCTTTTCGGCGTCTTCGCGCAGGCGGGTGAACAGGTCGCGCTCGGTCGACAGGGCCAGCTTCACGCGCCAGGTCCAGGCCACGCACTTGCGCAGCAGGTCGTCGGCCGGGCGGGCGGCGTGGCTCCAGCCCAGATGCAGCGCGATCTTGCCTTCGGCGATGCTGGGCTTGCCCGGCTCGGGTTCGACGGGCAGCACGAGCTTGGCGTCGAGCACCTCGAGCGCGCGGCCGCGGAACACGGCCAGCGCGCGGTGCGAAGGCACGCGGCCGATGGGTTCGTCGTAGTCGAAGTAGTCGCGGAACTTGGCGATGTCGGCGTTGTTCTCGTCCTTGCCAGCCATCAGGGTGGACTTGAGCAGGCCTTCGTTCCAGAGCCATTCGCGCAGGCGCTGCACCAGCACGGCGTCTTCGGCCCAGCGCTCGGACAGGATGTCGCGCACGCCGTCGAGCACGAGGGGAACGGTGGAGAAATCGGGGCCCGGCTTGCCGTCGTCCAGCGTGGTGGCGGGCTGCAGGAAGGCCTTGGCCTCGACGGCCGGGTCGAGCGTGGGGTCGGCCAGCAGCTTGTCGGCCAGCGGCTCGATGCCGAATTCGCGGGCGATCTGGCCCTTGGTGCGGCGCTTCTGCTTGAACGGCAGGTACAGGTCTTCGAGTTCCTGCTTGGTGGGCGCGAATTCGATCGCGGCGCGCAGCTCGGGGGTCAGCTTGCCCTGCTCGTCGATGGCCTTGAGCACCGCCACGCGGCGGTCTTCGAGTTCGCGCAGGTAAGACAGCCGGGCTTCCAGTTCGCGCAGCTGGATGTCGTCGAGGCCGCCCGTGACTTCCTTGCGATAGCGGGCAATGAACGGAACCGTGGCGCCTTCGTCGAGCAGTTCGACGGCGGCCTTCACCTGGTGCTCGCCGACCTTGATTTCAACGGCGAGCTGGCGAATGATTTTCTGCATGTCTTGAGCGCGTCCCTGGCAAAGCGCGGAAGTTTGCCATAGGCGACGAGGCCCCCCGCCGGGCACCGGTGCGGGATGGTTACAACGTGCTCTCGGCCGGCGCCGCGACCGCCGACTGCGGCAGCACTTCGCCGGGCATCACGAGCCGGATGCGCAGCCCGTGCGGCGCCGCGTCCATGATGGCCAGCTCGCCGTGCAGCGCGTCGGCGCGCTCGCGCATGCTGCGCAGGCCCTTGCCGCCCGGTTCGCCGGCCGTCGCATCCAGGCCGCGGCCGTCGTCGAGCACTTCGAGCACCAGGCCGTGCGAGCGTTCGCGCGGGCCGAAGCGCACTTCCACGCGGGTCGCCTGCGAATGGCGCAGCACGTTCGACAAGGCCTCCTGCGCGATGCGGCACAGCTGCATCGCGGCCTCGGGCGACAGCGGCGGCGCCAGCACCACGTCCTGCACGTTCCACACGAGCGTGATGCCGAGCCGGTCGAACGCCGGTTGCAGCCGGTAACGCAAGTGGCCCAGGCGCTCGCCGATGCTGGTGTCGGCCTGGTCGTCGAGGGAGTCGACCGTCAGCTGCAGCTCCAGCAGGCAGGCCTGCAGGGCCATCGACAGTTCGCGGGCGTCGGCGGAGCGCGGGTCGTAGCTGGCCATGAGGGCCACCAGCCGCGAACCGACGCCGTCATGCAGGTCGCTGGCGATGCGGCGGCGCTCGGCGAGCACGGCCTGCGCCTGGCGGTAGCGCACGAGACGGCGCCGCGTGAAATACCAGGTGGCCACGATCATGCAGAGCACGGCGACGTTCACCCCCTGCAGGGCCCAGAAGGCGGCCGGCACCTCGGTACCCAGCGTGGTGATCGCCGAGGTCGCGCGAATCACCTGCCCTACCACCGGTGTCAGGTGCAGCGCGAATGCGAGCCCCACCCACAGCAGCATCCGCTGGCGCGAGGCACGCGGCCACAGCCAGATCAGGAGCACACACCAGGCGGCGATCGAAAGCCACACGAACTGGTCCTCCAGGAAATACGGCGGGAGCGGGGGCGCGGGCGCGCGCATGGGTGGCTCCGCTGCGAACGCGGCGCGCCCGAAGCGCGCCCTAGAGCAGCCCCCGGTGCGAGGCGAAACTCACGGCCTGCGCGCGGGTGTGGGCGTGCAGCTTGCGGTAGATGTTCTTGACGTGCGCGTTAACCGTCTGGGCACTGATGGTGAGCTGCAGGGCGATCTCTTCCGTCACATATCCCGTGGCTACAAGTCGCAACACTTCGCGCTCCCGTGCCGACAGGGTCGCCTTGCTGTCCGGCGGGCGCACCGGGCTCGGATTGGCGCGCTGGTGGTCCAGGTGAACGAGCAGCCGGCGCGCCAGCCGGGGGGTGATGGCAGCCCCGCCATTCACCACCTGCAACACGGCCTGGGCATAGCTCTGAAACCAGGCGTTCTTCACCAGGTAACCCGAGGCGCCGAGCTCGAAGGCATGCAGCACCTGGGGCTCGTCTTCCAGCGCGGAAATGACGATGATCTCGGCGGCGCTGCGGTGCTTCTTGGCCTCTTCGATGAGCTCGAATCCGCTGCCGTCTCCGAGGCGGATGTCGACCATGAGCACGTCGAATTCATGCTGCATCAAGAGGCGCCTTCCCTCGCGCAGGGAGCCGGCCTGGCCTTCGAGCTGGATGCGCAGATCACCCAGCAGTTCCTGGGCGATGACACGGCGGACAAAGGGGTCGTCGTCGACGAGCAGGACACGAACGGGCTTGGTTTCCTGGCCAGTGAGGTAGTCCGGCCACGGCAGGGTATCCGCCGAGGGCGCCAGCAGCCCACCGAACTGGCCGGGATTGGAGAATTTCCTAGCGCCACCACCGACATCGGTCAATGAAATGTCGAGATCGTTTTCCATTTAAGCCCCCTTGTCACAGATAAAAGTCGCGACTTCGTGAACAAAAGTTAATCGATTTCTACTCTTTTTCCGGCTATCGGCTTTTTTGATTACCTTGGTTTCTTTCGGTTGCAATATTGCCAGATTGTGAACGAAAGTGATAGTGGCCACGAGGGAAACAGGGCCGGAAACCGGTCCCCCGCCCGCGCCGAAAACGCGGCCGGGCATTGCTTTCGCCATAGCCTTGCACTACCCAGCCTGAGGCATTTTTCGATCCCTTCCCCCCGCTGAAACTGCATCCCGGTCGCAACGGAATCCATTCAATCCGTGCTCGCTGACCGTCGCTGATGGCCGGATTCCCCGGCGATCGGGTTCGTTTCAACACTATCGAGGAAGCATCATGAAGAAGACTCTTATCGCCATGGCAGTGGTTCTCGTGGCTGGCATCGGGACCGCAACCGGCAGCAGCGTGGCGCTCGCCGTCACCAACACCACGACCGGTTCCTCCAGCTCGGCAGGCTCGGTCGCCGCCAGCTCCGGAACGGGCAGCGCACTGAGCTACAACGCAGCCAGCTCCACCTCGTCGGCCACGGCCAACGCGGCGGGCGGCGCAGCAGGCAATGCCTTCCTGCGCGTCGGCGGCGCCACCGCCAGCGGCTCGGCCACCACGCAAGGACGCGTGACCAGCGTGGCAGCAACGACCGGCAACGGCGTGGCTGCAGGCGGTGCGAATGCACAGGCCAATGCGACCTCGAGCGCCAATGCGAACTACGCCGGCGGCGGTGCCAACCCCGTGAGCGGCTCTGCAGGCGGCGCAGCCGGCTCCACCACCAACAACACCGCAGCCACCGCTGCAGGTCCTGGCGGCGGTCTGGCCGTGGTGACGCGCACCTCGGGCACGACGGCCGGCTTCAGCGCCAATTCGGGCGCGGTCAACGGCATCGTCAACGGCACGACGACCTCGGCCACGTCGGGCTCGACCGGCGGTTCCACGGGCGTCATCAACTTCGCCGTGGGCAACGCAGCGGGCTTCAGCAACGGTGGCGGCACCGCCGGTGGCGCGATCTCCGGCGCAACGGCCAACGCTCCCTGAGCGATCCGGACCATCGGTTGTTGGACCAGAAACGGGGAGGGGCACGCCCCTCCCCTGCTTCCCAAAGGAGTCGAAAAAATGAAAACATTGATTGCCCTGACCTTGCTGGGCCTGTCCGCCGGCGCCTTGGCGCAGACCACGGCGGGTGGCGCCAACAACCAGTCGCAGAGTTCAGCCACCACCAACGCCCAGGGCAACACCCAGGCGGTGAACTTCAACAGCTCCGCCCCCTCGGAAGTCACCTCCCGGGCCACGGTGGACAGCAACAGCACACAGAACATCAACAACACGGGCGCGACGACCAGCACCGTCGACTACCGTGGCAGCTACACCGTCAAGAACGTGCCCTCCGTGAGCGGCCCGAACCTGACGACCAGCAATGACACCTGCATGGGCAGCACCAGCGCCAGCGCCAACGGCGCAGGGGTCGGGCTGAGCTTCGGCACCACCTGGACGGACGAGCACTGCAAGCGCCTGAAGATGAGCCGCGAGCTCTGGAACAAGGGCATGAAGGCAGCGTCGCTGGCCATGGACTGCATGGACCCGGCAGCCCAGGCGGCCCTGGAGATGACCGGCTCGAAGTGCCCGCAGTCGATGACCGCCGAAGAACGCGTGAGCGCGTTCGGACCGCAGGCCTCCTCGGCCGGCGCGCCCGTGGCGGCGCGTCCGGCGGCGCCGGTAGCGCCCGTGGCCGCGGCTCCAGCACCTGCGCCAGCCCCCGTGGCGGTGGCCGTGCCCCAGCCGGTGGCGCCCGTGGCACCTGCAGCGCCTGTCGCGTTGGCGCCGGCCCCGGCCCCCGCGCCGGTCGTGGCGGTGCAGCAGCCCGCCGCACCGGCCACGCTGGTCGAGGCGATGCCCATGGCAGCCCCGGCGCAGGAACAGCCGGCACCGCAACCGGCACCGGCCGCGACCGCCGTCCCGGTGTCTGCGCCGGAGGTGGCACCGGCCCCCGTGGCCGCAGCGCCCGCCGAAGAAGCCGCGGCACCTGCGGCGGAGCCGGCACCGGTCATGGCGAGCGCCGTGGCCTCGCAGCCGGACATCCTGGAAGCGCGCATCACGCGCCGCCTGCCGGCTGACGAGGTGGCTTCGGCACCGGCCGACGCGCAATGAGGTCGGCTCTGGAGTCCATCACCATGAACACCAGGACCGTTCCTCTCTGGCTGGCCGCCTGTTGCGTGGCGACGGCGTCGGTCGCCGCCACGCCGATCATCCGCATCGAGCGGATGCCCATGGGCAGCGGCCTGCAGAACGCCAGCGGCACGGAAAACGCCGAGCCGGTGGGCGACTACGGCGTCTGGCACGTGCCGCAGTACATGCCGGGGTTTCCGACCTCGGCCACCATCTGGCCGCGCGTCGTGATCATCCAGTGCAACGTCACGCGGTGCAGCGGCTACGAGGTCACGCCCGAACTGGGCCGGGGCGAATATCTGTTCTTCCGGCCCGCGGAAGACAGCAGCGTCGGCCGCAAATAGAAAGGCGCGCAAACGCCGCCTTTTCGCACGATGCGCCGCCGGGTCCGCAAGGTGCCGGCGGCGCGCGGCCGTGTGCGTATACCCTTCGCGCATGCACAACCCCCTCGTGCGCGCCTTGCGCGCCCTGTTTCGCGCCGTTGCCACCACGATCCTCGTGCCGGTGCTGCTGTTCGAGGAATGGGGCTGGGCCCCGCTCGCGGCGCTGGTCGCGCGGCTGGCGCGCCTGCCCTTCTGGGCGCGGCTCGAGAACCTGCTGCGCGCGCTGCCGCCCTGGGGCGCGCTGCTGGCGTTCTTCGTGCCGATGCTGCTGCTCTTTCCGGTAAAGCTGCTGGCGCTGTTCCTGTTCGGCCGCGGCCACGCGTTCAGTGGCATGGCCGTGCTGCTGCTGGCCAAGCTCGCCGGCACGGCCGTGGTCGCGCGGATCTTCCAGCTGGTCGAGGGCTCGCTGATGCGGCTGGCCTGGTTCGCCCGCTGGTACCCGCGCTGGAAAGGCTGGAAGGACCAGGTGCTGACACGGGTGCGCGAAAGCCGTCCCTGGCGGATCGTGCGTGCGGTGCACCGGCGGGTGCTGCGCGGCTGGCATCGGCTGCGCGCCGAGTGAATCTATTTTTACCCGGGTATATTGTATTTTATATTTTGCCCGGGTAATATTTGGAGATGAATCCATCTCCCCACACCAGGCGTACCCTGGTCAAGCAATACAAGGACAGCGTGCGCCCCGCCGGCGTCTTCGTCATCCGCAACCTGACGGACGGCCGCGTCTACGTGGCCGGCAGCCTCGACGTCGAAGGCGCCATGAACCGCGCCCGCTTCGAGTTGAACCTGCGCTCGCACCGCAACAAGGCATTGCAGCGCGACTGGATGGCGCAGGGCGCGACGCACTTCGGTTTCGAGGTGATCGACCGGGTGAAGGAGCGCGACGACCCCGCCTTCGACCGCGCGGCGGAACTGGAAAAGCTGCTGGAGCTCTGGCGCGAGGAACTCCAGTGCACCACTGACAAGGGCTACAACACGCCATGAGCACCGACGCACTGGGCTTTTGCCTCGACCTCGGCCGCGCCCACGCCAGCCTGAGCTTGAAACTCAACGAGGACCTGGGCGCCTTCCACGGACTGGACTACGACGACTTCACCCTGCTCCACCTGTTGCTGCGGGGCGGCAGCGGCGCCATGCCGATGGCCGAGCTCGCGCACACGCTGGGGTTGCCAATGTCGGCGCTCATCCGCAAGATGGTGCTGCTCGAAAAGACCGGCTTGGCCGAGCGCACGACGGGAACAGATGGCGACCCCCGGCGCCATGCGAATATTCGCAGCGGCGGAAGGAAGTTGATGCAAGCCGCCATCACCACCGTCGAAGCGATCTGCGTCGATGCCGTGAAATCGCTGGACCCGCAACGCCTGCCAGACCTCCATGCCGCGCTGCGGGTGCTGTGCGATCACGACACGCCGCACGCCTGAACCGTCCTGCGGGTAGATTACGAACCTCGTTTCGTTCCGCCCGGATCGACAACCCAAAAAGAATTTGCATGTCACCCGACGAACTACCGACCACATTCACTGCGTTTGCCGGCTTCCAGCGCGTCGCCGCCGGCACCAAGGCCCAGGTGCTCACGCAACTGCGCGAGCGCGGCGACGCCGCCACCTGCCTCGTGTTCGACGACCAGACCGGCGAGCAGCTCGATGTCGACCTGCGCGACCCGAAGGCCATCGAGACCTCCGCGCTCGAAGCCGAGAAACACGAAGACGCGCCGCGCGGCGTCGGCCGTCCGCGCCTGGGCGTGGTGGCGCGCGAAGTCACGCTGCTGCCGCGCCACTGGGACTGGCTCGGCCGCCAGCCGGGCGGCGCCTCGGTGGCGCTGCGCAAGCTGGTGGACGACGCACGCCACGTGCACGCCGACCGCGACACGGTGCGCGCCGCGCGTGAAGCCACCTACCGCTTCATGACCGCCATCGCAGGCAACCTGCCCGGCTTCGAGGAAGCCACGCGCGCGTTGTTCGCGGGCGAGCATCAGCGCTTCAGCGACCTCGTGGAACCCTGGCCCACCGACCTGCGCGTGCACCTGCACAAGCTGTCGGCCGGTGGCTGGGGTGCTGCATGAGCGCGGCGCCCGACAGCAGCAGCACCACCTCCACCAGCCCCGGCAACCCGAGCGGACTGCGCGGCGTGCCCGTGGCGCCGGTGGGTGCGCCGCGTCCGCTGTGGAAGGTGTTCCTGTTCTTCCTGGCGCCGATGTTGCTCAGCAACATCCTGCAGTCGCTCTCCGGCACCATCAACAACGTCTACGTCGGGCAGATGCTCGGCGTGAGCGCGCTGGCGGCGGTGTCGAGCTTCTTCCCGGTGATGTTCTTCTTCATCGCCTTCATCATCGGCCTGGGCGCCGGTGCCTCGGTGCTCATCGGCCAGGCCTGGGGCGCGCGAGACGCGGCCAAGGCCAAGGCGGTGGCGGGCACCACGCTCACGGTGGGCCTGCTGCTGGGGCTGGCGATCGCGGTGTTCGGGGGCCTGTTCACCACACCGATGCTGGCCATGCTGGGCACGCCGCCCGACGTGCTGGCCGACTCCACGCGCTACGCCCGCATCATGCTGATCGCGATGCCCGGCGTGTTCCTGTTCCTGCTGGCCACCGCCATGCTGCGCGGCGTGGGCGACACCATCACGCCGCTGCTGACGCTCTTGATTTCCACGGCCATCGGCCTGGTGGTCACGCCCGCGCTCATCCGCGGCTGGGGCGGGTTGCCGCAACTGGGCGTGGCGGCAGGCGCGTGGGCCTCGGTGCTGTCGTTCGCGGTCGCGACCACGTGGCTGGGCTTCCGGCTGCGGCAGAAAAAGAGCCCGCTCGCGCCCGACGCGGAGTTCGTGCGCTGCCTGCGCATCCAGCCGCACCTGCTGAAGGCCGTGCTGAAGATCGGCGTGCCCACCGGCGTGCAGATGATCGTGGTGGCGCTGGCCGAAGTGGTGCTGCTGTCGATGGTCAACAGCTACGGCTCCAACGCCACGGCCGCCTACGGCGCGGTGAACCAAGTGGTGGCCTACGTGCAGTTCCCGGCCATCTCGATCGCCATCACCACGTCGATCCTCGGCGCGCAGGCCATCGGCGCGGGCCGCGCCAACCGGCTGGGTGCCATCGTGCAGACCGCGCTGGGCATGAACCTCGTGCTGACGGGCGGGCTGGTGCTGCTGGGCTATCTGTTCTCGCGTCCGCTGATGGGCTTCTTCATCACCAGCGCACCGGTGATCGAGATCGCGCAGAACCTGCTGCACATCATGCTGTGGAGCCTGGTGCTGTTCGGCATGGCCTCGGCGATCTCGGGGATCATGCGCGCCAGCGGCTCGGTGCTGGTGCCGACACTCATCTCGATCGTCTGCATCCTGGGCGTCGAAGTGCCGGTGGCCTGGCTCATGAGCCGCCATTTCGGCATGGGCCTGGACGGGATCTGGGTCGCCTACCCGGTGACCTTCGGCGCGATGCTGCTGCTGCAGACCGCGTACTACCGCCTGGTGTGGCGCAAGAAGCCGATCGGCCGGTTGGTCTGATCAGTGCCTCGGCGGGGGTCACTCCCCGTCGAAGGCCTTCTTCACCGTGGCGATGTCGAGCTTGATCATCTTCATCATGGCCGCCATCGCACGGGCCGCCTTGGCCGCGTCCTTGTCCTGGAACATGCGGATGAGCGGCATCGGCGTGACCTGCCACGACACGCCGAAGCGGTCGGTGAGCCAGCCGCACTGCACGGGCTGGCCGCCGCCCTCGAGCAGCTTGTCCCAGTAGTAGTCGACCTCCTCCTGCGTCTCGCAGGTCACGATGAGCGAGATGGCCGGCGTGATCTTGTACTCGGGCCCGCCGTTGAGCACCATGAACGACTGCCCGTCGAGCTCGAAGGTCGCGGTGAGCAGCTTGCCCTTCTTGGCGGGATTCACATCGCCCCAGAGCAGCGTGTCGGTGAGGCGCGACTTCGGAAAGATGGCGGTGTAGAAGTTGACCGCCTCCTCGCCGTTGCCGTCGAACCAGAGGCAGGGAATGATCTTCTGCATGGAATCTCCTTGGGTTGAATGATGAACTGAAGGGTTCAGTATCAAAGCCGAAGCGGCGCCCTGTCAACCTGCGCCGCGGCTGTCAGTGAGAAGTTCGCAGGCCGGGCCGCGGGCCACAATGGGCCGGTCCTTCGCTTCGGAACTGCCATGTTCGCCCCTTCCAGAACCCGCCTTGGCGCCCAGGCTTTGCTGAGCTCCGCGCTCGCCACCCTGGCGATGTCGGCCGGCGCGGCCGATGCCACCTACCCCGATGCCGCCGCCAGCGACCCCGCCCGGCTCGGCTGGATGACCGGCTCGCCGCCGCCGCCCGAGCGCACGCTGCGCTTCGAGGACGGCAGCTATTTCCAGTTTCCGGCACTGCGCTGGAGCGTGTCGAATTTCCGCCAGCTGATGCCGACCGTGAACGTGTCGCGCGGGCTCGGTGCGCCCACCGCCCTGCCCCAGGCCTTGCGCAAGGACATCGACACGCTGCGCTTCACGCCGCTCGATGCGAAGACGCCCATGACCTGGGACGCATCGCTGGCCGCCACCTACACCGACGGCATCCTCGTGCTGCACCGCGGTCGCGTGGTCTACGAGCGCTACTTCGGCGTGCTGAAAGACGATGGCCAGCACGGCGCCATGTCGGTCACCAAGTCGGTGGTCGGCACGCTGGGCGCGATGCTGGTGGCCGAAGGCACGCTCGACGCCAACAAGCCGGTGGCCGACTACGTGCCCGAACTCGCGACATCGGCCTTCGGCAACGCCACCGTGCGCCAGGTGCTCGACATGACCACGGGCCTGAAATTCAGCGAGGACTACGCCGACCCGAAGGCCGAGGTCTGGGCCCATGCGCAGGCCGGCAACCCGCTGCCCAAGCCGAAGGACTACACCGGCCCGCGCAGCTACTACGAGTTCCTGCAGACCGTGCAGCCCGAGGGCAAACATGGCGAAGGCTTCGGCTACAAGACCGTCAACTCCGACGTGCTGGGCTGGGTGATCGCGCGCGCCACCGGCCGCACCGTGGCGCAGTTGCTCTCGGAACGCATCTGGCGCCACCTGGGCGCCGAGCAGGACGCCTACTTCACCGTCGACTCCATCGGCACGCCCTTCGCGGGCGGCGGCCTGAACACCGGCCTGCGCGACCTCGCGCGCTTCGGCGAGATGCTGCGCAACGACGGCCGCGTGAAAGGCCGGCAGGTCGTGCCCAAGGCCGCCGTCGAAGACATCCGCCGCGGCGGCGACAAGGCCGCCTTCGTCAAGGGCGGCTACCCGCTGCTGCAGGGCTGGAGCTACCGCAACATGTGGTGGGTGACGCACAACGAGCACGGCGCCTACATGGCGCGCGGCGTGCACGGCCAGCGCATCTACATCGACCCGAAGGCCGAGATGGTGATCGTGCGCTACGCCTCGCACCCGATCGCGGGCAATGCCGCGAACGACCCGGTGACGCTGCCGGCCTTCGAGGCGCTGGGGCGGCACCTGATGGCACAGCGTCGCTGACCTACCAGCGGTAGGTCGCCGTGGCCGTCGCCGTGCGCGGGTAGCCGTAGTAGCAGTTGCGGTAGCCGCAGTTCGCGAAGTACGTCTTGTTGGTCAGGTTGCGCAGGTTCAGCGCCAGGCTCCAGCGGTCGATGTCATAGCCGAGCATGGCGTCGAACACCGTCGACGCAGGCACCTTGCTCGGCCACGCGGCCTCGCCGTCGCCGTAGTTCGAGCCTGTGTAGCGCGCGCCCAGGCCCACCTTCACGCCGCCGGCGAAGCGGTAGTCCACCCACACCGACAGCCGGTGGCGCGGCACGGCCGTGGCCTGCTTGCCGATCTCTTTCGTGTTGGCGCTTGCCGTGACGATGGCCCGCGGCGTGTAGCTGTACGACGCCGTGAGGTTCAGGCGCGAAGCGATCTCCGCCGTGGCCTCGAGCTCCAGGCCGCGCACCGAAATTTCGCCCGTCTGCTTGGGCATGAACTCGCCGTCGTAGCTGATGTAGTTCTTGCGCCGCAGGTCGAAGATGGCGGCGCTGTACATCGCCTTGCTGCCCGGGGGCTGGTAGCGCACGCCGGCCTCGTATTGCTTGCCGCTTTCGGGCTTGAACGGGTCGCCCGACGCCGGGTCGATGGTGGCCGTGGGCGCGAACGACTCCGAGTAGCTCAGGTACGGTGCCCAGCCGCTCGGGTGCAGGTAGACCAGGCCGGCCCGGCTGGTGAACTTGTGGTCGCGCATGCGCTGGCGCGAGCCGTCGAGGCGGCTGTCCACGGTGCTGTCGGCGGTGTCGTAGCGACCGCCCAGCGTCAGCGTCCAGCGCTCGCCCCACTTGATCTGGTCCTGCAGGTAGACGCCGGTCTGCGCGAGCCGGGTGATGCCGTCGAAATACGGCGCCGGCCGCTCGATCGGCCCGCCGTACACCGGCGCGTAGATGTTCAACGGCGAAGCGCTGCCGCCGCTGAAGGTGACCTGGTCGATGCGCGTGCGCTGGTAGTCCAGCCCGACCAGCACCTTGTGCTGCGTCTCGCCCAGGCGGAAATCGGCCTGCAGCTGGTTGTCCAGTGCCAGGGCGCCGATGTTCTCGCGGCTGCCGAACACGCTGCGCGACATCTGCTGGAAGTTGAGCGGGTCGCTCGGCACGTCGGGGTTCAGCGTCATGAAGCCCTTCAGCTGCGTGCCCGTGTAGTCGAGCTTCTGGTGCGCGTAGCGCGCGTTCTGCCGCACCGTGAAGGTGTCGTTGATGCGGTGCTCGAACTGGTAGCCGACCATCTGCTGGTCCTGGTCGAAGCGGTCGAAGCCGGGCTCGCCGACGAACAGCTTCGAGGGAATGGTGGTGCCGATCGCGGTCGGATCGAGCGAGCCGACCTGTGGCCGTGCGCGCGTGTAGACCCCGCCGCGCGTGCGCGAGAACTGCGACAGCAAGGTCAGCGTGGTGTCGCCTGACGGCTTCCAGGTGAGCGCGGGCGCGATGTACATGCGGTCGTCGGCCTCCTTGCCCGCCGGCAGTTGCGCGTCGCGCACGAGGCCGGTGATGCGGTACAGCAGCTTGCCGTCGGCATCGAGCGCACCCGAGAAATCGCCCGCGACCTGCTTGCGGGCGTGGTCGCCCACCTGCAGCTGCAGCTCGCGCACGGGCTCCGCCGTCGGGCGCTTGCTGACCACGTTCACCACCCCGCCAGGGCCGCTCATGCCGTACAGCACCGACGACGGGCCGCGCAGCAGCTCGATGCGCTCGGCGCCGTAGTTCTCGGTGCGCCACACGCCCCAGGTGCTGTTGTTGCGCAGCGGCAGGCCGTCCAGGTAGAAGCCCGGCGAATAGGCGTCGAAGCCGCGCAGCGAGATCCAGTCGTAGCGCGAATCGGCGCCGTAGGTGGTGGTCGACACGCCCGGCGTGTAGCCCAGCGCGTCCTTGAGGTTGGTGGCGCCGATGGCCTCGATGCGGTCGGCCGTGATCACCGAGATCGACTGCGGCGTCTCGATGATCGGCGTGTCGGTCTTGGTGGCGGTGGCGCTGCGTTTGGCGACATAGCCCTGCACGCGGCCCGTGGCGCTTTCCTCGCCGTCGGCCACGACGGTCACCGCCGGCAGCGTGGACGTGCCGCCCGTGGCGGGCGCCGTCTTGATGACCGCCGCATTGCCTTCCATCGTGGCCGCCAGGCCGCTGCCGGCCAGCAAACGGTCGAGTGCCTGCCGGGCCGTCAGGCTGCCCGAGATGGCGGGCGCGGTCTTGCCCGCGACCAGGCTCTGCTGCACGACCAGCTGGATGCGGGTCTGCCGCGCCCAGTCGTTCAGCGCCTCGGCCAGCGGCTGGGCGGCGATGTGGATCGGCTGGGGCGCGCCCTGCGCCCGGGCCATCAGGGGCGCGTTCGCCAGTACGGCCAGTGCAACGGCCAGGGCCAGCGGCGCGGGTGTCATCTTTGTTCTCAAGCGCTTCGTCATCGAACGTCTTCCAGGTAGTGAATGCAAATGGTTCCTATCTGGGCTGACGCACGAGCCGGCGGAATCCCCGTAGTGCCGGCGAGAAATTCTTGATTCTTTTGTTTCAGGGGGCCGGCAGGATTTCCGCGACCGGGCCGGTGTCCTTCAGCCGCACCGGCAAGGCGCTGGCCAGGGCGCGCCGCAGCGTGCGCGCGTCCCGCGGGTCGAAGGTGCCGCTCAGGCGCAGGGCCGCCACCGCCGGATCGTTCACCACCAGGCCGGTGCTGCCGTAGCGCTCCAGCTCGGCCAGCGCGCGGGCCAGCGGCGTGTCGACGAAGCTCAGGCGGTGCTCGCGCCAGGGCGCGATGCCGTCGCGCGGCACGGCCGAGACGGCGGAGAACCGGCCCTGCGCATCGCTTTCCACCTGGCGCCCAGCGACGAGGAAGACTTCGCTCGTCGCATCCGGCGCCCGGCGCACCACGCGCACCTTGCCCTCTTCCACCGACACCCGCGTGCCGTCGGCGCCCGGCATGCCGGGGGTGTGGCGCACGGCGAAGCGCGTGCCGACCACCCGCACGCGCAGTGGACCGGCCAGCACGTCGAAGGGGCGTTTCGCATCGGACTGCACCGCGAACACCGCCTGCCCGTCGAGCAGCGTCACCTCGCGGCGGTCGCGGAACAGGCGCACTTCGAGGCGGGTGGCGGTGTCCAGCCGCAGCCGGGAGCCGTCGGGCAGCGGCGCTTCGAGCTGCTGCCCGCGCCGGGTGGCGAAGGCCTGTTCGAACACGGGCTGGGCCTGCACGTGGTGCCAGCCGAGGTAGCCGGCGCCGACCGCCATGCCGGAAACGCCCAGCACGACCGCCGGTTTCAGGAAGCCGCGGCGCGTGGGTGCGGCGGGCGCGCGGCCTTCGAAGCCGCTGCGCCAGCCCGCGACCGTCTCGGGCGCGATCGCGTCGAAGGCGCGCCAGCGCGACTCCCATTCGCGGAACGCCTCGCCATGGCGCGCATCGGCGCCGAGCCAGGCCTGGAACGCGCGCTCGTCGGACGCGCTCCAGTGCGCGCGCTGGCGGCGGACGAACCAGTCCAGCACGTCCTGTCGCAGGCGCAGGGCTTCTTCGGACGGTGGCGACGTGAGGGTCATGACGTGGGGATCGTTCTTATGGGGGTAGACGCACGAGCGTGGTCAAACCCTGTAATGGGGCGTCTCATCTCACTCTGAACCACGGGTCCGCTCCAGGCACGCCCAGCACGCCTCCATCGCGATGCGCAGCTGCATCTCGACCGTCCGTACCGAAATGCCCATGCGCGCAGCCACCTCGGCATACGAGAGGCCATCGAACTTGTAGAGCACGAAGGCTTCGCGGCAGCGCGGAGGCAGCCGGTCGATGGTCTCGACCATGGCCGCCATGCCCTGGCTGGACGACAGGATGGCGTCGGGCTCGAAGGTGGGCGGGCCGATGCAGTCGTCGGCGTCGGGCGGTGCGTCATCGGACGCCGCCGTGTCGCCGCCCGCGCGCACGCTGGTGCGGCGGTGGTGGTCGGTGACGAGGTTGCGGGCCGTGCGGTACAGCAGCGCGCGCGGGTCGCGCACCACGCTGCCCGTGCGCTGTGCCTCGTACACCCGCACGTAGCTCTCCTGCGCCAGGTCGGCCGCGGTGGCGCGGTCGGGTACCTTGCGGGACAGAAAGCTCAGCAGCTCGCGGTAATAGCGTTCGAACACGGGCGCACCACAGCCGGGAAGGGTTGGTCGAAGTCCAGGGGCAGGTTGGCTTCGACACGGCGTGGCTACCTGAGAGATTCAGAACAAAAGAAAACGCGAGATTATGTGCGGGTTCAACCCGCCGATCGCCGAAGGGTAGGCATTTCGCCTGCCGCGCACGGCATGCGTGCGGGCTACCCTCCCCTTCGGCCCCGTCCGGACTCGCCTGCCCTCAGTTCCCGCACGCCGGGTGCTTCTGCCCTTCGGTGGTGTTCGGCAGCCCCAGGAAGTCCAGGATGTGCGGCGTCGTGCCGTCCACCTGCGTCAATGCGGTACCCCCGAGGCTGCCCACGCAGTAGCTGGGCTTGAGCGGGTTCTGGTGGTTGTTGTTCAGGATCAGCAGCGTGCTGCGTTCGGCCGCCGTCTGTCCGCCGTGGCTGCTGCCGGTGCCGCCGTGGTCCGAGGTGACGACGATCAGCCATTCTTCATTCGCGTAGTTCGGCCGCGACGTGAGCGCCGTGAGCACCTGCTGGATCTGCTGGTCTTCGCCGGCGATCTTGCCCTGGTAGTAGGCATTGAGCGGGTCGTAGCTCGGCGCATGGACGTCGACGTTGTGCAGGTAGTAGAAGATGGCCGTCGGCGGGTGCTTCCAGCTCAGCCAGCCTTTCACCGCGTCGGTGGCCTGCTGCGAGTTCTTGGCCGCGTTGGCGACCACGAAATCGGCCAGCGCCGGGCGCAGGTTGTGGGTGATGTTGAACCAGTCGCCCACCACCGCCGTCGTGGCCGTCGGCCAGGCCGCCTTGATCTGGTCGAACACGTGCGTCTTCTTCAGCGGCAAGGTGGTGGTGTTCGAGGTCACGCCGTGCTTGTCGGCCCAGAAGCCGGTGAACACCGACGACCAGCCGGGCCCGCTCACGGTCGCCTGCTTGGTGCCGCCCGCCAGCACGTTGCCGTGGAAGGCGCCGCCGGCAATCAGCGCCGACATCGCGGGCGTCTGCACGCAGCCGGCGCACTGGACGGCGTCGCCGCGCAGGCCGTCGATGCCGATCAGCAGGATGTGCTTGTTGCCGGGCACGGGGTTGGGAACGCCCTCGCCCGCGATCAGCGAGTAGTGGTCGTAGGGGTTGCCGACGTAGTCGGTCTTCAGGCCGCCGATGTCGCTGGCGCGCTTGTCGCTGAGGTCGCAGCGCTGGTTGGTCTTGTGGTAGTCGAAGGACTTGCACCACGACGAGCGGCTCGCGTCGGTGCAGGCGTTGGCGCAGTCGGCGGGCGTCACGGTCTGCAGGGCCTCGGTGTTGTAGCCGCTGATGGCCGCATTGGGCGTGCGTGCGAAAGGCTTCAACGGATCGGGCTTGAGGCTGTAGTGGTCATAGGGGTTGCCGGGGTAGTCGGTCTTCAGCCCGCCCACGTCGGCGGCGCGCTTGTCGCTCAGGTCGCAGCTCTGGGCGGTCTTGTTGTAGTCGAACGAGACGCACCAGGCGCCGCGTGGCGCGCCCAGGCAGGCCGACGCGCACATCTCGGGCGTCGACTGCGTCAGGTTCTCGATGTTGTTGCCGGAGATGGCGGCGTTCGGCGTGGCCGCGAAAGCGTCCAGCGAGGCAGCGCTTGCATGTCCTGCCAGCGCTGCGAACAGCAGGCCCGCCAGGGATGCACGGATCGATGACTTCATGAGGTCTCCTCATCACAGGGTCGTGGGGTGATTCCCGGGCACCGCCTCGCCGTTTTTTCAGTGCGAGTGCAACGCCGGGCGGAGTAAATCACCGCCGCCTGCCATCGATCCAATTCAAAAATCTTCGATGTTGTATTGAGCAGAGCTATACATCGCCGCGTCACGCAACGCGATCAGGCCGCGATCAAACCGCGCGGTTCGAGAACGCCATCACCCCGTCGTCCACGCGCCCGAGGCGCAGCAGGAGGATGTCGCGCAGGTAGTTCTGGTGCAGCTTCCACGGCGTGTGCGCGCCCTGCTTGGGAAACTTGTCGAGCGAGCGCTGCACGTAGCCCGAGCTGAAATCGATCCACGGTTCGGGCGACAGGTCGGGGCCCGCGTTGTGCGGCGTGCATTGCCGCCAGCCGTGCTTGTGCATGTGGTTCAGCAGCCGGCAGACGTAGGCGCAGGTCAGGTCGCACTTGAGCGTCCACGAGGCGTTCGTGTAGCCGAAGGACGAGGCCAGGTTGGGCACGTCGCTGTACATCATGCCCTTGTAGTTGAAGGTCGCTGCGGGGTCGACGCGGCGGCCGTCCACGCTCAGTTCGATGCCGCCGAGCACCTGCAACTCGAGGCCGGTGGCGGTGACGATGATGTCGGCCTCGAGTTCGCGGCCCGACTTCAGCCGCAGGCCCTCGGGCGTGAAGGTGTCGACGTGGTCCGTGACCATCGAGGCGCGCCCCGCGTTCAGCGCCGCGAACAGATCGCCGTCGGGCACGAGGCACAGGCGCTGGTCCCACGGGTTGTAGCGCGGCGTGAAGTGCGTGGCGACGTCGTAGCCGGGCCCGAGCGCGTGGCGCACGCCGCCCAGCAGCATGCGCCTGACGCGCGCCGGCTTGCGCCGCGCGAGCCGGAAGAACAGCATGCCCAGCGTCACGTTCTTCCAGCGCGTGAGGCGGTACGCGGCCATCGCCGGCAGCAGGCGCCGCAGGCGGTTGGCAATCGGGTCTTCGGCCGGGCGCGCCACCACGTAGGTCGGCGAGCGCTGCAGCAGCGTGACGTGCGCGGCGGTCTGGGCCATGGCTGGCACCAGCGTCATCGCGGTAGCGCCGCTGCCGATCACGACCACGCGCCGGCCGCCGTGGTCCAGGTCGGCGGGCCAGTGCTGCGGATGGACGATGCGACCTTGGAAGTCGGCCATGCCGGCGAAGTCGGGCGTGTAGCCCGCTTCGTAGCGGTAGTAGCCGCTGCACAGGAAGAGGAAGTTGCAGCGCCACTGAACGAGCTGCTTGTCGGGGCCCTGCTCCACATCGACCGTCCAGCAGGCCTGCGCGCTTGACCAGGCGGCGCGCACCACGCGGTGCTGGTAGTGGATCTTGTCGTCGATGCCGTGCTGGCGCGCGGTGTCGCGCACGTACTGCAGGATCGACGGGCCGTCGGCGATCGCCTTGGCCTGTGTCCACGGGCGAAACACGTAGCCCAGCGTGTACATGTCGGAGTCGGAACGCACGCCTGGGTAGCGGAACAGGTCCCAGGTACCGCCGCTGCGTTCGCGCCCTTCGAGGATCGCGTAGCTGCGGCCCGGGCACTGCGCCTGCAGGTGGCAGGCGGCGCCGATGCCGGACAGGCCGGCACCGACGATCAGGACATCGACGTGCGGCGGCGCGACGGCCGGTTGTGCTGCTTCCATCGGTGGTTTGTCTCCTGTCTCATGGCTTGTTGTTGTCTGGCTTTTCCACGGGCGTGCGCCGGATCATCAGCCAGGCGCTCACCGCACTCAGCACGGCCAGGCCGGCGCTCAGCAGCATCACCCAACGAAAGCCCGCGACGAACGATTCAGCCACCGCGCGTTTCACGGCGGCGACGGTGGCCGCGTCGGCACCCGGTGGCGCACCGGCCGCGGCCAATCGGTCGCGCTCGGCCGCAAGAAAGGCCCGCACCTCGTCCGACGCGCCCATCGCCTGCAGTCGCTCGGCCAGCGCCGCGTCGAAGGCCCAGGCCATGATGGCGCCGAACACCGCGATCGCCAGCACCGCTGCCGCGCGCGAGACCGCGTTGTTCACGCCCGAAGCCACGCCCGCGAGGTCGGGCCCCACGGCGTTCATGACCGTGGTGGTGAGCGGCGCGACCGTCACCGTCATGCCGAAACCCAGCACCACCACGGCGGGCAGGAAACCGCTCCAGTAGCTCGCCCCCACGCCCGGCAGCGCGAACAGCGCAAAGCCCACGGCCGCGATGGCCGGCCCGATGACCAGCGGCACGCGCGGCCCGAAGCGGTCGACCAGCTGCCCGGCCCAGCCCGAGAGCGCGAACATCAGGAAGATGAACGGCAGCAGCGCCGCGCCCGCCACCGTGGCCGAGTAGCCCTGCACCTGGATCAGGTTGAGCGGAAAGAAATACAGCCCGCCGCCCAGCGCCGCATACAGCAGCAGCGTCAGCAGGTTGGCGCCGCTGAAGTTGCCGATGCGCAGCAGCGACAGCGGCAGCATCGGCGTGCGCGCCCGGCGTTCGGCGACGACGAAGCCGACGCTGCCCGCGACACCGATCACCAACGCCGCGAGCACGGCCGGCGAACGCCAGCCTTGCGTGGGCGCTTCGATGAAGGCGTAGACGATGCCGCCCAGCCCGGCGGTCGCCAGCAGCGCGCCCCACAGGTCGAGCCCGCCGCGCGCCGCGGCGCCTTTGCTCTCGGGCACGTGGCGGCGCACGATCCACAGCACGAGCAGCGCCATCGGCACGTTGATGAGAAAGGCCCAGATCCACGAGAAGTGATCGACCAGAAAGCCGCCCAGCACCGGCCCCACCGCCGCCGTGATGCCGCTGAAGCCCGACCAGGTGCCGATGGCCTTCCCGCGTTCCTTCTCAGGAAACGACGCGCTGATGAGCGCCAGGCTGCCGGGCACGAGCAGCGCGCCGCCGATCCCTTGAATCGCGCGTGCGGCGATGAGCTGCTGCACGTCGGCCGCCAGTGCACAGCCAACCGACGACAGGGCGAACACGACGACACCGATGGCAAAGATGCGCCGCCGTCCGTAGTGGTCACCGAGCGCGCCGCCCACCAGCAGCAGCGCCGCGAGCAGCAAGGCGTACGACTCGACCACCCATTGCGCCTGGAAGGCCGTGGCATGCAGATCGGCCTGGATGGCAGGCAAGGCGACGTTGACCACGGTGCCGTCGATGAAGGCCATGCTCGAACCGACGATGGCCGCGGCCAGCACCCAGGGCTTGGAGGCTTCAGGGCAGGCGCCCTCTTCCGTGGGAGATGGAGACCCATGCAGGATCAGCGTGTCGTCGCAGGGCGCCTTGCCGATCTGTGCCATGGGGCCTCCGATCTATCGGATGACGGCGTGGTGCCTTCCCCCGTGGGGGAAAGGTGAAAGTCTCAGGTCGCGCACGCCGTCGCGCCCGGGTTCGTCCGCGCCGCGTTCACGCTGCGCGCCATGGCCGCCGCCGCCGCGGCCGTCACGCGCTGCGCGCCCTGCGCCAGCGCGTCCATGCCGCCGCCGGTGGCTTCGCCCGCGTCGAGCCGGCACACCAGCGTGCGCGCCTCGTCGGAGCGGCGCAGGGTCCAGGTGAAGCCGGCGTCCACGCGCCCACCGTCCACCATCTCGAACTGGCGCACCTGCACCGCCACGCGCCACACGGGCTGCGAGGTCTGGCGGCCGCCCTGCGTGACGTCGAGCGCGCCGAGCCGGCTGGCGATGCCGCTGCCGAGTGCATCGCGCAGCTCGTTCTCGAAGGACGAGGCCCAGCGGTGCTGCTCGAGCACGTCGACCTGCACGCCGCCGGTCGGGCGGCGCACCACCATCTGCGGGCGCGCCAGCCGCTCGGGCACGGCCACGGGCGCGAGCTCGATGTACAGCGGCGCGGCGGCATCAGGAGTGCGCGGCGCGGCGTCGGTGAGCGCGGGCGGGCTGGCCAGCGTGTAGTAGCTGTCGGGCTTGCTCGCGCAGCCTGCCAGCACCAGCAATGCGGCGGCGCCCGCGAGCGCGAAGGTCGTCGTCGTCTTCATTTCTTGTCGTCCGGTTTGCCGCGCAGCAGCGATTCGGGATGGCGTTCGAGGTAGTCGGTCAGCACGCGCACCGAACCGGCGGCGCGCGTCAGCTCGCGCAGGGTCTGGCGCATGTCCTGCTGCAGCGGCGAGTCGTCGGCCAGCGTGCGTTCGGCCGAGTTGACGGTCTTGCGCACGTCCTTCATGGCGGCGGCCAGCTCGGGCGTCACGTCGCTGTTGATGCGGCTGACGGTCTGCTCGGTGCTGGTGAGCGTCTTGTTGAGCGTGGCCAGCGTGGTGCGCAGGTCGGTGGCGATCTGCTCGTAGGGCACCTTGTTGAGCTTGGTGGCGATTTCCTGCACCTGCGACTGGATCTCGTCCAGGCCGTTGGCGATGGTGGGCAGCTCGATCGGGCTCTTCGACAGGTCGATCTTCGCGGGCGGCGCCTTCGGGAAGAAGTCGAGCGCCACGTAGACCTGGCCGGTCAGCAGGTTGCCGTTGCGCAGCTGCGCGCGCAGGCCCTTCTCGGCCAGGAAGCGCAGCCGTTCCTGCTGCGTCGCGCGCGACTCCGTGGCCTGCGCACCGGCACCGCTTTCGCGGCGGCGCAGGCGGTCGGGGTAGATCTGCACCAGCACCGGCATGCGGAACTCGCGCTCGGCGCGGTCGAACTCGACGCCGATGGATTTCACCTCGCCCAGCACCACGCCGCGGAAGTCGACCGGCGCGCCCGGCGTGAGGCCGCGCAGCGACTGGTTGAAGTACATCAGCAGCGTCTGCGAGGGGCCGTCGGGCTCCTTCATGGCGGCGCTTTCGTCCTGCGCCAGCACGAAGGCCGTGTTCTCCTTGGCCAGCGGGCCCATGGCGTCGTCGGGCGCCTGGAAGGCGATGCCGCCGAGCAGGATGGTGGCCAGCGACTGGGTGCGCAGCGTGAAGCCGCTGGCGCTGAGCTGCGCGTCGATGCCGCTGGCCTGCCAGAAGCGCGTGTTCATGCCGACGAACTTGTCGTACGGCGCGTTCACGAACACCCGCAGCGTGACGCCGCGGCCGTCGCCGTCGAGTTCGTAGGCCGCGACCTGCCCGACCTTGATGCGCCGGAAGTACACGGGCGAACCCACGTCGAGCGAGCCCACGTCGCGCGCGCGCAGCAGGAACTGCTGGCCCGAGTCGCCGCGCGTGACGATGGGCGGGGCTTCGAGGCCGGTGAATTCGCCCGCGGTTTCCTTCTCGACGCCCGCGTCGGCGCCGATGTAGGCGCCCGACAGCAGCGTGCCCAGTCCCGAGATGCCCGAGGTGTCCAGCCGCGGCCGCACCACCCAGAAGCGCGAGTCGGCCGAAGTGAAGCCCTCGGCGTCCTTGTTGAGCTGCACCAGCACGCGCACGTGCGAGCGGTCGCGCGCCAGCCGCAGGCTCTGCACCAGGCCGATCTGCACGTCCTTGTATTTCACGGCGGTCTTGCCGGCTTCGAGGCCCTCGGCCGTCTTGAAGGTGAGCACGATCTCGGGGCCACGCTCCATGAGGATGCGGGCCACCAGCGTCACGCCGACCAGCGCGGCGACGATGGGAATCAGCCAGATCAGCGAGGGCAGCCATTCGCGGCGGCGCGCCACCTTCGGCTTCGGCAGCGCGGGCGGGGCCGACGCTGCCGGACGGTCTTGCGGTTGCGTGTCTTCTTCACTCATGCGATTTTTTCTTCCCTGCTTTCAATGTGTCGTTCGTCCGTGTCGGCTTGCGGCACCGGGCCGTCCCACGTCAGGCGCGGGTCGAAGCTCAGCGAAGCCAGCATGGTCAGCACCACCACCGCGCCGAAGGCCGCAATGCCCACGCCGGCGGTGATGACCGCGAAGCCCTGGATCTGCACCAGCCCGGTCAGGAGCGACACCACGAACACGTCGAGCATCGACCAGCGGCCGATGATCTCGATGATGTGATACAGCTTGGCCCGCTCGCGCCGGCGCCAGTTGCTGCGCCGCTGTGCCAGCACCACAAGCAAGAGCAGTACCGCCAGCTTGAACAGCGGCACCAGGAAGCTGGCGATGAACACGATGGCCGCCAGCCCCCACGCGCCTGACACCCAGAAGTAGATGACGCCGCTCAAGATGGTGTCGTACTGCGCGCCGAACAGCGTGCGCGTGATCATCACCGGCAGCAGGTTGGCCGGGATGTACATGATGCAGGCCGCGATCAGGAAGGCCCAGGTGCGGTTCAGGCTCTGCGGCTTGCGCGTGTGCAGGTGCGTGCCGCAGCGGGCGCAGGCGTCGCCATCTTCGGCATCGCGCCAGACGGCGGTGCAGTGCGTGCAGACGTGCAGGCCGAGCGCGGCGGCCGTCGGCACCGGGTTCTCGTGGTCGTGCTCGTCGTCGGCCTGCGCCTCCCAGGGGCGTGCCGAGGCCAGGCGGGCGGGCAGCCCGCGCATGTTCATGCGCGCACCTCCGGCGGATCTGCCTCTGCGTTGGCGTCTTCTTCATCGGCCTTGCGGAAAGTCATCTCCCAGAACGCGCCGGGGTTGAACGACAGCACGGCCGTGAGCGTCACGGTGAGCGCCACGAAGGCCCACAGCGCGGGCCCCGGCACCACCGTCGCCATGCTCGACAGCTTGACGATCGCGACCAGCACGCCGAGCAGGAACACCTCGATCATTCCCCAGGGCCGCAGCGTCTGCATCATGCGCACCAGCATCGCAAAACCCCAGGGGCGGTGCGCACGGGCCAGCGGCACCAGCAGGTAGGCCAGGATGCACAGCTGCAGCAGCGGAAACAGGATGGTCGTGGCCAGCACCAGCAGCGCCACCGGCGACATGCCCTCGGCGCTCAGCACCACCACCGCGCCTGCGAGCGTGGTCTGGCTGCGCAGGCCCTGCAGTTCGATCTCGACGATGGGAAACAGGTTGGCGATGGCGAACATGATCAGGCTCGCGACCGTCAGCGGCAGGATGCGCCGCTGCTGCGCGCCCGGGTGCCGGTCGAGCTCGGTGCCGCAGCGCGGGCACTCGGCCACGTCGCGCGGCGCCAGCGGCGTGCGGGCGTAGACCGCGTCGCAGCCCGGACAGACCACGGTGTCAGGTACTTCCTTCATGAGGCCGTACCCTACCTTATTCAGGCATGCGGACTTGTCGTCTTCAGCCGCAGACTGCTGAAAACCGCCGCCACCGCCGCGCAGCCCGCCGCCAGCACCAGCGCCACCACCGGGCCATGTCCGCCGTGCGGGCTCCAGACACTGAACACCGCCGCCAGCACCACGGCCCCCAGCGTCTGCCCCGTGAGCCGCGCCGTGCCCAGCATGCCGCTGGCCGCACCACTTCGGTGCGCAGGTGGCGAACTCACGATGGTGTGGTTGTTGGGCGACTGGAACAGGCCGAAGCCCAGGCCGCACAGCGCCATGCGCCAGGCAATGTCGGCATTGCCCGGATGCGCCGGCAGCTCCGCCAGCAGCGCCAGGCCCGTCGCCAGCAGGCCCAGGCCGATGCCGCCCAGCAGCCCGTCGGGGTAGCGTCCGATAAGCCGCCCGGCGATGGGCGCCATCACCACGATGGCCAGCGGCCAGGCCGTGATCAGCAGGCCGGCCTCGATGTGGCTGCGGCCGTACACGTCGAGCAGCAGGAACGGCAGCGCGATGTAGGCCAGCATCTGCGCGCAGAACGCCGCCACCGAGGTGCCCATCGACAGCGCGAACACCGGAATGCGCAGCAGGTCGATGGGAAAGAGCGGCACCGCCTGCGTGCGCTGGCGCCGCAGGTAGACGAAGCCCACTGCCAGCCCGGCGCCCAGCGTGGCCCAAGCCGACCACGGCGTGTCCGTGGCCTGCACCCCGCCCTCGCGCACACCCAGCTGGTCCACGCCGAGGAAGACCAGCGAGAACATGAGCACATTGAGCGTCACGTCGACCAGCGAGAAGCGCGCGCCGGCGGCCGGCGCCGAGCGGTTGAACGGCAGCGCCCGCATGCCCAGCGCGAAGGTGACGATGCCCAGCGGCACGTTGATGGCGAAGAGCCACGGCCACGACGCCACCGACAGGATCGCCGCCGCCACCGAGGGCCCGGCCACCGACGAGGTGGCGACCACCAGCGAATTGATGGCCATGCCCCGCCCCAGCTGCGCCGAAGGGAACGTGAGCCGCACCAGCGCCGCGTTGACGCTCATGATCCCCGCCGCGCCCAGCCCTTGCAGGGCGCGCGACGCGATCAGCGTGGCGAGCGAATTGGCGAAGGTCGCGGCCAGCGACGACACGGTGAACACCGCCATGCCCACGAGGTACACGCGCCGGTAGCCCACGAGGTCGCCCAGCGAGGCCAGCGGCAGCAGCATCACCAGCGTGGCGATCTGGTAGGCGTTGACCACCCAGATGGCCTGCGCCGGCGTGGCTTGCAGCTCGCGCGCGATGCCGGGCAGCGCCAGGTTGACGATGGTGCCGTCGAGCACCGACACCGTGAGCCCGAGGATGATGACCAGCATCGCCCAGCCGCGCGCGGGCGCGGCCAGGCCGTCGAGTTGGGCCTGCGGGCCGTTGCCTGTCATGGCGACCGTCATGTCAGGCCTCCTGCGCCCTGCCCCCGGTCGGCTCCGAGCGCACACCGCCCAGCGTGAGCCAGGTCAGCACCAGCGCGATGAGCGCGCCGCCGGCCATGCCCGCCACCATCGGCAGCGGACGGCCGTTGGAGAACAGGCCCACCACCGCCATCGCGAGCGCGCCGGTCAGCATCTGCAGCGTGCCCAGCAGCGCCGAGGCCGTGCCGGCGATGGCGCCGTGCATCTCGAGCGCCAGCACGCCGGTGGTTGGGATCACGAGGCCCATGAAGCCCGAGGCGATGAAGTACAGGACGATCAGCACCCACAGGTTGTCGCCGCCCATCGCGAAGTACACGAACATGGCGACCATCGCCACGCCGCAGCAGGCCACGCCGAACTTGACGAGGTTGACCAGCCCGTAGCGCTCGCCCAGCGAGCCCGTGAACTGCGAGGCCGCGATGAAGGCCGCCGCGTTCACGCCGAAGGCCACGCTGTACATCGCGGGCGACAGGCCGTAGTGGTCGATCATCACGAACGACGAATTGGCCAGGTAGGTGAAGAAGCCCGCCATCGCGAAGCTGCCGATGAACACCAGCCCGAGGTAGTGCCAGTCGCGCAGCAGCAGCCAGTAGGCCGACAGTGCGCTGCCCAGGCTGCTTTCGACACGCTCGGAGGCAGGGCGTGTTTCGTCGAGCAGCTTGACCATCATGGCCAGGCCCGCCACCGCGGCGATGGTGACGGCCCAGAACACGCCGCGCCAGCCGGTGAAGGCGATGACCAGGCTGCCCGCGAGCGGCGCCAGGATGGGCGACACACTGAACACCAGCATCAGCAGCGACATCAGCCGCGCGGCGTCGGTGCCGGTGTGCAGGTCGCGCACCACAGCGCGCGGAATCGCCATGCCGGCGGCCGCGCCCAGGCCCTGCACGAAGCGCAGCGCGATCAGGGTCTGGATGTCGGTGGCCAGCGCGCAACCCACGCTGGCCAGCGCGAACAGCACCAGCCCGGCATACAGCGGTGGCTTGCGCCCGACCATGTCGGAGATCGGGCCGTAGAGCAGCTGGCCCGCGCCGAGTGACAGGAAGAAGGCGGTGAGGCTCATCTGCACCGCGCCGATGTCCGCATGCAGGCTCTGCCCGATGGCGGGCAAGGCCGGGAGGTACATGTCGATCGCGAAAGGCCCGATGGCGGAGAGCAGGCCCAGCAGCAGGGCCATTTTGAAGAACGGAGAAGAACGCATTGGGTCGATTGTGGCGAAGGCTCGCAATCGGTGCAGGCGTGGGGTCGGCGGCTTTCGCCGCTAGTGCATTCGTTCTACCGGGCGGTACGCAGTGCCCCTTCAGTACAGCGTGGCCTGCTGGCGCGCCGGCAGTTCGCGGTCGTAGGTGACGCCGTCGAAGGCCGTATCGGTCAGCGCCGAAAGGATGGCGCCCGGCGTCGGCACGGTGCGCGGTGCGTCCTGCGGCACCGGCGCCCAGAGCTTCGAACGCTGGATGGCGCGGGCGCACTGGAAGAACACGGTCTCGACGGCGATCTCGATCACGCACTGCGGCGCGCGCCCCTCCACCGCGAAGCGTGCCAGCAGTTCGGGTGCCACGCTGATGCGCGCGCGCCCGTTCACGCGCAGCGTCTCGCCCACGCCCGGAATAAGGAACAGCAAGGCCACGCGCGGGTCGGCCACGATGTTGCGCAGGCTGTCGATGCGGTTGTTGCCGCGCCGCTCGGGCAGCAGCAAGGTCTTGTCGTCCTGCACCGCGACGAAACCCGGGGCGTCGCCGCGCGGCGAGGCGTCAAGCCCGCCGGGGCCGGTGGTCGCGAGCACCGCGAACGGCGACGCGGCGATCAGCGCCTGGTAACTCGGGTGCAGGTACGGCACCTCTTTCTTGAGCGAAGCCTCGCCCGGCTGGCCGAACAGGGCTTCGAGTTGCGCAACGGTGTCGATGGTGGTCATGGGGTGATGTTCTCCTGAATCGGGGTGGGTGGCGACGCGCGTCGGACACAGGCCAGCGCCGCCACCGCCAGCAACAGCGCGGCGCTGCCGTAGATCCACGGCGGCGACGCAATGGGCAGCAGCACGCCGGCCAGCAAGGGCCCGGCGCCCGCGCCGATGTCGCGCCAGACCGCGCGGGCCGCGAGCGCCCGCACGCGCTCTGGCCCCGGTGTGCGACGCGCCACGATGGGCGGCAGGAGCGGCAGCTGCAGCGCGCGCAGCACCACGATCAGCGCCGCGCAGCTCCACAGCCAGCCCAGGCCGAAGCCCACGAGCGCGAGCGACGTCACGAGCGACAGGCTCACGAGCAGGCGCTCGGCGCCGAAGTGCTCCGCCATGCGTCCGCCCACCGGCCCGAGAAAGATCTCCGCGAGGTAGCGCAGCACCATCAGCACGCCGGCCACGATCACCGCGCCGCCGGGCAGCAGGTCCTTGCCGAGGTACGACAGGCCCACGATGAACAGGCCGTCGAGCGCCAGCCCTTCTATGAACGACCAGCCGTCCAGCGCATTCGGCCGCGAGAAGCGCCGTGTCGGCGCGGCACTGTGGTGCGGCTTCGACGGCAGCCGCCGGGTGACGAACAGCGCGAGCAACGACACCACCGCCAGCACGCCGAAGATCGCGCGCGGCCCGACCGTGTACGCCAGCAGCGCACCGAGCGGCAGCGCGAGCACCGGCCCGGTCGCGATGAAGGCGCGCGAACGCCCGCTGCGCCGCGCGGCGCCGATCGGGTCGGCCGTGGCCAGGGCCTGCGTCGACAAGTTGAGCGCCGCGAAGCACAGGCCCCAGGTCAGCCGCAGCGGCAACAGCGCCCAGAAACCCGAGAGCGTGGCATAGCCCAGCCCGCAGCATGCGGCGGCCACCACGGCCAGCGTGCAGCTCGCCCGGTCGCCGTGGCGCGCATAGAAACGCGCCACCCAGCCGTAGCCCGCGATGCGCACCAGCCGGTTGGCCGCCAGCAGCAGACCGACCTCGGCCAGTGAGACGCCGAACTGCGACGCGTACATGGGCAGCAGCAGGTACAGCACCACGTCGGCCGGCAGCGAGAGGCCGAGCGCCATGGCGGCGTGGCGGGAATCCAGGTCGGTGGAACGGGCGGGAGCGGCGGGAGAAAGCGGTGGTGCGGCGGACATCGAGCCCGTATCGTGCCCGCTCGCAACGCCCGCCGACAAACGACATTCCCGCGCGGCATGCGTGAGAAAATCGCACGCATGCCGCTTCGCGAACCGCCCCTCCATGCCGTGCGCGCCTTCGTGGCGGCGGCCCGCCACCTGAGCTTCACGCGTGCCGCGGTCGAACTGCACGTGACGCACAGCGCGGTAAGCCGGCAGATCAAGAGCCTCGAGGCCTGCCTGGGCGTGGCGCTGTTCGAGCGCCGCATCCGGCAGGTCACGCTGACGCCCGAGGGCCAGCAGTTCTTCGCGGAGACCGAACCCGCGCTCGCGCAGATCCACGCGGCGGCCCGCGCGCTGCAGTTGCAGGGCCCGGCGCGCGCGGTGCGCATCAACGTGCGGCCCTCGTTCGCGGTGCGCTGGCTCATCCCCCGGCTGCCGTCGTTCGTGGAACGCCATCCCGATATCGAGCCGCAGGTCGTCACCAGCACCGTCATGCCCGAGCAGGCCACGGACAGCTTCGACATCGCCGTGCGCCGCGGCCTCGAGGGCTGGCCATCGTCGATCCAGGTGCGGCCCTTCCTGGAAGACGAAGTGCTGGTGGTCGGTGCGCCCGCGCTGTTCAAGGCGCAGCCGCTGCCCGACCTGCGCGCCCTCGCCTCGCATGTGCTGCTGTCGGCGCGCACGCGCAAGGACGATTGGGACGACTGGAAGAAGCAGGTCGGCGCACCGCGCGCGCGGCCGGCCGGTCGGCTGCAGTTCGATCACCTGCACTTCGTGCTGCAGGCCGCGGTCGACGGCCTGGGCATCGCGCTGGCGCCGACCTCGCTGGTGGCGCACGATCTGGCGTCGGGGCGGCTGCAATCGCCGTTGCCTGAATTGCGGATGACGCTGGAGCGTTACTACTACGGCCTCGCGCCCGACGCGGCGCCCGAGGCGGTGTGTGTGGCCGAGTGGTTCGAGCAGATGAACGCGGGCTGAGGCTTCCACGTCCGTAAACGGCCAGCGGCGGACGGGCGCGGCCCCGAGGATGCGGTCTTTCTCTTCGTGTGCCGCCCCATGCCCTCGCCGCTTCCCCGTTCCTTCTCCCACCTTGCCTGGGCCAATCTTGCGGCGCAGTCCGCCGAACAACTGAGCCTCGCGGCCGTGCCGCTGGTGGCCGTGCTCGCGCTCGGCGCCGGGCCGGGCGAGATCGGCTTTCTCGCGGCGGTGCAGACGCTGCCCTTCCTGCTGGTCTCGCTGCCGATGGGCCTGCTCGCGGACCGCATGTCGCGCCGTCGCCTGATGGTGTGGTCCGAGGGCCTGCGCGCGGTGTCGCTGCTGGCCTTGCTCGGCATGGTGCTGTCGTCGACGCTGGGCATCGGCGGGCTGGCCGTGCTCGGCTTCCTCGGCGCGGTCGGCACGGTGGGCTTCAGCGTCGCGGCGCCCGCGCTGGTGCCGGCCCTCGTGCCGCGCGACGCGCTGGCGCGCGCCAACGGGCGGCTCGAGCTGGCCCGCAGCGCCGCCTTCACGGCCGGGCCTGCGCTCGCGGGCGCGCTGGTCGCGTGGGCCGGCGCGTCGTCGGCCTTCGTGCTGGCGGCGGTGCTGTCGGTGGCGGCCGTGGGCCTGTTGTTGCGCCTGAACGAAGCGCCCCGCCCCGCGGCCCCATCGCGCCATCCGCTGCGCGACGTGCACGACGGCGCGCGCTTCGTCTGGCAGCACGCGTTCCTGCGGCCGATGCTGATGACCGGCGCGGTCTTCAACATCTCGTGGTTCGTGCTGCAGGCGGGCTATGTGCCTTATGCCGTGCGCGTGCTGGGCCTCGGCGCGCAGGCCGTGGGCTTCACGCTCGCGATGTACGGCGCAGGCATGGTCGTCGGCGCGCTGCTGACCTCGCGCGTGACGGCGCGACTGCCTTTCGGCCGCGCGATCCAGGTCGGGCCGGCGGTGGCGGTCGCCGCGGCCGCGACGATGGCGGCCACGCTCGTCGTGCCGACCGCCTCGCTGGCCGCGCTCTCGTTCTTCCTGTTCGGCGCGGGGCCGATGGTCTGGGTCATCACCTCGACCACGCTGCGCCAGAGCGTGACGGCCTCGGCGATGCTGGGCCGCGTGTCGGCGGTGTTCCTCACGGTGAATGCGGGTGCGCGCCCCGTGGGTGCGGCGCTCGGCGGCTTGGTGGGCGCCTTGTGGGGCGAGCCGGCCTGCCTGCTGCTGGCGCTCGCGGGCTTCATGCTGCAGGCCGCGATCATCTTCGGTTCGCGCATCGCAAGGCTGCAGCAGCTGCCCGTGCCGGCGGCCTGACCGTTCAAGCTCAGAACAGCGAGCGCGTCCCGTTCGGCGTGGCGCCTTCGATGTCGAGCATGCGCAGCTTGGTCAACGCGCCGCCGCCCGCCGAGAAGCCGCCAGGCTTGTTGCCCGCGGCCAGCACGCGGTGGCACGGCACGACCGGCGCGAAGGGGTTGTGGCCCATGGCCTGGCCGACCGCACGCGACAGGCCCTTGTCGCCGAGTTCTTCGGCCACCTCGCCGTAGGTGCGCGTCTGCCCCGGCGGAATGCGCCGCGCGATCGCATAGACGCGCTGGTGGAACGCGGACACGCCGCGCATGTCGAGTTCGATGTCGCACAGGTCGTCGGTCGCGCCTTCGAGCAGCGCCTGCACGCCCGCGATGGCGTGCTGTGCGCGCTGCGTTGGCGGGGCTTCCTCCAGATCAGGAAAGCGCCGATGCATGCGCGCACGCGTCGCGGCCTCGCCCCGCTCTTCGGGCAGCTGCACACCAACCAGCCCCTGCGGCCCCCAGGCCAGCGCGCAAACGCCGATGGCGGTCGGGAACAAGGCAAAGCCGGAATCGGAAGGGGATGCGGCAGTCATCGAAGCATTGTGATTCAAGGTTGAAAACCGAGGCGCGAGCACGGGCGCGAAGCCCACTTCCGCAGAAGAGAAAAAGTACCAGCCAAACACCCCGAAATACCAGACTTTCATTCGGCGCTTCGAGGCATTTCCGCTCATCCTTTCGAACGCACCGAACGTCGGCAAGCCGTTGTCGGACATGTGCATCGCCCCCTAGTCTCGCGCCCAGAAGTTGTCGGCTGAAATTCCAAAACAACAGGGAGAGACATGCACATGAGGCCACGCGATTCTTCGCGGCCCGCGCGGCTGCGCGACCAGCGCGGACTGACGGCCATCGAGCTGATGGTCACGCTGGCGATCCTCGCGATCCTGATCGGGCTGGCGGCTCCGTCGATGTCGCGCTTCGTCGTGCAATGGCGCCTTGCCAACGCCGTGAACGCCCTGACCGGCTCGCTGCGCATCGCGCGCACCGAAGCCATCGCCCGCGCGAGACCGGTCATCGTCTGCCAACTGGCGCCGGGCACGGCCACCGCGTGCGAAAGCGGCGCGGGCGCCAAGGAGCTTGCCGGCGGATGGATCGTGTTCGTCAACAACGACCGCGACGCCGCCTCTGTCTACGCCGAGGCAAAAGGCGACGAGCTGCTGGTGCGCCAGGACGCGCTGCCGGGCATCGCGAGCATCGCGCTCGCAAATGCGGGGCGCTTCGTCTTCCTGCCCAACGGACTGATGCGATCGAACGCCGGCAGCATCACCTTCGATGCAGTCGGCTTCGACAAGGCCAGTCCACCTTTGTGGGCGCACAGGTCGCTGTGCATCAGCAAGCACGGCCGCATGCGCTACCCGACCGAAGCCAGCGATTGTTCCGGCGGCAGCGACGAATGAAACACCGCACCCAGCGCGGCGCAACCCTCATCGAGGTGCTGGTCGCCATCGTCATCCTGGCCATCGGCCTGTTCGGCATGGCGGGGCTGACCTCCGCAGCCCTCAAGTACAACCAGTTCTCGCGCATGCGCGCCACCGGCCTGAGCCTGGTCACCGACTACGCGGAGCGCGCCCGCGCCAACCTCGCCGGCTTTGCTGGCTACGCCCACACCAAGGCCTACAACGCGAGCGTGCGTGCGGCGGCCTCCACGGATCCGACGTCCGCGCGCGGCGCCTGCCTCGTCGACACGAGCAACCCCGCCAGCCCGGTCAACACCTGCGGCGCGGCCATCGCCACGTATGACCAGTCGCAGTGGCTCACCAATGTTGCAAACCGACTGCCGGGCGGCACGGCCTACGTCAGCACGGAGCTGCCCGACGTTGCATCGGGCGTGAACGGCCTGCCCGCCACGCGCGTGTTGAACATCTGGCTGATCTGGAGCGCCATCGAGGAAGGCGCCGGCTTCGGACGGAAGGAGCAATTGCAGCAACCCTGCCCCGCCGGCGCCAACATTGCGACCGGCGCTTCGGTGAACTGCATGTACTTCCGAATCACGCTATGAGCACCGCCCCCATGGTTCCTCGCCGCATGCGCCATCCGGCCCGCGGCTTCACGCTGATCGAACTGATGGTCGCGTTGACGATCGGGCTGGTGATCCTGGCCGCGGCCCTGTCTGTCTTCGCGACCTCCAGCCGCAGCAGCCAGCTGTCGGAGCTCGAGACGCAATTGAACGAGGACAGCATCCTCGCGCTCAACCTGGTCCAGCAGCAGCTCAAGCAGGCCGGCTATTCGCAGCAGCGCATCCCGAGCAGCGGCGCCACGGTGATGGGCAACTACGCCGGCCCTGCCGTGCGCGGCTGCGACGGCGGATTCACCGATGCCGGAGCAGCCTTCGACAAGCTTGCGTGCACCAAGGGCGACGGCAGCGACGCCATCGCCATCCGCTACGAAGCCACCACCGACAACACCATGCCCCAGCTCACCGACCCGACGTTGGCGACGAACTGCCTGGGCAACGCCATCAACCCCTTGACGCCTTCGCAGGTGGAACCGCCCCCCACGCCGGCCCCCGGCATGCCGCCGCCGGCTGCCTACGCGCTGGCCGACAACCGCTACCTGGTGACCGGCGCGGGCACGGCACCCATGCTGTCCTGCCGCGGCATGGAGAAGCGCAACACCGGCAACGCCATCGGCTTGTCGCAACCACTGCTCGCCAATGTCGAACACATGCAGGTTCTTTACGGCGTGGCCAGCCGCCCCAGTGCGGAACTCGCGGCCACCTACGACCCGCTGCGCCACCAGATCGTCGATTACCTCGACGCTACCCATGTCGACGACTTGCCCGTCACCGGCACGCTGTCCGACAACACCGAAGACCGTTGGGGCCGTGTGCTGAGCGTGCGCGTGTGCCTGCTCATGCGCAGCGAACGACCCGTGCGCGACGTGCCCGAAGGCGGCATGGCCTACAAGCAATGCGACAACACCGACGAGACCGGCACCGACGGCTACCTGCGAAGGACCTACACCACCACCGTCCTGCTGCGCAACCGGGTGATCGCGCCATGAACACGAAGCCATTCCCTTCTGTGCACCACATCGCCGGCGCGAGCGAACGCGGTGTGGTCCTGATCGTCACGCTCGTCCTAGTCGTGATCCTGTCGCTGGTCGGCACCTTCGCGATCCGCAATGCCACGCAGAGCGAGCGCAGCGTGAACGGCATCCGATCAGCCGAAGTGGCCCGCGAGGCCGCGGAGACCGCGCTGCGCTTTTGCGAACAGGTGGCCATCTTCGACGGTGACGACAAGGACTACACCGAGTACGCCTCCGTCGGCATGCGCGCCCGGATCATCACGACCCCCATCGGCTCGGAGTTCGACGAAACCGCGGCATGGCGCAAGAAGGCCAGCTGGGTGGGCAACAGCGCGATCGTCGTTCCGAAGGCCTACGTCAACAAGAAGCCCACCGGCACCGCGGTCGACGCGACGCCCCTGGAAATCGAACCACGCTGCCTCATCCAGAAGATCGCCACCACCTCGACGCCCAGTCTGACCGGCTACCTGATCACCGCCCGGGGCTTTGCCAACAACACCAGGTTCGAGACGTCGACCGGCGTCGCCACCCAAGGCGCCGAAGCGTGGCTGCAGTCCGTGCTGACGCGCGACAAATGACTTCATGACCTTCATCGCCATGCCACACCTGCCTTCCGCTTCCTCGCGCTCCCGCCGCGGCTTCACGCTGATCGAAGTCATGGTCGTCGTCGCGATCGTCGCCCTCCTGGCCGCCATCGCGTTGCCGAACTACCAGGAGCACGTGCGCCGTTCCAAGCGCGCCGAAGCCCAGGGCATCCTGATGGAGGCCGCGCAGTTCATGCAGCGCTACTACTCGGCGAACGATCGCTACACCGCTGCCGCGGGTGATGCCGGCGAAGAGACCGAGCAGAAGAAAGGCGCAGAGAGCCTGTTACCCAAGACCTTGCAGCAGTCACCAAAGTCTGGCGCCGCCAACTACACCATCGCCGTCTTCGCCCGCGACACCCCACCCAGCTACATCCTCAAGGCCACCCGCACCGGCAGCATGACCGGCGACCGCTGCGGCACGCTGACCTTGAGCGGCCTGGGTGTGAAAGACATGGATGACGAGGTCACGGGACTGCTGACGAAGGAATGCTGGAGATGAATCTCGCACGCCTTATCAGCGCCCCCCTTTCAACCGCAGGGAAAACCGCATGACCGTCACGCGCCCGTTTCTTGTTCAGGTACCCGCCAGGGCTGCACGCACGCTGCGAACCTTCGTCAGTCTCGCTGCCGCGTGGGGCGCGGCGGTTCTTCCCCTTGGCGACGCGCTGGCCGCCACAACGCCGAGCCAGACCCCGCTGTACAACGCCGTGCCGGGCGCCAAGCCCAACCTGATGTTCGTGCTGGACAACTCCGGGTCGATGGACGACGAGATGCAGGACGGGTATGCGGTCAACGACCAGTGCAAGGAAGAAGAGAAGGATTGCAGGGGCAAGTACGGGTGGTATTCGATGCGGTCCAGCAACATCAACACCCAGTACTACAACCCGGCGATCACCTATAGCGCCAGAGTCGATGCAACCGGAAAGGAAAAGCCCAACCCGGTTTCTTTCGTCAACAACCAGTCGTCCACCGACAGAAGGCCCTTGCACGAAGCGGGGACGACGACAAGCACCAAGAAGTTCACCTACGTTCTGTGCAAGAACAACGATTGTTCCAGCGAGGCCAATCGAACAGTTAGCACCATCGGGGCGCTCGATGTCGGCAATGTCCCCTTGCCACCCGGACACAAGCGAACCGACTGCGGGAGCGCCAACGAATGCACCGCGGTGCTGGAGCGCAAGAACATCGCGAACTGGTACACGTGGTACCGCAACCGCGCCCTCGCCGTCAGCACCGCCCTGGGCCTGGCGATGCAGAGCTACGACAACAAGTTCAGGGTCGGGTACGTTCAATACAACCAAAGCGTGGCGGAAGTAGATCCGAGAAACCCGGCCAAACCCGCCGAGCACATCGTCAGCGGCGTCAACTACTTCAAGGACGAGTCCACCGCTTCGGGACAGAAATGGAAGTCCAGGTTCTATAGCTGGATCTACGACATCGTCCCCAACGGAGGAACGCCGAGCCACAACGCCCTGAGACTCGCCGCCGACTACTACGCCGGCAAGGAGACCACGACCTATGCGGCCTCCTCGCTGACCCACCCCTGGAAGAACGATCCCAACGACGCGACAAGTGGCGAATTGAGCTGCAGACGTGCCTACGCCATCGTGCTGTCCGATGGCGCCTGGAACTCGGGTACGGCCCAAGACATCGACACGCGCTTCACAGCCACGACCACTAGCACCAACTACGACGGCAAGCCTTCCGGCAGTGCAGCGAAGTTCAAATACGACCCCAAGGGCGCTCCCGCCCGCGAAAGCCTGGACCTGCCCCAAAGGTTGAGCGCCAGAAACCTCTACATCCCCTACAGCGATGGCGGCACCAGCAGCAACGGTTTCGCCGACCTCACGGCCCGCTACTTCTGGCACACGGATTTCTCCAACACCCTGTCCAACGACGTGCCACCCGTGGAGGGCCAGCACAACCCCACCTTCTGGCAGAACATGACCACGTACACCATCGGCTGGGGCCTCACGCCCTCGGGCGACTCACCCCTCAAGAAAGGGCTGACGTGGGCGCAGATCGAGAAGTACAACAGCGACTGGCTCGCCGGCAATCCGGTGACGCCACCGCAGTGGGCGACCGGCGATCTGAACCGCGACAGTTCGGACGCGGGCGACGCCCGGCGCGTCGATGACTTCATCCGCGCCGGCTTCACCGGCGGCGGCCGTGCCTACAGCGTGTACTCGGGTGAGGATGTGCGCCGCGCGCTCGACAACGCCTTGAGCAGCATGGTCGGCTCCGGCAACGACGCCGGCGTGGCGGTATCGAGCAACAGCAACGAGTTCCAGACGCTGCAGGGCCAGTACAAGTACACGACCGAATACCAGACGGCCGACAACAGCGGCGACATCAAGGCCTTCGCGCTGAATGCCGACGGCGCCAACGCTGTCTTCGACGATGCCGGAAAGCCGAAGCCAGCCTGGTCGGCAAATGCCAGGATGCCGGCCGTGGACAAGCGCACGATCCTTGCCCTCTCAAACTACGACCCCAATGCCCCCGGGAGCGCCCAGCGCACGGCGCTCACCTACGGCACCCGGTTGAGCGACCTGCCAAACGATCTCCAGGCCCTGCTGAACGCCGACAAGCAGCAGGCCACCGACGAACGCTTTGTCCGCTACCTGCTGGGCGAGGACCCGCAGAAGGATGCCGGCGGCACGGTCTACCGGCTGCGCAGGCAGCCCATCGGCGCCTCGGTCAACTCGCCGCCGGTGTTCGTGGGGGGACGCTTCGACATGGGCTACGGCACCTTCGGCGCGGTCGACGGCAAGGACACCTACCCCGATTACAAGGCACTCAAGACCACGCGCCCTCCCACCATCTTCGCGGCTACCAACAACGGCAAGGTCCATGTGCTGAACGCCGGCAGGAACGATGCCGCAGGCGGCGAGCTGGCCGCATTCATGCCCAAGGGCGCCATGGCCTCGCAGATCGACCTCGCCGGCGCGAACTTCCGCTTTCGCTACACGCTCGACGGCCCGCTGGTCGAGCAGGATGTGTACGACAAAAACGGCCAGACCCCCGCCGGCGAAAAGAACACCTGGCGCCAGCTGGTGCTGGGCACGGGCGGACGCGCGGGCCCTTTCATGTACGGACTGGAATCGCCGTTGAACAACGCCGACCGGACCCCGGGCAAGGAACACTTCCTCTGGGAAGTGAACAACAAGCACAAGGACTATCCCCACCTGAGCCATGTGACCAACAACCCCGCCGCGGGCCAGCTGGACGACGGCACCTGGGTCATGCTGACCGGCAACGGCCACTACCCCGAAACGCAGAAGGTCGGGCTGTACGTGGTGGAGGCGCTCACCGGCAAGCTCAAGCAGTTCATTCAACTCCCCACGGGCTACGGCGGCGACGCCACCGGCGGCAACCGCGGGCTTGGCGGCGTGGTCGCGGTGCGGGACAGCACCCGCCGCATCGTGGCAGCCTACGCCGGCGACGCCAACGGCAACCTGTGGCGCTTCGACCTGCGAAGCGCGAAGCTCGCGGCCTCCGTTCCCAGGCGGCTGTTCACCACGCCGTCGGGCAAAAAGCAGCCTATCTATGCCGCACCGACCTGGCAGGTCCACCCGGGCGATGGAAGCACGTGCACCTACAGCGCCACCTCGCAGTGCGGCGCCATCGTGGTGATCGGCACGGGCATCCTGCTCGACGAAGACGACCTGGCGATGCCAGCCACGAAGCAGGCCCTCTACGGCCTCTGGGACCAGACCCCGATCGGAGGCGACGACAAGGCCGGCGCCGTCGCGCTCAGCACCTCGAACCTCGTGACGCAAACCATCATTCCTGTGGCGAAGACCGGCGCCGGCATCGAGGAGGGAAAGGACTTCTACCAGCTCAGCACGAATGCCGTCGATTGGAAAACCAAGAAGGGATGGCAACTGAACCTCGGCACCATCACCCACCCCGGCGCGATGGCCAACGGCGAGCGCGTAGTCGGCGACCTCGCCAACCTGGGCAGCAGCGTGATCGTCTCGTCCTTCCTGCCGGAGGACAAGAAACAGGGCATCGAATCCTGCACGGCCACGGGCAGCCTGCCCAACATCATCTACGTGCTCGACGCCCTCACCGGCAAGAACAAGAACTCCTTCGACGTGGATGGCAACGGCAGCTTCGACGCGTATTCGGTCGTCTCGATCCCTAGCGGCGGCTTCACGCGCGGCAACGTGAACTCGCGCAACATGGTCGGCCAGCCCAACGAAGGCCAGCCGGACGGCAGGCCCAGGAGCAGCTGCACCAATGAAACCGGCTTTCTCACCGGCGTGGGCGGCACGCAGAAAGCCGGTGACGGCTGTCCGGACTCCCGCACCTGGCGCCGCAGCTGGCGCCAAGTGGTCTCTCCGCCCTTCTGATTTCCGAAAGAGAAAACCGCAGCCGCCTCAGAGCATCATGTGCCGCGCCAACAGCACCGCCACATGCACCGCCTCGCGCTGCGCCCCATCGCCGATCTGGTGCCGGCAGCTCGTGCCGTCCGCCACCACGATCGCATCGGGCCTCGCGCGGATGGCCGGCAGCAGGCTCGCCTCGGCCATCTGCATCGACACCTCGAAGTGGCTGGCTTCGTAGCCGAAGCTGCCGGCCATGCCGCAGCATGAGCTCTCGATCAGCTCGGGCTCGGCGCCCGGAATCAGCTTCAGCACGTCCATGATCGGGCTCACCGCGCCGAAGGCCTTCTGGTGGCAGTGGCCGTGCAGCAGGATCGGCGCGGTGGCCGGCTTCAGTGCGAGTTCGAAGCGGCCGGCCTTGCGTTCGCGCGCGATGAACTCTTCGAACAGCAGCGCCTGCTTCGCGACGGCCTGCGCCTTGTCGCCGAAGCCCATCACCAGCGTTTCGTCGCGCAGCGTGAGCAGGCACGAAGGCTCGAGCCCGACGATGGGAACGCCCGCCTGCGCCAGCGGCAGCAGCGCGTCGATCAGCGCTCCGGCGCGCACCTTGGCCTCGTCCACCATGCCGCTGGCCAGGAAGGTCCGGCCGCAGCAGTGGTGCCCGCCGCCCTTCTCCACCGTGTGCAGCGCATAGCCCGCGGCGTGCAGCACGCGCGCGGCCGCAAAGACGTTCTCGCTTTCGAAGGTGCCGTTGAAGGTGTCGACGAACAGCACGGCGACCTTCTCGCCGCGCGCTGCTGCAGCCAGCACCGACGCTTGATCAGAAAACAGACCCGACGCCACCGTGTCCTTGCCGCGCCAGAAAGTGTCGCTGCGCCATTCGGGCAGCGAGCGCTTCGCTGAAAAGCCCAGCATCTTCTCGCCCAGCCATGCCGCGCCCGGCACGCGGTTGCGCAGGTTCAGCAGCCAGGGCATGCGGCTGGCGCGGTGTGCGTAGTCGGGCATGTAGGCGACCAGCTTGTCTTTCAGCGTGTGGCCGTGGCGCTTCTTGTAGTGGTCGAGAAACTCGACCTTCATCTTCGCCATGTCGACACCCGTCGGGCAGTCGCGCTTGCAGCCCTTGCAGCCCACGCACAGGTCCATGGTCTCGTGCATGGCCTCGCTGGTGAAGGCGTCGGCGCCGAGCTGGCCCGACAGCGCCAGGCGCAGCGTGTTGGCGCGCCCGCGCGTCAGGTGCTGCTCGTCGCGCGTCACGCGGTAGCTGGGGCACATGGTGCCGGCGTCGAACTTGCGGCAATGGCCGTTGTTGTTGCACATCTCCACGGCCTTGGCGAGGCCGCCGGTGCTGTCGCCGCCCGTGCCGGGCGCGGTGGTCACCTCGGTCACCGGGTCGGCGTTGACGTTCCAGCCCGACCAGTCGAGCACGGGCTTGAGCTCGATGCGGCGGTACGGCCTGGGCGCCGTGGGCGGCGCGAAGCGGAACAGCGCGCCGTCGTCCATGCGCGGCGGGTCGATGATCTTGCCGGGGTTGAACAGGCCGATCGGATCGAGCTGCTGCTTGATCGCGCGAAAGGCCTCGTTGATCGCCGGGCCGAACTGCCATTCGATCCATTCGCCGCGACACAGGCCGTCGCCGTGCTCGCCGCTGAAGGCACCCTTGTATTTGCGCACCAGCGCGCTGGCCTCTTCGGCGATGGCGCGCATCTTGGCCGCGCCGTCGGCGCGCATGTCGAGAATGGGCCGCACGTGGAGCGTGCCGACCGAGGCATGCGCGTACCAGGTGCCGCGGCTGCCGTATTTGGCGAACACCTCGGTCAGCGCGTCGGTGTATTCGGCCAGGTGCTCGAGCGGCACGGCGCAGTCCTCGATGAAGCTCACGGGTTTGCCGTCGCCCTTGAGGCTCATCATGATGTTGAGGCCGGCCTTGCGCACGTCCCACAGGTTCTTCTGCCGCGCGTCGTCGGCCATCTCGACCACGCTGCCGGGCAGGCCGAGGTCGCCCATCAGCTCGACCAACTGCTTCAGTTGCGGCAGCAGCGCGGCCTTGTCGGCGCCCGAGAACTCGACCAGCAGGATGGCCGCGGGCTTGCCGATCAGCGCCGTCTCCACCGTCGGCTTGAACGCCGGATTGGCCAGGCTCAGCTCGATCATCGTGCGGTCGACCAGCTCCACCGCCGTCGGCCCGAGCTTCACGATGTGCTGCGCCGCATCCATGGCTGCATGGAAGGTCGGGAAGTTCACGATGCCCAGCACCTTGGCGCGCGGCAGCGGCGCCAGCTTGAGCTTCAGGCTGCGCGTGTAGGCCAGCGTGCCTTCGGCGCCGATCAGCAGGTGCGCCAGGTTCACGCTGCCGTCGGCCGTGTACGGCTTCTCGCTCTGGTTGTCGAAGATGTCGAGGTTGTAGCCCGCCACGCGGCGCATCACCTTGGGCCAGTGCTGGGCCATGGCCTCGCCATGCTGGCGCGCCAGCCCGTGCACGAACTGCGCAATGCCCGCCGCGCGCGCGCCCAGTTGGCCCAGCGGACCGAACTCGACCAGCTCGCCACTCGACAGCCACGCGCTCGCACCGAGCACGTTGTGCACCATGTTCCCGTAGGCGATGGAGCGCGAACCGCAGGAGTTGTTGCCCGCCATGCCGCCCAGCGTGGCCTGTGCGCTGGTCGACACGTCGACCGGGTACCAGAGCCCGTGCGGCTTGAGCTGCGCGTTCAGGTGATCGAGCACCAGGCCCGGCTCGACCGTCGCAGTGCCCTCTTCCACGTTCACCTCGAGCACCTTGCGAAAGTGCTTGCTGTTGTCGATCACCAGCGCCGCGCCTGTGGTCTGGCCGCACTGGCTGGTGCCGCCGCCGCGCGCCAGCACCGGCACCTTCAGGTCGCGCGCGATGTCGATGGCGGTGGCGATGTCGCGCTCGTTCGTGGGCACGAAGGCGCCGACCGGCGTGATCTGGTAGATCGACGCGTCGGTGGCGTAGCGCCCGCGCGAGCCGTCGTCGAACAGCACCTCGCCCTGCGTGTCGGTGCGCAGCCGGCGCGCCAGCAGTTCGCAGGTGTCGTTGGGCGGAAGAACGGTTCCGGCTGGCTGCATGTGGCTGGCGGGGTCGATGCGCATGGTGGGGTGTCAGCTCGCTTTGTTGGTTGTGCTCTTGCTCTTGGCTTGCGGGTAGATCTGCCCGGCGCGCAGCAGCTCCAGCACGGTGTCGCGCTTGCGCAGCACGTGCGCCGTGAGCACCTTGCGCATGGCCTGCGCGTCGCGCGCAGCCAGCGCCTGCACCATCTGCTCGTGCTCCTCGACCGCATGCTTCCACTTGGTCTCGTCCTGGTTGGTGCGAAAGCGCAGCGACTGCACGCGGGCGTTGATCGAGCGGTAGGTGTTCGACAGCACCGGGTTTGCCGCCGCGTCGTTGATGGCCGTGTGGATGCGCGCGTTCAGGCGGTAGTAGCCCGACAGGTCGCGCCGCGCGAAGCAGGCCATCATTTCGTAGTGCAGTGCGCGCACCTCGGCCAGTTCTTCGTCGGTGATGCGCTTGGCAGCCAGCTCGCCCGACATGCCCTCGAGCATCGCCAGCACCTCGAAGGTGTTGAGCACGTCGGCCTCGGTGAGCTTCACCGCCACCGCGCCGCGGTTGGGCAGCAGGTCGACCAGCCCCTCGGCCGCCAGCAACTTGATGGCCTCGCGCAGCGGCGTGCGCGACACGTTCAGCTGCAGGCACAGCTCGCGTTCGTTGAGCTTGGCGCCGGGCGCGATGCGCCCCTCCACCAGCATGGTGCGCAGGCGCGACGCCACTTGGTCATGCAAGGCCAGCCTGGAGATTTCGATGATTTCAGCGGTCATGTGGGATTCCCTTGTCTGCATTTTGAATGCAAAAAATAGCCGATACAACCAAGGCTAATAGGTGTAAACCAGCATACATAAATGCATTTTGAATGCAAAACTGAGAGCACAAGGAGAGCCCATGTTGCAACTCGACATCCACCCCACCGGCCGTCACTTCCTCCAGATTCCCGGCCCCAGCCCGGTCCCCGACCGCATCCTGCGGGCCATGAGCCTGCCCACCATCGACCACCGCGGGCCCGAGTTCGGCACGCTGGGCCTGAAGGTGCTCGGCGGCATCAAGGAGATCTTCAAGACGAAGCACCCGGTCGCGATCTACCCCGCGTCGGGCACCGGTGCATGGGAAGCCGCACTCGCCAACACGCTCAGCCCCGGCGACCACGTGCTCATGTACGAGACCGGTCACTTCGCATCGCTGTGGCAGAAGATGGCCACGCGCCTGGGCCTGTCGACCGAGTTCCTGGCCTACACAGGCACCGACGCCCACCTGCCGAATGCGCCCAGCTGGCGCCGCGGCGTGCAGGCCGAGCTCATCGAGGCGCGCCTGCGCAAGGACACCGAAAAGAAGATCAAGGCCGTGTGCGTGGTGCACAACGAAACCTCGACCGGCGTCACCTCCGACATCGCCTCTGTGCGCAAGGCCATCGACGCGGCGGGCCACCCCGCGCTGCTCATGGTCGACAGCATCTCGGGCCTGGCCAGCGCCGACTACCGCCATGACGAATGGGGTGTCGACGTCTGCGTGAGCGGCTCGCAGAAGGGCCTGATGCTGCCGCCCGGCATCAGCTTCAACGCCCTCTCGCCGCGCGCCCTCGAAACGGCCAAGCACGCCAAGCTGCCCAAGGCCTTCTGGGCCTGGGACGAGATCGTCGAGATGAACAAGGACGGCTACTGGCCCTACACGCCCAACACCAACCTGCTGTACGGCCTCTCGGAATCGCTGGACATGATCCTCGGCGAAGGCCTGGACAACGTGTTCGCGCGCCACCAGCGCTGGGCCGCCGGCGTGCGCGCGGCGGTCAACACCTGGGGCCTGCCGATCCAGTGCGCCGACCCGTCCGTGTACTCGCCCGTGCTCACCGGCGTGATCACGCCCGAGGGCGTCGATGCCGACGCCGTGCGCCGCCTCATCCACCAGCGCTTCGACCTCTCGCTGGGCACGGGCCTCGGCAAGCTCAAGGGCCGCATGTTCCGCATGGGCCATCTGGGCGACAGCAACGACCTCACGCTCGTGGCCATGGTCGCGGGTGTCGAGATGGGCATGAAGCTCAGCGGCATCAAGCTGGCGGGCAGCGGCGTGCAGGCGGCGATGGACTATTTCGCGAGCCACCAGGCCGCACCGGTCGGCCTGCAAAAAGCAGCCTGAACCCGGCGCACGCCAACCCACACCGGCCGCAGCGCATCGCTCGAACGATGCGGCGGTCTACCACCCTGCCGGGCCCGCGCAAGCGGCTCCCGGCACGCATCGGATTCCCCAACCGACGGAGACAAAGAAGATGCAAAGACGTTCCCTGATCCAGGCCGCCGCCGGCGCGGCCGCCACGCTGGGCGTGCCCCGGCTGTTCGCGCAGGAGTGGCCCACGGGCCCCGTGCGCATCGTGGTGGGCTTTCCACCCGGCGGCGGCACCGACGCACTCGCGCGCGTGGTCGCGCAGAAGCTCACCATCATGTGGGGCCAGCAAGTCATCGTCGAGAACAAGGCCGGCGTCGCCGGCGTGCTCGCGGCCGACTACGTGGCGCAGCAACCCAGCGACGGCAGCACCCTGCTCATGGCCCACATCAACAGCCACGCGCTCGCACCCAGCCTGCAGCCCAAGCTGCGCTACAACGTGGAGCGCGACTTCGTGCCGATCGTGCTCGTGGGCGTCACGCCCAACCTGCTCATCGCCAACCCGGGCCAGAAGGCCCTCAGCGTGAAAGACATCGTCGCCGCCTGCAAGGCCGCGCCTGGCACCGTGAGCTTCGGCTCCGCCGGCGCGGGCTCGGCCCAGCACCTGGCGCTGGAGATGTTCAAGCTGCAGGGCGGCGTCGATGCGCTGCATGTGCCGTACAAGGGCAGCGGCCCGCTGCTGGCCGACCTGATGGGCGGGCAGATCCAGTACAGCTTCGAGACCATGACCGCCGCCACCCCGCACGTGAAGAACGGCCGCGTGCTGGCCGTGGCGCAGACGCGCACCAAGCGCGCCAAGGGCCATCCGAACGTGCCGACGATGCAGGAGCAGGGCTTTGCCGGTTTCGAGGCCACCACCTGGTACGGCCTGGCCGGCCCCGGCAAGCTGCCCCCGGCCATCGCGCAGAAGGTGAACCGCGACGTCAACACCGTGCTCGCGATGCCCGACGTGCAAGAGCGGCTCGACACCTACGGCGCGGAAGACGGCGGTGGTTCGCAGGAGAAGTTCAAGCAATTCATCAGCACCGAGATCGCCAAGTGGGCGAAGGTCGTGAAGGACGGCAAGGTGCAGGTCGAGACTTGAGGGCTGTCGTTCGGGGTGACGCTCCCGCCGACGGGGCACCTTGCTCCGCGAATGTCCTCCGGGCTTCGCCCTCCCCCTTGATTTCGCTGCGCAAGGCACCCCATCAGCGTGATCGTTTTCAGAGCACCGGTTGATCGGCCGCAAACGCAGAGCGTGCCCTCGTGCGCAGGGCACTGGGTGCTCCCCGCAGCGAAATCAAGGAGGAGCCGAAGGCGGGGGACATTCGCGGAGGGGAGTACCCGGTGTCCTGTGCACGCGCCCCCGAACGAACCGAACCCCAAGAGAAACTGAGAAGATCCAAAAATGACCCCCGACCAAAAAGCCCTCACCGAAGCCCTCATCGCCGCACGCCAAGCCAACCGCACGCTCGACGCCACCCCGTGGACCGACGCCCTGCCAGACGCACCTCAAGCGTATGAAGTGCAAGACGCGGTAGCCGCAGCCCTCGGCTGGTTCGACGGTGTTCCGAAGGCATGGAAGTCCGGTGGCGGCTCCCGCAGCGCCACGCTCACGCACGCCCCACTGCCCCCGTCCGGCGTGCGCCAAAGCCCCGCCAACTTCAGCGACCTCACATTCCACACCCCCGGCATCGAGGCAGAGATTGCCTTGAGACTCGGCCAGGACGTCACACCCGCGCAAGCCGCCGCACTCGACCACGACAACTCGGCAGCGCTCATCGACGCCATGGCCGTCTCCGTCGAAATCGTCGATGCCCGCTGGCAAGACCTGGCCGCCACGCCCGCCCTGCTGCGCCTGGCCGACTCGCAGGTCCACGGCGCACTCGTGCTCGGCGACTGGCAACCGTACGCCGCCGTCGACTGGGCCTCGCAGCGCTGCGAAACGAAGATCGGCGACGCAGAAACGGTGGTGCGCGAAGGCACGCATCCGCTGGCCGATCCGGCCTGGCTGCTGCCGATCTGGCTGCGCCACCTCACGCGCCACGGCCAGACCGTGCCCGCCGGCACCGTCGTCACCACCGGCTCATGGGTCGGCGTGCTGCCCTGCCGCCGCGGCGATCAGGTGACGGCCGAATTCCCCGGCATCGGCGCCGTGCGCTTGAGCGTGTAACGCCCGCCGCTCACCCCCGAGCACGCCACCAGAAAGTCGAGCACCGCCCGCACCCGCGCGGGCAGCGTGCCGGCCTTGCCGATGTACACCGCGTGGATCGGCTCGATCTCACCCGGGTTGAACTCTTCGAGCAAGGGCACCAGCCGGCCCGCATCGATGTCGTGCTGGATGTGATACAGCGACAACCGCGCCACGCCCGCCCCCGCGATCGCCAGCTGCCGCAGCGTCTCGCCGTCGCCCGCGCGCACCGGCCCCGCCACCGGCAGCATCACCATGCGGCCATCGACACGCAACGGCCAGTCCGGCGTGTTGCGCCGGTAGCTCCAGCCCAGCCGGTTGTGCGCCTCCAGCTCCTGCGGCGTGCGCGGCGTGCCGTATTTCGCCAGGTAGTCCGGCGCGGCCACGATGGCCTGGCTGGTTTCGCCCAGGCGCCGCGCCACCAGGTCGGATGACGGCAACTGGCCCCAGCGGATCGCGATGTCGGCGCGCTCGTCCATCAGATCGACGATGCGGTCGGTCAGCGCAATGTCGAGCGTGATCTGCGGATGCATCTCGAGCAGGCGCGGCACCAGCGGCACCAGCCTGTGGTGCCCGAAAGACACGCTGGCGTTGATGCTCACCCGCCCGCGCGGCGCCGCACCGGCCGCGGCGCAACGTTCGGCCTCATCCATGTCGGCCAGCACGCGCGTGCTGCGCTCGTAGAAATGCAGCCCCTCGGGCGTGAGCTGCAGCTTGCGCGTGGAGCGGTGCACCAGCTGGATGCCCAGGCGCAGCTCGAGCCGCGCCACCAGCTTGCTGACGGCCGAGGGCGTCATGTCCAGCAGCCGCGCCGCCGCCGAGAAACCGCCCGCCTCCACCACCTGCACGAAGGCCTCCATTTCACCGGAGCGGTTGACGTCGATGCGCGGCATGGCCTTCCTTTTCTGTGACTTGAATTCACAAGTGCATGTACTGGCGGCATTCTATTCATCGAGGCCGATCGTCCGCACAGTACAGGCATCATGCCCATCGCTCTTCTTGCCCTCACCGCCGGTGCCTTCGGAATAGGCACCACCGAATTCGTCATCATGGGCCTGCTCCTGCAGGTGTCGACGGACCTCCACGTCTCCATCACGGCCGCCGGCCTGCTGATCTCGGGCTACGCGCTCGGCGTCGCGGTCGGCGCGCCCGTGCTCACCATCGCCACCCGCAAGCTGCCGCGCAAGACCGTGCTGCTCGCGCTGATGGCGATCTTCACGCTCGGCAACCTCGCCTGTGCGCTCGCGCCCAACTACGAGATGCTGATGGCCGCCCGCGTCATCACCTCGCTGGCGCACGGCACCTTCTTCGGCGTCGGCTCGGTGGTGGCCACCGGCCTCGTGGCGCCCGAGCGCCGCGCCTCGGCCATCGCGATCATGTTCACCGGCCTCACCGCCGCCACGCTGCTGGGCGTGCCGGCCGGCGCCTGGCTGGGCCTGCAACTGGGTTGGCGCTCGACCTTCTGGGCGGTGACGCTGATCGGCGTGCTGGCCTTCGTGGTGCTCGCGGCCTTCGTGCCCCGCATGAAGGGCGAGGCCAAGCCGGCACCGCTGCGCGAAGAGCTGGCCGTGCTCGCCCGCCCGCAGGTGCTGCTGGGCCTGGCGATGACGGTGCTCGGTTTTGCCGGCGTGTTCGTGGTCTACACCTACATCCAGCCGCTGCTGACGCAGGTCACCGGCCTGTCGGAATCGGCCGTGTCGCCGATCCTGCTGGTGTTCGGCGGCGGCCTGGCCGTCGGCAACATCCTGGGCGGCAAGCTGGCCGACCGCGCACCGATGGCCGCCGTGCTCGGCACGCTGGTGGCGCTGGCCGTGGTGCTCGGCGCGATGCAGTTCACCATCGGTACGCCGTTCACCGCCGTGGTGTTCGTCGGCCTGCTCGGCGTGGCCTCGTTCGCCACCGTGGCGCCGATGCAGCTGCGCGTGCTCGAGAAGGCTTCGGGCGCGGGCCAGAACCTCGCCTCGAGCCTCAACATCGCAGCCTTCAACCTCGGCAACGCACTCGGTGCCTGGGTCGGCGGCGTGACGATCGACCACGGCCCGGGGCTGCATGCGCTGGGCTGGGTGGCCGCGCTGCTCACGCTCGTGGGCCTGGCGATCGCGCTGTGGAGCCGCGCGCTCGACCGCCGCGCACAGAAGACCGGTCAGCTGCCGGCCGACGGCGCCTCGGCACGGACCTGATCCTGCACCCCCAGGCGGCGCGCGAAGAACGAAAGGATCTCGTCACGCGCTGCAATCGTCGGCTGGCCGGCCTCGTCGATCAGGTGCGCCGTCACCACGCTGTGCGGGCTGGCCACCACCTGCGAAAAGAACGACGGCAGGTCGCGCGTGTTGGCCGCGCTGTCGGGCAGCACGCGGGCCACGAAGCGGTCGCCCAGCGCGTCGGCATAGGCCGCGAAACGCTGGGCCCGGCAGAAGCGGTCGCCCTCGAAGCGGTAGGCCATCACGGTCAGGTCGTCGCGCTCCAGGCGCTGGCGCACCTGGGCGATCTCTTCCTGCGAAATCTCGATGCCACCGGGGTTGTCCAGCGGCAGCGACGGCTGCGACAGCACGGGCGCCAGCACGGCGGGCTCCAGCATCATGGTGAGCGCGAAGTTGCCGGTGAAGCACATGCCGATGGCGCCCACGCCCGGCCCGCCGCACTCCGCATGCGCCAGCCGCGCGAGCGCGCGCAGCCACTGCGTCACCGGGCTCGAGGCGTTGCCCGCGAAGGCGCGGAACTCGGCGCTCACGCAGGCGCGCTGGAACACGGCCTTGCCCTCCTCCGCATCAGGCACCGCGCCGTCGCGCCCGAACATCGACGGCATGTAGACCGTGAAGCCGGCGTCGCGCACCCAGCGGGCGAAACGCGCCACGTGCGGGCTGATGCCGGGCATCTCGGTCATCACGATCACGGCCGGGCCGGTGCCGGCCACGTAGACCGCCTTGGTGGCGCCGTCGAGCGTGATCTCGCGGCGGGTGAAGTCGTCGAGCGGGTCGGTCATGGCAAGGCCTCCCGGGCGTGCGGGGGAGCGCCGTGGGGAGCAAGGGCAAGGATGTGGGACACGAAGGCACTTTCGGTGTTGCGACGGCCCCCATTGCACCCGAGCACGCACTAGACTGCCAGTGTCCATTCAGACGCCTATCGGGCGTTTTCTGCCATGCACGACTTCACCGTTCTCGTTCTTCCGGGCAGCTTCGCCACCAGCACCGCCGTCACGCTCGACGTGCTGGCGGCCGCCGCCACGCTCGCGCCGCGCCACCGGATGCCCCGCCCCACCTGGCGCGTGGTGTCGCCCGATGGCGGCTGCGTGCCGCTGAGCAACGGCCTGCGGATCGACACCCTCGCCATGCCCCGCCGCGCGCGCGCCGACGGCTCGACGTGGATCGTGCCCGGCCTCGGTGTCAACAAGCCGGCCGACCTCGCACTGCGCCTGACCGACGACCACGCCCGTGCCGCCATCGACGCCGTACGGCGCCATGCCGCGCGCGGCGGCGCGGTCGCGGCCTCCTGCTCGGCGGTGTTCCTGCTGCAGGCAGCCGGCCTGCTGCACACGCGCCGCGTCACCACCTCGTGGTGGCTGGCGCCCGAGCTGCGCCGGCTCGAACCGGCCTGCCATGTCGATGCCGACCGCATGGTCTGCGCCGACGGGCCGGTGAGCACGGCGGGCGCGGCCTTTGCGCAGTCGGACCTCATGCTGCACCTGCTGCGCACGCGTTTCGGCCCCGCGCTGGCCGAGGCGGTGAGCAAGGTGCTGCTGATCGACGGCCGCCAGGCGCAGGCCCCGTTCGTCGTGCCGTCGATGCTGTCCAACGGCAACGAGCTGGTCGCGCGCCTCACGCGGCGCATCGAGGCCGCGCTGCCCACGCCGCCCAGCGTGGCCGCGCTGGCCGAAGAGTTCGCGATGTCGCAGCGCACGCTGGCCCGGCGCGTGCGTGCTGCCACCGGGCTGGGGACGCTGGCGCTGGTGCAGAGTGTGCGGCTGAACCGCGCGCGCCTGCTCATCGAAAGCAGCCGCATGACCATCGAGCAGGTCGCGGCGCAGGTCGGCTACGAAGACGCCACGGCGCTGCGGCGGTTGATGCGCAAGTCGGCTGGTGCGCCGCCGAGCCGGTTCCGGTCGGCGCTGCAGACGGCGTGACGCGGTTGCCTCAGAATGCGCCGCACCATGAATCGTCCGCTTGCCACCGTTCGTCCCGCCACCGCAGCCGACGCGCACACCCTTGCCGCGCTCGCGATCCAGGTCTGGCTCGACACCTACGCCACCGACGGCGTGAACGACGTGCTCGGGCGCTACGTGCTGTCGACCTTCACGCCGGCCGCGTTCGCTGCGTGGTCGGAGTCGCCCCATGTCGCGCTGCGCGTGGCGCAGGTCGGCGACCAGCTCGTGGGCTACGCGCTGCTGCAGTTCGGTGCCGCGCAGCCGCTGGTGCCGGGCTGCGACACCGAGCTGCGCACGCTCTACGTGCAGTCACCCTTCCAGCGCAGCGGCGTCGGGTCGATGCTGCTGCGCGAAGCCCGCAGCGCCGCCCATGCACGCACGGGCAGCGACGGCCTGTGGCTCGCGGTGTACACGAAGAACCCGCGCGCCGTCGCGTTCTACGAAAAGCAAGGCTTGGTCGCGATGGGGCTCACGCAGTTCATGCTCGGCGGGAAGCCGCACGACAACCACGTGATGGCCACGCCGCCCCGTTGAGCGCGCAGCTGATCAGCCCAGCGGCAGCTCGATGCACGCGGCCAGCGGCACCTCCGTGACGCGCTCGCTGCTCGCCACGACCACCGCCCGCCCCGGCTGCGCAACGCGCCGTTCGATCGCCTGCCACAGGCCGTGGATCGAACGCGCGTCGAGCGCACCGACCGGGTCGTCCAGCAGCACCACGGGCCGCCCCGACGCGAGCGCGGCGGCCAGGCCGACCTTGCGGCGCGAGCCGGTCGACAGCATGAACATCTGCTTTTCCAGATGCGGCACGAGAGAGAAGGCCTCGACCAGGCGCTGCCACTCGGCGTTGTCGAACCCCGCATCGCCCTCGCCCAGCAAGGCCGTGCAGGCCTGCACGCTGAGCGCATCGAAGGCTTCCGACGCGGGCTCGCAGAAGAAGACCTGGCGCCGGTAGGCCGCGGGTTCGGCGTCGAGCGCCACGCCGGCCGCGCGCAGTTGCCCGGCCGATGCGGGCTGCTGCCCCGCGAGCACGCGCAGCAAGGTCGACTTGCCGCTGCCGGTGTCGCCGTACAGCAGCGTGACGCCCTCGCCGATGGCGGCGGACCAGCGGTCGGCCAACGCAGGCTGGTCGGGGTACGCGAAGCGCAGGTTCTGGATCTCGAGGAGAGAGGGAGCTATGGAAAGCCTCATGCGGAATATGTATCTGTAACGCTAGACTGAACGCCATTTGTAACCGCACCCGCCGCGAGTCGGGCAGGACAGGACACAACGCCGTGAGTCTCTCCGATCTTCTAGGCAGCGCCTGGCAGGGCCTGCACTCCGCATCGAACCCCGACGAGACGCCCGCCGCCGAAGGCCTCGAGGACTGCCTCGTCTTCTTCGCCTGGAGCGACGGCACGACGCAGGCACGGGTGCTGTCCGGACGCGGCATGGACCTCGAAGCCGCCTGGGCACAAGGCACGCGGGCGCTCGAGGCGCAGGCCACGGGCGTGCCGCGCGACCTGCGCGTCGACTGGGTCCGCCGCCTGCGTCCGCTGCGCTGGGCCACGTTCAAGGACGGCCTGGACTTCCCTGCCACCGAAGGCCTGGCCTTCGACGCGCGATGCGAGTCCGCCCTGCTCGCCCCGCAGGTCGACAGCCAGCGCCGGCGCCTCCTCAACGCCCCCACCGACGACGACACCACCGTGTGGGCCTTCCAGACCCGCGCGGTGCACGTGGACGCCAGTGGCGTGCACGTCCTCGCCGCCGACGGCCATCGCGAACTGCAGCCCATCGACGTGGCCTTGCTGCGCCGCCTCGTCGCGGCCGGCGCGGACCATCTCGCCGCCCGCGTGCAAGCAGACGGCACGCTCGCACCGAGCACGCCCGATGCCGACGCCCCCCGCGCCGCCGACCACGCGCACGCCGTGCGCGCGCTGCTGGAGGCCTGGGACCCGGCGCAGGCCGAAACCCGGCAGGCCGCGATCCACCGCGCGCTCGCGCGGCTGACGCGCACACTGATCCGGCCGGCCGCGCTGCCCAACGGCACGCACGTCGCCTGCCTCGTGGAGCCCGGCAGCAACGACACCTCGCTGGGCACCAACGCCGCCTGCATCGGCGCGCTGGTGCGCTACACCGAGCTCAGCCGCGACCGGCGCTACCTGCCCCTGCTCGACCAGCTCGCGCGCACCGTGCTGCACATGCAGGACCCGATCTCCGGCCGCTTCGCCCACACGCTGCACCACCCGTCGATGGCGGAGAAGGCCGAAGCGCCCGGCGATGCGCGCGAGGACGACCAGGCCATCGTCGCGTTGCTGCGCCTGTACACGCTGACCGGCAACCGCCGCTGGTTCGGCGCCGTCGAAAAAGCCTTCGAGCACTTCGTCGCCGCCAGCTACGCCAACGCGCAAGACCACGCGCTGTGCCGCGCCACCAGCGCGTTCGTGCGCTACCGGCCCGAGCCGCGCCACTTCCAGTTCGGCCTGCAGAACCTCCACGCTTCGCTCGACTTCGCGCTCGCACAGACCACCGCCGTGGCGGCCCTGCCGGCCCAGCTGGCGGCGGGCGCCGAACTGGTCGCGCGGCTCGACGCCAACCCCGCCCAGCAGCCGCTGCTCGACGGGCTCGATCGCGCCGCACTGCACCGCGCGCTGCTGCACAGCATGCAGCGCCTCGCCGACGGCCACGCCGGGCCCGAGCGTGCGATGTTCTTCGCGCAGCCGGCGGCCGCCGAAGGCAGCTTCTTCGGCGACACGGCGCAGGCGCTCGCCGACGCCATGGCTGTTCTGAAACTGCTGCAGTCGCCCGCCGGTGCGCCGGTGCGCGACGAGGCGCTGGCCGAGGCCGTGCGCGCCGCCGCACGCCAGCCGATCGCCGACGCAGTGCTCGATGCCGTGCCGCGCGACGTCCGCTTCACCCACCCGCTCACGCTGGGCCCGCTGCGCCTGCTCGGCGCGCGCGTGCGCCCGCGCGAGATGACCGGCCCCGGCCCGCTCACCGTCGAGACCTGGTGGCAGGCCGACGCGCCCGTCGACACCGACTGGCGCCTGGACATCGGCACGCGCCCCGCCACCTGCGTCACCGCGCCGGCCTGGGGCCTGTCGAGCGGCCACGCGCCCTGCCAGGGCCGCCATCCCGTCAGCCGGTGGACGCCGGGCAAGGTCTACCGCGACGTCCACACGCTGCGACCGCCGCTGGCCACGCGGCTGTACGACGTCGACATGCAGATGGAAGCCGGCCTGATCAGCCCCGACGGTCGTCGTGTGGAGCGCCTGCGCATGCCGCGCTTCTTCGACTTCATCTTGCAGGAAGGCAAGGCGTCGCCCGCGCCGATGTGGCGCTTTCCGCCCGTGCCGCGCTACCGCGTCGTCGCGCCCGAGTCGCTGCCGCCCGACCAGCCGGGCGAGCCGCGTCAGACCTGGAACGCCGCGCAGATCGAAGCCGTGACGGGCGGCAGATGGCACGTCGCCCCGCCGCCGGGTTGGTTCATTCGCTCGCTCACGCGCGGCGAAGGCCACACGCCCATGGTGCCGCCGCCCACGATGTTCGTCGCCTCCGACTACTGGACCCTCGCGATCCACGAACGCTTCGGCGACAACGAGGGTGAGCGCAACTGGGACTGGTCGGAGTCGGTCGCGCGCATGCAGCCCACGCTGGCCGGCGCGGTGCTGCGCAAGCCCGTGCCGGGCCTGGCGCCCGACTTCCCGGTGCTGCTGGTCGACGACCCGATCCAGGCGTTCGTCGAGCTGGGCATTGCCGCGCGCGAACGGCTGCAGGGGAAGGTCATCGGCATCACGGGCAGTGCAGGCAAGACCTCGGTGTGCCATATGCTCGACCACGCCTTTGCGCCCACGCACACCCGCGTCGCGACCATCGACAACTACAACTCGCGCGTGGGCATGCTGTCGATGCTGGCCAACACGCCCGCGCAAACCGACCTGGTGATCCTGGAGGTGGCCGTCAGCGCGATCAACGCGGTGGACTACCAGAACATCAAGCGCGTGCGGCCCGACCTGGCCGTGGTCACGAACATCACCGCCTCGCACCTGGGCGAAGGCGAAACCGTGATGGACGTCGCGCGGCGCAAGGCCAACATCTTCGAAGGCATGCGGCCCGGCGCCTGGGCCGTGATCTGCACCGACACCGACCACTTCGACTTCCTGGTGCAGCGCGCGCAGCAGCGCGAGCTGCGCGTGCTGACCTACGGCAGTGCCGCATCGGCCGACTTTAGGCTCGACGCGCACAACCCGGCCACCGGCCACATCCGCGCCAGTCGCGACGGCCAGGGCTTTGCGTACACGCTCGGCGCCAAGGGCAGGCACATGGCTGTCAACAGCCTCGTGTGCTTCGCCGTGGCCCATGCGCTGTCGCTCGACAGCGGCCGCGTCCCCGAACAACTGGCGTCGTTCGCGGCCGTGAAGGGGCGCGGGCAGGAGCTGTCGTTCACGCTCAATCACAGGCACTTCCGCGTCATCGACGAGTCGTACAACGCCAACCCGCTGTCGATGACCGCCGCGCTCGCCTCGCTGGCCGACCGGCCCGACGAACAGGGCCGCAAGCTGCTCGTGCTTGGCGACATGAAGGAGCTGGGCGACGACACGCAGCGCCACCACGACGCGCTGGTCGAGCCCATCGTCCAGTGCCGACCCGCGCGCGTGTTCCTGCTGGGCGAATGCATGACGCGTCTGCACGACCGCCTCGCGGCCGCCCTGCCGCAGGGCGCGGCCGTGCAGGCCTTCGACACGCTGGAGGCGCTCGAACGCGCGCTGCTCGACGCGGTCGCCACCGACGACACGGTGCTCTTCAAGAGCTCCAACGGCACGGGGCTATGGAAGATCGTGCGCACCATGACCGAGCTGGAGGAAGAAGAAAAAGAAGAAGCACAGCGGCAAGCGCGTCGTGAACGCGAGCGTGCCGCGGCAGCGCCCAAGCCGCCGGTGCTTCCCCCGATGCCCCAACCGCCCGCCGTCGTGATCCGGCGCGCCGGCATGTCGGAAGACAGCGAGGCGTACCAGCCAAGCTGGGTGCTCTACGACCTGACGCACGACCGGCTGCTGACCCATCAGCCTGCCGAGCGCAGCTTTGCACCCGCTTCGTTGTCCAAGTTGGTGACCGCCGTGTTGGTCGAGCAGAAGCTGCGCGACGACCGGCTCGACCGCCACGCCGAAGCCGTGCCCGTACCGGCCGAGCCTGCACCAGCCCCCACCGACCCTTCCGCCGCGCTCTATGCCGCCGACGCGCCGCCGCTGCCCGTGCACCGTCTGCTCGAGGCCGCGCTGGTCGTGTCGTCGAACAAGGCGGCGATCACGCTCGCGTCGTGGCACAGCGGCGACTTCCAGACCTTCGTCGCCGCGATGAACCGGCAGGCGCAGGCCTGGGGCATGCACGACACGCACTTCGCCTGCCCTGCCGGCCTCGTGCCCACAGCGCGCACCACCGCGGTCGACATGCTCACCATGGCGCGCCATGTGCTGCACGACTTTCCGGCAGTGCTCGAGATGGCCGGCAAGGACCGCCTCGACGGCGTCGACACCGACGCCCCGAGCACCAACCTGCTGCTGGGCCGCATGCCCGGCGTGGACGGCCTGAAGACAAGCTCGCTGCCCGGCGTCGGCGCGCACCTGATCGCCACCGCGCAGCGCGACCAGCGCCGGCTGGTGTCGGTCGTGCTCGGCGCGCCCGATCGCGAGACCTGCGCGCGGCTGTCGGCGCTGCTGTTGCAGCGCGGGTTCGAGACGCCTGCGGCGCCTGGGCTGCAGTAGCAGCGTCAGCGCCCGGCGGCGGCTGCGTCCAGCGGCGACAGTCCCTTCACCCACTCGAACACCGCCGCCACGTTCGGATCGTCGCGCCGCGCTTGCGGGCACACGAGGTAGAACGGCGAGCCCTGCAGCACCGGTCCGAAGGGCTGCACGAGGTTGCCCGCGCGCAGCTCGTCCGCGATGAGCGCCAGGCCCATCAGCGCCACGCCTTGCCCCTGCAGCGCGGCCGAGACGGTGTGGGTTTCGTCGGAGAACACGGGGCCGGCCGTCACGTCCAGGCCGGGCACCTGGGCCACCTGCTGCCATGCGGCCCAGGTGCCCGGTTGGGTCTTGCTGTTCGGCACCGCGAAATGCAGCAGCGTGTGCTTCACGAGGTCGGCCGGGCGGCGCAGCTTGAGCGCGGGGCTGCAGGCCGGTGCGAAGACGGTGTCGAACAGCTTCTCGGCCACGAGGCCCGGCCACTGGCCCTTGCCGTAGCGGATAGCGACGTCGGCGGTGAGGCCGTCGAGCGGCACCGCGTCGTGCGAGGCGTGGATGCGCAGGTCGAGCCGGGGATGCGCCGCGCGGAGCGCCCCCACGCGCGGCAGCAGCCAGCGCGCGGCCACGGCAGGCGTGGTCGACAGCGTGATCGCGCTGCGCTCGGGCGGCGCCCGCAGCCGCGCCACCGCCTGGGCGATGGCTGCGAACGAATCGCTCAGCACCGCCTGCAGCTCGCGGCCCTGCGGCGTCAGCACGAGCTGGCGCGGCTGGCGCACGAACAGCGCCACGCCCAGCGACTCTTCGAGCTGTCGCACCTGGTGGCTGATGGCCGTGGGCGTGACCGACAGCTCGTTCGCCGCGAGCTTGGCGCTGCAATGGCGCGCGGCGGCCTCGAAGGCGCGCAGCGAGGCCAGCGGAGGCAGGGAATGCAGGAGGGCCATGGCGTGCTGATAGATGAATTGAATTTTCTGTAGCGAGAAAAATTCGTCGTTTGTCCGGCCATGAATGCTTCGATAGATTGGGAACCGTGTCAAGCAGACAGCTGAATTCCCTTCATCCAACCGAGGACCACGCCATGACCACCACCACCCTGCTCCACATCGATGCCAGCCCCCGTTCCGGCCGTTCGGGCGCCGTCGTCCACGGCTCGCATTCGCGTCGCCTGAGCCACCACTTCGTCAGCACCTGGCAGGCGGCCCGCCCGCAGGACGAGGTGATCTACCGCGACTTCGGCATCGCGCCGCCGCAGGCGGTCACCGGCGACTGGATCCACAGCGCCTACACGCCCGCCGAAGCGCGCGAGCCCTGGATGCACGAGGTGCTGGCCGAGAGCGACACCTTCATTGCCGAGCTGCGCCGCGCCGACGTGATCGTGATGGGCACGCCCATGTACAACTACAGCGCCCCGGCCACCGTGAAGGCGTGGATCGACAACATCGTGCGCGTTGGCGAAACCTTCGACATGGACCCGAGCCTGGACGACCCCTACGTGCCGTTGCTGGCCGAGCGCCCGCGCCGCACGGTGCTGCTCACCGCGCACGGCAGCAGCGGCTTCGGGCCCGGCGGCATGCAGGCGCATCTGAATTTCCTGGTGCCGGGCGTGAAGGCCGCGCTGGGCCTGGTCGGGCTGCGCGAGGTGCACGACATCGCGGTCGAGCACGCGGAAGACCGGGGCGACCTGCTGGAGCGTTCGATGGCCGAGGCGCTGTCGGGCATCGAGCAATTGGTACGCGACCTGCAGGCGAAGGTGCAGGCCGGCTGAGCGCGGCCCGCGAGGGGGCGGGTTCAGGAACAGCCCAGTTTGTCCATCACGCAATGCCCCTTCAAACCCGCACGGTCAGTGCGTGAGACACCGCGGAACCGGCTTCGCCGGGCCGCAGGTGTCGCCCCCGGTAGGGGGTTGGAGAAGCGACACGAAGTGCGCGAAGCCTGGGGGCGAGTCAAGTCAAGCGGAACGCAGCTGCTCGCGCAGCTTCTGGCCGATCTCGGGGCGCTCCAGGAACGGGTCGGCCGGGTTGGTGATCGACACGATGTTCTCCATGCGGCTCTTCACGTTGCCCAGCGCCTTGGGGTGGCTGAACACGTAGAACTGGTTGTCGCTGATGGCTTCGAACACCTTGTGCGCCACCTCGGCGGCCGTGATCTTGCCGCTGCTCACCGCCTTGTTGCTCATGGCCTGGCCGATGAGCTGGCTCTTGGTGAGCTCGGTGTCCTTCGGTGCGTTCGGGCGGTTGCGCTCGCTGCTCGTGATGCCGGTGGGCACGAAGTACGGGCACAGCAGGCTGGCGCCGATCTGGTCGGTGACCAGGTTCAGGTCCTGGTACATGGTTTCGGTCAGGCTCACGACGGCGGCCTTGGCCGCGTTGTAGATGCCCATGTTGGGCGGCGTGAGCAGGCCGGCCATGCTGGCGGTGTTGGTGATGTGGCCGCGGTAGCTCGGGTCCTTGGCGGCGGCCTCGAGCATCATGGGCGTAAAGAGGCGCACGCCGTGGATCACGCCCCACAGGTCGACGCCCAGCACCCATTCCCAGTCGGCCACGGTGTTTTCCCACACCAGGCCGCCGGCGCCCACGCCGGCGTTGTTGAACACGAAGTGCGGCGCGCCGAAGCGCTCCTTGACGGCGGCGGCCAGCGCTTCCATCTGGGCCGCATCCGACACGTCGACCTTGCGCGCCAGCACCTGGACGCCCAAGGCTTCCATTTCTGCCTTGGCCTTGTCGAGTGCGTCCTGCTGCACGTCGACCAGCACGAGGTTCATGCCGCGGGCGGCGCCGATGCGCGCGCATTCGAGGCCGAAGCCCGAGCCTGCGCCGGTGAGTACGGCGGTCTTGCCCTTGAAGTCCTGGATCATTTGCCGGTGTCCTTGTCTCTGACGTTGAAGCGGAAGCCCCTATTGAAATACGGAACACGCGCCGGCGCAGTCACGAAGGTGCCCGTCGCACGCCGATCTTTCGCTCATCAGGCCTCTGCTTTCTTCAACACATACCCGATGCGCGGAAAGTGCACATGCACCGTGCCCGTGCGCTCGCTGCTGCGCTCCAGCGTGTAGTGCGTGCGCGTGGCGGCCACCAGCGTGCCCGCCGTCTCCTCGAGGCCGAAGCTCTCGGCGCGGATGGTGACGGCGCTGCCCAGCGCAATGCCGTGGTCGTCCTGGAAGGTGCTGTCGGTCAGCAGCGTGTGCGGCGTGGCGGCCTTGGCAACGGCAATGGCCTCGTCGCTGGAGAACTTCGACGAGGTGCCGTGGCCGATCGCGGCCATGCGGTCCATCCAGTCGAGCACCGCGGGCGTCAGATCGAGGATGCCCTTCACCGCCTCGATGCGGCGCGTGTACCACAGCGGGTGGTAGGCCGAGAAGTCGGCGATGCACGGCACTTCGCCCAGCAGGAAGGGCTTGTCGTCGAGCATGTCCGACAGGCGGCGCAGGTACGACTTGTAGGCGCCGGTGGCGTCGGCCGGGCGCAGGCGCGTCATGTTGCCGGCGCTCATCTTGCCGCGGTCTTCGCCGAAGGCCTTGATGGCTTCGGGCGGCGCCTTGGCGAACACCTCGGCGGCGCCCTTGGGCTGCAGGCTCCAGGCCATCGCGGCCCAGAACAGCGAGGTGTCGGCCCACTGCGCGAGGATGCGCGACATGCCTTTTTCGGGCTGCGGGTAGAGCGTGGGCTCGGGCTGCAGGTGCTCCAGCACGTCGGCGATGAGCGCACTGTCGCAGTACATGTCGGCGCCGATCTGCAGGAACGGCGTCTTGCGGTAGCCGCCCGTGAGCACCTCCACGTCGGGCTTGGGCATGATTGGCGGAATGAAGACCGACTTCCACGGCAGCTTCTTCGCGCCGAGGATCGTGCGCACCTTTTCCGAGAACGGCGAGGTGGTGTAGTGGTGAAGGATGAGGTCGGCCATGGTGTCTTTCGTGGAGGTGTTCTTGTCGGGGCTCAGCGCGGCTGCGCCCGCTGGATGATCGAATCGAAATCGGTGCCCGCGCCCAGCGTGCCGAAGGCCTGGCCCCAGTCGCCGCCCAAGCGCGAGGCGCAGAAGGCATCGGCCACGGCGGCGGGCGCGGTCTGCACCAGCAAGGCGGCCTGCACGGCCAACGCCACGTCCTGCGCGAGGCGGCGTGCCTCGGTCTCGGAGGCCATGGCCTCGATGCGTGCGGGCAAGGCGTCGGCCAGGCGGTCGAGGGCGGCCTGCTGGCCGCGCGCGGGGGCCAGCTCGTGCGCCAGCGCGGCCACGGCGTCGCCCTTGCGCAGGCCGCGCAGCAGGTCGAGCGCCATGATGTTGCCGGCGCCTTCCCAGATGGAGTTGAGCGGCATCTCGCGGTAGATGCGCGCGAGGATGCCCTCGCCGCCCTCTTCCACGTAGCCGTTGCCGCCCAGGCACTCCATGGCCTCCTGCGCGAAGTGGCTGCCGCGCTTGCAGATCCAGAACTTGGCGACCGGCGTGAGCAGGCGTGCCATCAGGTTCTCGTGTGCGTCGCTTTGCTGGTCGAAAGCGCGGGCCAGACGAATGGCCAAGGCGGTGGCGGCTTCGCTTTCGAGCGCGAGGTCGGCTAGCACGTTCTTCATGAGCGGCTGTTCGACCAGCGGCTTGCCGAAGGCCTGGCGCTGCGCCGTGTGGTTCAGCGCGATGCCCAGGGCCTGGCGCATGAGGCCGCTGGTGCCGAGCGAGCAGTCGAGCCGCGTCATCGTGCCCATCTCGAGGATCTGCGGAATGCCGCGGCCCTCCTCGCCCACGAGCCAGGCGCTGGCGCCATGGAACTCGACCTCGGAGCTGGCATTGGCCTTGTTGCCGAGCTTGTCCTTCAGCCGCTGGATGTGGATGGCGTTGCGCGTGCCATCGGGCAACACGCGCGGCAGGAAGAAGCACGACAGCCCGGCCGGCGCCTGCGCGAGGATGAGGAAGGCATCGCACATCGGCGCCGAGAAAAACCACTTGTGGCCGGTGATCGCGTAGCGCTCGCCCCAGGCGTCGCTGCCGTCGCGCACGGCCTGCGTGGTGTTGGCCCGCACGTCGGAGCCGCCCTGCTTCTCGGTCATGCCCATGCCCATGGTCACGCCGGGCTTGTCGTGCAGCGGCTTGAGCGCGGGGTCGTACCAGAGGCTGGCGAGCTTCGGGCCCCAGTCGGCATGCACGCCCGCGTTGCCGCGCAAGGCGGGCGTGACGGCGTAAGTCATCGAGATCGGGCACAGGATGGACGGCTCCAGCTCGGTGAAGAGCATGAAGCCCGCCGCGCGCAGCACGTGCGGCGAGGCGGATGTGCCGGTCCACGGCGTGCCGTGCAGGCCCGCGCCCACCGCGGCGGTCATCAGCGCGTGGTAGCTCGGATGGAACTCCACTTCGTCGATGCGACGGCCGAAGCGGTCGTGCGTGTGGAGTTCGGGCGTGTGGATGTTGGCCAGCCGCGCATGCGTCTGCATGGCGGCCGAGCCGAGGGTGGCGCCCAGCTCGTGCAGCTGCGTGGTCTGCAGCGCGGGCGCGTTGAACTTCAGCGCATCGCGCAGGGGGCGGTGGGTGTCGAAGAGGTTGTAGTCGACCAGCGGCGTGGGCTGGTTGAAGACCTCGTGCGTCGTGTCCATGACCGGCCTCCTTGCCGTGCGTTTCAGTGCATCAGATCAGCTTGACGAGTTGCTTGCCGAAATTCTTGCCCTTGAGCAAACCCAGGAAGGCCTCAGGGGCAGCTTCGATGCCCTGCGCAATCGACTCGCGCGGCTTGAGCTTGCCCGTGCCCACCAGCGTGCCGAGTTCGGTCAGCGCCTCGGGCCACACTTCCATGTGCTCGCTGACGATGAAGCCCTCGATCTTCAGGCGGTTGATGAGGATCAGCGCCGGGTTCGCCAGCGGCAGCGGCTGGCCGTCGTAGCCCGCGATCATTCCGCACAGCGCCACGCGCGCGAAGGCGTTGGTGCGCAGCAGCACGGCGTCGAAGATGTAGCCGCCGACGTTCTCGAAGTAGCCGTCGATGCCGTTCGGGCAGGCTTCCTTGAGCGCGGCGCTCATGGTCTTCACGTCGGGGTGCTGGCGGTAGTCGATGCAGGCGTCGAAGCCGAGCTCGTCGGTCACGTACTTGCACTTGTCGGGGCCGCCCGCGATGCCGACCACGCGGCAGCCGCGTGCCTTGGCCAGCGCGCCGAAGGCACTGCCCACGGCGCCGCTGGCCGCGGTGATGACCACGGTTTCACCGGCCTTGGGCGCGATGATCTTCACCAGGCCATACCAGGCCGTCACGCCGGGCATGCCCACGGCACCGAGGTAGTGCGACAGCGGCACGTGCGTGGTGTCGACCTTCTTCAGCGCGCCGGGCTGCGAGGCATCGACCACGCTGTACTCCTGCCAGCCGCCGAAGCCGACGACCTTGTCGCCCACGGCGAACTTGGGGTGCTTGCTCTCGACCACCTCGCCGACCGTGCCGCCCTGGAACACCTGGCCCACGGGTTGCGGCTGCGCGTAGCTCTTCGCGTCATTCATGCGCCCACGCATGTACGGATCGAGGCTCATGTAGTGGTGGCGCACCAGCACCTGGTTGTCGGCGAGCGCGGGCGTCTCGACAGTCACCAGCTTGAAGTTGCTGGCCGTGGCTTCGCCCTCGGGGCGGTTGTCGAGGTGGATCTGCTTGTTGGTGGGCATGAAAGTCTCCGGGGGAATGGGATGTCAGTCGGTGGATGGCGGGCGCATCGCGTTGGCGCTCGCAGGGCCGGTCGGCAGCCGGCGCTTCACGTACTTGAAGGTGCCGGTGGCATGGGCGCACACGCGCTCCTGCTCGTCGTAGATCTTGGCCTCGGTGAAGGCCAGCGTCGCGGTGCGATGCAGCAGCGTGCCGCGTGCGTGCAGCGGGCCGACCGACGGTTGCATGAAGCTGGTCTTCATCTCGATGGTGACCACGCCGGTCTCGGGCGCCACGCTGCGCGCAGCGGCCGCCATGGCGATGTCGAGCAGCGTCATGCAGGCGCCGCCGTGCGTCACGTCGAAGGTGTTCAGGTGCTCGGGCTTGGCGGTGTAGATGATCTCGGACTGGCCGTCCTCGAACTTCGTGAGCTCGAAGCCGAGGTGGCGGGCGAACGGAATCTGGCTCGTGTACGAGCGGATGTTGATGTCGCTGGATTTTTCAGGCGAATCGGACATGTCAGGCCGCACCCAGCACCACGCTCACGCCGCCATCGACCGCGACCCACTGGCCGGTGATGTGCTTGCCGGCATCGCTCGCGTACAGCAGCGTCAGGCCCTTCAGGTCTTCGTCGTCGCCCAGGCGGCCCAGTGGTGCCGAGGCGGCCATGTGCTCTTCGCCCAGCGTCTTGATCAGGCCGGCGGCCATCTTCGTCATGAAGAAGCCCGGGCAGATCGCGTTGACGTTGATGTTGTACTTGCCCCATTCGGCGGCCAGCGTCTTCGTGAAGCCGATCACCGCGGTCTTCGAGGTGTTGTAGGCCAGCGTCTGCATGCCGGGCGGGTTGCCGTTCAGGCCCGCGATCGAGGCGATGTTGATGATGCGACCGCGCTTCTTCGGGATCATGTAGCCGTTGGCAACCTGCTGCGCGAGGATGAAATAGCCGCGCACGTTGAGGTTCATCACCTTGTCCCAGGCCTCGACCGGGTGGCTCTCGGCCGGCGAACCCCAGCTGGCGCCGGCGTTGTTGATGAGGATGTCGACGCCGCCCATGCGCTGCAGGGTCTCGTCAGCCAGGCGGCGGGTGTCTTCTTCCTTGGAGCAGTCGGCGGCGATCCAGCGCGCGTCGATGCCGGCGGCCTGCAGCTCGGCGGCGGCCTGTTCCAGGTCGTCGGCCTTGCGCGAGCTCAGCATGATCTTCGCGCCGGCTTCGCCCAGCGCATGGGCCATCTGCAGGCCCAGGCCGCGCGAGCCGCCGGTGATGAGCGCCGTCTGACCTGTGAGGTCGAACAGCTGTTGGGTGGTGCGGGGCTTCGTCATGTCGGTGTCTCCAGTGTGGATGATGAAAGAAGAGGGTTGCGTTGGCGCTGGAGGCGGTGGCTTCGGGCCGTCAGGACGCGGTGTCGTCCGCCTCGACGGCGGCGGCCTTGCCGGCGGCCACGGCTTTTTTCAGCCGGCGCCAGTCGGCCTCGTTCACGTCGGCATAGCCTTCGGCGAAATCGGCGAGCGCTGTGTTGAAGCTCCTGGAACGCCCCAGGTAGCCGTCGATGGCCCAGGCGTCGCCGCCCTTGGCATGCGCGCGGGCCAGGCTGTAGCCGCAGGCTTCGGCGAACTCAAGCAGGTCGACCGGCTTGAAGTCCTCCAGCTTGTAGGAAGCCTTCATGTCGCGCAGCTGCCGCACGTAGAAGCCGCGCCCGCCCGGTCCCTGGGCCCAGCCCAGGAAGACGTCGCTGGCGGCCTGTGCCAGCCGCTGGCCCTGCACCACGCGCTGGCCCGGCGACGCCGTGTCCGGTGCCGCGCCCAGCGGGGCTTCGAGCACCGACTCGCTGGCCTCCTTGCACTGCAGGAACAGCGGGTGCGCGCGGTCGGCCACGAGCAGCAGCAGGAAGCAGCGTCGGCCGACCGAGCCGACGCCGGGCGTGAGCACCGCGACGTCGTGCAGCTCGTAGCGGTCGAACAGCCGCTGGCGCTCGGGCGGCAGGCTGGCGCGGTACTGCGCCAGGAAGGCCGGCAGCCCGGCGCGGAAACGCTTGATTTCCCGCGCGGTCGCGCGGGCGTCGTGGTACACGAACGGCGGCTGGTCGCGGATCATGAGGCGGCCGTCGACCGTCTCGGTCGCGCTGTCGGCGAACACGCGCGAGGTGCTGCGGCGCGCCTTCTTGATGACCGCGAGCTCGGTCGCGTCTTCGGCGCCGAGCTTCAGCAGGGTTTGCGACGTGAGCCGCGCGTACCAGGCCTCCAACGTGTCCATGCGCGCGAAGGCCCGCATGCGGTCGCGGTAGGCCTCGGCCAGCTGCTGCACGGCCTCGCGCCCGATGCGCGGCTTGAAACCCCGGTCGCGCGCGGCCACCACGAACGAGGTGGCCAGCCGGCGCACGTCCCAGTCGAAGGGCCCTTGCAGGGTTTCGTCGAAATCGTTGATGTCGAAGACCAGCGCCCGCTCGGGGCTGGCAAAGAAGCCGAAGTTCGCGAGGTGCGCATCGCCGCACAGCTGCGTCGCGATGCCGCTGTGCGGGAGCCTGGCGAGGTCGTTCGCCATCAGGCTGGCGGCGCCGCGGTAGAACGTGAAGGGGCTGACCAGCATGCGGCCGTGGCGCACCGGCACCAGCTCGGGCACGCGGCCGCGGTTGGACGCCTTCAGCCAGCCGAGCGGATCGCGGTCGGTGGCGTCGGGCCGGGGCACCTGCGCCCACTGGCCAAGCGCACAGCGCTGGCGCTGCGCACGGCCGAACGCCCTCCGCTCGGCCGGCGAGGCCGTGGCGTCGGGCGCGTGGGGTTCAGAGCTCATAGTCCATGCACTGGCGGGCTTCGCGCACGGCGCCGATGAAGGGCTTGAGCGCCACGTGCTGCGGGTGGTCCGCATAGGCCGCCAGCGCGGCGGCGTCGGTGAATTCCGAGTTGAGGATCAGGTCGTAGGTGGCCTCGAGCCCGGGCTGGGCAATGACCACCTCGAAACGGTGCGTGCCGGGCGAGAGCTTGGCGCAGGCGTCGAGCAGCGCCTTGGCTTTGAGCAGGTTGGTCGCCTTGTCGGCGCCCTCGGCGTGCTCCTTGAACTTCCACATCACGATGTGCTTGAGCATGGTCGGTCCTTGCCTTGTTCTTACTTGAGCCGCGAACGCACGTAGATGAGCACGACGCCCACCGCGGCGACCACGACGCCGGGCACGGCCATCGACCAGCCCAGCGTGGGCTCGGTGCGGCCCGTGGCGATGCCCAGGATCACGAGGAACAGGCCGCCGTAGATCAGGATCCAGATCCACTTCTCGAGCCGCGCATGCGGCTTGGGTGGTTTCGGCGGTTGGGCGGCGGGCGGGGGTGAGTTCGGGGCGGCGTTGGCCATTGTCAGAAAGCGTCCTCGGGCAAAGCGGTACAGGTCGGGTCACGGGTTTCGACCACCTGGAGCCAGGCACCGATTTTCGGCAGCTCGTAGTGGAAGAAATAGTCCGTGGCGCCGATCTTGCCAGCTGTTACCGCCCTCGCCTTCTGTGCGTCGATTTCCAGGGCCCGCAGCGCCACGTCGAGCCAGATCCAGGCCAGCACCGTGTGGCCGAAGGCCTGCATGTAGGGCACGGCGTTGGCCAGCGCGTCGGCCGGGTCGCCGGTGGACCAGGCGGCCTCCGTGGCGCTGCCGATGTGCTGCAGCGCGGCGCCCAGCGCCTTGGCGTGTGGCGCCAGCGCGGGCACCTTGGCCGCGCGACCGATGGTCTCGGTGATGCGCCCGGCCAGCAGCTGCAGGCCACGGCCCTTTTCCATCAGCACCTTGCGGCCCAGCAGGTCGGCCGCCTGGATGCCGTGCGTGCCCTCGTGGATCATGTTAAGGCGGTTGTCGCGCCAGTACTGCTCCACCGGGAAGTCGCGCGTGTAGCCGTAGCCGCCGTGCACCTGGATCGCCAGCGAATTGGCTTCCAGGCACCATTCGCTGGGCCAGCTCTTGGCGATGGGCGTGAGCACCTCCAGCAGCAGGCGGGCGTCGTCGGCCTGCGCGGCGTCGCCGGTCTTCTGCGTGTCGACCAGGCGCGCGCAGTACAGCTCCAGCGCCAGTGCGCCTTCGCAGTACGCCTTCTGGGCGAGCAGCATGCGGCGCACGTCGGCGTGCTCGATGATGCGCACCTGCGGCGCGGCCGAGTCCTTGGCCACGGCGGCGCCGGCGGCTTCGGGCTTCTTCACCAGCCGGCCCTGCGGGCGGCTCTTGGCGTAGTCGAGCGAGGCGTAGTAGCCGGCCATGCCGAGCATGGTGGCGGCGGTGCCGACGCCGATGCGGGCCTCGTTCATCATGTGGAACATGCAGTGCAGGCCCTTGCCGGGCGCGCCGACCAGGTAGCCCACCGCGCCGGCCTTGCCGCCGACCGGGTACTTGCCCTCGCCGAAGTTCAGCAGCGTGTTGGTGGTGCCGCGCCAGCCGAGCTTGTGGTTCAGGCCGGCCAGCGCCACGTCGTTGCGCTCGCCGGTGAGTTCGCCCTGCGTGTCCACCATGCGCTTGGGCACGATGAACAGCGAAATGCCGCGCGTGCCCGGAATGAGCTTGCCGTTCTCGTCGGGGATCTTGGCCAGCACGATGTGCACGATGTTCTCGGTCAGCTCATGGTCGCCCGCCGAGATCCACATCTTGTTGCCCGTGAGCCGATAGCGAGGGCCCAGCGGGTCGTCCTGATAGTCGGCGCCGTCGGGCACGGCGCGCGTGGCCACGTCGCTCAGCGACGAGCCGGCCTGGGGCTCCGACAGGCACATGGTGCCCGCCCAGCGGCCCGAGAATTCGTTCTTGGCGAACACCTCTTTCTGCATCTCGGTGCCGTGCACCATGAGCAGGTTGGCGTTGCCGCTGGTGAGCATGTTCGAGCCGATGCTCACCGAGGCCATCGCGAAGAAGCTGTTGGCCGCGGCCTGCACCGTGTAGGGCAGCTGCATGCCGCCGATCTCGTAGTCCTGTGCGGCGCTCAACATGCCGGACTCGACGAAGGCCTTGTGCGCGTCGTGCGTGGCCTGCGGCAGGATGACTTTCTCGCCGTCGAAATGCGGCTCCTGCGTGTCGACGGTGCGGTTGAACGGCGCGTACTTTTCGCGCGCGATGCGCTCGCAGGTGTCGAGCACGGCGTCGAAGGTCTCGCGCGAGTGGTCGGCAAAACGCTCGCTCTGGTTGAGCTTCTCGGTGTCGAGCCAGTCGTAGAGCAGAAAGTCGAGGGTGGGACGCAGGCTCATGGTGATGTCTTCTTCAGGCTACGACTTCGCGGGCGACGAAGTCTTCTTCGGGGAATCGGGCAGCTTGGCGATGGTGCCCTGCGCCAGCGCGCAGAGCTTCTCGGTGCCGTCGTCGGCCACCGCCACCACCTCGCAGGTGCACACGGCCTGCGAGCTGCCGGTGTGCACGGCCCGGGCGCGCGCAATCAGCCGCTGGCCGATGGCGGGCCGCACGTAGTTGATCTTGAATTCGGAGGTCACGACCGGCACGCGCAAGGCGCTGCCGCCGGCAAAGGTCAGCGCGTTGTCGGCCATGTAGCTCACGATGCCGCCATGGGCGAAACCGTGCTGCTGCTTCAGCTGCGCGACGAGCGGCAGCTGAAGCTCGGCATGGCCCGGCGCGAGTGCGTGCAGCTCGGCGCCGATCAGCACGCTGAAGGGCTGCGCGGCCAGCACGCTGCGCCCGTAGGCCAGAACGGCTTCGGGCGAGACCTCCTGGTCATTGCCCAAGCCGGACATGGTTACAGGACCTCGAACACGCCCGCAGCGCCCATGCCGCCGCCGATGCACATCGTGACCACGACCTTCTTGGCGCCGCGGCGCTTGCCTTCGATGAGCGCGTGGCCCGTGAGGCGCTGGCCGCTCACGCCGTAGGGGTGGCCCACGGCGATGGCGCCGCCGTTGACGTTCAGGCGGTCGCCCGGAATGCCCAGCTTGTCGCGGCAGTAGATGACCTGCACGGCGAAGGCTTCGTTCAGCTCCCACAGGTCGATGTCGTTGACCGTGAGACCCAGGCGCTTGAGCACCTTGGGAATGGCGAAGACCGGGCCGATGCCCATTTCGTCGGGCTCGCAGCCGGCCACGGCGAAGCCGAGGAAACGGCCCAGGGGCTTCAGGCCCTTCTGCTGGGCGTACTTCTCGTCGACCACCACGCAGGCGCCGCCGCCGTCCGAGAACTGGCTGGCGTTGCCGGCCGAGATCAGGCCGCCGGGCATGGCCGAGCGGATGCCGCTGATGCCTTCCTTGGTGGTGCCGGGACGGATGCCTTCGTCGTTCTCGATCGTGACTTCCTTGGTGCGCAGGCCCATCACGGGATCGGCCACGCCGGCCAGCACGGTGATGGGGGCGATTTCAGCCTTGAAGAGGCCGGCTTCGAGCGCGGCGGTGGCGCGCTGCTGGCTCTGTGCGCCGTACTCGTCCATGGCGTCGCGGCCGATGTTGTAGCGCTTGGCGACCTGCTCGGCGGTCTGCAGCATGTTCCAGTAGATCTCGGGCTTGTGCTTCACGAGCCACGGGTCGGCCAGCATGTGCGTGTTGGCTTCGTTCTGCACGCACGAGATGCTCTCGACGCCGCCGGCCACGTACACGTCGCCCTCGCCCGCGATGATGCGCTGGGCGGCGGTGGCGATGGTCTGCAGGCCCGACGAGCAGAAGCGGTTGATGGTCATGCCCGAGGTGGTGACCGGCAGGCCGGCGCGCAGGGCGATCTGGCGCGCGATGTTGGAGCCGGTGGCGCCTTCAGGCGTGGCGCAACCCATGATGACGTCGTCGACCGAGGCCGGATCGATGCCGGCGCGCTGCACCGCGTGCTGCACGGCATGGCCGCCCAGCGTGGCGCCGTGGGTCATGTTGAAGGCACCCTTCCAGCTCTTCGCGAGCGGCGTGCGGGCGGTGGAAACGATGACGGCGCTGGTCATGGTGAGGTCCTTTGAAGATGGAAGGGAAAAGAGGGAAAAGACGGGGTCGTCATTGCGCCGGCGCGGCCGCGTGGGTGTTGCGCAGGAGCTGGTGGTAAAAGCTGATCATCTCGCCGTAGTTCGAGATGGCCAGGCGTTCGTTGTTGCCATGGAAGCGCGCCAAGTCTTCGCTCTTCACGCGGAACGGCGAGAAGCGAAAGACAGCGTCGCTCACGAGGCTGAAGTGGCGCGAATCGGTGGCGGCGGTCATGAGGCCGGGCGCCACCACGGCATCGGGGAAGCTCTGGCGCACGGCCTGCTGGATCGCGCGGTAGCCGGGGCTGTCGGTCGGCGACACGGGCGACGGCTCCGAGTTGCCGGGGTACTGCTTGATCTTGATGTCGTCGTCGCCCAGCGCCTTGCGCAGGTGCGCCTCGACGCTGGCGAGCGTGTCGCCGGGCAGCACGCGGAAGTTGACGGCGGCCTCGGCACGGCCGGGCAGCACGTTGTCCTTGTTGCCGGCACGCACGATGGTCAGCGCGGTGGTGGTGCGCAGCATGGCATTGCTGCTCGGGCTCTTCTCGAGCTGGCCGCGCACCAGCGGCTCGGTGAGCCACAGGTTCGACAGCATGACGCGGTTGACGCCGCCCATCTCGGGTGCGAGCGCGCCGAACATCTGGCCGGCCACGCCCTGGATGCCGCCGGGCATCGGCGACGCTTCGAGCCGCGCGAGCGCGGCGCTCATGCGGCCGATGGCGCTTTTTTGCGGCGGCATCGACGAGTGGCCGGGCGCGGTATCGAGCGAGAGGAAGAAGGTGCCGTAGCCCTTCTCCGCCAGGCCGATGAGCGCCGCGGGCTTGCTCAGGCCGGGCAGCACGCCGTCGAGCACGAGCAGGCCTTCGTCGAGCACCCAATCGAGGCGCACGTTGCGCGACTTGAGCAGTTCGGCGATGGGCTGCGCGCCGCGCAGGCCGCTCACCTCTTCGTCGTCGCCCATCACGAGGTAGACCGTCTGCTTGGGCTGGAAGCCGCTGCCGATGAGCAGCTCGATGGCTTCCATCTGCGCAAACAGGTTGCCCTTGTTGTCGAGCGTGCCGCGGCCCCAGACGAAGCCGTCCTTGATCTCGCCCGCAAAGGGATCGAGCGACCAGGCTTTTTCGGTGCCGGGCGCGATGGGCACCATGTCCTGGTGCGCCATGAGCGCGATCGGCTTGGCCTGCGCGTCGGTGCCGGTCCAGGTGTAGAGCAAGGCCTTCTGGCCCACCACTTCCTTCTTGAGGGTGGCGTGGACCTTCGGGTACTGCTGCGCCAGGTAGGCGTGCAGCTTGTCGAACTCGGCCAGGTTGGCGGCCGCGTCCTCCAGGCTCGACACCGTGCGGATCGGGATCGCGCCGGCCAGCCGCTTCGCAGCCGCCTGCAGGTCGATCTCGAGCTTCGGTGCGGGGGCCACCGCGAGCTGCTGCGATGGCGTGGTCCAGGTCTTGACCGCCACGGCCGCCACCAGTGCCAGGAGCACCAGCAGCAGCCCGAGGAAGATGCGTTTCAACATGGGCGGTCTTGATCCCGGTTCAGGCTCAGCTGAAGGACTTGCCTTCGGCCACCAGCTTCTGGATCAGCGGTGCGGGCTGCCAGAACTCGGCGTCGTCGCGCGGGTTCTGCGCAAAGCGCTTCATCGTCTCGGCCACGTTGTACAGGCCGACCTGCGAGGCGTAGTGCATCGGGCCACCGCGGTAGATCGGGAAGCCGTAGCCGGTGAGGTACACCATGTCGATGTCGCCCGACTTGGAGGCAATGCCGTCTTCCAGGATGTGCGCGCCTTCGTTGACGAGGGCGAACACCAGGCGCTGCACGATTTCCGTGTCGGAGATCTTGCGCGGCGTGATGCCCAGTTCCTTGCGGTGGTCCTCGATCATCTTGTTGACGAGTTCCGACGGAATGGCGTCGCGCTTGCCGGCCTGGTAGTCGTACCACCCTGCCCCGGTCTTCTGGCCGAAGCGGCCCAGTTCGCACAGCTTGTCGGCCGTGCGGCTGTACTTCATGTCGGCGCGCTCGACGGCGCGGCGCTTGCGAATGGCCCAGCCGATGTCGTTGCCGGCCAGGTCGCCCATGCGGAACGGGCCCATGGCGAAGCCGAACTTCTCGATGGCCTTGTCGACCTGCTGCGGCGTGGCGCCTTCGTCCAGCAGGAAGCCGGCCTGGCGGCTGTACTGCTCGATCATGCGGTTGCCGATGAAGCCGTCGCACACGCCCGACACCACGGAGGTCTTCTTGATCTTCTTGCCGATGGCCATCACGGTGGCCAGCACGTCCTTGGACGTGGCCTTGCCGCGCACCACTTCGAGCAGCTTCATCACGTTGGCCGGGCTGAAGAAGTGCATGCCGACCACGTCTTGCGGACGGTCGGTGAACGAGGCGATCTTGTCGACGTCGAGCGTCGAGGTGTTCGAGGCCAGGATGGCGCCCTTCTTGGCGACGCGATCGAGTTCCTTGAAGACCTTTTCCTTGACGCCGATTTCTTCGAACACCGCCTCGATGATGAGGTCGGCGTCCTTGAGGTCGTCGTAGCTCAGCGTGGTGCTCAGAAGCGCCATGCGCTGCTCATACTTGTCCTGCTTGAGCTTGCCCTTCTTGACCTGGGCTTCGTAGTTCTTCTTGATGGTGGCAATGCCGCGGTCGAGCGCCTCTTGCTTCATCTCGAGGATCTTGACGGGGATGCCCGCGTTCAGGAAGTTCATCGAGATGCCGCCGCCCATGGTGCCGGCGCCGATCACGCCCACGGCCTTGATGTCGCGCTTGGGCGTGTCTTCGGGCACGTCGGGAATCTTGCTCGCGGCGCGCTCGGCCATGAACAGGTGGCGCAGGGCCAGCGATTCGGGCGTGAACATCAGCGCGGTGAACAGACGCCGCTCTTCGGCCATGCCGTCGTCGAACTTCATCTTGGTCGCGGCCTGCACGGCGTCGACGCACTTCAGCGGCGCGGGGTAGTTCTTCGACATGCCGCCGACCATGTTCTTGGCGAACTGGAAGTAGGCATCGCCTTGCGGGTGCTTGCACGGCAGGTTGCGCACCAGCGGCAGCTCGCCGCCCTTGGCAGCGACCGACTTGGCGAACTCGACGGCTTCGTCGAACACCGACTCGGCCGAGGCGGCCAGCTTGTCGAACAGCTTCTGGCCCGGCAGGCTGGCGAGCAGTTCGCTCTTCACGGGCTCGCCGCTGACGATCATGTTCAGGGCGGTTTCCACGCCGATCACGCGCGGCAGGCGCTGCGTGCCACCGGCGCCCGGCAGCAGGCCGAGCTTGACTTCAGGCAGTGCCACGCTGGTGCCCGGTGCGGCCACGCGGTAGTGGCAGCCCAGGGCCAGCTCGAGGCCGCCGCCCATGCACACGGAATGGATGGCTGCAACGATGGGCTTGGGAGAGGCTTCGAGCGAGAGGATCACGCTCAGCAGGTTGGGCTCCTGCAGCGCCTTGGGCGTGCCGAATTCCTTGATGTCCGCACCACCCGAGAACGCCTTGCCGGCGCCGGTGATGACGATGGCCTTGACGGCGCTGTCGGCATTGGCCTTGGACAGGCCGTCGGTGATGCCGATGCGTGTCGAGAAGCCGAGACCGTTGACCGGCGGGTTGGTCAGGGTGATCACGGCGACATCGCCGAGCACTTTGTATTCAGCCGTCATGCTGCGTTCCTTGGTGTGTGAAGAAAAAGAAGAAAAAGCACGAGTGTTCTTTTTCGAAGATTCTAGGCGTTTTGCGTGGCCGAACAATGGCACGCAGTCGCTGTCGGGACAAGGGCCTCAAGAGAGAGCCGGACTTTCCAGGAACACCGCGGAACCGGCTTTGCCGGGCCGCAGGTGTTGCCCCCTGCAAGGGGGTTGGCGTAGCGACACGAAGTGCGCGAAGCCTGGGGTTTGCCTAAACCTCCAGCCACTCCCTGCGGGTGGTGCCGTCGGCGCGCAGGCTGTCGGGCGTCCCGTCGAACACGATGCTGCCGTGGCCCATGACGAGCGCGCGGTCGGAAATCTGCATCGCGATGGTGAGCTTCTGCTCGATGAGGAGCACCGAAATGCCCTTGTCCTTCAGTGTGCGCAGGTACTGCCCCACCAGCTCGACGATCTTGGGCGCGAGGCCTTCGGTCGGCTCGTCGATGATGATCAGGTCGGGGTCGCCCATGAGCGTGCGGCACAGCGTGAGCATCTGCTGCTCGCCGCCCGACAGCACGCCGGCCTCGGTGTGCTGGCGCTCCTTCAGGCGCGGGAACATGCCGTACATGTCGTCGAACGACCAGCGGCTGCCCTTGCCCGAGCCCTTCTGCCCCAGGAGCAGGTTCTGGTGCACCGTGAGCTTGGGGAAGATGTCGCGGTTCTCGGGCACGTAGCCGATGCCCATGTGCGCGATCTCATAGGCCTTGCGACGCAGGATGTCGCCGCCCTTCCACTGCAGCGTGCCCTCGGCATGCACCAGGCCCATGATGGCCTTGGCCGTGGTCGAACGGCCCGAACCGTTGCGACCCAGCAGGGCCACGATCTCGCCCGGGCGGACGTCGAAGGAAACGCCATGCAGCACATGGCTCTTGCCGTAGTAGGCGTGGATGTCGTGAAGCTTCAGCATGTCAGTGTCCCGCCCCTTGCGCGTCGGCAACCGACGAACCCAGATACGCCTCCTGCACGCGTGCATTGGCGCGCACGGCAGCCGGCGTGTCGAAGGCGATGACTTCGCCGTAGACCACCACGGCGATCTTGTCGGCCAGCCCGAAGACCACGCCCATGTCGTGCTCCACCGTCAACAGCGTCTTGCCGACGGTGACGTGCTTGATGAGCGAGATGAAGTGCGAGGTCTCGGTCTTGCTCATGCCGGCCGTGGGCTCGTCCAGCAGGATCACGCCGGCGCCGCCGGCGATGGTCACGCCGATCTCGAGCGCGCGCTGCTCGGCATAGGTGAGGTTCACCGCATGCACGTCGCGCTTGCGCTCCAGGCCGATCTGCTTGATGAGCTCTTCGGTGCGTGCGTTGGCGTCGTCCAGGTTCGAGAGAAAGCGCAGGAACGTGTACTTGTAGCCCAGGCTCCACAGCACGCCGCAGCGCAGGTTCTCGAAGACGCTGAGCTTCGGGAAGATGTTGGTGATCTGGAAGCTGCGCGACAGCCCCAGGCGGTTGATTTCATAGGGCTTCTTGCCGTCGATGCGCTGCCCGTTGAGCAGCACCTCGCCGCTGGTGGGCGTGAGCCGCCCGCTGATCAGGTTGAACAGCGTCGACTTGCCCGCGCCGTTCGGCCCGATCACGGCGATGCGTTCGCCGGCCTTCACCGCCAGGTCCACGCCGCGGATGATTTCGGTCTTGCCGAAATTCTTGCGCAGCGCCTTCAGTTCCAATGCGTATTGCGCGCTCATTTACGCCGCCTCCCGACGTTTGATTTCTGCTTCGATCTCTTCCTGCGCCTGGCCCCAGACCCGCACGAAGCGGCGCCGTGCCACCTCGAGCAGGCCCAGGCCGACGGCCAGGATCGCGATGGCGCCCAGCCAGCTGGTCACGCCCGCCGTGTTCAGCATGGTGCCGAAGAACTTCAGATCCGGGCCCATCGCCGCGTTGAGCTGGATGTGATAGATCATCTCGATCAGCGCGGCAGCGCCGACCACCACCGGCACCAGGGCCACAGCGAGCGCGGCATACAGGCCCCAGAAGCGGTTGAACTTGCCGAACTTGGCCACACGCAGGTTCATCATGACCAGGCTGGCGATGCCGCCGGGGGCGAACATCACCATGAACACGAACACCAGGCCGAAGTACAGCTGCCAGGCCTTCGACAGTTCGGACAGCAGGATCGAGGCGAACACCAGCAGCACCGCGCCGATGATCGGGCCGAAGAAGAACACCGCGCCACCCAGGAAGGTGAACAGCAGGTAGCCGCCCGAGCGGATGGCGTTCAGGCTGTCGGCCGCGTTCACGATCTCGAAGTTGATCGAGGCCAGGCCGCCGCCGATGCCGGCGAAGAAGCCCGCGATGATGAACGCGAAGTAGCGCACGCGCTGCGTGTTGTAGCCGATGAACTCGACGCGCTCCGGGTTGTCGCGCACCGCGTTCAGCATGCGGCCCAGCGGCGTGCCCGTGAAGGCATACATCAGGGCGGTGCACACGAAGCAGTACGCGGCGATCAGGTAGTACACCTGGATCTGCGGGCCGAAGGTGAAGCCGAAGAAGCTCGGGCCGTACACGCGGTCGGTGGTGATGCCGCCCTCGCCGCCGAAGAAGCTGGGGAACATCAGCGCCATCGAGGCCACGAGCTCGCCGATGCCCATGGTGATCATGGCGAAGGTGGTGCCCGACTTCTTGGTGGTCACGAAGCCCAGCAGGATGGCGAAGAACATCCCCGCCAGACCGCCGACGAGCGGAATGAGCACCAGCGGAATCGTCGGGCCGCCCTTGGTCGCCATGTTCATCGCGTGGATGGCGATGAACGAGCCCAGGCCGGTGTACACGGCATGGCCGAAGCTCAGCATGCCGCCCTGCCCCAGCAGGATGTTGTAGCTCAGGCAGATGATGATCAGGTAGCCCATCTGCGAGAGCATCGTCAGCGCCAGACTGCTCTTGAACAGCATCGGCGAGATGATCAGCACCAGGGCGAACAGCGCCCAGACCAGGTAGCGCCCGATGTTCCAGGGCTTGAAGCGGTAGTACCGCGTCGGGGTCGTCGGTGAAGTGGTGGTTGCGGTGGTCATGGTGTCAGTCCTCCCGGGTGCCCAGAAGACCCTTCGGGCGGAAGATGAGGATCAGCACGAGGAACAGGTACGGCAGGATCGGTGCGACCTGCGAGATGGTGAGCTTGAGCAGTTCGTAGCCGAAGGTCTGGTCGCTCACGGCCACGCCCAGGGCCTGCAGCGCGGTGGCCAGCGAGTGGTCCAGCGCCACGGCGAAGGTCTGGATGATGCCGATCAGCAGCGACGCCAGGAAGGCGCCGGCCAGCGAGCCCATGCCGCCGACCACCACCACCACGAAGATGATGGTGCCGACCGAGCCGGCCATGGCCGGCTCCGTGACGTAGGTGTTGCCGCCGATCACGCCCGCCAGGCCGGCCAGCGCGGCGCCGCCGCCGAACACCAGCATGAACACGCGCGGCACGTTGTGGCCCAGCGCCTCGACCATGTCGGGGTGCTTCAGCGCCGCCTGGATCACCAGGCCGATGCGGGTGCGCGTGAGCAGCAACCACACGGACACCAGCATGAGCATCGCCACCAGCATGATGAACGAGCGCGACTTGGGGAACTGCGTTCCGTACAGCGAGAACAGCGGGCCCTGCAGCGCCTCGGGCAGGCCGTAGGGCACCGTGGAGCGGCCCCAGACCAGCTGGACCAGCTCGAGGATGAGGTACGAAAGACCGAAGGTCACCAGCAGCTCGGGCACGTGGCCGAACTTGTGGACCCGGCGCAGGCTGTAGCGTTCGAAGGCCGCGCCCAATGCACCCACCAGCAGCGGCGAGAGAAAGAGCGCGGGCCAGAAGCCGACGATGCCTGACAGGGTGTAGGCGAAATAGGCGCCCAGCATGTAGAAGCTGGCGTGTGCAAAGTTGAGCACACCCATCATGCTGAAGATCAGCGTAAGGCCAGAGCTCAGCATGAACAACAGCAGGCCGTAGCTGACGCCGTTGAGCAGTGAGATGACGAAGAATTCGACGTTCATCGGTCTTCCGTGTCGGTTGAAAAAGAAAGAGGCCCGAGTGTTGAAGTCGGGCCTCGACCGGTCAGGGGGCGATCAGCAGGCGATCAGGAGGCGCCGCCGGGTCGCTTCATCTGGCACGAGGTGGGCGTGCTCGAGACGTAGGGCTCGTAGTACTTGACCGGTGCCAGCGTGTAGCCGGTGTTTTCCGGGCTGTACGGGCTCTTCGCGTCGGCCTTCTGCCAGCGCGTGATCCACAGGCCCTGCTGCAGCTGGTGGTCGGACTTGCGCATCTCGACGTCGCCGTTGAAGCTCTTGAACTTCATGCCTTCCATGGCGGCGGCCACCTTGACGGGGTCGGTCGACTTGGTGCGCACGAAGGCTTCGGCGAGCATCGCGTACACGGTGTACGGCGACGTCGTGTACAGGTCTTCGTTGAAGCGCTTCTTGAACTCGTTCATCATCGGCGCGATCGGGCCCGGCGCGTTGTAGTGGCTGTAGCCCACCATGTAGACCTTGCCGTCCGAGGCCGCGCCCATGGCGGTCGGCGTGCCGTTGGTCACGGCGTAATAGGTGTAGAACTTGACGTTCAGGCCTGCGTCGTTGGCCGACTTGATGAGCAGCGCCAGGTCGGAGCCCCAGTTGCCGGTGATGACGGTGTCGGCGCCCGAGGCCTTGATCTTGGCGATGTAGGGCGCGAAGTCGCGCACCTGGGCCAGCGGATGCAGGTCGTCGCCGACGATCTGCACATCGGGGCGCTTGGTCTTGAGGTTGTCCTTGGCGTACTTGGCGACCTGCTGGCCGTGCGAGTAGTTCTGGTTGATCAGGTACACCTTCTTGATGTCGGCCTGGTCCTTCATGAAGGTGGTCAGGGCTTCCATCTTCATGGAGGTGTCGGCATCGAGGCGGAAGTGCCAGTAGCTGCACTTGCTGTTGGTCAGGTCGGGATCGACGGCCGCGTAGTTGAAGTACACGACTTCCTTGCCCGGGTTGCGGGCGTTGTGCTTTTCGAGCGCGTCCATGATGGCCAGCGCCGGGCCGGAGCCGTTGCCCTGCACCACGTAGCGCGCGCCCTGGTCCATGGCCGAGCGCAGCGCGGCGGTGGTTTCCTGCGGGCTGAGCTTGTTGTCGATGCCGATGACCTCGAACTTCACGCCGGCCACGTTCTTCTTGTTGAATTCTTCGGCCAGGAACTGGAAGGTCTTGAGCTGGTTGGTACCGACGGCCGCCATCAGGCCCGACAACGGGTCCAGCCACGCGATCTTGACGGTCTCACCCTTCTGGGCAAGGGCACCGGTGGCACTTGCCGCGAGCACGGCGGCGGTAGCGATCTTCAGAGCGAACTTCAATCTATATCTCCTGGTCAAACCGATATCAAAAACGCTGCACAAGCGTACAAGTCTTTGCCACCCCACCCCTCAGGGAATGCCCGTAAGGAAGGGGCTGCAAAGGCACGTATCTATCGCGCAGGCGACAGTGCATTTCCTTCTTTTGCTACCCGGCGGTAGGTATCTTCTACCGATGGGTAGGAAATGCGTTCACAAAGACGCCTAGGGGCGCTTCATCTGGCAGGTCGTGGGCGTGCTCGCCACATACGACTCGTAATACTTCACAGGGACGTTGGTGTAGCCGGTGTTCTCGGCGTCGTAGGGGTACTTGGCGCTGGCCTTCTCCCAGCGCGAGATGTACAGGCCCTGCTGCAGCTGGTGGTCGGCCTTGCGCATCTCGACCTCGCCGTTGAAGCTCTTGATCTTCATGCCTTCGAGCGCCGCGGCCACCTTGACGGGGTCGGTCGACTTGGTCTGCACGAAAGCGGCATCGAGCAATGCGAAGGTGTGATAGATCGAGGACTGCGTCAGGTCGTCGTTCATCTTCTTCTTGTAGCCGGTCAGCAGCCGCTGGATTTCGCCGCCCATGTTGTAGTGGGCATAGGCCACGGTGTAGACCTTGCCTGCCGAGGTGGCACCCATGGCCGTGGGCGTGCCGGCGCCCGGTGCGTAATACGTGAGGAACTTGACGTCCAGCCCCGAGTCATTCGCCGCCTTGATGAGCAGCGAGAGGTCGGAGCCCCAGTTGCCGGTGATGACCGTGTCGGCGCCCGAGGCCTTGATCTTGGCGATGTAGGGCGAGAAATCGCGCACCTGCGCGAGCGGGTGCAGGTCGTCGCCCACGATCTGGATGTCCGGGCGCTTGGTCTTGAGGTTGTCCTTGGCGAACTTGGAAACCTGCTGGCCGTGGGAGTAGTTCTGGCCCAGGATGTAGACCTTCTTGATGTCGGCCTGGTCCTTCATCCAGGTGGTCAGCGCTTCCATCTTCATGGAGGTGTCGGCATCGAGGCGGAAGTGCCAGTAGCTGCACTTGCTGTTGGTGAGGTCGGGATCGACCGCCGCATAGTTCAGGTACAGCAGTTCCTTGCCGGGATTGCGCGCATTGTTCTTCTCGACGGCGTCGATGATCGCGAGCGCCGGGCCCGAGCCGTTGCCCTGGGTGATGTAGCGCGCGCCCTGGTCCTGCGCCGAGCGCAGCGCCGCGGTGGTCTCCTGCGGGCTCAGCTTGTTGTCGATCGCGATGATCTCGAACTTCACGCCCGACGCATTCTTCTTGTTGAACTCGTCAGCCAGGTACTGGGTCGTCTTGAGCTGGTTGGTGCCCACGGCCGCCATCAGACCCGACAGCGGGTCCAGCCAGGCGATCTTGACGGTTTCGCCCTTCTGGGCGAACGACGCTGAAACACTCACCAACATGGCGCAGGCGGCCACTGACTTGATACCGAAGTGCATGAAGAGTCTCCTGGTTGAAAGGCGGGACGCCAGCGTACAAGCGCCCTTTTCTTCGCCGCACAGGGAATGCCCGGAAGGAAAGCCGCCGGGGCGGCCTTCCTATCGCGTGCGCGACAGTGCGGGTGGGCTTTGGCCGTGCTTCAGAGGCCCGGCAGCTTGTAGTCCTTGAGCAGTTCGCGAAGCTTGGTCTTGAGGATCTTGCCGGTGGCGCCGATCGGAATGGCCTCCACGAACACCACGTCGTCCGGGATCTGCCACTTGGCGGTCTTGCCCTCGTAGAACTTCAGCAGCTCCTCGCGGGTGACTTCGGCGCCGGGCTTCTTCACGACCGCGATGATCGGGCGCTCGTCCCACTTGGGGTGGAACACGCCGATGCAGGCCGCCATGGCGATGGCCGGGTGCGCGACGGCGATGTTCTCGATGTCGATGGAGCTGATCCACTCGCCGCCGGACTTGATCACGTCCTTGCTGCGGTCGGTGATCTGCAGGTAGCCCTCGGCGTCGATGGTGGCCACGTCGCCGGTGGGGAACCAGCCGCGGCCCGCGGCGTCGGCCACCAGCGGGTTGCCGCCCTCGCCCTTGTAGTACTCCTTGACGACCCAGGGGCCCTTGACCAACAGGTCGCCGTAGGCCTTGCCGTCCCAGGGCAGCTCGTCGCCGTTGCCGTCGACGATCTTCATGTCGACGCCGAAGATCGCCCGGCCCTGCTTCATGCGGATCTGCAGCTGCGCGTCGGCGGGCAGCGACAGGTGCTTGTTCTTCAGCGTGCACAGCGTGCCCAGCGGGCTCATCTCGGTCATGCCCCAGGCATGCAGCACCTCGACGTTGTAGTTCTCCTGGAACGCCGTGATCATGGCCGGCGGGCAGGCCGAACCACCGATGACGGTGCGGTTCAGCTTGCTGAACTTCAGGCCGTTGGTCTGCATGTGGCCTAGCATCATCTGCCACACGGTGGGTACGCCCGCCGCGAAGGTCACGCCTTCGGACTCGATGAGGTCGTACACCGACTTGCCGTCGAGCGACGGGCCCGGGAACACGAGCTTGCAGCCCACCAGCGCGGCCGAATACGGAATGCCCCAGGCGTTGACGTGGAACATCGGCACCACCGGCAGCACCGAGTCTTGCGCCGAGATGCGCATGACGTCGGGCAGCGCGGCAGCGTAGGCATGCAGCATGGTCGAGCGGTGGCTGTACAGCGCGGCCTTCGGGTTGCCCGTGGTGCCGCTCGTGTAGCACATGCTCGAGGCCGAGTTCTCGTCGAAGGTGGGCCAATCGTAGGTGGTGGACTGCGTGCCGATCCAGGCCTCGTAGCTCACGAGGTTGGGCACGCCGCTGTCGGCCGGCAGCTTGTCGGCATCACACAGTGCAACCCATTTCCGGATCGTGGGACAACGCGCATGCACCGCCTGCACCAGCGGCAGGAAGCTCAGGTCGAAGCACAGGATCTGGTCTTCGGCATGGTTGGCGATCCACGCGATCTGGTCGGGGTGCAGGCGCGGGTTGATGGTGTGCAGCACGCGGCCGCTGCCGCTCACGCCGTAGTACAGCTCCAGGTGGCGGTAGCCGTTCCAGGCCAGGGTGGCGATGCGGTCGCTGAACAGCAGTTGCTCGCCATCCAGCGCATTGGCCACCTGCCTGGCGCGCGATGCGATGTCGCTCCAGGTGCAACGGTGGATATCGCCCTCGACACGGCGCGAGACGATCTCGCCGTCGCCGTTGTGGCGCTCGACGAACTCGATCAGCGACGAGATCAAAAGCGGTTGGTCTTGCATCAAACCCAGCATCTACGGACTCCTATGTGAAATGACTTCAAAAAGCGTTGCGAACGAGAGATTCACGCAAGCTTCGGCCACTTGCACAATGACACAAACCCGCACTGCATGATTGAACGAAGCGGCTCTTCAAGGGACGTTCAGCGGCGTGATCTTTGCCGCCGTTGGCGTGGCATCCAGCAGCATCTGCGAAGGCCACGTTCCCCAGGTTGCACCGAGTTCGAGCGTGTTCGGATCGCCGTTGCGCATGAAGGCGCCGACGCTGGCCATGACAGCCTTCGACAGCGCCACGCGCCCCTTCTCGTTGGCTTTGCCGCCCATCACGTTGCTGAGCAGCGAACCCTCGAAGTTGCCGAACACGAACGGCAGGTCGAAGGCGTGCGCGGCGCCGTACACGTCGTTCCACGGCGCGGCCTCCTGCGACCAGTCGAGGCGGTAGTGCCAGATGTTCGACTGGCGCGTCTTCATGGTGTTGAGCAGGTTGTCGCGGTTGGCGCCGAACAGGCCCTTCGTGACGATGTCGGTCGCTGCGTTGTAGCCCGTGCCGGGAGTACCTACCGGAAGGTAGGATGCGTCGATGATTTCGTTCACCGTGAGCGTGGGGGCGGCGTCCGGATTGAAGTTGAACATCATCGAGAAGCGCTCGTCGTCCTTGACGATCCAGCCCGCCTTCAGGCCCGGGATGCCCAGCGATCCCAGCAGCGACGCAAAGAGCTTGCCTTCGTCGCGCGTGTTGCCCGCGAGCATGGGCACCTTGACGTACTTGTCGGCCGCGATGGCGCCGATCGGGTCCGCCGGCAACACCGTGCCATCGGGAATCGGCGCCACGTTGCCCTGCCCGGCTGCCGTGACCTTGGTCAGCAGCGCCCCACCCTCTTGCGCACGCAGGTACTCGGCGATCTGCGCCGGCGAGCGCGTGCCGATGTACACCTTGGCCGCCGCTTCATCGGCCACGGTGCCGTCGGCGACCAGCAGCTTTTCGAGGATCGTCTGGCCCTGCGTCAGCGAGGCCGAAGCCGGTTGCAGCGTCGGCAGCGTCCCGGGCGGCAGATTGGTCTTGAGCGAAATGCCACCACTCATCTCGAAGGCCTTGTGGAACAGGCCCTTGGCCATCGGCGAGGTCATCACCGCCAGCAGGTTGGTCGCACCGGCCGACTCGCCCGACAGCGTGACGTTGCCCGGGTCGCCGCCGAAGTTGGCGACGTTGCCCTGGATGAAGCGCAGCGCCGCCATGTTGTCCAGCAGCGCGAAGTTGCCCGAGTCGTCGCCCGCGCTGCCGCCCGGCCGCAGTTGCGGCATGTTCAAAAAGCCCAGGATGCCCAGGCGGTAGCTGGCGGTGATGACCACCGCGTTGGTGGCCTTGGCCAGCGCCGCGCCGTCGTACAGCGGATCGGCCGTGTAACCCGAAATGTTGCTGCCACCGTGGATGAACAGCAGCACCGGCAGGTTCTTCTCGGCGGTGGCCGGACGCCAGATGTTGACGAACAGGCAGTCTTCGCTGCCGACCGGCTTGCCCAGGTTGGTGCCGATGGTGGCGTCGTAGGTGTTGCTGGTGCCAGGGCTGAAGATCCGGCCGATCTGCAGGCAGGCGTTGCCGAAGGCCTTGGCCGGGCGGATGCCGGTCCAGGCTTCGGGCTCGACCGGTGCGCGCCAGCGCAGTGCGCCGACGGGCGGCTGGGCGAACGGAACACCCTTCCAGGACCAGGTGCCATTCCTGGCACTGTCGTCCGTGCCCTCGACCTTGCCGGCCGTGGTCTGGCGCACCATCGGGCCGTCGGCGGCGGGTGCCGGAGCGGGCGCGGGTGCCGGAGCCGGTGCAGGCGGCAACACGGGAAAGGCGGTCGCCCCGGACGAACCGCCGCCGCAGGCCGCGAGCGCTGCCGCTGCGGCCAGCGTGGCCATGGTGGCGATGGCGCGCGCCATCGCCGTCTGTCCTGCCGCACCCTGGTCTTGTGCTGTTGTCGTTGTCTTCATGTTTGTCTCCACACCGGGTTAATCGGAATGCCTGGCTTGGCGCGCGGCACCCATACTCCGGGCCGCCGTGCACTGGAAAAATTCTAGGAACCGGCCCCGTTTTCACCGCTATCGCAAGCGAGCCAATCGAATGACTTCAGAAGCCTCCCTGCCGCGCCATTCGCGCCGGCCGTCGCGCCGCCCCGGATGTCCGCAGCCGGAGTCGCGCACCAGTTCGGCCGCGTGGCTGGAAGGCGTGCTGTCGATGTTCCAGGCCGAGGGGCTGCACGTGCCCTCGCTGCTGCGCGACGCCGGTTTCGATCCTGACTCCCTGCACCGCCAGAACGCCCGCTTCCCGGTCGACGAGATCTCGGTGCTGTGGCAGGTGGCCGTGGCGCATGCCGGCCGGCCCACGCTGGGCCTGGACCGCGACCTGGCCGCCACGCACAGCAAGCTGGGCACCGTGGGCCACGCCATGGCCTGCAGCCCCACCCTGGGCGCGGCGCTCACGAGGCTCACGCGCTACATGGCCGTGATTTCCGACGCCACCGCCTTTTCGCTGCAGTCCGACGCGCGCGGCTGCTGGATGGTCATGGAGCACACCGGCGGCAGCCTGCCGATCCCGCGCCAGCGCGTCGAGTACGCCCTGCTCACCGTCTTCATGCAGTGCCAGTGGCTCACGCGGCGCGAGCTGCAGCCGCTGGCCATGGAGTTCGTCTACCCGCCCCCGGCCGATGACCGGCTGCACCGCCAGGCCTTCGGCTGCGAGATCCGCTTCAATGCGCCCGCCAACCGCCTGCTGCTGTCGTCGGCCGACATGACCATGCCGCTGCCGACCCACCACGCGGCGCTGGGCGAGATGCAGGAGCACCTGCTCGACGACCAGCTCAACCTGCTGGGCCAGACCACCACCGCCAGCCTGGTGTGCGCCGAGATCGCGCGCCGGCTGCAGCACGGCGAGCCGCGCCGCCAGGACGTGGCCTCGGGCCTGGGCTTGGCTGACCGCACGCTGCAGCGCCGCCTGCAGGAGGAGTCGGTGTCGTTCCAGGCGCTGCTCGACCGCACCCGCCGCGAACTCGCCAAGCAGTACCTGGCCGAACAGCGCCACACGCTCGCGGACGTGGCCGACCGGCTGGGCTTCGTGGACGTCAGCAACTTCTTTCGCGCCTGCAAGCGCTGGTTCGGCCTGCCGCCGGCCCAGTACCGCGCCAGCCTCGCGCTCGACGGCGCCGGGGCACTGCGCGGCGCGCTGCTGAACTGAGCGGCGCCGCCCGCCTCACGCGCCCGATGGCCTCAACGGCCTGGGGTTTCGCGCGCTGCCGGACAATCCGGGCATGAGCTTGTTAGCCGAAGACACCCCGGTCGCCGACCTGGGCCTGCGCTGGAAGCCCGGCTTCTCGACGCTGGGCCCCGCCTTTTTCACCGAATTGCGCCCCACGCCGCTGCCCGACCCGTACTGGGTCGGCCACAGCGACGCCGTGGCGCGCGAGCTGGGCCTGCCGCCCGGCTGGCGCGAGGCGGACACCACGCTCGCCGCGCTCACCGGTAGCCTGCCGGTCGCCGGTACGCGGCCTTTCGCCACGGTCTACAGCGGCCACCAGTTCGGCGTCTGGGCCGGGCAACTGGGCGACGGGCGCGCGATCCTGCTCGGCGAGACCGAGGGCGGGCTCGAAGTGCAACTCAAGGGCGCGGGCCGCACGCCCTACTCGCGCGGCGGCGACGGCCGCGCCGTGCTGCGCTCGAGCATCCGCGAGTTCCTGTGCAGCGAAGCCATGCACGGCCTGGGCATTCCGACCACGCGCGCGCTGTGCGTGACGGGATCCGACGCCCGCGTGCGCCGCGAAGAGTTGGAAAGCGCTGCCGTCGTGACCCGCGTGGCGCCCAGCTTCATCCGCTTCGGCCACTTCGAGCACTTCGCCGCCAACCAGCGCGAAGACGAACTGTGCGCGCTGGCCGACTACGTCATCGACCGCTACTACCCCGAGTGCCGCGCCACCGCGCGCTTCAACGGCAATGCCTACGCAGCCTTCCTCGAGGCCGTGAGCGAACGCACCGCCGCCCTGCTCGCCCAATGGCAGGCCGTGGGCTTCTGCCACGGGGTGATGAACACCGACAACATGAGCATCCTCGGGCTCACCATCGACTACGGGCCGTTCCAGTTCCTCGACGGCTTCGATCCGCGCCACATCTGCAACCACAGCGACACCCAGGGCCGCTACGCCTTCAACCAGCAACCCAACGTCGCCTACTGGAACCTGTTCTGCCTGGCGCAGGCACTCTTGCCGCTGATCGGCGACCAGGAAATCGCCGTGGCCGCGCTGGAGTCGTACAAGACCGTGTTCCCCAACGCCTTCGAAGACCGCATGCGCGCCAAGCTGGGCCTCACGACGCCCGCCGAGGGCGACCGCGCGCTGATCGAGGGCGTGCTCAAGCTGATGGCCGCCGAGAAGGTCGACCACACCATCTTCTGGCGCCGCCTGTCGAACCACATGGCCGACGGCAACGTCGAGCCGGTGCGCGACCTGTTCCTCGACCGGGCCGGCTTCGATGCCTGGATGCTCTCTTTTTCGGAGCGCCATGCACAATCGCAGCGCGCCGAAGCGGCAAAATTGATGCTGCAGTCGAACCCCAAGTTCGTGCTGCGGAACCACCTGGGCCAGCAGGCCATCGAAGCCAGTCAGCAAAAGGACCACGCGGGTGTGGCAACCTTGCTGACGCTGCTCCAAACCCCATGTGAAGAACACCCCGGTGCCGACGACTACGCCGGCTTCCCGCCCGACTGGGCCTCCACGATCGAAATCAGCTGCTCATCATGACCACGCCCGTACAGAAAACCGACGCCGAATGGAAAGCCCTGCTCGCTGAGAAGGGTGCCGAACCCGCCGCCTTCGAGGTGACGCGCCACGCCGCCACCGAACGCCCCTTCACCGGGAAGTACGAAGCCCACTGGGACGACGGCACGTATCACTGCATCTGCTGCGGCGCCAAGCTGTTCGAAGCCGCCACCAAGTTCGACGCCGGCTGCGGCTGGCCCAGCTTCTCCGAAGAAGCCGTGCCCGGCGCCATCCGCAACATCGTCGACCGCTCGCACGGCATGGTGCGCACCGAGAACGTGTGCGCCAATTGCGGCGCCCACCTGGGCCACGTGTTCCCCGACGGCCCCACCGAAACCGGCCTGCGCTACTGCATGAACTCGGCGTCGCTCGACTTCCACAAGAAATGAAACTGCTCCTCGACTTCTTTCCGATCCTGCTGTTCTTCGGCGCCTACAAGTTCGCCGACATCTACACCGCCACCGGCGTGCTGATGGCCGCCACCGTGGTGCAGATGGCCGTCATCTACGCCATGGAACGCAAGCTGCAGGCGATGCAGAAGGCCACGCTGGTGCTGATCCTTTTGTTCGGCACGCTCACGCTGGTGCTGCACGACGACCGCTTCATCAAGTGGAAGCCCACGGTGCTGTACGGCGCCATGGCCGTCGCGCTGGCGGTGGCGCTGTGGGCGCTGAAGAAGAACTTCCTGAAGATGCTGCTGGGCGCGCAGCTCGAGCTGCCCGAGCGCATCTGGGGCCGGCTCAACGTGGCGTGGATCGGCTATTGCCTCTTCATGGCGCTCATCAACGGCTACGTGGCGGCCTACTTCACGACCGAGGCCTGGGTCAACTTCAAGCTCTGGGGCTACGTGTTCCCGATCGTCTTCCTGGTGGCGCAGGGCCTGTACATCGCGCCGCACCTCAAGGAAGACAAGCCGACCGCATGACCACCACCACCATCCCCCTGCCCACCGTGGCCGCGCTCGAGGCGGCGCTGCGCGCCTCGCTTTCGCCCACGCAGCTCGAAGTGATCGACGAAAGCGCCGCCCACGCGGGCCATGCGGGCGCCAACGCCGAGGGCTACGGCACGCATTTCCGGGTGCGCATCGCCTCCCCGCTGTTCGACGGAAAGCCCCGCGTGGCGCGGCATCGGCTTGTGTATGATGCCCTCCAAGTTTTTATCGCACAGGGTCTGCACGCCATCGCCATCGAGGTGCTCTGAGTCGTCCAATCGGTTGCTTGCCGCGTTCGCCGCGGCCGCCCACCCTCTCCTTCTTTTCTCCTGATTCCTGCTTTCTTTCCCGCGCCTTTTCCTACACGCGCATTTCCTCTCCAGCCTGATATTCATTTCATGAAAAAACACATCTTGCAGGCCGTTGCGGCCGCAGCGCTGATCGGTGCACTCCCCCTGTCGGCCCTGGCGCAGAACGCAGCCATCGTCAACGGCAAGCCGGTGCCCAAGGCCCGCATGGACGTCCTGGCCCAGCAGCTGGCTGCCGCCGGCCGCCCGGTGACGCCCGAGATGCAAAGCCAGCTGCGCGAGGAAATCGTGGCGCGCGAAGTGTTCATGCAGGAAGCGCAGAAGCAAGGCCTGGACGCCACCGAGGATTACAAGAACCAGCTCGAGCTCGCCCGCCAGGCCATCCTGATCCGCGCGCTGTTCGAGAACTACCGCAAGACCAACGCGGTGTCCGACGCCGACGTGAAGGCCGAGTACGACAAGTTCGTGGCAGCCAACGGCGGCAAGGAATTCAAGGCCCGCCACATCCTGGTCGAAACCGAAGACCAGGCCAAGAAGATCATGGCCGACCTGAAGAAGGGCGCCAAGTTCGAAGACATCGCCAAGAAGCAGAGCAAGGACCCGGGTTCGGGCGCCAACGGCGGCGACCTCGACTGGGCCAACCCCGCCAGCTTCGTGCCCGAGTTCTCGGAAGCGATGATCAAGCTCAAGAAGGGCGAGACCACCCCTGCCCCGATCAAGACCCAGTTCGGCTATCACATCATCCGCGTCGACGACATCCGCCAGGCCCAACTGCCGAAGCTGGAAGAAGTGAAGCCGCAGATCACGCAGCAGCTGCAACAGCAGCGCCTGCAGAAGTACCAGGAAGACCTGCGCGCGAAGGCCAAGGTCGAGTAAGCCTGCGGCCCATCGCCCAAGAAAAAGCCCCGCAGTTGCGGGGCTTTTTTCATTGCGGCGTGATGTTGAAGTCTTTGACGAACCGGGCGTAGTCGTTCGACTCCTTGCGCACGAAACCCGCGAAGTCTGGCGCCGAGCCGCCGATGACCTCGAGACTGAGGTCGGTGAACTGCTTTTGCGTGTCGGCGTTCTTGAGCAGTGCCTGCACCTGCTCGTTGAGCTTGGCGATGACCGGTGCGGGCGTTCCGGCCGGCGCCACCAGGCCGACCCAGCCCATGAAGCGGTAGCCCGGCACGCCGGACTCGGCCACCGTCGGCACGTCGGGCAAGGTCGAAACGCGCTTGTCGCCCGTGACCGCCAGCGCCTTCAGCTTGCCGCTCTTGGCGTAGGGCACGGCGGTCGGCGAGGTCTCGAACATCATGTCGATCTGCCCGCCGACCAGGTCGGACAGCGCGGGCGCCCCGCCCTTGTAGGCCACGTTGAGCAGATCGGTGCCGGTCATCTGCATGAAGCGGCGCGCCGCCACGTCCTGCGGGCCGCCCACGCCCGAGGTGCCGACACTGAGCTTGCCAGGGTTGGCCTTGGCATAGGCCACCAGCTCGCCGACGTTCTTGAACGTCCACTTGGGATTCATGATGAGCACGTTGGGCTGGTCGGCCACGCGGATCACGGGCGCCAGGTCCTTGATCGGGTCGTAGGGCAGCTTGGCGAACATGTGCCCGTTGGAGGCCAGGCCGGTGTGCACCATCAGCAAGGTGTAGCCGTCCTTCGGGGCCTTGGCGACGTAGTCCATGCCGATGTTGCCGCTGGCGCCGGGACGGTTGTCCACCAGCACGGGCTGGCCCAGCGCCGTCGAGAGCTTCTGGCCGACCAGGCGCGCCGTCATGTCGATGCTGCCGCCCGGCGGGAACGGCACGACCATGCGGATCGGCTTGGAGGGGTAAGCCTCTTGCGCGTGGGCGACAGGCACGATGCACGCCAGGCCAGCGGCAAGGCAGGCGAGCGGGAAACGGAAGCGCTGGGTCATGAGGTTCTCCGGAGTTTCTTGAGGGTGGGCAGACGGGTCAATCGGCGGTGGCGCGCAGGGTGCGTTCGATGTCGGCGGCCCACGCGAGCAGCGCGGCGTCGCGCATCGGCAGGCCAGCAAGGCTCAGGCCCACGGGCGCTTCGCCGGCCGCATGGCAGGGCAAGGAGATGGCGCAGCCGTCCATGAAGTTGACGATGGAAGGGTTGCGCAGCATCGCGGCGTTGACGGCGACGTACTGCGCCTCGTCGGCGTCGAGCGCCTCGATGCGCGGCGCCACCAGCGGCACGGTCGGCATGAGCCAGCCATCGAATTCGCCCAGGCGCGCTGCCACGCGAAGTTGCCAGTCGGCCCGCTGTGCTTGCAGTGCGAGGTAGGCGCGCGCCGTGAAGTCCTTGCCGCGCAGGATGCGGCTGAGCACGCGCGGGTCGTAGCCGCTGCCGCTGCGCTCGATCAGTTCGGCGTGCCACGCCCATGACTCGGCGGCGCTGAAGCCGCCAGCGGCGTTGATGGCGGCGAGCTCATCGAACTCGGGCACCGCCAGTTCGACCAGCTGCGCACCGGCGGCCGAGAGGCGCTGCAGCGCACGTTGGAAGGTTGCAGCGACGTGCGCGTCCATGCCGTCCTGCACCAGCGTAGTCGGCACCGCGAAGCGGGCCTGGCGCAGGTGCTGCGTTCGGGGCGCCTCGGACACGCCGGACAGCACCGCATCCATGGCCACGCAGCCGGCCACGTCGAGCGCCATCACGCCGACCGCATCGAGGCTGTGCGACAGCGGCACGAGCCCGGTGCCGGGCATGCGGCGCGCCGTCGGCTTGAAGCCGGTGATGCCGCACAGCGCCGCCGGAATGCGCGCCGAGCCGCCGGTGTCGCTGCCGACGCTCGCGACGCACATGCCGTCGGCCACCGCCACGGCTGCGCCCGAGGACGAGCCACCGGGGATGCGCCGTTCGCCGCGCTGCCACGGATTGGCCGGCGTCCCGTAGTGCGGGTTGAGGCCGAGGCCGGAGTACGCGAACTCGGTCATGTTGGTCTTGCCGACCAGCACCGCGCCGGCCGCCAGCAGGCGCTGCACGGCCTCGGCGTCGTGCGCGGCGGGTGGCGCGTCGCGCAGTACGACGGAGCCGGCAGTCGTCGTTTCGCCGGCCACGTCGAACAGGTCCTTGACCGAGACCGGCAGGCCTTCGAGCGGCGAGCGCACGACGCCGGCTTCGCGCAGGCTGTCGGAGGCGCGCGCCAGGTGCTGGGCGCGGTCTGTCAACACGCGCGTGAAGGTGCGCGCACCTTCACCGGCGGGATCGGCGATGCGTTGCAGCGCCGAGGCGGTCAGCGCGGCCGAGGTGGTGCGGCCTGCGGCCAGGTCGGCGCGGGCGGCTTCGAGGGAGATCGCGGCGGGCATATGCGGTCCTCGTGCGTCAGGCGACGATCGGCAGCGAGACCGCGCGGTACTCGTGCGCGATGCGGCGGCCGGTGTGCTCGTCCACCAGCTCCATGCGAAAGCGCGCCGCCGGGCGGATGCCGCCGATGGCGCCGACCGTGCCGCAGGTCATCGCGAAGCCGTCGGCCGGTTCGCCGTCGGCCGCGGCGCAGCGCGCCAGCAGATCGGCCGGCGGGCGCAGCGCGGCCAGCGTGCCTTCCTGGTACAGGCGCCATTCACCGCCCTCCTCGATCCACGAACGCAGCACCAGCGTGTCCCAGCGCTCCTGCACATCGGCCAGCCGCCAGGCGCTGCGCGCCACGGGCTTCACGCAGATCTGCTTGGACAGCGCCACGCTGTGCGCTTCCAGCGCGCGGTCGGTGTGGTCCGAGCCGATCGAGACGAAGAACTCGCCCCCGTGCAGGAACAGCAGCGGCTCGACCTCGCCCGAGGTGTCGGCCCCCACCACCTGCACCACATCGGCTTGGCTCAGCTGCTGGGTGGCCACCCGGTAGAACAGCGGCACGGCGCTGGGCGCGGGCACGCCGAGTTCGGCGAGTTCCTCGATGTGGTGCTCGATGGCGGCGGTGTCGCGCCCGGTCCAGCCGGCGATCACGAGGTGCCGGGCCTCGAAGCTCAGCGTTGACGGGGCACTTCCCTCGGGAAGTTCGAAAGACAGTTTCATGGGTGGCAGCTCGATTGAAGTTTCAGTGAAATTTCACAGCGATATTACAGTGAGTCCACAGAAACTTCAAAGGGATTTCCCGCAGGTACCATCGGGGAACTCCACCATGACCCTCCCGCCCCGATGAACGCAGCCACGCCCGCCCGCAAAGCCCCCGTCCGGCGGCCCGAAGCAGCCATCTCCCTCAACGAGACGGCCTACCTGCGCCTCAAGGAAGCCCTGGTGACCCTGGCTTACAAGCCCGGGGAATACCTCAACACCGCCCAGGTGATGGAGCGGCTGGGCGTGGGCCGCACGCCGGTGAACCAGGCGCTGCACCGCCTGTCGGCCGAGGGCCTGGTCCGCATCATTCCGCGCAAGGGCGCGATGGCTTCGCCGCTGTCGATCAACGACGCGCTGGAACTCATCGAGGTCCGGCTGGTGAACGAGGTGCTGTGCATGCGCCTGGCCGCAGCGGCCATCACCGAGGCCGAGCTGGCCGAGCTGCAGGCCATCGCCGAGCAGTTCGAAGCGGCGGCGCAGCGGCGCGATGCGATGTCGGTCATGAACCTGGACCGCCTCTTCCACGAAAAGATCGCAGCGGCAGCGCGCAACGCGATGCTGCAGGACATCCTGAGCGTGCTGCACGCGCGCTCGCAGCGCTTCTGGGCGATCTCACTGGCCGCCGAGGGGCACCTGGCCGAGGTGATCGAAGAGCACCGCACCATCGTTGCCACGCTGCAACGGCACGACGCCGACGCGGCGGCCGAAGCGGCGAAGACGCATGTGCTGTCGTTCAAGGCGTCGATGCTGAACAGCCAGCGCTGATCGACGGCGCCTCAGGCGCATCAAACCCCATGAAAAATGCCCTCCAGACCCAAGCCTGGAGGGCATTTTTTGTTGGCCGTCGTCAGGTCGCCTGCGCGGCCCGACGTCGCCCCATCAACCCACCCACTTGCGCGCGTTGCGCCAGATCTGCATCCACGGGCTCAGTTCGCTCTTGTCGCCCGAGGTCCAGCTCATCTGGATGTTGCGGAACACGCGCTCCGGGTGCGGCATCACGGCGGTGAAGCGGCCGTCCGGCGTGGTGACCGAGGTCAGGCCGCCCGCGCTGCCGTTCGGGTTGAACGGGTACTGCTCGGTCGGCTGGCCGTGGTTGTCCACGAAGCGCATCGCTCCGATGGCCTTGGCGGCGTCGCCGCGGTGCTTGAAGTTGGCATAGCCCTCGCCGTGCGCCACCGCGATCGGCAGGCGGCTGCCGGCCATGCCCGCAAAGAAGATGCTGGGCGACTCGAGCACCTCGACCATCGACAGGCGCGCCTCGAAACGCTCGCTCTGGTTGGTGGTGAAGCGCGGCCAGGCCTCGGCGCCCGGGATGATGTCGGCCAGCTCGGCAAACATCTGGCAGCCGTTGCACACGCCCAGGCCGAAGGTGTCGGCGCGACCGAAGAAGGTCTTGAACTGCTCGGCCAGCTTCGGGTTGAAAGTGATGCTGCGCGCCCAGCCGATGCCGGCACCCAGCGTGTCGCCGTAGCTGAAGCCGCCGCAGGCGACCACGCCCTTGAACGCGGCCAGGTCCGCCCTGCCCGTCTGCAGGTCGGTCATGTGGACGTCGAAGGCCTCGAAGCCGGCTTCGGTGAAGGCATAGGCCATCTCGACATGCGAGTTGACGCCCTGCTCGCGCAGGATCGCGACCTTGGGGCGCGACTGCAGGATGGCCGGTGCCACCGGGGCGTTCGGCAGGAACACGTGCATGCCCGGGTCGTTCGGCACGCCGGCCGCGGCGTGCTCGGCATCGGCGCAGGCGGGGTTGTCGCGCTCGCGGGCGATCTTCCAGCTGACCGAATCCCAGACCTGGTGCAGGTCGTGCAGCGAGGCGCTGAACACCGACTTGGCATCGCGCCAGACTTCGAGCTTGCCCTTGCCGGCGTCCATGGCCGAGTTGGCGGGGCGCGTCTTGCCGACGAAGTGGCTGTGCGTGCTCAGGCCGTGGGCGCGCAGCACCTGCATCACGTCGTTGCGCTCGGCTGTGCGCACCTGCAGCACCATGCCCAATTCTTCGTTGAACAGCGCCTTGAGCGTGAGCTCTTCGCGCCGCGCGCTGACCTGCTGCGCCCAGTTCTTGGCGTCGCCGGTTTCCATGCGGCTGTCGGAGATGCCGTCGCCTTCGGTGACGAGCATGTCGACGTTCAGTGCCACGCCGACATGGCCGGCAAAGGCCATTTCGCAGGCGGTGGCGAACAGGCCGCCGTCGCTGCGGTCGTGCATCGCGAGGATCTTGCCGTCGGCGCGCAGCGCGTTCACGGCGTTGACCAGCGCGACCAGCTGTGCCGGGTCATCGAGGTCGGGCACGGTGTCGCCGCTCTGGTTCAGCGTCTGCGACAGGATGCTGCCGGCCATGCGGTGCTGGCCACGGCCCAGGTCGATGAGCACCAGCGTGGTGTCGTCTTCGGTCGCGTCGAGCTGCGGCGTGAGCGTGCCGCGCACGTCGGCCAGCGAGGCGAAGGCGGTGACGATCAGGCTCACGGGCGAGGTGACCTTCTTGGCTTCGCCGTTGTCCTTCCACTGCGTGCGCATCGACAGCGAATCCTTGCCGACCGGAATCGACACGCCCAGGGCCGGGCACAGTTCCAGGCCCACGGCCTTCACGGTCTCGTACAACGCAGCGTCTTCGCCGGGCTCGCCACACGCAGCCATCCAGTTCGCCGAGAGCTTGACGCGCGACAGCTCGATCGGCGCGGCCAGCAGGTTGGTGATGGCCTCGGCGACAGCCATGCGGCCCGAGGCCGGTGCATCGAGTGCGGCCAGCGGCGTGCGCTCGCCCATGCTCATCGCTTCGCCGGCGAAGCCCTTGTAGTCGGCCAGCGTCACGGCGCAATCGGCCACGGGCACCTGCCACGGGCCGACCATCTGGTCGCGATGCGTCAGGCCGCCCACGCTGCGGTCGCCGATGGTGATGAGGAAGCGCTTGGAGGCCACGGTCGGGTGCGCGAGCACGTCGATGGCGGCCTTCTGCAGGTCGACGCCCGTGAGGTCGAGCGGCTTGAAGCTGCGGGCAACGGTCTTCACGTCGCGGTGCATCTTGGGCGGCTTGCCCAGCAGCACGTCCATGGGCATGTCGACCGGCTGGACTGCCGCGCCTTCGTCGGCCACCAGCAGCTGGCGCTCTTCGGTCGCCACGCCGACCACCGAGAACGGGCAGCGCTCGCGCTCGCAGAAGGCCTTGAACTGCTCGAGCGACTCCGGTGCGATGGCCAGCACGTAGCGCTCCTGGCTTTCGTTGCACCAAATTTCCTTGGGCGCCATGCCCGACTCTTCGAGCGGCACGGCGCGCAGGTCGAAACGCGCGCCACGGCCGGCATCGTTGGTCAGCTCGGGGAAGGCATTGCTCAGGCCGCCCGCGCCCACGTCGTGGATCGCCAGGATCGGGTTGGCCGCGCCCTGCTGCCAGCAGTGATTGATGACCTCCTGCGCACGGCGTTCGATTTCGGGGTTGCCGCGCTGCACCGAGTCGAAATCGAGCTCGGCCGCATTGGCGCCGGTGGCCATCGAACTGGCGGCGCTGCCGCCCATGCCGATGCGCATGCCGGGGCCGCCGAGCTGGATCAGCAGCGAGCCGGCCGGGAACAGGATCTTCTTGGTCTGCGTGGCGTCGATGCTGCCCAGGCCGCCCGCGATCATGATGGGCTTGTGGTAGCCGCGCTGCACGGTGTCGAGGTCGCTCGTCACCGCCTGCTCGTACTCGCGGAAGTAGCCCAGCAGGTTGGGTCGGCCGAATTCGTTGTTGAATGCGGCGCCGCCCAGCGGGCCCTCGGTCATGATCTGCAGCGGGCTGGCGATGTGCTCGGGCTTGCCGTAGTGGCCCTCTTCCGGCCAGAGCTTGGAAACCGTGAAGCCAGTCAGGCCGGCCTTGGGCTTGGAACCGCGGCCGGTGGCGCCTTCGTCGCGGATCTCGCCGCCCGCGCCGGTCGAGGCGCCGGGGAACGGGGAAATGGCCGTCGGGTGGTTGTGCGTCTCGACCTTCATCAGCACATGGCTCAGGGCGCTATCTTTTTGATAGCTCTGCGAGCCGTTCGCCGGAATGAAGCGCTCGATGGTCGCGCCTTCCATCACCGAGGCGTTGTCCGCATAGGCGATCACCGTGTGCTGCGGGTTCTGCTTCTCGGTGTGGCGGATCATCGAGAACAGGCTCTGCGGCTGGGCCACGCCGTCGATGGTGAAGTTGGCGTTGAAGATCTTGTGGCGGCAATGCTCGCTGTTGGCCTGCGCGAACATCATGAGTTCGACGTCGCTGGGGTTGCGGCCCAGGCGGGTGAAGGCGTCCACCAGGTAATCGATCTCGTCCTCGGCCAGCGCCAGGCCGAAGCCGGTGTTGGCGGCCACCAGGGCCGCACGGCCGCCGGTTTGCACGTCGACCTGCGCCATCGGCTGGGCCGGCAGTTCGCTGAACAGGCTGGCCGCCTGTTCGACGGCGGCGAGCACCGATTCGGTCATGCGGTCGTGCAGCGGGCCGGCCACGGCGGCCAGGGCGTCGCCTTCGAGCACGGGGGCCTTGCCGATCAGCGGCGCCTTCAGCTTCAGGTGGTACTGGGTGACGCGCTCCACGCGGCGCAGCGCCAGGCCGCAGTTGTGGGCGATGTCGGTGGCCTTGGAGGCCCAGGGCGACACGGTGCCCAGGCGGGGCGTGACGACCACCGAGGCGCTCGCCTTGGCCGCCGGGGCCTCGAAGGGCTCGCCGTAGGTCAGCAGCGCGGCAAAGCGCTCACGGTCGGCGTCGCCCAGCGAGGCATCGGTGACCACCAGATGCACGAAACGGGCCGAAATGCCCTCGATGCGCGGCTCGATGGCCTGCAGCTTCGGCAGCAGTTGCCGCGCACGGAAGTCGCTGAGTGCGCTGCCGCCCTCGAACATGGTTACGACAGGAAGGGCTTGAGGTGCGGGCTGCGTCACGGTCGATGAGGCCTCGGGGGGCGCGTTGGAAATCAAGGAATCGAGGCGGATGGCCGCTGACTGGGGTCATCCGCGTTAACCCGGAATTTTAGCTTGCCGAATGGGATAATTCGGGGCATGAGCATTACCTACAAAGACGCCGCAGGCATCGAAGCCATGCGGGTCGCCTGTCGCCTCGGGTCCGAGGTGCTGGACTACCTCACGCCCTTCATCAAGCCCGGCATCACGACCAACGACGTGGACCGGCTGGCCGCCGAGTACATGGTCAAGCAGGGCACCACCTCGGCCACGGTGGGCTACATGGGCGCCAGCAGCGTGCCGTTCCCGAAGTCGCTGTGCACCTCGGTGAACCACGTGGTGTGCCACGGCATCCCCAATGACAAGCCCCTGAAGAAGGGCGACATCATGAACGTCGACGTGACCGTCATCAAGGACGGCTGGTTCGGCGACAACAGCCGCATGTTCGTGATCGGCGACGCCTCCATCGCGGCCAAGCGCCTGTGCAACGTCACCTTCGAGGCCATGTGGCACGGCATCCTGCAGGTGCGCCCCGGCGCCCACCTGGGCGATGTGGGCCATGCGATCCAGAAATTCGCCGAGGGCCAGGGCTTCTCGATCGTGCGCGAGTTCTGCGGCCACGGCGTGGGCCAGCGCTTCCACGAAGAACCCCAGGTGCTGCACTACGGCCGCCCGGGCACCATGGAAGAGCTCAAGCCCGGCATGATCTTCACGATCGAGCCGATGATCAACGCCGGCAAGCGCGACGTGAAGGAAGACTTCAAGGGCGGCCAGTACGACGGCTGGACCATCGTCACGCGTGACCATTCGCTGTCGGCCCAGTGGGAGCACACGGTGCTGGTCACCGAGACCGGCTACGAGGTGCTGACGCTCTCCGAAGGCAGCCCGCCGCTGCCGGCCTTCGTCACCTCCACCAAAACCTGACGCGCCCCAGCGCGCCCCCGCCGTGATCGAAGCAGCCAAGATCGACGTGGCGACGCTGCGCGAAGCCTATCGCGCGAAAAAGCTCGCCCTTTTCGACACCCTGCGCTTCGCACGCGCGCCCACCCGCAGCGTCCACACGGTGCTGCGCCAGCTCTCGGCGCTGGCCGACCAGACGCTCACGGCGCTGTGGAACGAGGCCGGCTTCGGCGACGCCTTCGCGCTGGCCGCGGTGGGCGGCTACGGGCGCGGCGAGCTGTTTCCGTACTCCGACGTCGACGTGCTGCTGCTGCTGCCGCCCGAGGGCCAGGACAGCGGCGTCGAGCCGGCCCGCATCGAGGCCTTCATCGGCCAGTGCTGGGACGCCGGCCTCGAGATCGGCTCCAGCGTGCGCACGCTCGAGGAGTGCCTGGACGAGGCCGCCAAGGACATCACAGTCCAGACCTCGCTGCTCGAATCGCGCCTGATCACGGGCGACAAGAAGCTCTTTGCGGCCTTTCGCCGCCGCTTCACCCAGGCCATCGACCCGCAGGCCTTCTTCGTGGCCAAGTCGCAGGAAATGCGGCACCGCCACCAGAAGTTCGACAACACGCCCTACGCGCTCGAACCCAACTGCAAGGAATCGCCCGGCGGCCTGCGCGACCTGCAGACCATCCTCTGGATGAGCAAGGCCGCCGGCTTCGGCAGCCGCTGGGACGACCTGGCCAAGAACGGCCTGGCCACGCCCTTCGAGGCGCAGCAGATCAAGCGCAACGAGGCCCTGCTCTCGCTCATCCGCGCCCGCCTGCACGTGATTGCCAACCGGCGCGAAGACCGGCTGGTGTTCGACCTGCAGACCGCCGTGGCCGCCAGCTTCGGCTACGAGAGCGAGTCGCAGCGCAAGTCGAGCGAGGCGCTGATGCGTCGCTACTACTGGGCCGCCAAGGCGGTGTCGCAGCTCAACCAGATCCTGCTGCTCAATATTTCCGAGCGGCTGCAGCCTATCGACGAGCAGCCCACGACGATCAACGAGCGCTTCTACGAGCGCGCCGGCCTGATCGAGATCGCCAGCGACGACCTGTACGAGCGCGAGCCGCACGCGGTGCTCGAGACCTTCCTGCTGTACCAGAAGACCATCGGCGTGAAGGGCCTGTCGGCGCGCACGCTGCGTGCGCTGTACAACGCGCGCCATGTCATGGACAGCAAGTTCCGCAACGACCCGGTCAACCACGTGACCTTCATGCGGATCCTGCAGCAGCCCTACGGCATCACGCATGCCTTCCGGCTCATGAACCAGACCTCGGTGCTGGGGCGCTACCTGCGCGTGTTCCGCAGCATCGTGGGGCAGATGCAGCACGACCTGTTCCATGTGTACACGGTCGACCAGCACATCCTGATGGTGCTGCGCAACGTGCGCCGCTTCTTCATCGCCGAGCATGCGCACGAGTACCCGGGCTGCTCGCAGCTCGCGGCCGGCTGGGACAAACCCTGGATTCTCTACGTCGCCGCCCTCTTCCACGACATCGCCAAGGGCCGCGGCGGCGACCACTCCACGCTCGGCGCGCGCGACGTGCAGCGCTTCTGCAAGCAGCACGGCATCGCGCGCGAAGACGCCAAGCTGATCGAATTCCTCGTGGCAGAGCACCTGGTGATGAGCCAGGTCGCGCAGAAGCAGGACCTGGGCGACCCCGAGGTCATCGGCGCTTTTGCCAAGCGCGTGGGCAACGAGCGCTACCTCACAGCGCTGTACCTGCTGACGGTGGCCGACATTCGCGGCACTTCGCCGCGCGTGTGGAATGCCTGGAAGGGGAAGCTGCTCGAAGACCTGTACCGCTTCACCCTGCGCGCCCTGGGCGGACGCATGCCCGACCCGGACGCCGAGGTCGAGGCCCGCAAGCGCGAGGCCCTGGTGCTGCTGGCCCTGCACGCCCAGCGCTTCGAGGCGCACAAGGCGCTGTGGGACACGCTCGACGTCGGCTACTTCATGCGCCACGACGCCACCGAGATCGCCTGGCACGCCAAGCAGCTGTCGCGCTTCGTGCCGCCGAAGAACGTGCCCATCGACCCGAAGGCGCTGCCCATCGTGCGCGCGCACCTGTCGCCGGTGGGCGAAGGGCTGCAGGTGGTGGTGTACACGCCCGACCAGTCCGACCTGTTCGCGCGCATCTGCGGCTATTTCGACCAGGCCTCGTTCAGCATCCTGGACGCCAAGGTCCACACCACGAGCAACGGCTACGCGCTGGACACCTTCCAGGTGGTGACGACCTTCCAGCCCGACCACTACCGCGACCTGATCAGCATGGTCGAAACCGGCTTGGCGCAAACGCTCACCGAGGCCGGCGCGCTGCCCGCGCCGAGCATGGGGCGCGTGTCACGCCGGGTGCGCAGCTTTCCGATCAAGCCGCGCATCAGCCTCGTGCCCGACGACAAGGCGCAGCGCTGGCTGCTCAGCATCTCGGCCAGCGACCGTGCGGGCCTGTTGTATTCGGTGGCGCGCGTGCTCGCGCGACATCACCTAAACCTGCAGCTGGCGAAGGTGACGACCCTGGGCGAGCGGGTGGAAGACACCTTCCTGATCAGCGGACCGGAACTGCAGGGCCAGAAGACGCAGCTGGCCATCGAGACCGACCTGATGGAGGCGCTGGCCTCTCAGTGAGGCCGCGGACTTGGCGTGTGCAGCTCAGCCGCAGTACGCGCCGAGGATGCGACCAGTGGGATCGACCTGCGCATTCAGGCGCGTCGCGTCCTGGGCTGGGTCGGCCGGTGCCGTGGCCGGCACGGTGCGCGCGGTTTTCGCGCCGGCGCGCTGGCGCATTTCTTCGAGCAAGGGCCGCGTCGCCTGCATGCCGAGCGCAAAACGCACTTCCGGGGCCTGGCAACTTTCGGGCGGTGGCGCGAAGCTCGGCGGCGCCGGTACTTCGGAGGTGAGCGGCCGGTCCTTGGGCGGGGCCTCGCAGCCCGCGAGCACCGCAGCCAGGGCCGCAGCCGTCAGAAGAAACCCGTGCCGGCCAAACGTCATGCGCATCTTGTCTTGCTCCTTGAAACCAGCCTGAAGCTTAGCCGCCCGCGGAGGCCCGCTCATGACCCCTTGCGCTGCAGCGGCGACAACAGCCCCAGGCGGATGCCCGTGATCACGGCCTCGGTGCGATTGTGCACACCCAGTGCCTGGAACAAGGTGCCGATGTACTCCTTCACCGTGTGCTCGGACAGGCCGAGCTCGCGCGCGATCGACTTGGTCGGCAGCCCGCGCGCCAGGCCGTGCAGCGTGTCGGTCTGGCGCGGGCTGAGCGTCGGCCTGGCGGTGCTCTTCGGCCCCAGGTGCAGGATTTCCTGCGGCAGGTAGACCTCCCCCGCCAGCACGGTCTCGAAGGCCCGTTTCAGGAAGTCGGCCGGCATGCTCTTGGGCACGAAGCTCATGGCGCCGGCCTCCAGGCAGCCGCGGATGATGTCGACATCGGTCGAGGCCGACACCACCACGGCCGCGATGTCGGGCGCGGCCGCCTTCAGGCGCACCAGCGCATCCAGGCCGTACTCGCCGCGCAGTTCGAGATCGAGCAGGCAGATCGCCAAGTCGGGATGGCGCAGCGCCAGGGCGCAGGCCTCGTCGACCGTGGCGGCTTCGAAGATTTCGGCACTGCGTTCCATGCTCTCCAGCAGCATGCGCAGGCCCGCGCGAAACAACGCGTGGTCGTCCAGCGTCATTACTTTCATGGCACACCCCCTTCGGCCTTTCTGGCCGATATGCACCCTCATTCTGACGCTGGCGCCCACGGGTGCAGCCGCCGCGCGTCGGAACTAGATCACCCTCCATGCAAAAAACTACCAGCCCCTGCGAAGGAGGGGTTGGGTGCCTGGCGCGTTTCGAGGAAATTCAGAGCCGACCGCTGTTGTCGCCAAAGGGGGCCGACCATGAACGCCAGTTTTCAAGACCGCCTGATCTCGCTTGTCGCGGGGTCGCAGCCCCAATGGAAATCCGAGCTCGCCCGACAGTGCGGCGTCAGCGCCCCCACCGTGATCCGCTGGCTCACCGACCGCCACAGCTGCGCAGGCACCCTGCACCTGCATGCGATCGCCGCGTACTTCGAGGTGCCGGCCCGGTGGCTGGCCACGGGCGACGGCCCGGAACGGGTCCGCACGCGGCGCTCACATTGAAAGGGTTGTAAGCGGACCTCTGTGAACGGGCGCCCAGGCGGCAAGCCGGTCCCGGCCATGGCGTATGCTGAAAGGCCGCGCACGGCACCGCTGGCGCGCTCCCTTTCATCACCCGCTTTCGACATGAGCACCTCTTCCCATCCCCTCGCGGGCCAGCCGGCCCCGTCTGATCTGCTGGTGGACGTGCCGCGCCTCGTCTCGGCCTACTACACCGGCCGCCCCGATCCGGCCGTGCCCAGCCAGCGCGTGGCCTTCGGCACCTCGGGCCATCGCGGCTCCTCGTTCGACGACGCGTTCAACGAATGGCATGTGCTGGCGATCAGCCAGGCCATCTGCGACTACCGCAAGCAGCAAGGCATCGACGGCCCGCTGTTCCTGGGCATCGACACGCACGCGCTGTCTACGCCCGCCTTCGCCAGCGCGGTCGAGGTGCTGGCGGCCAACGGCGTCGAGCTGATGCTGTCGAAGGACGACGAGTACACGCCCACGCCGGCCGTGTCCCACGCCATCCTGGTCTACAACCGCGGACGCACGAGCGGCCTGGCCGACGGCATCGTCATTACGCCCTCGCACAACCCGCCCGAAAGCGGCGGCTTCAAGTACAACCCGCCCAACGGCGGCCCCGCGGGCACCGACATCACCTCCGCGGTCGAAGCGGCAGCCAACCGGATGCTGGCGAACAAGCTCGACGGTGTGAAGCGCATGCCGCTGGCGCAGGCGCTGAAGGCGTCCACCACGCACCGCCACGACTACCTGAACACCTACGTCGAAGACCTGGCCCAGGTGCTCGACATGGACGCGATCCGCGGCGGCACCATCGACCTGGGCGTCGATCCGCTGGGCGGTGCCGGCGTGCACTACTGGCCCGCCATCGCCGCGCGCTACAAGCTCCAGCGCCTGAACGTGCTGAGCCAGGCGGTCGACCCGACCTTCCGCTTCATGTCGCTCGACTGGGACGGCCGCATCCGCATGGACCCGTCGTCGCCCGACGCGATGCACGGGCTGGTCACGCTGAAAGACCGCTTCGGCATCGCCTTCGCCTGCGACACCGACCACGACCGCCACGGCGTGGTCACGCGCAGCGCGGGCTTGATGCAGCCGAACAACTACCTCGCGGTGATTGTCGACTACCTCTTCACGCACCGCCCGCACTGGCCGGCGCAGGCAGCCGTCGGCAAGACGGTGGTCAGCAGCCGCATGATCGACCGCGTGGCGGCGCAACTGGGCCGCCCGCTGTATGAAGTGCCGGTGGGCTTCAAGTGGTTCGTCGACGGTCTGGTCGACGGCTCGCTCGGCTTCGGCGGCGAGGAAAGCGCGGGCGCCACCTTTCTGCGCCACGACGGCAGCGCCTGGACCACCGACAAGGACGGCATCGTGCCCGCCCTGCTCTCGGCCGAGATCGCCGCGCGCACGGGTCGCGACCCCGGCGAGCGCTTCACCGAGCTGACGCAGGCGCTGGGGCGCCCCGTGTCCGACCGCGTGGACGCGCCCGCCACGCCCGAGCAGAAAAAACGCCTGTCGGCCCTGTCGCCGCAGCAGATCACCTCGACCACGCTGGCGGGCGAGAAGATCGAGAACGTGCTGAGCCACGCCCCGGGCAACGGCGCGGCCATCGGCGGCGTGAAGGTCGTCACCGAGAACGGCTGGTTCGCCGCGCGGCCTTCGGGCACGGAGAACATCTACAAGATCTACGGCGAGAGCTTCCTCGGCGACGACCACCTCGCGCGCATCCTCGGCGAGGCGCAGCAGGTGGTCGACAAGGCGCTGTCGGCGAGCTGACGCGAGGCGCACGCGCATGGACACGCTGGTGCTGCGGCTGCAACCGGGCGACGACCTGCGCGCGGCGCTCGACGCCGTGCTGAAGCAAGCCGGCATCGGCGACGCGGCCTTCGTGGTCTCGGGCATCGGCAGCCTGCGCGGCGCGAGCATCCGTTTCGCGGGTGCAGAGACGGCGACGCGGATCGAAGGCGACCTTGAAATCCTCACGCTCGCCGGCACGCTGTCGCCCGATGGTTCGCACCTGCATCTCAGCGTGTCGGACAGCGCGGGCCGGGTGTCGGGCGGCCATGCCGCGCCGGGCTGCGTGGTGCGCACCACGGCCGAGATCCTCGTCGCGGTGCTGCCCGAGTGGCGCTTCTCGCGCGAGCCCGATGCGCAGACCGGCTACGCCGAACTGGTGCCCAGGCGCCGCTCGAGCCAGACGCTGTAGCGCGACAGCCCGAAGCACAGCAGCCAGTAGACGGCTGCCACGAACAGGTAGCCCTCGAGGTAGAACGGCCGCCAGACCGGGTCGCCGCCCAGCGCCAGCCCGAGCGCGCCGGTCAGCTCGAACAGGCCGACCACGGTGACCAGCGAGGTGTCCTTCAGCGTGCCGACCACGCTGTTGGTCAGCGCGGGCACCACGAGGCGCAGCGCCTGCGGCAGCACGATGTCGCGCTGCACCGGCCAGCGGCCGAAGCCCAGCGCCATCGCCACCTCGGTCTGCCCGCGCGGCACGGCCTGAAGGCCGCCGCGGATGATCTCCGCAAGATAAGCAGCGACGAACAGCGTGAGGCCCATGAGCACGCGCACCAGCACGTCGGGCTGCCAGCCCGCGGGCCACAGCAACGGCAGCAGGAACGAGGCCATGAACAGCACCGAGATCAGCGGCACGCCGCGCACAAGCTCGATGTAGCTCGCGCTCAGCGTGCGCACCACGGGCCATTCGGAGCGCCGCCCCATCGCGAGCAGCAGTGCCAGCGGAAAGGCCAGCGCCAGCCCGACCACGGCCAGCCCGATGGTGAGCGGCAGGCCGCCCCAGCGGCTGGTCGGCACGGTGCTGAGCCCGGCCACGCCGCCGTGCATCAGCCCGACGAACAGCAGCAGTGCCACGCCCCACAACGGCGCCAGCCACCAGCGCCAGCTGCGCGGCCACGCGCTGAGCACGGTCACCGCGGACAGCACGACCACCGCGATGGCCGGACGCCACTGCTCTTCATACGGAAAGCGACCGAACAGCATCGGCCGCCACTTCTCGGCCACCACGCCCCAGCAGGCGCCGTGCTGCACCGCGCGGCAGGCGTCGGCGTCGGGGCGGAACACGGCGTGCACCACGCCCCATTCGAACGCGTGGAAGCCGGCCCAGGCCAGCAAGCCCAGCAGCAGCACCGTGGCCAGCGCACGCAGCGGCGACCCCCACAGCTCGCTGCGCCACGCGATGGGACCTTGCGCGATGTTTCTCATCGCCAGCCTCGCAGCGCGACGCGCGCGTTGTAGCGGTTCATGCCGAAGGAGATCACGAGCGACAGCAGCAGGTACACCGCCATGATGATCGCGATGCACTCGAAGGCGCGCCCGTTCGAGCCGATGGTGGTGTTGGCCACCGACACCAGCTCCGGATAGCCCACGGCCACGGCGAGCGACGAGTTCTTGGTGAGACTCAGCAGCTGGTTGGTGAGCGAAGGCACGATCACGCGCAGCGCCTGCGGCAGGATCACGATGCGCAGCTGCTGCACCGACGACAGGCCCAGCGCCTGCCCCGCCAGCACCTGCCCCTGCGACACCGAGAGGATGCCGGCGCGCACGATCTCGGCGACGAAGGCCGCCGAGTACAGCGACAGCCCGGCGACGATGGTCACGTACTCCGGACTCAGCGCGGCGCCGCCGCTCACGCCGAAGTCACCGCGCTCGGGCCATTCGAAATGCGTGGGCCACCCGCCACCCTCGCCCGCCACCGGCCAGGGAACGCTGAGCCCGCCCTTGCTGAGCCACACGCCCGGCAGCAGGTGCACGGGCTCGGTCGGGTCGGGCAGCAGGTTGGCCATCGCGAAAGCCAGCATCAGCAGCTGCACCAGCAGCGGCACGTTGCGCAGCAGCTCCACATACGCCGTGCAGATGCCGCGCAGCAGCACGTGCGGCGCGAGCCGGCCGATGCCGATCAGCGTGCCCAGCACCACCGCGAAGATGGCGGCCGGCACGGCCGCGCGCACGGTGTTGATCAGGCCTGCGAGGAAGGCGCGCCACGACGGCTGGCTGGCATCGAAGTCGAGCCAGCCTTCGCTGATCGAGAAGCCCGCGGGCTCGGTGAGGAAGTCGAAACCCGAACGCACGCCGCGTGCGCGCAGCACCTCGAGCGCATGGTTCACCACCCAGAAGGCGCCGGCCACGACGGCCAGCACCAACAGGGCCTGAACGAGCCAGGCCAGCCAGGCGCCGCGGCGCGAGGCGCCCTCCTGCCTCATCGCACCGGTGGTGCGTAGATCAGGCCGCCCTTGCTCCAGAGGTTGTTGGAGCCGCGCGGCAGCTTGAGCACCGACTTCGGTCCGACGTTGCGCTCGAACATTTCGCCGTAGTTGCCCACGGCCTTGATGGCGCGGTACGACCAGTCCTTGTCGAGACCCAGCAGCTTGCCGAGGTCTTCGCCGGCGCCGAGCAGGCGCTGCTGCGCCGGGTCTTTGCTGCCGGCCTTGAGCTGGTCGGCATTGGCCTGCGTGACACCGAATTCCTCCGCCTCGATGAGCGCGTTGGGCACCCACTTGGCGATGGCGAACCACTCGTCGTCGCCGCGGCGCACCAGCGGCGCGAGCGGCTCTTTGGAGATCAGCTCGGGCAGGATGAGGTAGTCGTCGGGGTTGGTCGCTTCCTTGTTGCGCAGGCCGGCCAGCGCCGAGGCGTCGGTGGTGAAGGCCTGGCAACGGCCCGAGAAGAAGGCCTTGAACGAGGCTTCGAAGCTCTCGAACACCACGGTCTTCACCGGGATGTTCTGCGCGCGGAAGTAGTCCGACACGTTCTTCTCGTTGGTGGTGCCCGACTGCGTGCAGATGGTGGCGTTCTTCAGCTGCTTGGCGCTCGTCACCTTGAGCTTCTTGGGCACCAGGAAGCCCTGGCCGTCGTAGTAGGTGATGGTGGTGAAGTTGAAGCCCAGCGAGGCGTCGCGCGTGAGCGTCCAGGTGGTGTTGCGCGCGAGGATGTCGATCTCGCCGGCCTGCAGCGCCGAGAAGCGCTGCTGCGAATTCAGCGGCACGAAGTCGACCTTCTTGGGATCGCCCAGCACGGCCGCGGCGATGGCGCGGCAGGTGTCGACGTCCAGGCCCGACCAGTTGCCCTGCGTGTCGGGGGCCGAGAAACCGGCCACGCCGTTGGTCACGCCGCACTTGACGGTGCCGCGCTGCTTGACCGCGTCGAGCGTCTTGCCGGCAAAGGCCGGGGCCGCGGTGGCCAGCGCGAGAACGGAAGCGGCGGCGAGCAGTGCCGGGCGGAATCGGGTGCTTGTCTTCTTCATCATCATTGGTGTGTGCTCCTCAACAGTAGGCAAAAGGCAGTGTACGGGGCGATGCAGGCCGACGACAAAGAACCCTGCGTTGGATACATATGTCGATCCGCTCGCGGGCGATCGGTTGGCGGCGCGGCCAGTTTCACTACCATACGGCCCTTTCATCACTCCCGAACAGGAATCACACCATGGTCAAGTCCGACGACACCGGCAAGCTCATCCTGCGCGTTGCGCTGGGCATCCTCATCCTGCTGCATGGCATTGCCAAAGTCGGCAAGGGCGTCGACGGCATCGGCGGCATGCTCGCGTCGCACGGCGTGCCCGCGGTGCTGGCCTACCTGGTCTACGTGGGCGAGATCCTGGCCCCGGTGCTGCTGATCGTCGGCCTGTTCACGCGGCCCGCCGCGCTGGTCGTGGCCATCAACATGGTGGTGGCGATCTGGCTGGCCCACCGCAAGGACCTCGGCGCGCTGAACGGGCAAGGCGGCTGGGCGCTGGAACTGCAGGGCATGTTCCTGTTCGCGGCGATCTCGCTCGCGCTCACGGGCGGCGGCCGCTTCGGGCTCAACAACAAGTAAGCGAAGAGGCGACTGGCGAATCAGTCGTCGTCGGCCGCATCGAGGCCCGGGAACAGGACCTCGGTGTAGCCGAAGCGCGAGAAATCGCGCACCCGCATCGGGTACAGCTTGCCGAACAGGTGATCGACCTCGTGCTGCACCACGCGCGCATGGAAGCCATCGGCGGTGCGATCGATCGGGTCGCCGTACAGGTCGAAGCCCGTGTAGCGGATGTGGGCGAAGCGCGGCACCACGCCGCGCAGGCCGGGCACCGACAGGCAGCCTTCCCAGCCCTCTTCCTCTTCATCGCCCAGCGGCGTGATGACGGGGTTGAGCAGCACGGTGCGCGGCACCGGCGGCGCGTCGGGGTAGCGTGGATTGACGGTGTCGGTGCCGAAGATCACCAGTTGCAGGTCGACGCCGATCTGCGGCGCCGCAAGGCCGGCGCCATTGACCGCCTGCATGGTCTCGAACATGTCGCGCACCAGCAGGTGCAGTTCATCGGTGTCGAAAGCGGCGACCGGCTGCGCGGTGCGCAGCAGCCGGGGGTCGCCCATCTTGAGAATTTCGCGGAAGGCCATGTAGAGATTATGGCCAGCGCGCCGCGCCCTCGCTGGACGCTTGCTCAGGGCTTGTCGGCCAACGCCGGCGCGTCACGCCACGGCACGCCCGGCGGTGGGCGCATCGCATTGCTCGGGTAGTTGGGCGACACGCCCGGATGCGCAGGCGAGACAGCCGGCGGACGTTGCCAACCCGGTGGACGCCCGGCCGGATAGGTCGGCCGCACGGCTGGGTAGCTGGGACGCACCGCGGGATAACCGGGACGGCCATAGTAAGGACGGCGGTCGTAGTACGGGCGACGGTTGTCGTAGTAGCCGCCACCCTGGATGTACACCGGCGCCGGCACCACCACGGGACCCGGATCGGAGTAGTACGGTTCGGAATAGCCGCCGGAGTAGTACGGATCGCCAGGAACGGCTACGCAGCCGCTCAGCAGCGCGATGCCGCCGAGTGCGAGGCTGGTAGCGAGAACACGAATTTTTTGCATGAGGGACTCCTTGTCGGCCTTCTGTGATCGTTCAACGCCCGCTTGTAGACCCTGTTGACTGCGCTGGTGTGAAGTCGCGTAACGGCCGGTAAAGGCCTGGATCCCGGGCGCCGGGCGACTCAGGCGTCGGGTGCCGGCGGAACACCGCTGGCGAGGATCTCCAGCATACGCGCCTCGTCAATCACCGTGACGCCGAGGTCGCGCGCCTTGTCCAGCTTGCTGCCGGCCTCTTCCCCGGCCACGAGGTAGTGGGTCTTCTTGCTGACGGAGCCGGCCACCTTGGCGCCGGCTGCCTCCAATTTATCCTTCGCTTCGTCGCGGCCCAGCGTAGGAAGGGTGCCGGTGATCACGAAGGTCAGTCCCGCCAAAGGCTTGGGCGCGCGGGCCTCGGGCTCGAACTCTTCCCAGGTCAGGCCGCAGGCGCGCAGCTGCTCGACCACTTCGCGGTTGTGCGGCTGGTCGAAGAAGGTGCGCAGGCTCTGCGCCACCACCGGGCCGACGTCGTTGACCTCGAGCAGCTGCTCCTCGGTCGCGTCCATGATGGCGTCGAGCTTGCCGAAATGCTTGGCGAGGTCCTTCGCCGTGCTCTCGCCGACGTGGCGGATGCCCAGGCCGAACAAAAAGCGCGGCAGCGTGGTCTTCTTCGACGCCTCGAGCGCATCGACGAGGTTCTGGGCCGACTTCTCGGCCATGCGGTCCAGGCCCGCCAGCGTGACGAAGCCGAGCTTGTAGAGATCGGGCAAGGTGCGAATCAGGTTGGCATCGACCAGCTGTTCGACCAGCTTGTCGCCCAGCCCGTCGACATCGACCGCGCGCCGCGCCGCGAAATGCAGGATGGCCTCCTTGCGCTGCGCCGCGCAGAACAGGCCGCCGGTGCAGCGGTAGTCGACCTCGCCCTCCTCCCGCACCGCCTCGGAATCGCACACGGGGCACTTGTGCGGCATGGTGAAGATCGCACCGCGCTGGTCGTCCGGCTTGGTCAGGCTGTCAGGCGCCACGCCCACCACTTCGGGAATCACGTCGCCGGCGCGCCGCACGATCACCGTGTCGCCCACGCGCACGTCCTTGCGGCGGGCTTCGTCTTCGTTGTGCAGCGTGGCGTTGGTCACGGTCACGCCGCCCACGAACACCGCTGCCAGCTTGGCCACCGGCGTGAGCTTGCCGGTGCGTCCCACCTGGATCTCGATGCCGACCACCTCGGTCAGCTGCTCCTGCGCCGGGTACTTGTGGGCCACGGCCCAGCGCGGTTCGCGCGAAACAAAGCCCAGCTGGCGCTGCAGCTCCAGGCTGTCGACCTTGTAGACCACGCCGTCGATGTCGTATGGCAGCGCATCGCGCTGGCGGCCGATGGTTTCGTGGAACGCTATCAGTTCAATAGCACCGGTCGCCCGGGCGGTCTGCGTGGCCACCGGAAAGCCCCAGGCGTGGAACTGCTGCAGCCAGTCGAACTGGGTCGCGATGTCGGGGCCGCCCTCGGTCGCGGGCGAAACCTCGCCCAGGCCGTAGGCAAAGAAGCTCAGCGGGCGCTCTGCCGCGATCGCCGGGTCGTGCTGGCGCACCGCGCCGGCCGCCGCGTTGCGCGGGTTGACGAACACCTTCTCGTTCTTCTGCCCGGCGGCGATCTTCTGGCGCTGGCGCTCGTTGAGGGCATCGAAATCGGCGCGCTTCATGTAGACCTCGCCGCGCACCTCGACCACGGGCGGGGCGGCGCCCTTGAGCTTCAGCGGAATCTCGCGCACGGTGCGGATGTTCTGCGTGACGTCCTCGCCCACCTCGCCGTCGCCGCGCGTGGCGGCCTGCACCAGCACGCCGTGTTCGTAGCGCAGGCTCATGGCCAGCCCGTCGAACTTGAGTTCGCAGACGTAGCTGATCTGCGGCGCGTCTTCGGCCAGGCCCAGCTCGCGGCGCACGCGTGCGTCGAAGGCGCTGGCGCCGGCGGGCGTGATGTCGGTCTCGGTGCGGATCGACAGCATCGGCACCCGGTGGCGCACCTTGGCCAGGCTGTCGAGCACGGTGCCGCCCACGCGCTGCGTCGGCGAATCGGGCGTGCGCAGTTCGGGAAACTCGGTCTCCAGGACCTGCAGGCGCTGGAACATCTTGTCGTACTCGGCGTCGGGCAGCTCGGGGGCGTCGAGCACGTAGTACAGATGGGCGTGGCGATGCAGCTGCTCGCTCAGTGCGGCGGCTTCGCGTGCCGCTTCGTCGCGCGTTGTCATGGGGTGTCCCTCGGGAAAAAGACGGGTCAGCTGAAGAGGCGTCGCGCCAGCGGCGAGCCCGCGGCGAGGTCGCGTGCGTCGAGAGTGTCGTACAGCTGCTCGAGGTCGGTGCCGATCACGTCCATGGTTTCGTCGCGCAGCAACTGGCCGTCGCTGTCGGTCACCACGCCGTCCATCTCGCGGGCGAGCGTGGCGGCGGCTTCGCGCATGCGACGGAACGGCTCTTCGCCGCGATCGACCTGCGGCACGTCCAGGCTCAGGCTGAGCTCGCGGATGGCCGATTGCGCCGGATCGTCGGCCAGCGCGGCCTGGGTGTCGAACGAGAGCCCGAGGATCGGCGGCAGGCCGGCCTCGCTGGTCGGCAGCACCATGCGGCCCGGAATGATCCCGGCCACGAAGCCCAGCCGCGCGGCGTTCTGCTGCACGTAGCCCGGGCTCCAGGCCGCGTGCAGCGCGCGCAACACGAAGCCCAGTTGCGCGTCGTGCGCGCTGGCGAACTGATCGAGCTCGCGGGCGCGTGCCACTTCGTCGAGCATCTCGGGAAACTCGGGCGCGCCGTTCACGGCATCGGCAAAGGCCTGCGCCTTGACCACGAACTCGGAGTACTCGATCTCGTTGAGCGCCCCGGTGCGGTTGGCCAGCTGCACGCCGACCTGGAACGCGCGGTAGCGCTGTCCGGGCGCCGGCGGCTCCCATTGGCTGGTGAGGTCGTTCAGGCCTTCGATGGCCACCGGCTTGCTGCCGGCGCGGCGCGTCGACGGCATGGACGCGAGCGCGGCATCGCCCGAGGCCAGGCCTTCGAGCGAGATGGGCGCGATGACGTCGATCAGCGGATCGAGCCCGCCGCGGCGCTCGCCGGTAGGCACGGGCACGCCGCTGGGCGCGGGCAGGTCGGGGTCGAACAGCGGCTCGTGGCGGTCGCTGCCGGCCACCTGGCTCGGGTCGGCATGGAGCATCGGCTCCACGCCGCCGTCGCTGCCGCCGGCCAACGCGCGCTCGGCTTCGGCCAGGGCGACATCGACCGCATCGGGCTGGCGCGGCGCATTGCGGCGCGACATCAGGGTGTTGTAGGCCACGACGGCCGCGAGAACGAGGCCGCCGAGGATCGCCAAGGCGAGGGTGAGATTGCTCATGCGCGCGCCTGCCTTATGCCGCTTCAACCATCGAGACCGCCGACTCCATGTCGACCGCAACGATGCGCGACACGCCCTGCTCCTGCATGGTCACGCCGATCAGCTGTTCGGCCATTTCCATGGCGATCTTGTTGTGGCTGATGAAAAGGAACTGGGTTTCACGGCTCATGGCGGAGACGAGTTTGGCATAGCGTTCGGTGTTGGCGTCGTCCAGCGGCGCGTCCACTTCGTCCAGCAGGCAGAAAGGCGCCGGGTTCAGCTGGAAGATGGCGAACACCAGCGCAATGGCCGTGAGCGCCTTCTCGCCGCCCGAGAGCAGGTGGATGGTCTGGTTCTTCTTGCCGGGCGGCTGGGCCATGACCTGCACGCCGGAATCGAGGATTTCGTCGCCCGTCATCATCAGCTTGGCGTTGCCGCCGCCGAACAGCTCCGGGAACATGCGGCTGAAGTGCTCGTTGACGATCTTGAAGGTGCCGCCGAGCAGGTCGCGCGTCTCGGCGTCGATCTTGCGAATGGCGTCTTCGAGCGTGCCAATGGCTTCGTTCAGGTCGGCCGACTGGGCGTCGAGGAAGATCTTGCGCTCGCTCGCAATCGCGAGTTCGTCGAGCGCGGCGAGGTTGACGGCGCCGAGCGCGACCACTTCGCGGTTCAGGCGGTCGATTTCGCTTTGCAGGCCGGTCAGGCGCACCTTCTCGGTCTCGATCGATTGCGCGACCGCTTCGAGGTCGGCACCGGCGTCGTCCAGCAGCTGTTGGTACTGTTCGACGCCCAGGCGCGCGGCCTGCTCCTTGAGCTGGAACTCGGTGATGCGCTGGCGCAGCGGATCGAGTTCGCGCTCCAGCTGCAGCCGGCGCTCGTCGCTGGCGCGCAGTTTGAGCGTGAGGTCGTCGTACTGGCTGCGGGCCGCGCCCAAGGCGGTCTCACGCTCCAGCTTGAGCGACAGCGCATCCTGCAGGCCGGCCTGCGCGGCGGCATCCGACAGGCGGCTCAGCTCGGCGCGGGCGCGCTCGTCTTCGTCGGTCAGCGCGACGGTCTGCTGCGAGGCGGTTTCGATGCTGCGGTTCAGTTCGCCGCGGCGCGCTTCGAGCGTGCGCTGCGAGAAGGTGGCTTCCTGCGCCTGCCGCTCGAGGCTGCGGTGCTGTTCGCGGCTGGCCGTGAGCGCGCGACCGGCTTCGATCACGCGCTCGTCGAGCTGCGCATGGCGCTCCTGGCTGTCGGCCAGCTGCATGTCGAGCTCTTCGAAGCGGCCTTCAGCGGCGATGCGCTTTTCCTGCAATTCTTCGAGCTGGGCATCGACCTCGCCGAGGTCGGCGGCCAGCTGCTGGCTGCGCGCACGGGTCTGTTCGGCGAGCTGCGTCATGCGCAGCGTTTCGACCTGCAGTTCATGGGCGCGCGACTGCGTTTCGGCGGCTTCGCGGCGGGCCGTGACGAGGCGCTGTGCGGCATCGCCGTAGGCCGCTTCGGCGCGGACCAGCGCGGTGCGCGCCTCTTCGTTGATGAGCGTCTGGGCCTTGAGCTGGCGCTCGAGGTTTTCCATTTCCTGCTGGCGGGCCAGGAGGCCGGCCTGCTCGGAATCGGGCGCGTAGAAGTTCACGCTGTGCGACGACACGGCATGGCCGCTGCGCACATAGATCACCTCGCCGGGCTGCAGCGTGGCGCGCTGGGCCAGCGCTTCTTCGAAAGTCTCGGCCGTGAAGCAACCGTGCAGCCAGTCGTTCAGCAGGGCCTGCTGGCCGGCGTCGTTCAGGCGCAGCAGGCTCGACAGCTTGGGCAGCGCGCCCGCGCCCTGCGGCACGCCGGCGGCGGGCGGACTGTAGAAGGCCAGCTTGGCGGGCGGTGCGTCGTTGCCGAAGGCACGCACCATGTCGAGCCGGCTGACCTCGAGCGCGCCCAAGCGCTCGCGCAGTGCGGATTCGAGCGCGTTCTCCCAGCCCTGCTCGATGTGGATGCGGCTCCACAGGCCCTGCAGGCCGTCCAGGCCGTGCTTGGCGAGCCAGGGGGCGAGCTTGCCGTCGGTCTTGACCTTCTCTTGCAGCGCACGCAGCGCTTCGAGGCGGGCCGAGAACTCGGCGTGGCGGGCGCCCTCGGTGTTGACGGCCTGCTGCTTGGCGCGGCGGTCTTCGTCGAGCTGGGGCACGGCCTCCTGCAGTTCCTGCAGGCGGGCGTCGGATTCGCTGGCGGTTTCCTGCGCCGCGGCCAGCTGCTCCTGCATTTCCGTCAGCCGGTCTTCGTCGGGCGCGGCCAGCGCGTTCTGGTCGGCGCGCAGGCGCTCGCTGCGCAGCGTGAGCTGGCGGCTCTGGTCTTCGATGTTGCGCTGGTCGGCGGCCAGCACCTGGATCTGCTGCTGCACCTGCGACACCGTCGCGCGCTGGGTGTTGGCTTCGTTCTGCGCGCGCTGCACGGCTTCTTCGAGGTCAGGCAGGCGCGCGTCGTGCTCTTCGAGCTGCGCGGCCAGCAGGATGGCCTGCTCTTCGGCATCGACGCCGGCACCGGCCAGCGTCTCGATCTCGGCCTCGGCCTCTTCGCGGCGACGGCCCCACTGGCCCATCTGTTCGCGCAGCTGCACGAGGCGTTGCTCGACGCGCTGGCGGCCTTCGACCACGAAGCGGATCTCGCCTTCGAGCCGGCCGACTTCGGCGCTGGCTTCGTACAGCTTACCTTGCGCCTGGTTCACCAGGTCGCCGGCGCCATAGTGGGCCTGGCGCACGGTTTCGAGTTCGGACTCGATGCGGCGCAGGTCGGCCGTGCGCGATTCGAGGTCGTTGATGGCCTTTTCCGAATCGGCCTTGATCTTGGCCTGGTCGGCATCGCTTTCGCCGCGCTTGAGGAACCACAGCTGGTGCTGCTTCTTCGTGGCGTCGCCCTGCAGCGCGTTGTAGCGCGCCGCCACCTCGGCCTGCTTCTCGAGCTTCTCGAGGTTGGCGTTGAGTTCGCGCAGGATGTCTTCCACGCGCGTGAGGTTCTCGCGCGTGTCGCCCAGGCGGTTCTCGGTCTCGCGGCGGCGCTCCTTGTACTTGGAGACACCGGCAGCTTCTTCGAGGAACAGACGCAACTCTTCGGGCTTGGATTCGATGATCCGGCTGATCGTGCCCTGGCCGATGATGGCGTAGGCGCGGGGCCCGAGGCCCGTGCCCAGGAACACGTCCTGCACGTCGCGGCGACGCACCGGCTGGTTGTTGATGTAGTAGCTGCTGGTACCGTCGCGCGTGAGCACGCGGCGCACGGCGATTTCGGTGAACTGGTTCCACTGGCCGCCGGCGCGGTGGTCGGCGTTGTCGAACACCAGTTCGACGCTCGAGCGGCTGGCCTGCTTGCGGGTGGTCGTGCCGTTGAAGATCACGTCCTGCATCGACTCACCGCGCAGTTCCGACGCACGCGACTCGCCGAGCACCCAGCGCACGGCATCCATGATGTTCGACTTGCCGCAGCCGTTCGGACCCACCACCCCGACCAGTTGGCCCGGCAGCAGGAAGTTGGTGGGTTCGGCGAACGACTTGAAGCCCGAGAGCTTGATGGAGTTAAGACGCACGACTTGTCGCCCTGCCTTGGCATAGCGCCAAGGTATTGATTTGTAAGGAAAATTGCACGGGCCCGCAGCTTGAAGCGGGCCGCCGCCCCAGCCGTGGATGATAACGTCAGGGCATGAGCGATTCCCTGGCTTCTCCCCTCGCGGCGCGACGCACCTGCCTGCTGGCAGGCACCGCGGCCGCCCTGCTCGCGCCGCTGGCGCTGACGGGCTGTTCCTCCTTCCGTTCCACCGAGCGCGCCGAGCCCTACGGCAACCAGGAATGGCTGCAATCGGGCACCAACCGCATCGCCAACCTGTCGCTGCGCGACAACCTGCAATCGGTGCGCCGCGTGCAGACCACGCTGTATCGGCGCAACCCGCGCGAATGGCGCAAGTCGGCCGCCAGCATGGAAGAAGCCACGCAGCGCACCTGGGACGCGGTCCTGCAGGGCACGCCGCTGCCCGAATTGCGCGGCGCCACCGGCATCGACGCCATCCGCCTGGCCTTCGAAACCGGTCCGCAGGCCTACCAGGGCGACCGCGTGGCGGCGCTGGTCGTCGGGTGGGCCTCGATGCTCAAGCAGGCCAACGGCAACACCTGGGACCAGACCATGATCGACGGGGTCGACGCCGAGAACAGCTACCGCACGGCGCGCAACTTCGAGATTTCGCTCTGGCTCATCTCTTCCAAGACCGGCCCCGACGGCCAGCCGCTGCTGCTGGCCACCGAGATCAGCGAGCGCGGGCGCAACCTCGTGGCCGATCGCGAGCTGTCGAAGGTGGTGGCGCGGCTCGACCTTCTGGCCGCGCAGGCCGACGAGAAGTACCGCCGGGCGGCCCTCGACTTCGGCCAGAACTGGGTGATGGGCGTGGTCATGCCGCTCTTCACGCTGATACCCAAGTAGGTTCTTTGCATCGGAAATATGTTTCCGAAATAGGCATTTGCGGTAATATCTTTCCGTGGACAAGCAGGAACTCATCACCGCCCTCACGGCGCGTCGCGGGGCCACCGGCCTCACGAACGCCGAGATCGCCTTGCGTTCGGGGCTCACCGAACGCTCGGTGCGCAATGCCCTGAGCCTGAAGGGCAATCCGCAACTGTCGTCGCTGCTCGCGCTGGTCGATGCGCTGGGGCTCGAACTGCAGCTCGCGCCCAAGGGCTTCGGCGAAGGCACGGCCGTCGATCCCGGCTACCGCCCGGTCGCCACGCGCGTCGGTCGTGCGCTGGCCGAAGCGCCTGCCGCGCCGCCCTACGTGCGGGGCCGCCGCTCACCGCCATGAACGTCAAGATCCTCGAGATTTCGCTCGGCGCGCATCGCCTCGGCAAGCTGTTCCAGTACGCCGATCTGTGCCGTTTCGTGGCGGAGCCCGAGCTGATCGCCAACCCGCCGCCCGGCGTGCTTTCGCTGTCGATGGTCGCGAGCGACCCGGCCGCCCAGGCCGCGTTGTGGAGCGACGTGAAGAACCCGCTGTTCAACGCCCAGGGCGGCCAGTTGCCCGGCTTCTTCCAGAACCTGCTGCCCGAGGGCGTGCTGCGCAGCCACATCGCGCAGCTGCGCGGTTGCCGCGAGAACGATCACTTCGAATTGCTGGCGGCCTGCGGCGGCGACCTGCCCGGCGCCGTGGCCGCGCGCCCGGTGTCGGTGGACCGCGGCACGCTGCAGCGGCTCATCACGCAGGACCAGGACGCGCTCGAGATGTCGGTGGTCGAGCTGCCGATGCCGCAGGGAATCTCGGTCTCGGGCGTGCAGCCCAAGCTCGGCCTGCGCCGCCAGGGCGGGCGCTACGTGGCGCGCGTGCGCGCCGGCGCCAGCACGCGCGTGATCGCCAAGCTGCCGGTGGCCGGCCGACCGCACATGCCGCAACTCGAGATGCTTTCGCTGCAGATGGCCGGGGTGGCGAGCGTCGAGGTGTGCCACGCCGAACTCGCGCCGCTGTCGGCCATCGCGGCGGAGCACAGCTATGCGCTGCCGGACGAGCCCGAGTTCCTGGCCGTCACACGTTTCGACCGCGACGGCGCGCGCCGCATCCATTTCGAAGACTTCGCGCAGGTGCTGGCGGTCGACCCGATGCACAAGTACAGCGGAAGCTACCTCGACATGGCGCTCGCAATGCGCGCCTTTCCGTCTCTCGGCGAAGACGCTGTGCTCGAACTGGTGCGCCGGCTCGTGGTCAACGACCTGCTGGGCAACCCCGATGCCCACCTGAAGAACTTCGGCGTGCTGTATCCCAATGGCATTGCGCCTCGCCTGGCGCCGGCCTACGACATCGTGGCCTATGCGGCATTGCAGGGTGTCGAAGGCCATGCGCTGCCGCTGCTGCCGGCCCCGGTCAGCGCCACCGCTGCGCGTCGCACCGCGATGTTCACGCCGGCCAACGTGCGCGCGTTCTGTTTCTCGGCTGGCTTGCACGAGCCGCGCATGCGGCGCGTGGTGGCCGACACGGCCCGCCTTGCGCGCGACCAGTGGCCCGCGATGATCGACGCGTCGGCACTGCCGGCCCCGTGGAAGAAACGGCTGCAGCAGCGCCTGCAGGCACATCCCTTGCTGCAGGGCATGAGCAAGCGGGGTCGCTAGCCACAGCGGTGCGACAGGCGACCCCTAGAATGAATCCGCCCTCCTCCACCCCTCAACCCATTCGAGGCAGCAACCACTCATGAGCTCCATCAACTTCATCGGCGGCGAAAAAGGCGGTGTCGGCAAATCGGTCACGGCACGCGTGCTGGCCCAGTACTTCATCGATCGCAGCCGGCCCTTCACCGGCTTCGACACCGACCGTTCACACAGCTCCTTCACTCGCTTCTACGAGGGCTTCGCCTCGCCGGTGGTGGTCGACAGCTTCGAAGGCCTGGACACGGTGGTGAACGGCTTCGAGACCAATCCGAAGCAGAGCGTGATCGTCGACCTCGCGGCGCAGACGCTGGCGCCGCTGTCGCGCTGGATCAAGGAGTCCGACCTGTTCGACGTGTTCGAGGAGATCGACGTCACAGTCAACTTCTGGCACGTGCTGGACGACGGCAAGGACTCCACCGACCTGCTCGGCACGCTCATCGACACCTTCGGCAATCGGCCCAACTACATCGTGGTGCAGAACTACGGGCGCGGGAGCGACTTCGGAATGCTGCTGGCGTCGCAATCGCTGTCGAAGGCCAATGCGAATGGCGCACGCGTGATTGCCTTGCCGCGTTTGCACGAAGCCAGCATGCGCAAGATCGATGCTCAGAACACGAGTTTCTGGAAGGCGGTGAACGACCGCGAAGGGCCGCATGCGCTTGGGTTGCTGGAACGGCAGCGCGTGAAGTCTTGGCTGGCTACGGCCTACGCTGCGTTCGATACGCTGCCTCTTTAGGCCTTTTGGGAGCGCCCGACAGGCGGCACGGCGTGGTCGGCCCCACTGTGTCGGCCCTTCGGGCTGCCCTGCGGTGCTCGCGTTTCGCGGGGTCTCGCAGAACTCGCCTTCGGCTCAAACAGCTGCGAGCCCTGATCCGCGAAACGCTGCGCTCCTCGGCGGCACAGAGGGGCCGCCCACACCGCACCGCACCGCCTGCCGGGCTTCGGGGTGAAGTGGATGCCGCGCCCTTCGCAGGGAAGAACGAGCCGGCAGGGTCTCAGATCATTCCGCCGTTGATCGAGATCACCTGACCTGTGATGTACGCGGCTTCATCGCTTGCCAGGAACGCCGCCAATGCCGCCACTTCCTGCGGCGTTCCGGCACGCTTCACGGGCACCATCTGGTTGATGAGCGCGGGATCGAACACCGCATCGGCCATCGGCGAGGCGATGATCCCGGGCGCGATCGCGTTCACGGTCACGCCGCGCGACGCCACTTCGAGCGACAGCGCCTTGGTCGCGCTGTTCAGCGCGCCCTTGGCCGCGGCGTAGTTCACCTGTCCCTTGTTCCCCGCGATGGCGGCGACGGACGAGATGTTCAGCACGCGACCCCAACGGGTGCGCATCATCGGCAGCAGCAGCGGCTGCGTCACGCGGAAGAAGCCGTTCAGCGACACGTCGATCACCTTGTGCCATTGCTCGGCGCGCATGCCGGGCAGCACAGCGTCGTCGTGCACGCCTGCGTTGTTGACGAGGATCTGCACCGCGCCGCCTTCGAGGATGCGTGCGCAGCCGGCTGCGCACGCTTCGTCGCTGCGCAGGTCGAACACGTGGCATTCCGCCTTGCCGCCTGCAGCGGTGATCGACGCGGCCAGCTGCTCGATGGCCTCGGGCCGCGAGTTCGCATGCAGCAGCACGGTGGCGCCGTCACGCGCAAATCGCTCCGCCATGGCCGTGCCGAGCGCCCCGCTGGCGCCGGTGATCAGTGTGCGTTTTCCTTCGAAACTCATGACGGTGTGCTTCCCATGTCCGCCAGCGGCGTGTTCAAGACCACCACGGCCCGGCCTTCGGCCAGCAGGCGGCCGTCGTCGGCCGCTACCGTGAATTCATACAAGACCTGCCGGTCGTCGCCGGACAGGCGCTTCGCCCGCACCTGCAACGCCCCGGCGATGTCGTCCAGCCGCGCCACCGCCAGCTTCACGTTGCGCGCGCTGGCCAGGAAGCCGGCCGACGGCGTGCTGCCCTCGGCGGCCAGCAGGCCGCCGTGCAGCGCCATGGCCTGCGCCGCGTACTCGATGGCGTTCGGCGCGAGCAGGCCGCTCTCGGTGCGCAGCGGGTTGTCCGCCTGGCTGTGCGTCGTGGTGCTGCAATGGATCGATTCGGCGTCCCAGCCTTCGAGGCGCTCCAGCAGGCACATGCTGCCGCTGTGCGGAATGCGCGCGGCGATGCCCGCACGGTCGAGCGTCTGCGGTGCCGTCAAACGACAGTCTCCAGGTCGGCCACCAGCAGCACGTTGGCGAAGGGCGTGCCTTCGCTCATCGGAATGCTCTGCACGCGGAACCCCAGGCGCTGCAGCAGCGCAGTCCATTCAGTCAGTGGCCGGCCCCAGGTCGGCGAGACCTTGTGGCCGCGAATACGCGTCACGGTGCGATCGACCCACTGGCTGATCGCGAAACCGCGCGTGCTCGACGCGTCGCCCACGCGCAGCAGCAGGCGCGCCTTCGGGTTGCCGCCACGGCGCAGCGCGTCGCGCACGCGGGTCAAGACGCCCTCCTGCGCGGCGAGGTCCACGTAGTGCAGCACGTCGAGGATCACGACCAGGTCGCAATCGGGCAAGGCGGCCGAGCACATGTCGGCGCACACCAGGCGCGGCGTCGGCTGCAAGTGGCCGACCGACGCCTCGGCGCGCGCCACGTCCTTGGGCATCAGCTCGATGCCCGTGTAGTCCGCGGCAGCCGGCGTGGCGGCCCATGAGGCCGGCCAGCGTCCTTGCTGCTGCATCGCGCTCATCGACGCCAGCAGGCTCACGAAGAGGCCCTGTCCGCAGCCGATGTCGACCACGCGCCGATGCTGCGCGTCGATCAGCCCGCGTTCGAGCAGGCCCCGGAACACCGGGTCGCGCCCGAGCTTGCCGCGGGCGAACTGCCAGGCGAAGGTGCCGCCCTTCTTGTAGGGCACGGTCGCGGCTTCGTGCAACTCGCGCCAGGCTTGGTCGGTGGTCATCGTCGATGGCATCACGGCGCTCATGCGGTCTTCAATCCTTCAGGCAGGGTCACGGCGCGCAATCCAGCGGTGCGCAGGCGTTGGAGCAACAAGGGCAGGACTTCCAGCAAGACGGGTTGCCCTGCGGCGGTGCGCGCGGCATTGCCGTCGTGCAGCAGCAGGATGTCGCGCGCCTGCAGGTGGCGGGCGAGGCGCGCCATCACCTTGGCGGCGTCGCCTTCGCGGGTATCGAAACCGCGCCGCGTCCAGCTCACGAGCGAGAGGCCGAGGCGGTGCAGCACGGGTTCGAGGAAAGGGTTGCGCAGGCCGGCGGGCGCCCGGAAACAGGTCGGGCGCTGGCCGGTCACGTCGGTCAGGATGTCCTGCGCGCGCGCGATCTCCGCTGCGAAGCCGCGCGGGCCGAGGAAGGAGAAGTTGTGACGGTGCTGCGCCGTGTGGTTTTGGATGCTGTGGCCGCGCGCGACGATCTCGCGCGCCAGCGCCGGGTGCGCCAGCACGCGCTCGGCGATGCAGAAGAAGGTAGCGCGCTGGCCGTGGGCGTCCAGCAGGTCGAGCACGCGGGGCGTGACCTCGGGCTCGGGCCCGTCGTCGATGGTGATCGCCACCTCGCGACGCGCACCGGCGGCTTCGGGCAGGCGCGTGACGTTCGGGCCGAGCAGGTTGCTGCGCGGCGTGAGGCCTGCACCAGTGATCAGCGCATGGTTCAGCACCACCGCGCCGAGCGCCCAGGGCCAGGCGCCCGGCACCAGCACGCCCGCGCCCAATGCGGCCACATGCACGGCCGCGCTGGCGCGCATGGCCGGCGGCCAGGGCCAGGATTCGGAGGCGGCTGAACCAGTGGAAGGGGCGGAAGGCGACGACATGGTGGGTCCGGATTTTCCCATCAGCGCGGTCGCTGCGGGCTCGGGCTCTTCCCGGGCGCCACGTTGCGCGCGAACGCGGCCGACAGCAGCAGCGCCAGCAAGGCGCCCGGCGCGACCACGCGGCCGATGGACGACAGCGCCGGAATGTCCGAGATCGCGATCAGCCCGAACGACACCACCGTCGTGAGGTTGGCCAGCATCAGCGAAGCCAGCGTGTCTTCGTCGGCGCGCCCGGTCGTTCGCAGCTGGTCGAAGAAGAGCGCGTAGTTCGATCCCACGGCGACGATCAGCAGCAGCCCCACGAGGTGCAGGATGCCGAGCGCCGCCTGCGCCAGCGCCATGCCACCCAGCGTGAGCACCACCGCGAACAGCAGCGGCTGGCACACGGCCAGCAGCCGGCGCCACGAGCGCAGGTACACGCCCAACAGCACCACCACCGCCAGCGCGCCGAGCAGCACCTGCACGAAGGCCTCGTGCAGGTAGCGCTGGTAGAGGCCGCCGAGCTCACGGCCGACGTCCACCACCTGCACTTCGGGCAGACCGGCCAGCGCCTCCTCGAGGCGCCCCTGTTCGAAGCCCGGGCCGGGATGCAGCACGACCAGCGTGGACCAGCCACCACCCGGTCGCTCGTACATCAGCGTGTTGACCACGGAGCCCAGCGGGCCGCCCATGAGGTCGGCGCGCTGCACCGGCGCCTGCTTGCGCGCGGCCTCCACGTCGGCCACGAAGGGTCCGAGGCGCGATGCCGGCAGCGGCAGGCCCTTGGTCGCCTCGGCCAGGTTGGCGCGCAGCGTGTCGGCGTCGGGCAGGCTGGCCTGGCGCGCCGTTTGCGCGGCCACGCTGGGCAGCACGCGGGTCACGGCTTCGTAGCCGCTGAGCTCGCCCTTGTCGACCAACGCATCGAGACGCGCAGCCGCGGCTTCGGTGTGGCGCAGTGCGGCCTGTTCGTCGTCGCCGAAGGCCACCACGAGCACGCCGCCGTCGCTGGCGCCGATGTCCTTGCGCAGCATCTCGTCGAGCTGCTGGGCCGAACGCGGCACCGGGCTCATCGCGCTCAGGTCGGCGCGCCACAGGTGGCCGCCCTGCCACAGCACCAGCGCCAATGCCGCCACGCCGAGCGCCGCCAGCGGCCAGCGCAGGCGCGGCAGGCCGCGCACCAGCAGGCCGGCCAGGCGCGCCATGTGCCGGCGCATGCCCATGCCGGTCGCACCATCGGGTGCCAGCACGGGCAGCACGTAGCGCGTGGCCAGCGCGGCCGACACCAGCCCGGCGATCGAGAACACGCCCAGTTGCGCCAGCCCCGGAAAGCCCGAGAACACCAGCGCAGCAAAGCCGCACACGGAGGTCAGCAGGCCCAGCCGCACTGTGGGCCAGTGCACCTCGCGCCAGCGCTGCCAGCCGGTGCCGGCCACGGCCGCGCCGCGCGCCTGGATCAGGTAATAGATGGCGTAGTCGACCGTCTCGCCGATCAGCGTGCTGCCGAAGCCCAGCGTGAGCCCGTGCACCGAGCCGAACACCAGGCTGACCGACGCGGTGCCCACCACCACGCCCGTGGCCACCGGCAGGAAGGCGATGACCAGCGCGCGCGGCGAGGCAAAGGCCAGCAGCAGCAGCACGCTCATCACGATGCCGCCCACCACCGCGAGGTGGATGGCTTCGGTCTTGATCTTTTCGCGGCTCATGACCGAGAACACGGGCGGCCCGCTCAACAACAGCCTGGGCGCAGCCTCGCCCATGCCACGCGCGGCGGATTCGTAGGCAGCCTGCACGCGGGCGATGGCGACGGCCTGCGCATCGAGGTCGCCGCCGGCCGCGCGCGTGGTGGCGATCATGAGCGCACGCGGCGCCTCGCGCGACATCCAGACGCCGGCCTCGCTGCGCGGTGCGCTGGCCGGCACCAGCTCCATCGCGATGCGCTGGGTCTCGCCCGTCGGATCGCTGTCGAGCAAGGGCTTGATCGCGTTGCCGGCCGGCGTGCCGAGCATCGACAGGGTGTCGACGATGGCCTCGCGCAGCCCTTCGGCGGTGAACTGCCCCGGCATCACGCCGGACGACAGCTGGTAGCGGTGCTGGAACACCCAGGTGCCGGCCTCGCTCCAGTCGCTCACGTCGCCGTTCTGCACCAGGTCGAAGAGCTTGCTTTCGCGCATCGCCTTGCCGACGGCACGCGAGACCTCAGCACGCTGTTCGACGCTGCCGCCCTCGAAGCCCAGCATCAGCGTGCGCGAGGCCACGCCGCTTTGCAGCTGCTCGATCAGCACGCGCTGGCGCAGGTCGGGGCTCTTGGGGAGAAAGGCCGACAGGTCGGCGCCGATCTGGGTGCGCGCGATGACGACCGCGCCGAGGGCCACGACCAAGAGCCACGCCAGCAGGACGACGATGCGGCGCGACCACCCCGGCGGGCCGCCCGCCTGCGCCAGGCTCACGGCGTCGCGCGCCCAGGGGCGCCGGCCGGCAGCGCCGACGGCGGCGCGTTGGGCGAAATGTGCATGACCGAACGGTCACCGCCCACGAACTCCATCTCCAGCCCCAACACCTCGCTGTTGCGGCCGGTGATGCGCATGCTGCGCACCTGCGCGGCCAGCCGGCTGTCGTTGGGCGTGAGGTCGAGCGTCCACTTGCCGGCGGCGCCGGTCACGGTGCTCTTGAAGTAGCGCTGCAGCGTGGCGCCGTCGCCGCTCAGCGTGCCGCGCATGGCTTCGACCAGGCCCAGCAGCTCGGGCATGCTGTCCAGCGCCAGCGTGCGGTTGCGGTTGCCGCGCGACAGGGTCAGCGTGTTGCCGTCGACGGACATGGTCTCGATGCGCGGCGACAGCGTGCGGCGCACCAGCTTGTCGGGCGCCTCGAAGCTCAGCGTGCCGCTCGCATCGAGCGGGCCTTCGAGGCCGTGCACGAAGCGCTGCTCGGTGAAGCGCGCCTCGCCGCTCTTCTGCCGGGCCAGCAGGCCCATCAGTTCGGGCAGGTCGAATGCCGCCCAGGCCGGCGCGGCACAGAAAGCCACCGCCAGCACCACCACCCTGCAAAGCCGATCAAGCCGCATCTTCGAGCCAGAAATCATGAAAGTTGAACCAGTTGTACGGGTAGGCGCGGCACAGCGCCTCCAGGCGGGCCACATAGGCTTCGACCGCGCTTCGGATGCGGCGTTCACGCTCCGCGGCGTCGACGAACGGCGTGCCGAAGTCGGCCAGCGGGTCGAACCGGACATCGTAGCGGGCACCGCCGTCGTACATGCCGGCCATGAAGAACACCTTGCGACGCAGCAGCGCCGCCAGCCGGAACGGGCCGTCGTTGAAGACGGCCGGCTGGCCCAGGAAAGGCAGCACGATGTTGTTGCCGCGCTGGTTTGCCGGCTGCTCCTCGCTGCCCGGCAAGGTGCGGTCGGCCAGCATGCCGCCGAGGCCGCCGCCGTCGAGCCAGTCGCGCAGCGCGAGCATCGAATGCGGCCGGCCGAGCGCGATCACGTGGGGCCGCATCTCGGGCAGCGCGATGGCGTTCAGGATGGCGGTGATGCGCTGCGCGTTGTCCGGGTACATCAGCATCGCCAGCCGCATGCGGTTCTGGTGCTTCTGCTGCTTGCAGGCGCCGAGCACCTCGAAGCTGCCGATGTGGGCGCCGAGCAGGAAGGCGCCCCGCCCTTCGGCCGCCTCCGCCTCGATCGGGCCGTTGCCTTCGATCTTCAGCTTGAACAGGTCCATGCGCCCGCGCAGGAAGTACACGCGGTCGAGCACGGTGGAGGAAAACGCGTGCAGCAGGCGGTAGCCGTCGACCCAGCCCGCGCGCGGGCCGATGGCCCGGAACAGGTAGCGCTTGATGTAGCGGCGCGGCGCCGGCGCGAACAGCAGGAAGTACAGGCTGATCGGCGGCAGCAGCAGCCGCGTGACGTGCCGCCCGCACACCAGCGCCATCAGGCAGATGAAGCGCAGCGCCAGCATGTTGCTGCGCTCGGGCGCGCGCGCCCAGTCGCCCTGCTGGGCCGCCGGGCGGGCGGTCTGCCGCGCCGCTTCGTCCACGGCGCGCGTTTCGGCGTCGGTGTGCTTCATCCCGCCGACTCTGGCACAGCCGTCCAGCGGCCGGTGACAGCCGCCACGCCGTCACAGCGCACGTCGAAACGCACGCCGCGGCCGGTGCCGGCCTCGGGATGCAGCTCGATGGACAGCGTGCTGCCGGGGCGCACGGGCGCGAGGAACTTGGCGGCGGCCAGCGTCGGACTTGGACCGAGCCGTGCCGACAGCGCCGGCACGCGTCGCACGACCTCCATGACCTCGGCCAGCAGCAACGCGCCGGGCACCAGCGGCTGGCCGGGGAAATGGCCGGCAAAGGCCGGGTGGTCGACCGGCACCGTGTGCGCCATCTGCACCGGCGTCTGGTCGTCGGCCAGCTGGGCCAGCGCGAATTCGCGCAGCGCCCGCACCGTGAGCTTGCCCGTGCCTTCACGCGGGAAGGCCTTGACCTGCACCACGCGGCGCGGCACGAACACCGGCTCCAGCCGTTGCCGCAGTGCAGCAATGATGTCCGCCGCCGACAGCGTGGGCGCGACCACGAACGCCACCGGCCGCACCACGCCGTCGGCCACCTCGTCGGGCAGCCAGAAGGCACCGTCCTCGACACCCGCGATGCTGTTCAGGTGGTAGTTCAGGTGGGCGAGCGAACTGCGCCGGCCGGCGACGTGGATCAGGTCGTTGGCACGGCCGAACAGGCGAAAGCGCCGTGCATCGAGCAGCTCGAGCACGTCGGCCATCGGCGTCGGCTCGGGAATGAAATCGCCGCTGAAGATGAAGCGCTCGGGTCCGTCACCCTCCCCCGGTTCCGCATGCACGCGGATCTCGCCGAAGGTTTCCCAGATTTCGCTCTCGGTCGTGCGGCGCGTGGCCACCTGGCCCGATTCGGTGCTGCCGTAGATTTCAAGCAGCACGCCGCCCAGTGCCTGCTCGGCCTGCGCGGCCAGTTGCGGCGACAGCGGCGCGGTGGCCGACAGGATCAGGTCGACCGGCGGCAGCGCGATGCCCGACAGCAGCAGCGTCTTCAGGTGGAAGGGCGTGGTCACCAGCGCGCGCGGACGCGGCACCGAGGCCAGCGCCTTCGCCACGTCGGCCGGAAAGAACGGCCGTCCGGTTTCAAAGGCGGCGCCACCGAGCATCGCGAGCAGCACCGACGACTCGAGGCCGTAGCTGTGCTGCACCGGCACGGTCGCCACCAGCGTGAGCCCTTCGAGCGTGGGCCGCTGCAGCACGCGGCACAGCCGCTCGACCGCCACTTCGACGTCGCCGACCAGCGTGCGCCAGGCCTTGGCATGCGGTTGCGGCACGCCGGTGGAGCCCGACGTGAGCAGGCTGGCCGCATGCCGGCCGCCGTCGATGGCGGGCACCGGCGCATCGCCGGCCGGGCCGGGCACGGCTTCGACCTGCAGGCGCCGCATGCCGGGCGTCTCGAGCTTGGCGTCGTCGGTCAGCGCGAACAGGTGGTCGCCGCCGGTTTCGGTCAGGCGCGCCAGCGTGTCCGGACGCGCATCGGGCGGCAGCAGGCTGGCGTGGCCGCGCACCAGCGCGGCGCCCAGGCTCACGGCGAAGGCGTAGCGATCGAGGCAGAGGTTGACGGCAGGCCCCTCGGCGGGCAGCGCGGGCGCCAGGCGCGCGACGTCGGCCAGGAACTGGCGCGTGCTGACCGGCTGGCCGGCGCGCCAGGCCAGGGGCGCATCGGGGTTGCGGTCCGCGAGCAGCGGCAGGAAGGAAGAAGAAGCGGTGTCGGGGGTCACGCGGGCTGTGCCTGTTTCATTGGCCGCCAGCGCCGTTGTCCACCGTCGAGGTGCCATAGAACGCGCGCACCGCATCGACGAGGCGCGTGCGTTCGAATTCGGGATGCAGGCGGTAGCGCACGAGGTGCTCGCCCACGAAAAGCAGCGCCACGCTCAGCGGCGACAGCACGTTGGCCAGCAGCGACCAGGCCGAGAACGGCATCGTCAGGTAGACCACGATCGACGAGACCACCACCACGGCGAAATACACCGTCCACACCTGCGTCAGGTGCGTCGTGTACGACAGCATGTGCCCCTTCAGCGGGTGCACGCGTTGCGCGAACTGGGTGATCAGCGGCAGGCCCTTGCCACGCAGCGTCGAGCCGAACCAGCCGCACAAGGCACCGTTGATGCCGATGTGCTGCAGCACGTACAGGCGGTTCGTGTCGCCCGCCTCACCGAGGAAGACGAGCGCGAAGCCGCCGATGCCCAGCGCCGCCGCAATGGCCAGGCCCCAGCGGCCGAACCAGCTGGCGGCGCAGCCCATGGCCGCGATCCACAACGGGCCGAGCAACACCACCACAGCCCAGGGCTCGGTGGCGTGGAACAGCGTCATCCAGTGGGAGAGGCCGGCATACGTGACCCCTACCAGCAGCAGGAGGACGAGTCGCCATCGGGACATGGATCAGGTGGCGCTGCGGTGCTCGGCGACGTGGGTCGCGAGCGTACGCAGCGACTGGAAGATCTGCTGGTTGCGCTCGTCGTCCGAGCGCAGCTGGAAACCGTAGCGGCGCGAGACTTCGAGCGCGACTTCGAGGATGTCGATGGAGTCGAGGCCCAGACCTTCGCCGTACAGCGGGTCGGTGGGAACGATCTCTTCAGGTGCGACCTCGAGATTGAGCGCGTTCACGAGCAACACGGCCAGCTCTTTTTCGATCGGCGACTGTTCGGATGCATCGCCAGTGGCGGGAATGGGGGGCTGAGCAGTCGATGACAAAAAAACCTCCTGAACTTTTTTCCTGAACGACCGTGCGGGGTCGTGAATTATAGGAGTGGCGGTTGATTAGACTGCGCGCTTCGATACGACCCGGAGCGCCCCATGGCCGACCCCCTTCTGATCGCACGCCACGACACCATCGAGTGCACCCTCCTGCCCGGCCTGGCCAACCGCCACGGCCTGATCACCGGCGCCACCGGCACCGGCAAGACCGTCTCGCTCCAGACCATCGCCGAACAACTGTCGAACATCGGTGTGCCGGTGTTCATGGCCGACGTCAAGGGCGACCTGACCGGCATCAGCCAGAAAGGCAGCGTCGGCGAGAAACTGGCCGCCACGCTCAAGGAACGCGGCATCGAGGTGCCCGAGCCGGCTGCCTGCCCCGTCACGCTGTGGGACGTGTTCGGCGAACAGGGCCACCCGGTGCGCGCCACGGTGTCCGACATGGGCCCGCTGCTGCTGGGCCGCATGCTCGACGTGAACGAAACCCAGGCCGGCGTGCTGAACCTGGTGTTCAAGATCGCCGACGACAGCGGCATGCTGCTGCTCGACCTGAAGGACCTGCGCGCCATGCTGCAGTACGTGGGCGAGAACGCGAGCCAGTTCACCACCGAGTACGGCAACATCAGCGCCGCCAGCGTGGGCGCGATCCAGCGCGGCCTGCTGCAGATCGAGACCCAGGGCGGCGACAAGTTCTTCGGCGAGCCGATGCTCAACATCACCGACTTCATGCAGACGGTGGGCGGCAAGGGGGTGGTGAACATCCTGGCGGCCGACAAGCTCATGAACTCGCCGCGCCTGTACGCCACCTTCCTGCTGTGGATGCTGTCGGAGCTGTTCGAGCAACTGCCCGAAATCGGCGATCCTGAGAAGCCGAAGCTGGCCTTCTTCTTCGACGAGGCCCACCTGCTGTTCAACGAGGCGCCCAAGGCGCTGGTCGAACGCATCGAGCTCGTGGTGCGGCTGGTGCGTTCCAAGGGCGTCGGCGTGTATTTCGTCACGCAAAACCCGCTGGACATTCCCGATTCGGTGCTGGCCCAGCTGGGCAACCGGGTGCAGCACGCGCTGCGTGCCTTCACGCCGCGCGACCAGAAGGCCGTGAAGGCCGCCGCCAGCACCATGCGCCAGAAGCCCGGCCTGGACATCGAGACCGCCATCACCGAACTCGCCGTGGGCGAGGCGCTGGTGAGCTTCCTGGACGCCAAGGGCCGCCCGAGCATCACCGAGCGCGTGTACGTGCTGCCGCCGGGCAGCCAGCTCGGCCCAATCACGCCCGAGCAGCGCAAGGCGCTGATCGCGGGCTCGCTGGTGGCGGGCGTGTACGAAAAGACGGTCGACCGCGAATCGGCCTACGAAAAGCTCAAGGGCCGCGCCGAGAGCGCGCCCGATGCACCGGCCGCCGGCGCCAAGGGCGGGGCCGCAGCGGAAGAATCGTCCGGCATGGGCGGCATGCTCAACGACATGCTCTTCGGCAGCACCGGCCCGCGCGGCGGCAAGCGCGACGGCCTCGTGCAGACCATGGCCAAGTCGGCGGTGCGCACCATGGGCACGTCGGTGGGCAAGGAGATCCTGCGCGGCGTGCTGGGCGGGATCTTCGGCAGCAAGAAGCGCTAAGAGAAAGCGGCCGCGCTACCAGCGCAGCAGGCGCGGCCCCAGTGCCGCGCCCAGCAGCACCGGCACCGCGATCCCGCTCACGTACCAGACCGCGAGGAACGGCGCGGTCAGCTCCATGCAGTGCAGCGCGTAGACCGACGCGCCCACGCCGCCGGCCAGCGCGCCGGCCGCGGCCCCGGCCAGCGCGGGCCGCGTCGGCGCCAGCCCGCGCAGCGCCGCGAAGGTGGCCGCGAACACCGGCAGCGCCATGAAGCCGATGCTCAGGGCGCAGATGCGCCACGACTGGCCCATCAGCAAGGGCATTCGCTCCTCGATCGGCACCGAGAACCAGACGAACGCCGCCAGCCCCCAGATCCCCAGCACCGGCAGCACCCCGCCCCACCACGCGTGGCGCATCCGCACGCCGGGCCGGGCCAGCCGCTGCACCGTCACAAAGGCCGCCGCCGCGATGCACAGCGGAAACAGCACCTTGACCCAGAACATCGGCCAGAACATCGCCTGCACCAGGTCGGGCCGCAGCCCGTACTCGCCGAACAGGATCACGAAGGACACCGGCAGCGCGGCCAGCACCGCCAGCCCGATGCGCCCGCTGGCACTGCGCCGCGGCACCGCCACCTCGCCGGCGGCCAGCAGGTTCACGAGGTCGTCGGTCTTCATGGCGCGGCGCCTCCCCCGAACTTCGCGGCCAGGGCCTTCAGGCCCCGGTGGATGCCGACCTTCACCGCCGACTCCGACATGCCCGTGAGGCTGGCCGTCTCGGCCACCGACAGGCCTTCGATCTTCACGTGCACGATGGGCAGGCGCTGGCGTTCGGGCAGGGTCTGCAGCAGCCCGCCGAGGTCGCGCTTCGCATCGCTGGCCTCGGTGGCCGACGCCGCGAACACGGCCAGGTCGTCGTCCAGCGGGTCATGCAGGTCCTCGCGGACCGACTTGGCGCGCAGCAGGTCGATCATCTTGTAGCGCGCAATGGCATGCACCCAGGCCGTCAGCGGCTGGTCGCTCTGGTAGGTGTGGCGCTGGTTGTGCATGGCGAGCAGGCATTCCTGGACGAGGTCTTCCACTTCATCGGGCCAGCCGAACAGGCGCTTGCCCAGAAAAGCGCGCAGGTGCGCGCTCAGTTTCTGCAGGAACTCGCGGTACGCGCCGGCGTCGCCATCGAGGCCGCGAAGGAACAGGCGGCGCAAGGCCGCTTCCGCGTCGCTCGGTGTCGTCCTGCTGCCTACGGTGTTTCGTGCCATCGGGCCGGCCGGTTACAGCCTGGTGAAAAAAGATTGCAAGGGATTGTGCCGCGCCCCCGGGGCGGGGCTTGCGCTAAGCTGCCCCGATGCTGGCCGGACTCGTCTCGCACCCCTGGGCCTACCCGGCGCTGGAGGCGGCGCACATCGTGGGCATCGCGCTGCTGTTCGGCGGCCTGCTGGTGTTCGAGCTGCGCGCCCTCGGCCTGGCCCGCGAGCTGCCGGCGCCGCTGCTGGCCCGCCTCACGTTGCGCCCCGCCCTGCTGGGCTTCGGCCTGTGCGCGCTGACCGGCCTGACCATGTTCGCCAGCCAGCCGGGCGAGTTGCTGAACAACACGGCTTTTCGCGTGAAGCTGCTGCTCATCCTGCTGGCCGGCCTCAACGCCGCCTGGTTCCACCTGCGCGGCGACATCGGCGGGCAGAGCGGGTTCGCCAGGTTTCAATGCCTCCTGTCTCTGGGGTTTTGGCTCGCTGTCATCATCTGCGGGCGCTGGATTGCCTATGTCTGACCAAGGAGAACGCGATGCTGCATCGACGCATGTTCGTGACCGGTTCGATCGCACTGGCCCTGCCCGCCTGGGCCCACCACGGCTGGAGCAGTTTTGACCAGGAGCGCCCGCTCTATCTGGAAGGCCGCGCCACCAAGGTGAGCTGGCGCAATCCGCACGGCGAGCTGGAGATCGAGCTGCCCGAGAACCTCGCGCTGCCGCCCGACCTGAAACAGCGGCCCCTGCCCAAGCAAAGCGCCACGGTCGACGGCGCGGCGCTGCTGGCCAAGGCGCAGTTGCCGACGCGGCGCGACCGCAAGTGGCAGATCGAGTTGGCCCCGCTCACGCGGCTGCAGGCCTGGGGCATCGAAGAGATCAAGCCCGGCACACTGGTGGCCGTGCTCGGCTTCACCTTCACCGGCGAGAAAGGCGACGCGGTGCTGCGCGCCGAGTACCTGTTCGTGCACGGCAAGACCTACGGCCTGCGCTCCTCGCCTGCCTAAAAGCCAGTGCGGCCAGGCCGCGCGGGCCCTCGCTTGCCAGCCGCACAAGTGCTCGGTACATTGCATTTTTTGAGGGCCTCAAATGTCTGCAGACAGTACCGCGCTCCCTTCCGCCTTGCCGACCGCGACCGGTGCCAGCCCGGCGCAGAGCCCTCCGCTCCACCCCTCGTCCTCGACCGGCCACATCCGCCTGACCTCGCATGCCGGCGGCTTCGGCGCCCTGCCCATCCACTGGGGCGCAGCCACCGCCACAGAGCGCGGGCCCGTGGTCGGCACCACCACCAAGCGCGCGCACCGCAACGTGATCGGCACGCACAGCGGCTCGTACAGCGTGTACCGCGCGCTCGCCGTGGCGGCCGGGGCCCTGAAGCGCGAACACAAGGCCGACCTCACCAACACCGCGCCCACCGACGTCATCGGCCCGTATCCGCAGTGGAGCGAGCCCGGGCGCATCGTCTCGCTCGACCCCTGGGGCGCGCTGGTGGCCGACGTGTTCTCCACCGAACTCGCGGCCGGCTACGACATCCGCCCGACCATCGCGATCACCAAGGCGCACGTGATCCTGCCCGAGGTGATCGAGGCGCTGCAAAGCGGGCGCCTGAAGGCCGACGGCCATTTCCTCACCACGGGCGGCGCCGCGATGGTGACCAAGGCGGCCATCGAGCCGGTGTGGTACCTGCCCGAGGTGGCGCGCCGCTTCGGCTGCTCCGAGACCGACCTGCGCCGCACGCTCTTCGAGGAAACCGGCGGCATGTACCCCGAGCTCGTCACGCGCTCCGACCTGGAGGTGTTCCTGCCGCCCATCGGCGGGCAGACGCTCTACATCTTCGGCAACCCGCGCGACCTGGCCAACCCCGACGTGGAACTCACCGCGCGCATCCACGACGAGTGCAACGGCTCCGACGTGTTCGGCTCCGACATCTGCACCTGCCGTCCCTACCTCACGCACGCCATCGAAGAGTGCATCCAGGGCGCGCAGCGCGGCGGCGTAGGGCTCATCGCCTACTCGCGCAAGGAAGGCCGCGCGCTCGGCGAAGTGACCAAGTTCCTGGTCTACAACGCCCGCAAGCGCCAGGTGGGCGGCGACACGGCCGACCAGTATTTCGCGCGCACCGAGTGCGTGGCCGGCGTGCAGGACATGCGCTTCCAGGAGCTGATGCCCGACGTCTTCCACTGGCTGGGCATCAAGAAGATCCACCGCCTCGTGTCGATGAGCAACATGAAGTTCGACGCGATCACCGGCTCGGGCATCGAGATCGGCGAGCGCGTGAACATTCCCGACGAACTGATCCCGGCCGACGCCCGCGTCGAGATGGACGCCAAGATGGCGGCCGGCTACTTCACGCCCGGCCCGGTGCCGGACGCAGAGGAACTGAAAAAGGCCAAGGGCCGGGGATTGAGCGAATGAGCCGAAGCACCGACATCGACCTGCCCGCCGACGGTTCCGGCAGCCTGCGCCCCGGCGGCGCGGGCAATGTCGATCCGTCGATCGAATTCACACCCGACACCGGCCACCCGGCCGGCGCCGCCAGCCTGCTGCGCACCACCACCGCCATCCGCCAGCGCGCGGGCGCCCTGCTGGCGCGCGCGCGCCGCGGCGAGTCGCAGTGGTTCCGCATCGGCAGCGACGACGCGCTCGAAGACGCGGCGCGCACCGTGGCCGAGGTCACGCGCGAGCGCTACCCCTGGGACACCATCCCGTATCACAGCCGCTGGCGCCACTTCGAGGCCGGCGGCGTCGACCGCCGCCTGCAGCTCGACGCGCTGCTCGGCAAAGGCCTCGACGCCCGCCAGCGCGCCCGCGCCCACATCGACCTCACGCTGGTGAGCGTGCTGCTCGACGCCGGCGCCGGCCCGACCTGGCACTACACCGAACCGGCCACCGGCCTGCGCTTCACGCGCTCCGAAGGCCTGGGCGTGGCGTGCTTCCATGCGTTCACCAGCGGGCTCTTCTCGTCCGACCCGAACCACCCGCTGCAGGCCGACGCGGCCGGCCTGCGCGGCCTCGTGACCGAGCGCCTGGGCGATGCCTTCCAGGTGAGCGAGGTCAATCCGCTGGTCGGCCTGGCCGGGCGCGCGGTGCTGCTGCGCCGCCTGGGCGAGGCCATGAGCGAGCAGCCCGAGACCTTCGGCGACGACGGCCGCCCCGCCGGCCTTTTCGACGCGCTGGTGGCCCCGCTGGGCGCGGCCTCGCCGCCCACGGCCGAGATCACGGCGCACCAGATCCTGTCGCTGCTGCTCGACACCCTCTCCCACATCTGGCCCTCGGCCAACGCCATCGACAGCCTGGCGGCCGACGGCAGCGACAACGCGGGCGGCATCGGCTCGGGCGACCCGGCCTTCGCGCTGGGCGACTGCTGGCGCCACAGCGCCGTCGCCGGCCCCGGGCTCACCAACGGCTGGATGCCGTTCCACAAGCTGTCGCAGTGGCTCACGTACTCGCTGCTCGAGCCTTTCGAATGGGCCGGCGTGAAGGTGCGCCACCTCGACGCGCTCACCGCCCTGCCCGAATACCGCAACGGCGGCCTGCTGATCGACAGCGGCGTGATCGTGCCGCGCGAGGCGGCTTTTCTCACCCGCCGCTGGAAGGCCGGCGACGAGTTCATCGTCGAATGGCGCGCCCTCACCGTGGCGCTGCTCGACGAAATCGCCCCGCGCGTGCGCAAGGTGCTCGACCGCACCGAGGAAGAGCTGCCCCTGGCCTGTGTGCTCGAAGGCGGCACCTGGGCCGCGGGCCGGGTGCTGGCACAGCGCTTGCGAAACGGTGCGCCACCGCTGCAGATCGAGAGCGACGGCACCGTCTTCTAGTCTTTTAGACTCTCCTGTTTTCCGCAACGGCACACCAAAAGAAGACTCCAATGAGCAACGTCCACCTCGTCGACCACCCCCTCGTCCAGCACAAGCTCACGCTGATGCGCCGCAAGGACGCCTCCACCAACAGCTTTCGCCGGCTCTTGAACGAAATCAGCATGCTCATGGCCTACGAGGTCACGCGCGACATGCCGATGCAGGACATCGAGGTCGAGACCCCGCTGGAGACCATGCAGGCCAAGGTCATCGACGGCAAGAAGGTGGTGCTGGTGTCGATCCTGCGGGCCGGCACCGGCATCCTGGACGGCATGCTCACGGTGGTGCCGGGCGCGCGCGTCGGCCACATCGGCCTGTACCGCGACCCCAAGACGCTCACGGCCGTCGAGTACTACTTCAAGATGCCCGGCGAGATGGAGAACCGCGACGTGATCGTGGTCGACCCCATGCTGGCCACCGGCAACTCGGCCGTGGCCGCGGTCGAGCGGCTGAAGGAACTCAACCCCAAGTCGATCAAGTTCGTCTGCCTGCTGACCTGTCCTGAAGGCGTGGCCACCATGCAGAAGGCGCACCCGGACGTGCCGATCTACACCGCCGCCATCGACCGCGAGCTGGACAGCCACGGCTACATCCTGCCGGGCCTGGGCGACGCCGGCGACCGCATCTTCGGCACTAAGTAGGCTCGCCCCCAGGCTTCGCGCACTTCGTGTCGCTTCGCCAACCCCCTACCGGGGGCAACACCTGAGGCCCGGCGGAGCCGGTTCCTCGGTGTTTGCTGGAAGGGAGCCGGCCGCGAGCGGCCGGCTCTGTTTGGTGGGGTGGGCATGGGGATTGCAGGGTGGTTCTTTTATTTCAATCGAGGAGAAGACCGTGACAGCACGCCGTCAATTGATCGTTCGTTCCATCGCCGTTGCCGCAGCGCTTGCGGCGGGCGCCCCGGGCCTTGCGCTCGCGCAGGCCAAGCTCAAGGTGGCTGCCGTGTACACGGTGCCGTTCGAGCAGCAATGGGTGGGCCGCATCCACAAGGCGCTGAAGGCGGCCGAGGCGCGTGGGGAGATCGAGTACAAGGCCACCGAGAACGTGAGCAATGCCGACTACGAGCGCGTGATGCGCGAGTACGCCACGGGCGGCAACCAGCTGATCCTGGGCGAGGTGTTCGGGGTGGAAGCGGCGGCGCGCAAGGTCGCGAAAGACTTTCCCAAGGTGGCGTTCCTCATGGGCTCGTCGCTGAAGCCGCAGGCGCCGAACTTCTCGGTGTTCGACAACTACATCCAGGAACCGGCGTACCTCAGCGGCATGGTCGCGGGCGGCATGACCAAGAGCAACCGCATCGGCATGGTCGGCGGCTTCCCGATTCCCGAGGTGAACCGGCTCATGAACGCATTCATGGCGGGCGCGAAGGAAACGAACCCGAAGGTGGAGTTCAGCGTGAGCTTCATCAACAGCTGGTTCGACCCGCCGAAGGCCAAGGAAGCGGCCTTCGCGATGATCGACAAGGGCGCCGACATCATGTACGCCGAGCGCTTCGGCGTGTCGGACGCGGCCAAGGAAAAGGGCAAGCTCGCCATCGGCAACGTGATCGACACGCAGGCCCAGTACCCCGACACGGTGATCGCCTCGGCGCTGTGGAACTTCGAGCCCTCGGCCGACCGCGCCATCAAGCTGGTGAAGGAAGGCAAGTTCGCCGCCGAAGACTACGGCGTGTACTCGCACATGAAGCACAAGGGCTCCGAACTCGCGCCACTGGGCACCTTCGAGAAGAAGGTGCCGGCCGACGTCGTGGCCAAGGTGAAGGCGAAGCAGGCCGACATCCTGGCCGGCAAGTTCACCGTGAAGGTGGACGACGCCCAGCCGAAGTCCACCGCCAAGTAACCAGCAGACAGACAAGCGAGCAGACCCGAACCCATGAAGCGTGCGCGATGGCAGACCGCAATCCATGGCGTGGCCATCGCGGCGTTGGCCGCCGGGCTCGCCGCCTGTCAACCTGAGCCGGCGGCCACGGCCACCGCCCCGGCGGTCGAGGTGCCCGCATCGGCCGCCTCGGCACCCGCTGCCGTTGCACCGCCGGTGGTCGCGGCGCCGGTCGGTATTCCGGCCGCGCTGCAGGCGCGCGCCGACGCCCTGCTCGCCGCGCACCGCCAGATGATCGTGCTGATGACCGGCGAACGTGCACTCGAGGCGGCCGAGAAGCGCGCCGTCAGCGCCGTCGGGCAGCAGCTGTTCCACGAGATGCAGGAGCGCCAGCAGGCGCTGATCGCCCAGGCCGCGGACATGACAGACCCTGCCGCCGTGGCGGGCCTGAACGCGCTGCTCGACCGCATCGAAAGCGAGCCCAGCTGGTTCGACGCCGACCGGCTGGCGTTCAAGGAATTCCTGTCGGAGCTGAGCACGCGCTACAGCCAGGCGCAGTCCCTGTCCGGGCTCAAGCTCGGCCGCCGCGCCAGCGAGGACCTGGCCGTGCTCGCCGAGATCGAGCAGGCCTACGACCGCGAGCTGAAAGACGTGTTCGGCCGCTTCGCGCAACGCGGCATCGAGCCCAAGCGCGAGAAATGGGCCGACTACGTGGCCAAGCTGCAGGGCCTGTATTCGCGCGAGCAGATCCTGAAAGACTTCGGCGCCATCGTCCCCTACACGCAGCCCCCGGGCGGCGCCAAGGAAAAGGACAGCGCGGACGCACGCGAGATCTTCGGCACCTCGCTGCCTGCCAAGACCGTCGTGCTCACCTTCGACGACGGCCCGCACGCCAGGCACACCGACGAGATCCTGGAGATATTGAAGCGCTACGATGCGCCCGCCATCTTCTTCCAGCTCGGGCGCAACCTGGGCAAGCTCGACGCACAGGGCAAGGCCCAGCTCAGCGCCACCGGCGCGGCGGCCAAGCGCGTACTGGCCGCCGGCCACGTGCTCGCCAATCACAGCTTCAGCCACGGCATGATGGCCAAGATGACCGACGACGCGGTGCGCGTCGAAGCCAGCGAGACCGAAGCGCTGCTCGACGCCACCGGCCGGCCGCAGTCCACCCTCTTTCGCTTTCCCTACGGCGCGCGCAACGAAGCCAAGTTGAGCACGGTCGAGGCGCTCAAGCTGCGCTCCATGATGTGGACCGTCGACTCGATGGACTGGGCCGACCCGGTGCCCAAGTCGATCGCCGATCGCGTGCTGGCCGAGGTCGACAAGGCCAAGCGCGGCGTCATCCTGTTTCACGACATCCAGGGCCGCACCGTGCAGGCCCTGCCCACGGTGCTCGACCAGCTGGTGGCCGACGGCTACCGCTTCGCCACCTGGCGCGACGGCAAGTTCGTCGTCAGCGCATCGAAAAAGGCCGCACCCGACGACGGCGTGGCCGCCACCTCGGGCGACACGCTCTACCGCGAGAGCCACGCGCTGGTGATCGGCATCGACAAGTACGCCAGGTGGCCCGGCCTGCACCACGCCGTGCCCGACGCCAAGGCGATGGAGCAGCTGCTCGTGACGCGCTTCGGCTTCAAGCCCGAGAACATCACGGCGCTGTACGACGACCAGGCCACGCGCGCCAACATCCTGCGCGCGCTGAACGAAAAGCTGACCGACGGCAAGCGCGTGAAGCGCGACGACCGCGTGCTGGTGTTCTTTGCCGGCCACGGCAGCACCCGCAAGCTCGCGAGCGGGCGCGACGTCGGCTACATCGTGCCGGTCGACGCCACGCTGGACAACCTGCCCTCCGACGCCATCTCGATGCCGCAGCTGCAGGAGGTGGCCGAGGCGCTGTCGGCCAAGCATGTGCTGTTCCTCGTGGACGCCTGCTACTCGGGCCTGGGCCTCACGCGCGGCGGTGCCGCGCAGGGCAACAAGAATTTCCTGACCGACAACGCGCGCCGCATCGGCCGCCAGATGCTCACCGCCGGCGGCGCCGACCAGCAGGTGGCCGACGACGGCCCCGGCGGCCACTCGGTCTTCACCTGGACGATGCTGCAGGCGCTGTCGGGCAAGGCCGACCTGAATGGCGACAACGTCATCACCGGCACCGAACTCGCGGCCTATGTGGCGCCGGCGGTCTCTGCCATCGCGCGGCAGACGCCGGCCTTCGGCAGCCTGCCGGGCTCGGAGGGCGGCGAGTTCGTGTTCGCGCTGCCCGTCGAGCGCGAAGGCCTCAGCGGCGACAGCCTGCAGCTCGACGCCGCCGCCAGCCAGGTCAACAAGCGCATCGACCAGGCCAACGAGCAGGCCGTGCATGCGGCGGCCACACCCAAGGCGGCCAAGGCGGCCAAGGCCGGCCCGGCTGCCGTCGAGGTGGTGGTGAAGAACCTCGAAGGCGCCGACACCAAGCTGACCATGCCGGCCGCCGCGCCGCTCACGCCGCGCGTGGCCGCCCAGCGCGCCAACGACCGCGGCCTGCAGCTGTACCGCGAGCGCCGCTACGACGAGGCCGAAGCCGCCTTCACCGAGGCGCTGAAGCTGCAGCCGCGCTTTGCGCTGGCGGCCAACAACCTGGGCTTCGTGTATTTCAAGCGCGGCAAGCCGGTCGAGGCCGCGCGCTGGTTCGAGCAGGCCATCGACATGGACGGCAGCCGCGCCCTCGCCTACCTGAACCTGGGCGACGCCTACCTGCAGGCCGGCAACGACGCCAAGGCGCTCGCCGCCTACACCACCTTCGTCGGCCTGGCACCGAAGCACGCGCGCGTCGCCGCGCTGCAGGCCTGGATCGCCACGCCCGACGCCGCACACCGACCCTCACTCCCGCCCACCAACTCCTGATGACCATGACGAACACTTCCTCGCTTCTCCAGCGCCTGCGCGGCCCGGTCCTGGCCGCCGCGCTCGGCCTCGTGCTGACGGGCTGCGTCGGCGTCTACAAGTCGGACGTCGTCAGCATCAACAGCAGCACGCGGCTGGACGACACGCCGCGCCTGGCCGTGATCTCGGCCTTCGAGCCCGAGCTCAAGCTGCTGCTCACGCGCCTGCAGGGTCCCCGCAAACACAGCGTGAACGGCGTCGAGTTCACCACCGGCACGCTCGAAGGCAAGCCCGTGGTGCTGTTCCTCTCGGGCATCAGCATGACGAACGCGACCATGAACACGCAGCTCGTGCTCAACCGCTTTCGCATCAGCGGCATCGTGTTCAGCGGCATCGCGGGCGGCGTGAACCCGTCGCTGCACGTGGGCGACGTGACGGTGCCGGCCCAGTGGGGCCAGTACCTCGAGGTGCTCATGGCGCGCGAGACCGCGCCCGGCAAGTACAGCGCGCCGCCCTTCATCACCGACGCGACGCTGCCCAACTTCGGCATGAACTTCCCGCGCCCGGTCGAGGTGCGTTCGGCCGCCAAGCCGGGCATCGAGCGCAAGTTCTGGTTCGCGGCCGATCCGAAGATGCTCGAGGTGGCGCGCAGCATCCGCAACGTCGACCTGGCGAACTGCGGCGCCGGCAAGTGCCTGCCGCGCAAGCCGCAGCTGGTGGTGGGCGGCAACGGCGTGTCGGGCCAGGCCTTCATGGACAACAAGGCCTACCGCGAATACACCTACAAGACCTTCCAGGCCAACGTGCTCGACATGGAAACCGCCGCCGTGGGCATGGTCGCCTACAGCAACGGCGTGCCCTACATCGCCTTCCGCTCGCTCAGCGACCTCGCGGGCGGCGGCGACGGCGAGAACGAGATGGGCACCTTCATGAGCATCGCGGCCGACAACTCGGCCAAGGTCATGCTGGCCTTCCTGGCCGCGTGGAAGTGACGGTGGCGCCCGGGCGCCTGCCTCGTCTTGTGTTGCTGCCGGGCATGGACGGCACCGGCGATCTCTTCGCGCCATTGGCGCAGGCCCTGGGGCCGCAGGCCACCATCGACGTCGTGCGCTACCCGGGCCGCGAGGTGCTGGGCTACGACGAACTCGAAGCGATGGTGCGCGCGCAACTGCCAACGCATCAGCCCTTCGTGCTGCTCGGCGAATCGTTTTCCGGGCCGCTGGCCATCTCCCTTGCGGCCTCGCGCCCGCCGGGGTTGCGCGGCCTCATCCTGTGCTGCAGCTTCGCGCGCCGGCCCGCGCCCGGCCTGGCGCTGATGCGCGCGGGCCTGCTCGACCTGTCGATGCGCCTGCTGCATTCCAAGCTCATGCGCGCGCCGATGCGGCACCTGCTGCTGGGTGGTTCGTCCGCGCCGCACCTGTCGGACATGCTCCAGGCCTCGCTGAAGCAGGTGTCGGTCGCGGTCATGACCCACCGCATGAAGGAAGTGCAGCGCGTCGACGTGCGCGACAAGCTGCCGTTGGTGCGTGTGCCGGCGATGTACCTGCAGGCGCTGCAGGACCGCGTGGTGCCGCGCCGCGCGGTGGCCGCCATTCAGCGCGGGCTGTCGGCATTGCACCTGGTGCAGCTCGACGGCCCCCACGGCCTGCTGCAGGCCTCGCCCGCCGCCTCCGCCCGGGCCATCGAGAATTTCTGCCGCGACCTGCCGTCGCCACCTGTCTGCCCATGAACCCCACCGTGCTCCGCCTCCAGGGCATCACCAAGCGTTTCGGCCCCCTCGTGGCCAACGACGCCATCTCCCTCGACCTGCAGGCCGGCGAAGTGCTCGCGCTGCTGGGCGAGAACGGCGCCGGCAAGTCGACGCTGATGTCGATCCTGTTCGGCCACTACGTCGCCGACGAAGGCCGCATCGAAGTCTTCGGCTCGCCCCTGCCGCCCGGCAACCCCAAGGCCGCGCTGGCCGCCGGCGTGGGCATGGTGCACCAGCACTTCACGCTGGCCGACAACCTCAGCGTGCTCGACAACGTGACGATGGGCACCGAGCCGCTGTGGCGCCCGGTCTCGCGCCGCGCGGCGGCCCGCGCACGGCTGCTTGAGGTCGCGCAGCGCTTCGGCCTGCCGGTGCAGCCCGACGCGACCATCGGCAGCCTCTCGGTGGGCGAGCGCCAGCGCGTGGAAATCCTCAAGGCGCTGTACCGCGGCGCGCGCATCCTGATCCTCGACGAGCCGACCGCCGTGCTCACGCCGCAGGAGAGCGAGGCGCTGTTCGCCACGCTCGCGCAGATGGTGGCGCAGGGCCTGTCGGTGATCTTCATCAGCCACAAGCTCGGCGAGGTGCTGCGCGTGTCGCAGCGCATCGCGGTGCTGCGCGGCGGCAAGCTGGTCGCCGAGGCGCGCACGGCCGACACCACACAGGCGCAGCTCGCGCTGTGGATGGTCGGCCACGCAGTCGAGGCGCCAGAGCGCCGGCCCGCGAAGTCGGTGGGCGACGCGGTCTGCGTGCTCGACCACGTGAGCACGGCCTCGGCGAAAGACGGCGGGCAGGACCGCCTGCGCGAGGTGTCGCTCACGCTGCGCGCGGGCGAAATCACCGCCATCGCCGGCGTCTCCGGCAACGGCCAGGTCGCGCTGGCCGAGCTGCTGAGCGGCACGCGCCGCGCCGTCTCCGGCACCGCGCAGTTCATGGGCCGCGCGCTGCCACCCTCGCCCGCCCGGCTGGTGCAGCGCGGCGTCGCGCGCATCCCCGAAGACCGGCACGCGGTCGGCGTAGTCGGCGACCTGCCGGTGTGGGAGAACGCCGTGTCCGAGCGGCTGCGCAGCCCTGTCTTTTCACGCTGGTCGTTCATCGTCCGGCGCGCCGCCGCGCGGCTGCACGCCCGGCGCATCGAGAAAGCCTTCGACGTGCGCGGCGCCGGCCTGATGTCGCCGGCCCGTTCGCTCTCGGGCGGCAACATGCAGAAACTGATCCTGGGGCGGGCGCTGCTGGCGCCCGAGCAAGTGGAACAAGACACCGACAACAAGAAGTACCCGAACCGCGCACCGCGCCTCATCGTCGCGCACCAACCGACCTGGGGCCTGGACATCGGCGCCGTCGCCTACGTGCAGCAGCAGCTCATTGCCGCGCGCGATGCCGGCGCGGCGGTGCTGGTGATTTCGGACGACCTCGACGAAGTGCTCGCGCTCGGCGACCGCGTGGCCGTGATGCACGGCGGCCACCTCGGCGAAGCACGCCCGGCCGCGGCCTGGACGCGCGAGGCCATCGGCCTGGCGATGGCCGGTGCCACCGCGCCGCAACGCCCGGGAGCCGCCGCATGATGCGCCTCGAACGACGCCACGAAAGCTCGCGCGCCGCGCTGGTGCTGGCCCCCATCGGCGCGATCGTGTTCACGCTGCTGGTGAGCGCGCTGCTCGTGCGCTGGGCCGGCGCGCCGGTCGGACGCACTTACGCGCTGCTGCTGCAGGGCGGCTTCGGCTCGGTGTTCGCATGGAGCGAGACGCTGACGCGGGCCATTCCGCTGATCCTCACCGGCCTGGCCGCCACGGTCGCGTTCAAGGCACGGCTCTTCAACATCGGCGCCGAGGGGCAGCTGTTCGCGGGCGCGCTCGCTGCCGTGGCTGTGGGCGGCATGCACGGCGGCACGGGCTTCGAACTGTCGCCCTGGGTGCTGTTCCCGCTCATGATGCTGGCCGCTGCGGTGGCCGGTGCGCTGATGCTGCTGGGCCCGGCGCTCATGAAGAACAAGCTCGGCGTCGACGAGGTCGTGACCACGCTGCTCATCAACTTCATCGTGCTGCTCGGCGTGTCGGCGCTGCTCGACGGGCCGATGAAAGACCCGACGGCGATGGGCTGGCCGCAGAGCGTGTCGCTGCAGTCCGACCTGGAGCTGGGCAAGCTCATCGCGCAGACGCGCGTGCACACCGGGCTGCTGTGGGCGGTGTCGCTCGCGGTGATCGTGTGGGCGATCTTCAAGTACACGGTGCTGGGCTTCGACATCCGCGCCGTGGGCGCCAATGCGCGCGCCGCCGCCTTCGCCGGCGTGCCGGTGACGCGCACCGTGGTCATGGTGGCGCTGCTCTCGGGCGCGCTGGCCGGGCTGGCCGGCGCCATCGAGGTGGCGGGCCGCACGAGCTACGTCACGCTCGACATGTCGCCGGGCTACGGCTACACCGGCATCGTGATCGCAATGCTCGCCGGGCTGCACCCGCTGGGCGTGATCGCCGCCGGCGTGTTCGTCGCCGGCGTGCTGGTCGGGGCCGACACCATGAGCCGCGCCGTGGGCGTGCCGACCTACATCGCCGACGTGATCGTCGCAGCCTCGCTGATCGCGGTGCTGGTGGCCACGCTGCTCACGCAGTACCGCGTGCGGATGACGAAATGACCGACCTGCTCGACATTCTTTCCAACCCCGCCTTCTGGGTCGCGGTGCTGCGCATCGCCACGCCGCTCATCCTGGGCACGCTGGGCGTGCTGCTGTGCGAGCGCGCGGGCGTGCTCAACCTGGGCATCGAGGGGATCATGGTCGCGGGCGCCTTCACCGGCTGGCTCGCGGTGTACGCCGGTGCGCCGCTGTGGGCAGGCGTCGGCGTGGCCGCGCTCACGGGCATGGTGTTCGGCTTGCTGCATGCCTTTTTGACCGTCGGGCTTGCGCTGTCGCAGCACGTCTCGGGGCTGGGCATCACGCTCTTGGCCACGGCGCTGAGCTACTTCGGCTACCGCGTGAGCTTTCCGAAGGTGAACACGCCGCCGACCATCACGCCCTTCGCGCCGATGGACTGGCTGCCCGTGCCCATCCTCGGCGCGCAGACCGCGCTCACGCTGTTCGCGCTGCTGCTGGTGCCGGCGGTGGCCTGGGTGCTGTACCGCACGCCGCTGGGCCTGGCGCTGCGCATGGTCGGCGAGAACCCGCAGGCGGCCGAGAGCCAGGGCGTGTCGGTCGCGGCCACGCGCACCGGCGCCATCGTGGCGGGCTCGGCGCTGATGGGCGTGGCCGGCGCGTTCCTCACGCTGTCGGCCTTCAACGCCTTCTTCTTCAACATGGTGAACGGGCGCGGCTGGATCTGCGTGGCGCTGGTGGTGTTCGCCTCGTGGCGACCCGGCAAGGCCCTGCTCGGCGCGTTGCTGTTCGCGTTCTTCGACGCGCTGCAGCTGCGGCTGCAACAATCGGGCGATGCCGTGCTGCCTTACCAGCTGTACCTGATGCTGCCCTACCTGCTGTCGATCCTGGCGCTGGTGCTGGTGGCGCGCAAGGCCAGCTACCCGCAGGCGCTGATGAAACCCTACCGCAAGGGAGAACGCTGACATGCCGATGACGCGGCCCCGCCTCCGTCGCCTGCTGGCCACCGCGCTGCTCGCCCTGGCCGGCAACGGCGCTCATGCATTGGGTGCCGACTACGGCCCCGAGCGCTTCGCCACCCACGACGCCGTCACCTGGGTGCAGACCTGCGGCACCTGGGGCACCGACCACCACGGCACCTACCGCGTGGTCCACGCCGAAGCCTTCGCCCAGTCGTTCCTTTACGTGCAGTGGATGGCGCGCGGCGAGGCCGACCGCAGCTACAGCCTCTACGCCGTGCACACGACCGCCATCGCCGAGCTCGACAACGACCACGCGGAAATTTCCCTGAGCGAACTCACCTGCCGCGCCACGCCGCGCGGCATCGTCGTGACGGCCAAGGCCGACTCGGGCCACGACGACAAGCTGCGCCGCGTGACCATCGAGGTCGGGCCGGCCGCAGGGCAATACCGCTTCCGCGCGCAGCGCACGCGCTGAGCGCCCTTCGAAAAAAGACACCTCACCGATGCTCGACCTCCTCATCACCAACGCCACCCTTCCCGACGGCCGCACCGGCATGTCGGTCGCCGTGCAGGACGGCCGCATCGCCGAGGTCACGCCCGGCCTGGCCGCGCCCGCGCACGAGACGCTCGACGCCCAGGGCCTGCTGCTCGCGCCGCATTTCGTCGACCCGCATTTCCACATGGACGCCACGCTGAGCTACGGCCAGCCGCGCGTCAACCAGAGCGGCACGCTGCTCGAAGGCATCGCGCTGTGGGGCGAGCTCAAGCCGCTGCTCACGGCCGATGCGCTCATCGAACGCGCGCTCGCGTATTGCGACTGGGCCGTGGCCAAGGGCCTGCTGGCGATCCGCTCGCACGTGGACACGAGCGACCCCAGCCTGCTCGCGGTCGATGCGCTGCTCGAGGTGAAGCGCCAGGTGGCGCCCTACCTCGACCTGCAGCTGGTGGCCTTTCCGCAGGACGGCGTGCTGCGCTCGCCGGGCGGCGTCGACAACCTCACCCGCGCGCTCGACAAGGGCGTGGACGTGGTCGGCGGCATTCCGCATTTCGAGCGCACCATGGCCGACGGCGCGGCCAGCGTGAAGCTGCTGTGCGAGCTGGCCGCCGAGCGCGGCAAGCTGGTCGACATGCACTGCGACGAGTCGGACGACCCGCTCTCGCGCCACATCGAGACCCTGGCCGCCGAGACGCTGCGCCTGGGCCTGCAGGGCCGCGTGACGGGCTCGCACTGCACCTCGATGCACTCGATGGACAACTACTACGTGAGCAAGCTGCTGCCGCTCATCGCAGAAAGCGGCGTGAGCGTGGTGTCGAACCCGCTCATCAACATCACGCTGCAGGGCCGCCACGACAGCTACCCCAAGCGCCGCGGCATGACGCGCGTGCCCGAGCTGCTGGCGGCCGGCGTCAACGTCGCCTTCGGCCACGACTGCGTGATGGACCCGTGGTACGGCATGGGCTCGGGCGACATGCTCGAGGTGGCCCACATGGGCCTGCACGTGGCGCAGATGACCGGCCAGGCCGGCATCCACCAGTGCTTCGAGGCCGTGACCACGCGCGCGGCGCGCGTGATGCACCTGGACGGCTACGGCCTGGAAGCCGGCTGCGACGCCAGCTTCGTGCTGCTGCAGGCACGCGACCCGGTCGAGGCCATCCGCCTGCGCGCGACGCGGCTCAAGGTGTTCCGCAAGGGCCGTCTGCTGGCCGAGACGCCCGCCGCCACCGCCGCGCTGCACCTGCCGGGGCGTAGCGACCGCACGCGCTGGATGCTCGGCGAGCACTGATCCGGCTGCGGCTGGACAGGCGCCGCGCCTGCCGCGAACATCCGGGTTCCCCGATGACAAGGACACCCGACATGAGCGCCCCACCCTTGCTGCGCACGCTGTTCCAGTACCACGCGTGGGCCAACGACGAGCTGCTGGACCGCATGGCCAGCCTCGACCCCGTGCAGCACGCCGACGCCCGGCATGCCGCGATCCGCGTGGTCAACCATGCCCATGTGGTGAACCGGATCTTCGCGGGCCACCTCACCGGCACGCCGCACGGCTTCACCGACGACAACACGCCCGAAACGCCCACGCTGGCCGAGCTGCGCGCGGCCGTGGCCGAGTCCGACCATTGGTATCTGGCGTATCTCGACACGCTCACGCCGGCGCTGCTGGCCGAGCCGCTGCCCTTCGTGTTCACCGACGGCGACAAAGGTCGCATGACGCGCGAAGAGATGCTGGCCCACGTCGTGACGCACAACGGCTACCACCGGGGCGAAGCCGGCCGGCTGCTGGCGCAATGCGCGGTGCGCCCGCCGCGCGACACGCTGGCGGTGCACCTGCACCGCAGCGAACCCGCGCGACGCGAGCGCGCCTGACGAAGCCGGTTCAGGCCGCGTGGGTGGTCGCGACAGTCATCTCGACTTCGACCGTCGCGTTCTTCGGCAGCGCATAGACGCCGACCGCCGTGCGCACATGCACGCCGGCCTCGCCGAACACGCGGTGCAGCAGGTCGGACGCGGCATCGGCCACCTCGCTTTGCTGCGTGAAGTCGGCCGTGCACTGCACGAACACGCCGACGCGCAGCACCTTCTCGACCGCATCGAGCGAGCCGAGTGCCCGGCGCAGCAACGCGAGGCTGCGCAGCGCGCAGATCTGGGCGCCTTCGCGCGCGGTGTCGAGCGACACGGCATCGCCCACGCGGCCGGTGACGACCACGGTGGTGCCCACGCGCGGCACCTGGCCGCTGAGGTAGACGGTGCGGCCGTCGCGCACCAGCGGCACGTAGTGGCCACCGGCCAGGATCTCACCGTCGAAGCGGTGGCCCAGTTCGGCGGCAATCAGGTCGGCGATCTGGTCGCGGCTGTGTGGTTCTGTCATCGGATGTCCAGGAAAACGGGCCGCCATTGTCGCCAACCGGTCGGGCGCGAACCGATACAGATCGCGCCCGCCGCAGGCAGAACAGTTCAGCCTTCGAACGCGAGGAACACCCGCCCGCCCTCGATCTTCACCGGGTAGGTGCGCAGGTCTTCGGTGAGTGGCGCGCACATGGCCTTGCCGCTGCGCACGTCGAAACGGCCCTGGTGCAGCGGGCATTCGATCTCGTGGCCTTCGAGAAAACCGTCGCACAGCCGCGCATGGCCGTGCGTGCAGATGTTGTCGGTGGCGTGGATGCCGTCGTCGGTGCCGTACAGCGCGATGTCGCGCCCCTGCACCTCGATGCCGACCACGTCGTCGGCGGGAACGTCGTCGACCGCCGCGGCGTCGATCCAGGTCATCGTGCTCATCGTGTGCTCCCTTTGTCTCAATCGGGCTTGAGGCCGGCGCGGTCGATCACCGGCTTCCAGCGGCGCAACTCCTCGTCCATGAACTTCGACAGGCCTTCGGGCGTGCTGCCCACGGGGTCGAAGTACGCGGTCTGCAGGCGCTTGACTGTGTCGGGGTCTTTCAGCGCGGCCGCGATCTCGCGGCTCATGCGCTGCACCACGTCGTTCGGCGTGCCCTTGGGCGCCATGTAGGCGAACCATGGCACGGCCTGGATGTCGGGCAGGCCCGATTCGCGCAGCGTGGGCAGGTCGGGCAGCAGCGCCGAGCGCTCGGCCGAGGTGACGGCCAGCGCCTTGATGCGGCCCGCCTTGGCCTGCGGCATCACCGTGACCGGCGGCAGGCAGGCGTACTGCACGTCGCCCTGCACGATGGCCGTCACGGCCTGGCCCGACGAGGCGTACGGAATGTGCACCGCGAACGACTGCGTCTTGGCCTTGATGAGCTCCACGCCCAGGTGCGAGATCGAGCCGTTGCCGGTCGAGGCGAAGTTGAACTTGCCGGGGTTCTTCTTCATCGCCGCGAGCCAGCCCTTGACCGAATCGACGCCCATCGAGTTCGAGACCGCGCAGACGTTCGGCGTGGTCGCGGCCAGCGACACCGGCACGAGGTCCTTGAACGGGTCGTACGGCAGGTTCTTGTAGAGGATGGTGTTGTAGACCAGCGGCGCGTTCACCGACAGCAGGAAGGTGTAGCCGTCGGGCTGTGCCTTCGAGACCGCGTCGGTGCCGCTGTTGCCGCCCGCGCCGGGCTTGTTCTCGACGATCAGCGGCTGGCCGATGCGCGCCGCGAGCTTGTCGTTGACGATGCGCGCCAGGATGTCGGGCGACGAGCCTGCCGCGAACGGCACCACGATGCGCACGGGGCGCTGCGGCCATTCCTGCGCATGGGCGGCCGCGGCCAGGGCCACGGCGGTGAAGGCGACGAAGAGGCGTGCGCGCGTCATGGCTGCACCTCCACGTCGACCATGCCCCGGTGGTCCTGCTGCTCGCGCGCGATGAAGCCTGCGATGAGCGCGCGGTAGGCGGCCTCGACCACCTCGGGGTAGGCGCCCTCCTTCTCGGCGAGCGCCTTCACCTTGTCGATCACTTCCTGCTGGCGCTGCGGCGCCGACACCTGGAAGGCGTCGCGCTTGAAGCGCGCGGCGTCCTTCACGTAGCGGCCGCGCTCGGCCAGCAGCGCGACGATCTGGCGGTCGAGCCGGTCGATGTTCTCGCGCACTTCAGCGAGGTTTGCGCACAGCGGCACGTAGGCCGGGTCGGTGAAGCGGCGCAACGGGGCACCGTGGGTCTCTGGTTCTTTTTCTGGCATGGCTCGATTTCAGATGGGGTAAATGATGGAGTTCGGGATCATTTCGCTGTCGAACACACAGAGGCGCGACGCGAACTTGAGGCCTTCAGGGGTCTGCACGACCTTGTCGATGTAGCGCCCGACATTGAACACGGTCGACGGCCCGTCGAGCTTGGTGCGGAACACCGCGTAGTTGGCCTCGCTGTGGATGGTGCCGTCGTCGTCGACGCGGTGCACCAGCGGCAGGCCCACCACGTGGCGCTGGTAGTACGGGTCGTGGAACAGCGTCTCCTTGATGCCGTAGACGCGGTCTTCGAGCATGCCCCGGCTTTCGAACGAGAGCGTGGCCAGCGGCAGGCCGCGTTCGTGGTTCTCGCGCGGCTGCAGGCGGTAGCTGCACTGCTCGGTGAAGAACGCAGGCCACAGGTCCCAGTCGCCCGAATCGACGGCGTGCGCGTAGGCCGCATACAGGCGCGACAGGTCGAGGTAGGTGGCGGTGTCGAGCGTGCTCATGCGGCCTCCATCACTTCGCGCCAGTAGCGGTACATGCCGCGGATCAGCGTCTCGGTCACCATGTGGTCGGTGTTCTCCACCTCGCGCCCGCCGAGCTCGGCCAGCGTGCGGTGGTAGGGCTTCTGCTCGAAGCCTTCCTGCGAGAACTCGATCACCTCGCCGTCGTCGGCCGACACGAAGCCGGCCGGCCCGAACAGGTTGGCCTGGCGCAGGCGGCGCTGCGTCATCTCGGGGGTGTCATCCTCGAAGCCGAAGTGCGTCCACACGAAATCGAAGGCGTCGTGGCCCACGGGCTGGATGTGGCGCGTCGACACGCTGTTGACCTGCTGCTGCAGGATGAGGCTGGGGAACAGCGTCATCATCACCGCCGTCGGCCCGCCCCACCAGGGCTCGGGCACGATGTCCAGAAAGCGCGGGTCCTTGAGCTGCATGCTCTCCTTGAAGCTCGACACCTGCGTCACCTGCGCGGCCTTGCCGGCGCTGCCGCGCGTGGAGATCATGGCGGCGTGGCGCCCGCGCGCGTCCATCTTCAGCTCCGACTTGTTGTCGGCGCGCCAGAGCCCGAAGGTCACGAACCAGGTGTGCAGCAGGCCCGGGTGGTACGGGTCCTTGATGTTCTCCTGCATGAGCTTCCAGTTGCCCGGAATGCGCTGGCGGCTGTAGCCCAGGATGGTGAGCTTGCGGCCGTCGAACAGGCGGTCGAAGTAATGAAGGATGTCGGGCCCGAGGAAATCTTCGAACGATTCGATGTCTTGGTCGAACGACGCAAACACCACGCCGCCGCGCGACGCGACCTTGAGCTTGTTCAGGCCGTGGTCTTCGGTCTTGAAGTCGGCCGGCATGCCGCCGTGGACCTTGCCGTCCTGCTTCACGCCACGACGGAACGGCACGCCCTGCAGGTCGCCCTTGAGCGTGTAGTTCCACTGGTGGTAGGGGCAGACGAACTCCTTCTTGTTGCCGTGCCGCTCGCGGCAGAACTGCATGCCGCGGTGCGCGCAGACGTTCTCGAACACGTGAATCACGCCTTCTTCGTCGCGCGACAGGATGACCGAGCGCTCGCCGATGGTGGTGCGCTTGAAGTCGCCCGGGTTCGGAATCTCGGCCTCCAGGCCGACATAGCACCAGTGCTTGTCGTAGAAGAAGCGCTGCAGCTCCTTCTTGTGCAGGGCCTCGTCGGTGTAGGCCATGAAGGGAATGCGGCTGGTCTTCTCGCTCTCCCAGTGCAGTTCGATGGGGAAGACGGCTGGCGTGGTCATCGGGTCTCCTTTTCTCTTGTTCGGTTCTTCAGGTGCCTTGCAGGTAGAAGGCATCGGCATGCGTCTGCTCGGGCGCCAGGCCGTGCGCCTGCACCAGCCGGCTCGCGGCCTCCACCATGGGCGGCGAGCCGCAGAGGTAGGCGCGCCAGCCGTCGAGCCCCGCGGGCAGGTCGGCGCGGATCGCGTCGGTGATGAGGCCCAGCCGCTGGCCGTCGCGCGCGGGGCCGGCGACCACCACGACGTGCACCTTCAGGCCAGGGTGCTGCGCCTGCAATTCGCGCAGCTCGGGCAGGCCGTACACGTCGGCATCGGAACGCACGCCGAGGTAGAGGTGGATCGGCTGCGTCAGCCCCGCAGCGACCGCGCCGCGCACGATTGACAGGATGGGCGCGAGCCCCGTGCCGCCCGCCGCGCAGAGCATCGGCCCGCGGTGCTTGGTGCGCAGGTAGGCGGTGCCCAGCGGGCCGCTCACGCGCACGGTGTCGCCCACGCGCAGCTGTTCGAAGATGTGGGCGGTGACGCGGCCGCCCGGCACGCGGCGCACATGGAATTCGAGCTCCGCGTCGCGGCTCAGCCCGGCCATCGAATACGGGCGCGCCAGCTCGGGGCTGAACTGCAGTTGCGCGTACTGGCCCGGCGAGAACTCCAGCGGCTTGTTGGGCTTGAGGCGCAGGCGGCGGATGTCGTGCGTGAGCACGTCGATGCCCGTGACCGTGGCCTTGAGCACGCGCGCCGGGTGCACCACCACCTCGTCGGGCTCGGGAATCTCGATGGTGCAGCTTTCGGTCAGCGTGCTCTGGCAGGCCAGCACGTAGCGCTCGCCCTGCCCGTCGGGCCGGATCGCGTCCTGGCCGCCGTCGAGCAGCTGGCCCGACACCACCTTGCAGCGGCAGGTGCCGCAGCGCCCCGACATGCAGCTGTACGACACCGGCACCTGGTGCTCGCGCAGCACCTCGAGCAGGTTCGCGCCGGGGCGGACCTCGAGGGTGCGGGCAAGGGGGTGAATGTGCAGGTCCATCGTCGGGCTCTCTTTTTCTCGCGCCGGCGGCAGGGCCGGCTTGTCTCTGGGCACGGATGATGCGCGGCCTCTTCCGATTGACCAATAGAATCTGGTGAATCGGCTGTATCACCAGCATGAATAAAGGTGCGCCATGCAACTCAAGGACATCGACCTCAACCTGCTGTTGGTGTTCGACCGCATGCTGGCCGAGAAGCGCGTGTCGGCCGTGGCCGCGTCGCTGGGCCTGTCGCAGCCCGCCATCAGCAACGCGCTGGCGCGCCTGCGCAAGCTGCTGGGCGACGAGCTTTTCCTGCGCACCGCGCGCGGCATGGAGCCCACGCCCTTCGCGCTGCAGCTGGCCGAGCCGGTGGCCTATGCCATGGGCGCGCTGCACACGGCGCTCAACCAGCAGGTGGTGTTCGACCCCGCCACGAGCACGCGCAGCTTCACGCTCGCCATGACCGACATCGGCGAGATCTACTTCACGCCGCGCCTCATGGAAACGCTTTCGGCCGCCGCGCCGGGCGTGACCATCAGCACGCTGCGCAACAACACCGCGACCCACCTGCGCGATGACCTGGAGGCCGGCCATGTCGACATCGCCATCGGCCTGCTGCCGCAGCTCAAGTCGGGCGTGTTCCAGCGCCGGCTGTTCCTGCAGCGCTATGTGTGCCTGTTCGCGGGTACGCACCCGCTGGCGCGCAAGCGCAGCGTGTCACTGAAGGACTTCAGCGCGGCCGACCACGTGCAGGTGCAGGCCGCCGGCACGGGCCACGGCAAGGCCGACGACGTGATGGCGGCGCAGGGCATCCAGCGCCGCATCCGGCTCAAGGTGCCGCACTTCGTGGCCATCGGCCACATCCTGCAGTCGAGCGAAATGATCGCGACCGTGCCCGAGCGGCTGGCGCGCAGCATCGCCGAGCCCTTCGGCCTGGTGTGGCGACCGCACCCGGTGGCGCTGCCGCAGATCGCGATCAACCTGTTCTGGCACGCGAAGGTGCACCGCGACCCGGGCAACCAGTGGCTGCGCGGGCTGCTGTTCGACACCTTTGCCGATCAGGACGGCGCCTAGGCGGCCACCTCGGCGGGCCACCGGCCCAGCACCTCGTGCACGCCCTCGCCCACGTGGCTGTCGATGAGCACCAGCGAATGGGCGGCCCACCGCGCGGGCGCTTCGAGCGCGTGCTTTTCGAGCTTGCGCCGCGCATAGGCGATGGTCATGTGCGGCGTGAACGTGCGCGATGGCTTCAGGCCGACATCGGCCAGCGCCTCGCCCAGGCGCTGCCTGAACGCGCGCAACGCCGCAACGTTGGCCTCGTCGTCGGCGCACAGCACCAGCGCGCCCTTGGCGTAGCTCATGGACTTTTCGAAAACGACATCGAGCGCCGGCACGGACACCGCGGCAGCCGCGGTCGATGCCTGGGCCACCTTGTCGGCCGGCACCAGGTCGTGGTTGCCGAGGTCGAACAGCGTGACGTGCAGGCGCTGCGCCTCGACCACCGTGCCCTTCAGGGCGTGTTGGGAGTTCATGCGCGCGCCGAGCGCGGCGATCGTTTCGGCGTCTTGCGGGGTGGGAAGCAGTGCGAAGAAAAGCGAGTGCGGCAGCGGCGCCTTGCGAGGGGCCTGGGTGCCGCGAGGCCGCGGCAGGGGCCGCGGCGGGGGTTCGATTCCGGGAAGAAGAAGCTGAGCTGACATGTGTCGATCATCGCCCATGGCAAGGGCCCTTCATGAGGCCTTCAGCAAACGCGAAGCTCGTCTTCAGCTTGGTTTTTGAGAATCGTCGGACGGTGGCGGCAAGGCGAACAACGACACGCCGCCCATCCACGCATTCATTCAATCAATCGATCAACCAACAGGATTTCATCTTGACGAAAACGCAAGCCCGCCTCGCACTCGCAGCCCTCTGGCTCGGCACCGCCTCCGTCGGCGCCTTCGCCGCCGGTCTGGACAAGGACACCGGGCTGTATGTCGGCGGCGCCATCGGCCGCTCCAGCTACAGCCTGTCGTCCTCGAAAAACGCCCCCGTGCCCGTGCCATGGGGCGGCAAGAAGGCCGACAAGAGCGGCACGTCGTACAAGCTGTATGGCGGCTACCGCCTGACCGAGCACTTCGGCGTGGAAGCCGGCTACGCCCGCCTCGGCAGCGTGAGCCAGTGGAGCTCCGCCTACGGCGGCTCCAGGCTGCAGACCGGCACCGGCCAGGTCTTCTACGCCGCCGCCACCGCCCGCATGCCGCTGGGCGACGCCTTCGCCCTCAACGGCCGCCTCGGCGTGGCACGCGGACGCATCTCCGGCGACAACAAGTGGGCCCCGGCCAACCAGCGCCTTTCGGGCAGCGGCACGGGCCTGATGATCGGTGTCGGCGCCGAGTACCGCATGACGCAGAACCTCGCGATCACGGCCGACTACGACTACTTCGGCAAGCTGTCGAAGCAGGCGAAGGGTGGGATGTTCACGGTGGGGTTGAAGGCGAGCTTCTGATCATCGGGTCACCCGCCAAAGAAGAAAGGCGCCTTGCGGCGCCTTTCTTCTTTTCAGGAACTCACTCCCACTCGATCGTCGCCGGCGGCTTGCTCGACACGTCGTAGGTCACGCGGTTGATGCCGCGCACCTCGTTGATGATGCGGCCCGACACCTTCTTGAGCAGCGCGTACGGCAGCTCGGCCCAGTCGGCGGTCATGAAGTCACTGGTCTGCACGGCGCGCAGCGCGACGACGTAGTCGTAGGTGCGGCCGTCGCCCATCACGCCCACGCTCTTCACGGGCAGGAACACGGTGAAGGCCTGGCTCGTGAGGTCGTACCAGGTCTTGCCAGTCTCGGCGTCGGTGAAGTTGCGCAGCTCTTCGATGAAGATCGCGTCGGCGCGGCGCAGCAGGTCGGCGTATTCCTTCTTCACTTCGCCCAGGATGCGCACGCCCAGGCCCGGGCCGGGGAACGGATGGCGGTACACCATCTCGGGCGGCAGGCCGAGGGCCACGCCGAGTTCGCGCACTTCGTCCTTGAACAGGTCGCGCAGCGGTTCGAGCAGCTTCAGGCCCAGCTGCTCGGGCAGGCCGCCCACGTTGTGGTGGCTCTTGATGGTGACGGCCTTCTTGCTCTTGGCGCCGCCCGACTCGATGACGTCGGGGTAGATGGTGCCTTGCGCCAGGAAGGTCGCGCCCTTGTGGCCGCCGTCGCCGGCCTTGAGTTTGGCGGCTTCCTGCTTGAACACGGTGACGAACTCGCCGCCGATGATCTTGCGCTTGGCTTCGGGGTCGCTCACGCCGGCGAGCTTTCCCAGGAACAGGTCGCTGGCATCGACGCGGATGACCTTCGCGTGCAGCTTGCCTTCGAACATCTCCATGACCATGTCGCCTTCGTTCAGGCGCAGCAGGCCGTGGTCGACGAACACGCAGGTCAGCTGGTCGCCGATGGCGCGGTGGATGAGCGCGGCGGCCACGCTCGAATCGACGCCGCCCGAGAGGCCGAGGATGACCTCTTCATCGCCCACCTGTTCGCGGATCTTCTGCACGGCTTCGGCGATGTGGTCGCGCATGACCCAGTCGGGCTTGGCTTCGCAGATGCCGAGCACGAAGCGGTCGATGATGGCCTTGCCCTGCACGGTGTGCGTGACTTCGGGGTGGAATTGCAGCGCGTAGTAGCGGCGCGCCTCGTCGGCCATGCCGGCGATGGGGCAGCTCTCGGTGCTGGCCATGAGCTTGAAGCCGGGCGGCAGCTCGGTGACCTTGTCGCCGTGGCTCATCCACACGTTGAGCATGCCGAAGCCCTCGGGCGTGGTGAAGTCGGCGATGTCCTTCAGCAGCGCGGTGTGGCCATGGGCACGCACGGCCGCGAAACCGAACTCGCGCTTGTGGCCGCCCTCGACCTTGCCGCCGAGCTGATGCGCCATGGTCTGCATGCCGTAGCAGATGCCGAGCACCGGGATGCCGAGGTCGAACACGGCTTGCGGGCACTTGTCGGTGGTCTCTTCGTACACGCTGGCGTGGCTGCCCGAGAGGATCACGCCCTTGAGGTGGCCGTCGGCGGCGTATTCGCGCACCCACTCGTCGGTGACGTCGCAGGGATGCACTTCGCTGAGCACATGCGCTTCGCGCACGCGGCGTGCGATGAGCTGGGTGACTTGCGAGCCGAAGTCGAGGATGAGGATCTTGTCGTGTTGCATGGCGAAAGGACTCAGAGCGTTGAAATGTCGAACAGCTTGACGCCCGCGTGCGGCGCCGCCTGGATGAGGTGCTCGTCGAAGGTGGCGAGCGGAAGGTTGAGCGATTTGGCGAGCCAGAGGTAGCCCGCATCGTAGAGCGAGACGCCCGCGTCGATGGCCACGGCGAGCACGGCCTTGTGCTGGGCCGGCGCGAGGTCGTGTAGCTCCACGCGGTGGCGGATGGCGTCGAGCACGCTCCACAAGCCCTCGACGGCCGATGCCGGGATGCGGCCGCTGCGCACGCCGTTGGCGAGGATGTTGGCGCACTCCCATTGCCAGGCATTGGGCGCCTGCGGCTCGACCTCGTCGCGGCGGATGGCGGCGTAGAGCCTGCGGGTGTGTTCGCTGGCCTGGTCGGGCAGCAGCCAGGCGGCAGTGACCGAGGCGTCCATGACGAAAGCGGTCATGGCTGGCGTCCCTGGTCCAGGAGTTCGCGGGTCGTGGGGCCGGGCTGGATGGTGGCGTGCAGCGCGTCGATCTGCCCAAGCTCGCGGGCGATCTGCTCGTCGGTGATGACGGGCTTGCGGCGCACCGGCAGCATGCGCACGACTTCCTTGCCGTGGCGGGTGATGCGAACCTCCTCGCCCTTTTCGACCAGGTCGATCAGGGCCGAGAAGTTGTTCTTGGCTTCAGCGATGCCGATGGATTGCATTTGGGCCAGAAAATTTGAATCTGGCCCAAATTTTAAGCCAAGTCTGGCCTGACTTTCAAGGTCTGGCCAGATTGGGCTTACTCAGCGCGGTAGTTCGGGGCTTCCTTCGTGATCTGCACGTCGTGGACGTGGCTCTCACGGATGCCGGCCGTGGTGATCTCGACGAACTCGGCCTTGTTCTGCATGTCCTCGATGGTCGCGCAGCCGCAGTAGCCCATGCTGGCCCGCACGCCGCCGGCCATCTGGTAGACGATGGAGACGATCGAGCCCTTGTAGGGCACGCGGCCTTCGATGCCTTCGGGCACGAGCTTGTCGGTGTTGGGGTTGCCGGTGGTCGATTCCTGGAAGTACCGGTCGGCACTGCCCTGCTGCATCGCACCGATGGAGCCCATGCCGCGGTAGCTCTTGTAGCTGCGGCCCTGATACAGCACGATTTCGCCCGGCGCCTCTTCGGTGCCGGCGAACATGCTGCCCATCATGACGGTGCTGGCACCGGCGGCAATCGCCTTGGCGATGTCGCCCGAGTAGCGCACGCCGCCGTCGGAGATCAGCGGAATGCCCGTGCCCTGCAGCGCGGTGGCGACGCTGTCGACCGCCATGATCTGCGGCACGCCCACGCCCGCCACGATGCGGGTGGTGCAGATGGAGCCCGGGCCGATGCCGACCTTGACCGCGTCGGCGCCGGCGTCGGCCAGCGCACGCGCCGCGTCGCCGGTGGCGATGTTGCCGCCGATGACGTCGACCTGCGGGTAGTTCTTCTTGACCCAGCGCACGCGCTCGATCACGCCGGCGCTGTGGCCGTGGGCCGTGTCGACCACGATGGCGTCGACGCCGGCCTTCACCAGGGCTTCGACGCGCTCTTCGGTGCCGTCACCCACGCCGACCGCAGCGCCCACGCGCAGGCGGCCGTTGGCGTCGCGTGCGGCATTGGGGAAGCTGGTCTGCTTGGTGATGTCCTTGACGGTGATGAGGCCCTTGAGCTCCCAGTCGCCGTTGATGACCAGCAGGCGCTCGAGCTTGTGCTTGTTCAGCAGCGCCTTGGCTTCGGCCAGCGTGGTGCCGTCGGGCACGGTGATGAGCCGGTCGCGCTGCGTCATGATTTCGCTGACGGGCACGTCGTAGCGGTTCTCGAAGCGCAGGTCGCGCCCCGTGACGATGCCGACGACCTTGCCGCCGTCGATCACCGGGAAACCCGAGATGCCGAGCTGGTCGGACAGTGCCATCACCTGGCGCACGGAGTGCGTCGGCGTGATCACCACCGGGTCGCGCAGCACGCCCGACTCGTAGCGCTTGACGCGGGCCACTTCGGCGGCCTGCTGCTGCGCGGTGAGGTTCTTGTGCACGATCCCGATGCCACCTTCCTGCGCGATGGCGATCGCGAGGCGGGCTTCGGTCACGGTGTCCATGGCCGCCGAGACGAGCGGCAGGTTCAGCGTGATGTTGCGGGAGAACTTGGTGGCGAGAGACGTGTCCTTGGGCAGGACTTGGGAGAATGCTGGCACCAACAACACGTCGTCGAAGGTGAGCGCTTTGCCGAGAAGGCGCATGGGTGAGGCTCCAAAAGACGGATTGTAACGAGGCCCTCGCCCGCTTCGCCGGCGCGGGTTCTTTTTGACCGTTGCAAAACCGCCTATTCCGGATGTTGCAAAAAGTAAGGGCCGGCTAAACTCCGCGCATGAATCTCCTGCATTGGCTGGTACTGGGTTGCGCGTGCGCGCTGCCGCTCTCGGCGAGCGCGCAATGGCAATGGGTCGACAACAGCGGCAAGAAGGTCTTCAGCGACCAGCCGCCGCCCACCGACATCCCCGAAAAGAACATCCTGCGACGCGCCGGCCCCTCGCCGTCGGCCCGTGCGCCCGCCCCGGTCACGCCGGCCCCCGAGGGAAGCAGCGAGACGGCCGCAGCCCCCAAGGCCGCGCCGCCGCCCAAGCCCACGGGCGTGGACAAGGAACTCGAGGAAAAGACCAAGAAGGCCGAGGCTGAGCAGAAGGCCAAGGAAGCGGCTGAAGCGGCCAAGATCGCCAAGGCCAAGGCCGAGAGCTGCGCCCGCGCACGCGAAGGCAAGGCCACGATCGACAGTGGCATCCGCCTCGCCAAGGTTAACGCCAAGGGCGAGCGCGAAATCATGGACGACGCGGCGCGCGCAGCCGAGCAGAAGCGGGTTCAGTCGGTCATCGACAGCGACTGCAAGTAAGCCCGCGACGGCCGCTCAGTAGCCGTCCTTGCCACCCTTGCGCTTGTTCGCGAACAGGCCCGTGCCGCGCGCGCCTTGCCGCTGGAAGCGTTCACGGCGCGCCACCTTCGGATCGACCGTGAGCGGCCGGCACAGCTCGATGCGGTCGCCGTCCTTCAACGGCTGCTCCCACGCCACCGCCCGGCCCCAGATGCCCGGCGTCATGGCATGCCGCCAGTCCAGGTCGGGAAAGCGCTGCATGAGATCGCTGGCCTTCACCGCCTCGGCCACCGCGGTGCCGGGCGCGAGCTGCAGGACCTGCTCGAACACCTCGCGCGCCGCCGGCGAACAGCTCAGCGTGACTTCGATGCGGCGATCGGCCATCAGCCTTCGCCGTAGACCTGTTCGGCGCGCTTGACGAAGGCCTCGACCAGGCTCGAGGCGATGGTGTCGAACACCGGCCCCACCAGGGCCTGCAGCGCGAAGTTGCTGAAGCCGTAGCTCATCTGCAGCTCGACGCGGCAGGCGCGTTCGCCCTGTTCGCCCACGGGGTGGAATTTCCAGGTGCCGTCGAGGTTGGAGAACGGCCCGTCGACCAGCTTCAACTGCACCTCGCGGCCTGCGATGTGCATGTTGCGGGTGGTGAAACTCTGGTGCAGCCCGGCGAAGGCCAGGCCGACTTCGGCGGTCATGCCGCCCTCGTCCTGCTCGATGACGCGCGACTTGTCGCACCAGGGCAGGAACTGCGGGTACTTCGCCACATCGGTGACGAGCGCGTACATTTCTTCTGCGCTGTACCAGATGAGGACGGACTTGTGGACTGTTTTCATAGAATCGGCACAGCGTGCGCGACGGATTGTATTGAAGCCATGCGCCCCCAACTTCTCGAGCCATGGCCACCAAGAAACAAGACACCTCCTCCCGCATCGCCGACAACAAGAAGGCCGCCTACAACTATTTCTTCGAAGAACGCTTCGAGGCCGGCATGGTCCTCGAGGGCTGGGAAGTCAAGTCGCTGCGCGAAGGCAAGGTGCAGCTCACCGACGGCTACGTGGTGATCCGCGACGGCGAGCTGTTCGTGGTCGGCTGCCAGATCAACCCGCTCAAGAGCGCCTCGACGCACGTCAATCCTGATTCGGTCCGCACCAAGAAGTTGCTGCTGCACAAGGAAGAGATCAAGCGCCTCGTCGGCAAGGTCGAGCAAAAGGGCTACACGCTGGTGCCGCTGAACCTGCACTGGAAGGCCGGCAAGGTGAAGTGCGAGATCGCGCTCGCCAAGGGCAAGGCCGAGCACGACAAGCGCGACACCATCAAGGACCGCGAAGGCAAGCGCGAAGTCGAGCGCGCGATGAAGAGCCGCAACCGCTGATTTTTCTTTTTTGGGCGGCATGGAATAAAACGCGCGCTGCGGGCGTTTGTGCGGTGTCATCGATCCTCGATGCCATCAACCCAGGAGTCTTTCCATGTCGCCTCTTCGCATGTCTTCCGTCGGCATCGCCGCCGCACTGCTCGGCAGCCTGCTCGCCCTCCCCGCGTTCGCCCAGCCCAAGGCCGTCGATGGCGCGCTGGTCGGTGCGAACGGCATGACGCTCTACACCTTCGACAAGGACACGGCCGGCAGCGGCAAGTCGGCCTGCAACGGCGGCTGCGCCACCAACTGGCCGCCCTTCATGGCGGCCGACAGCGATAAGCCGAGCGGCGACTTCACCATCGTCACGCGCGACGACGGCAAGAAGCAATGGGCCGCCAAGGGCTGGCCGCTGTACTACTGGGTGAAGGACACCAAGCCGGGCGACAAGACCGGCGACGGCGTCAACGGCACCTGGAAAACCGCCAAGCCCTGAGACGGACAGGCTCCCGGCCTACCCATGGACGCCCGCCTGCTGGTCGAGCACATCCCGAGCCTGCGCCGCTATGCGCGTGCGCTCACGGGCAATGCCTGGGCGGCCGACGACCTGGTGCAGGACACGCTCGAGCGCGCTTGCGGCAAGTGGCGGCTCTGGGTGGTGGGCACCGACCTGCGCGCCTGGCTCTTCACGGTCATGCACAACCTCTTCGCCAGCCAGGTGCGACGCCGGCCGCCACCGCATGCGGTCGTGCCGCTGGACGACGTGGCGCCCGAGCAGTTGCAGGGTGGCGCCGATCCGGGCCTGGGCCTCGACCTGCAGCGCTGCCTGATGCTGCTGCCCGAAGAGCAACGCGCCGTGCTGCTGCTGGTGACGCTCGAAGACCTGTCCTACGCCGAGGTGGCGAAGGTGCTCGGCATTCCGATCGGCACCGTGATGTCGCGCCTCTCGCGCGCCCGCCTTCGCCTGCAGGAACTGATGGACGGCGCCGCCGCGTCCAGCCGCCCCGGCCTGCGCCGCCTCAAGTGACGTGAAGCACCCGCCATGAACCGCCCCACCCTGCCCCCCACCGACGACGAGCTGCACGCCTGGGTCGACGGCCAGTTGCCGCCCGAACGCCGCGAGGCGGTCGAGGATGCGCTGGCGCGCGATCCGGCCGTGGCGGCCCGCGTGGCGGCCTGGCATGCCCAGCGCGACGCATTGCGTCGCCTGCACGGCGGCCTGCTCGACGAACCCGTGCCTGCGCCGCTGATGGGCGTGCTCGAACGACGCCGTGCCGAGGCCGGCCGTTCGGCCCCCTGGCTGCGCTGGGGCGGCATGGCCGCGGGCCTGCTGGTCGCCTTCGCGGCCGGCTGGCTCGGCAATGCCCAGTGGTCGGGCGCGCCGCGCGCGGCCGGTGCCTCTTTGGCACGCGCACCGGCCGTGCGCGAGTTCGTGCGCGACGCCTCGGTGGCCCACGTCGTCTACACCCCCGAGAAACGGCACCCCGTCGAAGTGGCGGCCGCCGAACAGCAGCACCTGGTGCAGTGGCTGTCCAAGCGCCTCGACCACCCGCTCAAGGTGCCCGATCTGTCCTCGCTCGGCTACACGCTGGTCGGCGGACGCCTGCTGCCCGGCGAAACCGGCGCGCGCGCCCAGTTCATGTTCGAGGACGCGGCAGGTGAACGCATCACGCTGTACATCGGCACGCTCGACGCGCAGGCCGCGGACACCGCTGCCTCGCGCGAAACCGCCTTCCGTTTTGCTTCGGACGGCGCCGTGCCGAGCTTCTACTGGATCGACCGGGGTTTCGGCTACGCCGTGGCCGGTCGCCTGCCGCGCGATGCGCTACTCAGACTCGCGACCCTGGCCTACCGCGAGTTATCGTAGCGACGGCATAAACTGCCGGTTCGCGCATTCACCTGGCTTGTTTTCGCGATTGATTTTTCAACTGAAGGAGAAACTGCATGAAATTGCTCAGCGCCTCGATCCTCGCAGCGGCACTGCTCGCCGGCTGCGGCGGCATGTCCACCAAGACCGCTGGAGCGCCCGACACGCCCACCCGCACCGCCGACGGCGTGCTGGTCGGCCCGAACGGCATGACGCTCTACACCTTCGCCCGCGACACCGCCAATGCCGGAACCTCCGCCTGCAACGGCCAATGCGCCACCAACTGGCCGCCGCTCGCCGTGGCCGACGCCGCCAAGCCCATGGGCGGCTACACCATCATCGTGCGCGAAGACGGCAAGAAGCAGTGGGCCTACAAGGGCTGGCCGCTGTACTACTGGGCCAAGGACACCAAGGCCGGCGACAAGACCGGTGACGGCGTGGCCAACGGCGCCTGGAAGGTTGCCCGTCCCTGATGCGGTCGATGTGATGGCGCCGGCCTGACCGGCGCCGCCACCCACGAAAGCCTCGGCCTGCGCCGGGGCTTTTTTCATGGTGCACGGCAGAATGGCCCGATGACTTTTGCCGACACCACCCCGGATGCCTTCCACGCGCTTGTGTCCCAAGGCCTCATCACCGACGCGCAGCACGATGCCGCGCTCGCGCATCCCGAGGCCCCCGCCCTGCCACCGATTCCCGGCCCCGCGCATGCGCTGGCCTGGATGCGCCTCAAGAACCTGATCGCCGAGGAAGAACTGGATGCGGCTGTGGAACGCCTCGAAGCCGCCTCGCCGGCCGTCGCCGCGTTCACCGAAGCGGAAGACATCGCCTACGACGCGGACGACCTGCTGGACCTCGGCAAGACCGGCATCACGCACGAGGCCGTGGTCGCACTGTTCAACGAAGGACTGATCGACACCGAGACCCGCGACCTGGCGCTGCGTGCTGCGCCCCTGACCGGCGCGCCCGCCGCCCTGGGCCCCACGCTGGGCTGGCTGGTGACCGACGGCCTGCTCGACACGGCGCCGTTCGAAGCGCTCCGCGCCCGTGTTGCCGCCGAGCCGGCCTTTGCGACGGCAGCCGACCACCGACGCATCCTCGACGAAGCCCAGGCGATCGTCGCCGCCGACGAGCAGGAGACCGCCGACATGCTCAAGGAGTTCGCGCGCAGCCAACGAGCCAGCTGGCGCAACTTCGGAATGATCGTGGTGGCCGTCGTGATCGTGATCGGCTGGTACCTCTTCGGCCGCTGAGGGCGGCGAAAGGTCAGTGCGCGCCCGGCAGCGCGCTGTCCGCCAGCGTGGTGCGGCGCCCACGCAGCGCGAGCAGCTCGTTGAACACCAGCGCGCCAATCACGAGCCCGCCGCCCGTCAGCACGCTGGCCGCGGGCGTCTCGCCGGCACCGAGCCAGGCCAGCGCGATGCCGAAGATCACCTCGAGCAGCGCCAGCAACGCCACCTCGGGCGCCTTGAGCACCTGCGCGCACAGCACCGAGAGCACGCAGGGAATCGCCAGCTGAAACACACCCAGGAAGGCCAGCAGCCCCAGGTCATGGGGGCCGGCATGGAACGGCCAGGCCAGCGGCAAGGTGACGAGTGCGGAGAGGGTCGCGCCGATCAGCACCGCGGGCACCAGGTCGACATCCTGCCCCTTGGCATGCGCATGTTGGACCACGGTCCATTGCGTCGCGCCGGCCAGCGGCACGCACAGTGCCACCAGCGTGCCGACGAGCGACCCGCCGCCACCGCCCAGCAGCTGCGTGCCGTACATCCAGCCGATGCCCAGCCCGGCGACCACGATGGCCGCCCAGGTGCGTGCGGGCAACTTGTGCCCGATGAAGAGGCGCGCGGCCAGTGCAGTGAAGAGCGGCCCGAGCGCCATCGTGACGAGCACGCTCGCTGTGGAGGTCAGCGTCAGCGCCACCATGAAGGCCGTGAACATCACGGCCCAGCAGACGCCCGAGATCCAGAGCGAGTGCCCGGCGCGGCGCAGCTGCGAGAACACCGCCCGCCCCCGCCAAAGCGGCAAGATCACCAGCAGCGCCAGCATCGTGAAGAGGCTGCGCCAGAAGGTGATCTCGAAACTGTGCGCCTGCGCCAGGTGCCGCGTGACGACACCCGCCGTGCCCCACATGAGGGTCACGACGACCATCAGCCCAACTGCGGCGCCGTGCGTCAGGCGCATGGCCGATCGAAGGCGATCAGCCGTTCGACGTGTCGCGGCCGGCGCGCTTGCGGTCGCTTTCCTTCAGGAAACGCTTGCGCAGGCGCACGCTCTTGGGCGTGATTTCGACCAGCTCGTCGTCCTCGATGAACTCGACGCCGTATTCCAGCGTGAGGTCGATCGGGGGCGTGATCTTGATCGCGTCTTCCTTGCCGCTCACGCGGAAGTTGGTCAGCTGCTTGGTGCGCGTGGCGTTCACGACCAGGTCGTTGTCGCGGCTGTGGATGCCGACGATCATGCCTTCGTACACCGGATCGTTCGCCTTCACGAACATGCGGCCGCGGTCGTCCAGCTTGCCCAGCGCGTAGGTGAAGATTTCACCGTCGTCCATCGAGATCAGCACGCCGTTCTTGCGGCTGCCGATCTCGCCCTTGTGGGCTTCGTAGCTGTCGAAGATGTTGCTGATGAGGCCCGAGCCGCGCGTCAGGTTCAGGAATTCGTTCGTGAAGCCGATCAGGCCACGCGCCGGAATGCGGTACTCCAGGCGCACGCGGCCACGGCCGTCCGGTTCCATGTTGACCAGCTCGCCCTTGCGTTCGCCCAGTGCCTGCATCACGCCACCCTGGTGGGTTTCCTCGATGTCGGCCGTGACCAATTCGATGGGCTCGTGCTTTTCGCCGTTCACGGTGCGGAACACCACGCGCGGCTTCGACACGGCCATCTCATAGCCTTCGCGGCGCATGTTTTCCAGCAGGATGGTCAGGTGCAGTTCGCCGCGGCCCATGACTTCGAAGATGCCTTCTTCGTCGGTCTCGCTCACGCGCAGGGCCACGTTGTGCTGCAGCTCCTTTTGCAGGCGGTCCCAGATCTGGCGGCTGGTCACGAACTTGCCTTCGCGGCCGGCCAGCGGGCTGGTGTTCACGCAGAAGTTCATGGTCAGGGTCGGTTCGTCGACCTTGAGCATGGGCAGCGGCGCAGGCTTGTCCTTGTCGGTCACGGTGACGCCGATGCCGATGTCGGCGATGCCGTTGATCAGCACGATTTCGCCGGGGCCGGCTTCGGTCGATTGCACGCGATCCAGGCCCTGGAAGGTCAGCACCTGGTTGACGCGGCCCTTGACGGTCTTGCCGTCCGGACCCTCCATGACCAGCACGTCGGTCATGGGCTTGAGCGTGCCCTGGCTGATGCGGCCCACGCCGATGCGGCCCACGAAGGTCGAGAAGTCGAGGGCGGAAATCTGCAGCTGCAGCGGCGCGTTCGGGTCACCCTTTTGCGACGGCACGTGCTTCAGGATGGTGTTGAACAGGGCCGACATGTCGGGGCCCCACTGCTCACCGGGGGCGCCTTCTTCGAGCGACGACCAGCCGTTGATGCCCGAGGCGTACACCACGGGGAAGTCGAGCTGTTCGTCGGTCGCGCCGAGCTTGTCGAACAGGTCGAAGGCGGCATTGACCACCTTGTCGGGGTTCGCGCCGGGCTTGTCGACCTTGTTCACGACCAGGATGGGCTTCAGGCCCAGGGCCAGCGCCTTCTTGGTCACGAAGCGCGTCTGCGGCATCGGGCCTTCCTGCGCGTCGATCAGCAGCACCACGCCGTCGACCATCGACAGCGCGCGTTCCACTTCACCGCCGAAGTCCGCGTGGCCCGGGGTGTCGACGATGTTGATGTGCGTGCCTTCCCAGGTCACGGCGCAGTTCTTGGCCAGGATCGTGATGCCACGTTCCTTTTCGATCGCGTTGTTGTCCATCACCGTGTCGACGACCTTCTCGTGCTCGGCGAAGGTGCCCGACTGGCGCAGCAGCTGGTCGACCATGGTGGTCTTGCCATGGTCCACGTGGGCAATGATGGCGATATTGCGGATTTGCTTGGTACTCATGGTGTCGCTTCGGTCTGTGGTGCGTTCAAAAGAATTTGCTGAATTTCGATGGGGTTCAGCAAGCGCCCCGGGATCAGTTCGCCGGCGCTCACGTGGGCGGTGCCCAGGAACGCCTGCGGGTCGGTGCCGAACACGGCCACCGCTTCGGCATCGGCCCAGCCGCCGCGGCGGCGCAGGCCCGAAAGAAAACGTGCCGCATCTTCGGCGGCGAGCGTGACGCGGCTGTGGCCCTCGACCAGCGCTTCGGCAGGCAACAGCCGTGCCAAGCGCTCGTCTTCGGTCATGGCTTCGAGCGCCTCGATCGTGACGCACTGCGCCTGCCCGAAACCGCCCGTGGCCGTGCGGCGCAGGAACGTCAGGTGCGCGCCGCAGCCCAGCGCCTCGCCGATGTCCTCGCCCAGGGTGCGAATGTAGGTGCCCTTGCTCACGCTCGCAACAATGCGGATGCGGGTGTCGTCCAGCTGCGTCAGCGCGAGCTTGTAGATGACGACGTCGCGCGGCGCGCGCTCGACCTCGATGCCTTCGCGCGCGTACTCGTACAGCGCCTTGCCGTCTTTCTTGAGCGCGCTGTGCATCGGCGGCACCTGGCGGATCGGGCCGGTGAACAGTGCCTCGACGCGGGCCAGGTCTTCTGGCGACACCTGCACCGGACGCTCGGCGATCACCTCGCCTTCGGCGTCACCGGTGGCGGTCTTGACGCCCAGGCGCGCAATCGCCTCGTACGTCTTGTCGGCGTCGAGGTGCAGTTGGCTGAATTTGGTGGCGGCGCCGAAACACAGCGGCAGCACGCCCGTGGCGAGCGGATCGAGCGTGCCGGTATGGCCCGCTTTTTCGGCGCGCAGCAACCACTTGGCCTTTTGCAAGGCCTGGTTGCTGGAAAACCCCAGCGGCTTGTCGAGCAGCAACACCCCATGCACAGGGCGCCGCTGCACCCGTGTGCGTGGCGCGTTCATCGCTAGTCGTCTTTCGAGCGCGAAGCAACGGCCTGTGCGATGAGCGCATTCATGTCGGCCGCACGCTCGGTGGTGCGGTCGAACAGGAAGTGCAGCGTCGGCACGGTGTGGATGTGCAGGCGCTTGAACAGGCCGTTGCGCAGGAAGCCTGCGGCCTGGTTCAGCGCTTCGGTGGTCTCGGCCACGTCGCCCGTGAGCAGGCTGAAGAAGACCTTCGCATGCGCATAGTCGGGCGTGACCTCGACCGCCTGGATCGTGACCATGCCCACGCGCGGGTCCTTCAACTCGCGCGCGATCAGCTCCGTCAGATCGCGCTGGATCTGGTCGGCAACCTTGAACGCGCGGTTGGGTGCGGCTGCTTTTCTTTTCGGCATGGACTCTTTCGCGTCGAACGCTTACAGCGTCCGGGCGATTTCCTTGATCTCGAAGAATTCGAGCTGATCGCCTTCCTTGATGTCGTTGTAGTTCTTGAGCTTGATACCGCACTCAAAACCTTCGCGGACTTCGCGGACATCGTCCTTCATGCGCTTGATCGAGTCGACTTCGCCGGTGTAGATCACCACGTTGTCGCGCAGCAGGCGGAAATGCGCACTGCGGTTGACCGAGCCCGAAGTGACGTACGAGCCGGCCACGGTGCCGATCTTCGAGGCCACGAACACCGTGCGGATCTCGGCCGAGCCGATGATCTCTTCGCGGCGCTCCGGTGCCAGCATGCCCGACATCGCGACCTTGATCTCGTCGACGGCGTCGTAAATGATGCTGTAGTAGTTCAGCTGCACGCCATTGCCTTCGGCCAGCTTGCGCGCACCGGCATCGGCCCGCACGTTGAAGCCGATGACCACCGCCTTCGACGCGATCGCGAGGTTGATGTCGCTTTCGCTGATGCCGCCGACGCCGGCGTACACGATCTGCACCTTGACTTCTTCGGTCGCCAGCTTGAGCAGCGACTGGGCCAGTGCTTCCTGCGAGCCCTGCACGTCGGCCTTGATGATGATGCGCAGCGTCTGCACTTCGCCCGCCGACAGGTCGGTGAACATGTTCTGCAGGTTCGCGGCTTGCGCCTTCGCCAGCTTGGTGTTGCGGAACTTGCCCGCGCGGTAGGTGGCGATTTCGCGCGCACGGCGCTCGTCGGCCATCACCATGAACTCGTCGCCCGCCTGCGGCACTTCGGTCAGACCCTGGATTTCGACCGGGATCGACGGACCTGCCGACTTGGTGGCCTTGCCGTCTTCGTCCAGCATGGCGCGCACGCGGCCATAAGTGGAACCGGCCAGCACCACGTCGCCGGTCTTGAGCGTGCCGGACTGAACCAGCACGGTCGCGACCGGGCCGCGGCCCTTGTCGAGCTGCGCTTCGATGACCAGGCCCTTGGCGGCGGCATCCACCGGCGCCTTGAGTTCCAGCACTTCGGCCTGCAGCAGCACCTGTTCGAGCAGGTCGTCGATGCCCTGGCCGGTCTTGGCCGACACCGGCACGAACGGCACGTCGCCGCCGTACTCTTCGGGCACGACCTCTTCGGCCACCAGTTCCTGCTTCACGCGGTCCAGGTTGGCGTCGGGCTTGTCCACCTTGTTGATCGCAACCACGATCGGCACACCCGCCGCCTTCGCGTGCTTGATGGCTTCCTTGGTCTGGGGCATGACGCCGTCGTCGGCCGCCACCACCAGAATCACGATGTCGGTGGCCTGCGCACCGCGGGCACGCATGGCGGTGAACGCCTCGTGACCCGGGGTGTCGAGGAACGACACCATGCCGCGTTCGGTTTCGACGTGGTACGCACCAATGTGCTGCGTGATGCCGCCGGCTTCGCCCGCAGCGACCTTGGCGCGGCGGATGTAGTCCAGCAGCGAGGTCTTGCCGTGGTCGACGTGACCCATGACGGTCACCACAGGTGCGCGCGGCAGGGCTTCGGCCTGTTGCGCCGACACGTCCTCGTCGGTGAAGGCTTCGGGGTCGTCCAGCGCGGCAACCACCGCGTTGTGGCCCATTTCCTCCACGATGATCATCGCGGTGTCCTGGTCGAGCGACTGGTTGATGGTCGCCATCATGCCCAGCTTCATCAATTGCTTGATGACTTCCTGCGCCTTCACGGCCATCTTGTGCGCGAGCTCGGCGACGGTGATGGTCTCGGGCACGTGCACTTCGAGCACGCGCGCCTCGACCGGTGCGGCCGGTGCGTGCTGCTCGTCATGACCGCCACGGTCGTTGCCGCGACGGCCACGCGGGCCTCCGCGCCAGTTGCCGCGGCTGACACCCCCGCTGGCATCGCCGCGGGTCTTGATTTCCTTCTTCTTGGCAGGATCGCCGGCCCAGCTCGACGAGAGCTTGGCGGACTTGACTTCCTTGCCAGCACCGGCAGCGGCCGGCGCAGCGGCGCCAGGGGCCGCAGGGGCGCCCGGACGACCCGGCGGCGTGGCCGGCTTGTGCAGCGTGCCCTTGACCGTCGACTTTTCAGGCTGCGGCTTCTCCGGCGCCTTGTGCGGCACCAGCACGCGGGCCGGTGCGTTCATCATGGCGCGGATGGCTTCGGCTTCGGCCAGGGCCTTGCGGCGACGCTCGTCGAGGTCCTTGGCGCGGGCGGCTTCTTCGTCGGCACGGGCCTTCGATTCGGCGGCGGCCTTGGCCTTGGCGTCTTCCTTGGCCTGCGTGGCGGCGTTCTGGGCGGCCAGCTTGGTGTCGGCCGCCTGCTTTTCGGCAACGGCAGCGGTTTCTGCAGCTGCAGCAGCGGCGGCCACAGCGGCCGGCGCGGCCGGGGCAGCCACCGGCTGCTTCGCGGCTTCCTTGGCCGAAGCGGCGGCGGCTTCAGCGGCCTTCTTCTCGGCGGCGATGCGCGCAGCTTCCTGCTCGGCCTGTTCGGCGCGCTCGGCCTTTTCGGCCTGCTCGCGTTCGCGGGCTTCGGTTTCTTCGCGCTGGCGACGCTTCTCGGCCAGCTCTTCTTCCTGGCGACGGATCAGCTCGGCCTGGCGGCGCGCGTCTTCCTCGCGGCGGGCCAGTTCGGCTTCGTCGATCTGGGGTGCGGCCGGTGCGGCGGACGTTTCGGCCGCCTGCTGCTGCGCGCCTTCGGCCGTGGCTGGGTGGCCTTCATCGCGCTGGATGAAGGTGCGCTTCTTGCGCACTTCGACCTGGATGGTGCGGGCGCGACCGGTGGCGTCGGCCTGCTTGATCTCGCTGGTCGACTTCTTGGTCAGCGTGATCTTCTTGCGCTCGGGCTCGGCCGTGCCGTGGCTGGCCTTCAGGAAGCCGAGCAAGCGCTGCTTGTCGGCCTCCGTGAGTGCATCGGTGGCGGCCGCTTTGGGCACGCCTGCGCTCTTGAGCTGGTCAAGCAAGGTTTCGGGAGTCTTCTTGAGCTCGTTCGCGAACTCGGCGACAGTGGTACTGGACATATTGCTTTCGTGCCTCCATACCGTCACTCTTGGCCGGCGAACCAATGTTCGCGGGCTTTCAAGATGAGGGCTTTGGCGTCATCGGCGCTCAGGCCGGTGATTTCGGTGAGTTCATCGACCGCGAGGTCGGCCAGGTCGTCACGGGTGTTCACACCCGCTTCAGCCAGCTGCGGAATCAGGTCGGGATTGAGGCCTTCGAGGTCGCGCAGGTTCTGCGAGACGGTTTCGACACCTTCTTCCTTGGCGATTTCCATGGTCAGCAGCGCATCCTTTGCACGGGCGCGCAGCTCATTGATGGTGTCTTCGTCGAAGGCCTCGATCTCAAGCATCTCGGAGATCGGCACGTAGGCCACTTCCTCGAGGCTGTTGAAACCTTCCGAAATCAGGATGTCGGCGATTTCCTCGTCGACATCGAGCTTTTCCATGAAGAGCTTGCGGCTGGCATCGGTCTCGGTCGCCTGCTTCTGGGCCGACTCGTTCGCGTCCATGATGTTGATCTTCCAACCGGTGAGGTCGGAAGCCAGGCGCACGTTCTGGCCGCCGCGGCCGATGGCGATCGCGAGGTTTTCCTCGTCCACCACCACGTCCATGGCGTGTTTTTCTTCGTCGACCACGATCGACGAGACATTCGCCGGCGCCAGGGCGCCGATCACGAACTGGGCCGGGTCTTCGCTCCACAGCACGATGTCCACGCGTTCGCCGGCGAGTTCGTTCGTGACGGCATTGACGCGGGTGCCGCGCACGCCGACGCAGGTGCCGATCGGGTCGACACGCTTGTCGTGCGAGAGCACGGCGATCTTGGCGCGCGAACCGGGGTCGCGGGCGCAGCTCTTGATTTCGAGCAGGCCTTGTTCGATCTCGGGCACTTCCTGGCGGAACAGCTCGATCATGAACTCGGGGGCCGAGCGCGACAGGATGATCGGCGCGCCGCGCAGCGTCAGGTCGACCTCCATGATCATGGCCCGCACGCGGTCGCCGTTGCGCAGGTTTTCCTTGGCGATCATCTCGCTGCGGCGCAGGCGGCCTTCGACGCGCCCGGCTTCCACGATGATGTCGCCCTTGTCCAGGCGCTTGACGGTGCCCACGAAGATCTTGTCGCCGCGCGACATGAAGTCGTTGAGCAGCATCTCGCGCTCGGCGTCGCGGATCTTCTGCAGGATCACCTGCTTGGCAGCCATGGCACCGATGCGCCCGATCGGCACCGAATCGACGGATTCCTCGATGTATTCGTCGACCTCGATGTCGGGCATCTCCTCACGAGCCTCGAAGAGCAGGATCTCCTGGTCGGGCAGTTGCAGGCCGGCTTCGTCGGGAACGACGTGCCAACGGCGGAAAGTCTCGTAGTCGCCGCTGTCGCGATCGACCGCCACGCGGATATCCACGTCACCCTGATGGAGCTTCTTGGTGGCTTGCGCCAGTGCGGATTCGACCGCGCCGAAGACCACGTCGCGCTCGACGTTCTTCTCGCGCGAGATCGCATCCACCAACATCAACATTTCGCGATTCATGCCACCACTCCTCTTGTTCAGTCCGGAACGTTCGTTCCGTCGTCAATATCCGAAAAACCCGGTTGGGTTTTGGCCTTGCGGCCCTTGAAATCCACAATCGGCGCGAGCCGCGCATCGCGCAGCTCGTCCAATACGAAGCCCAGCGCATGCAACGGTGCAGGCGCGCGCTTCTTGCTCACTTTTTGCCCCGGCTTGGTCTCGGGCGCATCGCTCCAGACGATCTGCCAACCCGAACCGCCTTCAGCACGCTCCAGCGTGCCGCGAAACTTCTTGCGATTGGCCGACACCTGGCCCGCCGCGGCAGCACCCATGGGCGCCTTGAGGGTGATGTCGATCACCGCGCCCACGAATCGCTCGAAATCCTGTTCATTGCGCAAGGGGCGATCGATACCGGGCGAGGAGACCTCGAGCCGCTTGTAATCGACCGCATCGACTTCCAGCGCGAATTGCAGCTGGCGCGTGACCTTCTCGCAGTCTTCCACCGTCACGAAGGGTTCGGGCACGCCGGCCGCCACATCTTCAGAGGTGGGGGGCGTCCAGGGCAAATCAATCGTCACGCGCAGCAATCCACCGGCCGAGCGTTCGACCTCGACCAGGTCGTAGCCGAGACCGGCCACGGTTTGTTCTACTGTTTGCTGCAATGCCACGTGTTTGAAAGCGCCTTCTGAATCAATGCCCAAGCCGCAGCACCCGCCCACCACGGATGCCACGACGCCAAATAATTGCTGCTTGAGAATGCATAGACCAAAAAAAACGGGCGGTTGGTACCCGCCCGTTTGGTCGTGAGCCTCGAATTATATGCTATTCGCGTGCATAAATGAAGGACATCGGTATTCAGGCGGCCACAGGGCGCCGGTATTTCGACCAGACCACGGCAAACAGCACCGCGCCCAGGGCCAATGCGGCCGCCGCCACCAGCAAAGGCAGCTCGAAAGAACCGGTGCGCTGGGCCAACGGCGCCGCAAAAAGCGGCCCGATGATCTGCCCCACCCCGTAGGACGCCGTGGCATAGCCGATCAGCCCGGCCGCGGCATTGCCGCGCAGCCGGCGGGCTTCCCGCATGGCGAAAAGAGTGATGGCGGTGAAAGGCATGCCGAGCAGCAGGCTGCCGAGCGCAAAACCCGCAATGGTCGGCCAGGCCACCGATAAAACGACGCCGAGCGCCTGCAATGCATAAGCGGCGGCCAGCAGCAGCCGGTTGTCCCAATGCACCGGGGCGCGAGCGCCGATCAATGCGCCCGGAATGATGGCCGCGCCGAACAGCGGCCAGAAGAAATCCGGCCACGGCGATCCCGGCAGCGCCTGCCGGGCGATCACGGGCAAGAAAGTGGCCGTAATGATGTAACCAAAGCCTGCCAGCCCATAGAGCGCGACCAGCCAGATCGCATCGCTGCGGGCTGACGCCGATCCCGAGGCGCTACCCGTTGCAACAGCCGGACTCGCCACCGCCCCGCCCACCGCCGCCCCCACGCGCTCGCCATCGTCGAACACCCGCCAGATCACCGCGACCAGCACCACGGCCAGCAGCCCGAGGCCAATCCAGCCCGCCTCCGAACCCCATCGACCCAGCGCGCCGCCCAGCAGGCCGGTCATTGCGATCCCGATGCCCGGCCCGGTGTAGATCACGCCGGCCAGCATGGGCGAGTTCGTCTCGGCCAGCCGGCGCAGCCCCCAGCCGGAGGCGAACACGAAGACCCAGGCACTCATCACCCCGGCCGCCGCGCGCAGCACGCCCCAGCCGACGAAGCTGTGCAGCAGCCCCATGCCGACCAGCAAGGCGGCCGTGGCCAGCAGCCCGCCGCGCACCATGCTCGACGCCTTGATGCCGATGGCCGCGCAGCTGACCGCGCCGAAGAAATAGCCCAGGTAATTAAGAGACGCCAGCAAACCGCCGCCGGCCAGCTCGAGCTTTCCCTCGCTCAGCATGATGGGCAGCATGGGCGTGAAGGCGAAGCGCCCCAGGCCCATGGCCACCGCCAGCGTGACCATGCAGGCCAGCGCCGCGCGCCAGGCACCGCGCCGGTCGTGTCCGATATTCGACATTTCTACCCGTCTCCGTTTTTTATTCCAGCAGCGCCGCAGCCACCAGCTTCTGTGTGTAGGGATGCTCGGGGGCGTCGAGAACGCGCAAGGCCGGCCCGGATTCGAGGATCGCGCCGTCCTTCATCACGATGACCTGGTGCGCCATCGCGCGGATCACCTCGACGTCGTGGGTGATCAGGAGGTAGCTCAGCCCCCGCTCGCGCTGCAGCCGCTGCAGCAGGCCGAGCACCTGCTTCTGGATGGTCACGTCAAGCGCGCTGGTGGGCTCGTCGAGCACCAGCAGCCGCGGATCGACGATCAGCGCCCGGGCGATCGCCAGCCGCTGGCGCTGCCCGCCCGAAAACTCGTGCGGATAGCGGTCGAGCAGCGCGGGAAACTGCGCCTCGCCCAGCCCCACGTCGGCCAGCGCCGTGAGCGCGCGCGCCCGGCGGGCGGCGGCGTCGAGCTCGGGCGCATGCACGCGCAGCCCCTCGCCCACGATCTGCTCGACCGTCATGCGCGGCGAGAGCGACGAGAACGGGTCCTGGAACACCACCTGCATCGTGCGGCGCAGCGCGAGGTCGGAGGCGCGGTCCACCGCCCAGCCCTTCCCCGTCACCTGCAGTTCGCCCCGGTGCTTGAGAAGGCCGAGCGCGGCCAGCGCCAGCGTCGACTTGCCCGAGCCCGATTCACCGACCACGCCCAGCGTCTCGCCCGGCGCAATCCGGAAATCGGCGCCCTGAACGGCAACGAACTCGCCCTTGCGGAACCAGCCCGCGAAGCCGGGGCGCGACACCGGATAGCTCACGCGCAGCGCCCGGGCTTCGAGCACCGGCGGCGCCGCGCCGTCGGCGGCCGCCTCGGCCACGTCGCGCGCCGGATGGCTGTCGATCAGCTTGCGGGTGTAGGCATGCTGCGGCGCCTCGAACACCGTGCCCACCGGGCCGTGCTCGACGATGTGGCCGCGCTCCATCACCGCCACGCGGTCGGCGAAACGGCGCACCAGGTTCAGGTCGTGGGTGATGAGCAGCACGGCCATGCCGTACTTGCGCTGCAGCTCGGCCAGCAGCTCGAGGATCTGCGCGCGCACCGTGACATCGAGCGCCGTGGTCGGCTCGTCCGCCAGCAGCAGGCGCGGTTTGCAGGCCAGGGCCATCGCGATCATGGCGCGCTGGCGCTGCCCGCCCGAGAGCTGGTGCGGATACGACCTCGCCCGCCGTGCCGGTTCGGGAATGCCGGTGTCGGCGAGCAACTGCACAGCGGCCTCCTGCGCGGCGCGGGCCGACAGCCCTTCGTGCAGCTCGAGCACCTCGGCGATCTGGTCGCCCACGGTGTACAGCGCATTGAGCGCGGTCATCGGCTCCTGGAAGATCATCGCGATCTCCTTGCCGCGGATGCCGCGCAGTTCGCGCTCCGGAATCGACAGCAGGTCGCGTGCACCGCGCTGCGCCTGCGACCCCGACAGAGTCGCCACCCCGTCAAGGTCGGCGTTCTGCACCAGCCGCAGCAGCGACAGCGCCGTGACCGTCTTCCCCGAGCCCGACTCGCCGACCAGCGCGAGCTTTTCGCCCGCCGCGATCTGCAGGTCGATGCCATGCACCACCGGCTTGCCGCCGAAGGCGACGCGCAGCCCCTTCACGTCGAGCAAGGGCTGGTTCTTCGTCGTGTCGCGCATCGTCGTCATTTGTCGGCCTTGCGGGGGTCGAGCGCATCGCGCAGCGCGTCGCCCATGAAGGTCAGCAGCATCAGCGTGACGACCAGCACGCAGAAGGTGGACAGCGAAATCCACCAGGCGTCGATGTTCCCCTTGCCCTGGCTCAGCAGTTCGCCGAGCGACGGCGTGCCGGGCGGAACGCCCAGCCCGAGGAAATCGAGCGAGGTCAGCGCCAGGATGGCCGCGCTCATGCGGAACGGCAGGAAGGTGACGACCGGCACCATGCTGTTGGGCAGGATGTGGCGCCACATGATCTGTAGGTTGCCTACCCCGAGCGCGCGCGCGGCGCGCACGTAATCCATTTGGCGGTTGCGCAGGAACTCGGCGCGCACATAGTCCGACAACCCCATCCAGCCGAACAGGCTCAGCAGGATCAAGAGCAGCGACACGCTCGGTGTGAAGATCGCGCTGAAGATGATCAGCAGGTACAGCTCGGGCATCGCGCTCCAGATCTCGATCAGGCGCTGGAAGGTCAGGTCGATCTTGCCGCCGAAGAAGCCCTGCACGGCGCCGGTCGCGATGCCCAGCACCACGCCGACCACCGTGAGCGCCAGCGCGAACAGCACGCTCACGCGAAAGCCGTAGATCAGCTGGGCCAGCAGGTCGCGCCCGCGCTCGTCGGTGCCCAGCAGGTTCGCGTGCGAGGGTGCGGCGGGGTTCGGCGGCTTCGAGAAATAGTTGAGCGTGGCCGGACCGTAGCGGTTGGGCGCATACAGCGCCCAGTTGTCGCCCTGCGTGATGCGCTGCTCGATGAAGGGGTCGAGGTAGTCGGCCGGCGTTTCGAAATCGCCGCCGAAGGTCTTCTCGGAATAGTCGCGCAGCACGGGGAAGTAGGTCTGGCCTTCGTAGCGCACCACCAGCGGCTTGTCGGTGGAGAGCACGTCCGCGAACAGGCTCAGCACCACCAGCGCCGAGAAGACGACCAGGCTCCAGAACCCCAGCGGGTTGCGGCGGAAACGGCGCCAGGCACGGCGCCCGGGGCTCAGGGACACGGCGGCGGCTTCAGTCAAACTTCACCCTCGGATCGACCCAGACGTAGCAAAGATCGGAAATGAGCTTGGTCACCAGCCCGATCAGCGTGAACAGATAGAGCGTGCCCAGGAACACCGGGTAGTCGCGCCGCAGCACGCTCTCGTAGCTCAGCAGGCCCATGCCGTCGAGCGAGAACAGCGTCTCGATCAGCAGCGCGCCCGAGAAGAAGGCGCCGATGAACGCCGTCGGAAAGCCCGTGATGATCGGGATCAGCGCATTGCGGAACACGTGCTTCCACAGCACCTGCCGCTCGGCCAGCCCCTTGGCGCGCGCCGTCAGCACGTACTGCTTGCGGATTTCCTCGAGGAAGGAGTTCTTGGTGAGCATCGCGGTGATCGCGAAGCTGCCCAGCACCATGGCCGTCACCGGCAAGGTGATGTGCCACAGGTAGTCGACGATGCGCGCGCCCCAGCTCAGCGACTCCCAGTTCGGCGAGGTCAGCCCGCGCAGCGGGAACCACTGCAGTTGGCCGCCGAAGATCACCAGCAGCGCCACGCCCAGCACGAAGCCCGGGATGGCGTAGCCGACGAGCACCAGCAGCGTCGTGAAGAAGTCGAAGCGCGAGCCCGCGCGCACCGCCTTGGCCACGCCCAGCGGCACCGCGATGAGGTAGCTGATGAAGAAGGTCCACAGCCCCAGGCTGATCGACACCGGCAGCTTCTCCTTGATGAGCTGCCACACGTCCTTGCTCTGGAAGAAGCTCTTGCCCAGGTCGAAGCGGGCGAACTGCTTGAGCATCTGCCAGAAGCGCTCGGGGGCCGGCTTGTCGAAGCCGTAGAGCGCCTTGATCTCGGCCACCTGCTTGGCGTCGAGCGTGCGGCCGGTGGGACCGCCCGAGATGCGGTTCTCTTTATTCGTAAGTTGCGAGAGCAGCTGCTCGGCCGGGCCACCGGGCACGAACTGCACGATGGCGAAATTGAGCAGCAGCACGCCGAACAGCGTGGGAACGATCAGCAGGAGGCGTCGGATCAGGTAGGCGGCCATGCGTGTCCTTCTACTTGACGCTCGGGTCGATCCACCACATCGTCAGCATCGCCGACCCCGCCAGCAGGCGTTGCGGCAAGGGCGCGTCCGGGCGATGCAGCTTTCGCTTGTGGGCAATGAAATACTGCTTGCCGTAGTACATCGGGGTCATGTAGTGCTGGTGGAGCAAGTAGCGGTCCAGCAGTCGCGCGGCCGCCGCGAGCGAGGCCCGGTCGTGGCTGTTGACGATCACCTCGACGATCTCGTCGACCACCGGGTCGCTGATGCCGCTCAGGTTCTGGCTGCCCTTCTCGCTCGCCGATTTCGAGCCGAAGTCGTCGTACAGCTCGTTGCCCGGGCTCGACGAGCCACCGACGAGGCTGATGGCCATGTCGAAATCGAAGTCGTCCAGCTTCTTCTTCAGCAGGCTCGGGTCGCGCAGGCGGTAGTCGAGCCGGATGCCCAGCTTGCCGAGGTTGCGCGCATACGGCGCGAGCACCACGCCCGAGCTGCGGTCGGCGATGTCGATGGTGATCACGAACGGCGTGCCGGCCTTGTCGCGCAACGCACCGTCGCGGTAGGTCCAGCCGGCTTCCTTGAGCAGCTCCTGCGCCTTCACGAGGTTGCGCCGCAGGCCTTCGGCGGTGTCGCCGCTGCTGTCGGGGCGCGGCAGCTCGCCCTTGGTGTTGTCGAGGTAGCGCTGCCGGGTCTTGAGCTTGTCGATCAGCGCCTGCTCCTCGGGACTGACCTCGGGCTGGGCCATGAGGTCGTCGCTGTTCTGGAAATAGCTCTGGGTGCGCCCGCGGCGGCCGTAGAACAGGTGGGCGTTGAGCCAGTCGAAGTCGAAGGCCAGCGCCAGCGCCCTGCGCACGCGCATGTCGGCGAAGCGCGGCTGCCGCAGGTTGGGCGCCAGGCCCTGCATGCCGGTGAAGCGGCGATGCGCGATCTCTTCCTTGACCAGCTCGCCGGAGTCGAAGCGGCGGCCCTTGTAGCGGCGCACCCACGCGATGATCGAGCGCTCTTCCATCGCGTCGAGCGCGCCGGCCTTGAGCGACTCTTCTTCGCCGAGCGAGTCCTTGAAGTACTGGTACGACACCGTGTCGTAGTTGAACATCCCCTTGCGCACCGGCAGGTTGGCGGCCCAGTAGTCCGGGCGCCGGCGGTACGAGATGAACTTGCCGAAATCGACCCTGTCCACCATGTACGGCCCGCTCGCGATCGGCGCCTCGGTCACGATCTGGTCGAAGGGCTTGCCCTTGCCCCAGGCGCTGGAGAACACCGGCAGCCCGCCGATGATCATGTGCAGCTCGGCGTTCTGGCGCACGAAGTCGAAGCGGATGGTGCGTTCGCCCGTCACCACGGCCTCCTTGATGTCGGCCCAGTACGAACGGAAGGTCGGCCCGGCCGCCTTGCTGCGCAAGGTATCGAAGGAGTACTTCACGTCCTTCGCCAGCACCGGCGAGCCGTCGGAAAACCGCGCCTTGGGGTTCAGCCGGAACGTGACGCTCAAGCGGTCGGGCGCGAGCTGGATGTCTTCGGCCAGCAGGCCGTACTGCGAGAAGGGCTCGTCCTCGCTCGGCGTGGTCAGCGAGTCGAAGAGCAGGCCGTACTCGGAGAACACGAAGCCGTTGGCGCTGTAGCCCATGCCCACCGGGGGCACGCCGCGCAAGGTGAAGGGGTTGAGCTTGTCGAAGCTGCCGGCGGCCGACAGGGTCAGGTCGCCGCCCTTGGGCGCGTTGGGGTTCACGTAGTCGAAATGCGTGAACGACGCCGGGTACTTGGGCTCGTAACCCATGCCCAGCCCGTGCGCCGCCCACGAGGGCAGCGCCAGGAGCGCCAACATCCAGAGCAGCCAACCTCGCATGCGAGAATTCTGCCCAAGATTTTCACGAGGCAACTTCATGGGCTTTCTTTCCGGCAAGAAACTGTTGATCACCGGTGTGTTGAGCAATCGCTCCATTGCATATGGCATTGCCAAGGCCTGTCACGACCAGGGCGCGGAACTCGCCTTCAGTTATGTCGGCGAGCGATTCAAGGACCGTATCACCGAATATGCCGCAGACTTCGGCTCGAAACTGATTTTCGACTGCGACGTGGGCGACGATGCGCAGATCGACAAGCTCTTCACCGACCTCGCCCAGACCTGGCCCACCTTCGACGGCTTCGTGCACAGCATCGGCTTCGCCACGCGCGAGTCGATCGCCGGCGACTTCCTGGAAGGCCTCTCGCGCGAAGGCTTCAAGATCGCGCACGACATCAGTGCGTACAGCTTCCCGGCCATGGCCAAGGCGGCCCTGCCCTACCTCAACGACAAGTCGGCCCTGCTCACGCTGACCTACCTGGGCGCCGAGCGCGCGCTGCCCAACTACAACACCATGGGCCTGGCCAAGGCCTCGCTCGAGGCGTCGGTGCGCTACACAGCCGCCTCGCTCGGCCCGAAGGGCATGCGCGTGAACGGCATCAGCGCCGGCCCCATCAAGACGCTCGCCGCCAGCGGCATCAAGAGCTTCAGCAAGATCCTCACGGCCGTGGCCGACGCCTCGCCGATCCGCCGCAACGTGACCATCGAGGAAGTCGGCAACGTGGCCGCCTTCCTGCTGAGCGACCTGGCCAGCGGCGTGACCGCCGAGATCACCTACGTGGACGGCGGCTTCAGCAACGTGGTCGGAGGCATGGCGGAGTAATTTCCCCTCTCGGCTCCCAGCGCCTGCCACCGTGTTGAACCGACGCACCCTCCTCCTGTTCGCGGGACTGGGCGCAGCCCTCTCGGGCCGCGCCGCGTTCGCGCGCGCGGCCGCCCCCGCCCTGATGCTGGCCGAGGTGTACCGCCCCGGCATGTCGCTCGCGGGCTATTGGGTCAGCGAGAAGTTCGACGGCGTGCGCGGCTACTGGGACGGCCAGAAGCTCTGGACCCGCGGCGGCGAGCCCGTCATGGCGCCGGCCTGGTTCACCGCCTCGCTGCCCAAGCAGCCGCTCGACGGCGAACTGTGGGCGGGACGTGGCCGCTTCAACCACACGATGTCGACCGTGCGCAGCCAGACGCCCAGCGACACTGCCTGGCACGAGATCCGTTTCATGGTGTTCGACCTGCCCGCCCAGGGCGGCGACTTCAACACCCGCCTCGCGGCGCTGCGCAAGCTGCTGCCGATCACCGACGCGCCCTGGGTGGTGGCCGTGCCGCAGCAGCCCGCCACCACGCACGAGGACCTGCAGGCGCTGCTCGACAAGACCGTGAAGATGGGCGGCGAAGGCCTGATGCTGCACCGGGGCGCATCGATGTACCGCGGCGAGCGCAACAACGACCTGCTCAAGGTCAAGCCCTTCGAAGACGCCGAGGCTCGCGTGGTCGCGCACCTGCCCGGCAAGGGCAAGCACCACGGCCGGCTCGGCGCGCTGATGGTCGAGATGCCCGACGGCCAGCGCTTCCGGCTCGGCACCGGCCTGACCGACGCCGAGCGCGACCAGCCGCCGCCGATCGGCAGCCTGGTGACCTACCGCTACAACGGCACGCACCCCAGCGGCTTGCCCAAGTTCGCCCGCTTCATGCGGGTGCGCGAAGGCTAGCCCGGCCTTCGCAGACCGTGCCCCTCACCGGGGCACGCTCCTCTTTCAACTTGCCTGACGCACGCAGTCCGCGTAGTACCGCTTCTTGCCCGTCTCGTCGATGCGCGCCACCAGGCCGTGGATGTCGGTCTCGAAGCCCGGGCACTGCAGGTTGAACTCGCGCGAGAACTTGAGGTAGTCGACGATCTTCTTGTTGAACACTTCGCCCGGGATCAGCAGCGGAATGCCCGGCGGGTACGGCGTGATCAGGCTGGTGGTGATGCGGCCTTCGAGCTCGTCGATCTCCACGCGCTCGGTCTTGCGGTGCGCGATGTGGGCGAAGGCGTCGCTGGGCTTCATGGCCGGCGTGAGGTCGCTCAAGTACATCTCGGTCGTGAGGCGGGCCACGTCGTAGCGCGCGTACAGCTGGTGGATGTGCTGGCACAGGTCGCGCAGGCCCAGGCGTTCGTAGCCCGGGTGCTGCTGGCAGAACTCGGGCAGGATGCGCCACATCGGCTGGTTGCGCGCGTAGTCGTCCTTGAACTGCTGCAGCGCCGTGAGCAGCGTGTTCCAGCGGCCCTTGGTGATGCCGATGGTGAACATGATGAAGAAGCTGTAGAGGCCCGTCTTCTCCACGATCACGCCGTGCTCGGCCAGGAACTTGGTCACCACGCTGGCGGGGATGCCGGTCTCGGCAAAGTTGCCTTCCAGGTCCAGGCCCGGCGTGACGATGGTCGACTTGATCGGGTCGAGCATGTTGAAGCCGTCGGCCAGCTCGCCGAAGCCGTGCCAGTTGCGCGGCGACTTCTTGCTCTTGGGCTTGCCGTTCTTCTCGCCGTGCATGATCCAGTCTTCGGCGCGGCCGATGCCCTCGTCGACGAGCTTCTCGGGACCCCAGACCTTGAACCACCACTCGTCCTTGCCGAACTCTTCCTCGACCTTGCGCATGGCGCGGCGGAAATCGAGCGCCTCCAGGATGCTCTCTTCCACCAGCGCAGTGCCGCCGGGCGGCTCCATCATGGCGGCGGCCACGTCGCAGCTCGCGATGATCGCGTACTGCGGGCTGGTCGACGAGTGCATCAGGTAGGCCTCGTTGAAGAGGTCGCGGTCGAGTGCGCGGTTCTGCGAGTCCTGCACCAGCACGTGGCTGGCCTGGCTGATGCCGGCCAGCAGCTTGTGCGTCGACTGCGTGGCGAACACCAGCGATTCCTTCGGGCGCACGCGACGCTTGCCCATCGCGTGGTAGGCGCCGTAGAACGGGTGGAAGGCGGCGTGCGGCAGCCAGGCTTCATCGAAGTGCAGCGTGTCGACGTAGCCGTCGAGCATGTTCTTGATGGTCTCGGTGTTGTAGATCACGCCGTCGTAGGTCGACTGCGTGAGCGTCATCACGCGCGGCTTGACCTTGTTCGGGTCCACGTCGGCCAGCAGCGGGTTGGCCTTGATCTTGGCCTTGATGGCGCTCTGCTCGAACTCGCTCTTCGGAATGGGGCCGATGATGCCGAAGTGGTTGCGCGTGGGCTTCATGAACACCGGAATCGCGCCGGTCATGATGATCGCGTGCAGGATCGACTTGTGGCAGTTGCGGTCGACCACCACCACGTCGTCGGGCGCCACCGTGTGGTGCCACACCATCTTGTTGCTGGTGCTGGTGCCGTTGGTCACGAAGAAGCAGTGGTCGGCATTGAAGATGCGCGCCGCATTGCGCTCGCTGGCCGCCACCGGGCCGGTGTGGTCGAGCAGCTGGCCCAGTTCTTCCACCGCGTTGCAGACGTCGGCGCGCAGCATGTTCTCGCCGAAGAACTGGTGGAACATCTGGCCCACCGGGCTCTTCAGGAACGCCACGCCGCCCGAGTGGCCCGGGCAGTGCCACGAGTACGAGCCATCTTCGGCGTAGTCGATCAGCGCCTTGAAGAACGGCGGCTGCACGCCTTCCAGGTAGCTCTTGGCCTCGCGGATGATGTGGCGCGCCACGAATTCGGGGGTGTCCTCGAACATGTGGATGAAGCCGTGCAGCTCGCGCAGGATGTCGTTCGGGATGTGGCGCGAGGTCTTGGTCTCGCCGTAGATGTAGATCGGCACGTCGGCGTTCTTGCGACGCACCTCGCCGATGAAGCTGCGCAGGCTCAGCACGGCCGGGTCGAGGTCGGGGCCGACCGAGAACTCTTCGTCGTCGATCGACAGGATGAAGGCGCTGGCGCGGCTTTGCTGCTGCGCGAACTGGCTCAGGTCGCCGTAGCTCGTGACGCCCAGCACCTCGAAGCCCTCACTTTCGAAGGCCTGCGCGAGCGCGCGGATGCCGAGGCCCGAAGTGTTTTCGGAGCGGAAGTCCTCGTCGATGATGACGATGGGAAAGCGAAATTTCATGAGCGGGGCTCCGGACAGGCAGTCAGACAGGCAATGAGCGAGGCGCGAAGTGTACGGAATTCGGATGACGGATTGCGTCAGGCGCCTGCAAGCCCCGCAGGGCACGCCGGCCCGAGCAGCCCCAGCGGGCGCCATATCCCTACGCGACACAGGCGCATGGCGCGTCATGCCGCAGAATGGCGAAGGTCCAAGTAACAAAAGAAGAGAGGAGTTGCCATGGGAAATCCCACCTTCTGGTGGTTGATCGCAGGCGCGGCCATCGTGGCCGAGTTGTTGTCCGGCACGGTGTACCTGCTGCTGCTGGCCGCCGGCTTCGCCGCCGCAGCCATCGCCGCGCACCTGGGCTTCAACCTCGTCACGCAGCTGCTGGTGGCCGCCGTGGTCGGCGTGGGCGCGGTCGTGACCTGGTATCTGATCCGCCGCAACCGCCCCACCGAACCCTCCAGCGAGGCCAACCGCGACCTCAACCTGGACATCGGCGAGAGCGTGTACGTCGATGCCTGGAACCTCGACGGCACCGCCACCGTGCGCTACCGCGGCTCGCAATGGACCGTCGTGCTGCGCGCGGGCCATGCGCCCTCCACCGGCGAGCATCGCGTGGTCGAGGTGGTCGGTAGCCGCCTCGTGGTCGACAAGATCTAGCAGATCTCAAAGTTCAATCGGTCAGTCAGAAAAACGCATTCGAAAAGGAAGCACACCATGGAATTTTCAGTTCCTCTCATCATCCTGGTCATCGCGATCATCTTCATCAGCCAGTCGGTCAAGTTCGTGCCGCAGCAGAACGCATGGGTGCGCGAGCGCCTGGGCAAGTACCACGGCACCATGACGCCCGGCCCGAACTTCCTGATCCCGTTCATCGACCGCGTGGCCTACAAGCACAGCCTGAAGGAAATCCCGCTCGACGTGCCCAGCCAGATCTGCATCACGCGCGACAACACGCAGCTGCAGGTCGACGGCATCCTGTACTTCCAGGTGACCGACCCGATGCGCGCGAGCTACGGCTCGTCGAACTACATCGTGGCCGTGACCCAGCTCGCACAGACCTCGCTGCGCAGCGTGATAGGCAAGCTCGAGCTCGACAAGACCTTCGAGGAGCGCGACGTGATCAACGCCCAGGTGGTGGCCGCCATCGACGAGGCCGCACTCAACTGGGGGGTGAAGGTGCTGCGCTACGAAATCAAGGACCTGACGCCGCCCAAGGAAATCCTCTTGGCCATGCAGGCGCAGATCACGGCCGAACGCGGCAAGCGCGCGCTCATCGCCGCCTCGGAAGGCCGTCGCCAGGAACAAATCAACATCGCCACCGGCGAACGCGAAGCCTTCATTGCCCGCTCCGAGGGCGAGAAGCAGGCGCAGATCAACAACGCGCAGGGTGAAGCCGCCGCCATCACGGCCGTGGCCACCGCCACGGCGGACGCCATCGAACGCGTGGCCGCCGCCATCCAGAAGCCCGGCGGCGAACAGGCCGTGCAGCTGAAGGTGGCCGAGCGCGCCGTCGATGCCTACGGCAAGGTGGCCGCCGATTCGAAGACCACGCTCATCGTGCCGAGCAACATGACCGAGACGGCCGCGCTGATCTCGTCGGCCATGCGCATGATCCAAACCGGCAAAAGCTCTGGCCCGACCTGAAAACGGCTGAAAACCCGCGCTACAATCGTGGGCTCAGGAGCGGTGGATGAGCGGTTTAAGTCGCACGCCTGGAAAGCGTGTGAGGGTTAATAGCCCTCCGCGGGTTCGAATCCCGCCTGCTCCGCCAAAACGATGCCCCAGTAGCTGCCAAGCTGCTGGGGCTTTTTGTTTGTTGGGCACCCGCAATGGGTCTGCCTGTGCCTTGCGGACATCGGGCATGCCGTTGCCCGACCTCCTCCGGTTCAGCTGAACACGCTTTCGAGATCGACCTCTTCCACGCTGTCGTCCAGCTTCAGGCTCTGCTCGATATGGTCGAGGTGATGCAGCATCAGCTTCTCGGCCCGTGCGGCGTCGCCGCGGTTCACGGCAGCGACGATTTCCTCGTGCTCGTCGGCGCGGCAGCTGGTGGCCGTGGGGGCGTCGTACAGCGAGATGATCAGGCAGGTCAGCACCGACAGCTCGCGCATCGAACGCGCCAGCGCCGAGTTGCCGGCCAGCTCGGCCAGCAGCACATGGAACTCGCCCGACAGCCGCACGATGGCGCGCTTGTCGTCGCGGCGCCGTGCATCGGCCTCGAGCTCGATGTGGCGTTGCAGGCGCTCCCGCTTGGCGTCGTCGAGCGTACGGATGAGGCGGCGCAGCACACCGGGCTCGATGAGGCGGCGCGCCTCGAACACGTCCTGGGCCTGCTCGATGGTGGGCTTGGCGACGAAGGCGCCGCGCTGCGGCACCAGCTCGACGATCTGCTCGTGCGCCAGCCGGGCCAGCACCTCGCGCACCTTGGCGCGGCTGGTCGCGAAGATCGTGGCCAGCCTGTCTTCGCCCAGCTTCGTGCCCGGCGCGAGACGGTGTTCCAGGATGGCGGCCGAGATCTTCTCGGCGATCTCGTCGACGCTGTGTTCGCGGGCAGGGGTGGCACCGGTCGTGCCGGTGGCGCCAGTCGCGCCGTTCGCGCTGGTCTTGCGGGCTGGGGCTTTGGTGGGCATCGGCGCCGATTCTATCGACGCCCCCTCGAGGCTGCAGAGCGTCACGGGGCCCGCGACCTCAGCCTGGCGCGCGGGCGCCGTCGCGTGCCAGCAGCCGCGCCAAAGCCTCGGGCAGTCCCTGGTTCGGTTTGATCGGCGGCGGCGCAAAACTGCCCAGGCGCGCCGGCGCGGGTGCCAGCGACACGAGCGTCTGCGCATGGCACACGGCGCTCGACACGCCGTCGACCACGGGCACCGGAATGCGGTCCTTGATGGAGCGCGCCAAGCCCGCCAGCGGCGCGCCGGCAATGATGATCACGTCCGCGCCGTCGTCCTCGATGGCCGACATGCACAGGGCCTCCAGGCGCTGGCCGTGGTCGTCCTGCACATGGCCGATGTCCTTGAGCGGACCGTCCAGGCTGCGGATGCTCGCCAGTCGGTCGATGAGGCCGTTGGCCTGAACGCACTCGCGGTACCAGGCCGTGATGCGGCGCGAGATCGCGACGATCGAGAAGCGCTTGCCCAGCAGGCACGCGCTCATGAGCGCGGCTTCGGTGAGGCCGACCACGGGGATGTCGAGCGCCTCGCGCAGGCCGTCGATGCCGGGGTCGCCGAAGGCCGCGACCACGATGGCGTCGTGCCGCGTGTGGTGCTCGGCCGCGAGCGTGGCGGCCGCGTAGGCGCCGATCAGCGATTCGAAACGCGTCTCGATGTAGGCCACGCCGAAAGGCGCCGTGAGCACCTCGATGTGCGTGTCGCTCGCGGCCGCGCGCCGGGCCTCGGCCGCGATCAGGTCGGAGACGCTTTGCGAGGTGTTGGGGTTGATGAGCAGCAGGTTCATGGCGGTGGCTCCAGGTTCAGGCGGGTCGGCGGCTGGGCAGCAAGGTGGGCTCGCCCCGGCGCAGGAATTCTCCGCGTCCGGCGCGCGGATGGAAGCGTTCTCCGTCCCACACGACCTCGCCGCGCGCCAGCGTCAGCGCCGGCCAGGCCTTCACCTCGATGCCCTCGTAGGGCGTGTAGTCGACGTCGTGGTGCAGGTCGGCGTTGCGGATCGCGCGCGGCGTGGTGCCCCAGACCACGAGGTCGGCATCGGCGCCCACGGCGATCGTGCCCTTGCGCGGGTGCAGCCCGTAGGCCTTGGCGGGATTGGTGGACGTCAGCTCGACGAACTTGTTGATGGTGATTCGCCCGTCGAGCACGCCGTGCGAGAACAGGAGCGGCAACCGCGTCTCGATGCCGGGAATGCCGTTCGGGATGTGGCGGAACGCCACCTCTTCGCCGCCGGGCTTCTTGCCCTCGGGCGCGTCATAGCGGAACGGCGCATGGTCCGACGAGAAGATCGTGAACAGCCCGTCGGACAGCCCATTCCAGATCACCTGCTGGTTCTCGCGGTTGCGCGGCGGCGGGCTGCAGACGCAGCGCGCGCCCTGGTAGCTGTCGTCGATGCCCAGGTCTTCAGCGGTCAGGAACAAATACTGCGGGCACGTTTCGGCGAACACGCTCAGGCCGTGCGCGCGCGCCCAGCGGATCTGCTCGACGGCTTCGCGCCCCGACACGTGCACGATCATGATCGGCACGTCGACCAGCTCCGACAGCGCGATGGCGCGGTGCGTCGCCTCGCGCTCGACCAGCATCGGCCGCGAATGCGCATGAAAGCGCGGCGCGGTGCGCCCGCTGGCTTCGAGCCGCTTGGTCAGCCACTCGATGCAGTCGGCGTTCTCGGCATGGATCATGGCCATCGCGCCCTGCTCTCTCGCCACCGACAGCACGTCGAGGATCTGGCCGTCGTCCAGCTTCAGATCGTCGTAGGTCATGTAGATCTTGAACGAGGTGTAGCCCTCGGCGATGAGCTGCGGCAGCTCGTGCTTGAGTACTTCCTCGGTCGGGTCGCTCACGATCAGGTGGAAGGCGTGGTCGACGTGGGCGCGGCCCTCGGCGCGCTGGTGGTAGTCCTGCACGGCGGCGCGCAGCGACTGGCCCTTCTGCTGCGCGGCGAACGGGATCACGGTGGTGGTGCCGCCGCAGGCGGCGGCGCGGGTGCCGGAGCCGAAGTCGTCGGCCATGCGCACGGGCGGCTCCATCGGCTGGTCGAGGTGGCAGTGGGCATCGACGCCGCCCGGCGTCACGTAGCGGCCGGCGGCGTCGATCTCCTGCCGGCCGGGCGGCAGGCCGAGGCCGAGCTGCACGATGCGGCCATCGCGGATGCCGATGTCCGAATCGAAGGTGTCGCTGGCAGTGGCAACGCGGGCGTTGCGCACCACGAGATCGAGGTCGCGGAAGGTCATGGTCTTTCTTTGCTTTTCTGTCTGTCTGTGTCGGGGGGCGGTGGCGAACACTCAGGCGTTCGCGTCGAACAGCCGGCCCCAGCCCTTCACGGCGCCCGACGCGACGCCGACCGTCTTCAGCGCGCGCCAGACCACGGTGGCCACCGAGTCGTAGATCGGGATGCCGAGCTCGCGCTCCATCTCGTCGACCAGCTGCGCGCCGCTGAGGTTCGTGCACATGATGGTGATGGCGTCGGGGCGCTGCTGCGCCACCTCGCGCAGCATGCGGCGCAGCGTGTCGGGCTCGACCTCGCTGAACGAGAAGTTCACCGTGAGGTCCAGGTGGCGCTCGGCCACGCAGTCGATGCCGATGCCCGCGTAGTTGGCGACGATGCGCCGCTGCACGTCCTCGACATACGGCGACACCAGCCCCAGCGTGCGCGCGCCCTGCGCGGCCAGCAGTTCGTTGAGCGCCAGCACCGAGGTGGTCGCCGGGATGCCGGTGGCCTCGGTGATGCGCGCGCACAGCGCCTGGTCTTTCTCGAAGCCGAGCCAGCTGGCCGAGGTGCCGCTCCAGCAGATGGTGTCGACGCGCGCGTCGGCCAGCAGCCGCGCGGCCTCGAGGATCTTGCTGTCGTCGAACTGGTTCAGCGATGCATCGCGCATCGAGATCTCGGTGACGGTGAAGCGCGAGAAATGCGCCGACACGCCGGGCACGGCCGCGACCATCGCGCTGGTCAGCGGTTCGAGCGCGGTGTTCGAGGACGGCGTGAGCACGCCGATGAGTTTGCGAGAGGTCATGGGATGGACGTCGGGGTGGTTGGCGTCAGACCGGCAGCTTCTTGCTGTAGTCGATCAGCATCGTCGAGCAGACGAACAGGCCCGCACCGGCGGCAGTGAACAGCATCAGCGCCATGAAGTACGAGCCGGTGGCCTGCACGATCAGGCCGACCACGATCGGCACGCCGATGCCCGCCACGTTGCCGCCGAGGTTCATCGTGCCGCCCAGGAAGCCGACCCGGGCACGCGTGCCGAGGATCGACGGCACGCACCAGAACAGGCCGCACCAGCGCAGGAAGAACAGCGTGACCGACAGCAGCACGACCACGGCGACCGGGTCCGTGATCCGCGTCACCATGAAGATGGCGATGGTCGCGATGATCGACGAGATGCCGAACAGCGTGCGCAGCACCTTGCTCTGCGACGCGCCGGCCGCCATCCATTTGTCGGCCAGCCAGCCGCCGAACATTTCGCCGACGAAGCCCGAGAAGAACATGATGAACACCGCGCCGCCCATCTGCTTGATGTCGAAGCCGTGCACCTTCGACAGGTAGTTCGGCATCCAGGTGAGCAGGCCGTAGAACAGCGCGTTGAAGCACATCCAGCCGAAGAACATGCCCCACACCGAGCGGTAGCGGAAGAAGTCGAGCACGCGGCCGCTGGCGTTGGCCGATTCCTTGGCGGCGTCGGCGGCGTGGCTGGCCTCGATGTAGCGCGCCTCGGCTTCGTTCACGTCGGGATGCTGGCGCGGATGGTTGCGGATGTAGCGCCAGGCGAAGTAGCCGGCGATGACGGTGCCGACACCGGCGATCACGAAGGCCAGGCGCCACGAGCCGAGCACGGCGATCAGCGCCGAGATCAGGATCGCGCCCAGCGCCGCGCCCAGGGGCGCACCGCCGTCGAGCAAGGTGGCGCCGCGTCCGCGTTCGGTCTGCGTCATCCAGATGCCGTTGAGCTTGCCGCCCGCCGGATAGATCGGCGCCTCGGCCGCGCCCAGGCCCAGCCGCGTGAGCAGCAGGGGCACCCAGCCGGTGCAGGCCGCGGCGATGGCCTGGAAGAAGCCCCAGCCCACGGTGGCGCCGGCGATGACGACGCGCGGGCCGAAGCGGTCGGCCAGCATGCCGCCCGGAATCTGCATCAGCGCATAGGTCCAGAAAAAGGAGCTGAGCAGCAGGCCCTGCACGGCCGGGCCGATGTCGAACTCCTTGGCGATCAGCGGCATGGCCACCGAGAGCGAGGCCCGGTCGATGTAGTTGATCGAGATCAGGAACAACATCATCAGGAAGATCTTCCAGCGCACCTTGGTGGGCTGGAGGGCGGCGTCGGGTGCTGCGGCGGTCGCCTTGGCGCCGTCCGTCATGGTGTTTTGCATCGGTTTGTCTCCTTGCAGTGGCACGGATGCCAGCTTGCAAGGAAACGACCCGGCACGCTGGCGAACTTTGCAGTCGCGGGTCGGGCTGGTCCGGTCCAGTGCACCACCGAGGCTGTGGAGCGGAATTTAGGCTTTGTCGAAATTAACGTCAACATCAATGTTGACAATCTTGTTGACGATAATGGCAAACACCTAGACCGCAGCCCCTTCCCGAGGGATCACGCGGCGTCGACGGCCGGTGTTTGCGCAAAGTACGCCATGGCCGCCAGCACCCCGCTGCCGGCCACCGGCACGCCGGCCAGCTTGAAACCCATCTCGATGCCGGTCAATGCGGCCATCAGCGTGAGGTCGTTGCAGTCGCCCAGGTGGCCGATGCGGAACATGCGGCCCCGCAGCTTGCCCAGGCCCGCGCCCAGCGAGAGGTCGAAGCGCTGGTGGATGAGGCGGCGCAGCGCATCGGCATCGACGCCCTGCGGCGTGATGACGCCGGTCAGCACGGGCGAGTGCACGCGCGCGTCGGCGCACTGCGTCGGCAGGCCCCAGGCCTGCACGGCGGCGCGCACGCCGCGGCCCCAGCGCTGGTGGCGCGCGAAGATCACCGGCAGGCCCTGCTCGAGCACCATGTCCAGCGCTTCGCTCAGGCCGTACAGCAGGTTCGTGCTCGGCGTGTAGGGCCAGTAGCCGCCCTGGTTCATCTCGATGATCTCGTCCCAGGCCCAGAACGCCTTGGGCAGGCGCGCCGTCTTCGCCACCTCGAGCGCCTTGGGCGACACGGCGTTGAAGCTGATGCCCGGCGGCAGCATGAGGCCCTTCTGCGAGCCGCTGACCGTGACGTCCACGCCCCACTCGTCGTGCCGGTAGTCGGCGCTCGCCAGGCCCGAGATGGTGTCGACCATCAGCAGCGCCGGATGGCCCGCCGCATCGATCGCGCGGCGCACCGCGGCGATGTCGGAGGTGACGCCCGTCGAGGTCTCGTTGTGCACCACGCACACGGCCTTGATGTGGTGCGTGGTGTCCTGGCGCAGGCGCTGCTCGATGAGGTCGGCCTGCACGCCGTGGCGCCAGCTGCGCGGCAGGCCGGTCTCGTCGGTGCCTTCAAGCGTGAGGAACTCGGGCTCCAGGCCGAGCCGGCGCGCCATCTTCTGCCACAGCGTCGCGAAGTGGCCGGTCTCGAACATCAGCACGTGGTCGCCCGGGCTCATCACGTTGACCAGCGCCGCTTCCCAGGCGCCGGTGCCCGACGCGGGATAGACCACGACCGGGTGCCGGGTCTGGAACACCTGCTGCAGCCCGCCGATGACCTTTTTGCCCAGTGTGGCGAACTCGGGCCCGCGGTGGTCGATGGTCGGCAGGCTGATGGCCCGCAGGATGCGGTCGGGCACGGGGCTGGGGCCCGGGATCTGCAGGAAGTGGCGGCCGCTGGGGTGGTTGTCGAGCGCGATCATGGGGGTTGTCTCCGTTCTGGATGGGTTGTGGAAAGGGCTAGAGCTGCACCGACGCGTGGCCGATGCCCGGGAATTCGGCGGTGACGAGGTCGCCCTCGCCCGCTTCGAGAATGCCGACCCAGGTGCCGGTCGTGACCACGGTGCCGGCCGCGACGGTCTCGCCGTGGCGCGTGGCATGGCGCAACCACGCGGGCAGCAGCCAGGCGGGATCGCCGAGCGAATGCGTGCCGCGACGCATCAGGGTCGCGCGCGCGCCGATGCGCACCTCGCAGGCCTGCGCGGCCCAGTCGCGGGCGACGAACGGCACCCACTCGCCGAGCACCAGCGCGCCGTGCGATTGCAGGTCGGCCAGCTTGCACAGCGCGGGTGCGTCGAGGGCCTCCTGCCAGCGGGAATCGACGATCTCGATGGAGACCGTCATGGCATCCACCAGCGCGCGTGCGCCGTCGACGGCCAGCGTCGCCGCCGACGCCGCATCGACATCGCGCCCAATGCGCAGCGCGATCTCGGCCTCGATGCCCCGCAGGTGGAACGGCCAGTCGCCGGCCGTGGCCGGGCTGGTCCACACGCCGCGCGGCGGCAGCGGCGCATGCGTCAGCACGGCATCGCGCGACGGGCCGCCGGCCTTCCAGTACCGGGGCGGCGCCTCACCGAACCAGCCGAGCGCCTGCGCCACCTGCTGCTGCACGGCGTAGGCCTCGTCGGCCTGCGCGAGCCCTCCGGCCACCTCTGCGGCCGGGCTCGCGACGTGCGCGCCGCGCGCATGCACCAGCGCCTGCGCCACCGCGTCGATCGTTGAATGGGACATATCGGGTTCCTCCAGTGATCCCAGGAAAGACATTCAGAAGCGCGCGTGCAACGGCGCGAGCCCCTTCACTTCCGCCCGCACGGCCGTGCCCTGCGAGGCGAACAACATGCCGGTGCACGAACCGGTCGTCACGACCTGGCCGGCCCGCAGGCCCTGGCCCCGGGCCGCGCCCTCGTTGGCCAGCCACACGAGCAGCGCGCCGACATCGGGGTGCGTGTGCTCCCCAACCGTGTGGGCGACGACCTGCTCGTCGAAATGCATCACGACCTCGGTGCGCGCCAGGTCGAGCCACGCACGCTCGAAGGGCGCGGGCTCGCCGAGCACGAGGCCGCCGTGGCACAGCAGGTCGGCGAGCAGTGCCGAGGGGCTGGCGTCGAGCCAGTCGATCAGGCGGGTCTCAGCCACCTCGATCACGGGCAGCACTTCCGCGATGGCCCCGGCGACCTCGTCGCGGGTGTAGGGCAACGCGCGCGGCGGCAGGTCGGCGCCGAGGCGGAACGCGAGTTCGGCTTCGACGCCGCGCAGATGCCATGCACCGCCGACCAGCGACGCACCGCCGGGCACCAGCCCCTCGGCCGGCAGCGGCGCGCACACGGGCTCGCGGCCCGGCGCGCTCGCGCCGACCTTCCAGCCGCCGACCGCACCGAGCGCCGCCAGCGTCGCGTCCTGGATGGCGTAGGCGGCGCGCCGGTCGTGCGACGGCAGCAGCGCCGACATCACGCGCCGCCCGTCGCGCCGCGCGCGGCACAGCGCCTGCGCGGCCTCGGCCGGCGCGAGCTGCGCCGCCACGGCCTCGGCCAGCGTCACAACGCGGGGAAGCGCCGCCACGGATGGGCCTGTTCGAACGAACGCGCGAGCGCGAGCAAGGCATCGTCCGCCCCTTCGCGCGCCACGAGCTGCACGCCGACCGGCAGCGGTCCCGCAAAGCCGCACGGCAGCGCGATGGCGGGCAGGCCCACGGCGTTCGCGAAGCCGGCGAACACCGCATGGCCGCGCGGGCCGACTTCGCGCCCGTCGATGCGCGTGGGATGCGTCTCGCCGGCGGGCCAGGGCAACGCGGCGGCGGCGGGCGTGAGCAGGAAGTCGTAGCGGTCGAACAGCTGCGCCAGCGTGTTGCGCAGCCGCTCGGCCTCGTACAGCAGCTCGAACAGCTCGCTCGCGCTGGCCTTGCGGCCGTTCTCGGCGTTCGCCTGCATCGCGGGGCCGAACAGCGACGCGTCGAAAGGCCGGCTCGACAGCTCCTGCGGATGCGCCACCAGCCAGGCCAGCCCGACCTGTGCCAGCAGCGGCCAGCGCTGGTTGACCGCTTCGGCGATGCCGAAGTCCTGCGCCGTCGTCACCTCGTGGCCGAGTTCGGCCATGTGGCGCGCGGCGGCTTCAGTGAGCACCGCGATCTGCGGATCGACCGGGTGATCGCCGAAGCGCGGAATGAAGAGGATGCGCGCGCGTCGCGGGCCCGCGCCCTCCTCCACCGGCCGGTCGCCGATCACCTGCATCACGGCCGCCACGTCGGCCACGCTGCGCGCGATCGGGCCCGCGACCTCGAAGCCCAGGAAGATCGGCGGCAGCCCGTCGCCGCGCGGCACGCGGGCGCGCGAGGGCTTGAAGCCGACGAGGTTGGTGTGCGAGGCCGGCCGGCGGATGGAGCCGCCGCCGTCGGTGCCCAGCGCGATGGGACAGCCGCCCGCGGCCACCAGCGCCACCGCGCCGCCCGACGAGCCGCCGGGCGTGAGCGCCGGGTCCCACGGGTTGCCGGTGGGGCCGAACACCGGGTTGTCGGTGTAGCCCTGCATCGTGAACTCGGGCACGTTGGTCTTGCCGAAGATCACGGCGCCGGCCTCGCGCAGCCTGGCCACCGGCAGCTCGTCGCGCTCGGCCACGCCACCGGCCAGCGCGCGGCTGCCCCAGTGCGTCGGCAGGCCGCGCACCTGCAGGTTGTCCTTGATGGTGACGGGCACGCCGTCGAGCGCGCCCAGCGCCCGGCCGCTGCGCCAGCGCGCGGTGCTCTGCTCGGCGGCGTGCGTGGCGCCTTCGCTGTCGAGCGTGATGAGCGCATTCAGCCGCGGGTTGACCTCGGCGCTGCGCTGCAGGCAGGCATGCAGCGCGTCGGTCGGGGTGAACGCCGCATCGCGAAAGCCTGCGGCGAGCTCGGTCGCGGTGAGTTGCCAGAGCGATGGCATACCGGGCTACTTGAGACCGACCACCGGGCCGACGACCTGCTTCCAGGTGGCCGAGCACTTGTCGTAGGACTTGTCGCAGAGTTCGCTCCAGATCGGCAGCGACACCGTGGTCAGCGCGTCGCGGATCATCTGCTGGTCGCCCGGCTTCACCGGCACGTCCTTCATCGCGAATTTCTTGACGGTCTTGCACGGTTCCTTGCCGACATTGCAGCGCGACGCATCGTCGAACAGCTCCTTCGAGTAGCCCCACACCTCGGTCTCGAACTTGCGGAAGGCGTCGGTGAGCTTCGTCTTCTGCTCGGCGCTCAGCGCGTTCCACTTCTGCAAGTTGATCGCATACGCATTGAGCGCGATCTGGAAGCCGATCGGCATGAAGTGCGTGGTGACCTCGGGCCAGCCCGCCGAGTTGGCCGAGCTCGGGCCGGTGATGGCGCAGTCGGTCACGCCGCGCTCCAGCGCCTGCTGCGTCTCGCCGAAGGGAATGGTCACGGGAATGCCGCCGAGCTTCTCGATGAACTTGGCGAGTGACTGGTCGTACACGCGCACCTTCTTGCCCTTCAGGTCGGCCAGGCCGCCGATCGCAACCTTGCAGAACACCACCTGTGGGCCGAAGGGGTACAGGCCGAGCAGCTTGCCGCCGTGGCGCTCCTGGAGGCGCTTGTCGAAGGCCTCGCGGTAGGCATCGACCACCTTGCGCGCCACCTCGTAGTCGGTCGACAGGCCCACGATGTCGGGCCCAAGGAAGAAGGGCTCGTCGCGCGACACCTGCGCCAGGCGCAGGGTGACGATGTCGAACAGGCCCGACTTCAGCACGCGCAGGCCGTCGGCGTCCTTCACGCCCAGCACGTCCATCGGCTTGTAGTCGGCGTCGATCGGCAGTCCCGTGTTCTTCGCGAAGTTCTCGAAGAAGGGCTGCTCCTTGGTCTGCTGGATCAGCCCGGTGGCTACGAGGTTGCCGGCCACGCGCAGGCGGGCGTTGTCCGCCTGCGCCGGCAGTGCCAGCGCCAGGGTGGCCGCGATCAGCGGGAGAACGAATTTCAGTTGCATGCCTGACTCCTTGAAAGGTTGAAAGGTGATTCGAGAGCGGGGGAAAAAAGTGCCGTCACTTGCCGAACAGCAGGTTCGGCAGGTAGGTCGCGATCCAGGGGTTGTGGATCAGGATCGCGGTCATCACGACCATGGCGACGAAGAAGGGCAAGGTGCCCTGGAACACGTCGTTGATCGAGCCCTCGCCGCGCACGCCCTGGATCACGTAGAGCGTCATGCCGATCGGCGGGCTGATCAGCGAGATCTCGCACATCAGCACCATGAAGACGCCGAAGAACACGGGGTCGATGCCCGCGGCCTGCACGATGGGGAACACCACCGGCAGCGTGCCGACCAGCATCGGCATCGTCTCCAGCGCGATACCCAGCACCAGGTACAGCGCCGCGAGCATCCACAGCAGCATGATGGGCGACACGTCGGCCGACTTGATGAGGCTGGCCAGCGCCTGCGGCACGCCCAGCATCGAGAGCACGAAGTTCAGGTACAGCGCCGCCACGAGAATGAGCGCCGTCATCGCCGTGAGCCGCATGGTCGAGCGGAAGCACTCGTGCAGCATCGAAACGTTCAGCTTGCGGTAGCCCGCCGCGATGGGCAGGCAGACGATCACGCCCAGCGCCGCGCTTTCGGTGACGGTGGCCCAGCCCGTGTAGATGCCGCCCATCACCACCGCGAACACGGCCAGCGGGCCCAGCAGGTGCACCGAGTGGCGCAGCTTCTCCGCCAGCGCGGTGCGGCCCTCGCGGATGCCCGCCACCGACGGGCGCCACACGCAGATCGCCAGGATCGTGAGCAGGAACAGCACCGTCATGATCGCGCCGGGCAGGATGCCGGCCATGTACAGCCGCGCCGCCGAGGTGTTGGTCATCGAGCCGTAGATGATGAAAGCCACCCCGGGCGGAATCAGGTTGCCCAGGCTGGCGCCGGCGGCGATGGTGCCCAGCACCATGCGCTGGTCGTAGTTGCGGTTCTTGAAGGCGGGCAGCGCGACGGTCGAGATCGTTGCCGCGGTCGCCACCGACGAGCCCGACACCGCCGAGAACAGCGCCGAGGCGCCGATGTTGGTGTGCAGCAGCCCGCCCGGCATGCGGTTGAGCCACTGGCCCAGCGACTGGTACATCTTGTCGGTGGCACCGCCGCGCATCAGGATCTCGCCCAGCAGGATGTACAGCGGGATCGACAGCAGCAGATAGTCTTCGCCGGCCGCCCAGAGCTGCTCGCCGACGGCGTTGATGGCGGGCATGCCGAAGTGGATCAGCGACCCGAGCAGGCCGACGACCAGCATCGTGGTCGCGACATGGAAGCCCAGGAACATCAGGCCCAGCATGATGGCCAGGCCGGCCAGGATTTCGAGCGGCCCGATCACGAGGCGACTCCGGTGGCGTTGGCCACGGTGGCGGCAGCATGTTCGGCCGGCGGCTGCGCCGGACTCTTGATCTGGACCTCGGTCTCGGCCTCGATCTCTTCCTCGAGCGTCTGCGGCCCGAAGCGCTCGTTGAGCTCGCCCGTGCGGCGTCGCACGAACAGGCGCAGCGCATCGAAGGCCGCCCAGGCCGCGACCAGCGCGAACATCAGGTAGCCGCCGAGCCAGATCGATTGCGGAATCCACATCGGCGTGGCGAGCGGCGTGGCGGCCGTGCTTTGCAGCTCGATGCTCTCGACCACGACGTTGTAGCCGCGCCAGAGGCACAGCACCGCCAGCGCCGCGAGGCTCACCATCGCGAGCATGTTGAGCAGCGCGCGCGTGCCGACCGAGAAGCGCGACAGCAGGAAGTCGACCCGCGTGTGGCTGCGCGTGATCAGCGTGTAGGCGAAGCCGAAGGCGCCGACGATGCCGTAGGTGTACGAGCCGATCTCGTCGATGCCCTGCAGGCTGAACGAGAACACCTTGCGGCCGAGCATTTCGACGCAGGTCATGACAGACAGCGCGATCAGCCACCAGCCGCAGGCGATCACGGTCCAGTCGCAAACCCGCGTCAGCGTTCGGCTGATGCCGTGCTGTGGAAGCAATGTTTTCATGGTTTTGTGCAAGGAGGTGCGGTTGAAGGGCAAGCCATTGGAGCGCGCGCCGCACGCGCGCAGCGGACTATCCCGCTGCGCGGGACGGTCGGAAAAACGGCTTAGGAATCAAGCACTTGGCGCGCTGCGCCAGTGGAATGCGCGCGCCTCAGCGGGCGCGCCCGCCGTAGGCGGCGGTGATCTCGTCGGCGGCGGCGCGCACGGTGGCGCCCAGGTGCGGGAAGTCGGTGCTCTTGATGCGCTGCGTCGGGCCGACCAGCGAGATCGCCCCGAAGGGCTGGCCGTGCTCGTCGCGGATGGCGGCGGCAATGCAGCGCAGGCCGACGGCGTTCTGCTCGTCGTCGATCGCATGGCCCGCGCGGCGCACTTCGCCCAGCGTTTCGTGCAGCCGCGAGGCGCGCGCGATCGTGTTGTTGGTGAGCTTGGGCAGGCCGTAGGTGCGCAGGTACTGCAGCACGTCGTCTTCCGACATCGCCGCCAGGATCGCCTGCCCCATCGCGGTGCCATGCAGCGGCGCACGGAAGCCCGGCTTGCCGATGGCGCGCATGAGTTCGCGGCTCTCGACCTGCGTGACGAACACGATGTCGCCCAGGTCGGCGATGCCCAGGTTGATGCTCTCGCCCGTGCTGTCGCGCAGCCGGCGCATCACCGGCAGCGCCAGGTGCGCGATGCGGCGGCGGCGCCCGAAGGCCGCGCCCACCGAGAAGCAGCGCACGCCCACGTACCAGAGGTTGGTCTCGCGATCGAACTGCACGAAGCGCCGCTGCTCGAGCGTGGTGAGCAACCGGTGCGCGGTGGACGACGACAGGCCCGTGTGCGCCGCGATGTCGACCAGCCGAAAGCCCTCGTCGTCTTCGGCCAGGAGTTCGAGCAGCTGCATGGCGCGCGTGAGCGACTGCACGGTGCTGTCGTTGTCGCGGTCGATGCGGGTGACCTTGGGGGCCTTGGCGGAGGTGCGCGGCGAGCTGGCTGTCATGGCGTGCCTTGTGCAAATTGCGTGCCATCCGGCCTGCCCGTCCGGCACGCGATCTGGCCGCCGATGGTCTGCGACAAACGATCTGTCAACCACGGTGTTTGCACCAATGTCGACATTTCTTGATACAGCGATCACCCGATGCGCCCCGCAGGCGTGCATCGCGCTCGCCCCCGCGGTGCGCCCGCGCGCGCGGCAGTGCCCTACCATCGCGGGCATCTTCTTCCTGCCCGCACCGGTCACACGGATGCCATGATGCCCAGCGATCTCCCGCGTTTCTTCGGCTTCGGCGCGTCGCGCGCCACCCCACGCGGTGTGATCAGCCTGCTGAACCGCTACCAGCGCGCGCTGCTGTACGTGGGCGGCGCCGTCACCTCGCTCGTGCTGCTGGCCGCCACCGGCGTGATGCTCTCGTCGCAGGTACGCGACTACGTCGCGGAGCGGCAGGCCGAGTTCAATGCGCGCAAGGCCCTGCTTCACCTCGAACTTTTCGTGCGCCAGGGCTCGGCGCGGATCAACATCTTTCACGAGGAAGGCGCCTGGGAACGGCGCGCACGCGCGCCGCAGTCGCTGGTCGACGCCTTTGCCGCGCACGAGGGCCGGCTGGTGCTGCCCAGCAACAAGGACTTCCCGCCGATGCTGCTGCTGGGCGACCTCTCGGCGCAGCGCCCGGCCGACAGCTTCGCGCAGTACCTCGGGCTGGCCGAAGAGGTCGGCTACCGCTCGGCGGCCTACACGAAGACGCTGACGCTGCACTCCAGCTACTTCTACGCGCCCGACCTGCGCTTCCTGGCCGTGGTGCCGGCCCCCGCGGCGGCCGACCTGTTCGAACGCCACGGCGCACGCACCACCGAAGACCTGCTCCAGCGCATCGCGCCGCCCGAGCTCGGCGACCTGAGCGACCCGGCCGTCGTTGCCCGCCTGCGCGACAGCGGCACGGCCGTGTGGCTGCCGCCGGCCGTGAGCCCCTTCACCGGCGAGACGGTGCTGCGGCTGGCGCAGCCCGGCTTCCACGACGGCAAGCCCTTCGTCGTGCTGGTGAACGACTACCCGCTGGACATCATCACCGCGCACCTGTCGAACGAGCGCCACGACGAGGCCTCGATGTTCGTGGACCCGTCGGGCCGGGTGATCGCCGAGACGCACGGCCCCAGCGGCACCGAGGGCCTGCAGGCGCGCGCGCTGCAACTCTCGCAGCCGTCGCTGGCCGCGAACGGCGCCACGCTGCAGTACCGCGACGGCCTCTTCACGCTGCGCGCCCCGATCGCCGACGCCGACTGGACCTACCTCTACGCCTTTTCGTGGCGCACCATCGCGTCCGAGCTGGGCCTGCGGTTCGCGCTCTATGCGGGCGCCATGCTGCTGCTCATCGCCTTCGTCTGGGCCGCGCTGCTCCTGCTCGACCGCAAGGTGTTCCGGCCCGGCTATGCGCGCTCCCAGCGCATCGTGGAGAGCGAGAACCTCAACCGCACCATGGTCGCGACCACGCCCTCGGGCCTGGCGCTGCTGCGCTACCCCTCGGGCGAGGTGCTGCTGCAGAACCAGGTGATGCAGGCCTGCACCGACAACGCGCGGCCCGAAGATCCACCGTTGCCGCAGCGCCTGCTGCGCCTGTACGACGACGCGCCCGGCGCTCCCGAATGGCTGCCCGACCTGGAGCTGCCCGTGACGCTGGCCAGCGGCGAAGTCACCGAGCTGCTCGTGAGCGTGGTGCGCACCAAGTACCAGGGCAGCGACGTGCTGCTGTGCAACTTCTCCGACATCACGACGCGCAAGAACGCCGAGCGTGCACTGGAGAGCGCGCGCGAGGCCGCGCACCAGGCCAACCATGCGAAGTCGGCCTTCCTGGCCATGATGAGCCACGAGATCCGCACGCCGCTGAACGCCATCATGGGCAACCTCGAGCTGCTGCAGCGCTCACCGCTGTCGGCCGCGCAGAACGAGCGGCTCGGCGCCGTGACGTCGTCGTCGACCGCGCTGCTGGGCATCATCAACGACATCCTCGACTTCTCGAAGATCGAGTCGGACCAGATGCGCCTGGAGTCGATCCGCTTCGACCTCGCGGACACGGCGCGGCAGGTGATCGCGGTCTTCACGCCGCTGGCGCAGGCCAAGCGCCTGGCGCTCGATTGCGTGATCGACGACGCCCTCGCCCCGCACCACCTCGGCGACCCGACGCGCCTGCGCCAGCTGCTCATGAACCTGCTGAGCAACGCGATCAAGTTCACCGACACCGGCGACGTGCTGCTCGAGGTCTACCTGAAGGACGACGCCGACCCCGCCTCGCCGGTGGTGATCGGCGTGAGCGACACCGGCATCGGCATGACGGCGGCGCAGCAGAAGGCGTTGTTCGAGCCCTTCACGCAGGCCGACAGCAGCATCGCGCGCCGCTTCGGCGGCACCGGCCTGGGGCTGGCGCTGTGCCGCCGGCTGGCCGGGCTCATGGGCGGCGACATTCAGGTGGTGAGTTCGCCGGGCAAGGGCAGCACCTTCCTGGTCACGCTGCCGCTGCCTGCCGCGCCCGCCCTGCCCCCGCGCGCGCCCGCACCGCCGGCCACCGGCGCCGACACGGCCGCGCCGGCGGCGCACATCCTCGTGGTGGACGACCATCCGGCCAACCGCGAACTGGTGAAGATGCAGCTCGAGGCGCTGGGCTACACCTCCGACCAGGCCTCGGGCGGCCTGCAGGCGCTCGACCTGTTCGCCCGGCGGCGGCACGACCTCATCATCACGGACATCAACATGCCGGGCATGGACGGCTACACGCTGGCACGCGCGCTGCGCGCGCAGGGCTCGCGCGTGCCCATCGTGGCGCTCACGGCCGACGTCGCGGTGCGCGAACGCGAGCGCTGCGAATCGGCGGGCATCGACACCGCGCTGATCAAGCCCATCCTGCTGGACACGCTCGACCAGACCGTGCGGCAGCTGACCCTGCGCGACCCCGAGGCCACGCCATCGGCCGGCGCCCGGCGGCAGGACATCGCGCAGGGCACCCTGCCCGCGTCGGTGCACCGGCCGCTCGCGCAGTCGCTGGCCGACACCGCGGCGGCCATCCGCGCGGCGCTGGACGCCGGCGACACCGCCGCGCTCGGCGCCGGTCTGCACTCGCTGCGCGGCGCCTTCGCACTGATCCACGAAGCCGGGCTCGCCGCCGACTGCGTCGCCATGGAAACGCAGCTGCGCGACGCCGACCTGCCCGCGCTGGCGCAGGCCTTCGAACGCTTCGAGCCGGCGGCACGCGCCGCGCTCGCACGCCGGGCGCCCGAGGGCGCGGCCGCGGCCTGAAGCTGCACGGGTCCGAACCCGTTTTCGGACCCGATCCGATCCGCCAATCCTCCCGGTCCTAGCCCCGGGCACCCCGCGTCTTACAAATTAGGACGGGTCCTATGCATTGGCGGCCCGCTATCGGATCAGGCCGCTTAACGCGGGACCGACGCCCTCCTAAAGTCCAGTCATCCCCTGCTGGCACCGCCCGAGGCACCCGCCACCGGCCCCTTTTTCAGACGTCCCCGACGCCGGGGGCCGGGCGTTCGACAGCAGCCCTTCCTGCACGCGGCGCGCGCAGGTCCGACCCCTCTGTGTTCCACAGGTCCGCCATGAAGCCATTCAATCTCCGCGTCCTGATCGCGGACGACCATCCCGCCGTTCGCATCGGCATCGAGAGCACGCTGCGCGAAAGCCAGGCGGTCACCGTCGTGGGCGCCGCGCGCGACTCCACCGAGATGATGGAGATGCTCAAGCAGCACGACTGCCAGATCCTGGTGTCCGACTACGCCATGCCCGGCGGCCTGCACGGCGACGGCATCGCGCTGTTCGCGCTGGTGCGCCAGCGCTACCCGCGGCTGAAGATCGTGTTGATGACCATGCTGGACAACCCCGGCATCATCCATTCGCTGCTGGACATCGGCGTGCCCTGCATCCTGAACAAGGCCGACTCGGTGAGCCACCTGCTGCCGGCCGTGCATGCGGCCTACGCGAGCGGACGCTACCTGTCGCCCAGCATGGCGGAGATCGCCGCGCGCACCGCGCCGCACCGCACCGACACCCAGCCGCACGCCATGCTCTCCAAGCGCGAGCTCGAGGTGGTGCGCATGTTCGTGTCGGGCCTCACGGTGACGGAAATTGCCGAGCGGCTGCACCGCAGCAAGAAGACCATCAGCACGCAGAAGGGCTCGGCCATGGCCAAGCTCGGCATCCTGCGCGACATGGACCTCGTGCGCTACGGTATGGAGACGGGGCTCATGAGCACCTCGGCGGCCCCGCCGCCGCCACCGCCAGGCCTGCCGGCGCTGCCCTGGCCCTGAGGCCACACGCGGGTCAGCCCTGCGGCGCGCCCGTCACCGTGGCCGTCAGGCCGTTTTCGAGCGCATAGCGCAGCAGGTCGACATCGCGCTCGATGCCCAGCTTTTCCATCGCCTTGGTCTTTTGCGTGCTGATGGTCTTCTTGCTGCGATGCAGCTGCTCGGCGATCTCGTTGATCGTGAGCCCCGACGCATACAGCCGCACCACCTCCGACTCGCGCTGGCTCAGCACGCCCGCGGCGTTGCGGCTGCGCACCTCCCAGTCGATGGAGCGCACCACCGCGTCCATGGTCGGCGAGTAGTACGTGCCGCCGGTGCGGGCGGCGTGGATGGCGGGGATGAGGTGCGCCACTGCATCCGACTTGCTCACGATGCAGCGGATGCCACTGGACACCAGCGAGTGCAGCACCGCCGGGTTGTCGAGCATGGTCATCACCACGATCTGCGTGTCGGGAAAGCGCCGCTTCACCAGCTTGAACAGCGGCACGCCGTCGCCGAACTCGCCGGCCGGCATCGCGTAGTCGGACACCAGCACGTCGCAGGGCGTGGTCTCCAGCAGCACCATGAGCCCGGTCGAGTTGGCCGCCTCGCCCACCAGCGTGAGGGTCTCGACCGACGCCAGCTCGTGCCGGACCCCGGCCAGCATGCCGGGATGGTCGTCGGCCAGAACGACGCGGATTTCGAAGCGGTCCATTGCCATTGTTTTTCACCTTCGCTTGCGGGCGCAGCGCCGGGGCATCTTACCCGCCGGTCCTGCGCGGGCGGGCCGCGTCGCGCAGGTGAAAGGCTCAGGCGGTTTCGGTGGGAGGCGCCGCGGCAGCGGGCTGCGAAGCGCGCGCGCCCGAGGCTGACAGCATGTCGCCCGGGAAGGCCTGCGCGATGGCCTGGAGTGCTGCATGCGCGGCTTTCTTGCCGGCGTCGTCCGAGGTCCGGTAGGCGCGCAGCAGCGACACCTCCTCGCGGCTCACCGACAGGTCTTCGGTGCAGGTGGGCATGCCGGTCACGACGTACAGCACGTCGATGCCGATGACGGCCATGGTGGCCAGGTAGGCCGCGTCGGGGTGGCGCGCGCCCTTTTCGAAAGCCTCCTGCACGGAGGCGTCGACGCCACCGAGCACCGCGAAGGCGGAGGCGCTCAGGCCGAGCCTGCAGCGCTCCATGGACAGGCGGTGTCCGATCATCCGCATGAACGCGCCCCCCACGAAGGGTCGAGACCCCATCCGCCTGCGATCTTGATCAGGGCCAATGCGACCGCCTGCTCAAGAGAAGTTGTCGTTCCGAGCCGTGGCCGAAGGCTTTTGGGCCAGCACCAAGGCACCGAACAACGCAGTTCGTCGCGTGCGGCCAGCGGCCTGCATCCGCTTGCCACGCAGGAACTCCCACAATTTGTTGATCCACAAGATATTCATCATCGACAACTCCCAAAGAAAGATGCGGCCCAGCGAACTTGCATACGCGCCAAAGAGGCCACAAAGGTAATTTTTCAATCCTAAATTTCCGGCCCGGGAAAGCCAATCAGACCCGTCTGAAAATCAACGGCACACGACCTGCGTTCTGTGGACCGCTGGCTTCACTCGTTCATTGGTAGTCGAGCAAGACCTGCACCGCACCCTTGACCGACCCAGGCGTCACGGTGGCCCCGGTCTGCACATACGACGCGTGCATCGGGACGGTGGCCGATCCGCCGGTGGCCTTGTTGTAGGAGGTCACGGGCAGCGACCTGCCGAAAGTCGCCGGCGCATCGCTGGCATCCGTCAGCCTGATGGCCACACCGGTCGCCGTCGAACCGGCCGCCGGCTTCAGCGCGCCCGGAAAGCCGGGCACTTCGCCGCCGATGGCCGTCAGCACATGGCCCACCTGGTTGAAGCCAGGGGGGCAGTTTTCCAGCCGGACCTCGAAAGCACGCTTGCCGAACGTGGAGCCAGGCCCAGTGAATCCGGTGACGAACGATGGCGCCAGGGTGACCGTCTGATTGGTGGCGCGGCAGGTGCCGGGAATGACCGATACCGAACTGCCCTTCAAGTCAATGAAAAACGGATTTCCTGGTGCGGTGTTCAAACCCAGTGGAACAAGCTGCCAGCCTGTCGTACTGCTGCTGGAGCCTCCCAGGAACGGCCCACCTTTCAGAGATCGTCCATCCCTGATCAATTGCACCTCCATCATGGAGGATGTTTCCACCGCCAGAACATTCACGTTCCCCGTATCGACCGTGGACTGCGGCACCCCATTGATCAGAAGTTGCGCAGAAATTCCTGACACGTTGGTCTCCGTCAGTGCAACGCCTGCAGGCTCGACGCCACCACCATTTTTTGGATAGACAGCCACTCTCCAGAACGAGCACTTTGGCTGACCACACAGTTGTTGCGGCGTGATGTAGTGGCGCGCCACGATCGCGCCCTTCGGTGCGAGGCTTGGCAATGTGATGTTGTTGCTGAAGGCGACCAAGGTCCCCCCTCGCAGCATGCTGTCACTGGCTTGCGCCATGCTCACAGTCGCAACCATCGACAGCAGCACGACAACCCAGGCGCTGCGCAGGCAGCAAGCGAGGCGTGCCATCCATGAATGGGAGGGTTCTCTCGACAAGATGAGTTTCATGATCGGTTCCTGGAGTTCTTCAATGACTGACCACCCGACGCGGAGCCGGGCATCTGGAATTCAGCGCACCACGCCATCGCAGTTCGCCTCGACCTGGACATAGCCGTCCGCCTTGCCGCCCTTCTCCCGCACCGGCATCTCGTAGGCGATCCGGCACAGCGCCGCATCGCCCTCGCCCGCTTTCACGGTCAGCAGCCCCTTGTCCTGCAGCCCGCGCGCAATGAACTTGCTGCCTTGGCCCACGATGCCGATCGGTTCCTGCTTTTCGTCGAGCACGGTGGCGCCGAACGGCAGCGGCGTGCCGTCGGCCTGCTTCGCCTGGAACAGCGCCGCGCGGCCCGACTTCGTCTCGTACTTCAGCCACACGATCGCGCCGGCGCGTGGCGCCACCTGCTGGCTGGTCACCTGCAGCTCGACGTCGGTCGACGTGCCCTTCGGGTCGAGTTCGACGCCATTGCTGCTGTAGGGCGTGAGGTAAGGCACGACCACGTAGCCGCTGCCGTTGACCTTCACGCCGGGTGCGTTCACCAGGCGCGCGCCTTCGGCGCCGGGCGCTTCGACGATGCCGAAGGTTTCCGACAGCGAAGGCGCCAGCGTGATGCCGCCCGGGTGCGCGACCACGCCGCCGCGCATCCCCACCGAGCCCTGCGTGTAGCCCGAGCCCACGCCCACCGAGCCCGACAGGTCGCCGACCGAGGTGCGGTAGAGCACATTGGCACTGGCGGCCGTCTGCTGCGCCTGCCCCGCGCCCGAGGCGTGGTTGAAGGTAGCGCCGTACGACAGGTCGCTGTCCTCGCCCAGCGAGCCCGACAGCGTGCTCTGCATGCCGAGGCGGCCCGCGCCGTCGCGCAACATGCTGGCGCTGACCGACACCGGGTTCGTCTTGCCCAGCGGGATCGACAGGCTGGCGTGGACCATCGTGGTCGCCCGGCCGTCGGCCGCGCGCTGACGCGACACCTGCACGCCGTAGCTCACGTTCTTGTAGCGGTTGCTGTAGCCCAGCGTGTAGCCGACGTCGGAACTCGGGCGGTTCCAGTAGCTGGTGGCCGAGACGGTCGCCTGCAATTGCCCGCCGTTGTCGCCCAGCTGCTGGCTGAAGGTGGCCTGCGCGCGGTTGCGCTGCCGGCTCACCGACTCGATGGACAGGCCGCGCCCGGCCGCATCGCGTGCGCGCAGTGCGGTGTTGAGGTCCATGTAGCCCTCGGTCGAGTAGCGGTACGCGGCCAGCGCGATGTTGCCGCCGGTCTTGGGCAGGTCTTTCGAATAGCTGATGCGCGCGCTGCCGCCGCCCATGCGCGACAGGTTGGCGAGCGTGGTCGACGACTGCGTGTAGTCCACGCCGATGGCGCCGAACGAGGTGTTGAAGGCGCCGCCGAGCATCAGCGCGGTGTAGCCCTGCGACAGGTTCACGCCGCCGTAGGCGGTGAGCAGGTTCGAGAGGCCGCGCTGCCAGGTGGCCTGCACGAGGGCCGGGCTGCCCAGCAGCTCGTGGTTGCGCACCACGCCGGCCGACACGCTGAAGCGGTTGGCGCCGGTGCGCAGCGACATCGGCACGGCCGCATATGGCACCAGGAAGGTGTGCACGTTGCCGTCCGCCTCGGTAACGGACACCGACAGGTCGCCGCCGTAGCCCGTGGCGTACAGGTCGTTGATCTCGAAGGCGCCCGGGGAGACGGTGGTTTCGTGGATCACCGCGCCGCCCTGCTTGATCGTCACCTTCGCGTTGCTGCGCGCCGTGCCGCGCACAGTGGGCGCGTAGCCGCGCAGCGACTCGGGCACCATGCGGTCGTCCGAGGCCAGGCGCACGCCGCGAAAGGCGGTGGAATCAAACAGCTCGCCCGAGGTGTGGGTTTCGCCCACGGTCAATTGCGCCGACAGCGACGGCAGGTCGCGCTGCACGACCGTCGAAGTGCGCTGGTAGCGGCTGCCGGTCTCGGAGCTCCACAGCAAAGCGCCATCGTGGCGAAAGCGCCAGGCACCGGCGTTGAAGCCCCAGCGCGTGCCCAGGTAGGCCTGGGTCTGGGTCGTGCCCAGGCGGCGCGAGTGGTTGGCGTAGAGGTTGAAGCCATAGTCCAGGAAGCCGGCGGTGACGCCCGCGTCCCAGAACTCGGGGTTCACGTAGCCGCGCGCCTGGCGGTTCATGGCCGCCTGCGGAATGCTCAGCTTCAGGCGCTGGTCGCCGAAGTCGAAGTCGGCCGTGGCGTCGGGAATGGCTTGTCCGATGGGCAGGCACTTCGTGGTGTCGCTCAAGGTCTCGAGCACGTCGGCCGATAGCTTCGTCAGATCGACGCCGGCGCGCTCCAGCTCGCGCTTGCCGAAGCAAGGCTGTGCGCTGACGCCCTCGGCGGCGCCGTGTTCGCGACGGAAGCTCACTTCGGTGCGGCCGATCCAGCCGTCGTTCACGAGCAGGTCGACGCTGTACTTGCCCGGCGCCACAACGTTGCCCCTGCTGAAGCGCGTCAGGTCCACGCCCCGGCTGCTGCCCGGCGCGAGGAACGCGGTGTCGAACTCGACCTGCGCCACCTGCTGCCTGTCCGCATGCGCAGCCACCTGCCACGCCGACAGCGCAGCCAGCACCACGACGCACAGCGGGCTGAGCGAAAAGGTCTGGCGGGAAGGTCGTCGGGCTTGGAAGTGCGTGTTCATGGCGATGAGGGCGAAAGGGTGCGAACGGGGCGCAGCCTTTCCCTGGAGGCCGGCTCACCGGCTTCCGAAAACTGCGTGGGAGGAAGGGGTCGCGACGCAGGAGATCCGTCGGGATCTCCCGGCCTGCGGGCCTAGCGCACAGGCACCGCGCCGAGCGGGCGCTGCCCCTTCACGGGACCGCCGAAGTCGTTGATGGCGCCGTAGTCGACGCGCGCGTCGCCGGCCGGCCGCTCGTTCAGTCCGCCGATCGGGAACAGCTGCGCGCCGCGCGGAGGCACATGGCCGGCGCCGGCATCGAAGCGCTTGCCGCCGACCACCAGCTCGAGCTCGCCCAGGTTCACGTGGAAGGCCGTGGGGTTGCTGGCGCGCAGCGCGTAGCCCTTGCCGCCTTCGGCGGGAACCACCTCCCAGCGCACCTGGGCGGGGGCCTCTTCGGCGCTACCGGGCAAGCCTTGCGGGCGGAACATCAGCTTGATGCGCGAACGGAAGGCCAGTTGGAGCTGGTTGGTGTCGTCGCTCTTGGGCGGCACCTCGAGCACGTTGAGCCAGAACAGCGATTCGCGATCCTGCGCCAGCGGCTCCTTGCTGTAGATGATCCGCAGGGTCTGGCCCTTGTCGGGATCGAGGCGGAACACGGCGGGTGTCAGGGTGAACGGCACGTCGAGCTTCTCGGGCGCCACGGTGGGGTCGCCCTTGTCGAACCAGGCCTGCACGAGCGCGGGCTGCTTGCCGGTGTTCTTGAGCTTGAGGGTGACCTCGCGCTCCTGCCCCGGGAAGACGACGCGCGTGCCTTCGATGACGACGCTGGCCTGCGCCAGGTTCGCGGCCAGGCCGGCGCCCAGGGCAGCCAGGAGGCACAGCTTGCGGAACGTCTTCTTCATGGTTTGTCTTCCTTCTCGTGGGGGTGTTGTCTGGGGTGTGCGGAATGCCCGCTCCTGCCAAACCGTCTCTGGCGGGTCTTGAAACGGCTTGAAAGGCCTGGGAACTCGGCCCGGCTGCCCCGTGGGGGCAGCCTGGTGGCACAAGCGCTTACTCGTAGGCGATCGTGTAGCTGACGCGCGACTTCACGGCGCCGGCGGTGGCCGCACCCGTCGAGTAGTACTCGACGTAGTACTTCAGCTCGACGTCGCCCGAGACCGGCACCGACACGAAGGTGGTGCCTTGCGCTTCGGCACCGGCGGCCACGGGGGCGAAGCTCTCGTTGAGCAGTTGCAGGTCGACGTTGGCGGCGCCGCTGGCATCCGCGACCAGACGACCTGCGCCATTGGTCGAAGGACCCGACTCGAAGTGCGCGCGGACCTTGCTGCCCGCCGTGCAGTTGGACAGCGAGATCGACACCGGCACGCGGCCGGCAGTCTTGCCCGTGACGTCCAGGGCCTTGGTCGACACCGGCGGCAGCGTGACCGTGAAGCTGGGTGCACCGCCATTGATGGTGCACGAGCTGGCAATGACGCTGCCCGTGAAGTCAATCTGGCCGTCGGCTGCGTGGGCGGCGGGGACCAGGGTCAGCAGGCCGAGGGTTGCGGCGGCGGCGATGGAGATCAGGTTCTTGTTCATGGTGACTTTCAAAGTAAATGGTGAATTGAAGGAGCGCCACTCGAAGCTGCCATCGCGCAATTCATTTCAGACACAAGGGATTTCGAATGAGCAAATGAAGTTTATGAGTTGGTCGCCCATTCAATAATCGGACGATTCCCAAAAGAATAGGACTGCGCATAAGACAAGTCCGATAACCAAAGCTTGCGCATCCGTGATGCGAATACTTCGTGAACTGGGGGCGTGCCGACGGACTCCCCTTTCAAGAGGCCAAGAATCAAGCGATGGGACGGAGAAAGCGTCCTGCCGATACTGACCCTGTCATTGAATAAATATCGGAGTGCGGCCGGGTCTGGAATATGCGCGAAAATTTCGCAAGCCTAATTCTTTCCGCCAGATCGGGGCCAGGCATAGGACCAGTCCTATAAACAAAAGGACACCGGGAAATAATCAAAGAATTCGCGCAAATCGCCCTACCATTTGCGCCGACAACTTCCCGCACACAGCATTTCCATTTCTTTTTTCCCGCCATGTCCCCGCCCGCCCTCCCCGCCAGCGCCCCTGCGGCCCCGACGCCTGCCCGGCAGGCCCGGGAGCTGGACCTGCTGCGCCGCTACCAGCACGCCCTGCTCTACGGCGGCGGCGCACTGCTGTCGCTGCTGATCGTGCTGGCCGCGGGCCTCGTGCTGTACAACGCCGCCGCCAATGCGCTCGCGAACCTGCGCACCACGCTGGCCGCGCACAGCGCGCAGATGCAGCTCGATATCGAGGAAAAGCAGGCGGCGATGCGCCGCGGCGTGGTGAATGCCGAGCTGCTCTGGAACAGCCAGACGCCGCCGGCCGCCGGCACGCTGGAGGCCTTCGTGCGCGACGGGGGCCACGTGGTCCTGCAGGCCGGGGCGCACCTGACGTCGGCCATCGCCGCGGTCGACACCGCCCGCACCCACGACCTGCATGAATTCGCGCCCTACCTTGGCATGCTCGAGATGCAGGCCTACAGCGTCACCGCCGTCGCACAGCTGCGCAATTCGCCGCTGGGCGCCTACGCCTACACCCCCGACCACCGCCTGCTCACGCTGATGCCCGCGCCCGAAGGCGGCCTGCAGGGCGCGCTGGCTCGCACCGGCCTGCCGGACACCGCCGCGCTCATCGCCCGCCTGAGCTACGACATCGGCGATCTCGCCGGCGACCCGGCGCTTGCCGCGCAGTGGCGCACGCAGCGGCGCGTGGCCTGGCAGCCGCCGGCGCCCGACCTGCTGGCACCGGGTGCATCGCCCTTCAAGCTGGTGCAGCCCGGCTTCGACACGCAGGGTCGTCCTTTCATGGTGTTCGTGAGCAACCTGCCCTCGGGCGTGCTGCAGGACCGCCTGCGCCACACGCCGCAAGACACGGCCGCCCTGCTGGTCGACGCGCAGGGCCGGGTGCTGCTCTCGGCCGACCGCACGGGCGACGCCATCGACGGCGGCGCGCTGATGGCCACGGCGCTGGCCCACAGCCTGCGCCAAGCCGGCCCCGCGCTGCCGCGCGAAACCTACCGCGCGGGCGTGTTCAGCCTCTCGACGCCGCTGGCCGGCACCGGCTGGTCGCTGGTGTACGCCTGCTCGTGGCGCACGGTCTTCACCACGCTGAAGCCGCAGCTGCTGCGCTACGGCGGTGCCACGCTGGTGGTGCTGGGCGCGCTCTGGGGCCTGCTGCTGCTCTTCAGGCGCAAGCTGCTGGAGCCCGCCTACCGCCGCTCGCAGCGGGTGTTCGAGAGCGAGCAGCTCAACCGCGCGATCATCGCCACCTCGTCGTTCGGCGTCTGCCTCATCGCGCTCGACGACGAGCGCGTGCTGCTGCAGAACACCCTGATGGAACACTACGCCGCGGCCACCGCGCCGCCCGAGCCGCTGCACCGCCAGATGGCCGCGCTCTACCGCGAACGCGCCCAGGGCGGCACGCTGCACGACGCCGGCATGCCGCTGGCACTGAAGAACGGCCAGGCCTGCGAGCTGCTGCTGCAATGCACGCGCACGCGCTACCAGGGCGCGGATGCGCTGCTGTGCAGCTTCTCCGACACCACCGAGCGCAACGAACTCGACAAGAAGCGCGAAGAAGCCCGCGAGGCGGCCGAGGCGGCCAACCGCGCCAAGTCGGTGTTCATCGCCACCATGAGCCACGAGATCCGCACGCCGCTGAACGCGGTGCTGGGCAACCTCGAGCTGCTCGGCCAGGGCGCGTCGCCCGAGGTGCAGGCCCGGCGTCTGCAGTCGGTGCGGCAAGCCTCGCGCACCCTGCTCGAGATCGTCAACAACATCCTCGACCTGTCGAAGATGGAATCGGGCCACCTCAAGCTCGAAACCACGCGCGTGGCGCTGCCCGAGATCGTGCAGGCTTGCGCGCAGATGTTCGAGCCTTCGGCACACGCCAAGGGGCTGCGGCTCGATTGCGTGGTGCACCCGGGTCTGGCCGCCGGCTATGAAGGCGACCCGACGCGCATCCGCCAGATCGTCGTGAACCTGCTGAGCAACGCGATCAAGTTCACGGCCACGGGCACGGTGACGCTGGAGGTCGGGCCGCTGTCGCCGGGACAGGCCTCACCGGTGGCGATCCGCGTGACCGACACCGGCATGGGCGTGCCGCCCGAGCAGATTCCCCAGCTGTTCGACATCTACATGCAGGCCTCGGCGTCGACCGCGCGCGAGTTCGGCGGCTCGGGGCTGGGGCTGTCGATCTGCCAGCGGCTGGCGCGCAAGATGGGAGGCACGATCGCCGTGAGCAGCCAGCCGGGTGCGGGCTCGTGCTTCACGGTGACCTTGCCGCTGGTGGCGCTGGCGCCCGAGGTCGTCGCTCCGTCGGCAGCCAGGGCTGCCCTGCCCTTGCGTCCCGTGCGCCTGCTGGTCGTGGACGACCATCCGGCCAACCGCGCCCTCATCAGCGACCAGCTCGATGCGCTCGGCGTCGCCGCCGACGTGGCGCCCGACGGCGAGGCCGCGCTGGCCCTGTTCGCCGCGCAGCGCTACGACCTCGTGCTGACCGACCTGAACATGCCCGGCATGGACGGCTACACGCTGGCCCGCCGGCTGCGCGAGCGCAGCCCGTCGATCCCGCTCGTCGCCATCACGGCGCACCTCGAGCAGGAGGGCTACCAGCAATGCTCGCTGGCGGGTTTCGCGAGGGTGCTGCTCAAGCCGGTGCTGTTGCCGGCGCTGGAGCAGGCGATCCTCAAGACGCTGGGCGCGGCCGCGCCGCCCGGGGTGGCCGGCGCCCCGGTCGCGCCTGCGCCAGCGCCCCTGGACGCGCGCCTGCACGACGCGATGGTTTCGTCGCTGGCGTCTTCCGCGCAGCAGGTCCGCGAGGCCCTGGCGACCGGCGACCGGCGCGTCATCGGTGACGAGTTGCATGCGGTGCGCGGTGCCTTCGCCATGATCGGCGAGCCGGCCATCGCCGCGATGTGCGGCCGGCTCAGCGCTGTGGTGAAGCAGGAGAACATGGCGGTGATCGCCCCCGGCTGGACCGCGCTGCAGGCGGCCGCCGAAGCGGTGCTGGCGCGACGCGCGGCCTGAGCGCGCCGGCCGGCCGTCAACCCGCGTCGGGGTTGTGCGGCGCCTGCGAGCGCCCCGCCGCATACCGCAGCAGCGCTGCGTACTGCACGAAGGCCGACTCGGCCATCGGCGCGGCGTGCTGCGCACCCTGCGTGAAGTGGCACCCGAGGCTGCGGGCCAACGCGAGGTCACGCTCGCCGTCGACGCCCTTCACGAGCAGCGTCGCGTGCTGTTCGCGCGCCATGGCGATCACGCTCGCCAGGATGTGGCGGGCATGCGGGTTCTCGCGCGCCTGCGTCAGCTGGCGCGCGTCGATCTGGAGCTCGCTGAACGGCACCTTGAACCAGCGGCTCAGGGTCGAGTCGCCTTGGCCGAAGCGGTCGATGGCGCAGTGGAACCCGCGCAGCCGCAGGTGCGCGACCGCACCGGCCAGCACCTCGTTGCAACGCGCGCCGCCGTCTTCGGCGATCTCCAGCACGAGCTGCTCGGCGGCGATGCCGGCGCGTTCGGCCTGTTCGGCCACGCCCTGCGCCCAGGACACCGAGGCGGCCACCGACGCGGGCACGCGCACGCCCAGGCGCAGGCCGTGGTCCTTGTGCATGTAGCCGAGCAATTCGAAAGCGCACTCGAGCATGCGCTGCACCAGCGCCTCGTGCAGGCCGACCTGCGCGATGGCCGGCAGGAAGTCGGCCGCGGGCAACCAGGTGTCGTCGGGCCGGTACCAGCCCGGTTGCAGTTCGGCGCCGCGCAGCACGCCGGTGCGCGCGCAATGCCGGGGCTGGAAGTGGGCGGCGATCTGGCGCGTGGCCAGCGCCTCGCGCAGGACCGCTTCCGTGAAGGCCGGCGTGTCGTTCGCAGGTGGGGCGCTCCCGCGCCGCAGCCCGGCCCGGTGGCGCCGTTCGCGCGCCATGGCCTGCGCCGCCGACGCCATCGTGACCATGGTGCGCGGCTTGGCGATGGCCGAGAGCACGCGCGCGCCACGGGCCCGGGCGTAGTCTTGCGCGGCCTGCAGGATGCGCGGCGGCTGGGCGCTCATGAGCACCAGCGCCGCGGGGCTGCCGGCCTAAACCACCGCGTCGATCATCTGCAGGCCCGTGACCTCGGGCGTGTCGATGTCCACCACCAGCAGGTCGTGGCGGCGACGCTGCACCGCTTCGACAAAGCCATGGCCGCTGCGCGTGACGTCCACGCGGGGAATGCCGGCGTGGCGCATGAAGGTGGCCAGCGCGAGGCCGGTGCGTTCGACCTGGTCGATCACGAGTGCGTGTCTGATCATGGCGAGCCTTGGAGGGGGAAGAGGATGTTCTGCATCTTCCCGGGGGCGGCAAAAATCCCCCATCGGCCCAGTCCGAAACTCGCGGCCGATTCCGTAGGACTTCGGCTGGACCCTGTTGCCACGCAGCAACTGTTGCCAATCCTGAGCAAGGCCGCGTCTGGCGGTACGATGCGCGGGATCGAATCGACCGACATTCCACCCCACTTCGCCTGCCGCAAAGGAGCCTCGATGGCCGGACCTTCCCCCACCTTGACGCGCGGCACCACCTCGCTGGACAAGACCCTGAAAAAGAGCGAACAGGTGGCCGCCGATGTGCAGCGCGCCTCGGACAACCTCGCCGTCGTGAGCACCGTGCTGGAACAGGAACTGCCGGACGAGGTCCAGGTCGGCGAGGTGGCGCAGGCCATCGAGCACACCAGCCAGCTCGAGGAAAAACTCGCCCAGTCGGCCGAGAAACTGGCCGAAGTGAATGCGGCGCTGAGCGAGGAAATCGAGAAGCGCCTCGAAGTGACCGCCGAGCGCGACGAGAGCCAGGCGCTGGCCGAGCAGCTCAAGGCGCGCATCCGCACCCAGGCGACGTCGGACAAGCGCTGATCGCCGTTGTTTCCGCACGGTTTGCGTGCGTCGTTCTCCCTTCTCCTACGCGGAGACCGCTTGCGCCACGCTACGCTATTGGTTCACACATCAAAACCGCGGCATGGCCCTCATCACGTTCCTCGTCGAGGACAACAAGACCATCAGGGACAACCTGGTCCCGGCCCTCGAGGACCTCGTCAACGGCCATGTCGTCGGCTATGCCGAAACCGAATCGGGCGCCCTCGCCTGGCTCGCCGCCCACCCCGATGCCTGGCAGCTGCTCATCGTCGACCTGTTCCTCAAGGAAGGCTCGGGCCTCGGTGTGCTGTCGGGCTGCCGCGAACGCGGCCCGCACCAGCGCGTCGTGGTGCTGAGCAACTACGTCACCCCCGACATCCGCACGCGCTGCCAGGCACTGGGCGCCGACGCGGTGTTCGACAAGTCGCGCGACCTGGACGCCTTCATCGAGTACTGCAACGCCGACCGTCCCTCGGGCCTGGCCGCGCTCTGAAGACCGGCCCGCGCAACGGCTGCGCGCACCCCTGAATGAAAAAAAGGCCCGAGGGCCCTTTTGTCATGGAACGACCCGGTGAAGGGTCGTTGGCTGCAATGCGATCAGCGCACCACGGCGATCTGCGTGCGCACGCCACCCTTGTAGGTGAAGAGCGTCAGGGCGCCGTTCTTGATGTCGCCCTTTTCGTCGAAGGCGATCGGGCCGGTCACGCCCTTGTATTGCACCTTGCCGACTTCAGCCAGGTACTTTTCCGGGTCGGACGAGCCGGCCTTGGCCATGGCTTCGGCCAGCACGTTGACCGCGTCGTACACGTACGGTGCGTAGATCTGCACTTCGACGCCGTTCTTGGTCTTGAACTTGGCCTTGAAGTCTTCCAGCGGCTGCTTGAAGTCGCCGTCGACACCGCCGGCTTCGGCGCAGACCACCATGTCTTCACCGATGGCGTCACCTGCCAGCTTCGGCAGTTCGCCGGTGCACAGGCCGTCGCCGCCCATGAACTTGACGTTCAGGCCGAGTTGCTTGACCTGCTTGAGCATCGGGCCGCCCACGGCGTCCATGCCGCCGAAGAACAGCACGTCGGGCTTGGCAGCCTTCAGCTTGGTCAGGATGGCGTTGAAGTCGGTCGACTTGTCGGTCGTGAACTCGTGGCCCACGATGGTCGCGCCGGCAGCCTTGGCAGCCTTCTCGAACTCTTCGGCAACGCCCTGGCCGTAGGCCGTGCGGTCGTCGATCACGGCAATGTTCTTGCCCTTGAGCGTTTCGACGGCGTACTTGCCGAGCGTGCCGCCCAGCTGCGTGTCGTCGGCCACCACGCGGAACGTGGTCTTGAAGCCCTGGCGGGTGTACTTGGGGTTGGTGGCCGACGGCGAGACCTGCGGAATGCCGGCGTCGCTGTACAGCTTGGAAGCGGGGATCGTGGTGCCCGAGTTCAGGTGACCGACGATGCCGTTGACCTTTTCATCGACCAGCTTCTGGGCGACGGCGGTGCCTTGCTTCGGATCGCCAGCGTCGTCTTCGGGAACCAGCACGAACTTGGCAACCTTGTCGCCGATCTTGAAGCCCTTTGCATTCAGGTCTTCGATGGCCATCTTGGCACCGAGCTCGTTGTCCTTGCCGAGGTGGGCAATGGGACCGCTGGTCGGGCCGACGTGGCCGATCTTGACGACCAGGGCATCAGCAGGAGGCGCAGCAGGGGCCGGGGCCGCAGCCGTGGGTGCCGGTGCCGCCGGAGCAGCAGCTTCTTCCTTCTTGCCGCAAGCCACGAGCGTGAGTGCAGCCAGTGCGACCGCAGTCCATTTCAATTGCATGAGAACCTCCAGAACTTGGATGAAAAGATATAAAAACCGGTCGTTCGATCCGGGCGTTCAGACCTCGCAAGTTTCGCGCCGCAGACCAGCGGCACCCTCACGCCTTTCCGACCTGCGGCGCAGTTTAGCCGAGGATTTATGCGCCGGAAGTTGGCGTAGACCCTGTGTTTTCCCCTGTGTTTTCACAGAGTTCAGCGGCCATGGATTCGATGACGAGCGCACGCAGCACGGCCTCGATTTCGCCGCGCAGACGCGGCACCATTTCGTCGAGCTGATGCTGAACGGCAGCTGACACGGCGTCGCTCAATCGCTCCTCCAGCGACAGGTCGACGCGCTGCAGCACGCGGTGCAGCAATTGCTCTTCGAGGCTGACGATTTCGGCCGGCGTGAGCGACACCGACGGCGGCAAGGCCACGGCGCTTGCGGGGTCCGGCGACGGGGGCTGCGACACCGGTGCACCCGTGGGTCGCACCGTCTCGGCGACCGGCACGGGCTCGGCCGGAATCTCGAGCACGGTCGTCAGCGTCGGGACGAACCGGGGCGGCGTGCGCAGCGTGCTGGCCATCAGGAAGCGCTCCTTGCGAAATCGTGCGGCTGGATCGTGTAGCCCCGGTCGGCGTAGTGGCGCCAGCGGGTGCGGCCGACCTGCCGGTCGTTGGCCTCGTCGCTCACGATGTCGATCATGCGTTCGAAGCGTTCGAAGCCGGCCGGCACCTCCAGGCCCAGGTTGACCAGCATCTCGCGGTGCGGCAGCGAGGCCGCGTCCGAACCTTCGGCGCACAGGATCACGGGCGAGCGCGCCACCACATGGGCCGGCGCATCGGCGCGGCAGTGCGCGACGAAGTCGACCGGCGAGAGCTGCCAGAGCGCGGCATCGACCGTGTCGAGCGCGCGCGCATCGCCCACCACCACCACGCGCAGGCCGCGTGTGTTCACGGCCTTGCGAACCAGCCGGCAAGCGTAGGTGAGCTTGTCGGGCGCGTTGTAGTGAAAGCCGATGTCGGTCACTGCGCGGACCGGGCCTTTCGGGCCGGCTTGGCCGGGGCCTTGGGCGACGCGGCCTTCTTCACAGGCTTGGCAGCCTTGCCGGCCTTCGGCGCGGCGGCCGCGGCGTTGCTGCTGCCCGCGCGGTTCGTCAGGTACGACACCAGCAGGCCGACGGGCCGGCCGGTCGAGCCCTTGGCCGCCCCGCTCTTCCAGGCCGTGCCTGCGATGTCCAGGTGCGCCCAGGCGTAGTCGGCCGTGAAGCGCTGCAGGAACTTGGCCGCGGTGATCGCACCGCCGGCACGCCCGGCGATGTTGGCCACGTCGGCGAAGTTGCTCTTGAGGCCTTCGGCGTAGTCGTCGTCCAGCGGCAGGCGCCAGCAGCGGTCCTGCGAGGCCTCGCCGGCCGATTCGAGCGCGGAGGCCAGCGACTCGTCGCTGGCGAACAGGCCACTTCGCACGCCGCCCAGAGCCACCACGCAGGCGCCTGTGAGCGTCGCGATGTCGATGACGGCGGCGGGGTCGAAGCGCTTGGCATACGTGAGCGCGTCGCACAGGATCAGCCGGCCTTCGGCGTCGGTGTTCAGGATCTCGATGGTCTGCCCGCTCATGCTGGTGACCACGTCGCCGGGCTTGACGGCCTTGCCGTCGTTCATGTTCTCGCACGAAGGGATCAGGCCGACCACGTTGATCGCCGGCTGGATCGCGCCGAGCGCGCGGAAGGTGCCGAGCACGCTGGCGGCGCCGCACATGTCGAACTTCATCTCGTCCATCTCGGCCGCGGGCTTGAGCGAGACGCCGCCGGTGTCGAAGGTGATGCCCTTGCCCACGAGCACCACGGGGGCCTCGTCCTTGGCGCCGCCCTGGTAGCGCAGCACGATGAAGCGCAGCGGTTCGGCCGAGCCCTGGGCCACGGCGGCGAACGCGCCCATGCCGAGCTTGTCGACTTCCTTCGGGCCCAGCACTTCGCACTTGATGCGCGGCAGCTTCGCCAGCCCCTTGGCAGCTTCGGCCAGCAGCGTGGGCGTGGCGTGGTTGGCGGGACGGTTGCCCCACTCCTTGGCCAGCTCGATGCCCGCGACCGTGGCGCGGGCGTCGTCGAAGGCCTTGGCGACGGCGGGGCTGGCGGCCTCGGACACGCCCAGCGTCAGGTGGCGGATGCTGCGCGGCTCGGCCTTCGACTTGGTCGTGGTGTAGACATAGCTGGCATCGGCCGCGGCCGTGACGGCGGCGGCCACCGCGGCGGCGTCGGCCGGCTGCGCGAAGACGATCACGACGCGCTTGGGGCCATTGGCCCTGGCGGCGGCAACCGCCGCACTCACGGCGCTGCGCACCGAAGCGGCCTTGCCGTCGCCGATGGCGGCCAGCAGCACGCGCGAGGGCACCACGGTCTCGGGGCGGTACAACGCGAGCAGCTTGCCGGCCTTGTCGGGCAGGTCGCCGGCCTTGCGGGCGCTGGCGGCGAGCACGGAAACGGGGTCTTTGGCGGTGGGGAGAGCGCTGCCGACGAGCACGATGAGGAGGTCGGATTTCTCGGCGGCGGCCTGGGCGACGGTGAGGGTCTTGAGTTGAAAGTCCATAATCCTTTTTTTCCTCGAACGATGTTATTCCATTCTTCCCTACGCAAGGAGCTGTCGCGCAGCTTCGGAGCGACCCTCGTCGTCCTGGTCACCATCGTGATGACCATGATGCTCATCCGTACGCTCGGGCTGGCGTCCAAGGGCAGCGTGAACCCGCAGGAGGTCTTCCTCGTGATGGCGTACACGGTGCTCGGCTACATGCCGACCATCCTGAGCCTGAGCCTGTTCATCGCCATCGTCGGCACGCTCTCTCGCATGTACCGCGACAGCGAAATGGTGATCTGGTTCTCCAGCGGGCGCGGCCTGGCCGATTTCGTCCAGCCGCTGTTCCGCTTCGCCTGGCCTGTGCTGCTGCTCATCGCGGCCATGGCGCTGGTGGGCTGGCCCTGGGCCAACTCGCAGACCATCGGCATGCGCCAGCAGTACGAGCAGCGCAGCGACATCGAGCGCGTCACGCCCGGTGAGTTCCGCGAGTCCTCGGGCCGCCTGCGCGTGTTCTTCATCGACAAGGACACGCCCGACGGCGCCACCGCCACCAATGTGTTCATCTGGGCCGTCGAGCGCGGCCTGCAGATCACCACCTCGGCGCGCAGCGGCCGCATCGAGGACATCGACAACCACCGCTTCCTGCTGCTGAGCAACGGCCAGCGCCTGGAACGCCCGTTGTTCACGGAATCGGGCCTGAAGATCAGCGAGTTCAAGACCTACGGCACGCGCGCGGGCGGCAGCTCGAACGCCACCGGCGACAGCACGCCCACGCGCGCCCGTTCCACGCTCTCGCTGCTGCGCGACCGCAGCGATGCCAGCCTGGGCGAGCTGGGCTGGCGCTTCGGCATGCTCTTGGCCGCCATCAACTTCGTGCTGCTGGCGCTGACGGTGTCCAGCGTCAACCCGCGCGTGGGGCGCAGCGGCAACCTGGTGTTTGCGCTGTTCGCCTTCGTCGTCTACTACAACCTGCTGAACCTGGGCCAGAGCTGGATCAGCTCGGGCCGCTACGGCATGGGCTCCTTCATGCTGCTGCTGCATGGCGGCGTCTTCCTCTTCGCCACGGCCTGGCTCACGCTGCGCAACAACAACTGGTCGGCCCGCCGCCAGGCCCGCGCCAGCGCCGCCACGGCCGGCGCCCTGCCGGCCGCACCGCCTTCCCGGATCGACCCGACCTCGTGAAAACCATCCGCCGACTGATCTACGTCGAGGCACTGAAGGCCGTGGCCTTCGTGACGCTCGGCTTCCTGAGCCTGTTCTTCTTCTTCGACTTCGTCGACGAGCTGCAGTCCGTGGGCAAGCCCGAAAGCCTGGCCTACGGCCCGGTGCAGGCGCTGATCTACGTGCTGCTGCTGGTGCCCAGCCATCTGTACGAGCTGCTGCCGATCACGGTGCTGATCGGTTGCATCTTCGTGATGGCGCGGCTGGCGCAAAGCTCCGAATACACCATCCTGCGCACCAGCGGCCTGGGCCCGTGGCGCGCGCTGCGCACGCTGCTGCTGCTGGGGCTGGGCTTCGTGGTGCTCACCTTTGCCATCGGCGACTACATCGCGCCGCTGTCGGGACGCACCGGGCAGCTGCTCAAGTCGCGCTACCAGGGCACCTACTCGCTGGTGGGCAACACCGGCGCCTGGCTGAAGGAAAAGCGCGGCGACACGTCGTACGCGGTCAACGTGCTGTCGATTTCGCGCGACGGCTCGCTGCAGAACACGCGCATCTTCGAGTTCGACGGCAACGGCTACGTGAGCAAGCAGCTCATGGCCAAGTCGGCCCGCATCCTCGACGAGAAGTGGGTGCTCTCCGAGGTCGAGCAGCAGGACTACGAAACCCGCACCGCCGACAAGGCCCGCATCACGACCACCCACGTCGAGAAGATGGACTGGCCCACCTCGCTCACCGCCGAAATGGTGTCGGTTGCGCTGCTGCGGCCCGACCGCATGAGCACCATCGACCTGTTCGACTACATCCGGCACCTGAACGCCAACGGCCAGACCGCGCAGCGCTACGAGATCGAGTTCTGGCGCAAAGTGTTCTATCCGCTCTCGTGTCTGGTGATGGTGGTGCTCGCCCTGCCCTTCGCCTACCTGCACTTCCGCCAGGCCGGCATCACGACCTACGTGTTCGGTGGCGTGATGATCGGCATCAGCTTCTTCCTGCTGAACAACGTGTTCGGCTACCTCGGCAACCTCAGCAACTGGTCGCCCTGGCTCACGGCGGCGGCGCCGGGGCTGATCTATTCGGTGCTGTCTCTCACAGCCTTCAGCTGGCTGGTCCTGAGGCGATGACCACGCAGGTGCCGGGCACGGTGCTGCTCGCGCACGGCTCGCGCGACGCGCGCTGGCGCGAGCCCATCGAGGCGGTCGCCGCCCGCATGCGCGAAGACGACCCCACGGTGCGCGTCAGCTGCGCCTACATGGAACTGGCCGCGCCCGACCTGCCCACGGCCGCTGCCGCGCTGATCGCCGACGGCGCCACCGCGGTGCATGTGGTGCCGCTCTTCCTGGGCATGGGCAAGCACGCCCGCGAAGACCTGCCGCTGCAGCTGGACGCCCTGCGCCAGCGGTGGCCCGCCGTGGCGTTCTCGCTGGCCCCGATCGTGGGCGAATCGCCCGAACTGGTCGCTTTGCTGGCCCGGATTGCCATCAAATCCTGAAGTCCCGGTCATTTTTATAGACTTCAAAGGCATAATGAATTCCGCAATCAGACGGAATTTGATATGAATCTGCACCAGTTCAAGTTTGTTCAGGAAGCCGTGCGGCGCAACCTGAACCTCACCGAGGCGGCCAAGGCACTGCACACCTCGCAGCCCGGCGTCTCCAAGGCGATCATCGAACTCGAGGAAGAGCTCGGCGTCGAGATCTTCGCCCGCCACGGCAAGCGCCTGAAGCGCATCACCGAACCCGGCCAGCACGTCATCGCGAGCATCGAGCTCATCATGCGCGAGGTGGGCAACCTCAAGCGCATCGGCGAACAGTTCAGCGCGCAGGACAGCGGCACCCTCTCCATCGCCACCACCCACACCCAGGCGCGCTATGTGCTGCCGGTGCCCGTGGCCAACCTGCGCGAGGCCTACCCGAAGGTCAACGTGAGCCTGCACCAGGGCTCGCCCGACCAGGTGGCGCGCATGGTGATCGACGAGATCGCCGAGATCGGCATCGCCACCGAATCGCTCGACGGCTATGCCGAGCTGGTCACGCTGCCCTGCTACGAATGGCAGCACGTGCTGGTGCTGCCCAAGGACCACCCGCTGGCGGCCAAGGAGCGCGTGTCGCTCGAAGACCTCGCGAGCGAGCCGATCATCACGTACCACCCCTCGTTCACCGGCCGCACGCGCATCGACCATGCGTTTGCCCAGAAGAAGCTCACGCCGCGCATCGCACTCGAAGCCATCGATTCCGACGTGATCAAGACCTACGTGCGCCTGGGCCTGGGCGTGGGCATCGTGGCCGAGATGGCCGTGCGCGACGAGTCGAACGCCGACCTCGTGGTGCGCCCGATGGGCCACGTGTTCGGCCAGAACATCGCGCGCGTCGCCTTCAAGCGCAGCGCCTACCTGCGCAACTTCGTCTTCAAGTTCGCCGAGCTGCTCTCCGACCGCCTCGACCGCAACCTGATCGCGAAGGCCCTGAGCGGCCATCAACAAGACTACGAACTCTGATCCTCCAGCCTTTCTCCCCGCGACGACCGACCATGAGCACCGCCACCCCTTCGTCTTCTCCCCGCACGCCCGAGATCACCACCAAGCTGCCGGCTGTCGGCACCACCATCTTCACCGTGATGTCCACGCTCGCGGCCGAGAAGAACGCCGTGAACCTCGGCCAGGGCTTCCCCGATTTCCACTGCGATCCGAAGCTGCTCGAAGACGTGACCGCCGCCATGGCGGCCGGCCACAACCAGTACCCGCCGATGCCCGGCATCCCGTCGCTGCGCGATGCCATCGCCGCCAAGATCGAAGCGCTCTACGGCCGCAGCTACAGCGCAGCGACCGAGATCACGGTCACGGCCGGTGCCACGCAGGCGATCATCACGGCGATCCTGGCCATCGTGCGCCCCGGCGACGAAGTGATCGTGCTGGAGCCCTGCTACGACAGCTACGTGCCCAACATCGACCTGGCCGGCGGCAAGGTCGTGCGCGTGCCGCTCGTGCCCGGCACCTTCCGCCCCGACTTCGACAAGATCGCCGCCGCGCTCACGCCGAAGACGCGCGCGATCATCATCAACACGCCGCACAACCCGAGCGCCACGGTCTGGACCGAGGCCGAGATGCGCCAGCTCGAAGAGCTGCTTGCGCCCACCGACGTGTTCGTGATCAGCGACGAGGTCTACGAGCACATGGTGTTCGACGACGCGCGCCATGAAAGCGTCGCGCGCTTCCCCGGCCTGGCGGCACGCAGCTTCATCGTCAGCAGCTTCGGCAAGACCTACCACGTCACCGGCTGGAAGGTCGGCTTCGTGGCCGCGCCCGCGCCGCTGATGGCCGAGTTCCGCAAGGTGCACCAGTTCAACGTGTTCACCGTGAACACGCCGATGCAGCACGCGCTGGCGCAGTACATGGCGCGGCCCGAGCCCTACCTGGAGCTGCCGGCCTTCTACCAGCGCAAGCGCGACCTGTTCGCGGCCGGCCTGGCCGAGAAGACCCGCTTCAAGCTGCTGCGCAGCGAAGGCAGCTACTTCCAGTGCGTGGACATCTCGGCCGTGAGCGACCTGTCGGAGGCCGACTTCTGCCTCTGGCTCACGCGCGAGATCGGCGTGGCGGCGATCCCGCTGTCGGCCTTCTACGGCGACGGCTTCGACCAGCGCGTGGTGCGCTTCTGCTTCGCCAAGAAGGACGAGACGCTGCTCGCCGCGCTCGACCGCCTCGCGAAGCTCTGACGCCGGCGGCCACGCTCCGGGGGCAGCGATGACGATGAACCGGCCGCGCTGGATCCTGCTGGCCCTGGCCCTCTCGTTCCTCGTGGTGGGCATCGCCGACGCGTTCCTGCCGCCGCTGCGCGGCAAGGACTACACCGTGCTGGACGTGGCGCATGTGTTCCTCATCTCGGCGCTGTGCTACACGTGGTGCCGGGCCGACGGCCTCGCCCGCGGCGTTCCGGCGCCCGGCCGCTCAGCGCTGCTCGCGGGCATCTTTCCGCTGCTGGGCGTTCCGGTCTATTTCTTCCGCACGCGTCCCTGGCGACGGGCCTTGCTGGCCACGCTGGGGGCCGTGGCCTTCCTGGTGTCGAGCCTAGTGCTGGCTGCGGTGGGCACCTTGTCGGTCGAGTGGCTGCGCAACTGAAAGCCGTCCGAATGAACCCCACCCGCCTCATCACGCGCATCTTCACGCTCGTCGGCGCGCTCATGCTCCTCGGCGCCTGGCTGCTCTACCAGAACACCACGAAGTTCATCGCATCGGCCGGCAAGGCGCAGGGCGAGGTGATCGCGCTGCAGTCCGCGGGAAGTTCGAGCCGCAGCAATTCGCCGACGTGGCGCCCGCTGGTGCGCTTCACCCTGCCCTCGGGCGCGATCGTCGAGTTCTCGCCGTCGAGCAGCAGCAACCCGCCGGCCTACGACAAGGGCGAAGTCGTCGGCGTGTTCTTCAACCCCGCGAACCCGCAGGACGCCCGGCTCGATGGCTTCTTCGACCTGTGGGGCGGTGCCGCCATCGTCGGCGGGCTGGGCGCCATCTTCCTGGCCGTGGGCGTGGCCATGCACTTCCTGCTGGCAGGCGCACCGGTAAAGCGCCGACGCCCACGGTAGGACAGCCCTGACCGCGTCAGGGGCGGCTCTCCGGCGCTCGCGGCGCCCCGGGACGATGAGCATGGAGGCTCGTGACAACAACGTCCCAGGAGAAAAAACATGTCCCTCTCGTTCATTCTGCTGATCGTCCTGATCCTGCTGCTGATCGGCGCGCTGCCGAGCTGGGGTTACAGCCGGTCCTGGGGCTACGGACCCAGCGGCGGCCTCGGGCTCGTGGTGCTGATCCTGGTGATCCTCGTGCTCATGGGCCGCATATAGCGCCCGCGCCATCATGAAAAAAGCCCGCGTCGCTGCGGGCTTTTTTTACGCCTGAAGCTGCGCCCAGGCCTTGTCGAGCCGCTTCACGCTCACCGGCTGCGGCGTGCGCAGCTCCTGCGCGAAGAAGCTCACGCGCAGCTCCTCGAGCAGCCAGCGGAATTCGAGCATGCGCTCGTCCACCACGCCCTTGCGCTCGGCCACGAGGCGCCAGTAGCGCTGCTCCTGCGGCCTCAGCTCGGCCAGCTTGGCCGTGTCGCGCGCGGGGTCGGCGCGCAGCTTGTCCAGGCGCAGCACGATGGCCTTGAGGTAGCGCGCGAAGTGCTGCAGCTGCGTCCACGGCGCGTCGGCGATGAAGCGTTTGCCGACGAGCTTCTGCAGCTGCTGCGCCGCGTCCTGCACCGCCTCGGGCTGGACCTTCGTGTCCTTGATCTTGCGCGCGGCGGCCGCGTACTCCACGAGGATGACGCCCGCGAGCCGCGCCACCTCGTTGGCGATCAGCGTGAGCCGCCCGCGCCCTTCTTCGAGCCGCTTCTTGAAGGCGAACTCGTCGGTGGGCAGCGGCTCCTGCAGGAACGCGCGGTCGATCGCCACGTCGATGATCTGCGTGCGCAGTTCTTCCGACGTGCCCAGCGGCATGTAGGCGACCGACATCTTCTGCAGGTCGGGGATGTTCTTCTCGAGGTACTTCAGCGCGTCCTTCAGCTGCAGCGCGAACAGGCGGCGCAGGCCAGCGCGGTGCTTGGCAGCCGCCACGGCGGGCTCGTCGAACACCTCGATGGTCACGGCATCGCCCTCGTCGCGCAGCGCGGGGAAGCCGATGAGCGACTGCGAACCGCGCCGCACTTCCATCAGCTCGGGCAGCTCGCCGAAGGTCCAGCTCGTGTAGCGCTGGCCGGCTGGCAGCGTGGGTGCAGCCTTCTCGGGCGCGGCGCTCTTCGCCGGGGCCTGCCCCCCGTTCGCAGGCGCGGCCTTGGGCGCTGGCGACGCCTTCACGTTGAGCCCCGCGAGCGCCTGGAAGGCACCGCGCGCCTGCGCGCCCAGTTCCGCCTTCAGTGCGCCGAGGTTGCGACCCATGCCCAGCTGGCGTCCGTGCTCGTCGACGATGCGCAGGTTCATGAACAGGTGCGGCGCGAGCATGTCGAGCTTGAAGTCGGCGCGCTTCACGTCGATGCTCGTGAGATCGCGCACACGCTTGAGCAGCACGTCGGTGAGCGAGCCGGTACCGAAGAGTTCGGGCGCCGACAGCTCCTCCGCCAGCTTCGTGGCCGACTCGGGCAGCGGCACCAGCCGCGAGCGCGGGCGCTGCGGCAGGCTCTTGAGCAACGCCTGGATCTTGTCCTTGAGCATGCCGGTCACCAGCCACTCGCAGCGTTCCTCGTTCACCTGGTTGAGCACGAACAGCGGCACGCTGACCGTGAGGCCGTCCTTCGCATCGCCCGGTTCGTGCAGGTAGCTCGCGGCGCAATCGACGCCGCCCAGGCGCAGCGTGGGCGGGAACGACTGCGTCGTGATGCCGGCCGCCTGGTGACGCATGAGCTCGTCGCGCGTGAGGTACAGCAGGCGCGGCTGGTCCTTCGAGGCGTGGCGGTACCAGTTCTCGAAGGTGATGCCGCTGGCCACGTCGGCCGGCAGCTGCGCGTCGTAGAAGGCGAAGATCAGTTCGTCGTCAACCAGCACGTCCTGCCGGCGCGCCTTGTGCTCCAGGCCTTCGACCTCGCGCACCAGCTTGCGGTTGGCCGTGAGGAACGGGAACTTGCTTTCCCATTGCCCGCCGACCAGCGCTTCGCGGATGAAGATCTCGCGCGCCGACACCGGATCGACCTTGGTGAAATCGACGCGCCGCCCGCTGTAGACCACGAGGCCGTACAACGTCGCGCGCTCCAGTGCCGAGACCTGCGCGCCCTTCTTCTCCCAGTGCGGATCGAGCAGCTGCTTCTTCAGCAGGTGCCCCGCCACCTGCTCGAGCCACTGCGGCTCGATGTTGGCGATGCCGCGCCCGAACAGGCGCGTGGTCTCGACCAGTTCGGCCGCGACGATCCAGCGCCCCGGCTTCTTCTTCAGGTGCGCGCCGGGGTGCTTGTAGAACTTGATGCCGCGCGCGCCGAGGTAGGCCTCGTCGTCCTCGAGCTTCCAGCCCACGTTGCCCAGCAGGCCCGCGAGCATCGACAGGTGCAGCGGCTCGTAGCCGGCCGGCGTGGCGTTGATGCGCCACTTGTGCTCGGTGACCACCGTGAGCAGCTGCGAATGGATGTCGCGCCATTCGCGCACGCGGCGGATGTTGATGAAGTTCTGGCGCAGCAGCTGCTCGTACTGGCGGTTGCTCAGCTTGTGCGTGTCGCCGTGGCCACCGCGCGCGTCGGCGATCCACTTCCACAGCCGCAGGTAGCCGCTGAACTCGCTCTTTTCGTCGTCGAACTTCGAATGCGCCTGGTCGGCCTGCTGCTGCGCGTCCATCGGGCGGTCGCGCACGTCCTGCACGCTGAGCGCCGAGGCGATGACGAGCACTTCTTCGAGCGCGCCACGCGTGCGAGCTTCCAGGATCATGCGGCCCACGCGCGGATCGAGCGGCAGCTTCGCCAGCTCGGCGCCGGTGGCGGTGAGCTCGTTGGCGTCGTCGACCGCGCCCAGTTCATTCAGCAGCTGGTAGCCGTCGGCAATGGCACGCGGCGACGGCGCTTCGAGGAACGGGAAGCGCGCCACGTCGCCCAGTCGCAGCGACTTCATGCGCAGGATCACGCCCGCGAGCGACGAGCGCAGGATTTCCGGGTCGGTGAAGCGCGGGCGGCCCGCAAAGTCCTTCTCGTCGTACAGGCGGATGCAGATGCCGTTCGCCACGCGCCCGCATCGGCCCGCGCGCTGGTTGGCCGCGGCCTGGCTGATCGGCTCGACCAGCAGCTGCTCGACCTTGCTGCGGAAGCTGTAGCGCTTGACGCGCGCCGTGCCGGTGTCGATCACGTAGCGGATGCCCGGCACGGTGAGCGAGGTCTCCGCCACGTTGGTGGCCAGCACGATGCGGCGGCCGTGGTGGCTTTCGAAGATGCGGTCCTGCTCGGGACCCGAGAGCCGGGCGAACAGCGGCAGCACTTCGGCATTGCGGAACAGCGGCTGGTGGCTGACGTGGCGGCGCAGGTGATCGGCCGCCTCTCGGATTTCGCGTTCGCCGGGCAGGAAGATCAGGATGTCGCCCGCGTTGTGCGGGTCGCGCCAGAGCTCGTCGACCGCATCCGCGATCGCGTCGTTCAGGTCGTGCTCGCGCGACTCCTCGAACGGCCGGTAGCGCTGCTCGACCGGGAAGGTGCGGCCCGACACCATGATCGTCGGCGCGGGGCCTTTGGCCGAAGCGAAGTGCTGCGCGAAGCGGTCGGCATCGATGGTGGCCGAGGTGACGATCACCTTCAGGTCGGGCCGGCGCGGAAGAATCTCGCGCAGGTAGCCCAGCAGGAAGTCGATGTTCAGCGAGCGCTCGTGGGCCTCGTCGATGATGAGCGTGTCGTAGGCCTTGAGCAGCGGATCGGTCTGCGTCTCGGCCAGCAGAATGCCGTCGGTCATCAGCTTGACCGAGGCATCGCGGCTCAGGCGGTCCTGAAAGCGCACCTTGAAGCCGACCACGTCGCCCAGCGGCGTCTTCAGCTCTTCGGCGATGCGCTTGGCGACCGAGCTGGCGGCGATGCGTCGTGGCTGCGTGTGGCCGATGAGGCGGCCCTTACCGGGCTCCGCATTGAGCTTGCCGCGCCCGAGCGCCAGCGCGATCTTCGGCAGCTGCGTGGTCTTGCCCGAGCCCGTTTCACCGCAGACGATCACGACCTGGTGCGCCGCAATGGCGGCCATGATCTCCTCGCGCCGGCCGGAGACCGGGAGCGATTCGGGAAACTCGATGCGCAGGGGGACGGGAGGTGTGAGGGTCGTCAAGGCAAAGCAGTCGTCGGTCGTTGCGCGCGGCGGCAGGCGGGCAAACCGCCAATTATCGCGGGGCCCCGCCGCTGTTGCATGGCATCCACAGCGAGGCCTCATGCAGCAGGTGGCACAGAAAATTTCGTAAAGACTCTTTACTCTACCGCATGCCGCCGTTACGATCGCGGCCATGACCTCCTTCCTTGCCCCCCTTTCGATGCGCATCCGCTGCGCAAGCCGCGTCCTTGCACGCGGCGGGGTCAAGGCGACCCGCCCGGCCTGACGAAGCCCGCGCGCCGGCTTCAGCTTCCTTCGCGGAACTGAACGCCCACCGCTCGCGCTTCACTTCGGTCGAAGCGCGCCAGCCTGACCCGCACAGCGCCTGCACCACCGCCCTCCCCGCATCTCGCGTGGAGAAGCGGCCGCATTCCTGTTTCCGTGTCCCGAATCATTCGAAGAAAAAAAGAACCTCATGTCGCATCCAGACATTTCCCGTGACCTGCACGCTACGCTGGCCGAGCGCACGCGCCACCTGCAGGCCATTGCCCATTCGCTGAAGGCCGAGCTGTTCGGCATCGACGAGATCATCGATCGCGTGATCGATTCGCTGCGCGCCTGGTACGTGCTGCCGCAGCTCATCAGCCGCCCGGTCGTCATCTGCCTGTGGGGCCTGACCGGCACCGGCAAGACGCAGCTCGTGCGGCGCCTGGCGCAGCACCTGGGCTTTTACGACCGCTTCATCGAAGTGCAGATGGACGGCTTCAGCCACGGCTCGGGCCACCGCACCGCCGGCTCGATCTCGGCCATGCTGGCCGAGTCGGGCATCGCCGAGGGCGCGCCCGGCATCCTCGTGCTCGACGAGTTCCAGCGCTTTCGCACCGTGGACGCCAGCGGCAAGGAAGCGCGCGTGGAGCGCTACCAGGACGTGTGGGCGCTGCTCTCGGACGGCCGCCTGCCGCCGTCGCTGTCGGTGCTCAGCGAGATCGAGTCGTCGCTGGCCTGGGCCGAGTACGACCAGGACCGTCGCACCGATGATGACGACGCGGAAGATGAAGAGGACGACGGCGCCAAGGCTGGCAAGACCAAGCGCAAGCGCCGCCTGCAGCTCTCGCCCTGGGAAGCGCAGGAGTTCAAGCGCTGCCTGAAGCTGCGCGAGTCGCTGCTCGAAATCATGACCTGGAAGCCCGACGAGATCCAGGCGCGGCTGCGCGCCTTCCGCGCCTCGCAGGACAACTGGGAAACCGACTACTCCAAGCTGCTGGTCTTCGTCTCGGGCAACCTCGACGAGATGTACGCCGAGACCGCCAAGCGGGTGGAAGACTGCGACACCGACGCCGACATCTTCCACGCGCTGACGAAGAAGCTCTCGCTCATCGACGTGAAGAAGGCGCTGGCCGAACGCTTCAAGCCCGAGCAGGTGGCGCGGCTGGGCAACAACCACGTGATCTACCCCTCGTTCAGCCGCGCCACCTACGTGCGCCTGATCCTGTCGATCTGCGACCGCTACGTGAGCGAGATCCAGGAAAGCTCGGGCGTGCGCTTCGTGCTCGACGCGAGCGTGTACGAGCAGATCTACGCCAACGCCGTGTTCCCGGCGCAGGGCACGCGGCCGCTGTTCTCATCGATCCACGCGATCCTGAGCGCGACGCTGGTCAACGCCGCGCTGTGGGCGCTCGAACAGGGCGCGCACGGCAGCGAGCCCGTGTGGCTGATGCTCGACCCCGGCGAGGTCACGCCCGGCGGCCCGCGCCTGGTCGCGCGCTTCCGGCTGGCACGGCGCGAGTTCCCGGTGGCGCTGGAGCTGAACCGGCTCAAGCAGCGCGCCAACGCCGACTTCCGCGCGCTGCTCGCGGTGCACGAGGCCGGCCACGGCCTGGTGTACGCCCTGCTCTTCGGCCGCGCGCCGCAGGAGATCCGCATCAACGTGGCCTCGTTCGAGGGCGGCTACAACAGCTACGTGAAGCGCAAGGCCTGGTCCAAGCGCAACCTGCTCGACAGCGTGTGCGTGAGCCTGGCGGGCCGCGCGGCCGAGCGGCTGGTGTTCGGCGAATCGGGCTGCACCACCGGCGCCGAGCGCGACCTGGCGCAGGCCACGGCCACGGCGGCGCGCCATGTGCGCCACCTGGGCTTCGGCACGCGCTGGAGCCGCACCGACGTGACGACCGATTCGAACGACAACCTCAACACCGACGTGGCCGCCACCAACCGCGAGATCGAGGCCATCCTGGCGCGCGAACACACCCGCGCGCTGGGCCTGCTCGAAGCGCACGCCACCGCCTTCATGGCGGTGGTCGATGCGTTGATGGCGCACGGTTCGATCGCGCCGGACGAGCTCGCCGGACTGCTCGGCCTGCCGCTGGCACCGGCCGCGCCGGCGGGTGCGGCCGAGGCGGCGGTGGAGCCGCTGGACGCCTACGCCGACCAGCTCGAGGCCTTCAAGGCCCGCGGCACGCCCGCCGCGGCCGGGGCCGGCCGGCTGCTGCGCGCCCTGGCATGACGCGCTGCACCAAAACCTTGCCAAGAATGCACAATCACGCCCCATGTCCACCGTCTTTAATTTCACCTTCGTGCCCTGGTTCCGCTCGGTCGCGCCCTACATCCACACGCACCGCGGCAAGACCTTCGTGGTCGCGCTCGCGGGTGAGGCCATCGCGGCGGGCAAGCTGCAGAACATCGCGCAGGACCTGGCCCTGATCCAGAGCATGGGCGTCAAGATCGTGCTGGTGCACGGCTTCCGACCGCAGGTGAACGAGCAACTGGCGGCCAAGGGCCACGAGGCGAAGTACTCGCACGGCATCCGCATCACCGACGCCGTGGCGCTCGACTCGGCGCAGGAGGCCGCGGGCCAGCTGCGCTACGAGATCGAGGCCGCCTTCAGCCAGGGCCTGCCCAACACGCCCATGGCCGGCTCGACGGTGCGCGTGATCTCGGGCAACTTCATCACCGCGCGCCCCGTGGGCGTGGTCGACGGGGTGGACTTCAAGCATTCGGGCCTGGTGCGCAAGGTGGACGCGGCCGGCATCCGCCGCACGCTCGACTTCGGCGCGATGGTGCTGATGTCGCCCTTCGGCTTCTCGCCGACCGGCGAGGCCTTCAACCTGACGATGGAAGAAGTGGCGACCAGCGTGGCCATCTCGATCCAGGCCGACAAGCTGATCTTCCTGACCGAAGTGCCGGGCATCCGCGTGGACAGCGAGCTGCCCGAGAGCGAAGACAACCCGATCGACACCGAACTGCCGCTGGCCGCCGCCGAGAAGCTGCTGGCCTCGCTGCCGCCCGCGCAGAAGCCGACCGACACCGCCTTCTACCTGCAGCACTGCGTGAAGGCCTGCAAGGGCGGCGTGGAGCGCAACCACATCCTGCCGTTTGCGCTCGACGGCTCGCTGCTGCTCGAGATCTACGTGCACGACGGCGTCGGCACCATGGTCATCGACGAAAAGCTCGAGAGCCTGCGCGAAGCCACGGTGGACGACATCGGCGGCATCCTGCAGCTCATCGAGCCCTTCGAGCGCGACGGCACGCTGGTCAAGCGCGACCGCACCGAGATCGAGCGCGACGTGGGCCACTACACGGTCATCGAGCACGACGGCGTGATCTTCGGCTGCGCGGCGCTGTACCCGTACCCCGAGGCGAAGACCGCCGAGATGGCCGCGCTCACGGTGTCGCCGCAATCGCAGTCGCAGGGCGACGGCGAACGCATCCTCAAGCGCATCGAGCACCGCGCCAAGGCCATGGGCCTGGAAAGCATCTTCGTGCTCACCACGGTCACGATGCACTGGTTCCTCAAGCGCGGCTTCCAGCAGGTCAACCCCGACTGGCTGCCCGAGGCGCGCAAGCGCAAGTACAACTGGGACCGCAAGAGCCAGGTGCTGGTCAAGAAGATCTGAAGAAGAAACCCATCCGAAGAAAGACGCCCCGATGACGCTCGCCACCGCCCTGCTGTTCGCCATCGTGGCCTTCGCCGCCATCGCCACGCCCGGCCCCACGGTGCTGCTGGCCCTGAGCAACGGCTCGCGCCACGGCGTGCGACGGGCGCTGCCGGGCATGCTCGGCGCGGTGCTGTCCGACTTCGTGCTGGTCGGCGCCGTGGCGCTCGGCCTGGGCGCGCTGCTGGCGGCCTCGGAGTTCTGGTTCTCGATGCTGAAGTGGGTCGGCGCGGTCTACCTGGCCTGGCTCGGGCTGCGCATGCTGCGCTCCCAGGGCGGTTTCCAGCTGCCGAGCGCGGACGCCGCGGCCACCGTCACGGCGGTCGAAAGCCGGCGCATCTTCTTCAAGTCCTTCCTGGTGGCGGTGACCAACCCCAAGGGCTACATCTTCTGTTCGGCGCTGCTGCCGCAGTTCATCGACCCGACCGCCGCGCAGGCGCCGCAGTACCTGATCATTGCGCTGATCTTCGCGGGGCTGGACATGGCGGTGATGCTGGCCTACGCCTTCGTCGGCGCCCGTGCGATCCGGCTGCTCACGGTGTCGGCCACGCGCTGGATCGACCGCGCCTGCGGCGGCATGCTGCTGGCGCTGGCGGGCTCGCTCGCCTTCTACCGACGCAGCGCGGCCACCGCCGTCTGACCCATCCCGCCCCCGACCGCTGTCCTCAGGCAGCGGCGCTCCTCCCCACGATGTTTTTCCGGCAAGCCGCCATCCCGCGGCCTGCCCGTGCTGTTTTTTTCAACGGAGGAAATGAAAGAATGAAGAACTACCAAGCCCTGCTGGGTGCCACCCTCGTCGCCGTGTCGGCGCTCATCGCGGGCTGCGGCGACAAGGCGGACAAGACCGCCCCGCCCGCTTCCGCCGAAGCCAAGCCCGCCGCCCCGGCCGGCAACGACCAGCAGCAGCTCGTCGAGAAGTACAACCTCTACGTCGACGTCTCGAACAACCTGCGCACCTCGTTCCAGGAAGCCCGCGAAAGCTACGTGACCGGCCAGGTGCCGCTGCTGCAGGCCAAGGCGCCGCTCACCAGCCTGCGCATCCAGAACGACATCCTGGTCGACCGCTCGGCGAAGAAGCTCGATGCCGCCGCCGCCATCGCCGCGCCGCTGCCCGAGATCGACGAATCGGCCAAGGCCTTCTCGGCCGCGCTCAAGGTGCTGTCGCCCCTGAGCCGCGAGCTGAACGACTACGCCAATTCCAAGGGTTACCTCGCAGACAACGGCGACAAGGCCCGCCAGATGAGCGCCGACTACCTGGCCGCACTCACCACCGTCGCACAGGCCGAAGCCGCCTTCGACAAGGGCCTGAGCGCCCGCGACCGGGCGCTCACCAGGGAAGCCTTCGAGAAAGCGCCCAAGGACACCGCCGCCTACTACCGCGCCGGCCTGATCTACCACGGCAAGCTCAACCACGCGGACGCCATGGCGCTGTTCGCCGCGCCCAATGACCCGCAGGCCCTGGCCGCCTTCGAGGCCTCGCTGGCGCTGGTGGCCGACTCGGCCGCGGGCTGGAGCAAGAAGACCGCCGAGCAGCCGCCCCAGAACGGCAAGAGCTGCAGCGGCGGCATGCTGCAGATCAACGAGTTCATCGGCCAGTCGCGCTCGGTGATCAAGGACGCCAAGGACGGCGTGTTCAAGCGCAAGGAAAGCGGTGCGATGGCCCGCATGGGCCGCCCGGCCATCGTCGACGCGGCCAACCGCTACAACCAGAATTTCGCCAACATGATCGGCCAGTTCAACCGCCCGCTTTGCTGAGCGGGCCAAGGGGCGCGGGGCGTGCGGGCCGCCCGGCCCGTCGCCGATAATCCGGGGCATGAATCCCTTGCTTGCCAAATTGCAGCCGTACCCGTTCGAGCGGCTGAAGCAGCTGTTCGCGGGCGTCACGCCCGCCCCCGAATTCGCCCCCATCAGCCTGGGCATCGGCGAGCCCAAGCACGCCACGCCGGCCTTCATCAAGGACGCCCTGAGCGCCGGGCTCGGCGCCCTTGCCGCCTACCCGGCCACTGCCGGCGAGCTGAAACTGCGCACCGCCTTCACCCATTGGCTGCATCGCCGCTACAGCCTGACGCTCGACCCGGCCACCCAGGTGCTGCCGGTCAACGGCTCGCGCGAGGCGCTGTTCTCGCTCGCCCAGACCGTGGTCGACGCCAGCGGCAGCACCAAGCCGGTGGTGATGTCGCCCAACCCGTTCTATCAAATCTACGAGGGCGCGGCGCTGCTCTCAGGCGCCGAGCCGTACTACGTGCCCAGCGTGCCCGCGCGCAACTTCGCCGTCGACTGGGACAGCGTGCCCGACGAGGTCTGGGCCCGCACCCAGCTCGTGTTCGTCTGCTCGCCGGGCAATCCCACGGGCGCGGTGATGTCTCTGGACGAGTGGAAGAAGCTCTTCGCGCTGTCCGACCGCCACGGCTTCGTGATCGCCGCCGACGAGTGCTACAGCGAGATCTACTTCCGCGACGAGCCCCCGCTGAGCGGCCTCGAAGCCTCGATGAAGCTCGGCCGCCCCGACTTCAAGAACCTGATCGCGCTCACCTCGCTTTCGAAGCGCAGCAACGTGCCCGGCCTGCGCAGCGGCTTCGTGGCCGGCGATGCGGCGCTCATCAAGGGCTTTCTGCTCTACCGCACCTACCACGGCAGCGCCATGAGCGGCGCCGTGGCCGCCGCCAGCATCGCGGCCTGGGGCGACGAGTCGCACGTGGTCGACAACCGCGCCCAGTACCGCGCCAAGTTCGCCGCCGTCACGCCGCTGCTCGAACCCGTGCTCGACGTGCGCCTGCCCGACGCCAGCTTCTACCTCTGGGCCGGCGTGCCCGAAGTGTGGGCTGGCGACGACGAAGCCTTCGCCCGCGCGCTCTACGCTCAATACAATGTCACGGTTCTGCCGGGGAGCTATCTGGCGCGCGACACCGACCACAGCGCCAACCCGGGCCGCGGTCGCATCCGCATGGCGCTGGTGGCCGAAACGGCCGAGTGCGTCGAGGCCGCCCAGCGCATCGTCCGGTTCGTCAAAGACGGCCGCCGCTGACCCCCGTCGCCCCGCGTCCCTGCCCCCTTTTTCACCCGAGACTCTCTCCATGACACAGCAACTGCAACAAATCATCGACGCCGCGTGGGAAGACCGCGCCAACATCTCGATCACCGCCGCCCCCGCCGAAGTACGCGACGCCGTCGAGCACGTGATCACCGAGCTGAACAACGGCAAGCTGCGCGTCGCCACCCGCCAGGGCGTGGGCCAGTGGACCGTGCACCAGTGGATCAAGAAGGCCGTGCTGCTGTCGTTCCGCCTGAAGGACAACGAGCAGATCCAGGCCGGTTCGCTGGGCTTCTACGACAAGGTGCCGACCAAGTTCTCGCACCTGTCGGCCGCCGAGCTGAAGGAATCGGGCGTGCGCATCGTGCCGCCGGCCGTGGCCCGCCGCGGCAGCTTCATCGCCAAGGGTGCGATCCTGATGCCCTCGTACGTGAACATCGGCGCCTACGTGGGCGAAGGCTCCATGGTCGACACCTGGGCCACCGTGGGTTCGTGCGCGCAGGTCGGTGCCAACGTGCACCTGTCGGGCGGCGTGGGCCTGGGCGGCGTGCTCGAGCCGCTGCAAGCCAACCCGACCATCATCGAAGACAACTGCTTCATCGGCGCGCGCTCCGAAGTCGTCGAAGGCGTGATCGTCGAAGAGAACTCGGTGCTGGGCATGGGCGTGTACCTGGGCCAGAGCACCCCGATCTTCAACCGCGACACCGGCGAGATCTCGTACGGCCGCGTGCCCGCCGGCAGCGTGGTCATCAGCGGCAGCCTGCCCAAGAAGACCAAGTCGGGCCAGGACTACAGCACCTACGCCGCGGTCATCGTGAAGACGGTCGACGCGCAGACGCGTTCGAAGACCAGCCTGAACGACCTGCTGCGCGACTAAAACGCACCCACCACCGGCCGCCTGCTTCAACGCGCGCGGCCGGTTCGCTTCTTCCCTGAGAAAAAACAGCACCGAGGAGAGAGACCGATGAACATGATGGAACGGATTCTTCGTTTGATGGCCGAGCGCAAGGCCTCCGACATCTACCTCTCGGCCCACTCCCCGGTGATGATCCGCATCAACGGCAACTGCCTGCCCATCAATGCGCAGGTGCTGCCGCCGACCGCGCCGCTGGCGCTGCTGTCGGAAGTGGTGCCCGAAGCCCGCATCCAGGAACTGGAAAACACGGGCGAACTCAACATGGCCGTCGCCCTCGAAGGCGCCGGCAACTACCGCATCAGCGCCATGCGCCAGCGCGGCAGCTACGCCGTGGTGGTGCGGCACATCGCCTCGGTCATCCCCAGCTTCGACGACCTGAACCTGCCTGACATCCTGAAGTCGCTCATCATGGAAAAGCGCGGGCTGATCCTGATGGTGGGCGCCACCGGCGCGGGCAAGACGACCACGCTGGCCTCGATGCTCGACTACCGCAACGAGCACGCCAGCGGCCACATCCTCACGGTCGAAGAGCCGATCGAGTTCACCTACACCAACAAGAAATCGCTGGTGAACCAGCGCGACGTGGGCAGCGACACCACCTCGCTGCAGGTGGCCCTGAAGAACGCGCTGCGCCAGGCGCCCGACGTGATCCAGATCGGCGAAATCCGCGACCGCGACACCATGACGGCCGCCATCGCCTACGCGCAGTCGGGCCACCTGTGCGTGGCCACGCTGCACGCCAACAACAGCTACCGCGCGCTGAACCGCATCCTGAGCTTCTTCCCGGTCGAGGTGCGCCCCACCCTGCTGGGCGACCTGGGCTCGGCGCTGCGCGCCGTGGTGTCGCAGCGCCTGCTGCGCACGCCGGCCGGCGGGCGTGTGCCCGCGCTCGAAGTCATGCTGAACACCGCGCTGGTGGCCGACCTGATCGAAAAGGGCGACTTCTCCGGCGTCAAGGAAGCCATGGAGCAGTCGATGGCCGAAGGCTCGCAGACCTTCGAGGAAGACATCGCCCGCCTCATCACCGAGGAGCGCGTGACCCGCGAAGAAGGCCTGGCCAACGCCGACTCCCCCACCAACCTGATGTGGCGCCTGCAGAACCGCGACGCGCCCAAGAAGCAGGCCGAGGATCGCGACCTGACCGACCAGCTCGACGAACCCACCTTCACCGACATCACGCTAGACGTGAAGTTCTGACCGCCCCTTAATCTCCGCTCCCTCGATGTCCCGTACGCTCCAGCTCGCCGAACAACTGATCTCGCGCCCTTCCGTCACCCCCGACGACGCGGGTTGCCAACAGATCCTGGGCGAACGCCTCGCCGCGCTGGGCTTCACGCTGGAAACCATCGAGAGCGGCCCGGCCGATTTCCGGGTCACCAACCTCTGGGCCGTGCGCCGCCCCACGAACGGCAAGGCGACCAAGACGCTGGTCTTCGCCGGCCACACCGACGTGGTGCCCACCGGCCCGCTCGACCAGTGGAGCAGCCACCCCTTCACGCCCACGCACCGCGACGGCAAGCTCTACGGTCGCGGCGCCTGCGACATGAAGACCTCGGTCGCGGCCTTCGTGACCTCCATCGAAGAGTTTTTGCAGGGCGAGCCCGACCCGGCGCTCACGCTGGCGCTGCTGCTGACCAGCGACGAGGAAGGCCCGGGCGTCGACGGCACCGTGATCGTCTGCAACGCGCTGGCCGCACGCGGTGAAACCATCGACTACTGCATCGTCGGCGAGCCCACCTCGGTCGCGCGCTGCGGCGACATGATCAAGAACGGCCGCCGCGGCACCATGAGCGGCAAGCTCACGGTGAACGGCGTGCAGGGCCACATCGCCTACCCGCACCTGGCGAAGAACCCGGTGCACGCGGTGGCGCCCGCGCTGGCCGAGCTGGTGGCGATCAATGCCGCCGGCGGCTGGGACGCACAGAGCAACCCCTACTTCCAGTCCACCAGCTGGCAGATCAGCAATTTCCATTCGGGCACCGGCGCGAGCAACGTCATTCCAGGCAGCGCGGTGATCGACTTCAACTTCCGCTTCTCGACCGAATCGACGCCCGAATCGCTGCAGCAGCGCGTGCACGCCGTGCTCGGCGCGCACGGCGTCGACTGCACGCTGACCTGGACCGTCGGCGGCCTGCCCTTCCTGACCACGCCCGGCGAACTCGTCACGGCCGTGCAGGCGGCGATCCGCGAAGAGACCGGCCTGGACACCGAGCTGTCGACCAGCGGCGGCACCAGCGACGCGCGCTTCATCGCCAAGATCTGCAAGCAGGTGATCGAGTGCGGCCCGGTGAACGCCAGCATCCACAAGATCGACGAGCACATCGAGGTGGCCGAGATCGAGACGCTGAAGAACATCTACCTGCGCACGCTGCGCGGGCTCGACGCGGCGCTTGCGCAAGGCGACCGATGAGCACGGTCATCGAACTGATCGAAGCCGGTGCCAAGCGGCTCGAAGACGCCGGTGTGGCCTTCGGCCACGGCACCGCCAACGCCTTCGACGAAGCCGCCTGGCTCGTGCTGTGGCGCCTGAAGCAGCCGCTGGACGACCTCGACGCCGTGGCCGACACCCCCGTGTCGCCGGCCGACGCTGCCAAGGTGGCTGCCCTCATTGAAGAGCGCATCGCCACGCGCAAACCCGCCGCCTACCTCACGAAAGAGGCGTGGTTGCAGGGCGTGCCCTTCTACGTGGACGAGCGCGCCATCGTGCCGCGCAGCTTCATTGCCGAGCTCATCGCCGACGGCAGCATCGACTACTGGCTGGGCGAACACACGCAGCGCGTGCTCGACCTGTGCACCGGCAACGGCAGCCTGGCCGTCATTGCGGCCCTGACCTACCCGGACGTGACGGTCGATGCGGCCGACCTGTCGGTGCAAGCGCTCGAAGTGGCCGCGATCAACGTCACGCGCCACGCGCTCGACGCCCGCGTCACCTTGATCGAATCGGACGGCCTGAAGAACGTGCCCGGTACGTACGACCTCGTGCTGTGCAACCCGCCCTACGTGAACAGCGCCAGCATGGCTGCGCTGCCCGCCGAATACCGCGCCGAGCCCGAGCTGGCGCTGGCCGGCGGCGCCGACGGCATGGATTTCGTGCGCCAGCTGTTCACCGACGCGCCCGCCCGCATGAGCGAGCAGGCCGTGCTGGTGCTGGAGATCGGCAATGAGCGCGACTACTTCGAGGCCGCGTTCCCGCAGCTCGAGGTGGTCTGGCTCGAAACCTCGGCCGGCGAAGACCAGGTGCTGCTGGTCACCCGGACGGCGCTGCTGGCCGGCGCCGGCGTGCGTTAGCGACGCCCGCCGCCCCCGCTTCACCGCCTTGCACGCAGCCTCCGGGCTGCGCCCCCTTTCATCGGGCGATGTCCGCCTTTGCCCCTTCGCGCCGGCTCGCTGAAGGTCGGACGGGATAATCCCCCCTACGGTTCCTATTTCATGATTACTCTCAAAAACGTCATTCTTCGCCGCAGCGCCAAGAAACTGCTGGACGGCGCCACCGTCAATCTCAACCCCGGCGAAAAGGTCGGCCTGGTGGGACGCAACGGCGCCGGCAAGTCGTCGCTGTTCGCGCTGTTCAACGGCACGCTGCACGAAGACGGCGGCGACTTCTACATTCCCAAGCAGTGGCGCATGGCCCAGGTCGCGCAGGACATGCCCGAAACCGAGGAGTCGGCCACCGACTTCGTGGTGGGCGGCGACACGCGCCTGACCGAGCTGCGCGCTACGCTGGCCGCCATCGAGGCCGCCTACGCCGAGAACCCCGACGACGCCGACATCGGCATGGAGCTGGCCCACGCCTACACCGACCTGGCCGACGCCGGCGAGCACGACGCCGTGCCGCGCGCGCAGGCGCTGGTGCTGGGTCTGGGCTTCAAGTCGCACGAGCTGGACGAGCCCGTCAACAGCTTCTCGGGCGGCTGGCGCATGCGCCTGCAGCTGGCCCGCGCGCTGATGTGCCCGAGCGACCTGCTGCTGCTCGACGAACCGACCAACCACCTGGACTTGGACGCCCTGGTGTGGCTCGAAGCCTGGCTGCAGAAGTACCCCGGCACCATGATCGTCATCAGCCACGACCGCGAGTTTCTCGACGCCGTGACCGACGTCACCCTGCACATCGCCAACGCCCAGCTCACGCGCTACGGCGGCAACTACAGCAAGTTCGAGGACATGCGCGCGCTGCAGATGGAGCAGCAGCAGGTGGCCTTCAGCAAGCAGCAGGACAAGATCGCCCACCTGCAGAAGTTCATCGACCGCTTCAAGGCCAAGGCCAGCAAGGCCAAGCAGGCGCAAAGCCGCGTCAAGGCGCTGGAGCGCATGGAAAAGGTGGCGCCGCTCCTGGCCGAGGCCGACTTCACTTTCGAGTTCAAGGAGCCGGGCAACATCCCGAACCCGATGCTCTCGATCGACAACGCCAGCTTCGGCTACGAGGTTGAAGGCGAAGCGCCCAAGACCATCCTGCGCGGCGTGAGCCGCTCGGTGCTGGCGGGCCAGCGCATCGGCATCCTGGGCGCCAACGGCCAAGGCAAGTCGACGCTGGTGAAGACCATCGCGCGCGAAATGGGCGCGCTGGCCGGCCAGGTCACCGAAGGCAAGGGCCTGAACATCGGCTACTTCGCGCAGCAGGAACTCGACGTGTTGCGCCCACAGGACAACCCGCTCGAGCACATGGTGCGCATGGCGCGCGAACTCGGCAGCAATGCCAAGGAAGCCACCGGCGAGCAGGCCCTGCGCGGCTACCTGGGCAGCTTCAACTTCAGCGGCGACATGGTCAAGCAGCCCGTGGGCACCATGAGCGGCGGCGAAAAGGCCCGCCTCGTGCTCGCGATGATGGTCTGGCAGCGCCCCAACCTGCTGCTGCTGGACGAGCCCACCAACCACCTGGACCTGGCCACCCGCGAAGCCCTGGCCGTGGCGCTCAACGAGTTCGAAGGCACGCTGATGCTGGTGAGCCACGACCGTGCGCTGCTGCGCTCGGTGTGCGACGAGTTCTGGCTCGTGGGCCGCGGCGTCGTCACCGACTTCGACGGCGACCTGGACGACTACCAGCGCTACCTGCTCGACGAATCCAAGCGCCTGCGCGAAGAGGCCAAGGTGGCCGTGCGTGAAGCGGACGCCGTGGCGGCGGCTGCTGCGGCCGCCGCAGCTGCAGCGCCAGTGAAGAGCAGCAACACCCCCGAGCAGCGCAAGCAGGACGCCCAGGAGCGCCAGCAGCGCAGCGAGCAGGCCAAGCCGCTGAAGAAGGAGATCGCCAAGATCGACGAGCGCATGGCCGCGGCCAGCACCGAGCGCGGCACGCTCGAAGCCCGGCTGGCCGAACCGCTGCCGCCCGCCGAGATCGCCGACGCCGGCAAGCGGCTGAAGGCGCTCAACGACGAGATCGCGCAGCTCGAAGAGCGCTGGCTGGCGCTGTCCGACCAGCTCGAAGCGCTGGCGGCATAACCCCTGCCGCCCACACGGCCCGGCCGGTCTCCACCGGCGCGGCCGGGTAGCATGGCACGCTCAGGGAACCCGCCAAGGAGCCACGCTGCATGCCTTCTTCGATCGAACTCGCCCGGGGCGATGAAAAACTCATTGCGGCCATCCACCGCAGCCGACGCCTGATCGGCCGCAAGGCCCTCATGGCCGCCGCTGCCAGCGCCATTCCGCTGCCCGGTGTCGACTGGATGGCCGACGCGGCGCTGCTCTCGCGCCTCGTGCCGCAGATCAGCTCCGAGTTCGGCCTCTCGGTCACCCAGGTCGAAAAGCTCGCGCCGCACCAGCGCGAGCGCATCCAGAAGGCCGCGACCACGCTCGGCGCCCTGCTCGTCGGGCGGCTCGTCACGCGCGAGCTGCTCATGAAGCTGGCCCGGCACGCCGGCATCCGCCTCACCGCCAAGCAGGCCACCAAGTACGTGCCCATCGCCGGGCAGGTCGTGTCGGCCGCGCTCGGCTATGCCGCGCTGCGCGCGCTGGGCGAACAGCACATCAAGGACTGCGTGCGCGTGAGCACCACGCTGGCCCTGACGCCGCCCGAGCCCGCCGAACGGCTCAAGCCGGCCTGATCCGGCCATCTCCGGGTCAGTCGCCGGCTCAGTCGCCGGCTGGCGGCGGTCCGTAGTGCGGGGCCGGCCGCAGTGCCTCTTCCTTCATGCGCTGCTCGTAGGCGGCCAGCAGCGCGACGTAGTGGCGCGACATCACGTCGCTCACCCGCCCCAGCCCGATCTTGCTGACCGTGGGCTGCGGAATGCCCGTGCGTTCCTGGATCTGCTTTTGCGTCAATCCGAGCGCCCGCAGCGCCTGCACCAATTCGCGTGGCTTCATATCGATCCTCCCTTTTTTTCCTATTTTAGAGTCCAATACGAATATTCATTTGCGCTTGAATCTCCACCCCATGGAGACTATTGCTTCACGTGCCCTGGCCGCACGCAAATTCGCCAAGATGACGCAGAAGCAGGCCGAGGCCGCTTCGGGCGTCAAGCAGTCGAGCATCTCGAAGATCGAGCGTGGCGACACCAGCCGGTCGATGAGCGTGCTCGCCCTGGCACGCGCCTACCGCGCCGACCCCAACTGGCTCGACACCGGCGACGGCCCGGCCCCGTGGGACGAGGTGCAGATCCGCCTGGCACGCGACAACGCCCACGAGCCGCCCGGCCCCTACCGCGTCACCCGCATCGCGCCCGTCGGCCCGGCCTTTGCGCCGCAGACGCCCGGCACCGTGCCGCTGATCTCGTGGGAGCAGGCCGGCGAATGGCGCGGCGCCGAATCGCCGCCCCGACCCACGCTGGCCGAACGCTGGATTCCCTGCATCGCGCACCACAGCGCCGGCACCTACGCGCTGCGCGTGCGCGGCGACAGCATGACCTCGCCGCACGGGCACCTGAAGAGCTACCCGGCCGGATCGATCGTCTTCGTCGACCCGCAGCACACCACGCCCGACGACGGCGAGCGCGTGGTCGCCAAGCTCGACGACGACATCCGTGGCGAAGTCACCTTCAAGGTCTACAAGGAAGACGCGGGCCGCCGCTGGCTGCTGCCGCTGAACCCCGCGCACGAAGCCGTGCGCGTGCCCTTCACCGTGCTGGGCACCGTGATCGGCAAGTGGGAAGACGAAGACTGAAGGCCCAAAGGGCCTCTTTTCGCGAGGTCAGGTTGCGTACAGATTCGCCGGGCACAGTGAGGCTTCTCCCGGTGGCTTGCACCTCTGATCCTCCCTCCTCCAGCAAGTCACCTTCCAGCCCGCCCTCGTGCGGGCTGTTTTTTTGCCTGCACCGCTGCGCGCCGGGCGGCGGCTTTTGATGGGGTCGGTTCTTTCTGGTATACAATTCGCGGTTGCCCGAAACGATCGGGCATTTGCCTGGCCAGGCAAGCTGAATCTCATACCAGCGCGTCGAAGTCATAGCGACGAGAAAAACAACAATGACTTCCGCAAACGAATCTTTGCCGTAGCGTGGACCGCGTAAGAGTTCACGACCACATTCCGACAAAAGCCCTCCTCGCGAGGGCTTTTTCATTTCTGCGCGCTAGCGCCCCCAAGGCGTCCGCCTTCCGTCAACCCCTCTTCTTTCCTACACGGTGTAACGGAATGCGACCTACGCAGTACCACGCGGGCCCAAGAGACGATTCGTTCACTGTCAGCACAGGGAACAAAGGGAATCACATGAGCCTCAGGGACATCCGCGAACGCTACGGCGTCAGCTTCGAAAGAGGAGCCCGCGTCATCTGCGGCGGCCGGCTCGGCACCGTCGCCGGCGCGAGCAATTCGCACATCCGCATCAAATTCGACGGGCGCCAGATCAGCAGCCCGTGTGATCCCCTGGAGGTTCAGCCCTGCCACGAAGGCGCCGTGAACCTCTCGCCGCAGACCACGCAAGACTGGCACGCCCCGGCGTAGCCCTGTCTGCGTGCCCCATGGGGCACATCTTCCTTGGCGTCCACGGTGTGGCGCAGCCGTCGCGTAGCATCGGCGCGCACCCTCACACCGCCAAGGAAACCCATGAAGACACTGAAGAGGACACTCGCACTTGCGACGATCGGCCTGGCTGCCGTGGCCACGTCGGCGCAGGCACAGACGCAAGCGCGACCCGTCGTGCAGTTCATCGCCACGGGCGGCACCATCGCGATGAAGATCGACCCCGTCACCAAGGGCGTGGTGCCCGCGATCTCGGGCGACGACCTGATGCAGACGGTGCCCGATGCCGGCAAGTACGCCACCATCGAGGTCAACAACTTCTCGGCCATGTCGTCCAACTACATCGAGGCGAAATGGTGGACGCGCCTGACCAAGGCGGTCGACGACGCGCTCGCGCGCCCCGAGGTGGCCGGCGTCGTCATCGCGCACGGCACCGACACCATGGAAGAAACGGCCTACTGGCTGGACCTGACCGTCAAGTCCGACAAGCCGGTGATCCTGATTGGCGCGCAGCGCAACGCCTCGTCGCCCGACTTCGACGGCCCGCGCAACCTGCTCAACGCCATCCGCATCGCCACCACGCCCGAAGCGCGCGGCAAGGGCGTGATGCTGGCGATGAACAACCAGATCAACGCGGCGCGCAACGTCACCAAGACGCACACCGCCAACGTCGAGACCTTCAATTCGGGCGACTTCGGTTTCCTGGGCGAGGTGTGGGACGACAAGGTCGTCTTCACCCGCGCGCCGCTGCGCCGCCAGCACATCGACATCGGCAGCGCCGAGATGCCGCGCGTGGAAATCGTCGCCATGTTCGGCGGCGCCGACGGCTCGCTGATGCGCTACGCCGTCGACCAGGGCGCCAAGGGCATCGTGGTGCAGGCGGTGGGCATGGGCAACATGAACGTCTCGATGTTCGAGGCGCTCAAGTACGCGCTGTCGAAAGGCGTGCCGGTGGTCGTCTCCACCCGCGTGCACAACGGCCGCACGCGCCCGGTCTACGGCTTCGTGGGCGGCGGCAAGACCAGCGACGAGGCCGGCGCCGTGATGGCCGGCGACCTGAGCCCGCAGAAGGCGCGCCTGCTGCTCATGCTCCAGCTGCACCGCGGCGTCACGAGCAAGGCCGAGCTGCAGGCCGCGTTCGACCGCTGAGCCTCGCGCACCGCGTCAGGCCGGCGCGCCGGCCAACGCATCGATCAGGGCGCGCGAGGCGGACGACAGCCGCCGGTGCGGCGCATAGATCACCGACACCGGCCGCGAACGCCCACACGCCGGCGCCAGCACCTCCACCGCGCGGCCCTGCGCGAACAGCGGGCGGGCGATGAAGTCGTAGGTCTGGCAGATCCCGAGCCCGCTCAGCGCGAGCGCAACCACGCCCAGCACATCGTCCGACACTTGGAGGCTGCCGTGCGGCGTCCAGTCCACGTCGCGCCCGTCCTCCTGAAGAATCCACGGCGCCACGCGGCCGGTGCTGGGCATCACGAAAGGCAGGCAGGCGTGCTGCGCGAGGTCGCCGATGCGCGCCGGCATGCCTGCGCGCGCGACGTAGTCCGGCGCGGCCAGCAGGCACATCGGCGCGTCCTCGAGCTGGCGCCCGACCAGGCCGCTGTCGGGCAGCGGCCCCATGCGGATCGCGAGGTCGTAGCCCTCGGCCACGAGGTCGACGTTGCGGTTGGTGATGTTCAGCTCGACGCGCACCTGCGGGTGGCGGGTGCAGAAAGGCTGCAACAGCGCCGGCAGCCGGTGATGGGCGTAGGTGGTGGGCACGCTCAGGCGCACGCTGCCGGTGAGCTCGTCGCCCTGCCCCTGCATCGCGCGCTCGGCATCGTCGATGAGCGCGAAGGCCGCACGCGACTGCTCCAGGTACAGCCGCCCCTGCTCGGTGAGGCTCAGGCGCCGCGTCGTGCGGCGCAGCAGCTGCACGCCCAGCCGCGCCTCCAGGCGCGTGATCGCGCGGCTGAGCACGGAGGGCGTCGTCGCCAGCGCCACGGCACCGGCCGTCATCGAGCCCTTCTCGACCACGGTGACGAAGGTTTCCACATCCCCGAGGTGATCGAATCGGCGGCTCATCTTGTCTCCTGAAGAACAAATGTTTTCCTGACTGGCCAGTTTATCGCCGGCGAGGCAATCAATACATTCGATCTCGAGGGCCGCAGGGCCCGGCCTCTTCACCCTTCTCCAGGAGCTACAGATGACTTCCACCACCACCGCCCCGTCGATCCGCCCCGTCCTGATGGTGCTCACCAGCCACGGCACCAAGGGCGCCACCGGCGGCGAGCCAACGGGCTTCTACCTCGGCGAACTGACCCACCCGCTGGCCGAGCTCGAGGCGGCCGGCATCCCCTTCGAACTCGCGTCCATCCAGGGCGGCGAGCCGCCGGTCGATGGCCTGGACCTCGGCGATGCGGTCAATGCGCGCTACTGGAACGACAGCGCCTTTCGCGAGGCCCTGCGCCACACGCAGCGCCTGGGCGATGTCGACGCCTCGAAGTACAGCGCGATCTTCTTCGCCGGCGGACACGGCGCGATGTGGGACTTTCCGACCAGCCCCGACGCGGCGCGCGTGACCCGCGAGGTCTACGAAGCGGGCGGCGTGGTGGGCGCGGTGTGCCACGGCCCCGCAGCGCTGGTCAACGTGACGCTGGGCAACGGCGCCTACCTGGTCGCGGGCAAGAACCTCAGCGCCTTCACCGACGACGAAGAACGCGCCGTCGGCCTCGCGCAGACCGTGCCCTTCCTGCTGGCCACCACGCTCGTGCAACGCGGCGCGCACCACCACCCGGCGCCCGACTGGACGGCCCAGGTCGTGGTCGACGGCCGGCTCGTCACGGGGCAGAACCCGCAGTCGGCCGCGGGCGTCGGTGCGGCGATGCGCGAACTGCTGCTGCGCCAGAACTGAAAGGAAAGAACGCCCATGAACTCGCTCCACAAACTCGCCGCCGTCGCGACCCTCGGCATGGCCGCGCTCGGCGCGCAGGCTGCCAACGTGCTGGTCGTGCTGTCGGATGCCGACCACCTCGACCTGAAGGACGGCAAGGTCTTCGCCACCGGCTTCTATCTGAACGAACTGATGCAGCCGGTGAAGCTGCTGCTCGACGCCGGCCACCAGCTGACCTTCGCCACGCCGCAAGGCAACGCGCCCACCGTGGACGCATCGTCGGTCGACAAGATGTATTTCGATGGCGACGAAGCCGCCCTCAAGCAGCACAAGGCGCTGCTCGACAAATTGAAGCTCACCTCGCGCACGGACTCGCCGGTGATCAGCCTGTCGCGCGTGGCGCAGATCGGCTACGCCCGCTTCGATGCCGTCTACGTGCCGGGCGGCCATGCGCCCATGCAAGACCTGCTGACCAGCCCCGCGCTGGGCCGGCTGCTCGCGGACTTTCATGCGCGCCACAAGACCACGGCCCTCGTGTGCCACGGCCCGATCGCACTGCTCTCGACCTTGCCCGATGCACAGGGCTTCACGAACCGGCTCGCCGCGGGCGGCACGGTCGAACAACGTCCCGACTGGATCTACGCCGGCTACCGCATGACCGTGATCAGCAACCAGGAAGAGGAGCTTGCCAAGGCGGCGCTGCAGGGCGGCACGATGAAGTTCTATCCGCAGACCGCGCTGCAGCAGGCCGGCGGCGCCTACAGCAGCAACCAGGCGCCGTTCACGCCGAACGTAGTGATGGACCGCGAGCTCATCACCGGGCAGAACCCGGCGTCTGCGCTTGGCGTGGGCCGCGAGCTGCTCAAGCGGCTCAGGCAACAGCCGGCGTCCTGACCGCCGTCCTGGCGTCGGCCCCAAGAAAAAAGCCAGCTGTCGGGTGACAGCTGGCTTTTCATGTTTCGCATGGCTCGGTGGTAGGACGTACTGGATTCGAACCAGTGACCAACGGATTAAAAGTCCGCTGCTCTACCAACTGAGCTAACGTCCCGGAACCATTTTTCTTGCTTCTTGCCGACGTTGAATCCAGCAAAGCCTTGGATTATAGCGTGGTGTTTCTCGCAATTTCGTCGAGCACCCACCCTGCCGCACATTGACCGAAGGTGGCGGTCACGCTGACCACCGATCCGTAGCCGTGGCAGTTGAGCGAACCGTCGCCCGCATCGATCTGGCAGGACGCATCGGGCGGTGCCACGCTCTCGCGGCTGAACACGCAGGCCAGGCCGATCTTGCGGCCTTCACGCGGCGCGCCGTGCAGCTTGCGCAGCCGCTGGCGAAGCTGGGCCAGCAGCGGGTCGTGGGTGACGAGCGACAGGTCGTCGATGTCGACCTTGTGCGCCTGCCGCTTGCCGCCCGCCGCACCGACCGTGATGAATGCGGTGCTGCGCGACACGGTGCGCGCCCAGGCGGCCATGGCGAGCTTGGCCTTCACCTGGTCGCAGGCGTCGATGACGGCATGGACCGGCCCGTGGGCGGCCTGCGCGGTCTCGAGCAGCGATGCCCAGTTGTCGGGCTCGACGAACTCGTCGATGGCGAGCACCTGGCAGTCGGGGTTGATCTGCGCGATACGCTCGCGCATGGCCTCGACCTTGGCCTGCCCGACGGTCGAGTCGAGCGCGTGAATCTGGCGGTTGATGTTCGATTCCGACACGTGGTCGAGGTCGATGAGCGTCAGTCGCCCCACGCCGCTGCGCGCCAGCGCCTCGACCGCCCACGAGCCCACGCCGCCGATGCCGACGACCAGCACATGCGCGTGGCGGATGCGCGCGGCACCGGCCACACCGTACAGGCGCTCGAGGCCGCCGAAGCGGCGCGCAAAGTCAGGCGCCGCGGTGTCGGTGAGGACATCCGCGGCGGCCATAGGGAGGGACGAGGCTTCTTCAGCCGAAGGCGTCATCGAAGCACTCTCAAGCGGAACACTCCGCCGAAACGGTCATTGCATCAACGCAGGCGCGACAGACGCTCGCGGCCGGCCTGTGCGGCTTCCGACTGCGGGTAGGCCTTGGTCAGGTCTTCCAGCGTGCGGCGTGCGGCGCGCGTGTCCTTCAGTTCGATCTGGCAGTTCGCAATCGACAGCACGGCTTCGGGCGCCTTGGCGTGGTCGGGTGCGAGCGAGAGCATCGAGCGGAAATTGGCGATGGCTTCGTTGTAGTTGCGCGTGGCGTACTGCGCATTGCCGAGCCAGAACAGCGCGGACGCGTTGTAGCCGCTTTGCGGGTAGCGCTTCACGAACTCGGCGAACGCGGTCTGGGCCTGGGCGAACTGGCCCGAGCGGAAGACGCCCAGGGCTGCTTCGAAGTCGGCTTTTTCCTTCGGATCGGCGTTGAACTCGCGGCCGTCGATCGAGACCTTGGAGGGCTCGTTCTGCTTGAGCTTGTCGTCGATGGTGGTCTGGCGCGACTGCATTTCGCTCAGCGTGCGCGTGAGCTGCTCGTTCTGGCCGGTCATGCGTGCCAGTTCGCCGCGCATCTGCTCGATCTGGCTTTGCAGGTCGAGCAGGCTGCGACGCAGCTGGCCGTTTTCGTCGGCCAGGCGCTGGTCGGTCTGTTGGCGCATGGCTTCGACGCGCTGGCGCAGATCGAGGATGGCGCGGCGCGCCTCGTCGTCCTCGAACAGCGCCGCCTGCGAGCCGGCCGACGCGCAGAACAAGGCGGCGGCGAGGGCCGCGCCTCGCCACAGGGCACGTGGTTGCATCACCGGGTGTAGCGGATTTCAGCGCGGCGGTTCTGCGCCCACACTTCTTCACCCGAGCCTTGGGCCGCGGGCTTTTCCTTGCCGAAGCTCACGGCTTCGATCTGGCTGTCGTTCACGCCCAGCAGCGTGAGCGCACGGCGCACGGCTTCGGAACGCTTCTGGCCGAGGGCCAGGTTGTACTCGCGGCCGCCGCGCTCGTCGGTGTGGCCTTCGATCGAGATGCGACGTTGCGTGGCGCCCTTGAGGAAGCGCGCATGGCCGTCGATCACCGACTGGAACTCGGGCTTGACCGTGTAGCTGTCGTAGTCGAAGTACACGATGCGTGCCACGCCGACCGGACCTTGCGCCGTGTTGGCGTTCGGGTCGATGGTCACCGGGGCCACGGCGGTTGCGCCGCCTTGCTGGCCGCCGGCCGTGCCGCTGCGGTCGGTGACCGGCGTTTCGTTGAGCTTGGTGCCCGACGAGCAACCGGCGATGAGCGCCACGATGGCGAGCGAATAGATCGTACGTTTCAACATTTGCGAACTCCTCAAGTAAATTTATCTGGTCAATGCTTATTGCTTTTGAAACGGACCCCAGTCCGGTTCACGGATGTCTCCCGCCTGACCCGCGAGGCGGGCCTTGATCTTTCCGTCCAGCGTGGTCGTCATGAGCGCCTCGCGGCCCTGCAGGTGCGTGGCATAGACGATCAGCTTGCTGTTGGGCGCGAAGCTCGGGCTCTCGTCGGCCGTGGTGTCGGTGATCGCGGCGACATTGCCGCTGGCCAACTCCATCACGTGGAGTTTGAACGCACCGCCGACCCGCGAGATGTAGGCCAACCACCGGCCATCGCCGCTGACAGATGGAGAAATGTTGTAGGTGCCGCTGAAGGTGACCCGCGTCGGGTTGCCACCGCCGGCGCTCATCTTGTAGATCTGAGGCGCGCCGCCGCGGTCGCTCACGAAGTAGATCGTGCTGCCGTCGGCCGAGTACACGGGCTCGGTGTCGATGCTCGAGCTCTGGGTGAGGCGACGCGGTTCGCCGCCGCTGGCCGGGATGGTGTACAGCTGCGAGCCGCCGTCGCGGCTGAGCGTGACGGCCAGCGAGCCGCCGTCGGGCGCCCACGCCGGGGCGCTGTTGGAGCCCTTGAAGTTGGCGAGCAGACGGCGCTGGCCGCTGGCCACGTTGTGCACGTAGACCACGGGCTTGCGCGACTCGAAGGACACATACGCCAGCTGCTGGCCGTTGGACGACCAGCAGGGCGAGATGATCGGCTCGGGACTGGCGAGCGCAGCCTGTGCGTTCTCGCCGTCGGCATCGGCCACCCACAGCGAGTAGCGGCTGCCGCCCTTGGTGACGTAGGCGATGCGGGTCGAGAAGATGCCCTTCTCGCCGGTCAGCTTCTCGTACACGTAGTCGGCGATGCGGTGAGCGGCAAGGCGCAGGTCGCCCTGCGGCACGGTGTAGCTCTGGCCGCCGAGGTCGCGGTCTTTCACGACGTCCCACAGGCGGAAGCGCACGTCGTAGCGGCCGTCGCCCAGCCGGCTCACGCTGCCCACCACGAGCGAGTCGGCGGTGCGCTGGCGCCACAGGGCGAGGTCGGGGCGCGAGGATTCGTCGAGCGCCTGGCCCGAGGCATCGACGCCGCGGAACTGGCCGCTGCGTTCGAGGTCGGCCTGGACGATGTCGGAAATCTTCTGGGGCGAGGCGTCCTGCCCCCGGAAAGGCACGAGCGCGATCGGCAACTGCGTCAGCCCCACGCCCGACACCTCGACCCGGAACTGGGCCATGGCGGGAAGCATGGGAGAGGCAGCAAGGGCCGCGATGAGGCTGCGGCGTGCAATCAACGATGAAGAAGGAGTTGGGGAAAGATCTGGCAACGGCTTGTTCATGCGGTTCGGAGAGGTTTCCGGGTAAAAAGTTTCTCCCCGGCGTTTCACGGGCCACATGTTACACACTGGGTTGAACCCGCCGTCACAAAACGTTTATCCGGCGAAATGGTCCTACAGCCCCTCAAAAAGGCGGTCGGAGCCGCCCCGTAAAATCCGCCGCCATATGCAAGCATCCCCCGGCAGCGAGAGCGCCCGCCCTCCCCTCATGCGCCGGCTGGCGCGACTCATGACCTGGTTCGGCAGTTCGCGCCAATGGTGGGCCGTGGGGCTGATCGGCGCCCTGCTGGCCGCGCTCACCGAGCCGCTCATGGCCGCCCTGCTCAAGCCGCTGCTCGACCGGGGCTTCACGCGCGGCGAGATGCCGCTGTGGTTCATTCCGGCCGCCGTGCTGCTGCTGTTCGCGGTGCGCGGCATCGCGCAGTTCATTTCGCAGTACGCGCTCTCGCGCATCGCCAACGAAGGCATGCAGAAGCTGCGCCGCGTGCTGTTCGAACGGCTGCTCGGCGCCGAGCTGGCGCTGTTCGCACGGCAGTCGGCCAGCGCGCTGTCGAACACCGTGGTGTACGAGGTGCAGACGGGCGCCATGCTGCTGGTGCAGGCGCTGCTCGGGCTCTCGCGCGACGGCTTCACGCTGATCGCGCTGCTGGGCTACCTGGTCTACCTGAACTGGAAGCTCACGCTCATCGTCGCCTTCCTGGTGCCCAGCATCTCCTGGATCATGAAGGTGTTCTCCAAGCGCCTGTACAAGCTCACGCAGCAGGGCCAGCAGGCCACCGACGAACTGGCCTACGTGGTCGAGGAAAACGTGCTGGCCCACCGCGTGGTGCGGCTGCACGGCGCGGAGCAGGCGCAGGAGCGCCGCTTCGAACAACTGAGCCAGCGCCTGAACCGCCTGGCCGTGAAGTCGACCATCGCCCAGGCCGCCACCACGCCGCTGACGCAGATGATGGCCTCGCTGGCGCTGTCGGTGGTGGTGATGATCGCGCTGTGGCAAAGCGGCAAGCAGGGCTTCACGGTGGGCGGCTTCGTCGCCTACATCACGGCCATGCTGATGCTGATCGCGCCGATCCGCCGCCTGGCCGAAGTGGCCGGGCCGATCACGCGCGGCCTGGCAGCGCTGGAGCGCGGCTTGATCCTCATCGACGAAGTCGCGCCCGAATCGCAAGGCACCTTCAGCATCGCGCACGCCCAAGGCCACATCGAGCTGCGCAACGTGCAGGTCAGCTACCGCGGCGACGACGAACAGCGTGCGCTCGACGGCGTGAACCTCGTCATCGAGCCCGGCCAGGTGGTGGCCTTCGTCGGCCCCTCGGGCTCGGGCAAGACCACGCTGGTCAACCTGCTGCCGCGCTTCGTGCAGCCCAGCGGCGGCCAGGTGCTGCTCGACGGCCACGACACCAGCGAGTGGCAACTCAAGAGCCTGCGCGCCCAGTTCGCGATGGTGAGCCAGGACGTGGTGATGCTCAACGACACGCTCGCCGCCAACGTGGCGCTGGGCGGCGACATCGACATCGCGCGCGTGCAGTCCTGCCTCGAGGCGGCCAACCTGAGCGGGCACGTCGAGACGCTGCCGCAGGGCATCGACACCGTGCTGGGCCACAACGCCACGCAGCTGTCGGGCGGCCAGCGCCAGCGGCTGGCGATTGCCCGCGCGCTCTACAAGAACGCCCCCGTGCTGCTGCTCGACGAAGCCACGTCGGCGCTCGACACCGAATCGGAACGGCTGGTGCAGGACGCCCTGCAGCGCCTGATGCAAGGCCGCACCACGCTGATCGTGGCGCACCGCCTGTCGACCATCCAGCATGCCGACCGCATCATCGTGATGGAGCAAGGCCGCATCGCCGAACAAGGCAGCCACGAGCAGCTCATGGCGAGCGACGGGCTCTATGCACGGCTGCAGACGCTGGCGGTGCGCAGCGCGGCGCCGGGGCAGGACCCGACGCTCTGAGGACCCTCAGCGCGCAGTGCCTGCGGCGCTGCGCGCCTTCTTCGCCGCTGGTGCGGCGTTCTGCGGCGGCAGCGTGCCATCGGACACCAGCACGCCCGTCGACAGGATGAATTCCGCAGCGCTTTCGATGTCGCCCTGCAGCGCGGCCCGGGCCTTGGCGCCGTCGCGGCGCTTCAGCGCGGCCAGCAGGGCCGCATGGTGCGACATCGCCACCTTGTCCCCCACGCGGCGCGAGCCGGCCCGCAGGTCGTAGTTGAGGATGGGGCCGATGCGCAGCCACAGCGCCTCGATCATCTGCAACAACACCGGCATGTCGGCCGCGGCGTAGACCGCGAAGTGGAACTCCTTGTTGAAGGTGACGAGCTTCGAACCGTCCGGGCTCGCTGCATTCATCTCGGCCGCGAACTCATCGTGCCAGCGCGTGATGTCGCGCAGCGCCACCGCGCCCGGCGCCGAGGCCGCCAGCTCCGTGGCCAGGCCTTCGAGGTTGGTGCGGATGGTGGTGATTTCCTTGAACTGGGCCGCCGTCATCCGGGGCACGCGCAAGGTGCGGCTGGGCGTGAGTTCGAGCGCCTGCTCGGCCACCAGGCGCTGCATCGCCTCGCGCACCGGCATCACGCTCACGCCCAGCGCCTCGGCCGCGCTGCGCAATGAAATCTGCTCGCCCGGCATCATCTGCCCGCTCATCACGAGGTCGCGCAACTGGTCGTAGACGTTGGCGCTGAGCGTCTGGCGCTTCAGGGGGGTGACGAGATCGGTGAGGCTCATGCGTCGAAGTATATGGCCGGGGTATTCCCTATGAATTATCTGTGATCACAGATATACGATCCCCGTCATTCCAAAAATCGACCTCAAGGATCTCTTCAGCATGTGGAACAACAACTCCCTCGCCGGCCGGCGCGTGCTCGTCACCGCCGGTGCCAACGGCATCGGCCTGGACATCGTGCGCAGCTTCGCGGCGGCGGGCGCCAAGGTCTTCGTCTGCGATGTGCAGGCTGCCAGCCTCGACCAGCTGGCGCGTGAACTGCCCGAGGTGGGCCGCTGCGTCGCCGACGTGTCCAACGAGGCCGACGTGGCCCGCCTCTTCGAGGCCGTCGACCGTGAACTCGGCGGCCTCGACGTGCTGGTGAACAACGCCGGCGTGGCCGGCCCCACCGGCCCGGTCGAGACCGTCTCGCTCGCCGACTGGGAACGCACGATGGCCGTCAACGTCACCGGCCAGTTCCTCTGCGTGCGTCTGGCCGTGCCGCGGCTGCGCAAGGGCCGCCTGCCCGCCATCATCAACCTGTCCTCGGCCGCCGGACACCTGGGCATGCCGGGGCGCTCGCCCTACTCCGCCTCGAAGTGGGCCGTCATCGGCTTCACGAAAACGCTGGCGCTCGAGCTCGGGGCCGACGGCATCCGCGTCAACGCGATCCTGCCGGGCGCGGTCGATGGTCCGCGCATCCGTGCGGTCATCGCCGCCAAGGCCGAGGCGCTGGGCAAGCCGCTCGACGACGTGACGCGCGCCTACACCGCCCAGGCCGCGCTGGGCCGCATGGTCACGGCCACGGACATCGCGAACATGGTGCTGTTCGCCGCCAGCGACTTGGCTGCCAGCGTCACGGGCCAAGAGCTCGTGGTGGACGGCCACACGCAGGCGCTGAGCTGATCCGCTCGCACGCCCTTTCTTTCCCTCTTCTTCTTTCCGGACACCTCATGGCCCAACGCCCCAAAGCCATCATCACCTGCGCCCCCACGGGTGCCATCCACACGCCCAGCATGTCGCCGCACCTTCCCGTGACGGCCGACGAGATTGCGCAAGCTTCGATCGAAGCCGCCCGCGCCGGCGCCGCGATCTTGCACCTGCATGCGCGCGACCCGAAGGACGGCCGCCCGTCGCAGGACCCGGACCTGTTCCGCCCCTTCCTTTCGAAAATCAAGGCCGCGACCGATGCGGTGATCAACATCACCACCGGCGGCAGCCCGCACATGAGCGTCGAGGAGCGCATGCGCCCGGCCACCACCTTCAAGCCCGAGCTCGCGTCGCTCAACATGGGCTCGATGAACTTCGGCCTCTTTCCGATGCTGGAGCGCTTCAAATCCTTCGAGCATGAATGGGAGCGCGAGCACCTGGAGAACAGCCGCAACCTGATCTTCAAGAACACCTTCGCCGACATCGAGAACATCCTCAAGCTCGGCAACGCCAACGGCACGCGCTTCGAGTTCGAGTGCTACGACGTGAGCCACCTCAACAACCTGCGGCACTTCCTGGACCGCGGGCTGGTGCAGGCGCCGGTCTTCGTGCAGACGGTCTTTGGCATCCTGGGCGGCATCGGTGCCGACCCCGAGGACCTGATGCACATGCGCCGCACCGCCGCGCGGCTGTTCGGCGACCGCTTCGAATGGTCGATCCTCGGCACCGGCCGCAACCAGCTGCCGCTGGGCACCATCGGCGCCGCCATGGGCGCGCATGTGCGCGTCGGGCTCGAAGACTCGCTGTGGATCGGCCCGGGCCGGCTCGCCGCGTCGAGCGCCGAACAGGTGCTGCGCATCCGCGCCGTGCTGGAGGCGCTGAACATCGACATCGCGACACCCGCCGAGGCGCGCGAGATCCTCGGCCTCAAGGGCGCGGCGAACGTCGACTTCTAGCCCTGCGCCAGAACCACTGACCCGACTCGGCCCGGCCCACGACCGGGCCGCATCTGCACGCCCGCCGGCGCCCGCCGGCGACCTTCCGCCAGAACACGACAGGACAGGAGAGAGACATCCCATGCAACACCCATCCATCCCCACCACGCCGCCGGGCCTGCGCGCCCGCCAGGCCGTCGACGAACAGGCCTCGCTCAATGCGCTGATCTTCCGCAAGCTCATGCCGTTGCTGGTGCTGGCCTATGTGATCAGCTTCATCGACCGCACCAACATCGCGCTGGCCAAGAGCCACATGGCCGTGGACATCGGCATCTCGGCGGCCGCCTACGGGCTGGGCGCCGGGCTGTTCTTCCTGAGCTACGCGCTGCTCGAAGTGCCCAGCAACCTCGTGATGCACCGCGTGGGGGCCCGCTGGTGGATCGCCCGCATCATGATCACCTGGGGCCTGCTGTCGGCCGGCATGGCCTTCGTCACGGGCGAGACCTCGTTCTACGTGATGCGCATCCTGCTCGGCGCGGCGGAAGCCGGCCTGTTCCCGGGCGTGATGCTGTACCTGAACTACTGGTTCGGCCGCAAGGACCGCGCACGCGCCACGGGCTACTTCCTGCTCGGCGTGTGCATCGCGAACATCCTCAGCGGCCCGGTCGGCGGCGCGCTGCTGCAGATGGACGGCCTGTGGGGCTGGCACGGCTGGCAATGGATGTTCGTGCTCGAAGGCCTGCCCGCCGTGGCGCTGGCCTTCGTGGTCTGGCGCAAGCTGCCCGACGGCCCCTCCAGCGCCAGCTGGCTCACGCGCCCGCAGGCGCAGGCCATCGAACGCCAGCTCACCGCCGAACGCGCCGAGGACGTGGCCAACGGCCAGGTCGGCGAGTCGTTCCGCGCCTGCCTGGTCGACCGGCAGATCTGGCTGGCGATCTTTGTCTACTTCTGCCACCAGATCAGCATCTACACGGTGATCTTCTTCCTGCCGAGCATCATCGGCACCTACGGCAAGCTCTCGCCGCTGGAAATCGGCGCGCTCAACTCGCTGCCCTGGGTGGCCGCCGCCGTCGGCGCCATTGCGCTGCCGCGGCTCGCGGTCACGCCGCAGCGCGGCCGGCTCCTGCTGCTGGTCGGGCTGGTCTCGATGGCGGTGGGTCTGTTGATCGCCGCCTTCGCAAGCCCGGCCATTGCGCTGGCCGGCTTCTGCCTCACGGGCTCGATGTTCTTCGTGGTGCAGTCGGTGATCTTCCTGTTCGCGTCGTCACGGCTGGCCGGCGTGGCGCTGGCAGGTGGGCTGGCGCTCGTGAACACCTGCGGTCTGGTGGGCGGCTTCATCGGCCCGTCGGTGATGGGCTGGATCGAACAGAGCACGGGCAGCACGAAGAACGGGCTGTTGCTGATCGCCGGAATGCTGGTGGCCGCCGCGCTGGCCAGCGTCTGGATGCGGCAAGGCCAGGAATCGAAGCGCTGACCCGTCGCAACGGGCCGCGCGCTCCTGTCGTCAGAGCAACACGATGTCGTACTGCCCCTGCCCGATCGCCGGCTCCGACTGCAGCGAGATCGGCTTGCCGATGAAGTCGCTCAGCCCCGCGAGGTGCTGGCTCTCTTCATCGAGGAACAGCTCGATAACTTGCGGCGAAGAAACGATGCGGAACTCGCGCGGCGTGAACTGCCGCGCTTCGCGCAGGATCTCGCGCATGACGTCGTAGGCCACGCTGCGCGCGGTCTTCACGATGCCCTGCCCGCCGCAGGCCACGCAGGGCTCGCACAGCATGTGGGCCAGCGACTCGCGCGTGCGCTTGCGCGTCATCTCGACGAGGCCGAGCTGCGAGAAACCGCCGGCCGTGGTCTTCACGCGGTCGCGGGCAAGCTGCTTGCGGAACTCGGCCAGCACCTGCTCGCGGTGGTCGTCGCGTGCCATGTCGATGAAGTCGACGATGATGATCCCGCCCAGGTTGCGCAGGCGCAGCTGCCGCGCAATGGCCTGCGCGGCCTCCAGGTTGGTCTTGAAGATGGTGTCGTCGAAGTTACGCGCACCGACGAAGCCGCCGGTGTTCACGTCGACGGTGGTCAGCGCCTCGGTCTGGTCGACCACGAGGTAGCCGCCCGATTTCAGGTCGACGCGCCGGCCCAGCGCTTTCGCGATTTCCTCGTCCACCGAATACAGGTCGAAGATCGGCCGCTCGCCCTTGTAGTGCTGCAGCTTGCCGGCCGCCTGCGGCATGAATTCGAGGCCGAACTTCAGCAGCACCTCGAACTGCTCGCGCGAGTCGATGCGGATGGTCTGCGTGTCTTCGCTCGTCATGTCGCGCAGCACGCGCTGCAGCAGGCTCAGGTCCTGGTGCAGCAGCGACATGGCCGGCATCCGGCTCGAGGCCTCGCGGATGCGCGTCCAGGTCTTGCGCAGGTAGGCGATGTCTTCGGCCAGCTCGGCGTCGGCGGCGTCTTCGCCGTTGGTGCGCAGGATGAAGCCGCCCGTGTTCACAGGCACCACGCCGCCGCTCTCGGCGGCCGCGGCCGCCTCGATGAGCGCCAGCATGCGGTTGCGCAGCGACTCGCGCTGGTCGGGCGGGATCTTCTGCGACACGCCGATGTGGTTGTCCTGCGGCAGGAACACCAGCAGCCGGCCCGCGATGCTGATCTGCGTGGACAGCCGCGCGCCCTTGGTGCCGATCGGGTCCTTGATGACCTGCACCAGCAGCGACTGGCCTTCGAACACCTGCTTCTCGATGGGCACCATCGGCCCGCCGTTGCGGTGGTCGCGCTCGGGCGGCGCGGCGCTCGGGCGCGAGCCCGGCGTGAACGGCGAGACGATGTCGGCCACGTGCAGGAAGGCGGTGCGCTCCAGGCCGATGTCGATGAAGGCCGACTGCATGCCCGGCAGCACGCGCGAGACCTTGCCCAGGTAGATGTTGCCGACCAGCCCGCGCTCGAGCGTGCGCTCGACGTGCAGCTCTTGCACCGCGCCGTGCTCGACCAGCGCCACACGGGTCTCCTGCGGAGACCAGTTGATCAGGATGTCTTGCATGGATGTCTTAAGTATTGAAGCCGACGCCTCGAAGCAGCTGCGCGGTCTCGAACATGGGGAGTCCCATGATGCCCGAATAGGAGCCGCTGATGTGCTCCACGAACGCAGCCGCTGCGCCCTGGATGGCATAGGCGCCAGCCTTGCCGAGCGGCTCGCCGCTGGCGGCGTAGGCCGCGACCTGCTTCTTGGTGAGCGTGGCGAAGCGCACGCGCGACACGCTGAGCGCCGCATGGCGGCGACGGCCGTTCTGCAGTGCGACTGCGGTGAGCACGCGGTGCGTCGCGCCGGACAGGTGCGCGAGCATGCGCTCGGCATCGCGTGCGCCCTCGGGCTTGCCGAGGATGGTGCGACCGAGCGCGACGGTGGTGTCGGCGCAGAGCACCGGCGCGTCGGCCAGGCCCAGGCGCTTGCGGCGCGCGACGGCGGCGTCGAGCTTGAGGGCGGTCACGCGCTGCACGTACGCTGTGGGCGACTCGTTCGGCAGCAAGGCCTCGAGCGCCTCGGCGTCTTCGTCGGGGCCGGCCAGCAGCAGTTCGTGGCGCACGCCGAGCTGGCCGAGCAATTGGGCGCGGCGCGGGCTTTGCGACGCGAGGTAGATGAAGTCAGGCAAGTTCAGGTCTCCGAGGTGGGCCCCACCGCCGGCCCCGTGGTCATTCCCGGTGGTACGGATGGCCCGCGTTGACCGACCACGCCCGGTAGAGCTGTTCGACCAGCAGCACGCGCGCCATGGCATGCGGCAGGGTCAGGTCGGACAGGCGGATGCGTTCGTGCGCCGCGGCCTTGAAGGCCGGGTCGAGCCCGTCGGGGCCGCCGATGACCAGCGCCACATCGTCGCCCTCGCCCTGCCAGGTCTGCAGCCGTGCGGCCAGTGCCTTGGTGGTGAGTGCGGTGCCGCGCTCGTCGAGCACGACGATGCGCATGCCGCGGGCGATGGCGCCCTCGATGCGCTCGCGCTCGGCGGCGTACAGCGTTTCGAGTGTCTTGGAACCTCGCGGCTCGGTCTTGACGGCGCGCAGCTCGAGCTTGAGCTCGGGCGGGAAGCGCTTGGCGTAGTCGTCCCAGGCAGTCTGCGCCCAGTCGGGCATGCGCTGCCCGACGGCGACCACCAGCAGCTTCATGCGCGGCGGGCTGGCGCCTTCTTGGCCGGCGCCTTCTTCGCAGCGGTCTTCTTGGCGGCCGGCTTGCCGACCACCTTCACCGGCACGCGTGCGGTGCCCGTGGCGGACTTCTTCGCAGGCGCCTTCTTGGCGGCGGTCTTGCTCGCGGTCTTCGATGCGGCCTTCTTCGCCGGGGCCTTGGCGGCCTTGGCTTCCTGCTCGGCTGCGCGGATCGCGGTCTTGGCGGCGCTCGAACGGCGCAGGCTCGGCGTCTTGGCGGCGGCCGTCTTCTTCTCTTCGGCGCCCTTGACGACGGACGAGGCGGTGGCCAGCGCGGGCTTGGTGGCGCCGAGCTTGGCGCGCACCGGCTTGTCGCCCCAGATCTCTTCGAGGTGGTAGTACTGGCGGATGGCGGGCTGCATGATGTGCGCCACGGCCGCGCCGCAGTCCACGATGATCCACTCGCCGTTTTCCTCGCCCTCGGTGCGCGGCTTGGCAAAGCCGGCTTCACGCACGGCGTCGCGCACGCTCGAAGCGAGCGCCTTGGTCTGGCGGTTGGAGGTGCCCGACGCCACGATCACGCGCTCGAACAGCGGCGAGAGGTGCTCCGTGTCGAATACCTGGATGTCCTGCGCCTTGACGTCTTCGAGACCATCGATGATGGCTCGCTGGAGTTTTTGGATGTCTTTTTTGGCGGCGGCTTCAGTGGTCATCAGGCAGAGCGGTAGAGGTGGTGTTGGTCAATATAGCGTGCAACCGTGGGCGGAACCAGCGAGGAAATGTCCACACCCGACGCCACACGCCGCCGGATATCGGTGGCGCTGGTGTCCATGGCGGCAGGCAGTTCAAGCGCCTCGAAACGCGCGCCAACCGGGAGGCCGGGCAGCTGTTTCGGATCAAAACGAGTGACGTCACCCGTCGATAGTGCGCGATACGCTACAGAAACGATAGCAATGCCGAGTATATCCTGCCAGCCGTGCCAGGTCGGCAAGGCCGCTGCCTGGTCCGCGCCCATCACCAGCACGAGCTGTGCGCCGGGTTGCTCTTTCTGCAATTCATGCAGCGTGTCGAGCGTGTAGGTCGGGCCGTCGCGCAGCACTTCGCGGCTGTCGATGACGACCTTGCCTTGCAGGTTGCCGAAGGCCAGCCGCGTCATCGCCAGGCGATCTTCCTTCGGCGTGAGCGTGCGGCTCTTGTGCCAGGCCTGCCCCGTGGGAATGACGTGCAACTCCGTCAGGTCGAGCTGCACCAAGGCAGCTTCGGCCAGGGCGACGTGGGCGTTGTGTGGCGGGTCGAAGGCCCCGCCGAAGACGCCGATGCGCAAAGCGGAACCGGTGGGGCTCACAGCCAGTCCCGGCGCACGATGAAGTCGCTGTACAGCGCGGCTTCGGGGCTGCCCGCTTCGGGCTGTTGCCGGTAGGCCCAGCGCGCGAGCGGCGGCATCGACAACAGGATCGATTCGGTGCGCCCGCCCGACTGCAGGCCGAAGTGCGTGCCGCGGTCCCACACGAGGTTGAACTCGACATAGCGCCCGCGCCGGTACAGCTGGAATTCGCGCTCGCGCTCGCCGTACGGCATGCCGCGGCGGCGCTCGACGATCGGCAGGTAGGCCTGCAGGAAGGCATCGCCGACCGAGCGGATCAGCGCAAAGCCGTTCTCGATGCCGCCCTCGGCGAAGTCGTCGAAGAAGATGCCGCCGATGCCGCGTTGCTCGTTGCGGTGCTTCAAAAAGAAATACTCGTCGCACCAGGTCTTGAAGCGTGGGTACTTGTCGGCGCCGAAGGGTGCGAGCGCATCGCGGCACACGGTGTGGAAGTGCACCGCGTCTTCTTCAAAGCCGTAGCACGGCGTGAGGTCCATGCCGCCGCCGAACCAGCACACGGGATCACCGCCGCCTGCAGGCTGCGCGGCCAGCATGCGCACGTTCATGTGGACGATCGGCACGTAGGGGTTGCGCGGGTGGAACACCAGCGACACGCCCATGGCCTCGAACGGTGCGCCTGAGAGCTCGGGGCGGTTCTGCGTGGCCGAGGGCGGCAGCTTGGCGCCGCGCACCTGCGAGAAGCCGACGCCAGCGCGTTCGAACAGCGCGCCGCCTTCGAGGATGCAGGTCAGGCCGTTGCCCTGCAGCGGCTCGCCGGGCTCTTTCTGCCAGGCGTCGCGCACCGCGCTGCCGCCGTCCGCCGCCTCGATCGCCGAGATGATCGATTGCTGCAGTCCGCGCAGGTAGTCGCCGACCGCCTTCGGCTGGGTGGCTGGCATCAGGCGTGGGGCGTGTTGCGCGCGTTGACGGCGCGGTAGCCGATGTCCTTGCGGTACTGCGCACCGTCGAACTGCACGCGCGCCGCGACCTCGTAGGCGCGCTGCTGCGCCTGCTTGACGCTGTCGGCCAGCACGGTCACGCAGAGCACGCGGCCGCCGCTGGTCTTGAGTTCGCCGTTCTCGAGCGTGGTGCCCGCGTGGAACACCACGGCATCGGGCGCCTCGGCCGGGATGCCGCTGATGCGGTCGCCCTTGCGCGGCGACAGCGGGTAGCCGTGCGCGGCCATCACCACGCCCAGCGCCACGCGCCGGTCCCACTGCAGCTCGACCTGGTCGAGCGTGCCGTCGGTGGCGTGCCAGAACACCTCGAACAGGTCGGACTTGAGCCGCATCATGATCGGCTGCGTCTCGGGGTCGCCCATGCGGCAGTTGAATTCGAGCGTCTTGGGCTGGCCGGCCGCGTCGATCATGAGGCCGGCATAGAGGAAGCCGGTGAACGGAATGCCGTCCTTTTCCATGCCGCGGATGGTCGGCAGGATGATCTCGCGCATGGCACGCGCATGCACCTCGGCCGTGACGACCGGTGCGGGCGAGTACGCGCCCATGCCGCCGGTGTTCGGGCCTTCGTCGCCGTCGAGCAGGCGCTTGTGGTCTTGGCTGGTGGCCAGCGCGGCGACGTTCTTGCCGTCGCACATCACGATGAAGCTGGCTTCTTCGCCTTGCAGGAATTCTTCGATGACGACGCGTGCGCCGCCTTCGTTGTGCGACACGCCGAACTTGTTGTCGACCAGCATGAAGTCGACGGCCTCATGGGCTTCCTGCGCCGTCATGGCAACGACCACGCCCTTGCCGGCGGCCAGGCCGTCGGCCTTGACAACGATCGGTGCGCCCTTGGCGTCGATGTACGCATGAGCGGCGGCGGCGTCGGTGAAGGCCTCGTATTCGGCCGTCGGGATCTTGTGGCGCTTCATGAACGCCTTCGAGAAGGCCTTGGAGCTTTCGAGCTGCGCAGCCGCCTGCGTCGGGCCGAAGATGCGCAGGCCGTGCGCGCGGAACTCGTCCACCACGCCGGCCGCCAGCGGCCCCTCGGGGCCGACCACGGTCAGCGCGATTTTCTCGGCCATCGCCCACTCGCGCAGCGCGGCGGGTTCGGTGATGTCGATGCAGTCGTAGCGTTCGTCGCTCACGGTGCCGCCGTTGCCGGGCGCCACGTAGACGCGGCTGACCCGGTTGCCCTGCGCCAGCCGCCACGCCAGTGCGTGCTCGCGGCCCCCTCCTCCAATCACCAGTACCTTCATTCGCGGGCTTTCGTTTGTCGCTGTGGATCCATCATTCATTCGTTCAGTCGGACAGTGCGGCGTTGTGATACACGTCCTGCACATCATCCAGGTCCTCGAGCACGTCGAGAAGCTTCTGCATCCTGGCGGCGTCTTCGCCGGTCACGTCCACGGTGTTCTCGGCGCGCATCGTGATTTCGGCGGCGTCGGGCTTCAGGCCCGCGGCTTCGAGCGCGTTCTTCACGGCCTCGAAGTCGCCGATGGCGGTGAGCACCTCGATGGCGCCGTCGTCGTCGGTGATCACGTCCTCGGCGCCGGCTTCGAGGGCCACTTCCATGACCTTGTCCTCGCTGGTGCCGGGCGCGAAGATGATCTGGCCGCAGTGCTTGAACTGGAAGGCCACCGAGCCTTCGGTGCCCATGTTGCCGCCGTGCTTGGAGAAGGCGTGGCGCACTTCGGCCACGGTGCGCACGCGGTTGTCGGTCATGGTGTCGACGATGATCGCCGCGCCGCCGATGCCGTACCCTTCGTAACGAATTTCTTCGTAATTGACGCCTTCGAGGTTGCCCGTGGCCTTGTCGATGTTGCGCTTGACGGTGTCGATGGGCAGGTTGACCGCCTTGGCCTTTTCGACCGCCAGCCGCAGCCGGGGGTTGGCGCTGAGGTCTGCGCCGCCGGCGCGTGCCGCCACCGTGATTTCACGGATGGCGCGGGTCCAGAGCTTGCCGCGTTTCTCGTCCTGGCGGCCCTTGCGGTGCTGAATATTTGCCCACTTGCTATGTCCGGCCATGGCTTTCTCTCTCGCTGTCGTGTGTTTTCAAAGCAAGTGTGGAGTTTACTGTCCGGCGCACACAACGCTCCCCCGGCGCCCGGGATTTCGGCCCGGACCTTTTGGTGATAATTGTTCGATGACGCCATCGCCCATTGCCGGTACGGGAAATCCCGACGCCCTGCCGCCGCACGCCCCGCTGCCGCTGTACTACAACACCGAAGCGGAGCACCAGGCGTTCCTGCGGCGCATCTTCGACAGCACGGCCGCGGACTACGACCGCATCGAAGCCGTGCTGGCCTTCGGCACCGGCCCCTCTTACCGCCGTGACGCACTGAAGCAGGCCGGCCTCATGGCGGGCGCCCAGGTGCTCGACGTGGGCATCGGCACCGGGCTCGTCGCCCGCGAAGCCCTGAAGCTCATCGGCTCCACCGGCAAGCTCACCGGCGTCGACCCCAGCGTGGGCATGATGGGCCAGGTCCGGCTGCCGGGCGTCGAACTGATTCAAGGCGTCGCCGAGGCCCTGCCCCGGCCCGACGCCAGCTGCGATTTCGTGAGCATGGGCTACGCCATGCGCCACATCAGCGACGTGGCCGCCGCCTTTTCCGAATTCCATCGCGTGCTGCGCCCGGGCGGGCGCGTGGTGGTGCTCGAGATCACCAAGCCCGAGGGCCGCATCGCCACCGCACTGCTGAAAGGCTACATGCGCGCCGTGGTGCCGTTGATCGCCCGCGTGGTCGGCCGCCGCAGCGACACCTCGGAGCTGTGGCGCTATTACTGGGACACGATCGAGGCCTGCATCCCGCCCGAGCGCGTCATGCAGGCGCTGGGCGCCGCCGGCTTCAGCGACGTGCGCCGGCATGCGAGCCTCGGGGTCTTCTCGGCCTATACCGGCCGCAAGCCCGAATCCACCGCCGACGAGGTTCGCTGAACGTGCGCTCCCAGGACGACCGCCTTCATTCCCCCCTGCGCGTGGAGCGCCTCTCGCTGCCGGACAGCCTTGCGCTGGCCACGCACAGCCATGCGCCCTTTGCCGCGCTCGGCTACGGCACGCCGCACGGTGTCGCCTGGATGCCCACGGTCAACGCGCGCGTGCTGTCACCGCAAGGCGCGATGGCCGACGTGTGGCACGTGGGGCACGCGGGTGACGGCACCCAGGTCCGGTCGGGCACCACCGGCATCGCGCGCTGGCGCACCGACGGGCACTGGCTGCTCGGCGCCATCGACCTCGATGAAGCCGTCGAAGGCCAGGGCCTGACCGAACTCGCGCAGCGCGCCTACCGCGACCTGTTCCGCACGCTCGAGCAGGCCGGCACGCCGCACCTGCAGCGCATCTGGAACTACCTGCCGCGCATCAACGCCGACGGCGGCGGGCTGGAGCGCTACCGCCAGTTCAACCTCGGCCGGCAAGAGGCTTTCTTCGAAGCCGGCCGCGCCGCCTTCGAGGGCGCCCCGGCCGCCTGCGCGCTGGGCATCCGCCAGGGCGCACTGTCGATCCGTTTTCTCGCGGGACGCGCCACACCGCTGCCGGTCGAGAACCCGCGGCAGGTGTCGGCCTACCGCTATCCCGAAACCTACGGCCCGCGCTCGCCGACCTTCTCGCGCGCCGCGCTGGCGGACATCGGCGACGGCCAGGTCGCACTCTTCATCTCGGGCACGGCGAGCATCGTCGGGCACGAGACGGTGCACCACGGCGACGTGCGTGAGCAGGCCCGCGAAACGCTGCGCAACCTCGAGGCCGTGATCGCCTCCGCCCATGCGCAGACCACGGCGCGCTTCTCGCTCGATGCGCTCGACTGCGTGGTGTACGTGCGGCATCCGTCGGACACCGACGCCGTTCGCGAGGTGATCGAAGCCGCGCTCGGCGCCCAGTCGCCGATGGCCCGCCATGCGGTGTACCTGGAAGCCGACATCTGCCGCAGCGATCTGCTGGTCGAGATCGAGGCCCACACGGTCGCCGCCGGCCGGCTGCAGGCCGCCTGAGCGGCCCGCCGTTCGCCTGCTCGACCGACACCACCCATGAACGTGCTGCGTTTTCTCACGTCGATCCCGCTCGCGCTGATGCTCTATGCGCTGCTGCTGTTTCTCGGCCTGATCTCGCTGGTCTGGAACTTCGTCGCCATGCTGCTGTATCCGGTGATGCCGGCCGTACCGGCGCGCGCGCTGGGCCGCATGACCATCGCTCTTGCCTACCGGATGTTCTGGTGGCTCGCCTCGGTCACCGGCATGATGCGCATCGACGCTTCGTGCCTGGACCCGATGCGCAACGAACCCGGCGTGATCTTCGTGGCCAACCACCCGACGATGCTCGACGCACTGCTGCTGGTGGCGCGGCTGCCGCGCAGCGCCTGCATCATGAAGGCCGAGCTGATGGGCAACATCTTCCTCGGCGCGGGGGCCCGGCTGGCGCGCTACATCAGCAACAAGTCGGCCCGCACGATGGTGCGCCTGGCGGTCAACGACCTGCGCCAGGGCGGCCAGCTCGTGATCTTTCCCGAAGGCACGCGCACGGTGACGCCGCCGCTGAACCCCTTCCGCCCCGGCACCACGCTGATCGCCAAACTGGCGCAGGCGCCGATCCAGACCGTGTTCATCGACACCGACTCGCCCTACCTCGGCAAGGGCTGGCCGCTGTGGCGCGTGCCGCCGCTGCCCATCGTCTTCACGCTGCGGCTGGGCAAGCGCTTTGCACCAACGCAGGACAGCGATGCGTTGCAGGTCGAGCTGGAACACTATTTCCGTCAACACATGGAGCAGCGCGCCACCGACGCGTCCCCCGAATGCCAGCAGACGCCTCGCGCACCCACCTTGTCCTGATCCCCAGCTACAACACGGGCGAGCGCCTGTTCTCGACGGTCGCCGCCGCGCGGGCCGAATGGAACCCGGTGTGGGTGGTGATCGACGGCAGCGACGACGGCACGGGGGAGCGGCTGCAGCAGATGGCGGCCAGCGATCCGGGGCTGCGCGTGTGGGTGCTGCCGCAGAACCAGGGCAAGGGCTCGGCGGTGCTGCACGGCTTGCGGGCCGCGAAGGACGCCGGCTTCACGCACGCGCTCACGATGGATTCCGACGGGCAGCATCCGGCGGACCTGATCCCCTCTTTCATGAACGCCTCGCTGGCGCGGCCCGAGACAATGGTGCTGGGCCGACCGGTGTTCGACGCCAGCGCGCCGCTGCTGCGGGTGCGTGGGCGGCGGGTGTCGAACGGCTGGACACAGCTCGAGACGCTGTTCGCGGGCGTGGGCGATTCGCTCTACGGCTTTCGCGTGTACCCGGTGGTTGACCTGATCGCAGTGATGGCGCGACAACCATGGATGCGGCGCTTCGACTTCGATACCGAGGCGGTCGTGCGGCTGGCCTGGCGCGGGGTCAAGCCGGTGAACATCGATGCGCCTGTGAAGTACCTGACGGCGGAGGAAGGCGGGGTGTCGCACTTTCGCTATGGGCGGGACAACGTGCTGCTGACTTGGATGCACACGCGGTTGATGGTGGAGTTTGTTTTGCGGTTGCCTGGGTTGCTCTTTCGCAAATTGCGGGGGGCGCCGCCGTTTCAGGCCTAGCCTTCTTTTGAGGGGCGCCCGGCAGGCGGTACGGCGCGGTCGGCCCCACTGTGCCGGCCGCTTCGCGGCTGCCCTGCGGTGCTCGCGTTTCGCGGGGTCTCGCAGAACTCGCTTCGCTCAAACAGCTGCGAGCCCTGATCCGCGAAACGCTGCGCTCCTCGGCGGCACAGAGGGGCCGCCCACACCGCACCGCCTGCCGGGCACCTGCTGTGGCGTGAAAGCACCTTGTCCTTCTTCCACTACTCGACGATCGTGCCTCCGCCCAGTGCCTTGTAGAGCGTCATCGTCGCGTTGAGCTGGTTCAGACGGTTCTGCGCCAGCGAGACCTCCGCGGCGCGGCGCTTGTCCTTGGCGTCGAGCACGGGCTGCAACGCGGTGGCGCCGGCGCGATAGCGCACTTCCGACAAGGCCTCCGCGCGTTGCGCCTGTTGCAGCGCCAGAGCCAGCTTCACGCTTTCGTCCTGCAGCTGGGTTCGCGACGACAGCGTGTTCTCGACCTCGGACAGCGCGGTGTACAGCGACTGGCGGAACCCGACGACCGCTTCTTCATAACGCGTCTGGGACACGGCGACGGTCAGCCGCGCGGTGTTCCATTGCAGGAAAGGCAGCACCAGGCCGGCACCGAGGGTCGCGACCGGGTTCTTCAGCACCTCGCCCAATGCATTGCTCCCCGCGCCCAGCGAACCCGTGAGGCTCAGCACCGGATAGAAGCTGGTGCGCGTGGCATCGACGTTCGCCAGCGAGGACCGCAGGCGCTGCTCCGCGGCACGCAGGTCGGGCCGGCGAGCCAGCAGGCTGGCGGGCAGTCCGGCATCGATCACGGGCAAGGCGGTGTCCGGCAGCTGCGACGGTTCTTCCCTCGGGGTGTCGGGCGGCATGTCGAACAGGATCGCCAATGCGTTGCGCGCTTCGACACGCTGCTGCAGCAGCTGCGTGTGGGCGGCCTCCTGGCTCGCGAGGTTCTGGCCGGCCTGCGCGACGTCGAGCCCGGACACGGCGCCCGCCGCGTACTTGGCGCGCACCAGCGCCTGGATGCGCCGTGCATCGGCCATGCCGGCTTCGCTCAGCGCGATGCGGTGGTTCAGGTACCCGGTCTGCCAGTAGAGCCCGGCCGTGGTGCCCACCAGCGCCAGCGCCGTGGCCTCACGGTCGGACTGGGTGGCCTGCAGCTCCCAGTCGGCGACGCTGCGCTGCGCCGACAGGCGGCCCCACAGGTCGACTTCGTAGCTCAGGCTCAGTGAAGAGTTCGCGCTCGATGCGGCCACGCCGCCGCGCTTCAGGTCGAAGCTGCGTTGGGTGCCCAGTTGCCCCGTCACGCCCGGAGTGAGGTTGGTGTTCGCCAAGCCGGCCTGCAGCTGCGCCCGCTGCACGCGGATGCCGGCAGCGGCCAGGTTGTTGTTGGTGCGCAGGGCGCTGTCGATGAGGGTGTCGAGCCGCGCGTCGTGGAAGGCGGTCCACCAGCGGGCCTGCGGCACGGCCGCTGCGTTCTGCGGCAGGGGCTGTTGCTGCTGCCAGGCCTGCGGCACGCCGAGCGGTCGGTGTTCGCGCCGCTCCGGCGCGAACACCGTGCAGCCGCCGAGCGCCAGCGCGATGGCGAGGCCCGCCAGGGTCGGTCGCGCGCTACTCACGCGCCAGTGCCTCGATGGGGTCGAGCCGCGCAGCGTTGCGCGCCGGCAGGTACCCGAACAGCACGCCGATGAGCGACGCGCACAAGAAGGCCGACACCACGGCCCCCAGCGAAAAGATCATTTGCCATTGCTTCACGAACAGCGAGAACACAAAGCTGATGCCGTACGACAGCAGCACGCCGATGAAACCGCCGACCAGGCACACGAGCACGGCCTCGGTCAGGAACTGCTGCAGCACGTCGCTCTGGCGCGCGCCCACGGCCATGCGGATGCCGATCTCGCGGGTGCGCTCGGTCACCGACACCAGCATGATGTTCATCACGCCGATGCCGCCCACCACGAGCGAGATCACCGCGATCAGCGACAGCAGCAGCGTGAGCGACTGGCTCGTGCGCTCGGCCGTCTTCACGATGCTGTCCATGTTGAAGGTGAAGAAGTCCTTGCCGCCGTGGCGCAGCGTGAGCAGCCGCACGATGCTCTCTTCGGCCGCCTTGGTGGGCTGGTCATCGCGGATGCGCACGGTGATGCTGTCGAAGTGCTGCTGGCCGAAGAGGCGGCTCGCGCCGGTGCTGTAGGGCAGCCAGATGTTGAGCGACTTGTTCTCGCCGAACATGCTCTTCTTTTCCTGCGCCACGCCGATCACGGTGCACGGCAGGCTGCCCACCAGGATGATCTTGCCGACCGGATCGGTGCCGTCGGGAAAGAGCTTGCGCCGCGTGTTCTGGTCGATCACCACCACCTGCGACTGGTGCCGCACGTCGTTGGCGTCGAAGTCCGTGCCGCTGGCCATCTGGATGTCGCGCACGCTGAAGAAGTTGTCGCTGACGCCGTTCACGTTGCCGTTCACGTCGGCGCTGCGGTAGCGCAGGCGCAGGCTGCGCATGGTGGTCGGCGTGACGCTGTGCACGTAGGGCTGCGCGGCAATGGCCTGCAGGTCGGCCGGCAGCAGCGTGCGGATGCTCGCGGCCTTGTCGTCCCCGAAGTCGTGGCCCGGGTAGATGTCTAAGGTGTTGGTGCCGATGGCCTTGATGTCGGCGAGCACGAAGCGCTTGGCGCCCTCCCCGATGGCCACGATCGACACCACCGAGGTGATGCCGATGATGATGCCCAGCATGGTCAGCGCCGTGCGCATGCGGTGCGCCATCATCGAGCGCCAGGCCATGCGGAAGGCTTCGGAGAAACGCGCCCAGCCGGTGCTGAAGCGCGCGATGCCCAGCGTGGGACGGGTCATGGCGGGCGGCGACGGGGTGTCGTCGCCCACCGTCTGCGCGGGCGCAGCCACGGTCGGCACGTTCGGTCGGTCGCCGACGATCACGCCGTCGGCAATCTCGATGATGCGTTCGGTGCAGCGTGCCACCTGCATGTCGTGCGTCACGATGATGATCGTGTGCCCCTGTGCATGCAGCTCGCGCAGGATGCCCATGACCTCCTGGCCGCTCTTGCTGTCGAGCGCGCCGGTGGGCTCGTCGGCCAGGATGACCTGCCCGCCGTTCATGAGCGCACGCGCGATGCTCACGCGCTGCTGCTGGCCGCCCGAGAGCTGGCTCGGCCGGTGCTCGGTGCGGTCTTCCAGGCCCAGGCGCGCGAGCAGCTGCCGCGCCCGCGCATCGCGCGCCGCCCCTTCTGTGCCGGCATAAACGGCGGGCACCTCGACGTTGCCGGTGGCCGTCAGGTGCTGCATGAGGTGGTAGCGCTGGAAGATGAAGCCGAAGTGCTCGCGCCGCAGCGCGGCGAGCGCGTCGCTGTCGAGCGTGCCGACGTCCTGGCCCGACACGGTGTAGGTGCCGGTGCTCGGCCGGTCGAGGCAGCCGAGGATGTTCATGAGCGTCGACTTGCCCGAGCCCGAGGCGCCGACGATGGCCAGCATTTCGCCGTGGCCGATGTCCAGGTCGACGTCCTTCAGCACCTGGACTTCCTGCTCGCCCGAGGGAAAGCTGCGGCCGATGCCGCGCAGGGTCAGCAGCGGTTGCGTCACTGGCGCGGCCTCCGGTTGCCGTTGTCGTTGGTGCTGCCGTCGGTCTTCTCCAACGCCGAGGCGTCGCCGGTGATGACGCTGTCGCCCTCCTTCAGGCCTTCGAGCACCTGCGCCTGGAAGTTGTTGCTGATGCCCACGCGCACCTGCCGCTTTTCCACGCGCTGGTCGGGCAGGAGCACGCGCACTTCGTGGCGGCCGTCCTTGTCGCGCGTGCCGAGCGCGGTGAGCGGCACGGTCAGCGCCTGCTTGGCCTCGCCCAGCAGGATGGCGACCTGCGCCGTCATGTCGACGCGCAGCGTGCGCTCGGGGTTGGGCACGTCGAACAGCGCGTTGAAGAAGACGGCGTTGTTGATCTTCTCGGGCGAAGGCTGCACCGCGCGCAGCGTGCCGTGGTAGCGCGTGTCGGGGTCGCCCAGGATGGTGAAATACACGGGCTGGCCGGCCTTCACGCGCACCACGTCGGCCTCGGACACCTGGGCCTTCACGGTCATGGTCGACAGGTCGGCCAGCTTCATCAGCGTGGGCACCTGGAACGAGGCCACCACGGTCTGGCCTTCGAGCGTGCTGATGGACACCACGTCGCCGTCGATGGGCGCCATGATGCGGGTGTACGACAGGTTGGTCTGCGCCGAGGCCAGGGCGAGCTTCTGCTGGCGGATCTGCGCGTCGAGCGAGACGGCGTCGGCGCGCAATGCGCGCAGCTCGGTGTCGGCGCTTTCCAGGTCCTGGCGCGCGGCGGCGTCCTGCGCCAGCATCTCGCGCTGGCGCGCCCAGGTGAGTTCGGCCTGCTTCACGCGCACTTCCTTGGCGAGCTTCTGGGCCTGCAGGTTCTCGAGCTTGGCCTGTTCCTGCGCGAAGGTGTTCTGCGAGATGACGGGATCGATCTCGGCGAGCCAGTCGCCCTTCTTCACCGTCTGGCCGAGCACCACCTTCAGCGACTTGAGCTGGCCGGACACCTGCGCGCCCACCTCGACCTGCTTGAGGGCCTGCAGCACGCCCGTGGCGAGCACCGCGTTCTCCAGGTCGCTGCGCTGCACGGTGGCGGTGAGGTAGTCGCTTTTCTTCGGCGGGCTCAGCCAGAAGAAGGCCGCGATGGCCAGCACGACGAGCAAGGCCAGGCCGACAAGAAGCTTGCGCGATCGTCGCGAAGGAGTGGTGGGCATGCAGTGAAGAAGTGGGATGAATCGGGCGGCGAGGCCCGGGAAGGGATGCGATTGATCCTAGCCCCGGTTGCTGAAGGGCTGCTAAAGCATGCGTTTCGGCGGGCTTTTTGCACGGGCCTGCGCAGCGACCCATGAAAAACGGCGTGGCCCGCTGCCCTCGAAGGACAGCGGGCCACGCCGCAGAAATTACTGAAAAAGAACTCAGCGCGCGGTGCGCCGGCGCAAGAGCAAGGTGAGGAGCAACAGCGCCAGCACCGTGAACGCGATGAACGACCAGTTCGCCAGCGTCAGGCCGAACAGCGACCAGTCGATCTTGGAGCAGTCGCCGCCGCCGCGGAAGATCATCGGCAGCGCGCGCTTGAGCGGGAAGGTCTCGATCATCCCGTACAGGTCGCGCCCGCACGAGACGACCTCGGGCGGATACCACTGCAGCCAGCTCTGCTGCGCCGCCGTGTAGGCACCGCCCACCGCCGCCGCCAGTGCCAGCACCCCGCCCGTCACCTGCAGGCCGCGGCCGTTGAACAGCGCCGCCAGGCCGGTGAACAGCGCCACCAGCATCAGCGCATAGCGCTGCACGATGCACATCGGGCAGGGTTCGAGCCCGACCACGTGCTGCAGATACAGCCCGAAGGCCAGCATGAGGACACAGGCCAGGCAGATCAGCCCGAGCGCGCGGCGCGGCGCGCCGAAGTACCAATGGATCAAGGAGATACCCAATCTTCTTCTACGAACACCCTGGCCTTGCGGGGGTTGGCGACGACGGTGTCGCCTTCCTTCAAGCCCAGGTCGCGGAACTGTTGCGCAGGGAGTTGCGCTTCGATGATGGTTCCGGAGCCCGGATTATCTGGATTCGTTTCGGTGGGCTCAAGTTCCAGCCGCGCGATCGGTCCGACCACGATCGCGCGCGACAGCGTGGCGACGATGCCGGTGGCGCCTGACACGTAGCGTGTCACATCCAGGTCATGCGGGCGCACGTAGGCCAGCGCCTTGGCGTCGCGCGCGCTGCTGTGCTCGGGCGAGTCGATGCGCATGCCGTCCAGTTGCACGGCGCCGTTGTCGGCCCGGCCGTGGAACAGGTTCACGTCGCCCAGGAAGCCGTAGACGAACGGGCTCGCGGGCTTGTCCCACACGTCCTGCGGCGAGCCGACCTGCTCGATGCGGCCCTTGTTGATGACCACCACGCGGTCGGCCACCTCGAGCGCTTCTTCCTGGTCGTGCGTGACGAAGATCGAGGTGACATGCAGCTCGTCGTGCAGCCGGCGCAGCCAGCGGCGCAGCTCCTTGCGCACCTTGGCATCGAGCGCGCCGAAGGGTTCGTCGAGCAGCAGCACCTTGGGCTCCACCGCCAGCGCACGGGCCAGCGCGATGCGCTGGCGCTGGCCGCCGGACAGCTGCGACGGGTAGCGGTCGGCCAGCCAGTCGAGCTGCACCAGCTTGAGCAGGTCGGTCACCTTGGCCTTGATCTGCGCGTCGCTCGGGCGCTCCTTGCGCGGCTTCACGCGCAGGCCGAAGGCGACGTTCTCGAACACGGTCATGTGGCGGAACAGCGCGTAGTGCTGGAACACGAAGCCGACCTGGCGCTCGCGCACGTGCACGTCGGTGGTGTCTTCGCCCGAGAAATGGATGCTGCCGGTGTCGGCTGTTTCCAGGCCCGCGATGATGCGCAGCAGCGTGGTCTTGCCGCAGCCCGAGGGGCCGAGCAGCGCGACCAGTTCGCCCGACTCGACGTCGAGGTTCACGTTGTTCAGCGCGCGGAAGTCGCCGAACTGCTTGCTGATGTTGCGGATTTCGATGCTCATGGTCTTGTTCTCTCGTCTTCTCAGGCCGCCGAAGGCTCGGGGGGACGCTCGGGCGGCAGCTCGGCGATGGCTTTCATTTCGCGCTCATGGCGCCACTCGATGACCGACTTGATCACCAGGGTGACCAGCGCCAGGATCGCCAGCAGCGAGGCCACCGCGAAGGCGGCCACCGACTGGTATTCGTTGTAGAGCACCTCGACGTGCAGCGGCATGGTGTTGGTCTGGCCGCGGATGTGGCCCGACACCACCGACACCGCGCCGAACTCGCCCATGGCCCGCGCATTGCACAGGATCACGCCGTACAGCAGGCCCCACTTGATGTTGGGCAAGGTCACGCGCCAGAAGGTCTGCCAGCCGGTCGCGCCGAGCACGATGGCGGCCTGCTCCTCGTCGGTGCCCTGCGCCTGCATCAGCGGAATGAGTTCGCGCGCAATGAAGGGAAAGGTCACGAACACGGTGGCCAGCACGATGCCGGGCACGGCGAAGATGATCTTGATGTCGTGCTCCGCCAGCCACGGGCCGAACCAGCCCTGCGCGCCGAACACCAGCACGTAGATCAGGCCCGCCACCACCGGCGACACCGCGAACGGCAGGTCGATCAGCGTCGTGAGAAAGGCCTTGCCGCGGAATTCGAACTTGGCGATGGCCCACGCTGCGGCCACGCCGAAGACGAGGTTCATCGGCACCGCGATGGCGGCGGTGATGAGCGTGAGGCGGATGGCGCTCCACGCATCGGGTTCCTTCAGCGCCTCGAGGTAGGCATTGAGGCCCTTGCGCAGCGCCTCGACCGCCACGGCCGCCAGCGGCAGCACGAGGAACAGGAACATGAACGCCAGGGCGATGCCGATCAGCGTCCAGCGGACCCAGGCCGACTCGGTGGTGCCGGCCTGCGCGCGGCGGATGATTTTCGAAGGTGCGCTCATGTCATGCCCCCGCGCGCTTGCGTTGCCAGGCTTGCAGGCCGTTGATGACCAGCAGCAGGATGAACGACAGCACCAGCATCACCAGCGCGACTGCGGTGGCGCCCGTGTAGTCGTACTGCTCCAGCTTGCCGATGATGATGAGCGGCGTGATCTCGGAAATCATCGGCATGTTGCCGGCGATGAAGATCACGGAGCCGTACTCGCCGATGGCGCGTGCGAAGGCCATCGCAAAGCCCGTCAGCAGCGCAGGCGCGATCGACGGAAAGATCACCTTCGTGAAGGTCTGCAGGCGCGTGGCGCCCAGCGAGGTGGCGGCCTCTTCGAGTTCCTTCTCGGCGTCTTCGAGCACCGGCTGCACCGTGCGCACCACGAAGGGCAGCCCGATGAAGATCAGCGCAATTACGATGCCCGCCGGCGTGAACGCCAGCTTGATGCCGTGCGGCTCGAGCAGCTGCCCGATCCAGCCGTTGCCCGCCAGCAGCGCCGTGAGCGAGATGCCGGCCACGGCCGTGGGCAGCGCGAACGGCAGGTCGACCAGCGCATCGACGATGCGCTTGCCCGGGAACTTGTAGCGCACCAGCACCCAGGCCACGAGCAGGCCGAACACCGCGTTCACCATGGCGGCGATCAGCGAGGCGCCGAAGGTCAGGCGGTACGAGGCCATCACGCGCGGCGCGGTCACCGACACCCAGAAGTGCTCCCAGGTCATCGTGAAGGTCTTGAAGACCAGCGCCGACAGCGGGATCAGCACGATCAGGCACAGATAGAAGACCGTGAAGCCGAGCGTGATGTGGAAACCGGGCAGCACGCGCTTGGCGCCCCCTGCCCGGTTGGCACGTGAAAAAGGCGCTCCCGCTGCCGGGAGCGCCGAAGAAGCAGCGCCGCTCATTTACTTCGCGCCGGGCGTGTAGAGCTTGTCGAACTGGCCGCCGTCATTGAAGTGCACCTTCTGCGCTTCGCTCAGGCTGCCGAACAGTTCCTGCACCGTGAACAGCTGCAGCGGCTTGAAGGTCGAGGCGTACTTCTTGAGCACGGTCTGCGAACGCGGGCGCAGCGCGTGCTTGGCGGCGATTTCCTGTGCTTCTTCGGAGTACAGCCAGTCGAGGTAGGCCTTGGCGAGCTCGCCCGTGCCCTTCTTCTTGACGGTGCGCTCGACGATGGCAACCGGGTTCTCGGCCACGATGGAGATCGACGGGTACACCGAATCGACCTTGCCGGTGCCGAATTCGCGGTCGATCGAGACCACTTCGGATTCGAAGGTGATCAGCGCATCGCCGATGTTGCGTTGCAGGAAGGCGGTGGTCGCGTCGCGGCCGCCGCGTGCCAGCACCGGCACGTTCTTGAACAGCTTGCCGACGAACTCGGCGGCCTGGGCGTCGGTGCCGCCCTTCTTCTTGATGTAGCCCCAGGCGGCCAGGTAGGCGTAGCGGCCGTTGCCGCCGGTCTTGGGGTTGACGATCACGACCTGCACGCCGGGCTTGACCAGGTCGTCCCAGTCCTTGATGCCCTTGGGGTTGCCGTTGCGCACCAGCAGCAGCATGGTCGAGGTGGTGGGCGATGCGTTCTCGGGGAACTTCTTGTTCCAGTCCTTGGCGACCACGCCGGCGTTGGCCAGGAAGTCGATGTCGGTCGAGGTGTTCATGGTCACCACGTCGGCATCGAGGCCGTCGGCCACGGCACGCGCCTGGGCGCTGGAGCCGCCGTGCGACTGGTCGATCTTGACGTCCTTGCCCGTGGCCTTCTTGTAGTTCGCCACGAAGGCCGCGTTGTAGTCCTTGTAGAACTCGCGCGCCACGTCGTACGAAGCGTTCAGCAGCCCCGTGCCTTGTGCGAAGGCGGTGCTGCCGGCGAGTGCGGAGGACGCCAGCGCGAGCACGGCGACGAAGGTCTTGATTCTGGAAGTCATGTGGTTGCCAGGTTTTCTGAAAATTCACGTCCCGCCGACCAGGCGGCGGGTTCGTCGGTCAACGATTGCAGCAGGGCCAGGCCGAGCGGCCAGTCTCCGTGCCCCGAATCGATGTTGATGTGCCCCGCATTCTGCATGCGCACGAACTCGCTGCCCCAGGCGCGCGAATAGGCGCCCGCCAGGCGGATCGGGCAATAGGGATCGTTGCTGCTCGCCACCACGATGCTGCGGTACGGCAGCGCCGCGTAGGGCACGGGTGCGAAGTCGGACAGCACCGCGCGGCGCTCGGGGTCGGCCGGCGCCACCAGCAGCGCGCCCTGGATGCGGGCGGCGGCCTCGGGCGGCAGGTGCGCCGTGGCGATGCAGCCCAGGCTGTGGGCCGCGATGACCACCGGGCCTTCGCTTTCGAGCACGAGCTTGGCCAGCGCGGGCACCCAGGCATCGCGCTTGGGCGAGGCCCAGTCGTCCTGCGCCACCCGCGCCGCGCCCGGAATGCGCTCTTCCCACAGGCTCTGCCAATGGCCGGGCCCGGAGTCGCGCCAACCGGGCACGATGACGACACGAGTCTGCATGACGGCGCGGTCCTGCGGCTTCTTACTTGTTGGGCTGCGGCGTGATGCGCAGGTAAGGCTTGACGGCCTTGAAGCCCTTGGGGAAGCGCTCGGCCAGCTCGGCCGGGTCCTGGATGCTCGGCACGATGACGACGTCGTCGCCGTCCTTCCAGTTCACGGGCGTGGCGACCTTGTGGCTGTCGGTGAGCTGCAGCGAGTCGATCACGCGCAGGATCTCGTCGAAGTTGCGGCCGGTCGACGCCGGATAGGTGATGGTGGTGCGGATGACCTTCTTGGGGTCGATGATGTAGACGCTGCGCACCGTGGCCGTGGTCGAGGCGTTCGGGTGGATCAGGTCGTACAGGTCGGCCACCTTGCGGTCGGCGTCCGCAATGATCGGGAAGTTGACGGTGGTGTTCTGCGTCTCGTTGATGTCGCCGATCCACTCCTTGTGCTTGGTGGCCGGGTCGACGCTCAGCGCGATGGGCTTCACGCCGCGCTTGGCGAACTCGCCCGACAGCGCCGCCGTCTTGCCGAGCTCGGTGGTGCACACGGGCGTGAAATCGGCCGGGTGCGAGAAGAACACGATCCACGAATCGCCGGCCCACTGGTAGAAGTCGATCGGGCCTTCGCTGGAGTCCTGGGTGAAATTGGGGGCGGTGTCGCCGAGTCGCAGGGTTGCCATGGTCGCTCCAAGGAGGGGGTGAAGCCCTGGATTGTGCGAACCGCTGCTTCAATGGCAAACGAATATCTGTTTGTTTGGATATGACGTTTTCCGCATATAGAACCTGCGCAGGCCCACTATGACGCTATCTTTTAGATAGCAATCTGCCTCAAAACATCCGCATCTGCTCGCTTTGCAAGTGTTCGGACAGGAAGTCGATCAGCCGCCGCACCGCCGGCACCAGCGCCCGCCGCGCCGGAAACACCATGTGCGCCACCACCGGCGACGGCCCCCAGCCGGGCAGCACCCGCACCAGCCGGCCCGCCTCGATGTCGGCGCTGCACATGTAGTCGGGCAGCAGGGTCACGCCGACGCCGCCCAGCGCGCCGAACTGCAGCGTGGCCAGGTCGTCGGCCACGTAGCGCGGCGTGTGCACATGCACGTGGCTGCGGCCTTCGGGGCCCTCGAGCCGCCACTCCGAGCGCCCTTCCCCGTTGACCGACATGGCCGCCGTGGGCAGCTTCGCGAGGTCGGCGGGCGTGTCGACCGGGCCCTGGCTGGCCAGCAGCTCCGGGCTCGCGACCAGCACGCCGCGGCTGTGGCCGAAGGTCTTGGCCACCAGCACCGTGCTGTCCTCGATGGTCGGGCGCACGCGCAGCGCGATGTCGATGCCCTCCTCGATCAGGTCCACCGGCCGGTTGATGACGCGCATGTCGACGCGCACCGCCGGATGGCGCGCCATGAACACCGGCATCAGCTGCGCCAGCCCGCTGTGCGAGATGGTGACCGGGCAGGTCAGCCGCACCAGCCCGCTCGGCTCGGTCTGCACCTGCGCCACCGCTTCGGCCGCCGCTTGCGCCGCGTCGCGCATCGCCGAGGCATGCCGCAGGTAGATCTCGCCGGCCGGCGTGAGCGACAGGCGGCGCGTGCTGCGCTGCATCAGCTGCACGCCCAGCCGTTCCTCGAGCTCGGCCACGCGCCGAGACAGCCGCGATTTGGGAATGCCCAGCGCCCGGCTGGCGGCGGCAAAGCCGCCCCGCTCGGCCACCTCGGCGAAGAACACCATGTCGTTGAGGTCTTGCATGGCTTTATTGTCCTACCAACAGAACGATCTGATCAAATTTTGGCTACTTATCAGTCACTCACATCAAAAATAGAATTCTCCCAACGCCGGCCACTTCTCAGCGCCGACACCTTGCACAGAAAGTGATTGACTGACATGAAGCTGCTCCACATCGACTCCAGCATCCTCGCCGCCGGCTCCACCTCGCGCCAGCTGACCGCCGAAACCGTCGCCGCATGGCGCGCCGCCCACCCCGACACCCAGGTCGAGTACCTCGACCTCGCCGTGGACGCGCCTTCGCACTTCGGCGTCGACGCCCTCGGCATCAAGACCGGCGTGCAGGCCCAGCCGACCGAAGCGCAACTGCGCGAGAACGCCCTGTCCGAAAAGCTGGTGACCCAATTCCTGGCCGCCGACGTCGTCGTGCTCGGCGCCCCGCTGTACAACTTCACCATCCCGACCCAGCTCAAGGCCTGGATCGACCGGCTCGCGCAAGCCGGCCGCACCTTCAAGTACACCGAGAAGGGCCCCGTCGGCCTGGCCGGTGGCAAGACCGTGATCGTGGCTTCGAGCCGCGGCGGCATCTACTCGACCTCCGAAGGCGGCCAGGCGGCCGAGCACCAGGAGAGCTACCTGAAGGTGATCTTCGGCTTCTTCGGCATCACCGACGTGCGCTTCGTGCGCGCCGAAGGCATCGCGATGGGTGACGCCCCCAAGGCCGCCGCCCTGGCCGCCGCCCGCGCCGACATCCTCGTGGCAACGACTGAAGCTGCGAACCAGAAGAACGTCGCGCAAGCCGCCTGAGTCTTTCGCCACCGGAACGAAAAAGCCGCCCCGTGGGGCGGCTTTTTCATGGGCGATGGCCTTGCGTTCAGGCTGCCGAATGGGCCTTGACCCAGGCCACGTACTTGTCCATCCAGCCCTGCAGGAATTTCTGCGTGCCTTCGTTGCCGATGTGGCCCTTGTCGTCGAACAGGCCTTCCTTGGCCTGCAGGAACACCTCGGGGCCGCCCATCGTGGGCGCGTCGAGATACGCCAGGATGTTGCGCAGGTGCTGCTGCGCCAGCGCGGTGCCGATGGCGCCCACCGAGATGCCGAGCACGCCGGTCGGCTTGCCGGCCCACACGCTCTGGCCATAGGGGCGCGAAGCGTGGTCGATGGCGTTCTTCAGCACGCCGGGGATCGAGCGGTTGTATTCGGGCGTGACGAACAGCACGCCCTGCGCGGCGGCCACTTCGCTCTTGAGGCGCTTCACCTGCGCGGCCTGGTTGCCGTCGTCGTCCTGGTTGTACAGCGGCAGGTCGTCGATGCGCAGGGTTTCGAACGTGAAGTCCGACGGCGCGAGATGCGCCAGGGCCAGGGCCAGCTTGTGGTTGAACGAATCCTTGCGCAGGCTGCCGACGATGACGGCGATCCGGGTCTGTGCCATGGGTGGAACTCCTTGAAATGGAAAAGGCTGTCGGAATGACCGGGACGATTATGCGAAGCGCTCAAGACCTTTTCCAGAAAAGTTCATGACAACCGGCGCACCCGCCTGCGCGCGGCGCACGACCCCGTGGGCCAGCCGGTCCAGCCCGGTGCACAGCAGCCAGTAGATCGCGCCCACCAGCACGAAGATCTCCGCCGGGTAGACCATGGTGCGCGCGTTCACCTGCGAGGCCACGAACGACAACTCGCCCACGCCCACCACGTAGGCCAGCGAGCTGTCCTTCACGAGCGTGACCCACTGGTTGACGAACGACGGCAGCATCATCCGCAGCGCCTGCGGCAGCACGACGTGGCGCAGCGTGCCCCAGCGCGTGAGCCCGAGCGACAGCCCCGCCGCCCACTGCCCCGCCCCGATGCCGCGGATGCCCGCATGCACCGCGTGCGCCAGATAGGCGCCGCCCACCAGCGACAGCGCGCACATCACCGACAGCACGCCCGGCACGCTCACGCCGAGCGCGAACGGCAGCAGGAAGTAGGTCCAGAAGATCAGCATCAGCACCGGGATCGCGCGCAGGAAGGCCAGCCCCAGCGTCAGCACGCGCTTGAGCGGCCCCCGCGCCATGGCCAGCCCGATGCCCCACGCCAGTCCGAGCACCGCCGACGCGATGCCCGAGCCGGCGCTCAGCAGCACCGTGAGCGCCGCACCGCCCAGCTCGCCCTGCGGAAAGGCGCCCCACAGCAGGTACGGCAGGCTGTCCCACAGCATGTGCAGCGCGTCGCTCATGCAGCCGCCCTCCCCGGCACCGCCGACTGCCGACGCGCAGCCCACGCAGCCAGCAGCTCGATCGCGCCGATGGTCACGATGTAGAGCAGCGTCGCCACGCCGAAAGCCTGGAAGGTCTTGAAGGTTTCCGCCTCGACCTGGCGCGAGGCGTACGACAGCTCGACCAGCCCCACGGCCATCGCAAGCGAGGTGTTCTTGACGATGTTCATGTACTGCCCCAGCAGCGGCGGCAACGCGATGCGCAGCGCCTGCGGCAGCACCACCTGCGCCAGCACCTGTGCGCGCGTGAAGCCCAGCGCCTGCGCCGCCAGCGTCTGCCCCACGGGCACGCCGCGGATGCCCGAGCGGATGTCCTCGCCCACGTAAGCCGCCGCATACAGCGTGAGGCCGAGCAGCGCCGACAGAAGTTCGAAGGAAATGAAACGCCCCGCCAAGAGCCCTTCGCGCAGCGCCTCGGGCAGCAAACTGGGCGCGCCGAAGTACCAGAAGAAGAGCTGCACCAGCAGCGGCGTGTTGCGGAACAGCGAGACGTACGCGCCGCTCGCGCGCAGCCACGCGGGCCGGCTCGACGAGCGCCCCGCTGCCACGACGACGCCCAGCAGCGTGGCGCCCGCCGCCACCAGCAGCGAGGCGCCCACGGTCACGAGCCAGCCGTCGAGCAGCCAGCCGAGGTAATGGGGCGCGAGCAGGTGCTCGCGCAGGAAATCGCTCAAGGCCGCATCGATCCGGTCGTTGCGTGCCCCATCAGTTGGCGGCCACGCGCTGGTCGCCGATCTTCAGCAGGCGTGGAAGCGGTGCCTTGCTGTTGGGGCCGAACCAGGTGTCGTAGATCGCCACGGCGCGGCCGTTCTTCTCGCTGTCGACCAACCAGGCGTTGAGCGTCTCGAGCAGGCGCGTCTCGCCCTTGGCCACGGCCGCGCCGAGGTATTCCTTCGACACCGTGATCGCCGGGATCTCGTACTTCTCCTTGTCGGGAATCGCGTTCCACTGCGCCGTGAGCTTCACGCCGTCGTTGGTGATGGCCTGCACGTTGCCGTTGCGCAGCGCGGCCAGCGCAAAGGGCGAATCGTCGTAGAGCACGACCTTCGCGTCGGGGTAGTTCTTGCGCAGGTTCGACTCCATGGTCGTGCCCTTCTCGGTGCCGATGCGGATGTCCTTGATCTGCGCGGCCTCCTTCAGCACGCCCTTCTTCGCCAGGAACTGCTGGCCGACCAGGAAGTACGGCGTGGTGAAGTCCACCGCCTTGGCGCGTTCGTCGGTGATGGTGAAGCTGGCGAACACCACATCGGCCTTGCCCGAGGTGAGCAACGGGATGCGGTTGGCCGGGTTGGTCGGCACCAGCTCGATCTTCACGCCCAGGCTCTTTGCGAACTCGGTCGCCAGGTCGATGTCGTGGCCGACCTGCTTCTTGCTGGCAGGATCGATGTAGCCGAAGGGCGGGTTGCCGTCGAACGCGGCCACGCGCAGCACGCCGGCCTTGCGGATGTCGTCGAGCTTGTCGGCCCAGGCGATGTTGCCCAGGGTGGTGAGAGCGCCGATTGCCAGGGCCAGGCTGGAAACGGTGAAAGAGTGGGTGTTGCGGGTCATGCCTGCGCTTCGCTGGAAGTGGAAAAAGAGAGCGCGACTCTAGGCAGCGCCGCGTGCGGCGCCAACGAAGCAATTTCCGCTTGCATATGCAGCGATGAGTTGCGCATGAACAAATGACAAAAGCTTCGTGGCGCGCGAAGGCATCGATCCCTAGAGTGGCCAGCCTCTGCCTTCCGACTGACTGCTTTTTTCTTCTTCGGCCGCGCGACGCGGTCCCGCTCTTCCCATGCGCTTCCCACGCTCTTCCTCGCCCGCCGTCTCCCGGCGCCTTCTGCTTCGCGCCGGCGTCGGCGCCGCCGCCGTGGCCGCGTCGGCCCCGCTGTTCGCCCAGCCGCGCGCCCGCACGCTGCGCATCGGCTACCAGAAGTTCAACACGCTCAACATCCTCAAGGGCACGGGCCAGCTCGAGAAGGCGCTGGCGCCAGCCGGCGTGAACGTCGAGTGGCGCGAGTTCCTCGGCGGCAGCCAGCTGTCGGAAGCGCTGGCGGCCGGCGCCATCGACTTCGGCCACGCCTCCGACGGGATCGGCGTGTTCCAGCAGGCCAGCGGCAAGGGCCTGGCCTACCTCGCGGCCGAAAGCCCCTACCCCGGCGGCGTCGGCTTCCTGGTGCCGCGCGACTCGCCGATCCGCAGCGTGCGCGACCTCAAGGGCAAGAAGGTCGTCACCGGCCGCGGCTACAACACGCAGTACGTGCTGATCCGCGCCCTCGAAGCGGCCGGCCTGCGCTACGAAGACATCGAGCCGGTCTACATCGTCACGGCCTCCGACACCGTGGCCGCCTACCAGTCGGGCAGCGTCGCGGCCATCGGCCTGTGGGACCCATTCCTGGCCGGCGCACAGGTGGCAACCGAATCGCGCCTGCTGTTCGACGGCACCGGCCTGAGCGGCAACCGCACCTACCACTTCGCGCAGCCCGCCTTCGCGCGCGCCAACGCCGACACGCTGCGCACCGTGTTCGCCGAGCTGCGCAAGGCCAACGACTGGGCCCAGGCCCACCCCGGCGAGGTGGTGGCCACGCTCGCGCCGCAGCTCAAGGTCGAACCCAAGGTGCTGGCGCTGGCGACCGAACGGCGGCACTATGGCGTCGTGGCGCTCACGCCCGCCATCGCCCGCGAACAGCAGGGCCTGGCCGACGTGTTCGCGCAGCTGAAGCTCATTCCTCAGCCCATCGCGGTGAAGGATGCATTTCTCGACCTGAACCTTGTGTGACGACGAAACCTCTCGCCCCGTGACCCGTTCTCCTACCCACTACGACGCGATCGTCATCGGCCTGGGCGCCCTCGGCGCGGCCACCCTCTACCAGCTCTCGCAACGCGGCGCACGCGTGCTCGGCATCGACCAGTTCGCGCCGCCGCACGACCGCGGCTCCTCGCACGGCGACTCGCGCATCACGCGGCTGGCCGTCGGCGAAGGCGACGAGTACGTGCCGCTGGTGCACCGCTCGCACGCCATCTGGCGCGAACTCGAGGCGCGCACCGGCCGCCCGCTGATGACCACCACCGGCGGCCTCATCCTCGCGCCGCGCGACCGCGTGGCCGAGCACCACGGCAAGTCCGACTTCGTGCGCCGCACCATCGCCTGCGCCGAGCGCTTCGGCATCGCGCACGAGGTGCTCGACGCGGCCGGCATCCGCGCGCGCTACCCGCAGTTCCATCTGCAGGGCGACGAGATCGGGTACCTCGAGCGCGACGCCGGCTTCGTGCGTCCCGAAGACGCCATCGCCGCCCAGCTCGCCGTGGCCCGCGCCGACGGCGCACAGACCCGCACCGGCGAGCGCGTGCTGGGCGTCGAGCCCGTGGGCAACGGCGACACCGTGCGCGTGCGCACCGAAACCGCGAGCTTCACCGCCGACCAGGTGGTGGTCGCGGCCGGCGCCTGGCTGCCCGAGTTCCTCGGCCGGCAGGCGCGCACCGACTGGCAGGCCCACTTCTCGGTGCACCGCCAGGTGATGCACTGGTTCGACACCGGCCCCGCCGCCGCAGCCGACTTCGCGCCCGGACGTTTTCCCATCTTCATCTGGATGTTCGGCGACGCGCAGGAAGACTACATGTACGGCTTTCCGGCCTCCGACGCGTCGCAGCCCGCGCTGAAGGTCGCCACCGAGCAGTACGTCGACGCCACCACACCCGACGCGCTTGTCCGCGAGGTGAGCGCCGAAGAAACCGCCGCCATGTACCGCGACCGCGTGGCCGGTCGCTTTCCGCAGATCGCGGGGCACGCACTCAAGGCCCGCGCCTGCATGTACACCGTCACGCCCGACCGCCGCTTCGTGATCGACGCGCTCGACGGCCTGCCCAACTTGCTGATCGTCTCGGCCTGCTCCGGCCACGGCTTCAAGCACTCGGCCGGGCTGGGCGACGCCATCGCCGACCGGGTGCTGGGCCGCGAAAGCGCGCACGGCCTCGACCTGCGGCCCTTTGCCCGCGAGCGACTGGCGACCTCGCAACACCCCTGAGGCGCCCGCGCGCGATCCGGGGCATCATCGCTTCCGATCTTCAGTTTCTTCGGAGGCAGCGCGCGATGCGATTCCTGATGGTGGGTGCGGGAGCACTCGGTGGTTACTTCGGCGCACGCCTGCTCGCGGCAGGCCGCGATGTGACCTTTCTACTGCGTCCGGGCCGCGCGGCCCAGCTGGCCACGACCGGGCTCGTGGTGCGCAGCCCCTTCGGCGACCTCGACCTGCCCACGCCGAAGCACGTGCTGGCCCCGCAGATCGATGGCCCGTACGACGTGGTCGTGGTCGGCTGCAAGGCCTACGACCTCGACGCCACCATGGATTCGTTCGCGCCCGCCGTCGGGCCCGACACCGTCATCCTCCCGCTGCTCAACGGCCTGGGCCACATCGACCGGCTGGTCGCGCGCTTCGGCGAGGCGCGCGTGCTCGGCGGCCTGTGCATGATCTCCGCCACGCTCGACGACGAGGGCCGCGTGCAGCACCTGAACGACATGCACAGCCTGAGCTACGGCGAACGCGCGGGCGGGCGCTCGCCGCGCATCGACGCCATCGCGGCCCAGTTCGCCGGCGCGAACTTCACGGCCACCGCGAGCGAGACCATCGCGCAGGACATGTGGGAGAAGTGGGTCTTCATCGCCTCGGCCGCAGGCCTCACCAGCCTCATGCACGCCTCCATCGGCGACATCGTGGCCGCCGGCGGCGAAGACGTGGCGCTTGCGATCTTCGACGAGTGCTGCGCCATCGCCGCCCACAACGGCTTTGCCCCACGGCCCGGCGCCATCACGCGCGGCCGCGCGGTGGTCACGACCGCCGGCTCGCCCATGACCGCCTCCATGTACAAGGACATGGCCCGCGGCGCGCGCGTCGAGGCCGACCACATCCTGGGCGACCTGCTGGCCCGCGCGCCGCGCACCGCATCGGCCACACCGTCGGTGCTGCGCACGGCGTACGTGCACCTGAAGGCCTACGAGTTCCGGCGCGCCCGCGAAGCCGGTTGAACGGCAGCCACGTCATGGCCGACACGCTCGCCTTCCTCCATACCGCGCAGGTGCATGTGCAGACCTTCGGCAGCCTGGCCCGCGAGATCGCGCCCGAGCTGCGCGTGCAGCACCTGGTGATGGAAGAGCTGCTCGCCGATGCGCGCACCCTGGGCGTCGACCACGCCGGCCTGGTGGCGCGCGTCCACGAAGCCATGCGCGACGCCGCCTCGGACGGCGCCTCGGTGGTCGTGTGCACCTGCTCGACCATCGGCGGCATCGCCGAAAAGACCGCCACCGGCGGCGCCTTCGCCGCCCTGCGCATCGACCGCGCCATGGCCGACCGCGCCGTGCGCAACGGCCCACGCGTGCTGATCGTCGGCGCCGTCGAAAGCACCATCGACCCGACCCTGTCGCTCGTGCTTTCAGCCGCGCGGCAAGCCGGCGTCGGCATCCGTGCCAGCACGCTGCTGGTCGACGATGCCTGGGTGCATTTCCAGTCCGGCGACATCGCCCGCTACGTGACCACGCTGGCCGAATCGATCCGCGCCGCAGCCGACGGGACCGACGTGATCGTGCTGGCGCAGGCGTCGATGGCGCCGGTGACGGGGTTGTTGGCGGACCTCGGGGTCGATGTGCTCAGCAGCCCGCAGCTGGGGGTGGCGCATGCGGTGGCGACGTTGCGCGCATCGAACACCGCGTGGGCGTCTGCCCGTACCGGCCTGACGGGCTGGTAGCCCCGCGACGCGAACCCGCCTCTGGGCGCGCCTAGTCCGACTTCAGGATCGTCTCCCCCTTCAACGCCCCCATGTCGCGGATGTTGAAGCGGTGGCGCTTCCACCCCGCCCAGGTGCGGCGGAAGTTGGCCAGGGAGATGCCGTAGTACAGCACCTTGAACATGCGCAGCGCGCCCCACATCGGCGTGCCCTTGTAGATGTCGCCGGCCAGCAGCGACATCAGCGCTTCCTTCACCCGGAACGGGTTGCCGGGGTACATGAACATGTCGCGGATGGTCGGGTTGGTCACGCGGTAGATGAACCACGAGTACTCGCGCGGACCCTTGCGCATCATGGCCTCGAAGCCTTCGCGGGCGCGGGCCAACTCGGCCGGCTGGTCGAGCGCGGTGGCCACCAGCTCGGCGCCGTCGAAGGCGCTGTGCATCGCCAGGTACACGCCCGAGGAGAACATCGGGTCGATGAAGGTGAAAGCGTCGCCCAGCAGCAGGTAGTTGTCGCCCGTGGCGTGCGTGCTCGAGTACGAGAAGTTGCCCGTGGCGTGCACCGCGTCGTCGACCAGGGTGGCGTTCTTCAGGCGGTCGGCCAGCACCGGGCACAGCGCGATGGTGTCGTAGAAGAATTCCTTCAGCGATTTTTCGCGCGTCTTCAGGTAGTAGGGCCAGCACACCGCGCCCACGCTGGTCGTGCCGTCGGCCAGCGGAATGAACCAGAACCAGCCATGCGGAAACCAGCAGATGCTGATGTTGCCTTCCTTCTTGCCCTCGAGCCGCTCGGCGTTCGTGAAGTGGCCGAACAGCGCGGTGCTGTTGTGGTCGGGGTTCTTCTGCTTGCAGCGGAATTTGTTGGCCAGCAGCGTGTCGCGGCCCGTGGCGTCGATCACGAAGCGCGCGCGCCAGCTGCGCTTGGCACCGTCGTCCATCACGGCCTGCACGGTGGCGCCGTCGGCGTCGAAGGCCACGTCGCGCACCTTGCAACCCTCGAAGGCCTGGGCGCCGCGCGTGGCGGCGTTGCGAAACAGCAGCTCGTCGAGCTCGGAGCGGCGCACCTGCCAGGCGGAGTCGAGCGACTTGTCCCAGCCTTCGGCGAACTCCACATAGCTGCGGTGCTCATGTTCGGGCGAGACGAACTCGATGCCGAACTTCGGCATGCCGATCTTCTCGACCTGGTCACGCACGCCGAGCCTGTCGAACAGCTCGACGTTCGCGGGCAGCAGCGACTCGCCGATGTGAAAACGCGGGTGGTGCTCTTTCTCGACCAGCACCACCCTGCGCCCCTGCTGCGCCAGCAGCGCCGCGACGGTCGAACCCGCGGGGCCGCCGCCGATCACGAACACATCGCAGGAATCGCTGACAGAAGAAGGAGCACCGGAAGAAGAAACCTGAGGCTGGGACATGCGAAGACAAGCAGCGTGATGGACAGCGACAGAGCATAGCGCGCCCGCATCGCACGACGCAAAACGGGCTGGCGGCGCGGGGCCGGAGGCGGCACACTGGCGGCCCGTTCAGCCCTCGAATCCTTGCGCGCCATGACCTTGCATCGCCTTGCCCTGCTCGCCGCCCTCTGCCTGTCTGCCGCATGGAGCCATGCCGCGGGCTTCAGCTTCATCGAGGTGCCGGCCGACAAGGACGGACCGGCCTTGCGCGGCGCGGTGTGGACGCCTTGCGAGGCGGCGCCCGGCGAGATCGCGTTCGGCCTGATCGCCATCTCGGCCACCAAGGACTGCCCTGTCGCCGGCACGGGGCTGCCGCTGGTGCTGATGTCGCACGGCTCGGGCGGCTCGTTCCTCGGCCACCACGACACGGCGGTGGCGCTGGCCGACGCGGGTTTCGTGGTCGCCGCCATCAACCATCCGAACGACAACTTCCAGGACATGGAGCGCCGGGGCCATCTCTCGACATTTGCCGCGCGGCCCGTCGACATGCGCCGGCTGGCGGATCACATGCTCAAGACGTGGCCCGGCCACACGAAGATCGCCGCCGACCGGGTCGGTTTCTTCGGCTTCTCGCGCGGCGGCTACACCGGCCTCGTGGCGACGGGCGCGGTGCCCGACTTCAAGCTGGGCCTGCGCTTTTGCACGCCGGCCTCGAAGATTCCGTTCTGCGGCCAGATCCAGCGTCAGGAACTGCCCGCGCCGCCGGTGCGCGATGCGCGCATCAAGGCGGCGGTGATCGTCGATCCGTTGAGCTTTTTCGATGCCGAGAGGCTGAAGCAGGTCACGGTGCCCGTCCAGCTCTGGGCTTCCGCGCGCGGCGGCGACGGGGTGACGCTGGACGACGTCGAAGCGGTTCGCCGCAACCTGCCTTCCGCGCCGGACTGGTACGTGCCCGCAAACACCGCGCACTTCGCCTTCCTGGCGCCCTGCGCGCCGGCCATGGCCAAGGCCTTGCCGGAGATCTGCAGCGATGCCGGCGGCTTCGACCGCGTCGCCTTCCACGCCGACTTCAATGCCAAGGTGCTCGCCTTCTTCAGGCAGCACCTGGCATCGAAGCCCTGAGCCGGCTCAGCGCGTGCGCCGCTGGCCTGCGAGCCGCCGCACCACCGTCACCAGCCGGTCGATCTCGTCGAAGGTGTTGTAGAACGCCAGCGACGGCCGCACCGTGGTCTCGACGCCGAAGCGCCGCAGGATCGGCTGCGCGCAGTGGTGCCCCGTGCGCACGGCGACGCCCTCGTCGTTGAGCGCGTGGCCCACCTCTTCGGTGGTGTAGCCGTCGAGCACGAAGGACATCACGCTCGCCTTGTCGGCCGCCGTGCCGATCAGCCGCACGCCGGGAATCGCGCCCAGTTGCGCCATGCCGTACACCAGCAGGTCGTGCTCGTAGCGCGCGATGTTCTCGATGCCGACCTTGTTCACGTAGTCGATGGCCGCGCCCAGGCCCACGGCATCGGCGATGTTGCCGGTGCCGGCCTCGAACTTGTTCGGGATCGGCTGGAACACGGTCTTCTCGAAGGTCACGTCGGCAATCATGTTGCCGCCACCCTGCCACGGGGGCATGTCTTCGAGCACCTCGCGCTTGCCCCACACCACGCCGATGCCGGTCGGGCCGAACACCTTGTGGCCGGAGAACACGAAGAAGTCGGCGCCGAGGTCCTGCACGTCGACGCGCATGTGCGAGACCGACTGCGCACCGTCGACCAGTGCCTTCGCGCCCGCGCGGTGCGCCAGCTCGACGATCTCCTTCACCGGCACCACGGTGCCCAGCGCGTTGGAGACCTGCGTGACGGCGACGATCTTCGTGCGGTCGTTGAGCAGCTTGCGGTACTCGTCGAGCAGCACCTGCCCCGAGTCGTCCACCGGAATCACGCGCAGCTTCGCGCCCTTGGCGGCGGCGAGTTGCTGCCACGGCACGATGTTGGCGTGGTGCTCCAGGTTCGACACGATGATCTCGTCACCCTCGCCCACGTGCTGCCCACCCCAGCTCTTGGCCACGAGGTTGATGGCCTCGGTGGTGCCACGCACGAAGATCACTTCGTCGACTTCGGGGGCGTTGATGAACTTGCGCACACGCTCCCGCGCGCCTTCGTAGGCATCGGTCGCACGCGCAGCGAGTTCATGCGCCGCGCGATGGATGTTCGAGTTCTCGTGCTCGTAGAAGTACGCGATGCGGTCGATGACCGACTGCGGCTTGTGCGTGGTGGCCGCGTTGTCGAACCACACGAGCTGCTTGCCGTTGACGCGCTCCTGCAGGATCGGGAAGTCGCGGCGCACGGCATGCACGTCGAACGGCGGATGCTGGCCACTGCCGGCCAGCGGCACCGCGTCGGGGCCGCGCGGATCGGGCTTGGCCGGCGTGACGAAGCCGTTGGGCAGGCGCACCGCATCGACGAAGTAGAACTGCGCGTCGCGTCCGGCTGGCGCCGAAGGCGGGCCCGGTGGCAACGCGGGCTGCGCCGTCGGTGCGGCAAGACCCGCGAACGGATCGTGGATTGCGAAGCCGTCACTGGCACCGGCCACCGGATGCCCGTAGCTGTGGTTCAGGAAGTAGAACGGCGAGGCTGACGCCGCCTGCGGCGACGCAGGCGCCCCCACCTGCTGCGGCACGCCCTGCACCGCACCGCCCGAGCGCGGCTCGAAGGCCGGCGCTACCGACAGCACCGTGTCCGGCACGCCGTTGCCCGCCACCGCATGCGGCAGCAGCGCCGGCGCGCGGTTCGCGAGCGACGGCAGCTGCGTGGGCGATGCCGGCAGCACATTGGCGCCCGGAATCTGCCCCTGCGGGATCGGCGTACCCGGCACGCTCGGCCCGAAGCCGGCGGGGCTCACCAGCGGCGAGCCCGGCGGTGCGACGTTGGCGGGAAACTGCGCGCCCGGCGGCGCGGAGAACATGGCGCTGGCCATGCGCGCGAGAACGGCCGGATCGAACGGCGCCTCGCCCGGGAACGTGGGTGTGCTGCTCACCGCGGCTTACTTGTAGGTGTCGGGATAGTCGTGGTACTTACCGATCTCGACGTCGTCGAGCACGGCCAGCGCGTCGGTGGTCAGCACCGCGAGCGAGCAGTACAGCGAGATCAGGTACGACGCGATCGCGTGGTTGTTGATGCCCATGAAGCGCACCGACAGCCCCGGGCTCTGCTCGCCCGACAGGCCCGGCTGAAAGAGGCCCACCACGCCCTGGCGCTTGTCGCCCACGCGCAGCAGCAGGATCTTGCTCTTGCCGTCGGCCACCGGCACCTTGTTCGACGGAATCAGCGGAATGCCGCGCCAGGTGATGAACTGCGAACCGAACAGGCTCACCGTGGGCGGCGGCGTGCCGCGGCGCGTGGCTTCACGCCCGAATGCGGCAATGGCCAGCGGATGCGTGAGGAAGAACGCGGGCTCCTTCCACACCTTGGTCAGCAGCTCGTCCAGGTCGTCGGGCGTGGGCGCGCCGGTCAGCGGGAAGATGCGCTGCTCTTCGCTCACCTGGGCCAGCAGGCCGTAGTCGGGGTTGTTGATGAGCTCGCTCTCCTGGTTCTCCTTGATCGTCTCGATCGTCAGGCGCAGCTGCTCCTTGATCTGGTCGTGCGGGCTGCTGTACAGGTCGGAGATGCGGGTGTGCACGTCGAGCACGGTGCTCACGGCATTGAGGTAGTGCTCGCGCGGGTTCTCTTCGTAGTCGACGAAGGTGCGCGGCAGCTGGTTCTCTTCTTCGCGCGAGGTGCAGGTGACCTTGATCGACTCGGGGTTCTTGACCTTGTTGACGCGGTAGATGCCCGCTTCCACCGGCACCCATTGCAGCAGGTGCGTCAGCCAGCGCGGGCTGATGGTCTCGAGTTGGGGAACGGTCTTGGTGGCGTTGGCTAGCTGGCGGGCGGCGTTGTCGCCAAGGGCGGTGGTACCACCGACTGTTGCACTCATGGATCAAGGCTCCGTGGGTTGAGGAAAAAGTGATCGCCAGTGTCTGGCGACCACGGGTTTCCCCTCAACAGGCTATAGCCGCCAAGTTGATCCGCCGTGCAAGGCGCGACTGCTCCAGTTGCTCGCAACGCGCGAGCAGGTTGACGATGTTGATGCCCAGCGCAGTGGCCAACTTCTGCGCCGTGACGATCGACGGGATCACGCGCCCGCGCTCGATCTCGCCCACGTACGAGCGGTTCAGATCGGAACGCTCGGCCAGCTCTTCCTGCGACCAGCCCTGCCCTTCGCGCAGCTGGCGCACGGTGACGCCGAAGTCTTCGACGAAGGCTTTCATACGCTGCCCGCCTTCGGTGCGCTGTTGTTCTGCAGGCTGGCCTGCGTGACGCTGGCACCGGGCTTCACGTCGTCGGTGATCCACACGTTGCCGCCGATGACCGCGCCCTTGCCGAGCGTCACGCGGCCCAGGATGGTGGCGCCCGCGTAGATGACCACGTCGTCCTCCACCACCGGGTGGCGCGGCAGGCCCTTCTGCAGGTTGCCTTCGGCGTCGGTGGGGAAGCGCTTGGCGCCGAGCGTGACGGCCTGGTACAGCCGCACGCGCTTGCCGATGACGGCCGTCTCGCCGATCACGACGCCGGTGCCGTGGTCCATGAAGAAGCCCGCATCGATGGTCGCGCCCGGGTGGATGTCGATGCCGGTCTGCGCATGCGCCAGCTCGGCGACGATGCGCGCGAGCAGCGGCAGGCCGAGCTCATAGAGCCGGTGTGCGAGGCGGTGATGGATCATCGCGAGCACACCCGGATAGCACAGCAGCACCTCGTCGACGCTGCGCGCCGCGGGGTCGCCCTGGTAGGCCGCGAGCACGTCGCTGTCGAGCAGCCGGCGCAGGCCCGGCAGCGCGTTCGCGAACTGGCGCACGGCTTCGGTGGCTGCGGCGTCGATCTCGCTCGCGGGGCGCGGCGCCAGCCGTGCGTTGAAGTTCAGTTCGAGCCGCGCCTGCACCAGCAGCGCCTGCAAGGCGGCGTCGAGCGTGTGGCCCACGTAGAAATCCTCGCTCTCGTGGCGCAGGTCCGGCGGGCCCAGCCGCATCGGAAAGAGCGCGCCCTTGAGCGATTCGACGATCTGCGCCAGCGCATCGCGCGACGGAAACTCGCGCGCACCGGGCTCGCGCGAACGGCGCTGCGAATCGCGCCACTCGTCGCGCACCTCGTGCAGTGCGCGCACGATGTCGCCTACTTCGAATTGAGCCATGTGTGTTTTCCTCCCGTGTGTTTCTGTCGATATGGATTCGGGGTTCAGTCCTGCACCCACGGCAGGCCATGGAAGCGCCAGCCGTCGGACCCGCCGCGATGCTGCCGCGCATCGATCTCGCCCTCGAAGCCTTGGAGCACGTTGAACACCTGCGTGAAGCCGGCCTTGGCCGCGGCCTCGGCCGCCAGAGCCGAGCGCTTGCCGCTGCGGCACAGCAGCAGCACCACGGCTTCCTTGCCGCCGTCCTTAGCCACCTTGGCTTCGAGCTCGCGCACGAAGCGCGGGTTGCGGGTGAGCGCTGTGCCCGTGGCCCAGGCCACGTGCAGGCTGTCGGGCACGTGGCCGACGAACTTGCGCTCTTCGCCGGAGCGCACGTCCACGAGCAAGGCGTGGCCGTCCTGCACCAGCTGCCAGGCCACGGGGGGCGTCACGCCGCCGGCGTAGGGCCAGTTCTTTTCGATGGCTTGCGCGCGCGCCTGTTCGAGGGCGGGCGGCAAGGCGATGACATCTTCAACTTCCATGGACATGCGGTTCGGCTCCTGTTGTACGTTGGTCATTCCATCTTCCTTGATGGCGATAACCACCACTGTAGGAGTGCGAAGGCCAAGGTCAAACGACTCAAAAGTCGATTCTTAACAACCTTGTGATCTATGGGGTGCGAGGCCCGGGTGCTTCAAGGCGCGCTCCCGCCGACGGGGTACCTTGCTCCGCGAATGTCCCCCGCCCTTCGGGCTCCTCCTTGATTTCGCTGCGCAAGGCACCCCATCGACGTGAGCGTCATGCGCAGCGGTCGTTGATCGGCGAGCACAACGACAGCGCCCGGTGTGCTCAGGACACTGGGTGCTTCCCGCAGCGAAATCAAGGGGGAGGCCGCAGGCCGGAGGACATTCGCGGAGGGAAGTACCCGGTGGCCTGGGCACACGCCCCGAACCAGCGACCTCAAACGAAAAACCCCGGCACCAAAGACAGCACCGGGGAATCGCAAAGCCCGAGGGTCCGTCAGAGCTTGGCGATCGAAACTTCGGTCGACTTCACGAGTGCGACCACGTCGGAACCCACCTTCAGCTGCAGCTCGTCGACCGAGCGCGTGGTGATGACGGAGGTGACGATGCCCCAGGCGGTTTCGACATCGACTTCGGAGACGACGTCGCCGCGGATGATCTCGCGGACCTTGCCCTTGAACTGGTTGCGGACGTTGATGGCTTGGATGGACATGGTGATTTCTCTTTCAGGGTTGACAGGGGTTGTGAGTGAAAACGGCCGGCTTCAGACGATCTCGGCCACGTCGTCGAAGGCCAGCCGGGGCCCGCGTTCGAAGGTGCCGGCGTGGTCGGCCACGCCGAGGTTGACGAGGAAGTTCGCGCGATAGCGGCCGTCGGGGAAGAAGGCCTTGTCGACGAGGTCGGCGTTGAAGCCCGACTGCGGCCCCGCGTCGAGCCCGAGCGCGCGCGCCGCCAGGATCAGGTAGGCCCCCTGCAGGCTGCTGTTGCGAAAGGCCGTGGCCTGCGCGGCTTCGGCGCTCTTCTCGAAGAAGGGCTTGGCGTCGTAGGCCGGGAACTGCGTGGGCAGGTGCTCGTAGAAGCGCGTGTCGTGCGCCACGATCACCGTCACGCCGGCCTGCAGCGTCTGCGCGGTGTTGCCCGCCGACACGGCCGGCTTCAGCTTCGCCTTGGCCTCCTCGCTGCGCACGAACACGTAGCGCGCGGGCTGGGCGTTGTAGGCGGTCGGCCCCCACTTCACGAGGTCATACAGCTGGTGGATCAGCGCGTCGGTCACGGGTACCGGCTTGAAGGCGTGCACTGTGCGCGCCTTGCGAAAAAGCTGGTCCAGCGCGGCGTCAGGGATGGCTTGCAATGTGGTCATTTCTTGGAACGCTGTGTCAGTTCGATGCGGCGGCCAGGGCCTGGTCGAGGTCGGCGATCAGGTCGTCGATGTGCTCGATGCCCACCGACAGGCGCACCGTGTCTTCCGTGACGCCGGCCCGGGCCAGCTCTTCGGGCGACAGCTGCCGGTGCGTGGTCGATGCGGGGTGCGTGGCCAGCGAGCGCACATCGCCGATGTTCACCAGGCGCGTGAAGAGCTTCAGCGCATCGAGGAACTTCGCCCCACCCTCGCGACCCGCGCCGATGCCGAAGGTCAGCACGCCACTCGAACGACCGCCGAAGTACTTCTTCGCCAGCGGGTAGTCGGCATGGTCTTCGAGCGCGGCGTAGTTCACCCAGTTGACGGCCTTGCTCTGCTTCAGGTGCTGCGCCACCGCCAGCGCATTGCTGCTGATGCGGTCCATGCGCAGCGCCAGCGTCTCGATGCCCTGCAGGATCAGGAAGGCGTTGAAGGGCGAGATGGCCGCGCCCGTGTTGCGCAGCGGCACCACGCGCGCACGGCCGATGTAGGCGGCCGGGCCCAGCGCCTCGGTGTAGACCACGCCGTGGTAGCTCACGTCGGGCTCGTTCAGGCGCCTGAAGCGCTCCTTGTGCTCGGCCCACGGGAACTTGCCCGAATCGACGATGGCGCCACCGATGCTGGTGCCGTGGCCGCCCAGGTACTTGGTGAGCGAGTGCACCACGATGTCGGCGCCGTGCTCGATGGGCCGGCTCAGGTACGGCGAGGGCACGGTGTTGTCGACGATCAGCGGCACGCCGTGGCGGTGCGCGATCTCGGCGATGGCCGCGATGTCGGTCACGTTGCCCGCCGGGTTGCCCAGCGACTCGACGAACACCGCCTTGGTGCGCTCGTCGAACAGCTTCTCGAAACTGCTCGGGTCGCGATGGTCCGCGAAGCGCGTGGTGATGCCGAACTGGGGCAGCGTGTGGGCGAACAGGTTGTAGGTGCCGCCGTACAGCGCCGTGCTGCTGATGATGTTGTCGCCGGCCTCGGCGATGGTCTGGATCGCGTAGGTCACGGCCGCCTGGCCCGAGGCCAGTGCCAGCGCGGCAATGCCGCCTTCGAGCGCAGCCACGCGCTGCTCCAGCACGTCCTGCGTCGGGTTGTTGATGCGGGTGTAGATGTTGCCCGGCACCTTCAGGTCGAACAGGTCGGCGCCGTGCTGCGCGCTGTCGAACGCATAGGCCACGGTCTGGTAGATCGGTGGCGCGACCGCCCGGGTGGTGGGCTCGGGCGAGTAGCCGGCGTGGACCGACAGGGTTTCGAATTTCCAGTTCTGCGACATGCGACTGCCTTTCAAAGGGGGAATGGATGAAACGACTCAGATCGCCCAGCGCAGGGCATGGGCCTGGGGCGTGAGCCAGCTGGCATCGGTGCTTTCCACATCGGTCTCTTCGGACTTCTGCAGCACCCGGTCGAGGATTCGTTTTTCGATCGCGGCAAAGGCCGGGTCGCCCTGCGAGCGCGGGCGGGCCAGCGCGATGTTCTCGTCGAGCGCGATGCGGCCGTCCTCGATGAGGATCACGCGGTCGGCCAGCGCCACGGCTTCCTGCACGTCGTGCGTCACCAGCAGCGCGGTGAAGCGGTGGCGCTGCCACAGGTTCTCGATGAGGCGGTGCATCTCGATGCGCGTGAGCGCGTCGAGCGCGCCCAGCGGCTCGTCGAGCAGCAGCAGGCGTGGGTGGTGCACCAGCGCACGGGCCAGGGCCACGCGCTGGCGCTGCCCGCCCGACAGGCGCGCCGGCCATTCGTTCTCGCGGTCGGCCAGGCCGACCTGTGCGAGCACTTCCTTTCCGCGCGCCTTGGCATCGTTCGGCAGGCCCAGCGTCACGTTGTCGAGCACGCGGCGCCAGGGCAGCAGACGCGCCTCCTGGAACATGATGCGGGTGTCGTCGTGCAGGCCGCTCACGGCCTTGCCGTCGGTGTAGAGGCCGCCAGAGGTGGCTTCCTCGAGGCCCGCGATGAGCCGCAGCAGCGTGCTCTTGCCGCAGCCGCTGCGCCCGACGATGGCGATGAACTGGCCCGGCTCGATGGTCAGCTGCGTGTTGCGCAGCACCTCGCGCGCGCCATAGCGCTTGTGCAGGCCGCGCGCCTCGAGGCGCACGCCGCCGGCAATGGCTTGGGGTTGGATGTCTTTGAGAACGGCACTCATGAATTCAGGCCCCGGGGTTGAACAGCGCCACGTTCAGCGCATCGATTTTTCTGGGCAGCAGCTTCTCAGCGAAGAAGGCATCGGCGATGCGCTGCTGTTCGGCCAGCCCGCCGGCCACCACCGGCCGCACCGCGTAGCTGCGGCGGCTGTTGGCCTGCTCGATGGTCGGGGCGTCGAGCCCCCACACGGGCGCGAGCAGGGCCGCGGCTTCCTTCGGGTGCTGCTTGACCCACTTGCCGGTCTTCTCCAGCTCGGCGTAGACCACGCGCAGCACGTCGGGCCGCGCCTTCGCGAACTTGGTGCTCGCCAGGTAGTAGCGCTGGTACGACGCAATGCCCGCGCCGTCGGCCAGGATGCGCACCTTCGACTGACGCTGGGCGGCGGCCAGGAACGGGTCCCACACCACCCAGGCGTCGATGGCGCCGCGCTCGAAGGCGGCGCGGCCGTCGGCCGGTGTGAGGTAGGCGGGCTCGATGTCCTTGAACGACAGGCCGGCCTTTTCGAGCGCGGCGATCAGCAGGTAATGCGCGCCGGCCGCTTTCGCGAAACCGACCTTCTTTCCCTTGAGATCGGCCACGGTCTTGAGCGGCGACTCGTCGCGCACGACGATGGCCTGCGCGGCCGGCGATGGTGCTTCCTGTGCCAGAAAGGTCAGGTCGGCGCCGGCCGCTTGTGCGAACACGGGCACGGTGTCGGCCACGTCGGCGCTGATGTCGAGGTTGTCGAGGTTCAGCGCCTCGAGCAGCGGCAGGCCGCTGGTGAACTCGTGCCAGCTCAGCGAAACGTTGAGCGGCGCGAGCTGCTTCTCGAGCGTGCCCTGCACCTTCAACAGCGCGATCAGCGTGGACGACTTCTGGTAGCCGAAGCGCACCGTGGCGGGCCGTTGTTGCTGCGCCAGGACGGCACCGGCGCTGAGCGCACCCAGCGTCGCAATGGCGGTGCGGCGATTGATGAGGATGTGGTTCATGTGCCCTGCCCTCACTTCGCCGGCTTCTTCTGGTAGCCCGGGTGCCAGCGCAGCCACCACTGCTCCAGGCCGCGTGCGAACAGGTCGGCCAGCTTGCCGAGCAGCGCGTACAGCAGGATGCCCACCAGCACGATGTCGGTCTGCAGGAACTCGCGGGCGTTCATCGTGAGGTAGCCGATGCCGGCCTGCGCCGAGATGGTCTCGGCCACGATGAGGATCACCCACATCAGGCCCAGCGAAAAACGCAGCCCCACGAGGATGGACGACAGCGCGCCCGGCAGGATCACCTCGCGGTACAGCTGCCAGCGCGACAGGCCGTAGGTGCGCCCCATCTCGATGAGCTGCGGGTCGACGTTGCGGATGCCGTGGAAGGTGTTCAGGTAGATCGGGAAGAACACCGACACCGAGATCAGGAAGAGCTTGGCCGATTCGTCGATGCCGAACCACAGGATCACCAGCGGAATCAGCGCCAGCGCCGGGATGTTGCGCACCATCTGGATAGTGGAGTCGAGCAGCGTCTCGAAGAACTTCACCGAGCCCGTGAGCAGGCCCAGCGCGAGCCCTGCGCCGCCGCCGATGGCGAGCCCCGCGAGCGCACGGCCCGCGCTGACCTTCACGTGCGTCCAGAGCTCGCCGGACACGGTGAGCGACCATGCGGCCTTGACCACGTCCAGCGGTGCCGGCAGCACCCGCGTCGAAAGCCAGCCCAGCGACGAGGCGATCTGCCAGACGACGATCAGCCCCACCGGCACCAGCCACGGGATGAGCCGCTTCGCGACGTTGAGGCCGAAGCCTCGCAGCGCGCTGCCTGCATCGCCTGCGGCGTTCGATGCCGGCGCCACCGCCGGCAGTTCCTGTACTTGTTCGGTCATGCGTGTCCTCAGCTTTGGGAGACGAGGCGCGAGGGCGCGTCGAGGTTGGCGACGACTTCGCCGAAGGGGCCGCTCAACGAGCCGCCCGCGAGTTGCGTCTTGGCCTTGCGCGAGAGCAGCGGGAACACCAGCTCGGCGAAGCGGTAGGCCTCTTCGAGGTGCGGGTAGCCCGAGAAGATGAACTTGTCGATGCCCAGCGCCGCGTACTCTTCGATGCGCGCCGCCACGGTCTTGGCGTCGCCGACCAGCGCCGTGCCCGCACCACCGCGCACCAGGCCCACGCCCGCCCACAGGTTGGGCGCAATCTCCAGGTCGGCGCGCCCACGCTTGGCGCCGCCGGCATGCAGCGCGGCCATGCGGCGCTGGCCTTCGGAATCCATGCGCGCAAAGGCGGCCTGGGCGCGCGCGACGGTCTCGTCGTCGACGCGGCTGATGAGTTCTTCGGCGGCCTTCCAGGCGGCGTCTTCGGTCTCGCGCACGATCACGTGCAGGCGGATGCCGAACTGCACGCTGCGGCCCTGGCGCTCGGCGCGGGCGCGCACGTCGGCGATCTTCTTGGACACTTCCGCGGGCGGCTCGCCCCAGGTCAGGTAGGCATCGACCTGCTCGGCCGCGAGGTCATGCGCCGCCGCAGAAGAGCCGCCGAACCACACGGGCGGATAGGGCTTCTGTACCGGCGGAAACAGCAGCCGCGCCCCCTTCACGCTCAGGTGCTTGCCTTCGTAGTCGTAGGTGCCGGTCGTCTCGTGGCTGCGCGCGATGATCTCGCGCCAGATGCGGATGAACTCGGCCGATTGCTCATAGCGCGCCGCATGGTCGAGGTACACGCCGTCACCTTCCAGCTCGGCCTGGTCGCCGCCGGTGACGAGGTTCACAAGCAGGCGCCCGCCCGAGAGCCGGTCGAAGGTCGCGGCCATGCGCGCGGCCAGGCTGGGCTGGTGCAGCCCGGGGCGCACGGCCACCAGGAACTTGAGCTTCTTCGTCGCGCCGATCAGGCTGGACGCGATCACCCACGGGTCTTCGCAGGAGCGGCCGGTGGGAATCAGCACGCCTTCGTAGCCGAGGTGGTCGGCCGCGCCGGCGATCTGCTGCAGGTACGGCAGGTCGACGGCGCGCGCGCCTTCGCTCGTGCCGAGGTAACGGCTGTCGCCGTGCGTGGGGAGGAACCAGAAGATCTGCATCGGAAACTCTCGATCGTTCGTTGGCTTGCCCGTTCAGACGGCAAGCAGGAAAGGAAGGCGGCGCGCCGCGGACACGACGCCCCAGGCGCGCGCCGTGATGGCCAGCACCTGGCCGGCGCGTTCGTGCAGCGCAGTCGACACGGCTGCCATCACGCGATCCCCGCGCCGGCGGCTTCGAGCACGTTGATCTTTCTGGGGATCAGCTTGAGCGCGAAGAAGGTGTCGGCGATCTGCTGCTGCTCGGCCAGGATGGCCTTGGTGATCGGGCCGGTGCCGTAGGCGGTGCGGCCTTGCGACAGGTCGGCCACCGCCTTGGGCAGGCCCCAGATGGCCGACAGCTCGGTCGCCAGTTCGTTGCGGTGGGCGGCACCCCACTGGTCGATCTTGTTGACCTCTTCGATCGCGATGGCCAGCACGTCGGCGTTCTTCGCCACGTAATCGAGCGACGAGAAGTAGTAGGCGCGGTTGCCGACCACGCCCACGGCGTCGGCCAGGATGCGCGCGTCGAGCGACTGCTGCGCGGCGGCCAGAAACGGGTCCCAGATCACCCAGGCATCGACCGAGCCCTTTTCGAAGGCGGCGCGCGCATCGGCCGGCGGCAGGTAGACCAGGTTCAGGTCGCTGTACGCCAGGCCGTGCTTCTCGAACAGCTTGACGATGAAGTAGTGGACGTTCGAGCCCTTGTTGAGCGCGATCTTCTTGCCCTTGAGGTCGGCCACGGTCTGGATGGCGGAGCCCTTGGGCACCAGTACCGCCTCGGTCTTCGGGCGCGGCACCGTGGCGCCCACGTAGGCCAGCGGCGCGCCGGCGGCCTGCGCGAAGATGGGCGGCGCTTCGCCGACGTCGCCGAAGTCGATCGAGCCGACGTTCAGCGCCTCGAGCTGCACCGGGCCGGCCGTGAACTCGGTCCACTTCACGGTCGCGCCCAGCGGTGCGAGCCGCTTCTCGAGCGTGCCGCGGGCCTTGAGCACGCTCAGGTAGCCCTTCTGATGGCCGATGCGCAACTGGCGCGCGGGGGCCTGCGCCAGGGCGGCGAACGACGACGGCAGCGCGATGGCGGCGGCCGCGCCCTGGAGCAGGCGTCGGCGGGGAATGGCAATGCGGGTCATGGAATGGGGTCCTTCGAATCTGTTCAGGGCTGGGCCGTGACGACCGCGTCGCTGACCTTGATGGGCTTGGGAATGAGCTTCAGCGCGTAGAAGGTGTCGGCGATCTGCTGCTGGTCGGCCGCGACGGCCGCGGTGATCGGCTTCACGTTGAACTCGTAGCGGCGCAGCGCCAGCTCGACCACGTCCACGGGCAGGCCCTGCAGCGGCGCGATGAGCTCGGCGGCCTGGCGCAGGTTCTTCTTGAGCCAGATGCCCTGCTCCACCGAATCGGCGAACAGCGCGTCGATCACCTGCGGGTGCTTCTTCACGAAGCCGCGCTCGCCCAGGTAGTACTGGTAGTTGTTGACCACGTCCGGCGCGCCATCGGCCAGCACGCGGGCGCCGGTGGCTTTCTCGGCGGCGGCCTGGAACGGGTCCCAAATCACCCAGGCGTCGACGTTCTTGCTCTCGAAGGCGGCGCGGCCATCGGCGGGTGCGAGGTACACGGGCTGGATGTCGGAGAGCTTCAGGCCGTTTTTCTCGAGCTGCTTCACGAGCAGGTAGTGCACGTTGCTGCCCTTGTTGAGCGCGACCTTCTTGCCCTTGAGGTCGGCCACGGAGCGGATGGGCGAATCCTTGGTGACGAGGATGGCCTCGGCGCGCGGTGCGGCCGGGTCGTAGCCGAAGTAGACGAACTTCGCCCCCGCGGCCTGCGCGAAGATGGGCGGCGCCTCGCCGACATAGCCCACGTCGACCGCACCGACGTTCAGTCCTTCGAGCAGCTGCGGGCCGGCCGGGAACTCGACCCACTTCACGCCGAAGCCCAGCGGCGAGAGCTTCTTCTCGAGCGTGCCCTGCGCCTTCTGCAGCACGAACAGGCTGGCCGACTTCTGGTAGCCGATGCGCAGCTCGCCCCTGGCCTTCGTCTGCGTCTGGGCGTGTGCCGAGGCGGCGGAGATGAAGCTCACGATGAGCGCGATGGCGGTGACGACGACGGCGCTGATGGCCAGGTCGCGCAGCGCCTGCCAGAAGGAGCGCGGCGCGACTTCGAACACGGAGTCTTCGGGAGCGACGGGGTTCATGCGGGATTCCTTGGTGCAAAAACGTGAGGCAAAGCGATCCCCCGGCCGCGCGCAGGCGGCTTCGAAAAACGGGGAACGGAAAGAGGTCTGGCCGGGGCCGGGTTCAGCGAGGAACCCGGTCGTCAGACGCTACATCGCACACGGGAGAAAGGAACCGGCTCGAAGCCATGGGTCGCCGGCAGCTTCAGGCCTTCGGTTGCGAGCACCTCGACGGCCTCGTTCAGGCGCTCTGCCAGGTCCTGGTGCACCTGGTAGGCGTTCTCGGGCGTCAACGCGATCTGCGAATCGCTCGCGTAGACGCCCGGCAGGATGTGGCGCGCCGACAGCGACTGCAGCACGGGGCGCAGTGCGTAGTCGAGCGCGAGCATGTGGTGCGGGCTGCCGCCGGTGGCCAGCGGCAGCACCGTCTTGCCCTTGAGCGCGTTCTGCGAGAGCAGGTCGAGAAAGACCTTCAGCACGCCGCTGTAGGCCGCCTTGTAGACCGGCGTGGCCACCACGATCACGCGGGCCGCCGCCACCTGGGCGATGGCACGCTCGATGGCCGGATGCGCCCACTCGGCCAGCAGCAGCGCCTGCGCCGGCAGGTCGCGGATCGCGAGCCGCTCGATGCGCGCATGGCGTTGGGCCAGCCGCTCGCCCACCGCGTCGAGCAAGGCGGTGGAGCGGGACGGGGCCGAGGGGCTGCCGGCAATCAGGAGAACGGACACGAGAAACTTTCGTTGGGCTTCAGGAGAAATTCAGGGCGAAGCGATCCCCGGCGCCCTCCCACGGGGTGCCACCAGCGATCGATTCCGGAACAGCTGCGCTTACTTCTGCTTGGGTGCGTAGATCTGGTCGAAGGAGCCGCCGTCGGCGAAGTGCTCCTTGTCGGCCTTCGCCCAGCCGCCGAAGGCCTGGTCGATGGTCACCAGCGTGAGCTTGGGGAACTGCTTGTCGTACTTGGCCTTGGCCTTGTCAGACGTCGGGCGGTAGAAGTTGCGGCCGGCGATGTCCTGGCCTTCGTCGGAGTACAGGTACTTCAGGTACTCCTCGGCCACGGCGCGCGTGCCCTTCTTGTCGACCACCTTGTCGACCACCGCCACGCTGGGCTCGGCCAGGATGGAGATGGACGGCACGACGATCTCGAACTTCTCGGGGCCGAATTCCTTCAGCGCCAGGAAGGCTTCGTTTTCCCAGGCCAGCAGCACGTCGCCCACGCCGCGCTGCACGAAGGTGATGGTCGAGCCGCGCGCGCCGGTGTCGAGCACGGGCACGTTCTTGTACAGGTTGCCGACGAATTCCTTGGCCTTCGCTTCACCGCCGTACTTGCGCTTGGCGAATTCCCAGGCGGCCAGGTAGTTCCAGCGGGCGCCGCCCGAGGTCTTGGGGTTGGGGGTGATCACCTGCACGCCGGGCTTGACCAGGTCGTCCCAGTCCTTCAGGCCCTTGGGGTTGCCCTTCTTCACCAGGAACACGATGGTCGAGGTGTAGGGGGCGGAGTTGTGCGGCAGGCGCTTTTGCCAGTCGGCCTTGACGAGGCCGCCGTGCGTGGCCAGGGCGTCGATGTCGCCGCCCAGCGCCAACGTGGCCACGTCGGAATCGATGCCGTCGATGATCGAACGGGCCTGCTTGCCCGAGCCGCCGTGCGACTGCTTGACGCTCACGTCCTGGCCGGTCTTGGCCTTCCAGTACTTGGCGAAGGCCTGGTTGTAGTCCACGTACAGCTCGCGGGTCGGGTCGTACGACACGTTCAGCAGCGTCACGGGGCCCTTGGCACCCGCCGCACCCTGCGAAAACGACGGCAATGCCGACAGGGCCAAGGCACCGGCCACGCCGGCACCCAGGGAAAGCTTGATAAAGTCGCGGCGAAGGCTCATGGTGTCTTGCTCTTAAAAAGGCATATCAATGAAGCCACGTATTCTGAATACGACATATAGGAACTGGAACGACCAAGTTTTCAGTTCTTAATAGCCAAATCAACTAAGCAACCGCTTTCCCCCACAAGAGGCAATCAAATGGCACGCATGGTTCAGTGCATCAAGCTCGGCAAAGAGGCCGAAGGACTCGACTTTCCGCCGTACCCCGGCGACCTGGGCAAGCGCCTGTGGGAAAACGTCAGCAAGGAAGCCTGGGCCGCCTGGCTCAAACAACAGACCATGCTGGTCAATGAAAACCGGCTGAACCTGGCCGACCTGCGCGCCCGCCAGTACCTGGCGCGCCAGATGGAAAAGCACTTCTTCGGCGAAGGCGCCGACGTGGCGCAAGGCTACGTTCCCCCTCCTGCGGCCTGAGTCCGGCGTGGCCGCCGACGGCACCCCGCTCGGCGCGCGCTCCGGCGACACCCCTCCCCTCGACAACGACACACCGGCGCTTTCGCGCCGTGTGTTTTTGGGCGGCTGCGGCCTGCCCGCCGCCTGGTCCGGGCGCCCGCAATGGCGGATTCTCGAAACCGGCTTCGGGCCGGGCCTTCATTTCCTGACAACCTGGCAGGCCTGGCGCGCCGACCCGCACCGGCCGCGCCTGCTGCATTACGTCGCGGTCGACGCCCATCCGGCGCCGGCCGGCGATCTGCTGCGCGCGTCTGAAGCCGACCCGGCGCTCGCACCGCTCGCCGAGGAGCTGGCCCGCCAATGGGCCGGGCTGCTGCCGGGCTTTCACCGGCTGGCCTTCGACGACGGCCGCGTGCTGCTCACGCTGTGCGTGGGCGAGCTGCAGCCGATGCTGCGCGCGCAACGCTTCGAGGCCGACAGCCTCTTCCTCGACGGTTTCGGCCCGGTGATGGCCTCGCCCGACACGCTCAAGGCGGTGTCGCGCTTCGCTCGCCAGGGCACCAGCCTCGCAGCCCGCACCGACGACGACGGGGTGCGTCATGCGCTGGCGCAGAACGGCTTCCAGCTCGACCCGCGCCCCGGCAACCTGCGCGGCGTGTTCGCGCCCGCCTGGACGGTGCGGCGCCGCCAGCCGGTGCGCGAAGGCGTCGAAGCGCCCGGGCATTGCGCGGTGATCGGCGCCGGGCTCGCGGGTGCGGCTGTGGCGGCCAGCCTTGCGCGGCGCGGCTGGCGGGTCACCGTGCTCGATGCGGCCGACGCGCCGGCCTCGGGCGCGTCGGGCCTGCCGGTCGGGCTGCTGGCGCCGCATGTGTCGTCCGACGACGCCTTGCTGTCGCGGCTCACGCGCGCCGGCATCCGCGCCACCTGGACCGAACTGACCCAACGGCTCGACCCCGGCCGCGACTGGGGCGCCTACGGATCGCTCGAACGCCGCCCCGACGGCGACGTGCGCGTGCCGCCCGGCTGGAGCGCGGACGGGCCAAACGAATCCTGGCCCGCACAGCCCGACCGGCTCGCAGCAGCCGGCCTGCCGCCCGACACACCGGCGCTCTGGCATGCGCGCGCGGCCTGGGTGCGGCCGCACCGCCTGATCTCCGCGTGGCTGGGCCAATCGGGCGTTGAATTCCGGGGCAACAGCCACGTGGCGCGCCTCGCACGCACGGACGGCGGCTGGCAGCTGCTCGCCGATGCCGGCGCCCTGCTCGCCGAGGCCGACCGCGTCGTCGTGGCCGCGGGCTTCGCATCGCACCGCTTCGCCCCCGACCTGCCGCTGCAGCCCGTGCGCGGCCAGGTCGCCTGGGGCCGCGCGGACCCCGCCGCCCTGCCCGTCACCCCCATCAACGGCGACGGCCACCTGATCGCCGGCGTGCCCGACGGCCAGGCGCCGCAGCCGCTGTGGCTGATCGGCGCCACCTTCGACCGCGACAGCACCGACCTCGCCCCCACCGATGCCGACCGCCTCGCCAACCGCGAACGGCTCACCCGCCTGCACCCCGGCGCCGCCGCCGCGCTCGCGCCCGCCTTCGAACGCGGAGACGCCCGCGCCTGGGTCGGCGTGCGCTGCGCCTCGGGCGACCGCCGGCCGCTGGTCGGCCCGCTGGCCCCGGGCGTCGACAAGGGCCTCTGGGCCTGCACCGCGCTGGGCTCGCGCGGCCTGAGCTTTGCCACGCTGTGCGCCGAGCTGCTGGCGGCGCAGTGGCATGGCGAGCCGCTGCCGCTGCCAGCCACGCTCGCCAAGGCGCTGGGCACGCAGCGGCTCTGGCCCGGATCGGACTGAATCGGCCCGTACGGGCTTCCCGGCTCCCCGGCGCCACGCGCGCACCGCACAATGCGCGCCATGGCCATCCAGTACGACATCACCCACACCACCGTCTACCGCTACAACAAGCCGGTGACCTTCGGCTTGCACCGCGTGATGTTCCGTCCGCGCGACAGCCACGACCTGCGGGTGCTCGCCACCGACCTGCAGGTGAGCCCGCAGGCCCTCACGCGGCTCATTCAAGACCCGTACTCGAACTCCGTCGCGCTGGTGCAGCCGCTGGGCGAGGCGACCGAACTGCGCATCGTCTGCTCCTTCACCATCGAGCACGTGCCGCCGTCGCAGCGCGACCTGCTCACGCTCGACCCGTCGGCCGAGTTCCTGCCCTTTGCCTATTCGGTGCAGGAGCGCCTGGACCTGGAGCACTACCTGCGCCCGCACCACAACGACGATGCCAACGGCACGCTGATCCGCTGGGCGCACCAGTTCCTGCACACCGACCAGCCCAACAGCACGCGCGACGTGCTCACGCGCATGAACGCGCACATCGGCCAGAGCTTCGAATACAAGGCACGCGACGAGGAAGGCACGCAGACGCCGCTGGAGACGCTGGCGCTGGGCAGCGGCAGCTGCCGCGACTACGCGCTGCTGATGATGGAAGCCACGCGCCGTCTCGGCATCGCGACGCGCTTCGTCTCGGGCTACCTCTACGACGCCTCGCTCGACAACGACGCCACCGGGCAGGCGCCCGGCGAATCGGTCACCGGCGCCGGCAGCACGCACGCCTGGCTGCAGGCCTACCTGCCGGGCGCAGGCTGGCTGGCCTTCGACCCGACCAACAACCTCATGGGCAGCGGCCAGCTGATCCGCGTGGGCGTGGCGCGCGACCCCGCGCTGGCGGCGCCCATCTCGGGCAGCTGGTACGGCGACGCCGAGGCCTACGAAGGCCTCGAGGCCACGGTGGTCGTGAAGCGCCGCAAGGGCGGCTGAGCGCCCTCTTCCTTTCCGGATTCGACTCGCTTACTTCGGCTGCGCCGCGCGGTAGGCCTTCACCGCGGGCACGGCCGTGGCCGCGCTGTCGGCAAAGAAGCCGTCGATGCCCGCATCCAGGAACGCCTTGATCTCGCCGGCGGTGTCGCCGTACATGGTCGGGTCGGTCTTCGGCGCCTTCTTCAGGCTGTCGGGCAGGAAGTTGTTCTCGGGCCGCACCGTGAAGATATGGACCAGCAGCTTCTTGTCGTGCGCGTCCTTCACGAGCGTGGTCGGCGCGCCGAGCTTGCCGTCGACCACCGGGATCACGCGCGCCTTGGCCGGGCCGATGCCGTTCGCATAGGTCGCGATCTCGGCCAGGCCTTCGGGCTTCACGAGGTCGGCGTAGGTGCGCTTGTCGTTCAGCGCCACGAGGTCATAGGGCGCGCCCTGCCCGTCGATGAGCTGGACGATCTTCACCGTGCTTTTCAGGCGGATGTCCTTCAGGTTGCCGGTCTCGAAGGACTGCACGAACACCGGCGCGTCGGCCTTGTCGAGGTCGTACTTGTGCAGCGTGTCGAGCAGCTTCTTCTCGAGCGGCAGGCCGATCGAGCGGAAGTACGTCGGGTGCTTGGTCTCGGGGTAAATACCGATCACGCGGCCCTTGATGACCGACTGCGCCTTGGCGAGCTGAATCACTTCGTCGAGCGTGGGCACCTGGAACTCGTTGTCGAAGGACCGGTTGGCCGGGCGCAGCGCGGGGATGCGTTCGCGCGCCCTCAGCTCCTTGAGCTCGGCGAGCGTGAAGTCTTCGGTAAACCAGCCGATGACCTGGCGGCCGTCGATGACCTTGGTGGCCTTGCGGTCGGCGAACTTCGGCACTTCGGCCACGTTCGTCGTGGCTTCGAGCACCTTGCCCGCGGCATCGACGATGGCGATGGCGTTCTCGTGGCGCGCGACCAGCTCGCCGTCCTTGGTGGGCACGAGGTCGGGCTCGATGAAATCGGCGCCGTCGTCGATGGCCTGCTGGTACGAGGCCAGCGTGTGCTCGGGCCGCAGCGCGGGCGCGCCGCGGTGACCGATGACGAGCACGGGGGCGGCTTCGGCCGGTGCGGGCGCCGGGGCGGGCGCAGGCGCGGGGGCCGGAGGCGAGACCGGCGCGAGGGGCCACATCGGCATGCCACCGCCGCTGTTGCCACCACCGCAAGCGGCCATGAATGCGCAGGCGCAGGCCGCGAGGGCCGTGCGCGAGAAATTGAACAACTGCATTGAAATCCTCCCCTTTTGTATCCATCGAAATGGATGCGCCATCTTTCCGCCGTCAACGTGACGGGCGGCAGGCGCGGCGGATCATCGAGGGGAGATATGTCGGTCGCGTGACATGGGCGCCGGCATGGCGCCGCGCAACCGTGCGCTCAGCCGCGCGCAGCCAGCTTCGCTTCGAGCTCGGCGATGCGCGCCCGGGCTTCATCGCCTTCGGGAATCGGCCGGCCGCTGTCGCGCCACTGCACCGCGCTCTTGAAGCCTTCGGCTTCGGCCTGGCGGCGGAACCACATGCCTTCGGGGTTGTGGCGCGTGATGCCGTCGAACACGGTCGCGAGCATCTGGGTCTGCTCCAGCCCCATCGAGTGCCAGACTTGGTTGACGACCATCTTGTGCATCATGAGGTGCGAACTCGGCACGCCCGCGATGCGCTGCGCGAGCGCCAGCGTGGCCTCGTCGAGCTGCGCCGCGGGCACCGCGAAGTTGGCCAGGCCCCAGTCGGCCGCCTGCGTGCCGGTAATGGTGTCGCCGGTGAACATGAGCTGCTTGGCGCGCAATGCGCCGAGGCGGTAGGTCCACATCGCGGTGGTCGGGCAGCCCCACACGCGCGTGGGCATGTAGCCGATGCGCGCGTCGTCGGCCATGGTCAGCAGGTCGCAGCACAGCGCGATGTCGCTGCCGCCGGCCACCGCGTAGCCGTGCACCTTGGCGATGGTCGGCTTGCGGCAGCGCCACAGCGACATGAAGTCTTCGGTGTTGCGCTTCATGGCGGCGTAGTCGAGCATCGGGTCCCACGGCGTTTTCTCCTGCCGGCAGGGATGGTCGGCCTGGCTTTCGCGGCCGTGGCCCTCCGCGTAGTCGCCCAGGTCGTAGCCGGCGCAGAAGGCGCGGCCCGCGCCCTCGACCACGATCACATGCACCTCGTCGTCGGCCTCGGCCCACTCGACCGCGCGGCGGATGTCGGTCGGCGTGCTGTCGCCGATGGCATTGAGCTTCTCGGGGCGGTTGAGCACGAGGCGTGCGATGCGCGGGTGCTGCGGGTCCTTGTCGATCAGGACGGTCTCGAAAGCGGGCATGGTCGGTGGTCTCCTTCTGTTCTTGGGGGGTGATGCCGCTTCGCTTGTAGCATCGCCCGCCGCCCGCTGGCAAACCCGCCGACCGCCGGGTTCAACGACTTCAGCGCGCTGTGGCGCCCCCGAGCCGGAACAGGAACACCGCGCCCTTGCCCGGCTGCGGCACGAGCCGGATGTCGCTGCCGTGCAGCTGCAGGATGCGCTGCACGATCATGAGCCCCAGCCCGCCGCCGCGCGCACCGCCGTCGGCAAAGGCCGGCCGCGTGAACAAGCCCTTCTGCAGCTCGCCCGGAATGCCGGGGCCTGTGTCACTCACCTGCACCGCCACGCCGGCGTCGGACGGGCGCAGGCGCACCTCGATCTCGCCGCCGGCCGGCGTGTGGCGGATGGCGTTGTCCAGCAGGTTGGTCAGCACGCGCTCGATCATGCCGAGATCGGCCGACACCACGGGCAGGTTCGGCGCGATGTCGGGCTTGAGCTGCTGGTGCCGCGCCTCGGCCGCGAGCTCGAACTTCTGGAACACGTCCTGCACGAGGTCGGCGAGCGCAAAGTTTTCTTTCTCGGGCTTGACCACGCCGTACTCGAGCCGCGCCAGCTCGAACACCTCCTGCGCGAGCCGGCCCACCTTGCGGCTCTGGCCGAGCGCAATCTCCAGGTAGCGGCGGCGCTCTTCCTCGCTGAGCGTGCCGGCCTTGAGCAGCAGCGTCTCGAGGTAGCCGTGCAGCGAAGTGAGCGGCGTGCGCAGGTCGTGCGAGATGTTGGCGAAGAGCTCGCGGCGCTGGCGGTCCTGCAGGCTCAGCTCGCGCCACTGCTCGGCGATGCGGCGCGTCATCTGCGCAAAGGCCTGCTGCAGCTGCGCGATCTCGTCGTCGGCGTGGCGCGGCGGCGCGGGCATGGGCGCCTCGCGCTCCAGCGCTGCGATGCCCTCGGCCTCGAAGCGCCGCACCGCCGCCGTCAGCTCGCGCAGCGGCCGCGTGATAAGGCGGAACGCCACCAGCCCGGCGATGAGCCCCAGCAGCGCCACCAAGGCCATCGACCACAGCGTGGTGCGCAGCACGGTGTCGGCCGACAGGTTGGCCGCCAGCGCGTCGTGGTCCTCGCCTTGCAACACCACGTACACATAGCCGGCATCGCGCCCGCCCATGCGCAGCGGCGCGGCGCTGAAGACCTTGGCACCGTCGGGGCTGCGCGGATCGTCGCCCGCAATCGGCAGCCGCTCGCCGGCCAGCAGCCGGCGGATGGGGCCGAGCGCCACCTTGTCGCGCTTGAGGTGCCCGGGCGGCGCGGCCTGGGCCTCGATGCGGCCGTCGAGCCCCAGCACGTAGACCTCGACGCTGGGGTTGACGGTCATGAGCTTGTCGAACAGGTCTTTCACCGCCACCGGGTCGAGGCCGCCGGGTTTCATGAGCTCGGTGTTCTGCGCGATGTGGGCCGCAAGCCCGAGCGACAGCCGCTGCGTCACCTCTTGCGCGTGCTGCGCGCCGGCGCGCATCTGCAGCCACGCCGAGGCGCCGCAGCAGGCCAGCAGCAGCACCGCGAACGCGATCGACAGCCGCCGCGACAGCGTGGCCCAGGCCATCGTCATTGAAGCACCCTTGGCGCTTCGCGCCTTCCCGCCAGGCGGGAGCGAGCTTGCTTGGGGCGGCCCGGCGCGGCGCTCATACGTCACCCTTCGGGGCGGCGTCGTCCGCCGCGAGCTTGTAGCCGCGCCCCCACACCGTGAGGATGCGCCGCGGCGCGGCCGGGTCGGCCTCGACCTTGGTGCGCAGCCGGTTGATGTGCGTGTTGACCGTGTGCTCGTAGCCGTCGTGCTGGTAACCCCAGACCTGGTTGAGCAGGTCGAGGCGCGAGAACACCTTGCCGGGATGGCGCGCAAAGAAATACAGCAGGTCGAACTCGCGCGGCGTGAGTTCGATGGGCTTGCCGTCGACGCGCACCTCGCGCGCCAGCGGCTCGATGTCGAGGTTGCTCAGCGTGAGGCTGCCCGACTCCAGCCGCGCGTTGCGCGCCAGTGCGTCGGTGCGCCGCAGCAGCGCCTTCACGCGCGCCACCAGTTCCAGCACCGAGAAGGGCTTGGCCAGGTAGTCGTCGGCGCCCAGCTCCAGCCCGAGGATGCGGTGCACCTCGCTGGAGCGCGCGCTCACGATGATGATGGGCGTGTAGCGCGCCATGGCGCGGGCGCGGCGGCAGATCTCGAGGCCGTCGATGCCGGGCAGCATGAGGTCGAGCACCAGCGCGTCCCACTGGCCGCGCTCCAACGCGCGCAGGCCGGCGTTGCCGTCGGCGGCGTGCTCGACCGCGTAGCCCTCGTCGCGCAGGTGCATGCGCAGCAGCTCGGCAATGTGGGCGTCGTCCTCGACGATCAGCACGCGTTTGGCGGTGTCCATGACCGCGATTGTCCCGCGAGACGCCCCCCGGAGTTATCACGAATCCTTGAACTTTGCGTGATGAATCGGCGAGGGGGTGCGCCCAACAATCCGGGCCATGCAGACACGCTCCGCTCCCGACCACCGACCGATCCACCCGCTGTGGATGCGCGTCACGCACTGGCTCAACGCGCTGGCCGTGCTGGTGCTGGTGACCAGCGGCTGGCGCATCTACAACGCGGCGCCCTTCCTTGCCTTTCGCTTCCCGGCCGCGATCACGCTGGGCGGCTGGCTCGGCGGCGCGCTGCAGTGGCACTTCGCGGCGATGTGGCTGCTGGTGTTCAACGGGCTCGTCTACCTGGTGCTGAACCTGGCCAGCGAACGCTTCGCACTCAAGTTCTTCCCGCTCACGCCGGCCGGAATTTGGCGCGATGCGCGGGCCGCGCTCGGCGGCAGGCTCTCGCATGCCGACCCGCGCCACTACAACCATGTGCAAAAGCTCGCCTACCTGTTCGTGATCGTCGACCTCGTCGCGATCGTGCTGTCGGGGCTGGTGCTGTGGAAGTCGGTGCAGTTTCCGCTGCTGCGCGAGCTGCTGGGCGGCTACGAAGCCGCGCGCCGCGTCCACTTCGTGGCGATGGCCGCCCTGGTGGCTTTCGTTGCCGTGCACCTCGTGATGGTGGCGCTCGTGCCCCGCACCCTGCTCACCATGCTGCGCGGTCGCGCGCCCCACACCCCATGAGCCTCTTTTTCAAACGCCCTCCCCTGGTCGGTGTCGACGGCGACGCCGTGGTGCGCGAAGCCCGCGCCCTCATCGAGCGCCAACTCGACGCGCCCTCGCGCCGCCTGTTCCTGCGCCGTTCGCTGACGCTGGGCGGCCTGTCGATGCTCACCGGCTGCAGCATCAGCGACGACAGCCACGTGGAAGCGGCGCTCTCGAAGGTCTCGCGCTTCAACGACGAGGTGCAGGGCTGGCTCTTCAGCCCGACGCGGCTGGCACCGACCTACACCGAGGCCGAGATCACGCGCCCCTTTCCGTTCAACGCCTACTACGGCGAGGACGAGGTCCGCGAAGTCGACGAGGCCACCTACCGGCTCGAAGTGAGCGGCATGGTCTCCGACAAGCGCCGCTGGACGCTCGCCGAGCTGCGCGCCCTGCCGCAGCAGGACCAGATCACGCGCCACATCTGCGTCGAGGGCTGGAGCGCCATCGGCAAATGGGGCGGCGTGCGCTTTGCCGACTTCCTGCGCCACGTCGGCGCGGACCTGAGCGCGAAGTACGTCGGCTTCCAGTGCGCGGACGACTACCACACCAGCATCGACATGCCCACCGCGCTACACCCGCAGACGCTGCTGACGCTGAGCTACGACGGCCAGCCGCTGCCGCCGAAGTACGGCTTTCCGATGAAGCTGCGCATGCCGACCAAGCTTGGCTACAAGAACCCCAAGCACATCCAGGCGATGTACGTGACCAACACCTATCCCGGTGGCTACTGGGAAGACCAGGGCTACAACTGGTTCGGAGGGAGCTGAGGGGCTGCCGCAGCCGCTCGACTGCCGAAGAAAGCGCGAGGCCGAATTCCGACAGGGAAGCAGGCCGCCCTCGACAACAAAACCCAACCTCAACTCAGGAAGACCGACATGAACAAGCTCACCGCCACCCTCCTCGCCACCTGCATGGCCTTCGCCGGCGCCTCGGCCTTGGCCGCGGACGACATGGCCAAGGACGGCATGAAGAAGGACAGCATGGCCAAGGACGGGATGAAGAAAGACGCCATGGGCAAGGACGCCATGAAGAAGGACGGCATGGCCAAAGATGGCATGAAGAAAGATGCCATGGGCAAAGACGAAATGAAGAAGGACGCGATGGGCAAGGACGAGATGAAGAAGTAAGCCGCCTCTCCCCGGCCCCGCCGCCATTGACGGTCGGCGGGATCGGGATCACTGTCCCTTTCCTGCGCTCCCTACGAAAGACCGCCATGAAATCCTTCGCCATCGCCGCCGGCGCGCTCGCTGCCGCCGCCTTCGCCTGGCACGCGGCCCCCTCCTTCGCCGAGACCGCGCGCCGCGTGCCCGCGCCCACGGTCGACCTCACCGCACCCGCAGGCGCCACCACCGCCACCGCCGTGTTCGCGGGCGGCTGCTTCTGGGGCGTGCAGGGCGTGTTCCAGCGCGTCGAGGGCGTGAGCAATGCGCTCTCGGGCTACGCGGGCGGCGAGGCCCGCACCGCGCGCTACAACGAGGTCGGCTCCGGGCGCACCGGCCATGCCGAAGCGGTGCGCATCAGCTACGACCCGCGCAAGGTCAGCTACGGCAAGCTGCTGCAGATCTATTTCTCGGTGGCACACGACCCGACCGAACTCAACCGCCAGGGCCCCGACACCAGCCCGCAGTACCGCTCCACCGTGTTCGCCGAAAACGCCGAGCAGGCCCACATCGCCAACGCCTACATCGCCCAGCTGAACCAGGCCAAGACCTTCGGCAAGCCGCTGGCGACCACGGTCGAGGTGTCCAAGCCCTTCTATGCGGCCGAGGACTACCACCAGGACTACCTCACGCTGCACCCGAACCAGCCCTACATCGCGATCAACGACCTGCCGAAGATCGACGACCTGAAGAAGCTGTTCCCCGAGAGCTACAAGGCCACGCCGTCGCTGGTGCGGGCGGCCAAGGCCAGCTAGGGCTTCGCGTCCAGCGCTGCGGCCTCTGCCTCGCGGCCCATCTTCCTGAGCAGCGTGGCATAGGCGTCCCGGACGACGCGTGCCCGCCACTTCTCGCCGTAGGCCGACACGGCCGCCAGCGACTGGCGGTAGTAGGTTTCCGCCTGCGCGTCCTGGCCCTTCTCCGCCAGCCGGTAGGCCGCGTTGTAGAGCACGACGCCACGCGTGGCCTTGACGGCGTGGGTCTGCTCGATACCGTCCAGCACATCGAGCGCACGCTGGCTCAGCTGCTGCGCCCGTGCATCGTCCGGCAAGGAACCGTAGGCCACGCTGAGGTTGTCGAGATCGATGGCGTACAGGATACGCGGCATGGACGCATCGCCTTCAGAGATGGCGACCGCTTCCGTCAGCAGAGGGATGGCCTCGACGTTGCGTCCCTGCGCCCGCAGGAAGTTGCCGCCATGCACACGCGCGTTGCGATTCAGCGTGGCATTGGCGGGGTGGTAGGTGCGTGCGGCCTGCAGCGCCTTCTTGTAGAAGCCGTCGGCTGCGTCGAAGCTGCGATCCGCCGACGCCAGGTCGCCCAGTGCAACGTACGCCGTGGGCAAGCGCGGGTCCGCGGGGTTGCTGCGCTCCAGGGCCGGCACGCCGGAGAGGAGGCGCGGAATGGCCTGGTTCGACAACCCGGCGTTGTGATGCCACAACCCCGAGTCGACCTGACTGCCCGAGCTGGCGCAGCCAGCCAGGGCCTGTACCAGCGCCAGCGTCCCGATGACGCACCAGCGTTTCACAGCAGCCTGGCTTGCTTCGCCTGCTCCGTCAGCTCCGCCCGGAAGTTCGGGTGCGCAATCGCGATCAGCTCCTGCGCGCGCTGTTTGGCCGACTTGCCGCGCAGCTGCGCCACGCCGTATTCGGTGACGACATAGTTGATGTCGTTCTTGCTCGTGCTCACGTGCGTGCCCGGCGACAGCGAGGGCACGATGCGCGAAATGGTGTCGTCCTTGGCCGTCGAAGGCAGCACGATGAAAGCCTTGCCGCCGCGCGAGCGGTTGGCCGCGCGCACGAAGTCCGACTGCCCGCCCGTGCCCGAGTACGGCGCGTGGCCCAGGCTCTCGGAGCCGCACTGGCCCAGCAGGTCGATCTGCATGGTGGCGTTGATGGCGATGAGGTTGTCGTTCAGCCCCGCCAGCGCCGGGTCGTTGGTGAAGTTCACCGGGTGCATCTCCAGCCCCGGGTTGCGGTCCATGAACCGGTAGAGCTTGTTCGATCCCAGCGCGAAGGTCGCGACCGACTTGCCCGGCAGGTAGTTCTTGCGGCGGTTGGTGACCGCGCCGCTTTCCACCAGCGTGAGGATGCCGTCGCCGATCATCTCGGTGTGGATGCCCAGGTCGCGCTTGCCCGTGAGCTGCATCACCACCGCATCGGGAATGCCGCCGTAGCCGATCTGCAAGGTGGCACCATCGTCGATCAGGTCGGCCACGTGCTTGCCGATGGCTTCCTGCACCGGGCCGATCTTGGGCAAACCGACTTCCATCACGGGCTCGCTGCTCTCGACCAGCGCCGCCACCTGCGAGATATGCACGTGGCAGTTGCCATGCGCATACGGCACGTTCGGATTCACCTCGAGCACGACCGCGCGGGCCTTCGCCACGGCGGCCATCGTGTAGTCGGGGCCCAGGCTCAGCGCGAAGTAGCCGTGCGCGTCCATCGGCGAAGCCATGCTGAACACCACGTCGGCCGCGATCTGCCCGCGCTCGATCTGCGCTGGAATCTCGGAGAAGTAGTTGGGAATGAAGTCGATCCAGCCGGCCTGCCCGCCGGCGCGCGTGGCACCACCGAAGAACAGCGCGACGTGGCGCACGTGTTCCACCGTCTCCGGGTCGATGTAGGCGTACTTGCGCATCGCCAGGATCTGCGCCACCTTCACGTCGCGGAAGTCGCGGCGCTGCTCGGACAGCGCCGTGAGCAGCGAGGGCGGCTCGCCGACGCCCGTGGGCACGATGATCATGTCGCCGTTGCGCACCTGGCGCACGGCATCGGCGGCGGAAACGCGCTTTTGCGCGTACAGGGTCTGGGCAGTCATGCCTGCCACTATGCCTTCTTTTCGCCGCCGCCGAACTCGCGGTGCACCCAGTCGCGCAGCACGGCCGTCGCGGGGCGGGTGGCGGCGCGCGGGCTGTAGACCAGGTCGTAGCGGTAGCTCTCCACCGACAGTTCGAAGGGCTGCACCAGCAGGCCCGACGCCAGCTCGTCGGCGACCAGCGCCAGGCTCAACAGGCCAACGCCCTGCCCCGCGACCGTGGCCTGCACCGCGTGGATCTCTTCGGTGAACGACAGGCCGGCCTGCGCATTGACGTCGGTGCGGCCCGCGCGCGCGAGCCAGGTGCGCCACACGGGCGCCAGCGTTTCGTCGCGCCCCGCGCGGCCCCATTCGAAATGGATCAGCGAGACGGCGCGCAGGTCTTTCTTGGCCGCGACCGCCAGCGCGGGGCTGCAGACCGGCGCGTAGTGGTCCTGGAACAGCGGCTCCACGACCAGGTCGGCGTAGCGGCCGTTGCCGTAGCGAATCGCCGCATCGGCCTCGGTGTCGAGGTCGACGACCTGGTTGGTGGCGTCCAGCCGCAGCGTCCATTCGGGGTGCAGGTCGCGGAAGGTGCCCGCGCGCGGCGCCAGCCGCCGGGCCATGAAACCGACGGTGGACGACAGCGTGGCGATGCGCGAGCCCTTCAGGCGGCGCACGCCGTCGACGGCGCGCTCGAAGCTGTCGAAGCCGTCGCGCAGCGCGGGAAACAGCTGATGCCCGGCAGCCGTCAGGTGCACCTGCCGCGTGCCGCGTTCGAACAGCCGCACCTCGAGCGTTTCCTCGAGCTGCTTGATCTGGTGGCTGATGGCGGTGGGCGTGACGTGCAGCTCGTCGGCCGCAGCCTTGAAGCTCAGCCGGCGGGCCGCGGCCTCGAACACGCGCAATGCGCCCAGGGGAGGAAGTCTTCGCATGCGTACAGATTAGCTCAACTCATCCATCGGCTGAAAAATCAGCCTTTGTCGGGTGCCCTCTTCATCCCTAAATTTCAGGGGTCGCGGGAAGAAACCACTTCCACGGCTGATCTGAAATTCACCATCAAAGGCACCTGTCATGCAACTCCAACCCAAGCAGATCCACACGCAACCCGACCCCTACGCCCCCTTCCTGCTGTCGCAGGCCATCCAGCTCGGCAACCTCGTCTTCGTGTCCGGCCAGGCCGCGATCGGCGACGACGGCGAGATCGTCGGCAAGGGCGACTTCGATCGCCAGGCCGAGCAGGCCTTCAAGAACCTCGACCGCGTGCTGCGGGCCGCAGGCACAACCCTGGGCAACGTGGTCAAGGTGACGATCTTCCTGACCTCGATGAGCCACTTTCCCAAGATCGTCGAACTGCGCCGCCAATGGTTCTCCGCACCCTACCCGGCCGACACCATCGTCGAGGTCTCGGGCCTGTACTCGCCCGACGCGATGATCGAGATCGAGGCCATCGCCGTCGCGCCCGGAGACGCCCAATGAGCACGCCGCTGCTCGCGCCGGCGAAGCTGCACGGCCTGCAGCTGCCCAACCGGCTCGCCGTGGCGCCGATGACGCGCGTCAGCGCCTCGCCCGAGGGCCACGCCAACGGCACCATGGCCCGCTATTACGAGCGCTTTGCGCGGGGCGGCTTCGGCCTCGTCATCACCGAAGGCATCTACACCGACACGGCGTACGCGCAAGGCTATGCCCGCCAGCCCGGGCTGAGCGACGGCGAACAGGCCCGCGCGTGGCGCCCGGTGGTGAAGGCGATCCAGGGCGCGGGCGGGCGCGCCGTCGCGCAGCTGATGCATGCGGGCGCGCTGTCGCAGTTCAACCGCTTTCGCGACCACACGGCGGGGCCGTCGGCCGTTCGCCCGCTGGGCACGCAGATGACGGCCTACCGCGGCGAAGGCGAGTACCCGGTGCCCCGCGCGATGACCGATGCCGACATCGCCGAGGCGATTCGCGGCTTCGCCCGGGCCGCGCTACTGGCGATGGAAGTGGCGGGCTTCGACGGCGTGGAGATCCACGGCGCGAACGGCTACCTGCTCGACCAGTTTCTGACCGGCCACACCAACACGCGCACCGACCGCTGGGGCGGCGCCCTCGCGCAGCGCGTGCTGCTGACCGTAGAGGTGGTGCGTGCCGTGCGGCAGATGCTGGGCGCGTCGGCGCCGGTCGGCGTGCGCATCTCGCAAGGCAAGGTCAACGACTTCGGCCACAAGTGGCCGGAAGCCGAAGCCGGCGCGGCGACGGTGTTCGGGGCCCTGGCACACAGCGGCATCGACTACCTGCACGTCACCGAGTTCGAAGCCTGGCGACCGGCCTTCGGCCATGCGGGGCCGAGCCTGCTGCAGCTCGCGCGCCGCCACGCGCCGGGGATTGCGATCGTTGCCAACGGCAGCCTGCACGATCCGGGGCGCGCCGAAGCGGCGCTCGCGGACGGTGCCGACTTCGTGGCGCTGGGACGCGGCGCGCTGTCGAACCCCGACTGGCCGCGACGCCTGAAGGAAGGCCGCGCGCTCGCCGCCTTCGACCCGGCATTGCTGTCGCCCGTGGGGGACATCAAGCCGGCGGAGCAGCACCCCTAGATGATGTTTTTCTCGCGCAGCGGCCGGTTCTCGAGGATGCGCGCGAACGACAGCGGCGACAGGTCGAGGCTGCGGTAGCCGCCGAAGCGGATCAGCTCCGCGATGCCGCGCCCCGCCGCCGGGCACTGCTGCAGCCCGTGGCCCGAGAAGCCGTTCGCGAAGTAGAGGTTGTCGCAGTCCGGGTGCAGGCCGAGGATCGCGTTGTGGTCGAACACGTTCATCTCGTAGTAGCCGGCCCAGGCGCCGGTCATTCGGACGGCTTCGAAGGCCGGGATGCGTTCGGCCAGCGCCGGCCAGATGAAGCTTTCGAAGGCCTCGTGATCGACTTCGAGCGGTGCATCGTCGGGGTCCCGGTCTTCGGGCGGCGCAAAGCCGCAGATGAACAGGCGCCCTTCGGGCCGCAGCCAGATGCCCGAGGTATCGATGACCAGCGGGCAGCCCGGCAAGGCGCTCGGGCATGAAAAGCTGAACACGCTGCGGCGTCGCCCGTGCACGGGCAGCGCGATGCCGGCCCACTGCGCAACCGGCGCCGCCCACGCGCCCGCCGCGTTGACGACGATGTCCGCATGCAGCGTGTCGCCGCCGTCGAGCTGCACGCCGGTGACGCGGCGGCCCTCGCGCTGCAGTCCCGTCGCCTGCGCCTGCACATAGCGCACGCCTTGGGACACCGCCTTCTTGCGAAAGGCCTGCAGCAGGCTGTAGCCGTCGTACCAGCCCTCGCCCGAAAGGCCGAGCGATGCGAGCGCGATGCCCTCGGTCGAGAGCCACGGGAAGCGCGCCTTCAGTTCCTCGGGCGTCAACAGCGCCACGTCCACCGCATGCGCCTTCTGCGTCGCGTGGTTCTCGCGCAGCACGTCGACACCCGCCGGCGAGGCCAGGTACAGGTAGCCCGGCTCGACCAGTCCAATGTCCGGCACGTCGTCGCCCACGCGCAGCGTTTCGCCCAGCGCGCGAAAAAACTCGATGCCGTAGAGCGACATCTCGATGTTGATGGCGGTGGAGAACTGCTGGCGGATCGAGCTGGCCGACAGCGCCGACGAGGCCTGGCGGTACGAGAAATCGCGCTCCACCACCGTGATGTCGAAGGCCTCGCCCGCCGGGTCGGCGCCCAGGAAGTACGCGATGGCCGAGCCGATGGCCCCGCCGCCGATGATCGCCACACGCCGCATGAGATGCCTTTCCGTGTCTTCGGTGCCTGGGCCCGGGCCGTTGCCCGGGCCGCGCAAGCTCCCGCCAGAATAGCGCGATGAGAAAAGACATTCCCAACCTCGGCGCGCTGCAGGCCTTCGAGGCCTCGGCGCGCCTGGGGAGCTTCACCCGCGCGGCGACCGAGCTGGCGCTCACGCAAAGCGCGGTCGGGCGCCAGGTGGCGATGCTGGAGCAGCGCCTGGGCGTGCCGCTGTTCTCGCGCGTGCGCAAGCGGCTCACGCTCACCGACGTGGGCCGCGAGTACGCCGCGCGCATCCGCCGCCACCTCGACCAGATCCGCCGCGACACGCTGGAGATCAGCGCCGGCCACGAGATGGGCTTCGTGCTGGAACTGGCCGTGGTGCCGACCTTTGCCACGCAATGGCTCATTCCGCGGCTGCCCGATTTCAGCCGGCTGCACCCGAACATCACGGTGAACCTGTCGGCGCGCTCGCAGCCCTTCTCGTTCCAGGAAAACGCCTACGACGCGGCGATCTACTTCGGCGACCAGTTCTGGCCGAACACACGCGGCGGGCTGATCTTTTCCGAAGGCGAGATGGTGCCCATCTGCAGCCCCGCGTTCCGCGACGCGCACGCCCGGTGGGACGAAGCCGGCTTCGAGCGCTGCCGCCACGTGCACCTGAGCACCCGCGCCCATGCCTGGCGCGACTGGTACGCACAGCAGGAATGGGAGTACACGGTGCATGCCTCGCGCGGGCCGCGCTACGAGCTGTTCACCATGGTGGTGGCCGCCGCGGCGGCGGGCATGGGCGTGGGGCTGGCGCCGCGCATCCTGGTCGAGCAGGAGCTGCGCACCGGCGAACTCGTGATCCCGGTGGACCGGCACCTGGACGTGCACCAGGGCTACTACTTCGCGTACCCCGAAGGCCGGCCGGCCTCCGGGGCGCTGGAGCAGTTCAAGCAGTGGGTGCTGGGGCTGACACCCGACTGAACCCGGTCAGACCGGGTTCGGGTTGCGCTCCTTGAAGCCCTGCTGGTGCCAGTACGGATAGGTGCGCGTGGTCGCGCTGGCCGCATCGAGCTCGGCCACCTGTGCGGGCGTGAGGTTCCAGCCCACCGCACCGAGGTTCTGGCGCAGTTGCGCCTCGTCGCGCGCGCCGACCACCACGCTGGACACCGTCGGGCGCTGCAGCAGCCAGTTGAGCGCGACCTGCGGCACCGTCTTGCCGACCTCGGCGCCGACTTTTTCGAGCGCCTCGACCACGCGGTACAGCAGCTCGTCGGGCACGGGCGGGCCCATGTCGGCCGTCACGTGCAGGCGGCTGTTGGCCGGCAGCGGCTGGCCGCGGCGGATCTTGCCCGTGAGCCGGCCCCAGCCCAGCGGGCTCCAGACCACCGCGCCCACGCCCTGGTCTTGCGCCAGCGGCATCAGCTCCCACTCGTACTCGCGCCCGACCAGCGAGTAGTAGGCCTGGTGCGCCACGTAGCGCGCATAGCCGCGCTGCTCGGACACCGCCAGCGACTTCATGAGGTGCCAGCCCGAGAAGTTCGACGCGCCCACATAGCGCAGCTTGCCCGCGCGCACGAGGTCGTCGAGCGTGGACAGCGTTTCCTCCACCGGCGTGCTGGCATCGAAACCGTGCAGCTGGAACAGGTCGATGTAGTCGGTGCCCAGCCGCTTGAGCGACGCATCGACCGCCTGCACGAGGTGGTGACGCGACGAGCCCACGTCGTTCGGCCCCTCGCCGCTGCGGAAGGTGGCCTTGGTCGAGATCAGCAGCCGGTCGCGCGGCCGGCCCTTGATCGCCTCGCCCAGCACCGATTCAGCGGCGCCGCCCGAGTAGATGTCGGCGCTGTCGAACATGTTCACGCCGGCGTCCATGCAGATGTCGATCAGCGTGCACGCCTCGGCCACGTCGGTGCTGCCCCATGCGCTGAAAAACTCGCCCTTGCCGCCGAAGGTGCCGGTGCCGAAGCTCAGCACGGGGACCTTGAGGCCTGATTTGCCCAGATGACGGTATTCCAAAGTTCTACTCCTTCAATCAACGAACTGACGAACAAGATGAATGACGCGGCCATTGTTGGCCGCCGCGCAGAACCCCGTCGCGCGTCGGGCTTTGCAGCGCTTCGGCTCGCTACGATCGAACGATGCAGATCTCGATCGAAAACCCGAACCAGCCCGACGTCGTCCAGCTCATCGACGACCTCGACGCGTACCAGAAGCCGCTGTACCCACCCGAGAGCCACTACGGCATCGACATTGCCGCGCTGTCGGCGGCCCATGTGCTGTTCGCCGTCGCGCGCGACGCGGCCGGCACGGCCATCGGCTGCGGCGCTGTCGTCATGAACCCCGGCTACGGCGAACTCAAGCGCATGTACGTGCGCCCGCAGAACCGCGGGCAAGGCGTCGCGGCCAAGGTGCTGGGCTTTCTCGAAGGCGAAGCGACGGCGCGCGGATGCGCGATGTTCCGACTGGAGACGGGCGTGAGCCAGCCCGAGGCGCTGGCCTTCTATGCGCGCGCGGGGTATGCGCGGCGCGAGCGCTTCGGGGACTATCCGGACGATCCGTTGAGTGTGTTCATGCAGAAGACGGTCGAGACAACCGCACCCCATCGCCCCTAAGATCGCCCCGGCTTCCGCCACCACGGTTCTCACCAATAAGGACACCACATGCAGACAAGAGGGATTCTTCGCCGGCTCATGTTCACAGCGGGCTGCGCCCTGCTGCTGGGGCTTTCAGGTTGCGGCGGCGGAGGGGGTGGTGGAGGCGGCGGGGGCGGTGTGGCGATGCTGCCGCTGCCACCGGTCGGCGGCACGCCGACGCCACCGCCCGCGGACACAGGACGCAGCCGGGTGGTCCAGGCCTCGGTGAAATCGGAGGCCACGGGTGCGACCTACCCCCTGCACATCTACCTGCCGTCCGGCTACGACGGTGCGACGGCGGCCTATCCCGCGATCTACATCACCGACGGCGATGCCATCTTCAACCAGAACGTGACGCGCTTCCAGAACTTCACGGACATCCTCGAGAAAGCCGGAAAGAAGGCCATCGTGATCGGCATTGGCGGCACGGCACGCCGCAACACCGACTACCTGATGCCCGGCGCCAAGCCGTACCACGACTTCCTGACCGACCAGCTGGTGCCGTATGTCGAATCGAACTACCGCGCCAACCCCGCCAAGCGCATGCTCTCGGGGCTGTCGAACGGCGGTGTCTTCACACTCATCGCCTTCTTCACCGAAGGCGCGGCGGGCCGGTTCACCTTCCAGTACTTCTTCTCCTCCGATCCACCCGTCAAAGGCGCCAGCGCCCATCTCGATCCGCTCGAAAGCCAGATGTACGCCAACAGCAGCACGCGGGACATTCCCGTGACCTTGCTGCTGGGCTACGCCGTTGCCAACACCGGTGGCCCGGAGATCACCGCCTTGCACGACAAGATCGCAGCGCACAACTACAAAGGCCTTCAGTTGAGCGTGAAGGGCTACCCCGGAGGGCACACGCCGATGGACTTGCCGTCGTTCCAGGACATCGTGGCGCGGTTCATCGATTGAGGCGCGGGGTGTCGACCCAGGGTTTTTCCTAGCCCGTGAGCGTGTCGAATCGCAGCGGGCTCATCCGACGTCATCACAGAGGGTCGTCCTCTGTACTTCATCAGGAGAAAGCAACCATGGCCACCAACACCGTTCGCCTGCACCGCGTGCTGCGCACCACCCCCGACAAGCTCTACCGTGCCTTCGTGGAGCCCGGCGCCTTCGAGCGCTGGCTGCCGCCCTTCGGCTTCACCGGCAAGGTCCACACCATGGAGCCGGTGGTGGGCGGCGCGTGGCGCATGTCCTTCACCAACTTCGGCACCGGTCACGGCCATTCGTTCGGCGGCAAGTACCTGGAACTCGTGCCCGGCCAGCGCATTGCCTATGACGCAAGCTTCGACGATCCCCACCTGCCGGGCACGATGAAGACCACGGTGGTGCTGACCGCGGTCTCGTGCGGCACGGACATGTCCGTCGTGCAGGAAGGCATCCCCGACGTGATTCCCGTCGAGATGTGCTACCTGGGCTGGCAGGAGTCGCTGGTCGCGCTGGCGCAACTGGTCGAGCCGAACATTCCGGGTTGAGGATCGGCTTCAGGCTCGCCGTGCTTCGCAGCCGGCGAAGCCCTTGAGCCCGGCCAGCTCATCGAGGATCGGACACTCCGGGCGCTCGTCGCCTTCGCAGCAGTGGGCCAGGCGCTCCAGCAGGCGCTTCATGTGCGCGAGCTCTTCGATCCGCTGGGCCAGGTCGTCGGCGCGTTCGAGCGCAACGCGCTTCACGTCGAAGCTTGCACGACGACCGTCTTGCCACAGCGCGTGCAGCTCGACGACTTCCGGTGTGTCGAAACCCAGCGTGTGCGCGCGCCGCACAAAGCGCAGTGTCGACACCGCGCGTTCGTCGTAGTGGCCGCCGTGCGCAGTGTCGTCGAGCAGCCCGAGCGATTCGCAATCGCTCAGCAGTTGCGCGGATGCACCGGAGCGCGCAACGACATCGGCAAGGGACAAGCGCGCCGCAGCAGCAGCCGGCGCCGTGGGATGTTCCATGGGGTTCTCCTTCGAGCCAAAGCGCGAAGTCTCAACCTTCACACCATGAGAGAGTCAAACCCAAACGGCGCATGACCTTGGCACGCCAGGGGTCAGGTGCTCGACGCGCTTGACCTTCACACGATGCCAAGCTTGACACTGCGAGTCACTCTTTTTGAAAGGACTCCCCCCATGCAAGCGTTTGAAATCCAGTCGATGACCTGCGGCAGCTGCGCCGGCCGCATCACCCGGGCCGTGAAGGACCTGGACCCGCAGGCCAGGATCGAGGTGGACTTGAAGAGCAGGACGGTGCGCATCGACACCACGGAGGACAGCCCTTCCGTGGTGGCCGTGCTGACAGAGGCCGGCTACCCGCCCAAACCGCTCTCGGCATGAGCACACCGCCCGCGAACCCCGGGCGTCGGGTTCGCGGCGCGGCCATGGCCGCCTACTTGTAGATTCGCACCACCGCGTCTTCGAACGCTAGGACATCCGCGCCGACGTGCGTGGCGTTGAACTCCGTACTGAGCAGCTGCAGCCCCACATAGCCTCGCGCCGCCATCCGTTGGTACAGCGCCCTCACGTACTGTTGATTGCAGCCACTTATGCAACTTGCAAGTATCAACGTGACTGGCAACGGCCTGCCCGCCAACGCGTCGAACATCTTCTTTTCGAGATCGTTGTTCTGGGCCTCCTGCTGCCAGAAAGCGCCCTCGATCGACACAAAGGAAGAAAACACCAGGTTGTCCGGCGCTTCGAGAAAGAGCGCCGTGGCCGCCAGGTTGCCACTGGTCGACAGGCCCGTGAGCATCCGGTTCTTGGGATTGGTCCGGTACTTCGCATCGATGAAGGGAATCAACTCCTTCGCGAGGAAGTCGTGGTACTTGAAGGCCCCGGGAAAGTTGTAGTCCTCCTGACGTCGCCCGGTGTTCCCGATGCCGACGAGGATGGCTTTCGTTCCGCGCTTCACCAGGACATCCATGAGATTCGCGAACCGTGTCTGCGGCAAGCCGTTGGTGGCATCGCCGTCGAGGGCATAGATGACGGGGTAGGCATCGGAGCCCTGGTCGTACCCGGCGGGCAGGTAGACGGAAAGAGGGTAAGGCGCGCCGGTGAACCCCGACTGGATGGATTCGGACACCACGCGGTTGGTGGGCGTCGGTGTCGGCGCTGGTGCCGGCTGCTGGGGCACGGGCCCTGCGGTCGGCGGGAGGATCGGCAGGCCACCGCCGCCGCCACCACCGCCCCCACCGCCACCGCAGGCGGACATGCCCGCGAACATCACACAGCAGCCCATCACCGCGAGCGCGCGGCGAAGCCATTCCAGTCTCATGTTGGTTCCTCGTTCCCCGGCGCAAGACGCGCCGCTCGGGATACTCAGGGCTGGCCCCCGCGCCGTCAATGTCGCTATGCAACCCCGTCCTCGCAGTTAATTCGTTCGTTTCTAAAGCCACGATCCCCCGCCCGTGGGGATGAAACGACAGCATCAGGGAAATCCCTGAAGACCGCGCCCCAACAGCCCCGGACATGGCGCCCCACAAGGGAAACACGCCTCTTCCACCCCTCGCCAAAGCCCCTCGCACCTGGCCCGCTACTTGCGATATCGCTCGGAAATGACAGAAAATTTTCATAACTGACATATATTTGTAAACCGATTTACATCACTCGCACCCTTCCCGGTGCATCGCCCGCCCCATGAGCACCAACGTCGACACCCCAGGCACCACCGTGGCCCAGCGCATTGCGCAGGCGCTGCCGCGGCTGACGCGTTCGCACCGGCAGGTGGCCGACTTCGTGCTCGGGCATCCGCTGCAGGTCGCGACGCTGCCCATCGACGAACTCGCCGCCGCGGCCGGCGTGTCGGTCGCCACGGCCAACCGTTTTGCGCGCGCGCTGGACTTCGACGGCTACGCGGCCTTCCGCGCCGAGCTCGTGCGCGGCTTCGAGCCGCTGGTGGCGCCGGTCGAGCGGCTGCGCGGCAACCTGGAGCACCCGACCACGGTGGCCGAGGTGTTCGCCACGGCGCTGGACGAGAGTCGCCGCAACATCGAAGCCACGCGCCAGTCGCTGGACTACGCCGCCTGCGAGGCCGCGGTGCAGCGCATCCTGAAGGCCCGCTCGATCTACATCGGCGGCTTCGGCGCCAGCGCCTGGCTCGCGGGGCTGCTGCAGCACGGGCTCGATGGTTCCTGCAGCGACGTGCGCATGCTCTCCAGCGTGAGCGGCGTCACGCACTCGGCGCGCACGCTGATGCATGCGGGGCCGCAGGACCTGTTCATCGGCCTCACATTTCCGCGCTACCTCACCGACACGGTGGCGCTGGCGCAGATCGCGCGCGGCCAGGGCTGCGCGGTGCTCGCGCTGACCGACCGCCCCAGCTCGCCCATCGCGCCGCTGGCCGACGTGGTGCTGTACGGCCAGACCGAAACCAGCTACCGCCCCAATTGCGAGACCAGCGTGCTCGCGCTGATCGAGGCACTGACCAGCGCCGTCGCCCTGCGCGCGCCCGGCGCGGCGCAGTCGGCCGGCCGCATCCTGCAGGCGGTGCGCCCGTGGCTGCACGGCGGGCTGGGCCAGGGCCATGCGCGCGGCGAAGTCTCCATGCCCTCCCTCCCTGCCGCCGTCGCGTCCGACGCCGGCAAGAAAAAGAAGAAAGCTTCCCGATGAAGAACGTCACGCCCGTCATCGCCATCCACGGCGGCGCCGGCACCATCAGCGCCTCGACGACCAACCCCGAGCAGGCGCAGGCGTATCACGACGCGCTGCAGGCCATCGTGCGCGCCGCGCAGGCCGCGCTGCTCAAAGGCATGTCCGCGCTCGACGCCACCTGCCTGGCGGTCGAGATGCTCGAAGACTGCCCGCTCTTCAACGCCGGCTACGGTGCGGTGTTCACGCACGAGGAAACGCACGAGCTCGACGCCGCCGTGATGGACGGCGCCACGCTCGCCGCCGGCGCCATTGCCGGCGTGAGCCACGTGCGCCGCCCGGTGCGCGCCGCGCGCGCCGTGCTCGAGGACGGCGCCCACGTGCTGCTGGCCGGCGCGGGCGCCGAAGCCTTCGCGCGCGACCGCGGGCTGGAGATGGTCGAGCCCTTCTTCTTCTCGACCGACGCGCGCCGCCAGCAGCTGTACCGCGTGCGCGACACGGGCCGCGTGGTCACCGACCACGAAGGCGCCGCCATGACCAAGCCGCCGCTGGACGAAGACAAGAAGTTCGGCACCGTCGGCGCCGTGGCGCTCGACATCCACGGCCACCTGGCCGCCGCCACCTCGACCGGCGGCATGACCAACAAGCGCGTGGGCCGCGTCGGCGACACGCCGCTCATCGGCTCCGGCACCTACGCCGACGACCGCACCGCCGCCATCTCGTGCACCGGCAGCGGCGAAATGTTCATCCGCGTCGCAGCCGCGTACGACATCTGCGCGCGCATGGCCTACGGCGGCGCCACGCTCGAAGCGGCCACGCACGCCGTGGTGCACGAGTCGCTGCCCGCCATCGGCGGCACCGGCGGCCTGATCGCCGTCGACCGCCACGGCAACCTGAGCCTGGCCTTCAACACCGAAGGCATGTACCGCGGCCACGCGCGCGGCGATGAAGCCCCCGTGACGGCCATCTTCGCCTGACGCCCGCCCCTTTTTTCCTCGCATCCGCCATGTCCTCCCCTGCCCTGAACCTGCCCGACGGCCGCGTCCTCGCCGTCGACGACCTCACCGTGCGCTTCTCGACCTCCGAGCGCACGGTCGATGCCGTCAAGAAGCTGTCCTTCCACGTCGACCACGGCGAAACGCTCGCGGTGGTGGGTGAATCGGGGTCGGGCAAGTCGGTCACCTCGCTCGCGCTGATGCGGCTGGTGGAACACGGCGGCGGCCGCATCCTCGGCGGCAGCATGGCCTTCCGCCGGCGCAACGGCGAGGTGCTCGACCTGGCGCAGGCGCGCGACAGCACGATGCGTGGCATCCGCGGCGCGGACATCGCGATGATCTTCCAGGAGCCGATGACCTCGCTGAACCCGGTGTTCACCGCCGGCGACCAGATCGCCGAGGCCATCCGCATCCACCAGGGCAAGAGCAACGCGGCGGCGCGCGCCGAGGCGCTGCGCATGCTCGAACTCGTGCGCATTCCCGAAGCGCGCAACGTGCTCGACCGCTTTCCGCACCAGCTGTCGGGCGGCATGCGCCAGCGCGTGATGATCGCGATGGCGCTGTCGTGCAAGCCGCAGCTGCTGATTGCCGACGAGCCCACCACCGCGCTCGACGTGACGATCCAGGCGCAGATTCTTCAGCTCATCCGAGAGCTGCAGAAAGAGATGCGCATGGGCGTGCTCTTCATCACGCACGACATGGGCGTGGTGGCCGAGATTGCCGACCGCGTGCTCGTGATGTACCGCGGCGACAAGGTCGAAGCGGGCAGTTCCGACACCGTGTTCGCCTCGCCGCAGCACCCCTACACGCGGGCGCTGCTGTCGGCCGTGCCCAAGCTCGGCGCGATGCAGGGCACCGACCTGCCGGCCAAGTTCGAGCTCCTTCGTACCGAGTCCGGCACCGAAGACAGCACCGAGACCGTGCCCTGCACGAACACCACGCCACAGACCACCGTGCGCGAAGACGCCGGCCCGATCCTGCGCGTGCGCGACCTCGTGACGCGCTTCGACGTGCGCAGCGGCATCTTCGGCCGCGTGAAGCGCCGCGTGCATGCGGTGGAAAAGATCAGCTTCGACCTCTACCCCGGCGAGACGCTGGCGCTGGTGGGCGAATCGGGCTGCGGCAAGTCGACCACGGGCCGCTCGCTGCTGCGCCTGGTCGAAAGCCAGAGCGGCGCGATCGAGTTCGGCGGCCAGAACATCCGCGAGCTGCCCACGCGCGAGTTGCAGGCGCTTCGCCGCAACATCCAGTTCATCTTCCAGGACCCCTTCGCCTCGCTCGATCCGCGCGTGACGGTGGGCTTCTCGATCATGGAGCCGCTGCTGATCCACGGCATCGCCAAGGGTGCCGAGGCGCAGCAGCGCGTCGACTGGCTGCTGCAGAAGGTCGGCCTGCCGCCCGAGGTGGCGCAGCGCTATCCGCACGAGTTCTCGGGCGGCCAGCGCCAGCGCATCGCGATCGCGCGTGCGCTCGCGCTGAACCCGAAGGTGGTGGTGGCCGACGAATCGGTGTCGGCACTCGACGTGTCGATCCAGGCGCAGATCGTCAACCTCATGCTTGACCTTCAGCGCGAGCTGGGCGTGGCGTTTCTCTTCATCTCGCACGACATGGCCGTGGTCGAACGCATCAGCCATCGCGTGGCCGTGATGTACCTGGGCCAGATCGTCGAGATCGGCCCGCGCCGCGCCGTGTTCGAAGCGCCGCAGCATCCCTACACGCGCAAGCTGATGGCCGCGGTGCCGGTGGCCGACCCGTCGCGCCGCCACAAGCCGCGCGCGCTGCTCGAAGGCGAGATTCCCAGCCCGATCCGCGCCGTGGGCGACGAGCCCGACGTGCCGCCGCTGGTGCAGGTTGCGCCCGGCCACTTCGTGGCACGGCACGCCATTGGCGGCGCCTTCTGATTCCGAACCGTTTTTTCACCCGCAGGCCCCCTGCATTTTTTCCACGAACCGACTGGAGTTCTTCCATGAAGCAATCCTCTTCCTCCCTGCGCTGGGCATCCGCACTGCTGGGCCTGGCCGCGCTCGCCGCCTCGGGCTCGGCACTGGCTGCCAAAGACGTGGTGCTGGCCATCGGCTACCAGCCGGAAACGCTGGACCCGTACAACACCAACACGACCATCACCACGGCCGTGACCAAGACCTTCTATGAAGGCCTGTTCCAGTTCGACAAGGACCTGAAGGTGCAGAACGTGCTCGCCGAGAGCTACGACGTGTCCAAGGACGGCCTGGTCTACACCATCAAGCTGCGCAGCGGCGTCAAGTTCCACGACGGCACCGACTTCAACGCCGAAGCCGTGAAGGTCACGCTCGACCGCGTGCTGAACCAGGACAACAAGCTCCTGCGCTACAACCAGTTCAACCGCGTGGGCAAGGTCGAGGCCGTGAACCCGACCACCGTGCGCATCACGCTGAAGGAGCCCTTCGGCCCCTTCATCAACTCGCTGGCCCACGCCTCGGCCGCCATGATCTCGCCCACGGCGCTGAAGAAGTGGGGCAACAAGGACATCGCCTTCCACCCCGTGGGCACCGGCCCCTTCGAGTTCGTCGAGTGGAAGCAGACCGACGCCGTCAAGGCCAAGAAGTTCGACGGCTACTGGAAGAAGGGCTTCCCGAAGGTCGACAACCTGCAATGGAAGCCGGTGCTCGAGAACAACACGCGCGCCGCGATGCTGCAGACCGGCGAAGCCGACTTTGCCTTCCCCATTCCCTACGAGCAGGCCGAGCTGCTGAAGAAGAGCGACAAGCTCGAAGTGGTGGCCTCGCCCTCGATCATCACGCGCTTCCTGGCCTTCAACATGCTGCAAAAGCCGTATGACAACCCGAAGGTGCGCGAAGCCATCGGCTACGCCATCAACAAGGAAGCGCTGTCGAAGGTGGCCTTCGGCGGCTATGCCTTCCCCGCGCAGGGCGTGATGCCCCAGGGCGTGAAGTTCGCCGAGAAGATGGCGCCCATTCCCTACGACGTGAAGAAGGCCAAGGCCCTGCTGGCCGAGGCCGGCTACCCGAACGGCTTCGAGTCGGTGCTGTGGAGCGCCTACAACAACACGACCAGCCAGAAGACGATCCAGTTCGTGCAGCAGCAGCTCGCACAGGTGGGCATCAAGCTGCAGGTGCAGGCGCTCGAAGTGGGCCAGCGCACCGAGCAGGTGGATGCATGGCCCGATCCGAAGACGGCCAAGGTCCGCATGTACTACACGGGCTGGTCGTCGTCGACCGGTGAAGCCGACTGGGGCCTGCGTCCGCTGTTCGCCTCCGAGTCGTGGGCGCCCAAGCTCAACAACATGTCGTTCTACAAGAGCGACGTGGTCGACGCCGCGATCGCCAAGGCGCTCGTGACGGTGGACGACAAGGAAAAGGCCGCGCTGTACAAGACCGCGCAGGACGAGATCCGCAAGGACCTGCCGCGCGTGCCGCTGGTCACCGAGCAGAACCTGTCGGCGCACGCCAAGCGCCTGTCGGGTGTGTTCGTGATGCCCGACGCGAACATCAACATCGACGCGATGTCCGTGTCGAACTGATCGCGGCTCCTTCGTTTTCCTGACTGACTGTCCGGCGGGCGGTGGCACCGTGTCATCGCCCGCTCGCGACAACCGTATCCCATGCTGAACTACTTCCTCAAACGACTGTTGGGCCTGATCCCGACACTGCTCATCGTGGCAGTGCTGGTGTTCCTGTTCGTCCACATGCTCCCCGGCGACCCGGCGCGCCTTGCCGCCGGCCAGGATGCCGACGAGCAGACCGTGGCCATGGTGCGCGCGGAGCTCGGGCTGGACAAGCCGCTGCCCCAGCAGTTCGTGAGCTTCTTCACCCACATGGTGCAAGGCGACTTCGGCACCTCGATCCGCACGCGGCGGCCGGTGTCGACGGAGATTGCCGAGCGCTTCTTCCCGACGGTGATGCTGACCATCACCAGCATGGTGTGGGCGGTGATCTTCGGCATGGGGATCGGCATCGTGTCGGCGGTGTACCGCAACAAATGGCCCGACCGCATCGGCATGACGCTGGCGGTGTCGGGCATCTCATTCCCCGCATTTGCATTGGGCATGCTGCTCATGCAGATCTTCTCGGTGCAGCTGGGCTGGCTGCCCACGGTGGGCGCCGCGACCTGGCAGCACTACATCCTGCCCTCGATCACGTTGGGCGCGGCCGTCGCGGCCGTGATGGCACGCTTCACGCGCGCCTCGTTCGTCGAAGTGATCCAGGAAGACTTCGTGCGCACCGCGCGCGCCAAGGGCGTGCACGAAACCAGCGTGGTGTTCAAGCACACGCTGCGCAACGCGCTGATTCCGGTGGTCACGATGATGGGCCTGCAGTTCGGCTTCCTGCTGGGCGGCTCCATTCTTGTGGAGGCGGTGTTCAACTGGCCCGGCCTGGGCCGCCTGCTGGTCGATGCCGTGCAGATGCGCGACTACCCCGTGATCCAGACGCTGGTGCTGCTGTTCTCGCTCGAATTCATTTTGATCAACCTCGTGGTCGATGTGCTCTATGGCTACATCAACCCGACCATCCGCTACAAGTGAGCACGCAGCCATGACGCAAGCTACCGGCGTGTCTGCCGAATCCATCGTTCCACTGTCCCCCGTTGCCGTTGCGCTGACCGCCGGCAAGGTCCGCACGCCCTGGGGCGAATGCTGGCGCCGTTTCAAGAAGCAGCCCGTGGGCATCGTGGCCGCCATCTTCGTGCTGCTGCTGGTGGTGATCGCGGTGTTCGCACCGTGGATCGTGCCCTTCGACCCCGAGAACTTCTTCGACTACGACATGCTGAACAGCGGGCCCTCGGCCACGCACTGGTTCGGCGTCGATCCGCTGGGCCGCGACATCTTCAGCCGCATCCTGGCGGGCACGCGCATCTCGCTGGCGGCCGGCTTTTTGTCGGTGCTGGTGGGCGGCATCATCGGCACGGCTTTCGGCCTGCTGGCCGGCTACTACGAAGGCTGGTGGGACCGCATCGTGATGCGCATCTCGGACGTGCTGTTCGCCTTCCCCGGCATCCTGCTGGCGCTGGGCGTGGTGGCCATCCTGGGCAGCAGCATGACCAACGTGGTGGTGGCCGTGTCGGTGTTCAGCGTGCCGGCCTTTGCGCGCCTGGTGCGCGGCAACACGCTGGTGCTCAAGCAGCAGACCTACATCGAGGCCGAGCGCAGCATCGGCGCGTCCGACTGGACCATCATCGTGCGGCACATCCTGCCGGGCACGATCTCGTCGATCGTCGTGTACTTCTCGATGCGCGTGGGCACCTCGATCATCACGGCGGCCAGCCTCTCGTTCCTGGGTATGGGCGCACAGCCGCCGACGCCCGAGTGGGGCGCGATGCTCAACGAAGCCCGCGCCGACATGGTGACCTCGCCGCACGTGGCGCTTTTCCCTAGCCTGGCCATCTTCTTCACCGTGCTGGCCTTCAACCTGCTGGGCGATGCGCTGCGCGACGCGCTCGATCCGAAGATCGACCGCCAGTAAGCCCGTTCTTCTTTTTCTCTCTTCATGGCCTCGACCACCTCCCTGCCCTTCATCGGCACCCTGCCTGCGGGCCCGCGCGACGCCATCACCGACGTCGCGGGCGTCACGGTCGGCCACCGCACGCTGGCCGACGGTCCGGTGCAGACCGGCGTGACCGTGATCCGCCCGCACGCCGGCGACCCGTTCCGCGACAAGGTGCCGGCCGCGGCCGTGGTGCTCAACGGCTTCGGCAAGAGCGTGGGGCTGGTGCAACTGGCCGAGCTCGGCGTGCTGGAAACGCCGATCGCGCTGACTAACACCTTCTCGGTCGGCACCGTGGCCACGGCGCAGATCCGCCACTGCGCGACGGCCAACCCCGAAACCGGCCGCGCGCTGCCCACGGTGAACCCGCTGGTCTTCGAGTGCAACGACGGTTTTCTCAACGACATCCAGCGGCTGGCCGTGACCGAGGCCGACTACCTGGAGGCGCTCGACGCCGCCGATACCGACTTTGAACAGGGCTCGGTCGGCGCGGGGCGCGGCATGTCGAGCTTCCAGCTCAAGGGTGGCATCGGCAGCGCGTCGCGCCGCGTGGCGATGGCCGACGGCACGACCCACACGGTGGGCACGCTGGTGCTGGCGAACTACGGGCGCCAGCCGCAGCTGGTGCTGGCCGGGCACGCGGTGGGCGAACGGCTCGCGGCGCTGCAGGCAGCGAAGGAAGCGTCGGAGCCCGAGAAGGGCTCGATCATCATCGTCGTCGCCACCGACGCGCCGCTCGACGCGCGCCAGCTGCGCCGCCTAGCACTGCGCGCGGGCGCGGGGCTGGCCCGCACCGGCTCGGTCTATGGCCACGGCAGCGGCGACCTCGTGCTGGCCTTCTCGACCGCCTACACGATCCCCGATCGCGCCGACCGGCCCATGCCGGCCGTGGCGATGCTGCACGACACACGGCTCGACGGGCTGTTCCAGGCCGCGGCCGACAGCACCGAGCAGGCCATACTTCATGCGCTGTGGCGCGCCACGCCGGTCACGGGCCGCGACGGCAACCACCGCGCGGCGCTCGGCGAGCTGCTGCCGGCGTCTTCCCTTTCACCTCTCGCCTGAAACACACGTCCATGAAAGTCCTGATCTCCACCGACATCGAAGGCGTTGCAGGCGTCTACCACCACGAGCAGGCGCGCCAGGGCAACCCCGAGTACGAACGCGCCCGCGTGCTGATGGCGCAGGAGGCCAACGCCGCGATTGCCGGCGCCTTCGACGCCGGCGCCACCGAGGTGCTGGTGAACGACTCGCACGGCGGCTTTCGCAACATGCCGCCCGACGTGCTCGATGCACGCGCCCGCGTGGTGCAGGGCAAGCCGCGCTACCTGAGCATGGTGGCCGGCGTGGAAGAAGGCGTGGATGCGCTGTGCATGGTGGGCTACCACTCGCGCGCACAGGGCCGCGGCATCCTGGCGCACACGATCAACAGTTTCGCCTTCGCGAGCATCTCGCTCGGCAACCAGGAACTAGGCGAAGCCGGACTCTACGGCGCGCTGGCCGGGGAGTACGGCGTGCCGGTCGTGATGGCCAGCGGCGACGACGTGTTCATCTCCGAGAACCAGGCGCTCTTTCCGCATGCGAGCTTCGTGCAGACCAAGAAGGCGACCGGCTTCAACAGCGGCGTGTCGCTGTCGCCGGAGCAGTCGCGCCAGGCGATTCGCGCCGGCGTGATCGAAGGGCTGGCCGCGCGTGCCCACGCACGTCCGCTGGTCTTCCAGGGCCCGCAGGTGGTCACGCTGCGCACCCAGTCGCCGATGATGGCCGACCTGTTCTGCCAGTGGCCGAGCTTCGAGCGCGTCGACGGCGTCACGCTGCGCTTCAGCGCCGACTCGGTGGAGTCGGCCGTGCGCATGCTGAACTGCTGCTCGGCGATGTCGTCGATGCTGCGCTGACGTAGCGGCTTCTCAAGGCAATGCGAGGCTGAAGCGCACGTGACCGTCCTGCCCGGCGCTGTCGAGCCGGGCGTGCCCCCGGTGCAGCTCGGCAATCTGGTGCACGAGGTACAGGCCGAGGCCGGCGCCCGGTGAGCGCGCCGCCTGGCGGCCGCGGAAGTACTTCTCGAACAGCCGCGGCACCTCGTCGTGCGGAATCGCGTCGCCGGGGTTGCTCACGCGGATGTTCAGGCCGCCCTCCCCATCCGGTCCCGCCGGCACCACGTCGAGCACGATGGCGCGGCCGGCCGGCGTGTGGCGGTCGGCGTTGGCCAGCAGGTTGCGCAGCGCCACGCGCAGCAGGCCGGGGTCGCACACCAGCTGCGGCGGCAGATGGCTGCCCTGCCACACGACGCGGCCGTCGGGCCAATCGGCCACCAGGTCCTCGAACAGCTCCAGCAGCTCGTCGCGCTCGCAGGGGCGCGGCTGGAATGGCGTCTGGCCGGCCTCCATGCGATCGGAGGTCAGGTACTCGTCGACCAGCGCGGTCATGCGCTGCGCGGCGGCGCGCAGGTTGAGGCAGCGCGCCAGGGTCTTCTCGCGCGCGGCGTCGAGGTTCTTGGCGATCTGCTGCGCCGTGGTGTGGATGATCGCCAGCGGCGTGCGGAACTCGTGCGACACCATCGCGACGAAGTCCACCTGCGACTGCTTGGCGCGGCGCTCGGTCTCCAGCGCCGCGCGCAGGTCGACCTCGAGGCGCTGGCGCTGCTCGATCTCGCCGCGCAGGTCGGCCGTGCGCTTGCGCACCTCGTCTTCCAGACGGTCGTTCTGGCGCCCGACCACGTGCACCAGGCGCGCCTGCGCGGCCTCCTTCTCGCGGCGCAGCTGGTCGTAGCGGCGGTTCAGCCGCATGCTCATGAGCAGCAGGTGCAGCAGCGTGCCCACGGCGGTCGCGTTGTCGGTCCAGGCGCCAGCCGGCAGCCAGCCCTGGTTGCGCAGGAAGCTCACCATCACGCCCACGTAGTAGATGCCGAAGATGACGAGAAAGGCCCGCGCCTGGCCCTGGTCGCGCGGCAGCAGCCACAGCGCGGCGCCGATCAGGTAGACGATGCACAGCATCGCCGTCCCCTGCACCGCCTGCATGGCCAGGCCATTGGCGCCGGCCAGCACCAGCGCCACCGCGATGGCACTCACGAGGCCCACCACGCGCACCGCCACGCGGGTGAAGCGCGGCCACTGCAGGTCGGTGCCCAGCTGCATGCCGGCGAACCGGATGCCGATGGCCACGCCGGCGCAGATCGACAGGCTCAGCAGCAGGTCGGACAGCCGCGCGGGCATGGCCAGCAGCTGCTGCGGCAGCCCGGCCGTCAGGAACTCGACCAGCAGCGCGTTCGCCACATAGACCAGGTACCACGCGCTCAGGCGCTCGCGCGTCATCTGCCAGAACAGCGTGTGAAAGGCGAGCAGCATCAGGCCGAATCCGAAGCCCAGGCCGTAGAAGAGGTACTCGCGCCGCGCAGTGCCCGCGTAGACCTCGGGCGCGGCGAAGCCGATGGTGGTCGACATGGCGTTGCGCGACTGCAGGCGCAGCAGCAGCGGCGTGGGCTCGGTGCTCTCCAGCGTGAGCGGCAGCTGCACGTTGCGCGCGTCGACGGGCCAGTGCTCGCGGCCGATGTCTTCACCCGAGTGCACGGCCAACTGCCAGCGGCCGGTGTCGTCCCGGCGGTACAGCCGCACGTCGTCGAGCAGCGCGTTCCTGAACTGCGCCAGCCACCGCTGCTGCGGCGCGTCGGCCGGGCGCTGCACCTCGAGCCTGATCCACACGGCGTCGCGCGTGAAACCCGCGTTCACGGCGCCGGGCAAGGCCTTCCAGCCCGGCGCGGCGGCGGCTTCGTCGGCACTGAGGCGGCCTTCGGGGTCGCGCAGCATCGACAACTGGCCGTGGCTGTCGACGCTCGCCAACGGATTCAGCCGCAGCACGCCGGCGGCGGCCGCGGTGGAAAAGAGAAGGCCCAGCACGGCAAGACAACCGCACCGCCACAGGCACCGAGCAAGGCGTTTCATGGGCGCGGATTATCGAGGGCGCCCCTACAATCCGCGCGCCTTTCATCGTGCTTAGAAACGCTCAGATTCCCTCGGCCACCAGCCCCTACCCTGTTCCCATGCGTGATGTGATCCTGCTGGAAGATGAAGCCGTGCTGCGCGAAGAGTTGAGCGAGTTCCTGACCGGCAGTGGCTACCGGGTCGATGCCGAGGCGTCGCTCGAAGGCTTCCACCGAACCTACGACCCGGCCCGCCATGGCATCGCGCTGGTCGACCTCGGGCTGCCCGACGGCGACGGCCTGTCGCTGATCCGCGAGCTGCGCGAACGCGGCGAGCGCCTGGGCATCGTCGTGCTGACGGCGCGCGGCGGCGCCCGCGACCGCGTGACGGGGCTGGACATCGGCGCCGACTACTACCTGTCCAAGACCACCGACCTCGACGAACTGGCGGCCACGCTGGCGGCGCTGTCGCGGCGCCTGGGCGATTCGCCCGCCGCGCTGCCGGCCGACGCCTGGGTGCTGGAGCTGGGCCCGCGCCGGCTGTCGCCACCGGGCTTTGCGCCCATTGCGCTGTCGGAACAGGACCTCACGGTGCTGCACGAGCTGATGCGCAGCGCCGGCGAGATCGCCAGCCGCCAGCAGATCGTGCAGGCCCTGGGCGAGCACTACCTGAGCTACGACCAGCGCCGCCTCGACACGCAGATCCGCCGCCTGCGGCGCAAGGTCAGCGAGGCCACGGGGCTGGTGCTGCCGATCAACACGGCGCGCAACGCCGGCTACCGCTTCCACGCCAAGACGCTCATCCGGCGCTAGTCCACAGCGGATCGGGCGCCGCTGCGGCGCTCAGAAACGCTCAGTTTCATTTCGATACCCGCCGCTAATCTGCGGCACAGGCAGCGACTTGAGGCACGGATGAAGGCATGAGCGATCTCGCCAGGACAACTTCTTATGTGGTCCCCTACGTGGTCCACGTCAAAGGCCAGAACTTCACTTTGAAGGATGTCATGGTGGCCGCGGACATCTACCGGCTGCGGATCGAGGAGCAGATCGGCGATCCGCTGCGGGTGGTGAAGTGCTTCCAGGCCTGGTCGAAGGAGCGCCACCACGGCATCGAGCACCTGAACCGGACCGAAGCCCGGCTGGCCCGGGAATGGCTCAATGCCCAACACCAGGCCGACAAGGCCGCCCGGCAGCTGCTGAGCTCGCCGCAGACCCTGGGCTTCGACTTCAAGCTGCGGTAGGCGCCCTGCGCGGGTGCCCCCGGGTTCCTAGAATCCAGCGTCCGGCGACCCCGCGCCGGCCTTCGCGCCTTATCCGGAATAAGCAACCAACCGCCTCGCAACCCGCATGGATCCTGGTGAATAAGCTTATCCGCATAAGACGCGAACCAAAAAATAGTTTGCTTCCATAAGGCGGGCTTTCAGAATCACGGCTTCTTGCTGGGGCGCCCCGTTGTACGTGCGGCACCGCACTTCTTCAAGACACACACGCACGATGTACCAATACACAGAATTCGACCGCCAGTTCGTTCACCAACGCGCTGCCCAGTTCCGAGACCAGCTCGAACGCTGGCAAAAGGGCCGCCTGCACGAGGACGAGTTCCGCCCCCTGCGCCTGCAAAACGGCTGGTACGTGCAGCGCTACGCGCCGATGCTGCGCGTGGCCGTGCCGTACGGCGAGCTGTCGAGCAAGCAGCTGCGCGTGCTGGCCCGCATCGCCCGCGAATACGACGAGCCCGAAGCCGAGGTCTATCGCAAGGCCATCGAGACCCAGGGCCTGCTCGGCAGCCACAAGCTGCCCACCCACTACGCCCACTTCACGACGCGCCAGAACGTCCAGTACAACTGGATTCCGCTGGCCAAGTCGGCCGACGTGATGGACCTGCTGGCTTCGGTCGACATGCACGGCATCCAGACCAGCGGCAACTGCATCCGCAACATCACGAGCGACGAGCGCGCCGGCATCGCCGTCGACGAGATCGCCGACCCGCGCCCGTTCGCGGAAATCATGCGCCAGTGGAGCACGCTGCACCCCGAGTTCGCCTTCCTGCCGCGCAAGTTCAAGATCGCCATCACCGGCGCCACCGAAGACCGCGCCGCCACCGGCTGGCACGACGTGGGCCTGCACGTGGTGAAGAACGAAGCGGGCGACATCGGTTTCCGCGTGCAGGTGGGCGGCGGCATGGGCCGCACGCCCATCATCGGCACCGTGCTGCGCGAGTTCCTGCCCTGGCAGCAGATCATGAATTACCTCGAAGCGGTGATTCGTGTCTACAACCGCTACGGCCGCCGCGACAACATCTACAAGGCGCGCATCAAGATCCTGGTGAAGGCCGAAGGCCAGCGCTACATCGACGACGTCGAGGCCGAGTACAAGCAGATCCTCGAGCACGACGGCGCACCGCACACCATCACGCAGGAAGAGTTCGACCGCGTGGCCGCCTCCTTCGTGCCGCCGACGCTGGCCACCCGCGTGCTGCAAAGCGCCGAGAAGACCGACGCCGAGCTGCGCGCCCACGCCGCCGACGACGTGATGTTCGCGCGCTGGCTGGCCCGCAACGTCGACGCCCACAAGAACCCCGCGCTGCGCGCCGTGACGCTGTCGTTCAAGCGCCTGAAGCAGGCGCCCGGCGACGCCTCGGGCGACCAGCTCGACACCATCGCCGAGCTGGCCGACCGCTTCTCGGCCGGTGAAGCCCGCGTGACGCACGACCAGAACGTGGTGCTGCCCTGGGTGCACGCCGAAGACCTGCACGCGCTGTGGCTCGCCGCCCGCGCCGCCGGCTTCGCCAGCGCCAACGTGCAGCTGCTGACCGACATGATCGCCTGCCCCGGCGGCGACTTCTGCGCGCTGGCCAACGCCCGCTCCATTCCCATCGCCGAAGCCATCACCGAGCGCTACCAGGACCTCGACGAGCTCGACGACCTGGGCGAGATCGACCTGCACATCAGCGGCTGCATCAACTCGTGCGGCCACCACCACAGCGGCCACATCGGCATCCTGGGCGTCGACAAGGACGGCAAGGAGTGGTACCAGGTCACCCTCGGCGGCTCCGACGGTTCCGTGCTCAGCGGCGCGCCGCAGGCCGGCAAGGTGGTCGGCCCCTCGTTCTCGGCGGCCGAAGTGCCGGGCGTGATCGAGGCCGTGCTCACCACGTACCGCGACACCCGCGCCAACGGCGAGACCTTCATCGACACCCTGCGCCGCGTGGGCCACGACCCGTTCAAGGCCGCAGCCAACGGTGCGCGATTCAAGGTGGAGGAAGCAGCATGAAGAAGACCCTGAACATCCTTTCGGCCGAAGAACACATCGACGACGGCGACCCGAAGGTCCTGCAACTGGCCAACGACGCCGACCCACTCGCCATCGAGGTGTGCCTGGCCGACATCGAGCGCATCGACCTGAACTTTCCGAAGTTCACCGACGGCCGCGCCTACAGCCAGGCCTTCCTGCTGCGCCGCCGCCTCGGCTTCACGGGCGACATCCGCGCCACGGGCGACGTGCTGATCGACCAGCTGGTGCAGATGGAACGCACCGGTTTCTCCAGCGCCGTGCTCAAGGAAGGCGTGGACGCCTCCGACGCACAGCGCCAGTTCGACCGCTTCGCCACGTTCTACCAGGGCGACGCAGTGAAGACCGCGCCGCACTTCGTCGCCGGCGCCTGAGCAGACAAGAGAGTCCCATGAGCATCGCCACCGACATCGACTTTGCACGCATCAACACCGAACTCGGCCGCAACGCCGAGGGCCTGGTGGACTGGGCCGTCGGCCTGGGCCAGCCCGCGATCATCACCACCAACTTCCGCCCCTTCGAGGCCGTGATCCTGCACATGGTCACGCGCGCCAAGCGGGACGTGCCGGTGGTCTGGATGGACAACGGCTACAACACCGAGGCCACCTACCGTTTTGCCGACGAGGTGACGAAGCTCCTGGGCCTTCATCTACACATCTACCTGCCGCGCCGCTCGCGCGCGCACCGCGAAGCGGTCGAAGGCCCCACGCCGGCGCTGGACGATCCGCGCCACGCGGCCTTCACCGAAGAAGTGAAGCTGGAGCCCTTTGCCCGCGCGCTGCGCGAGACCGCGCCCAAGGTGTGGTTCACCGCACTGCGGGCCACCGACACGGCCGTGCGCGCGCAGATGGACCCGGTCAGCGTCAACCCGGACGGCCTGATCAAGGTCGCGCCGCTGCTGCACTGGTCGTCCAAGGACCTGTACGAATACTGCGAAGCCAACGGCCTGCCCAACAACTTCGACTACGTGGACCCGACCAAGGGCGAGGACAACCGCGAATGCGGCTTGCACCTGTCGCACTGAACGATCGCTCTACGCCTCCAGGACCCATCCGATGAACGCCCGTACCGAAGCCGACCTGCTGCAGCCGCCCATGCATTCACCCGCGAACCTGTCCAACACGCACCTCGACGCGCTGGAAGAAGAGACCATTTTCATCCTGCGCGAAGTGGCTGCCGCCTTCGAGCGCCCCACCCTGCTGTTCTCGGGCGGCAAGGACTCGCTGGTGCTGCTCAAGTGCGCTGAAAAAGCCTTCGGCGTCGGCCGCATTCCCTACCCGCTGCTGATGATCGACACCGGCCACAACTTCCCCGAAGTGACGGCCTACCGCGACCAGCGCGCGAAGGAACTGGGCGCCGAACTCATCGTGCGCAGCGTCGAAGACTCGATGAAGCGCGGCACCGTGCGCCTGGCCCATCCCGGCGAGTCGCGCAACGCGCACCAGTCGGTGACGCTGCTCGAGGCGATCGAAGAATTCCGCTTCGACGCGCTGATTGGCGGCGCCCGCCGCGACGAGGAAAAGGCCCGCGCCAAGGAGCGCATCTTTTCGCACCGCGACAGCTTCGGCCAGTGGCAACCCAAGGACCAGCGCCCCGAGCTGTGGACGCTGTTCAACACGCGCCTGGCCCCCGGCGAGCACTTCCGCGTGTTCCCGATCTCCAACTGGACCGAACTCGACGTGTGGCAATACATCGAGCGCGAGAACGTCGGCCTGCCGTCGATTTACTACACGCACAAGCGCGAAGTGGTCGAGCGCCGCGGCCTGTTGGTGCCCGTGACCGAACTCACGCCGCCGCGCGACGGCGAGACCGTGCAGGTGCGCGACGTGCGCTTTCGCACCGTGGGCGACATCACGACCACCTGCCCGGTCGAGAGCCTGGCCGCGGGTGCGGGCGACGTGGTGCTGGAGACGCTGTCGGTCGACGTCAGCGAGCGCGGCGCCACGCGTATGGACGACATGACGTCCGAAGCTTCGATGGAAAAACGCAAGAAAGACGGGTACTTCTGATGAGCGCAACGATCGCAACCCCCGCCACGACCGACGTCCACGGTGACACCGGCACCGCCCTGCGCTTCATCACCTGCGGCTCGGTCGATGACGGCAAGAGCACGCTCATCGGCCGCCTGCTGGTCGACAGCAAGACCGTGCTGCAGGACCAGCTGGCCGGCGTGCAGCGCGGCGGCGAAACCGACCTGGCCTTGCTGACCGACGGCCTCTCGGCCGAGCGCGAGCAAGGCATCACGATCGACGTGGCGTACCGCTACTTCTCGACCGCCAAGCGCAAGTTCATCATCGGCGACGCGCCGGGCCACGAGCAGTACACGCGCAACATGGTCACGGCCGTCTCGGCCGCCGACGCGGCCGTGGTGCTGGTCGATGCCACCAAGCTGGCCTGGGCCGCCGAGGTCGAAGACGGCACCGTGGTCAAGCGCGAGCTGCTGCCGCAGACGCGCCGCCACACGCTGCTGGCCCACCTGCTGCGCGTGCAGTCGATCGTGTTCGCGGTCAACAAGCTCGACGCCATCGACGACGCCGCGCTCGCCTTCGAGCGCATCTCGACCGCGCTGAACGCCTTTGCCGAAGCGGCCGGCGTGAAGGTCGCGGCCATCGTGCCGATCTCGGCCCTCAAGGGCTGGAACGTGGCCACGCGCCATGCCGACTGGGTCGGCTACGAAGGCCCGAGCCTGCTCGAACTGCTCGAAGACCTGCCCGTGACCGCGCAGGACGAGGCCGTGCCCTTCGCTTTCCCGGTGCAGTGGGTCGAGAAGTTCTCGGCCTCGGCCGACACCTCGCAGGGCCGCCGCGTGTTCTGGGGCCGCGTCGCCTCGGGCCATGTGGAGCCCGGCCAGCGCATCACGGTGCTGCCCAGCAACCAGACCGCCACCGTGGCGCAGGTGCTGAGCCACACGCGCCAGCCGAAGACCGTGCATGCAGGTCACAGCGCCGGCATCGTGCTCGACCGCGAACTCGACGTGTCGCGCGGCGACTGGCTGCTGGCGCCCGAGGCCTTCGAGCCCGTGCGCGAGATCACCGCCACCGTGGCCTGGCTCGACGACGAGCCGCTGGTCGCGGGCCGCGTGTACTGGGCGCTGCAGGGCCACCGCTGGGTCAAGGCCAAGGTGGCGCGCATCGTCGATCGCGTGAACATCACCACCCTCGAATCCGAGCCGGCAACCCAGCTGGAGGCCAATTCCATCGGCGACGTGGTGCTCGCGCTGCAGCAGCCGCTGGCCGTCCTGCCCTTCGCCCAATCGCGTGCGCTGGGGTCGCTGGTGCTGGTCGATACGGCCTCTCATCGCACCTCCGCTGCCGTGCTCGTGCAGCCGCCCGCCGCAAAGGCCTAAAATCTAGGGTTTTCCAGCCCCTTCTCCTGACGCTAAAAGACAAATGACCCACGTCGTCTCCGAAGCCTGCATCCGTTGCAAATACACCGACTGCGTGGACGTTTGCCCCGTCGACTGTTTCCGCGAAGGTCCCAACATGCTGGTGATCGACCCGGATGAATGCATCGACTGCGCCGTCTGCATCCCCGAATGCCCGGTCAATGCGATCTACGCCGAGGAAGACCTGCCGGCCGACCAGATCGCCTTCATCAAGCTGAACGCCGAGCTGGCCCTGGCCGATGGCTGGAAGAGCATCACCAAGCGCAAGCCCGCCCTGCCTGAAGCCGAGGAGTGGAAGGACAAGACCGGCAAGATCTCGGAGCTCGTGCGCTGAGCCAGGCGCCCGCACCGATCGAGACCGACGCGCTGATCATCGGCGCCGGTCCGGTCGGCCTGTTCCAGGCCTTCCAGCTGGGCCTGCTCGAGATTTCCTGCCACATCGTCGATGCGCTGCCCGCCGCGGGCGGCCAGTGCGTGGCGCTGTATGGCCACAAGCCGATCTACGACATTCCCGGCACCCCGGTCACCAGCGGGCGCGATCTGGCGCAGTCGCTGTTGGAGCAGGTGGCGCCGTTCAAGCCGCAATTCCACTTCGGCGAGCAGGTTTCTACCCTGGCCCGCCAGGACGACGACCGCCTGCTGCTGACCACCTCGGCCGGCACCGCCTTCCTCGCGAAGACCGTGTTCATCGCGGCCGGCGTCGGCGCCTTCGTGCCCAAGCGCATCGCGGTCGACGGCATCGGGCAGTTCGAAGCCTCGACGCTGTTCTATCACCCCGATTCGCTCGACCGCTTCGCCGGCCAGGCGGTCGTGGTCAACGGTGGCGACGACGTCGCCCTCGAAACGGCCATCGCCCTCACGGCACTGGCCAAGCAGGTGACGCTGGTCCACCGCCGCGACGGCTTCCAGGCCGACGAGGCGAACGTGGCCGCCATGCGCGCCCTCGTGGCCGACGGCAAGCTGGCCTTCCGGGTCGGTCAGCCGAGCGCCTTCGATGGCCGGCAGCTGCAGATCACCACGCCCGACGCCACCACGGCCGAGCTGCCGCTCGACGCACTGGTCGCCTGCCTGGGCATTTCGCCGCGCCTGGGCCCCATCGCCGACTGGGGCCTCGAGCTGGAGCGCAAGCAGGTGCCCGTCGACACCGAGAAGTACGAAACCCGCGAGCCCGGCGTGTTCGCGGTGGGCGACATCAACACCTACCCGGGCAAGAAGAAGCTCATCGTCTGCGGCTTCCACGAGGCCACGCTGGCGGCCTGGGGCGCTGCGGCGCGGGTCTTCCCCGGCAAGGCGATCCCGCTGCAGTACACGACCACCAGCACACGCCTGCACGAGCTGCTGGGCGTGGCGGGCACTACCCCGCGCTGAGCAGCAGCGGCCGGTAGGCCTCGATGAAGCTGCCCACGGCGGCGACGTAGCGGTCGATATCCTGCGCCGACAACGGCAGCGAGAGCACGACGAATCCACGCGGCGAGGTGTAGATCCCCTGGCTCAACAGGTGGAAGAACAGCAGCTGCCGCAAGCGCCCGTCCACCGCCGACAGGTCGGCCACGCGCCGCACCTCGCCCCGCAGGAAATGCGCATTCATGAGCGAGCCCACGCCGGTGAACTGCATCGCGACGCCTTCGCGTTCGCACAGCGCATTGAGCCGTGACCGCATCGCCTCGCCGCGCTCGGCCAATGCCTCTGCCGCCTCTGGCGTGAACAGCTGCGTGAGGCCCGCATAGCCGGCCGCCATCGTCATCACGTTGTTGTTGAAGGTGCCCGAGTGCGCGAGCGCGCCGGTGCGCGGGTCGAACTGCGCCATCACGTCCGCCCGTCCACCGAAGGCGCCGAAGGACATGCCGCCACCGATGTACTTGCCCAGCGTCGTCAGGTCGGCTCGAATGCCCAACCCGTTCGCCAGCCCGTGCGGCCCGAGCCGCGAAGTCATCACCTCGTCGAAGATCAACAGAGCACCGACCCGCGTGGCCCCGTCGCGCAGCGCCTGCAGGAAATCGCGCCCGCCCGGAATGCAGCCGCTCGCGCCCTGCATCGGTTCAACCAGGATGGCGGCGATGTCCGCACCGTGTTCGTCGATCTGCACGCGCGCCGTGTCCGCATCGTTGTACGGCAGCACGAGGAAATCGAAGGGCACGGTCGTCGGCGATGGCTGGTCGCCGAAGCCGAGCACGCCGCCGTGGTAACCGCCCGAGAACACGACGATCTTGCGCCGCCCCGTGAAGCGCAGCGCGGCCGTGAGCGCCATCAGGTTCGCCTCGGTGCCCGAGTTGGTGAAGCGCAGCTGCTCGACCTGCGGAAAACGCTCGCAGATCGTCTGCGCGAGCCGACCTTCGAGCAGGTTGTGGCCCGTGAGGTTGATGCCGCCCTGCATCGCCTCGATGACCGCCTCGCGGATCTCGGGCGCCGAGTGGCCGTAGACGCCGGCCGTGTACTCGGCGATGAAGTCGGTGTAGCGGTGGCCGTCCGCGTCCCAGAGCGACGCGCCCTCGCCCTTGGCGATGGTGAGCGGAAACGGCGCATAGAACAGCACCGAGCGGCTGTTGGCGCCGGGCATGTAGCGCGTCTGCGCTTCGAAGCGGCGCAGGCTTTCCGGGTTGCCGTCGGTGAAGCGTTGATGGGCCTCGGCAAGGGCCTGGTCGATGGCGGTATCGGCAGCGGTCGTCATGGGAGACATCCTTTGGGTTGGCGTGCGCTTGGGGTCAGTGCACTTAATTGATCAATGCTCAATTAATAATATTTATACAATCAATTCACCCGCTGCACAATGGCCGCATCCATGAAGAAAAAAGCCCCCGAGCCTCGCCCCCGGACGGCCGGCCGCCCTGCCGGCGGTGCGGCGCTGTCGAAGCAGCGCATCGCCGAAGCCGCGCTGGCGCACATCGACGCCTTCGGCCTCGGCGCCTTCAGCATGCGCGAGATCGCGGCGCAGCTCGGCGTATACCCAGCCACGGTGCACTGGCATGTCAGCACGCGCGAGGCCCTGCTGGCCGAAGTCGCCGCCACGGTCATGGCGCAGGTCACGCCGCCCAAGGGCACGCTCGCCTGGCAGAACTGGATCGCCGAGTTGTTCCACCGCTGCCGCGCCGCGGTGCGGCAGCACCCGAACGTGGCGCAGCTGCTCGGGGCGCAGCTGGTGTCCAACGGCAGCCTGCCGACCGAGCTGGTCGAAGGCGTGCTGGCGGCGCTGACCGAGGCCGGCTTCGACGGCGAGCCGCTGCGCGAGGCCTACAACTGCGTGATCGCCGCGATGCTGGGCTTTCTGACGATGGAGTTCTCGCCCCTGCCTGCCGACAACACGCAGGCCTGGGCCGAAGAGCTGCGCGAGCGCGTCCACACGATCCGCCCGCTCGACCATCCCGTGCTCACGCGCCACCTGCCGCAGCTGGCGAATCAGGCCTTCATCCTGCGCTGGGACAACGGCACCACCGTGCCGCTCGACAGCAGCTTCGAGCGGCACATCCAGATCACGATCGACGGGCTGGAGGCTTTCGCGCGCAGGCTCAAGCCGGCGCAGTGAGCGCGATGCGCAGCAGCGCGTCCTTCAGCCACAGCACGCCCGCATCCGAATTCGAGCGGCGGTTCCAGCAGACGACCGAGCGGTAGCCCGGCAGCTCGAAGGGCAGCGGGTGCACCGCGAGCCGGTCGCGAAAGCGCTCGGCCACACGCAGCGGCAGCACGGCCACATGGTCGGTCTGCGCCAGCAGGTCGACGATCTGGCCGAAGCTGGTCATCGCCACGCGCATGCTGCGCGTACGCCCCTGCCGCGCCAGCACCTGGTCGATGAGGTCGTCGAGCGCCGAGCTGCCGTAGCCCAGGAACACGTGCGGTGCTTCGCAGAAGGCATCCAGCGTGGCGGCCTCGCTCAGCGTCGGATGGCCGCGGCGCACCGCGACCACGTAGCGGTCTTCGTACAGCAGCGCCGATTCGCAATCGCTCGGCGGCTGCAGGCGCGGCAGCACCGCCACGTCGAAGTCGCCCTTGCGCAGGCGCTCGGTGAGCGTGAGGAACGAACTGGTCTCCCAGTGCAGGCGGATGCGCGAGCCGCAAGCCACGAGTTCGTTGGCGAGCGTCGGCAGCAGCAGGTGGCTGGCGTAGTCGCTGCCCGAGATGCGAAAGATGCGCTGCGACGCCGCCGGCTCGAAGCCCTCGCCGGGCTCCAGCATCGCGGACAGATCGGCCAGCACGCGCTCGACCTGGCCGGCCAGCGCATGGGCGCGCGCGGTGGGCTCCACGCCGTGGGCCGTGCGCGTGAACAGCGGATCGCCGAAGGTGTCGCGCAGCCGGTTGAGCGAGGCACTCACCGCCGGCTGGCTCAGGAAGAGCCGGGTCGCCGCGCGCGACACGCTGCGTTCGCGCATCAGGGCATCGAAGGTCCGCAGCATGCCGACATCGAGGCTGCGGATATCACGTTGGGCCATATCTCATATTCAAAGCTTCGAATTGCCCGCGGGGCAGGCTGTCCGTATCGTCCAGCGCACAAGTACAACACGACTGGAGACACGATGAATCGGTTCAGACCCTCGCCGCCCGAAGCACATGCGGCGGACAAGACGTGCACCACGCGCCGCCATGCACTCGGTGTGCTCGGTGCCGGCTTCGCGGCCCTCGCCGCCGGCCCCGCCTTCGCACAGCCCGCGCCCTTTCCGAACCGCGTGGTGCGCATCGTGCCCTTCGGCTCGCCCGGCGGACCGATGGACGCCATCGCCCGCGTCTATGCCGAGAAGCTCAAGGCGCGCTGGAACCAGCCGGTGATCGTCGAGGCCCGCCCCGGCGCCAGCGGCACCATCGCGGCCGACGCCGTCGCCAAGGCGGCGCCCGACGGCTACACCGTGCTGCTCACGCTGCCGCTCACGCACATCAACAACGTGGTGCTGCAGCCCAAGCTGCCCTACGACCCGGTGAAAGACTTCGAGCCGCTGTCGCAGCTGGCCACGGGCGGCCCGATGCTGATCGCCCGCGCTTCGGCGCCCTTCTCCACCGTGCGCGAATTCGTGGCCTACGCCAAGGCGCATCCCGGCGTCTCGTACGGCACCTGGGGCAACGGCTCCAACGCGCACCTCTTTGGCGAACTGCTGGCGCGCCAGAACCACATCGACCTGGTGCACGTGCCCTACAAGGCCGAGGCCGCCGCGCACAACGACATGTTCGGCGAAGCGCTGGGCGTGGCCTGGGCCAACCCCGCGACCGCACGCGGCCTCGCACAGGCCGGGCGCATCAAGGTGCTGGGCATCACGGGCCGCCAGCGCGTGCGCTCGATGCCCAACGTGCCGACCTTCACCGAGCAAGGCTTCGCAGGCTTTGACCTCGACAGCTGGATCGGCGTGTATGCGCCCGCCCGCACGCCGCAGCCCGTGCTCGACGAATGGTCGCTCGCGCTGCGCGAAATCACGAAGCTGCCCGACATCCAGGAGCGGCTGGCCGGCTACGGCTTCGAGCCACTGGGCAGCACGCCCGCCGAATTCCGTGCCGGCTACAAGGCCGACTTTCCCCGCGTGGCGGACCTGATCAAGGCCGCAGGAGTCACCCCCGAATGAGCGCCGTCGTCCCCTCTTCCGCCACGTCCGAGTGGCAACCCATCGCCTTCGACACCGGCACCGCCTACGGCCGCAAGGCGCCGAGCCACAAGCCCGAGCTGACCGAGGTCGGCGCCGGTACGCCCATGGGCGAGCTGCTGCGCCGCTACTGGCACCCCATCGGCCTGGCCGCCGACGCCACCGACACGCCGCGCCAGGTGCGCGTGCTGGGCGAAGACCTGATCCTGTTCCGCGACAAGAAAGGCCGCGCGGGCCTCGTGCACTGGCGCTGCGCGCACCGCGGGGCGTCGCTGTACTACGGGCGCGTGGAGGAAGAAGGCATCCGCTGCTGCTACCACGGCTGGATGTTCGATGTGCAGGGCCACTGCGTCGACCAGCCCTGCGAACCCGACGGCGGCGCGCGCAGCCGCGGCCGCGTGCGCCAGCCCTGGTACCCGGTGCAGGAGCAGTACGGCCTGGTCTGGGCCTACCTCGGCCCGGCCGAGAAGAAGCCCGTGCTGCCACGCTACGACTGCCTCGAAACCATGGACGACGGCGAGACCCTGGAGGCCGACGGCAACAGCATCGGCGGCGGCGGGCCGCAGGTCATTCCCTGCAACTGGCTGCAGCACTACGAGAACGTGGCCGACCCGTTCCACGTGCCCGTGCTGCACGGCAGCTTCAGCGGCACGCAGTTCGTGGCGCTGATGGGTCAGATGCCCGACGTGAGCTTCGAGAACACCGAGACCGGCGTGACGATCACCTCGATCCGCACGCTCGAAGACGGCAGCACCTTCCGCCGCGTCGCCGGCCCCGTGCTGCCGACGCTGCGTGTGGTGCCCAACCCGCGCGTGGCGGCCTACGGGCGCGTCGAGTCGATCGGCTGGGTGCTGCCGATCGACGACCACAGCTTTCGCATCTACACCGTGGGCCGGGTCAAAAACCCGGGCGATCTCGCCCGCGTACGCTCGCGCCTGAACGGCAAGCTGTGGGAAGAGCTGAGCGAGGCCGAGCACCGCGCCTTCCCCGGCGACTATGAGGCGCAGGTGAGTCAGGGCGCCATCACCGCGCATTCGGAAGAGCACCTGGCCTCGTCCGACCGCGGCATCGTGATGCTGCGCCGGCTGCTGCAACGCCAGCTTGACGCGCTGCGCGAAGGCCGCGACCCGGCCGGCGTGAGCTTCGACCCCGCGGCCCCGCCCGTGCAATTCGAGGCCGGCAACTTCCTCATGCCCAAGGAATGAATGGCGTGTCGAGCGACGCAAGCATCGCGGTGCGGGTGGCGCGCAAGACGGTGGAGGCCGAAGGCGTGGCCGGCTTCAGGCTGGTACCCGTCGACGGCGAGCGCTTGCCGGCGTTCACGCCGGGCGCGCACATCGACGTCGCATTGCCCGGCGGGCTGGTGCGCCAGTATTCGCTGTGCAACGCATCGGCCCCTGGCGACGAGGGGCACTACGAAATCGGCGTGCTGCGCGACGCCGCCTCGCGCGGCGGCTCGCGGGCGATGCACGACGCCGTCCATGAAGGCTCGGTGTTGCAGATCGGCCCGCCACGCAACCTCTTTGCGCTCGACGAAAGCGCAACGCACAGCCTGCTGCTGGCCGGCGGCATCGGCGTAACGCCGCTGCTGTCGATGGCGCAGCGGCTGGCCGCGCTGGAGGCCGACTTCGCGCTGCACTGCTGCAGCCGCTCGGCGGCGCGCGCGCCCTACCGGCGGCGGCTCGAAGACAGCGCGTTCGCGCACAAGGTGTTCTTCCACCACGACGACGGCCCGCCCGCGCAGCACCTCGACCTCGCCGCCACCCTCGGCAGTCCGGCTCCGGGCAAGCACGTCTACGTGTGCGGCCCCGCAGGCTTCCTCGAGGCCGTGCGCACGACCGCGCGCGCCTTGCATTGGGCGGACGCGCAAGTGCACTTCGAGTCGTTCTCGGGCGCCGCAACGCCGGCTGACGGACAGGGCAGCTTCGAGGTCGAACTGCACCGCTCCCGCCGCGTCGTCCACATCCCCGCGACGATGACCGTGCTGGACGCGCTCGCCGCCGAGGGCATCGAGATCCCGGTCTCGTGTGCGCAAGGCGTCTGCGGCACCTGCCTCACGCGGGTGCTCGCAGGCGAAGTCGCGCACCACGACCTCTACCTGACGCCCGCCGAGCAGGCGGCCAACGACTGCTTCCTGCCTTGCTGCTCGCGGGCCCGCTCACCGAGGCTGGTGCTCGACCTCTAGCAGTTCGTAGAGCACCATCCGCGTCTGCCGCCCGCGCAGTTCGATCTGCTCCTCGATGCGCCGCGTGGCCAGGCGCCCGCCCAGGCCTTCGAAGGTCGCCTCGGACATCAGCGTGCGCGTGCCCAGCTGCTTGTTGGTGCCCTCGATGCGGCTGGCCGCATTGATCACGTCGCCGAGCGCCGTGTACGACAGCCGGTCGCTCGAGCCGAGCACCCCGGCGATCACGATGCCGGTGTGCATGCCGATGCGCGTGCGAAAAGGCTGCAGGCCCTCGGCCTGCCAGCGGCGGTTGAGCTCGGTCATCTCGGCGTGCAGTTCGAGCGAGGCCACGCAGGCCCGGTACTCCGCGTCGGGCAGGTCGGTGGGCGCGCCCCACAACACCATGATGCCGTCGCCCATGAACTTGTCGATCACGCCGCCGTGGCGCGCGAACACGCGGGTCGCGAGGTTGAAGTAGTCGGTCAGCTGCCGCATCAGCACGTCGGCCGGCATCGATTCCGCGATGGCTGTGAATCCTTCCACGTCGGTGAACATCGCGGTGACGCGGCGCGGTGACCCGTTGGGTTCAAGGGCGTGCCCTTCGGCGATGAGCTGGCGGATCACGTCCACCGGCACGAACTTGCGAAAGGCCTGCAGGCTGCGCGCGGATTCGTCCAGCGCCTGGTTCAGGTGCTGGATCTCGAGCACGCGGCTCGACTCGCGCGGCAGGTCGTCGAGCTCCAGCCGCCCGATGCGCCGCGCCGTGCGCGAGAGGCTCTCGATCGGCGCGGTCACCAGCTTCGACAGGCGCAGCGAAATGAAGAGCGCGATCGCCAGGAACGCCAGCACCAGCAGCAGCGACCACAGCACATTGCGATGCAGCGCACCCAGCAGTGCCTCTTCGGGCTCCCAACTCACAAGATGCCAGTCGGTGGCCGGAATGCGCGAGGTCTGCACCTGGTAGTGCATGCCCTCGTGCACGAGCGCAAAAGCCATGTCCTCGGTCCAGCCGCGGCTGCCGTTGGCCAGCATGTGGGTGTGCAGCGCACCGAGCACGCCCTCGTCCGGGTCTTCGAGCACGCGCACGGAATGCGGGTGGTCGCTGCGCGCGATCACGTGGTGGTCGGCACTCAACAGCGCGCTGTGGCCGTGGCCCGTGCCGCCGAACAGCCGCACGAGGTTGGAGAGATGCCCCAGCGACACGCTGGCGACCGCCACGATCGTCTGCGTGACGCCCTCCTCGTCCTGCCGCCGGCTCGGCCGCGCATGGCTCACGCCGAGCTCCTTCATCGAGGGCAGCACGAAGGGCGCGGTCCACACGGCGCGCTGCGCCTTCTCGGCCTGCGTGAACCAGTCCTGGTGCACCGGGTCGTCCTCGCTGCGGAAGGCCTCGATGCGCGTCGTCTCGTAGCGCCGCCGCGGGTCTTCGTCGCCGTCGCTGTCGGGCGGCGACTTGTACTCCCAGGTCTCGGTGCTGAAGTCTTTCTCGCGCAGCACCTGCCGCACCACCGGCGCGGGGTGGCGCATGGCCATCAAGAAATGGCCGTCGTCGCTGCCCACGCCGATGCTGTCGATTTCGGGCGTCTGCTCCAGCGCGGCCCAGAGCAGCTCGGCGGTCTGCTCGCCGTCGTGGCCCGCCGGATGCAGGTCGGGCGTGTGGGCGATGGCGCGCACCAGGCCCTCGGTCTTGGCCAGGAAGGCGAGGATGTTGTCTTCAACCCGGTCATGGTTGACCTTGTGCGCCGACTCGCCCACTTTCGACACCAGCTTCTCCGCGCCCCAGTAGCCGAAGGCCACCAGCAGCAGCGACTGCAGCAGCGCGACCGCACAGATGATGGTGCCGACGTCGACCCGGAAGCGCCGCAGGCGGGTGCGCGGCGCGTTCGCGGGCGGCGCCGGTGCCGGTGCCGGGTGCTTGAAATCGTCTGCCATGTGTCGTGGTTCCCCCGGGGCATGTGAAACCGCCCTCGCGACGCGGATTTTCGTGCGTCTGCGACGTTCTGCCGCGCGGGGATAAAATCCGCCCCGCGCCGCAGTTCGCTGGGGCGCATCGCTAGGGGTGTCGAGCCGGATTGTTCCGGGGCTGACTGAGAGAGTCCCTTTGAACCTGACTGAGGTAATCCTCGCGCAGGGAAGCTGGTCCGGTGGCCTGTCGCGTTGTCTCGCGCGACGGCCGCGCCACTGGAGCCTCGCCCACCTGCCAAACCTTTTGCACTGGAGCAAAACGGATGGCACACGACCACGACAACGACAGTTCCGCTTCCGCCAACGAAGCGCTCACGCCCCTGCCCGCCGCCCGGCGCGTCTTCGGCTGGCACGACCACGCCTCGCTGTGGTTCAGCCTCGGCGTCGGGCTCCTGGTGATGCAGATCGGCGCCTACCTGGTGCCGGCCGTGGGCACGCGCGACGCGGCGCTGGCGATCGTGCTGGGCTCGCTGCTCGGCGCCGGGCTGCTGGCCTGGACCGCGCGGCTGGGCTGCGAAACCGGGCTGGCCAGCGCCGGCCTGATGCATGCCACCTACGGCAGCGCGTTCGCGCGGCTGCCGGTGCTGCTCAACATCGTGCAGCTGGTGGGCTGGACCACCTTCGAGCTCGTGATCATGCGCGAGGGCACGCAGGCCATCGGGCAGCAGGCCTTCGGCGCCGCGCTGGGCACAACCTGGGGCGGCGTGCTGACCACGCTGCTGTGGGGCGCGGTGCTGCTGGCGCTGCTGGCCGGCTCGATGGTGAAGCTGGTGCGCCGCTTCGTGAGCCGCTTCGGCCTACCGCTGGTGGTGCTGTCGCTGCTGTGGCTCAGCTGGCAGTTCGCGACGCGGCTGCACGCCAAGGGCCTGGACGCCTTCTGGGCCCGGCCGGGCGACGGCAGCATGGGCATGTTCAGCGCGCTCGACCTGGTGATCGCGATGCCGGTGTCGTGGCTGCCGCTGGTGGCCGACTACGCGCGCCACGGCAAGCGCAGTGCCGCGGGCGGCCTGGGCAGCGCGTTCAGCGGCACCTGGATCGGCTACGCGCTCGCCAACATCTGGTGCTACGCACTGGGCGTGATGGTGGTGAGCGTGGCCGAGCCGGGCACCAGCCTTGTCATGGCGCTGCTGCTGGCGCAGGGCGGACTGGTGGCGCTGGGGCTGATCCTCATCGACGAACTCGACAACGCCTATGGCGACGTGTACTCGGGCTCGGTCTCCACGCACAGCCTGCTGCCGCGCTGGAGCGTGAAGCGCTGGGGCCTGCTGCTGGCCGTGCTGTGCATCGGCCTGGCGCTGGTGCTGCCGATGCACACGCTCGAACCTTTCCTGCTGCTGCTGAGTTCGGTGTTCGTGCCGCTGTACGGCGTGATCCTGGGGCGGCTGGGCAGCGGCCACGCCGTGTCGGCAAGCGGCACGCGCACCATCGACTGGGGCGCGGCGCTGATCTGGCTCGCGGGCATCGCGGCCTACCACGCGCTCGCCAAGTGGGCGCCGCACTTCGGCTCGGCGTTGCCGACGCTGGCGGCGACCTTCGTGCTGGCCTGGCTCAGCCGGCCGACAGCGGCAAGCGGTGGGTCGGCACTGGCGCAAAGCCGTGGTTGAGCGGACCGTGGCCCGCACCGACCAACACATCCGCACCGGCGCGCATCGCGCCGAGGATGTACGCGCGTGCGCGCTCGACCGCCTCGGGCAGCGCCAGGCCCAATGCCAGGTGCGCGGCGATGGCCGACGAGAGCGTGCAGCCGGTGCCGTGCAGGTTGCGGCTGGCGATGCGTTGCGACGCGAGCCGCTTGCGCGCGCCGCTGCGCTCCAGCAGCACGTCGACCACTTCGTCGCCCGGCAGGTGGCCGCCCTTGAGCAGCACGGCCTTCGCGCCGAGCGCGAGCAGTTCGTCGGCCGCGCCGTCGAGCGCGTCGATGCCGCCGATGGCATGGCCGACCAGCAAGGCGGCTTCGTCGAGGTTGGGCGTGACCACCACGGCGCGCGGGAACAGCTCGCGCACCAGCACCTGCACGGTCTCGGCCGCGATCAGGCGGTCGCCGCTGGTGGCGATCATCACGGGGTCGAGCACCACGTTCTTCAGCTGGTAGCGGTCGATGGCCCAGGCCACCACCTCGACCACCTCGGGCGCGTGCAGCATGCCGAGCTTGACGGCGTCGACGCCGATGTCTTCCACCACGGCCTGGATCTGCGCCTTCAGGAAGTCGGGCGGCACGCCGTGGATGCCCGAGACGCCCACCGTGTTCTGCGCAGTGAGCGCGGTGATGGCCGTCATGCCGTAGCAGCCGAGGGCCGCGAAGGTCTTGAGGTCGGCCTGGATGCCGGCGCCACCGCCGCTGTCGGAGCCGGCGATGGAGAGCACGCGTGCGTAGCGCTGGGTGGGTGCTTGGGTCATGTCGAAAATTATCGGCGAGCCGACGGAGGCGCCGCATGAGCACGCCGCATCCCCTGCCTTTCGGCTCGGCGGCGATCCTCGGCGCGGGCCTGATGGGTCGCCTGATGGCGGTCACGCTCGCGCAAGCTGGCTGCAAGATTGACCTGTACGAAGCCGGCAGCCCCGAGGCCGAAGGCGCGGCCGCGCGCGTGGCCGCGGCCATGCTCGCACCGCTGGCCGAATCGGCCGTCGCGCCGGTGTCGGTCGTGCGCATGGGCCAGCACGCGCTGTCGCGTTGGCCCGAGTTGCTGGCGCCGCTGGCGCAGCCCGTGTTCTTCCAGCGCGAAGGCACGCTGGTGCTGTGGCACCGGCAGGACGCCGCCGAGGCCACGCGGCTCGCGGGCGTGCTGGCGCGCACCGGTGCGCAGGTGCCCGAGCTGGCGCCGATGCAGGCACTCGACACGCCCGCCGCCATCGCCGCGCTGGAGCCCTCGCTGGGCACGCGCTTCGCCCGTGGCCTGTACCTGCCGGGCGAAGGCCAGCTCGACAACCGTGCGCTGCTGGCGTCGCTGCGCGCCACGCTCGAAGCCGATGCGCGCGTGACGCTGCACTGGCAGTCGCCGCGTGCGCCCTCCGATTTTTCGCCCGGCACGGCGAGCCAGCCCGACTGGGTGATCGACTGCCGGGGCCTCGGCGCCAAGCCGCAATGGAACGCGCTGCGCGGCGTGCGCGGCGAGGTGATCCGCGTGCATGCGCCCGAGGTCACGCTGCAGCGGCCCACGCGGCTCGTGCATCCGCGCTACCCGCTGTACATCGCGCCCAAGCCCGACCACCTGTTCGTGATCGGCGCGACCGAGATCGAGTCGGACGACCTGTCGCCCGCCAGCGTGCGCTCCACGCTCGAGCTGCTGAGCGCGGCCTACGCGGTGCACAGCGGCTTTGCCGAAGCGCGCATCGTCGAGATCGCGACGCAATGCCGGCCCACGCTGCCCGACAACCTTCCCGCCATTCGCCAGCCGCAGCCGCGCGTGCTGCAGATCAACGGCCTGTACCGCCACGGTTTCATGATCGCGCCCGCCCTGCTCGACGCGGCGATGGAGCTGCTGGCGCACGGCCGCGCCACGCTCGCACGCGGCTTCGGCATGGACGTGCCCGACGCATGACGAGAACAACGACAACCCCGATGAACATCCTGATCAACGACAAGCCCTGCACGCTGCCCGAGGGCGCACTGCTCGCCGACGCGCTGGCCGTGCTGCAGGCCGTGCCGCCTTTCGCAGTGGCGGTGAACCGCGAGTTCGTGCCGCGCTCGGCCTATGCCACGCACCCGCTGCACGCCGACGACCGCGTCGAGGTGATCCGCCCGGTGACCGGCGGCTGAACGAACGCACCAGAGACAAGACGATGGAGACAAAGACCATGACCAATCCCGACCCGCTGGTCCTCTACGGCCAGACCTTCCACAGCCGCCTGCTGCTGGGCACCGCGCGCTACCCCTCGCCCGACGTGCTCGAAGCCGCCGTGCAGCGCGCCCAACCCGCGATGCTGACCGCCTCGCTGCGCCGCCAGACGGCCAGCCAGGGCTCCGGCAACAGCGACCTCGGCAACGGCTTCTGGGAGCTGCTGCGCAAGCTGGCCGTGCCGGTGCTGCCGAACACCGCCGGCTGCCACAGCGTGCAGGAAGTGATCGCCACCGCGCAGATGGCGCGCGAGCTGTTCGACACGCCGTGGATCAAGCTCGAGCTCATCGGCGACGACTACACGCTGCAGCCCGACACGCTGAACCTCGTCGATGCGGCGTCGCAGCTGATCCGCGACGGCTTCCATGTGCTGCCCTACTGCACCGAAGACCTGGTACTGTGCCAGCGCCTCGTCGATGTCGGCTGCCAGGCCGTGATGCCGTGGGCCGCGCCCATCGGCACCGGGCGCGGACCGGTCAACCCGTATGCGCTGCGCCTGCTGCGCGAGCGGCTGCAGGTGCCGATGCTGGTCGACGCGGGCCTCGGCCTGCCCTCGCATGCGTGCCAGGTGATGGAGTGGGGCTACGACGGCGTGCTGCTCAACACCGCCGTCGCGCTCGCACAGGAACCGGTCGCGATGGCCGGTGCCTTTGCCGACGCGGTGCAGGCCGGCCGCACCGCCTACCGCGCTGGCGCGATGGCCGCGCAGGACGCCGCGCAACCCAGCACGCCCGTACTCGGCACGCCCTTCTGGCACCACGCGCCATGAACATCATCGACACCTCCAACGCCCGCGCCGTGGCGCAAGCCATCGTCGCGTCCCACGGCCTGCGCTTCGGCGCTGCCACGTCCACGCCCGTGAGCGGCGCACCGCACTTTTCGTCGGACGACGCCATCTACCGCGGCGCGAAGCAGGCCTGCACCGCGCTCGGCTTCATCGACATCGACGCCGAATGCCTCGCCCATGCATGGCGCGCGCAGACCGAACGGCTCAGCCAGTTCGACGCGTCGGCATGGCCCGATGCGCCGGTCGATTTCGGCATGGGCCCGTTTCCGCCCACCGCACGCGACGACGCCTTTCCGCCCTGCCCCGAACGGCTCGGTCTCTACGCCGTGCTGCCCGACGCGGCATGGGTCGGCCGCATGGCGCGCGCCGGCGTGCCGACGGTGCAGCTGCGCTTCAAGTCGGCCGCCGCCGTCGCGCGCGAAGTGCAGGCCGCCGTCGATGCGGTGCGCGGCACGGGTGCGCTGCTCTTCATCAACGACCACTGGCAGGTCGCCATCGCGGCCGGCGCCTACGGCATCCACCTCGGGCAGGAAGACCTCGACGCGCTGTCGCCCGATGAACTGCAGCAACTGCGCGCCTCGGGCCTGCGGCTCGGCGTGAGCACCCATGGCTACGCCGAGATGGTGCGCGCCGATGCGGTGAGCCCGAGCTACATCGCGATGGGCGCCATCTACCCGACCACGCTCAAGAAGATGGCGACCGCGCCGCAGGGCGTGGCGCGGCTCGCGGCTTACGCGCGCCTGCTGCGCGGCTACCCGCAGGTGGGCATCGGCGGCGTCGATGCCGTGCGGCTGCCCGAGGTGCTCGCCACCGGCGTCGGCTCGGTCGCCGTGGTGCGCGCGCTGGTGGCCGCCGACGATCCCGAGGCCACGGCCGCGCAATGGATGACGGCAATGCACGCCGCCCCGGTTTCCCCTGAACGCACAGAATGAACGCTCGACTTTTCTCGCACTCCCCGCTTTCGCGCGCGCTTGCCGCAGCCCTTCTCACTTTCGGTGCCTGCGGCGCGCATGCGCAATCGACATCGCAAGCACTGCCCGAAGTCACCGTGAACGACGGCGCCGCCGCGCCGCAGGCCGACATCAGCGGCTTCGGCGATGTGCCGCTGCGCGAGCTGCCGCTGTCGGCCACGGTGATCGACAGCCAGCAACTGCGCAGCAGCGGCGCACGCCGCCTCGCGGACCTGACGCAGTTCGACGCCTCGGTCACCGACGCCTACAACTCCGCCGGCTACTGGGACTACCTCACGGTGCGCGGCTTCGTGCTCGACAACCGCTTCAACTACCGGCGCGAAGGCCTGCCGATCAGCGCCGAGACGGCGATCCCGCTGGACAACAAGGAGCGCATCGAGATCCTGCGCGGCACCAGCGGCATCCAGGCCGGCACCAGTGCGCCGGGCGGGCTCGTCAACTACGTGGTCAAGCGCCCGACCGAGCAGGACCTGCGCACCATCCGCCTCGAAACCACGAGCCGCGGCAGCGTGCTCAGCGCGCTCGACTTGGGCGGGCGCTTCGGCGAGAACCGCCAGTTCGGCTACCGACTCAACGTGGCCGGCGAAAAGCTCAAACCGCTCACGCACAACCTGGACGGCAGCCGCCGCCTCTTCTCGCTCGCGGCCGACTGGCGCATCACGCGCGACTCGGTGCTCGAGTTCGAGGTGGAGCAAAGCCACAAGCAGCAGCCGAGCCAGAACGGCTACAGCCTGCTGGGCAGCACGCTGCCCCGGCCGGTCGATCCGCGCATCAACCTCAACAACCAGCCGTGGTCGCAGCCCTCGGTGTTCAAGGCGCTGACCGGCACGGTGCGCTTCAGCCAGGCGCTGAATGCCGACTGGCGCTGGAGCGCGCAGATCGGCCAGCAGCGCCTGAAGACCGACGACCGGCTGGCCTACGCCTTCGGTTGCGGCGCCGAAGGCAACTACGACCGCTACTGTTCCGACGGCACCTTCGACGTGTACGACTTCCGCAGCGAGAACGAGCGCCGCACGCAGACCGCGGGCAGCCTCAACCTCAAGGGCAACGTGATGACGGGCAGCGTGCGCCACGAGCTGGGCTTCGGCCTGCTGCAAAGCCGCGTGCGCAACCGCTTCCAGGACCAGGCCTACAACTACGTCGGCACCGGCAACATCTGGGCCACCGCGATGACGCCGGCTGACCCGCGCCTGACCGACGCCAACACCAACCGCAACGAGCGCTCGACCGAGCTGTCGGTGCAGGACGCGATCCGCTGGAACGACCGCTTCACGACCTGGATCGGTGCGCGCCACACGCGCCTGTCGCGCGACAGCATCCGCACCGACGGCTCGCGCCCCACCGGCTACAGCGACAGCATCACCACGCCGTGGATCGCGGCCAGCTACACGATCCAGCCCGGGTTGCTCGCCTATGCGAGCTGGGGCAAGGGCGTCGAGTCGCAGGTCGTGCCGAACAAGAGCTCGCAGTACGCGAACGCGGGCGAGGCACTGCCCGCACTGCAATCACGCCAATGGGAGCTCGGCCTGAAGGGCGGCGACGCGGCGTTCAACTGGCAACTCGCGTGGTTCGACATCTCGCGCCCGATGACCAACCTCGACCTGTGCGGCGCGTTCTGCACGGTGCGCAACGACGGCCGCGCGGTGCACCGCGGCCTCGAGGCCGGCGCGCAGTGGGCCGGCGGCCCCTGGCGCCTGGGCGGCAGCGTGGCGCTGATCGACGCCAAGCGGCGCGGCAGCACGGCCGCGCCCGAGCTCAATGGACAGGCGCCCACCAACGTACCCAAGCAGGTGCTGCGCGCACAGGCCGGCTACCGCTTCGCGTCGGTGCCGGGCCTCGAACTCGCGGGACAGCTGTCGTACGAAGGCCGCCGCAACGTGCTGCCCAACGGCTCGATCCGTCTGCCGTCGTGGACGCGCCTGGATGCGGTGCTGCGCTACGACACCAAGCTGGCCGGCATGGCCACGAGCTGGACGCTGGCTGTCGACAACCTGTTCGATCGCCGCTACTGGAAGGAATCGCCCTACCAGTTCAGCCACGTCTACCTGTTCCCGGGCGCGCCGCGCACGCTGCGCCTGGGTGTAAGCATCGCGATGTGACGACATGAGCGGGGCGCTTCGTCTTCGTCATCGCGGCTTCGTTGCCACGAATTCGTTGCGCGGGCGCCGCGTTGTTTTGGAAGCCCCAAAAATCACGCTATAATCTAAGGCTTGTTCCTCGATAGCTCAGTTGGTAGAGCGCCGGACTGTTAATCCGTAGGTCCCTGGTTCGAGCCCAGGTCGAGGAGCCACAACAAAGCCGCAAGGCCTCTGGAAGGCCCGCTACTCACAAGGTAGCGGGCCTTTTCATTTGTGGAGCCCCACGCAAACCAAGCACGCGGGGGCGAAGACGTGGAAGGCGCGAAAAAAATCAATCGCCCTGCGCGCTTCACCCATCAAAAATGATCGCCGTCGTCTCAGAACGGCGAATTCATTGAATATAATTGAAGGCTTGTTCCTCGATAGCTCAGTTGGTAGAGCGCCGGACTGTTAATCCGTAGGTCCCTGGTTCGAGCCCAGGTCGAGGAGCCACCATTTGCTGAAGGCCCGTTACTCACAAGGTAACGGGCCTTTTCGCTTTGCGGCCCTTTTTGCTTTGGCGCCACACATCGGCCGCCGCCTGTCCGCTCGCGGGCCTGTCCGACACGCGGGCCCCGCCCTGCGTGCAAAACTCCCTCTTTGTTAACGGCTTCTACTGCCCTGCCCCGGGCAAACCCGTGCACGCGACGCGCCGCTCAGGCGTTGTTTGGGCTCAGTCATTCACAAATAACAACCATCAAGGGCATCACGATGAAACTCACAAGAATTCTTCTGGCCGCCGCCGTGGCCGCCGCCACCTTGCCCGCCGTGGCGCAGGTATCCGTCAATATCAACGTGCCCGGCCTGATCCAGGTCGCGCCGCCCGCACCGCGCTACGAGCCCGCGCCACGGCCGCGCAGCGGCCAGGTCTGGGTGCCCGGCCATTGGCGGTGGAACGACCGCGCCTACGCGTGGCGCCCCGGCTACTACGTGGCAGCCCGCCCCGACTACGCCTACGCCCCGGGCGGCTGGGTGCGCGCCGATGGCGGCTGGCGCTGGCGCGAAGGCGACTGGCGCCGCGCCGAGCGCCGTGAGGAACGCCGCGAAGACCGCCACCACCGCCGCCATGACCACGACCGCTACGACCATGACGACGATCACCGCGGCGGCGGCCACTGCCCGCCCGGCCAGGCGAAGAAGGGACGCTGCTGATAGCAGCAGCAGCTTGCGCGCCTGCTGACGCGCAAGCCCTCAGTTCACCGTCACCCTGAACCGCACGCTGCCCGTGCCGCCGGGCGCGAGCTGCCCGGTGAACTTCCAGTCCAATGGCCCCGTTCCGCCCGGCGCTTGTGCGGCCGCGCATGCCACGGCCGGCGCAGGCAATGCATTGGCCGGCGTGCGCTTCATGCATGCGGTCAGCGTCGCTGGGGTCGCGCCTTCCTGCGAGGCGACGAAGCTGGTGTAGACCGGCGTGACGTCGCTCACCGTCAGGCCGCTGATCGGCGTTGCGCCGTTGTTCGTGTAGGTGATGCGGTACTCGAGCGTCTCGCCCGACTTGGCTTCGTTGTTGAGCCCGAAGTCGCCGTTCTTCGTCAGGTTGCGCACTTCCTTCTTGAGCTCCAGCGCCGTGCTCGACACGGTCGTGGTGTCGAGCACGAGGTAGCTCGCGCTCAACGCGGGTGATGCGTTCGTGAACACGAAGCTCGCCTGCACCGAGCGCTTGTCGTTGTAGCCCGCGAGCGCGCTGGCCGGAATGAACTCCTGCACCACCACGCACAGGTTCTGCCCTGTCGTCACAGGCCGGGGCACCGCCGGCGGATAGAGCACCGCGGCGCCGGCCTGCAAGGCACCGGTGCAGCCCGGGTCTTCGTAGATTTTTGCGCTCCAGCCGTCGATCGGCGGTGTGGCCGCCGCGCCGGCCACGCCGAAGCTCACCGTCCCGCCGGTCTGCGCCACGAAGGTGTGCGCATGGCTCACGCTGCTGCCGGGCGAGCCGGTGCGGGCGCTGTCGGCGCCGAAGCGGTTGAGGGCCACGTCGCCGAAGTTCAGCTCGCCGGCCCGGGCTTCGTTCCATGCAAAGGCGATGTGGTCCGGCGCCCCCGCGGCGGTGCGCGTGTAGGTGTAGGTCCGCCCGCCCACGGCCACGCCCGTGCCGGAAGGCAGCGGCGTGCTGCCGGCCGACGCCCCCGTGGACAGATGACCCGCCGGCGTGCTCTCTTCGACGCACAGCGGATCGCCGTTGGACGGCGACGAAGGCTGCGACGGCACCTCCAGGCGGTAGTGGCCCAAGCCGTCGGTCACGGCCGTGGACCACACACCCGCGCCGCAGTTCGTGAGCCGCATCCGCACGCCCGCCAGCCCGGCCTCGCCGCCGTTGGCCACGCCGTCGTTCGGCACGCCCGCGCCGCTGCCGTTGTCGTTGAAGACGCGGCCGGTGATGGCATGTGCATCGCTGTTGACGAAGGTGCATCGGATGTCCGCGCCCACCACCATCCATTCGGCGGGAATCGTCAGCACGTTGCCTGCCAGCACCACCGGCGGTGCCTGTGCCGCGGCGGCCGGCCTGGAACCCGACGCCCCGCGAATGGGCGACGGCGCAATGAGGTCCTTCAGGTCGTAGCAGCTGGCACTCACCGGATTCACGGGCCAGCCGGCGGGCGACGTTTCGGTAATGGTCGCCGGGACGCCGACCTTGCCGGTGATCGTCTGCGCGCCAGCACCCTGCCCCGGCACGGTGACCGTGATGGTGTCGCGGGCCACGCTCAGGCCCGACAGCGCAAAGTCGAAACGATGGGTGCCGGAACCGCTGATCACTTCCTTGGCGATGCGAAGTTTCGGGTCCCCCAGGCGGACGGCGACCGGCGGCGTCGTGTCATCACAGATCGACTCGTTTGGTGTGGCTGTGCATGCCGGATCGCCGCCGCCACTCAGGTTGACGGTGTTCGTTCCCCCCTGCGGCCCCACGGCCGCGGCATCGACGTGCACGGGAATCCGGATCTGAAACAAGCCCGGCGCGACCCCCGCAGCCACGCTGCAACGGACGATCGCGGAGCCCGCCGCAGAGCAGCCGCTCAGGACACCCGTGGTCTCGATCGCGAGCAGCACGGGCGGCCCTGCCAGCGTGATGCCATGGGGCAACACGTCCTCAAGCACGAGCGGCGCAGTGGTCGGTCCGTTCTCCACCCAGACATCGACCTCATAGAACTGCCCCGGCATTCCCACGATCAATGAATTGGTGCTCGCGTATTTCAACGCCATGATGTGAGGCGCAGGGGCCACGGGTGTGGTCGCCGCACTCACGCATGCCCCCGCTGCGTTGCAGGCAGGGTCCCCGCCACCCACGGCCGTGGCCACGTTGGTCACGCTCGGCCTCGCCGTCGCCAAGGGCGTCACCGGGACGACGAACGACGCGGACGTTGCCATGCCCGCAGGCACCGTGCACGTCACGGCCTGCCCGGCCCTGCTGCAGCCCGCAGGCAGTGCACCGATCGCCAAGGAGGCGGGAATGGTGTCGGTGATGACGCTGTTCGCCGTGGTCGTGCCGCCGTTGGTGCTGCTCAGTTTCAGTGTGTAGCTGGCCTGCGCGGCAACGGCGAACTGCGCCACATCAGCGATCTTTTCGAGTTTCAGCGTCGCTTGGGGCACCACGCGCGTGGCCGGCGTGCTCGCATCGCACGCCTCTGCTGGCGCCGCCGTGCAGGCGACATCTCCACCGCCGCTGAGATTCACCATGTTCGTGCCGCCCGTTGCGCCCACGGCCGACGCGGCGACGTTCACAGGAATCCGTATTTCGAAAGTGCCGGGCGCGATGCCCGCCGCCACGCTGCAGTTGGTCGTGTTCGATCCCGAGGTCGGGCAACCACTCAGCACGCCGTTGGTCGTTCCCGCCACCAATGTCGGGGCCCCGCGCAGAGTGACACCCGGCGGCAAGGTGTCCATCACCGAGATCGGCACCGTGGTCGTGCTGTTGGCCACGGTAACGAGCACAGCGTAGAACTGGTTGGGCGCCCCCACCACCAGCGGGCTGGCGCTGACCGTCTTGGTCGAGGTGATGACGGGCGGAGGCGTAGGGGCCACCGGCGTGGTCACCGTACTCGTGCACGCCCCCATGTCGTTGCACATGGCGTCTCCCCCCCTCGATACCGTGGCCGTGTTGGTCACGCTGGGCACGGCAGAAGGTAGGGGCGTCACCGGAATGACGAAGGACACGGACGATGTGAGCCCTGCGGGCACCAGGCAACCGACGTTCTGGCCTATTCGGCTGCACCACGGGGGAAGGTCGCCGATGGTCAGCGAAGACGGCACGTTGTCGGTCACCACCATTTCGGAAGTGGTCGCGGTGCCACTCGAGTTCGTCAGCGTGAGTGTGTAGCTGGCGGGCTGGCCGACGACCCATGGGGCCGCGCTGGCTTCCTTCTTGAGCGCCAATGGGGGAACTGGGAGGTTTTCCACGAAGAAGCACACCAGGTTGTCCGACCCATTCGGCTGACCGTAGAGTGGCTCGTGCGAGAGCGTGACGGAAGACACGGATGTTCTCGAAATAAGGGCCCATGCAGAGGCCCCATGACCGAACGAGGTGGCGAGTTCCGCCCCCTCAAGATTGCCGTCTGCGTCGATTTTTACCGGCGCAAGGGCCCTAAACTCTGTGGCCGATAGATCGGAGATAGGCGTCGTGACCTCCGCCGCAGTGAACGGATAGTGGTTTCCGTTGACGGACACCGCCATCTTCTCGCACCCAAGTGGGTTGCAGTTGAGCACGTACGTTCGAATGCTCAGGTTCTTCACCGGCACAGAAAAATTGAACGTGCATGCCTCCCACGCGTTGAAATCTCCCAGCCAGAGATAAGTACCCCATGGGCGCTTGTCCTCCACCCTGCATGCACCCTCCGTGGTGACAGCGACTTCCCCGTAGGTTCCGCTCTTCCATATACATAGCTCCGCAGCCGTGGCCTGCGTGCCGATCAGCAGCGAGGTCAGTGCCAGAAAGACGACGCCGCGCAAGGCATGAAAGAAGTGCGCCACGCCTTTTGCAAGCGCCATCGCACGCGTCCGCACGGGCAGGCAGCGAAGCGCCGTCGCGCAGCGCATCGAATCATTTTTTTGCATTTTCATTGGCCATTCCTCCGCGACTTCATCGATCGGTCCGCTCGTCTTTCACGGGGGCTGCCGCGCCCGCCGACGCGGCACCCAGCGCCGTCTCGTCGAACTTGAAACGCAGCCGGATGTACGCGCCCTTGCTCGTGTAGTCGTTGGCCGCCAGGTCGCGGTCTTTCAGGCCCACGAAGTTGTAGCCCGCCGACACCCACAGGTCCTTCATGACCTGGTAGCCGACTTCGATGCCCAAGGTCTTCTGCAGGCCGCCGCCCTTGCCACGCAGCAGGCCGGCCTGCACGCCGAGGTCCCAGCTGTCGTTGAGGTCTTGCGTGTAGCGCGCCTGCAGCAGGTGCGCCCAGTAGGTGCTGCGCAGCAGGCCGTCGTCGGCGCGCGACCACTTGGCGGCGTAGCGCCCGTTGATCACGGTGCCGGGGCGCGGGTTGTAGTTGAGGTGGGCCGAGACGATGTCGGCGCTGGTGCGCCCGGGCAGCGCTGCGCTGCCGTTGCCGTTGCCCGCACCGAAGACGCTCGCGCCGTCGAGTGCGCCAGTCGAACTGCCGGTGCCGGTGACGCGCTCGGAACGGCGCTCGTAGCGCATGAGCGCGTTCCAGCTGTCGGTGTCCACCGGGCGGTAGGCCAGGCCGATCTGGTGGCGCGCCAGGTGGTGCGCGTTGCCGGCGTTGGCGCCCTGCCCTTCGCTGGCGCTCATCACGCTGCGCGCCAGCAGGCTCCATGACGCATCGATCTTGAAGCCGAAGCCCGCACTGAACAGGCGCGTGTCGGCGTCGTCGCCGTGGCGGCCTTCGAGGATGCCGCTGGCCTTGATGCGCGCGTCGGTGTATTCCACGCCGCCGGTGATGGCGGTGGAGTCGCCCGCGAGGCCGCTGGCATGGCCGGTGCCGTTGTTGCCGCTGTTGCGCAGCCCGCCGATCTGGCGCGTGTGCTCGACGCCGCCGGTCAGGCGCCAGTGGTCGTCGACCCTGAAGGTGTTGCGCACGCCCGTGGCGGCCTGCGCGGCGCGCCCGTCGAGGCTGTCGGCCAGGCGGTACTCGCTGTACACGCGCCCGCCCTCCATGTAGGCGCTCTCGATGCCCAGGATGCCCACGTTGTTCGACTGCCCCGCGTTCAGCTCGTACGGCCCGTAGAGGCTGGAGACGAGTTCGTAGCGGCCGTACAGGCGCGTCTTGTCGGTGACGGCGTAGTTGCCGCCCACGGCGAGCACGTGGCGGTCGGACTTGCGGATGTCCTGCTCGCCTTCGACGAACACGTGGGCTTGCGGCACGCCCGGCACCTGCGCCGACAGGCGGGCGCGCACGGTGGTCAGGTCATCATCGTTGGCATTGGCCTGGGTGCCGGCGTTGGCCGCCGCACCGAGCGCGGTGACGTTGTTGGCGGCCACGCCGCTGCCGAGGTTGCCGCTGTAGGTGGAGACCTGGCCGTAGTCGAAGCCCGAGCCGCTGCCCAGGCCGGTGCCGTTGTGGCCGTGGCGCAGGCCAAACTCGCCCACCAGTTGCTCGCCGAACTTTCTCTGCACGCTGGCGGTGATGCCGCGGCGGGTGCCTTCGCGCAGGGCGTCCTGGCCGTAGAGCAGTTCGCCGCGCAGCGCGGTGGCGGCGTCGAGCCGGTACTCGGCGCGCGCCGAGGCTTCGGTGCGCCCGGCCGAAAAGCTCGCACCGGGGTTGTCGAAGCCGGTGCTGGTCTTGCTCGCGAGCGCGGCCACGGCCAGGTCTTCGCCCTGGTGGCGCAGCTCGACGCGGGCGCCGCTGCCCTTGCCGTTGCGGTCGGAGTCGGTCTGCACCCATTCGCCGGCGACAGTGGTGTGGTCGCCCAAGCGGGCCAGGGCGGTGACGGCACCGAGCTTGTGGCGGTTCTCGGGGTTCTCGTCGATGGCCGCGACCACGCCGACCTGCAGGTTCTTGGCCACCTTGAGCTGCACGTCGGCGCCGGCCACGGTGAACTTCGGGCCGCCCGCGTCGACCTCGTAGGTCACGCGGATCGACTGCGGGTTGAGGTTCGCGTCGACCGACGCGATGGCGCGCGTGAACAGCAGGCGGCGCGTGAGCGGCTCGACGGTGTAGTCGACGAAGCGCGTCACGCTCGAGCGCTGCAGCACGAGGTCGGGCTGGTTGCGGTCGCGCACGACGATCTCGACCTGCTCGCTGTTCTCGACGAACTCGCCGCCCCTGGCGCCCAGGTAGTACGGGCCCGAGGTGCCGACCGCGCGGAACTCCTCGACCTGCTGCGTCTGCGCGGTGCGCGAGGCGTACGTGGTGGTGCGCACCTCGCCGTCGTCGTAGACATGCTTGAGGCCGGTGAGCGAGCGGCTGACCTGGCTCAGGCTGCACACCTCGGTGCTGCTGGCGGTGCTGAAGTCGCCGTACAGCAGGTAGGAGCGGTTCTTGTCGATGCGCACGTAGAGCTTCTGCGTGCTCTGGGCGTCGAAGCCCTTCGCGGACGAGTCGCCGTACACGGGGTAGAACTCGTCGGGGCGGATGTCGCGGAACAGGCGGTCCTTGCGCGTCTTGTCGGAATCGTAGGCGGCGGTGAGCAGGTACTCGCCCTTGACGGCGCCCTTGAAGAAGAAGGCAGCGCGCGCGGCGGCACGGCGCTTGTCGTTGCCCTCGTCGGCCAGGCCGGACAGCTCGGCCTCGAAGGCCGCGCCCGCGGGCATCGCGCCCAGCGGCACCTGGCCGCGCTTCGTGAAGTCGAGCACGCCTTCGACGATGCCGACGCCGATCATGGGGCGCAGCTCGGGCAGCAGCGCCAGGCGCGCCTCGCTCGTGAAGCTCGCGGCCGTCACGCGCAGGCGGGCGTCGCCGGGTTCGCCGGGCGGCAGCAGGCGGAAGTCGGCCACGCCACCATCCATGAAGACCTGGGTGCCGGGCTCGGCGGGGTTCAGGTCTTCGTCGAGCCAGCGGCCACGGTCGGTCTCGAGCGTGAGCTGCGTGCGCGCGGTCACGGGCACGCCGGCCGCGTCGGTCAGGCGCACCTTCACGACGACGGGCGTGCGCAGGTCGGCCTGCGCCGAGGCGGGCACGTCGATGTGGATGGCGCCGAGCTTGTCGGGTGCGGTGACGCTGATCGGCTGCGCGGCGCCACGCACATTGCCGAACGGATCGACGGCTTCGAGCACGAGGCGGTTGACGCCGGGCCGCAGCACGATGCCGATGTATTCCCAGGCGCCGATCCGGCGGCTGGCCTGCTCGGTCTTCTTGCCGACGCGGCGCTCCTCGACGCCCTGGCCGTTGACGCTCAGGCGCAGCGCCAGGCCGGCCTCGCCCTTGACGCGCACGTTGAGCGAGGTCGAGGGCAAGGTGTCGCCGTCGCGCAGGTCGATGAAGCCGAGGGCGTTGCCTTCGATGCGGGGCAGCAGGGCTTCGAGGTCGATGAGACTGGGGGCGGCTTGCGGCGGCGCCACAGCGGCGGTCGGCTGCGCAATACCGCGGGACACACGCATACCGGTGAAAAGGCTGCCCACGGGGGATGCGCCATCCACCGCGGCGCCGCCGGTCACCGCGCCGAGCGTGCTGCCCTGGCTGCCCGACGCGCCGCCGATGAAGCTGCTGGGCGACGCCGGTGCGGCGGGCATCGCGATCAGCGGCGCCGAGCTGGCCTGCGTGGTGCTGGTGCCGGTGCTGCCACCCGCGCGCACTTCGCCGCTGGCAGGCAGCGCGCGCCGGTCGCCCACGGGGACGATCCGGCCTTCGGGGTCCAGGCGCATGCGCACCTGGGCTTCGGCTTCGGTGTCGGGCACGGCGGCGATGGCCTCGCGCCGCGCGATGACGTCGCTCATCACCGCTGGTGCGTCGCAGTTGGCGACGACGAAGTTGGCCTTGTGGAATTCGCCCTTCTTGAGATCGACGAAGCGGCTGTCAGGTCGCCCGGCATTGCGGTTGTCGAGCGCTTCGAGCCGCGCGCCGGCGGGCAGCGTGGTGGCATCGAGCCGCAGCACGTGGGTGACGGGCTTGAGGCCGTACAGGCTCCACTTGCCTTCGACGTCGGTGATGACGTGCGTGCCGTCTTCCATGTACAGGCGCACGCCGGGCACGCCGATTTCGTCGACGCCCTGCTGGCGACCGTCGCGCCGGCAGTCCATGTAGACCTTGCCGAAGAGGAAGGCATCGTCGGAGAACACGCCACCGGTCACGCGCACTGTCCATTGGGCGAGGTTCGACTGCATCGGGCCGGAGCTGGCACGTGCACGGTTGACGGCATCGCCGTTCGTCGGTGCGCCAACACCCACGCGCACGCGGTAGCGCACCGTGGCGGATTGGTCGATGCCAAGCGCGAGGCCGGGCTGGTTGAAGACCAGCCGGGGACCGGCCCCGCCCACGGGATCGGCCGTGGCCGCGCCGTTGAGACGCGCGCTGCCGGCCACGTAGGCGAAGCCCGGCGGCAACTGGTCGGAGAGGCTGAGGCCGGTGACGGGAAAGCCGGTCTTGTTGGTGACGACGAGTGCGTAGTCGAGGAAATCGCCGAACTCGACCTGGCGCTTGCTGCCTTCCTTGCGCAGCACAAGGCCGAGCACGTTGCCCGGGTCGAGCGGGATGTGGTTGTGCATCACGTCGCAAGCAGCGCCCGAGGGCTCGAACCCGGCCTTGAGCGAGAAATGATGCGTGGTGGGCTCTGCCCCCTGCGGCGACGCAGCATTCGGGACGATGGCGCCGCAGCGCTCGAAAGTACCAGGCGTGGCGGGGATGAGCCGCGAAGGCGCCGCGTAGGCACTGCCCGCGGGCGGCGCCACGCCCAGCGCATAGGTGCAGCTGCCGGTGACCGGCGGCGACAGGAAATAGAACTGGTAGCCGCCGTCGGCGCCGGTGGTCATCGACAGGCTGCCGTCGGCGTTGGCGCGGTAGACGCCGCTGTCGCCGCCGAACACCTCGGCCAGGGCCATCGGCCGGGCAGCGCCGTCGCTGCACGACTGGCGGGTGAAGGTGACGACGGCACCGGCCACCGGTTGGCGCGTGACGACGTTGTAGACCACGCCCTGCGGGTCGGCCAGCATCGAGGACGCGCTGCTGGCGCTCGCGGTGACGAGCGCGGCCGACGACGCAGGAACGGTGTTCTGCTCGAAGGCGGCCGCCCAGGCCTTGTTGGTGAACGGCACGCGGGCGCCGTTGCTCGAAGGCTTGCGGGTGACGCGCACGGTGAATTCGATGTCTTCGCTCTGGCCGGGTGCCAGCGCGCGGCTGCCGTCGGTGAGGCCGAGCGCGGGCTGCATGGGCAGCCGGAACGGGTCGGCGCTGGCGGCGGCCTCGCGGTCGCAGGCGGCGCGGCCGGTGAAGCCGGATGCGATCTGCAGCACGCCATGGCGCACCTTGGGCGCGCCGACGAGTTCCCAGGCGGCGACGAGGCCGTCGGGCTTGTCCATGTCGAAGGTGCAATCGAGGTTGTCGATCACCCGCACGTTCGGGGCCGGGGCCGCGCCGGTGTTGCCGACCTTGAAGCGATAGTCGAGATCGTAGACGCCCTCTGCCACGCGGCGCGGCTGCGAGACGCTCTTCACGAGCGAGAGCACGGGCTGTTGCAGCTGCACCGGCGTGGGCGAGGTGTCGTTGCCGGGGTTGCCGTCGCCGTCGGCGTCGGGGTTGCTGCCGTTGACGGAGTCGTCGAAGACGGTGGGCGGGCCACCGGCGGCGAGCGCGGCCTGCGCGCGCACGGTGTTGAGCAGCGTGCCGGCACGGCTCGACACGTGGAAGCGCACATCGAAACGCACCGTGAACTGACCACCCACGGGCAGCACCGCGCCGGGCGCGAGCAGGTCCTGCGCAGAGGCCGTGCCGTTGAACGCGGCGTTGACAGCCGCCACCGTGCCGGCCACGCCGTTGCCCGGACTGCCGACGATAGCCAGGGTTCCGGGCACCACGGTGTACTGGCGCGCGCCCGGCACCGCGGCGGTCGTGCGGGTGCCGAACTGCGCGGCGCCCTGCCCTTCGAGCAAGTCGGCCAGCTGCACGCCGTGCAGCGCGGCCGTGCCGTAGTTGCGCACGTGGACGTCGAAGGTGACGGTGGCCGTGCCGTCGGGTTGGCCGTCCGCGCCGCGGTGCATGCGCGGCGTGGAGGCCGCCTTGGCGACGCCGATGCGGCCCTGGCCTTGCGGCGGGCTCGCCGCGATCACCACCGTGTTCGACGGCGACGCAGCGGGTGCGACGCCGTCGTTGTACTGGCTGTGCGCGGTGTTGCGGATATCGCCGGTGTGATCGGCCTTGACCTGCACCGCAAACTGCATGGCGATGGAAGCGTTGCGCGCGAGCGCAGTGGGCACGCCGATGGCCACTTCGATCGCCGCGCCGTCTTCGGCGGTGCGGTAACTGAAGTCGGCGTCACCGGGCATGCGGAACAGACGCACCGCGCCGGCTGCCGTGCTCTGCAGGCTGCCAGCGAGGTAGCGGGTGCCCGTGGGCACGAGGTCGCGCAGCAGCAGCAGGCTGCGCGGACTGCCGTTGACCAGCACCTGCGTGCCAGTGGGCGCGGCCGCGCCGCCGGGCTGCGCGTCGCGCGCGCCGGTGTTGGTGCCCGAGATGCTGAAGTCGATGCGCGTGCTGCCGGGCACGACGGCCCCCGCATGGCTGGCCGACTTGACGAGCGCGAGCACGGCGACGCTGCCCACGTCCACCGTGTCGCGATTGCTCGCGCTCGCGCCCTGCAGGGCGGTGATCGCGCTCAGCACCACGCAGGCGCTGCCGCTGGCCGCGGCGGGAATGGTGCCCTGCACCAGCAGTTCGGCCGTCTGGCCCGGCTCCAGCGCGAGCGTGCCGGCCGCATCGGGCAGCAGCACCAGATCGGAGGCGTCGACGACGCCGTTGTGGTTGGCGTCGCGTGCCACGCGCAACGCCGACAGGTCGAGCCCGTCGGCCGGACAGCCCGCGCCGTCGTTGACGAGCCCCAGGGTGTAGCGCGAAGCCACGTTGCCGGTGTTGGTGAGCAGATGGCTCAGCGTGACGACGGTTCCGGGCGGGCGGTTCACGCGCTGGTCCTGCGTGAGCGACAGCGCCTCCACGGGCAGCACGCTGGCGGTCACGGCATTGGAGATGGCCGTCTCGCTGCGGTCGAGGCCGGCCGGGACGTAGGTGCCCGTCGCGATGCTGCGGATCACGACGCCGCCGGGCGCGGGCACCGCCTGCGCGATCGGTGCGAAGAGCATGGCGAGCGCCACTGCGGTGGCGAGTGCGAGGCCGAAGGCCGCCATCGCGCTGCGCGCGAGCGCCCCGCAGCCCCACCACCGAGGCACGCCGGCACGCGAAGAAGAAAGAAGAAGTGGCACGCGGTGAACCTTCCCTGGCACCTCCCGCTGCGGGAGACACGTCAAACAGTCGAAGAACTCTTTCCTCTGCCGCCTCGAGGGCCGGCAAGGCACGGCTTGCATGCAGCGATGTGCGCGAAAGCGGCAGGGGAAACAGGCGAGGCACCGGGGCGAACCCGGGCCTCGCGGGAAACAGCCGACGGCCCTTGCGGAACCGTCGGCGGCGCCGATGTCAGATCAGGGGTTGATCTGCACGGCGAAGGTCAGCGTGACCTTTCCACCCGGGGCCACGGTGTTGGCCGCGCTGCCGCAGCTCACCGCGGTGGCAGTCGATGCGAAGACCGGCGTCGTACCGCCAATGCCCGGGGCTTCGCACTGCAACGCAGGCTGCTTCGCGCTCAGGACGGTGTACGCCGGCAGTGCGTCGTTGATGGCGATGTTGGTCACCGGCACGATGCCTTCGTTGGTGGCAACGACCTGGTAGACGATGCATTGGCCGGGCTTCAACTGCAGCGAATCTGCCTTGAAGACCGTGTCCGCCACGCCGTCACAGGTCGCGTCGGCCGCCTGCGTCTTGAGGACGCGGATCTGGCCGGTGATCACGGCCGTGATGTCGGTGGCCGAAGGCGTACCGCAGTTGGGGGCCGGGTCGGTGAAGGTGGCCGTCACCGTCGTGGTGTTGCTGACACCCGCGCTCACGCCGCCCGGCGCGAACACGCGCACCAGCAGCTTCTGCGCCGCACCTGCCGGCAGGCTTGCCAGCGGACCGTTCACCGGCGTGTCGCCGGCATCGATCTGGCCGTCGCCGTTGACGTCGAGGTAGACCGTAGTGGTCCAGCCTTGCGCCGCATCTGCCGCAGGCACCGTGGCTGTCAGCGTGTACGCGCCGCAGCTCTGGGCGCCGATGTTGGTCAGCGTGTGGGCATACACCACGGTGCCGCCTGGCGCGACCTGGCCGTTGTTGTTCGGCGTGAGCGAGGCGCCCAGTTGCAGCGCCGTCGAGGTCACCGTCACGGCGTCGGTCTTGACGTCAGACGCGATGCCGCCGGTCGAAGCCACCGCAGTGGATTGCACCTTGAAGTAGATCTTCACTGCAGTGACTGCGGCTTGCGAGGAAGGCGGCGTGACGCACGCTTCGACCGCCTGCTGTCCCCCGGCGATGACTGCGAGGTTCGAGATGGCCGGCGATGCACAAGTGCCGCCAAACGCCACGAACTTAACCGTCCAGCCTGCCGGCAGCGCGCCCGGGAAACCGGTCGTCTGGCTGGCGGCAAGGTTGTAGGTCGCGTCGACCACGTCATGGTTCTTCACCCACAGCGTGAAGACCGTGCCGGTGCCGGCACCCGTGTCGTGGACCTGCGTCGGCAACGGGCTGGGGCCCGCGCCGAGGTCACCGTTGGCGACGCTGCCGGTGCCAGTACCAATCTTCGTGTTGGTCAGGTCGACCAGGGTCTCGATCACGCGCTCGAGGCGGTCTTCGGTCGCATCGATCTTCGTGTTGTCGTTCACGGAGCGACCGAGCACCGTGGCCACGTAGGCGCCGCCCACCGTGCCCGGCGGCAGTTGCACCTGCGTCACGATGTTGAGGCTCACGCCGGCCGGAATCGGGCCTGTGTCGGGCACGCCGTCGCCGTTCGTGTCCAGCAGCGGTGCGCCGCTGTCGGCCGCGAAGAACTGGAAGCTCGTGCCGGCCGGGAAGGTGCTGGCGGAGATCGACAGGTTCACGGCATCCGAGGCGCCGCCCGTGTTGAACACGGTTTGCGGGAACCGGACGCTGCCGCCTGCGACGGCCAACTGCCTCGTGGTCAGATCTTGCCCGGCGGGGTTCGGTGTGCCGGGTGTCGCGTCGAGGGCCGTTGCAGCCGTGGACGGGTTGGAACCCACCACGATGCCGAAACGCGCCAGGACGGTGTACGCCGACGGGTTGGAGGTCGAACCGACCGTGCCGATCAACGCCGCGGTCACGCCGGCCGGCGCGGTCGCGGGGTTGTAGCGGGCCACGTTGGTGGTGGTCGACGTACCGACCGCCGCGGTGCTGTTCACCAGCACCACGAAGCTCAGCGTTTGCGTCACGTTCGGGCTCAGCGAAGCCACCACGGCATTCAGCGTGTTGCCGGTCACCTGGAAGTCGATGCCCGACGGATCACCGCCCGCACCGTCACCCAGCGCCGTACCCGACGCACCGCTCCACACGGCCGAACCGGTGACGTAGGTCAAACCTGCAGGCAACACGTCGGACAGCGCGAACTTGCCCGGTGCGCCGCCCGTGTTGTTGAACGTGAGGGTGTAGACCGAGTACTGGCAGTTCGCGTTCGACGCGAGACCCGCCGTCCAGCTCGTGGCCGTGCAGGCAGCGGAAGAGCTCGGCCCACTGGCCGGCGCGGTCGGCCAGACGCCGTTGCCCGGCGCTGCGACCGACGGAGTGCCGATGACCTTGGTGAGGTTGAACACCGCATCGGTGGCCAGCTTGACCTCGTCCTTGTCGGCCGCCGAGGTGTTCGGCGCGGTGTACAGCGCCGGGGTGCCCGGGGTGGCGGTGATCGTTGCGGCATCGAAATTGCCGGCGCCGGTGGCCGAGCCCGGGATCGTGTAGGCCACGACGAAACGGAACGCGCCGTTGTTGCCGGGCACGCTCTGCGCCGGGGTCACCGTGCAGACGTCCGTTCCAGCTGCCGAGCAGAGCGCCGTCGTGCTGTCGGGCAGCCCGTTGCCGTCGGCATCGGCGAAGACCTCGACGCGCGAGAACTTGCCCGCGTCGGCCTTGACCGTGAGGGCGAAGGTGTCGACGCCATTGCCGGTGTTGGTCAGCACGTGAGGCGCATAGACCGTGGCGCCGGCCGCGCCGGACTTGGTGTTGACGATGGTCGTCGTGACCTGGTTGACGCTGTCGAGCGTGAACGAGCCCACCTGGAGAACGGTGGTCTGCACCAGGTTGGAAGTGGCGACCTGGGTCGTCCCGGCGGCGTCCGAATAGCTGGCGGACGCCTGGTTGCCGATGACGGTGTTGGCGGGCGGCGACGCGGCAAATGCAGCCGGGCTTCCGAAAAGGAAGCCCAGCGTCAACGCTGCGGCGCCTGCCCAGGGCGCGCACGGCTTGCAGCCGCTGGCGCGTTGGGTTGGCTGGGTGGGAATCACGTAGTTTTCTCCTCTGTTGTCGATGAACGGGAACACGAAAGAACCTGGCGGATACGTTTCGACGGGCGAGCGCGTACCTGCCGACTGGCACTCAGAAACAAGAGATCGATGGAAAAGGCGGGCGCCCTTGCCTCGCGCAGCGCGCGAGGGCCGGCGCGGCCTTTACTTGCCGCGCGGGGGCGGCGTGGCGGGCGTGGGAGGCACAGCCGTTGGCGGCGCGACGGTTTCGACCTTGGCGCGCGCGCTCACGGCGAGGCTGCCGTTTGCGGGCAACTGGCCCAGGCTCCAGCGCAGCATGCGGTACTCGCTGTAGGGAACGGGTTCGGTCTTGCCGCCGGGCAGTTTGCGAACGAGCGGCTCGGGCTCGAAGACGGCGGTCTTGGTGGCGGCTTTCACGAGGCTGGCACCCGGCTTGGCGCTGCGCGGCAGGTATTCCAGCCCCTCGGGGATCGGCAGATCGGCCACGAGGCCCTTGACCGGTTTGCCCGTGTTGTTGGTGTAGGTGGCCTTGTATTCGATGACGTCACCCGGCTTGATGGTGGCCGCGTCCTGGAACTGTTCATTGCCGTCGGGCCCCTTGACCACCTTCGACTGGGCGAGGACGACGGTCACGGCCTGGGTCGCAGCAGGTGCGCGCGACGCCTCCAGCGAAGCAGTGGGTTGCGCGAACGCGACGGTCGCGGCGCCTGCGGCAAGCAGGACCAGGCCTGCGCGGATCAGCGGGTGGACCGCCCCTGCGCGGCCTCGCGACGACGACAAGAACAAGTCCCATGTGGATGCTGTCATTCAAACCCCAATTAACAATATTTGAAATTCACGCGCAAAATTTGCAATCAACTTCTTATTGCAAACAAATGACCAACATTACTTGCAATTGAAGGCAATCGGCCACTTAGATTTTTGCGTACTGAATTCTTATGTCTCGGGGCTTTTATGGCAATCAAACAAAAGAACAGAGGATGCGCAAATGAGACATATTGAACAAACAAAATGCATCCACCATTTCGTTCGACCTGAAGCCCCCTCAATTGAAGCTTTCAAGCTTCTGGGAGAATCAAAACAATTTAGATCGAATGACAACAACCGCAGCCTCAGGCGTGCTCCCTATTCATGAAATAATATTTTCAATGAATTCAAGCTCATAAAACTAATTTGAAATCACTCATTCAATGCGGCACAAGAAATTATTCATCGATGAATTTCAGAGAAATTCCGGCGACCAAGAAAATATCTAACTCGCAAAAAATCTCGTAAAGATGAGTGCTTGCCAACCCGTTTTCCATCACTCATTCACGTCATCTCGAATCACAGGCTCTTTATTTCAATTCAGGCGTTCTGCTGATTGAATCCAGAGATTCCACGGCAATTCCTCGCCGCACCCGTAGGGCCATAATTGGCCAATCTGGCCAGAATCCCCTACACTCGCGCCCCATGGCTCTCCTCTCGCCCCGTCGATACCCTGCGCGCGCAGCCCTGCCCATGGCAGCGGCCGGTCGTCGTGTGGGCGCCGTCGTCGCGGCGGCCACGTCGGTCCTCCGACGCACGTCCGCACATTCCTGAGCCCGGCGGTCCGCTACCTTCTTCTTGATGCGCACACCTTGACCGCCGGGCACCACACCGCGCGGTAGCGACCCTGTCTGTTGGAAAGGCGGGTTGCGTTCATCTGGAGTGCTTCATGCTTTCAACCATTCACGGGGAGCGCACGCTCACCGAACTCGATTACGTCCGTCTCAGCAAATTCGCGGACACGCCGCTTCCCCCGGCCCTGGTCGATCTGCTCGACACGGCCGACATCCTTCCGTCACGGGAAATGCCCTCAGACATCGTGACGATGTACACCCAGGTGGAAATCGAAGACCTGCCCGCCGGACAGCGGCAGAAGATCGTGATCTGCTATCCCGCCGACGCGAACCCGACCACGGGCTTCATCTCGGTGTTTTCTCCCGTCGGCATCGGCCTGCTCGGCCAGAAGACCGGCGCGGTCGCGCGCTGGAAGACGCCCGGAGGCGGCGAACACAGCGCGCGCGTGATCGCCGTGCTGTTCCAGCCGGAAGCCAGCGGCGACTACACGACCTGAAAGTGCGCCGGTTCAGGCCGAAGGCCGGCGCCCCACCGGCCGGTCAGTGCTGCAGCACGCCGGCGACGCCGGGGCCCCTGCTCTTCGCACTGTCGATGGTCGCGCTGACGGAACTCGTGTTGACCGCCAGCGCCACCAGCACCGCCCCCACGAACGACGGATCGGCGCTGCCGCTGTAGCCCGACGCCCCGGCAATGGCCAGGGCCTGCGCGACCTGCTGCGTCGTCAGTTCGACGGCGGCTTCTCCCACGATATTCCTCTTCTTTGTGGCCATCTGAAAACTCCTGCGAATGGAGTTCGGACTGTAACCAAGCCCCAACAAGCGCCACAAATGTTCCTGACCGTGTGACTTTCGACACTGGCCCGCGCATCGGGCGGCCCGTATCGTCGCGCGGGCGCGGCGCCCGCCGGTGGGGCGGACGCCACATTGTTTTCATTTGATGGACAGGGACATGCCTTTTTCCAAACTCTCTCTCGCCAGCGCACTCGCAGGCCTGCTCGCGCTTTCCGGTTGCCAGACCATGGACATGCAGATGGGCGCCCCGTCGGCCAAGACCACGGCCACGGGCAGCGCCGCCGGCGGTGCCACCTCGGGTGAAAGCAGCCAGCTCGAACGCTGCGACTCGCCGCTCGGTACTGTCTCGCTGATCGAGAACGTCAATGCCGGCTGGTACACCATCCTCACCGGTGAATACCGCCTGCCGCCCACGGCCAACCTGCTGCGCCTGCTGGTGCAGCAGTCGAACTGCTTCGTGGTGGTCGAGCGCGGCGCGGCCGGCATGAACGCCATGACGCGCGAACGCGCGCTGATGCAATCGGGCGAGATGCGCGGCGGCAGCAACTTCGGCCGCGGCCAGATGGTGGCCTCCGACTACGGCCTGTCGCCCGAGATCGTGTTCAGCAACAACGACGCCGGCGGCATCGGCGGCGCGCTCGGCGGCCTCGTGGGCGGCGGCCGTGGCCGCGCCATCGCGGCTGTCGGCGCCAGCCTGCAGACCAAGGAAGCCAGCGCGCTGCTGACGCTCATCGACAACCGCTCGGGCGTGCAGGTGGCTGCGGCCGAGGGCAGCGCCTCCAAGACCGACTTCGCGGGCTTCGGCGGCCTCAGTGGCCGCGGCGGTGCCGGCGGCATCGGCGGCTACACCAACACCGCACAGGGCAAGGTGATCGCCGCGGCCTTCATGGACGCCTTCAACCAAATGGTCCGTTCGCTGCGCAACTACAAGGCGCAGACGGTGCGCGGCCAGGGCCTGGGCGGCGGTGGCCGGCTGGGCGTGGACGGCGGCGCGGCCCCGTCGCAGACCTCGGCGCCGGGCGCCCCCCGCGCACGCCGCAAGTAAGCGCGGCCGTCCATCGTCTTCGAAGTGACCCGGGCCGAATGCCGGTCGGGTTCACAATTCATCCCTCTGGAGGTGAAACACGATGGATGGTTTGGAAGAGTCGGCGGAAGCGGCCAAGGGCAAGCTTGTTTATCCCTTTACGGAGCTTCCGCCACGCGGCAAGTCGATCGAGGTCGCCGACGGGGTCCACTGGATCCGCATGCCGCTGCCCTATTCGCTCGACCACATCAACCTGTGGGCGCTGGACGACGGCGACGGCTGGGCCGTGGTGGACACCGGCGTGCGCACCGAGGAAACGGTGGCGGTCTGGCGCGAGCTGTTCGCGAATTCGCCGGACACGCGCGGCCTCACCCGCGTCTTCGTGACGCACATGCACCCCGACCACGTCGGCATGGCCGGCTGGCTCACGCGCAAGTTCGGCGTGCGGCTGTGGATGACCCGCTCCGAATACCTCATGTGCCGCGTGATGGTGTCCGACACCGGCCGCGAAGCGCCCGACGACGCCATCGCCTTCTACCGCCGCGCCGGCTGGGGCGAGGCGGCCATCGAGACCTACCGCACGCGCTTCGGCAACTTCGGCAAGCACATCCACCCGCTGCCCGACAGCTTCCGGCGTCTTCGCGACGGCGAGGTGCTGCGCATCGGCGCGCACGACTGGCGCGTCGTCACCGGCAACGGCCATTCGCCCGAGCATGCGTGCCTGTACTGCCCCGACCTGAAGGTGCTGATCTCGGGCGACCAGATCCTGCCGCGCATCTCGTCCAACGTGTCGGTCTCGCCCGTCGAACCCGACGCCGACCCGATGGCCGACTGGCTCGCGTCGCTCGCCAAGCTCAAGCGCGAAGTGCCCGACGACGTGCTGGTGCTGCCGTCGCACAACGAGTGCTTCCGCGGCCTGCATGCGCGCATCGACCGGCTGCAGCACGGGCAGGAGCGCTCGCTCGACCGCTTGCGCAACGCCTTGAAGACGCCGAAGCGCGCGGTCGATGTGTTCACGAGCCTGTTCGCGCGCAGCATTGCCGAATCCGACGTGCCGCTGCTGGGCATGGCGACCGGCGAAAGCCTCGCCTGCCTCAACTACCTGCGCCACCGCGGCGAGATCGCGTGCGACATCGCCGACGACGGGGTGGCCTGGTACCGGCTGACCTCCGCCGCCTGAACGTCGATCAGACCTCGAGCACAACCTTGCCGATGTGCCCGGCGCGCTCGAGGTAGCGATGGGCCTGCACCACGTCGTCGAGCGCGAAGCTCCGGTCGATGCGCACGTGCAGCGTGCCATCGGCAAGGCCTGCATCGATGAACGCCAGCGCGCGCCCCAATGCGCCCTCATCGCGCGGCAACCCCATGGTGGCGGCCCCCGTGTGCTCCAGCACCTTGTAGACGTGGAAGCGCCAGCTCTTGCGGAACTGCGCAATCACCGGAAACCTGAATTCGGCGCCACCCGACAGGCCATACAGCACATACCAGCCGCGATGCGCGACCACGTCGCCGAGCCGCTCGACCTGCGCGCCGCCCACGCCGTCGTACACCAGGTCGACACCGCGGCCTTCGGTGAGCGCCAGCACGCGCTCGACCACGTCTTCTTCGTCCGTCACGACCACATGCGTCGCGCCCGCTTCCCGCAGCGCGTCGCGCTTGGCAGCCGTGCGCGTGACCGCGATGGCGACGATGCCCGCCACGCGCGCCATCTGCAGCGCCGCGATGCCGGTGCCCGATGACGCCCCGGTGACGAGCATCACCTGGCCTCGCTGCAGCCGTGCGATCTCGAACATCGGGAAGTAGCCCGTGAGGTAGGCCATGTAGGCGCCCGCAGCCTGCGCGGCCGACAGGCTGGCGGGATACCGCACCACGTGCGCGGCCGGAAAGAGGATGCGGTCGCCGTAGGTCGGATACAGCCCCTGGCTCGCCCCCGGCAGCACCGCGACCCGGTCACCCACGCCCAGCCCTTCGACGCCCTCGCCCACGGCCTCGATGACGCCGGCGGCTTCGTTGCCCAGCCCCGCCGGCAACGTCGCGTCTTCGATGTACAGGTTCTCGCGCCACAACGCGTCGGCCCGGTTCAGGCCGATGGCCTGGACCGCGATGCGCACTTCGCCAATGCCCGGCGCCGGCACCGCGACCTCTTCGAGCTTCAGCACCTCGGCACCACCGAATGCGTGGAAGCGAACCATCCTGCTCATGAGAACTCTCCTTCTTTTCTTGAATGACCGATGGCTTCAATCTAGAGGCCGCGGCGTCATCAAGGAAATCGATTCGCGGGATAGTCGCTATGCGCACCATCGATAACACCCCGACCCCGATGAAACCCATCGAACTCAACCGCATCGACCTGAACCTGCTCACCGTGCTGGCCGCGCTCATGCGCGAGCGCCACGTCAGCCGCGCCGCCGAGCGGCTGAACCTCGGCCAGCCCGCGGTGAGCCATGCGCTGGCGCGGCTGCGCGAGCTCACGGGCGATCCGCTGCTGGTGCGCCAGGGCCGCGTGATGGAACCCACCGCACGGGCGCTCGCCCTGATGCAGGGCCTGGGCCCGGCGCTCGCGCAGATCGAGGCCACGTTCCGCGCGCAGGCCGACTTCGAACCGGCGCGCGCCGCGCCGGTGTTCCGCATCGGCCTGACCGACGACCTGCAAATCGCGATGCTGCCCCGCCTGCTGCGCGCCCTGAGCACCGAAGTGCCCGGCGCCAAGCTGGTGACGCTCACCGTCTGCTACCGCAACGCCATGCGCTACCTCGACCAGGGCCGTGTCAGCGCGGTGATGTCCTTCCTGAAAGACCTGCCCGCCGATGCGAAGGTGCGCAAGGTCCGCACCGCGCGCTTTGCCGTGCTCCGCGCCGACACCGCGCCCGGCAGGCTGTCGCTCGACGACTACTGCCGCCGACGCCACCTGCTCGTGACCTATGCCGGCGACCTGTGCGGCACCGTCGACGAAACGCTGGGCGAACTCGGACGCCAGCGCGACGTGCTCTTCTCGGTGCCGCAGTTCGGCAGCCTGCCCGCCGTGCTCGCCGGCACCGACCTGCTGGCCACAGTGCCAGAGCACGTGGCGCTGGCCCTGTCGGCGCAAAGCGGCTTGCGCTGCGAGCCCCTGCCCTTCGACAGCCCGAGCTACCAGTTGCGGATGGCCTGGCGTGCCGTGACCGACAAGGACCCGGCGCAGGCGTGGCTGCGCAAGGCCATGCTGCGGGCTGCCAACGATTAGGATGCAGATCCACTTCCCTGGAGGACCCCGCATGCCGAGCACCGAGACCCACTTCGAACTGACCGCCAACGACGGCCATCCGGTGGAGGCCCACCGCTGGCAGGGCACCGCGCCGCGCGCCATCGTGCAGCTGGCACATGGCATGGGCGAGCATTCGCTGCGCTACCGGCCGCTGACCGATGCGCTCACGCAGGCCGGCTACGCCGTCTACGCGAACGAGCACCGCGGCCACGGCCCCGGCGCCGCCGCGCGCGACGAGCTCGGCGAGTTCGGCCCGCGCGGATTCGCCGGCCTCGTGGACGACATGGCGCTGCTCAGCCGTCACGCACGCGCCGAGCACCCCGGGCTGCCGCTGATCCTCGTGGGCCACAGCATGGGCTCGTTCGCCACGCAGTACTACCTGGTGCGGCACAGCGAGCTGCTGTCGGGCGCGGTGCTGTCGGGCACCACGGCTCTCGACCTGCTGGGCGGCGCGCTGCAAAGCGGCTTCCGCCTCGAAGACATGAACGCCGCGCTGCCCGACGTGCGCACGCCCTTCGACTGGCTCAGCCGCGATCCGGCCCAGGTCGACGCCTACATCGCCGACCCGCTGTGCGGCTTCACCGTGTCGGCCGAAGGCATGGGCTCCATGTTCGCGAACCTGGACGAACTCACGCCCGCCGCAATGCAGACGCGCATCCAGCCCGAGTTGCCGCTCTACCTGTTCACCGGCGACCAGGACCCGGTCAGCAACAAGGCCGAGTGGTTCTATCCGCTGGTGCAGCGCTACCGCGATGCTGGCCTGCGCGACGTGTCGTGCCATGTGTTCGGCGGCGCACGCCACGAGACGCTCAACGAAACCAACCGCGACGAAGTCGTGGCCGTGCTGCTGGCCTGGCTCGCGCGCATCGTGCGATGAAACTCCTCGCCTTCGACGAAAGCCTGGACCAGCGCCACATCCTGCCTTACGACCCGGCGTACGCCGAGGTGTTCGCGCAGGTGCAGCGTCATGTGCAGGCGCAGCTCGAGGGCGTGGAACTCGTGCACATCGGGAGCACGGCCATCGTCGGCCTGCGAGGAAAGCCGATGGTCGATATCGCGGCGATCACGCAGCACGAGAACCTGCGCATCGCCCAGTCGGAATTCGAAGCCCTCGGGTTTCACCGCCGCCCCGTGTGGGTCGACACGGACGAGAAGCCTTACGTCTGCGCGTCCGTACTGCACGACGGGCGCAGGTTCAACCTCAACCTGCACATCTGCCATCGCGGCGACCCGGTGCACGTGGACTCGCTGGCCTTCATGGAAGTGCTCGACCGGCGCCCGGACCTGCGCAGGAAGTACGAAGAAGCCAAGGACCGCGCCCACGGCATCGACCCGGCCAACCCGCAGGTCTACAACCGGGAAAAGGAAGCGGTGATCCGCGAGATACAGGCCCAGATCGGGCGGGCCTAGCCTAGAGGCTCGCCAGTATCCCGGTCGACGTGGCCTCTGCGGCCAACTTCCCATCGGGGTTGTAGAGCGCCGCTTCAAGGAACGCCACGCGCTTCCCGCGCCGGATCACGCGCCCCTCGACGCGCCCTTCGCCGGGGCCGACCTTCTCGTAGAAGCTCACCTTGATCTCCAGGCTGAAGACCGTCTGCGCCTGCTCGGTGTCGTGCATGACCGCATGGGCCATGGCGGCGTCGAGCCAGGCCGTGATGAAGCCGCCCTGGGCGATCGTGCCGTTCGTGTGGCAGTACTCGCGCCGCACGGTGAAGGCGGCCTTCAGCGTCTTGTACTCGGCGTCCCAGCCGGTCACGTGGAAGTTGCCCATCGATTCGGACAGCGCCTGGCCCGAGCGGATGCGGGCTTCGAGTTCGTCGTTCATTGGTTTCGTTCGCAGCAGGTGAAGCAACGGACATTCTCATCCGAAAGCGTGCCCCGCCCTTGACCCGCTCAGAGGTAGCGCACCTCCGCCGGCACCTCGAACCAGTTGTTGTGGCGACCGTCCATGTAGCGCACCGGCGCGGTGGACAGCTCTTCGAGCGTCGCGTCGTCCAGGCAGGAGACGTTCACGCTGACGTACGCACCGCCGATCTCCGGCACGTTGCCGCGCCCGAAGGACTTGACGCCGCAATGGCGGCAGAACAGGTGCTCGGCGCTGAACGAGCCGAACTGGTAGCTCGACAGGTCTTCTTCGCCCGACAGCAGCGTGAAGTCGTCCGGCTTGACGATGGCGCCCCAGCCGCGCGATTTCATGCAGATCGAGCAGTTGCACTTGCCGGTGCCCGCGGCGAGATCGATGAGCGCCTGGAAGCGCACCTTGCCGCAATGGCAGCTGCCGTGATAGGTCTTCTTCATGGTCGGTGTCCGTGGAAACGAGTGGAGGAAACCCAAGGCTACGACCCATTGCGGACAGATTCTGTCCTCGATCGCAGGCATGATGCGGCCCATGCTCTCCGCTTCCGCCCGCCTGCTTCGCCTGCTCGCGCTGTTCCAGGCCCAGCGCGCCTGGACCGGCGCCGCCCTGGCCGGGCGCCTGGAGATCACCGAGCGCACGCTGCGCCGCGACGTCGACCGGCTGCGCAGCCTCGGCTACACGGTCGACTCCACCTCGGGCGTGGCCGGCGGCTACCGGCTGGGTGCGGGCAGCGCCCTGCCGCCATTGCTGCTGGAAGACGAGGAAGCCATTGCGGTGGCGCTGGCGCTCGGCCATGCCGGCACGGGCGAAGGCGACATCGGCAACGCCTCGATGCGCGCCCTTGCCAAGCTCGACCAGCTGATGCCGCCGCGCCTACAGCGCCGCCTGGGCAGCGTGCGCGCCTCGGTGGTACCGGTGATGCGCAGCAAGTCGGGCGTGCGCGTGAAGGCGGTGTCGATGTTCGCCGAGGCCTGCACCGAGCGGCGCGAGCTGCGCTTCGGCTACCAGGACCACCACCAGACCGCCACGGCGCGCACGGTGGAGCCGCACCGCGTGGTGCAGACCGGCCAGCGCTGGTACCTGCTGGCCTGGGACACGGCGCGCCAGGACTGGCGCACCTTCCGCCTCGACCGCATCGTCGATGCCGAACCCACGGGCGCGCGCTTCACCGCGCGCCGCCTGCCGCTGGGCGACGTCGAGGCCTACATGGAGCACGCGCTCAAGGTCTCGCCCTACCTGCACCACGCACGCGTGATCGTGCATGCCCCGCTCGCGGCGCTGGAACCGCACCTGGGCTGGGTGGGCGGCGTGCCCGAGGTCATCGACGCAGGCCGCACGCGCGTCGTCACCGGCGCCAGCTCGCTCGATGCGCTGGCCGTGTGGCTGGGCTGCCTGGGCCACGACATCGAGATCGAATCGCCTCCCGAACTGGTGCAGCACGTGGCGCGCGTCGCGACACGGCTGGACACCATCGCACGCCGGCAGGGTACCCCCATCCCCCGTCTATAGGATGGGCTCGCCCGATACCGGTCGATAGGCTTGCGGCACCTGCAACCTCCGAACGGAAACGGATCTGCCCATGCGCCTCGGCCCCGGTCTCGCCTGCGGAAGCCCGCCATGCCCCTGACCGCCACCCAGGTCGCCGTGGTCGAGGACGACAGCGGCATGCGCGAGCGCATCGCCCGCGTGATCGGCGCCGACCCGGCGCTGGCGCTGGCCTTCAGCGCCTCGAACGCGGTCGACATCCTGAACTGGCTCACGGACAACCCGGTCGATGTGCTGCTGGTCGACCTCGGCCTGCCCGACCACCCCGGCCTGCAGGTGATCCGCCAGTGCCGCCGCATGCAGCCGGCCTGCGCGGTGATGGTGCTGACGATCTTCGGCGACGAGACCCACATGGTGCAGGCCTTCGAGGCCGGTGCGCGCGGCTACCTGCTCAAGGACGGCACCGAGGCCGACCTGGCGGCGCACCTGCGCCACCTGGGCGCCGGCGGCTCGCCGCTGCCGCCGGGCATCGCGCGGCAGCTGCTGCGCCGCTGGCAGGCCTCCGACGGCGCGCCCGGGCACCTCTCGTCGCGCGAGGCCGAAGTGCTCGACCGGGTGTCTCGTGGTTTCACCTATGCCGAAATCGGCGCGCAGATGGGAGTCTCCGCATCGACGGTTCAAACCCATATCAGAAACATCTACGGCAAGCTGGATGCGCCCCCACCCTCGGACGCCGTGTTGGCGACCCGCCCTCCAGGCCGGCTTTCCTAGCCGCGTGAGCCGCCCCTTCTTTTCCCGCATGCAAGCCGTGCTGCAACTGCTGCTGTGGCTGGTGCTCGCAGCCCCCTTCGCCCATGCCGCCACCCCGCCGGGCACCACCGACGTGGACTGGGCCGAAGCCAGCCTCGAACCCGACGGCCTGCCGCTGCAGGTGCGGCAGGTGGCGCTGCCCTTTCGCTGGGACCACGAGTTTCCGGGGCGCGGCGGCAAGGCCAGCTACCGCATCGTGCTGCCCCCGGACGCCGTGCGCGCGGGCGACGCCCAGGCGCTGCTGATGTCGGGCCTGGGCAACCAGGCCGCCGTGTGGTTCAACGGCGCGCTGGTCGCCAACTACGGCGTGCTCGGCGACCCGGCCTACGACGCCGGCAAGGGCAACCTGCTGATCCCGCTGGCCGCCGCCCTGCGGCGCGGCGATGGCCAGCCGCAGGAGCTGCTCATCCAGGCCACCATGCAGCGCCAGCGCGGCGGCGGACTGGCCAGCGTGCTCTACGGCCCCGAGGCTTCGCTGGCCCCGTTGCACCGCTCGCAGCAGAACTGGCGCAACACCTCGGCCATCGTCTACGCCGTGAGCCTGCTGCTGATGGGCGGCCTGGCCGCCGGTCTGTGGCTGCGCCAGCGCGACGCGCTCTACGGCTGCTTCGCGCTGGCCGCGCTCTCGGGCGTGGCACGCAACCTCGACCGCGTGCTGACCGAAGGGCCCGTGCCCTGGCCGCTGTGGGGCGCCGTGGTGGCGGTCTGCTATGCCTGCCACATCGGGCTGATCGCGCGCTTCGTGCTGCTGGTGCTCGACCGCAACCCGCCGTGGCTGGTGCGCTCCATCTACGGCGCGCTGGCGCTGTCGGTGGTGCTGGCCTGCGCCTCCTTCGCCTTCGCGCTGCCGGCGCTGTGGACCACCGGGCTGGCGATCCTGCAGGTCACGAGCACCATCTGCCTGCCCTACGTGGTGCACGGCGCGCTGGTGGCGCGGCGGCGCATCGCGGGCGTGCTGATGGCAGCGGGCACGCTGGCCATCCTGGCCGGCGCGCACGACCTGCTGCTGGTGCGCATGGGCCTCTTTGGCGGCGCCTACTACACGCTCACCTCGCACGCGATCTTCTTCTTCGTGATGATCCTGGCCGGTCTGGTTGTGGAGCGCTACAGCCGCACCGTGGCCGACTACCGCTCGCTCAACGCCAACCTCGCCGCGCGCGTGGCCGAGCGCGAGGAGCAGCTGCGCGGCGCCTTCGAAACCGTGCGCAAGCAGCAGGAGGAACAGGCCGTGCTGCTGGAGCGCCAGCGCATCATGCGGGAGATCCACGACGGCGTGGGCTCGCAGCTCGTGGGCCTGCTCAACGTGGTGAACCAGCCCGCGCCCGACCGCGACGTGGTCGAGGAGCACGTGAAGCTGGCGCTCGACGAGATGCGCATGGCCGTCGATTCGCTGCAGCCCATGCACGACGACCTGACCACCGTGCTGGCCACGCTGCGCTACCGCCTGCAGCCCCGGCTGGACGCGGCCGGCATCGAGCTGGTGTGGGACGTGGCGCTCATCCCCACGCTCGCGCCCTTTGCCGCGCAGGCCGCACTGCAGCTGCAACGCATCCTGCTCGAGGCCTTCACCAACGTGCTGAAGCATGCGGGCGCCACGCGCATCGTGATGCACGTGGGCTGGCACGGCGAGCAGACGCCGCCGCTGGTGCGCATCGTGCTCACCGACAACGGCCGCGGGCTGCCGGCGAACGAACGCCCCGGTGGCCACGGCCTCGCGAACATGCGTTCGCGGGCGCAGGCCATCGGGGCGCGGCTGCAGATCGAGCGGGCCGACGCGCAGGCCGGCGGCACGCGCGTGTCGCTCGACTGGCCCTGCGCGCTGCCCTGAGCGCGCTCTGCTCGGTCAGCCCAGGCGCACCGGCACGAAGATCTTGTCCTCGCCGCGCTGGATGAGCAGCGCCACCGACTTGTCGGCCTTGGCCACGGCCTGGCGCACCTGCTCCAGGCTCTTGGCCGGCGTGCCGTTGATCGCCAGCAGCACGTCGCCGGCCTGCACCCCGGCCATCGCCGACGGGCCGGCCACGTCCTCGATCAGCAGACCGCCGTCGACCGAGGCCGCGCGCTGTTCCTGCGGCTGCAGCGGGCGCAGCGCCAGGCCGAGCTTGCCCTGCCCCGCCGTGTTGTCGGCCTTGGCGACCTGCGCCGGCTTGTCGCTCGCGTCGCCCAGCTTGGCCTGCAGCTCCTGGCGCTCGCCCTGGCGCCACACCTCGAGCGTGACCTTCTTGCCCGGCGCCTGCTGGCCGATGACCGCCGGCAGGTCACCCGAGGACACGATCGCCTGGCCGTCGACCTTGCGGATCACGTCGCCCGCCTTCAGGCCGGCATGGTCGCCGGGGCCGCCCTTCTCGATGTTCGAGACCAGCGCGCCCTCGGGCTTGTCGAGCTTGAACGAATCGGCGAAGGCCTGGTTCACCTCCTGCACCGCCACGCCCAGGCGCGCATGCGTGGCCTTGCCGGTGGCGACGATCTGGTCCTTCACCTGCACCGCCACGTCGATCGGGATGGCGAACGACACGCCCTGGTAGCCGCCGCTGCGGCTGTAGATCTGCGAGTTGATGCCGACCACCTCGCCGCGCGCATTGAGCAGAGGCCCGCCCGAGTTGCCGGGATTCACGGCCACGTCGGTCTGGATGAACGGCACGTAGCTGTCGTCGGGCAGCGAGCGGCCCTTGGCGCTCACCACGCCGGCCGTCACGGTGTTCTCGAAGCCGAAGGGAGAACCGATGGCCAGCACCCATTCGCCGACCTTCAGGTCCTTGGTGTTGCCCAGCGCGAGCACGGGCAGGTTCTTCGCATCGATCTTCAGCACCGCGATGTCGGTCTTGGCATCGGCGCCGAGCACCTTGGCGCGGTACTCACGGCGGTCGGTCAGCTTGACGGTGACTTCCTTCGCGTCCTTCACCACGTGGGCGTTGGTCATGATGATGCCGCTCGGGTCCACGATGAAGCCCGAGCCCTGCGAGCGCACCGGCACGGCGCGCTGCTGCTGTTGCTGGCCGCGCGGTCCCATCTGCCCCTGGAAGTGGCGGAAGAACTGGAACATCGGATCGTCCGGGTCGATGCCCTGCAGCTGCGCCATGGTGTCGTCGTCCGGAGCCTTCTCGGTGCCGGTCACGCTGATGTTGACCACGGCCGGGCCGTCGCGCGAGGTGATGGTCGAGAAGTCGGGCAAGGTGACCATCGCTGCCGGCGCGGCCACGGCGGCGGTGGTGGCCGGGGCGTTCACGGCGCGGGCGCTGGTGTAGGCCCCGGCGCCGACGGCACCGATCACGCCGGCGCTGGCCAGCGCGATCACGAGGGCACGGGGGGAAATCAGGGCGGCTTTCATTCTTCGATTCCTTTCAATCCTGCGCCGGAGCGCAAACACGGTGAAAGGAATGTCGCGGCCTTGACTTAGGCGTCGCTTAAGCGGAATTCACTCTTTGGCGGGAGCGAACACCACTCGCACGCACAGCCCGCCGAGGCTTTGGGACTTTTCCAGCGCCACCGTGGCGCCATGCAGGTCGGCGATCGACTTCACGATGGCCAGCCCCAGCCCGCTGCCCGGCGCCTGCGGCTCGCCCGAGCGGTAGAAGCGGTCGAGCACGCGCGCGCGCTCGGCCTCGGGCAAGCCGGGGCCGCTGTCGTCCACGCGCAGCTCCACCGCATCGGCGCGCTTCACGAGGCCGACGTCGACCCGTCCGCCTTCGGGCGTGTACTTCACGGCGTTGTCGATCAGGTTGCGCAGCAGCATGCGCAGCGCCTCGGGCTGGCCGCTCACGGTCGCGCCCGCGTCGGCCTGCGCCACGCCGATGTCGATGCGGCGCGCCTGCGCGGCCGCCACCGCATCGGAGATCGCCAAGCGCGCCACCTCGGCCAGGTCGACCGCTTCAGGCTTCGCACCTGCGGCCACGCTGGCCTCGTGACGGGCCAGCGCCAGCATCTGCTCGACCAAGCGCGTGGCGCGGTCGATGCCGGCCGACAGCCGGCTCACGGCCAGCGTGCGCGCCGCATCATCGGGGGCGCGCTGCAGGCCCTGCACTTGCAGCTTGAGCGCGGCCAGCGGCGATCGCAGCTCGTGCGCGGCATCGGCCACGAAGTGCTTCTGCGCATCGAAGGCATGGCGCACGCGGCCGAACAGCAGGTTGAGCTCCTGCACCAGCGGGCGCACTTCTTCGGGCAGGTTCTCTTCGCTCACGGGCGAGAGGTCGTCGGCCTGCCGCGAGGCCACCTGCCGGCGCACGCGCGCCACGGGCGCCAGCGACAGGCTCACCACCCACCACACGACCAGCATCAACAGCGGCGCCATCAGCGCCACGGGCACGATGGTGCGCAGCGCGAGCGAGCCCGCCATGTGGCGGCGCGCCGCCATGTCCTGCGCCACCTGGATCACCAGCCCGCGCGTCTGCATCGAGAACACGCGGTAGGTCGTGCCGCGTGCGCGCACGTCGGCAAAGCCCAGCACCGCGAGCTGCGGCAGCGCGGCTTCTTCGGCCGATTCGAAGATGCGCACGCCGTCGACGGTCCACACCTGCACCACGAAATCGAAGTTCTGCTCCGCACCGCCGAGCCCGCCCACGGCCGCGCTCGGCGGCAGGCCCGCGCGCAGCGACAGCGCCATCTGCTGCATGTGGTAATCGAAGATGTCGTCGGCCTCTTTCAAGACCGTGCGGTAGGCCACCAGCGCCTGCGCGCCGGCCGCGAGCACGATGGCCGCGAGCAGGAACACCAGCAGCCGCGCGCGCAGCGATCCGGTCCATCGCATCACGCTGCGCATCATGCCTTGGGCACCATGTAGCCAACGCCGCGCACGTTGCGGATCAGCTCCGCGCCCAGCTTCTTGCGCAGGCCGTGCACGTAGACCTCGACCGCGTTGCTGCTGATCTCGTCCTTCCAGCCGTAGAGCTTTTCTTCGAGCTGGGCGCGCGAGAGCACCATGCCCGGGCGGGCCAGCAGCGGCTCGAGCACGGCCCACTCGCGCGCCGAGAGCACCACCGGCTCGCCATTCACCGCGACCTCGCGCGTGGCGGGGTTGATGCTCACGCCCATGTGCTCGTAGACCGGCTCGGCGCGCCCCGATGCGCGCCGCAGCAAGGCACGGATGCGGGCCAGCAGCTCGTCGAGGTCGTAGGGCTTGAGCACGTAGTCGTCGGCACCGGCGTCGAGGCCTTCGATGCGCTGCTGCACCGAGTCGCGCGCGGTGGCGATCAGCACCGGCATGCGCTGCTTGCGCGCACGCAGGGCGCGCAGCACTTCCAGGCCGTCGCGGCGGGGCACGCCCAGGTCGAGCAGCACCAGGTCGTACTGCTGGGTGCGCAATGCGGATTCGGCAGCGTCGCCGTCCTTCACCCAATCGACCGCGTACTGCTCGGCCCGCAACAGGTCGAGCACGGCCTCGCCGATCATCACGTCGTCTTCGAGAAGCAGGAGTCGCATGGTGGTGTCCGTTTCGGGGGTTCGAGGCCGCGCCGGCGCCGAAAGTTCAGCGCGCCTTCGTTCACAGGAGGGAGCGCACCTCGCGCGCCGCCTCGAACAGCAGCGGCAGCATCTCGCGCTGCAAGGTCTCTTCCTGGTAGCGCGTGCCCGACAGCACCACGTTGAGCGCGGCCACCGTGTGGCCCTGCATGTCGCGCAGCGGCACCGCCAGCGCCTGCACGCCGAGCTCGTGTTCTTCGCTGGCGAAGCAGTAGTCGTCCTTGCGCACCTGCGCGATGCGCTGGCGCAGCGCGCGCGCCTGAGTGATGGTGTGCGGCGTGAGCCGCGCCAGGTGCCGGCCCTTGAGCCACTGCGTGAACTGCGTGGCAGCCATGGCGGCCAGCAGCACGCGCCCGGTCGAGGTGGCGTGGGCCGGCAGGCGCGCGCCCAGGTGCAGCCCGTAGGCCAGCACGCGTGTCGGCGTGCCGTAGCTGCCGCTGCGCGCGACGATGACCACCTCTTCGCCGTCGAGCACCACGGCGGAAAACGACTCGCCCGTCTGCGCCGCGAGCCGGTTCAGCGTGGGCTGCAGCGCGCGCGGCAGGCGCGACGAGGCCAGGTAGCTGCCCGAGAAGCGCAGCACCTTCGGCGCCATCCAGAAGTAGCTGCCGTCGGTTTCCAGGTAGCCCAGGTGGGCCAGCGTGAGCAGGTGGCGCCGGGCGGCGGCGCGCGTGAGGCCGGCGCGCTCGGCGGCCAACGTGGCATTGAGGCGCTGGCGCTCGGTGTCGAAGCTTTCGAGCACCGCCATTCCCTTGGCGATGCCCTCGATGAAGTCGGCGCGGGCGATGGTCATTCGTCGTCGGGAGTTCGTCGTGGATCGGTCGGCTGAAGAAGTGTTGCGCGATCATCGCGCACGCGTTCGCATGATCGCACAGAGCCTCTCCGCCCGCCGCCCCAACCGGCCGGCTGCGCTCTACGCTTGGCAAAACCCTTTCGGAGACACGAACATGCGCACCCAGGTCGCCATCATCGGCGCAGGCCCCGCCGGCCTTCTGCTCGGCCAGCTGCTGCACAAGGCAGGCATCGACAACATCATCGTGGAGCGCCAGAGCGGCGACTACGTGCTGGGCCGCATCCGCGCCGGCGTGCTCGAGCAGGTCACGATGGACCTGCTGGCGCGCGCGGGCGTCGACACCCGCGCCAAGGCCGAGGGCTTGCCACACGACGGCATCGAGCTGCTGTTCAAGGGCGCGCGCCACCGCATCGACATGCACGACCTTACGGGCGGCAAGCAGGTCACGGTGTACGGCCAGACCGAGGTGACGCGCGACCTGATGGAAGCGCGCACGGTCGAAGGCCTCACGACGATCTACAGCGCAGCCAACGTCAGCCTGCACGACTTCGATTCGGCCAAGCCGCGCGTGCGCTACGAGAAGGACGGCCAGACGCACGAGATCGAGTGCGACTTCATCGCCGGCTGCGACGGCTACCACGGCGTGAGCCGCGCCAGCGTGCCGGCCGACGCGATCCAGACCTACGAGAAGGTCTACCCCTTCGGCTGGCTCGGCGTGCTGGCCGACGTGCCGCCGGTGTCGCACGAACTCATCTACGCCAACACCGAACGCGGCTTTGCGCTGTGCAGCATGCGCAGCGCCACGCGCTCGCGCTACTACGTGCAGGTGCCGACCGAAGAAAAGGTGGAGAACTGGAGCGACGAGGCCTTCTGGAACGAACTGCGCGCACGCCTGGACCCCGAGGCGCGCGAACGGCTGGTGACCGGCCCGTCGCTCGAAAAGAGCATTGCGCCGCTGCGCAGCTTCGTGGCCGAGCCGATGCGCTTCGGCTCGCTGTTCCTGGCCGGCGACGCCGCGCACATCGTGCCGCCAACCGGCGCCAAGGGGCTCAACCTTGCGACGGCCGACGTCGGGTACCTGTCGCGCGCCCTGGAGATTTTCTACAGCGAGAAGTCGGCCTCGGCGCTGGACCGCTATTCCGACCTGTGCCTGCGCCGGGTCTGGAAGGCCGAGCGCTTCTCGTGGTGGTTCACCTCGCTGATGCACCGCTTTCCCGAGACGGGCGCCTTCGGCCAGAAGATCCAGGAAGCCGAACTCGACTACCTCGTGCATTCGCGCGCAGCGTCCACCGCGCTGGCGGAAAACTACGTGGGGCTGCCGCTCGAAGACTTCTGAGCGGCGGGCGACGACAGCACCTCGTCGACCCACCGCTGGTCTTCGTCGTAGATCCAGCATTCGCTGAGCTTGCCGTCCTTCACGGCGTAGCGCAGCTGGCGCTCGAGTTCGACCGGGCGCCCCTGGTGCTCGAACTGCTCGACGGCGACGATCAGCCCGAAATGCTCGCCGGCCAGCACGTCGCGGATCGCGACCAGCCGGCGGTTCGTGCGCTCCTTGACCTGCTTGAGCACCGCGAGGCAGGCCGCCTTGCCCCGGTGCGTGCCCGCGAGCGGGCTGCGGCCGAAGTAGTGAAAGACGACCTCGTCGTGGTAGCAGTCGACGATGGCCTTGAGGTCGTTGGCGGCCCAGGCCTGCGCGTAGCGCTGCACGACCGCCCGGATCTCGTTCGCGGCCGGTGTTGTCGGCGTGCTCATCGTGCGTTGGCCTTCTCCAGCGTCTTCTTCATGGCGGCGCCGCCCTGCGCCATCATGGGTTCGACGTAGGCCGCAAGCCCGTCGGGCAGCACGTCGGTGATCCAGACGAAGCGCGACCGGCCTTCGCCGTGCGCGAACACCTGGGCCGATGCGTGGTGGTGCGTGGCCTTGCCGTCGGTCACGGTGTAGGCCAGCCGGCGGTTCTCGTCGTCGAGGGCCACGAGCAGCTCGCGCGCCACGAGGCCGTTGGCAAAGTGGACGATGCGGGCGCCCTCCCCGTCGAGTTCGCAGCCGGTGAGAAAGCCCGGCGCGAGGCGCGTGTGCACGGCGCCGAAGTCGCGCAGGGCGTTCCACACCTGCGCGGCGTCGGCCTCGACGATGAATTCCTTGTAGACGGTGGCCATGGGGTCGATGCCTTTCGTGTCAGGGACAGACGGCCTCGACGTTGTTGCCGTCGGGGTCGATGAGGAAGGCCGCGTAGTAGGTCGGGCTGTAGTCGGCGCGCGGCCCCGCGCCGCCGTTGTCGGTGCCGCCGGCCTTCAAGCCGGCCTTGTGGAAGGCGGCGACGGCCGCGTGGTCGGGCGCGCGGAACGCGATGTGCGTGCCCGGGCCCTTGGCGCCTTTCGCGGCATAGAGCCACAGCGCCGGTTCGCCGGCCGGGCCGAGGCCGGCATAGCTGTCGTCGTGGGAGCCCAGCACGTGGCCGAGCGGCGCGAGCGCGGCTTCGTAGAAGCGCCGGCTCGCGGCGAGGTCTTTGACTTTCAGTCCGATGTGGTCGTACATGGCGATGACTTCCTGCTTGAAAGGTGGATCAAGCGGTCATCGTGAAGCAGCGCGGCCAGGCGGTCTTGGAAAATCTTGCGGTCGCCCTTGGCAGCGAGCCGGAAACCGCGCGGCGACACGCCGGCCGCACGGTGGAAGGTGCGCACGAAGTTGCTCAGGTCGGCAAAGCCGGCTTCGAGGGCGACGTCGGTCACGGCCAGGTCGCTGTCCGCCAGCAGGCGCGCCGCGCGGCGCAGCCGGGAACGCACGAGGTACTGGTGCGGCGTGACGCCCAGCACCTGGGAAAACAGCCGCAGGAAATGAAACGCACTCAGGCCCGCCTGGGCGGCCGCGTCTTCCAGGCCGATCTCACCGGCGGCGTGGGCCTCGATCCAGGTCGCGGCCTCGACCGCACGGCGACGGTCCCGCGGCGTGGCCGACGGCGGCGCCGCCGCGGGCTTGCCGCGCCCTTTCACCACGTCGAGGAAACGGCTGGCGAAGCCCATGCCCAGCTCGTCCAGGCCCACGTCGCTGCCGCCTTCGACCGCGACCTGCGCGAGTTCGCCCTGCACCATGAGTTCGGGCAGCGGCGGCAACGCCGAGGCATGCCAGCTGCGCCGGTCGCCGCCGATCAGGTCGACGAAGCCCGGCGAGAAGTGGAACGACAGGCATTCGTCGCCACAGGCGAAGTGCTCGTGGGTGCAGACGTAGTCGTCGCCCGGCGCACCGACCAGCACCGCGCCGGCCACCAGCTCGTAGTCGCGGCCGAGCGCGCGGCAGCCGAAGCTGCCCTTGCGCACGTACGAGACCGAGTGCGTCTCGTGCATCTCGGTGAACGGCGCCGCGCCGACGCCCGCATCGCAGCGGTAGGTCGAGACGCGGATCGCGTCGGTCTGCAGTTCGGTGGTGACGCGCATGATGACTTTCGTCGCCCTTCGATCACCGGCCGGCGGCGCTCAGTCGATCGTCTGCATCGCCTGCCAGACCCGCGACGGGCTCAGCGGCATGTGCAGGCGGGGCGCGCGGGCGCCGAGGCCGTTGCGTGCGAAGGCGTCGGCCACCGCGTTGACGATGGCCGGCGTGGCGCCGATGGTGCCCAGCTCGCCCACGCCCTTCACGCCCAGCGGGTTGTTCTTGCAGGGCGTGGATTCGTCCATTTCCATCTGGAACATGGTGTCGACGATGTCGGCGCGCGGCGCGGCGTAGTCCATGAGGCTGCCGGTGACGGGCTGGCCGGTTTCGCTGTCGTACACCACCTGCTCGTACAGCGCCTGGCCGATGCCCTGCACCGCGCCGCCTTCGAGCTGGCCGCGCACGATCATCGGGTTGACCACGCGGCCCACGTCGTTGACCGAGCTGTAGGCCACGACGCTGATCTCGCCGGTGGGCGGGTCGAGTTCGATCTCGCAGATGTGGCAGCCGTTGGGCCAGCTCGGGCCGGCCACGGTGCTGGTGGAGTCGACGAAGATCTCGCGCCCCGGCTGCTTGGCAGCCAGGGTGAACAGGTCGAGCTCGAGGTCGGTGCCGGCCACGATGAAGGTGCCGCGGCTGTAGACGATGTCGTCGATGGAGGCCTCGAACTCCTGCGCCGCGAGTTCGCGCGCCTTGTCGATGGTGCGCTCGGCGCCGATGCGCACAGCCGAGCCGCCGGTGAAGAGCGAACGCGAGCCGGCGCTGCCGAAGCCGTCGCCGCGATCGGTGTCGCCGAGCACGACGCGCACCTTCTCGATGGGCACGCCGAAGGCATCGACGGCCAGCTGCGCGAGCGAGGTCGCGATGCCCTGCCCCATGGCGTTGACGGCCGAGAACACCTCGATCACGCCATCGGCCTGCACCGAGACGGTCACGCGCTCTTCGAACACGTTGCCGCCGGTCCATTCGAGAAAGGTGGCGATGCCCAGGCCGCGCTGCTTGCCGCGCGCCGCCGATTCGGCCGCGCGGGCCTCGAAGCCCTGCCAGTCGGCCAGCTGCAGCGCCTGGTCCATCACCGACTCGAACTGGCCGGTGTCGTAGGTCTGCGCCATCGGGTTCTTGTAGGGCATCTGCTCGGGGCGGATGAAGTTGCGCCGGCGCAGCGCGATGCGGTCGATGCCGGTCTGGCGCGCGGCCTCGTCCATCAGGCGCTCGATGGTGAAGATGGCCTCGGGCCGGCCCGCGCCGCGGTAGGCGCCGGTGGGCGCGGTGTTGGTGAGCACCGCCTTGAAATGGAAGTCGATGGTCTGGATGTCGTAGACGCTGGTCTGCACCCACGGGCCGATGAGCAGCTGGATCGCGACACCAGTGCCGGTGGCGTAGGCGCCCACGTTGGCGAGCGTCTTGATGCGCAGGGCCAAGATCTTGCCGTCGGCGTCCAGGGCCATTTCGGCGCGCGCCTCGATGTCGCGGCCGTGCGCGCTGGACAGGAACTCTTCGCTGCGGTCGGCCACCCACTTCACGGGCCGGCCCACCTGCAGCGCGGCGTAGGCGACCGCGATGTCCTCGGGATAGGCGCCGGTCTTCATGCCGAAGCCGCCGCCAACGTCGCCCACGACCACGCGCACTTTTTCCTTGGCCAGGCCGATGGCCGCGCAGACCGAATCGCGCACGCCGGAAGGCATCTGGGTGCTCATGCGGATCGTGAGGCGGTCGGTCTTGCTGTCGTGCGTGGCGAGCACGGCGCGCGGCTCGATGGTGAGCGCGACCACGCGCTGGTTGTTCACGTCCAGGGCGATCACGTGGGCGGCGCGCTCGAACGCGGCAGTGGCGGCTTCGCTGCTGCCGTGGCGCATCTCGGCGGCGATGTTGCCCGTGGCCTCCTCGCACAAGAGCGGCGCGCCTTCGGCGGTCGCGCCCGGCAGGTCGACCACCATCGGCAGCTCTTCGTAGTCGACCATGACGGCCTCGACCGCATCGCGCGCCTGCTGCACGGTGTCGGCAATGACGGCCGCGACCGGTTCGCCGACGAAGCGTGCGCGCTCGTGCGCCAGGGCGCGGCGCGGCGGGCTGGCGCTGTCGCTGCCGTCCGCGCGCTTGAAGCCCGCGGCGCCGGGCATCGGCTTGACGCCGGCCTCGGCCAGGTCGGCCCCGGTGATCACGCGCAGCACGCCGGGCATGCCGACGGCCGCGGACGTGTCGATGGACACGATGCGCGCATGCGGATAGGGGGAGCGAAGGAAGACGAGGTGCGCCTGCTCGGAGAGCGTGACGTCGTCGGTGTAACGGCCGGCGCCTGCGAGCAGGCTTTCGTCCTCGAGGCGGCGCACCGCCTGGCCGCTGCCGAAGCGCGTGGGATTGGGTTCAGTGGTCAACGTGGTCCTCTTGTGCTGATCCCCGGCGCCCTGCACATGCCTGCCGGATCCGCTGTGGTACTGCGAAAGCAAGCTGTGCACTATAGGTTTTTCGACGGGTCTTGTGGGGTTGTCTCGCGTGCCATCGGCGGTGGCACCAGGGCCGCAGCCTTGTGGACTGTTCCCGTGTGAGCGGGATTTTCCCTCAACTGGCTTGCGTTTTCGAGAAGCCGTGTATACCTGCATCCATGCGACAACTGCCTTGGCTCGAACCCGGAGATGCACTGCCCGACCCCGCTTCGGCGTGGGACGAACGGGACCCGGTGCCCGGCCTGCTGGCGGCCGGCGGCTCCCTCGATGTCGATACTCTGATGCAGGCCTACAGCCGCTGCGTCTTCCCCTGGTTCAGCGACGACCAGCCCATCCTGTGGTGGAGCCCCGACCCACGCATGGTGCTGCGGGTGAACGACTTCCGGCTGCATCGCTCGCTGCGCAAGACCCTGAGCCGCTTTGCCGCGACGCCCGGCTGCGAGCTGCGCATCGATCACGATTTTGGAACGGTGATCCAGGCCTGTTCGCAGTCGGCGCGCGCCGGCCAGTCGGGCACCTGGATCGTGCCGGACATGGTGGAGGCCTATACGCAATTGCACCGCGCCGGGCACGCGCACAGCGTCGAAACCTGGATCGACGGCGAGTTGGCGGGCGGGCTCTACTGCGTGGCGCTGGGCCGGGCCGTGTTCGGCGAGTCGATGTTCACGCGCCGCCCGGATGCCTCGAAGATCGCGCTGGCCGGCCTGGTCGCGCTGTGCCGCCGCGCCGGCATCGCGATGATCGACTGCCAGCAGAACACCGCGCACCTGGCCAGCCTCGGCGCCCGCGAAATGCCGCGCGCGCGCTTCGTCGCGCACGTGGCCCAGGCCCGAAAACAGGAGGGCCCGCAGTGGCAATTCGACCCCGTATACTGGTCCGAACTCCTTTCCGAGCGACCTCCTCTTTCGACGTGACGTGACGTGACGCACCTCAAGGATCTCCCGCTTCACACGCTGCAGTTCTACGCGACAGCGCCCTATCCCTGCAGCTACCTGCCGGATCGCCAGGCCCGCTCGCAGGTGGCCACGCCCAGCCATCTGATCCACAACGACGCCTACTCCGACCTGGTGCTCAGCGGCTTCCGGCGCAGCGGCATGTTCACCTACCGGCCGTATTGCGACGGCTGCCGCGCCTGCATCCCGCTGCGCGTGCTGGCGCACAGCTTCAAGCCGAACCGCAGCCAGCGCCGCACCGCCAAGCAGCACGCCGACCTGCAGGCGCGCGTGCTCAAGCTGTGCTTCGTGCCCGAGCACTACCAGCTCTACCTGCGCTACCAGACCGGCCGCCATTCGGGCGGCGGCATGGACCACGACAGCATCGACCAGTACACGCAGTTCCTGCTGCAAAGCCGCGTCAACTCGCGGCTGGTCGAGTTCCGCGAAACCCTGCCCGACGGCAGCCCCGGTGCGCTGAAGATGGTGTCGATCCTCGACGTGCTCAGCGACGGCATCTCGGCCGTCTACACCTTCTACGAGCCCGAGGACGGTGCCGGCTACGGCACCTACAGCGTGCTGTGGCAGATCGAGCAGGCCCGCAAGCTGGGGCTGCCGCACGTCTACCTGGGCTACTGGATCGAGCGCAGCCCCAAGATGCACTACAAGGCCCGCTTTTCCCCGCACGAAGTGTTGGTGGACGGCCACTGGCAGGCACCGAGCGATTTCACAAGGTAAAATGGCGCACGGTCATCACCGCATTGCGCCATGAGAAAAAACCTATCCGACGTTCCCGCCACTCCCGTCATCCAGGTCATCGAGCGCATGTTCTCGCTGATCGACGTCCTGGCCTCGCGCGAAGAAGCGATCTCGCTGAAGGAAATCAGCGAAAAGACGGGGCTTCACCCGTCGACCACGCACCGCATCCTCAATGACCTCGCGGTCGGTCGTTTCGTCGACCGCCCCGAAGCCGGCAGCTACCGCCTCGGCATGCGCCTGCTGGAGCTGGGCAACCTGGTCAAGGGCCGCCTGAACGTGCGCGACGCGGCCCTGGGGCCGATGCGCGAACTGCACAAGCTCACGCAGCAGCCGGTCAACCTCAGCATGCGCCAGGGCGACGAGATCGTGTACATCGAGCGCGCCTACAGCGAACGCTCGGGCATGCAGGTGGTGCGCGCCATCGGCGGCCGTGCCGCCCTGCACCTGACCTCGACCGGCAAGCTGTTCCTGGCCGCCGACGATCCGCAGCGCGTGCGCAGCTACGCCACGCGCACCGGCCTGGCCGGGCACACCCGCAACAGCATCACCCAGCTGCCCGCGCTCGAGCGCGAGCTGTCGAAGGCGCGCCAGTACGGCATCGCCCGCGACAACGAAGAGCTGGAGCTGGGGGTGCGCTGCATGGCCGCCGGCATCTACGACGACCAGGGGAAGCTGGTGGCGGGCCTGTCGATCTCGGCCCCGGCGGATCGCCTCGACGAAGGCTGGCTGCCCAAGCTGCAGGCGACCGCCAACGAAATCTCGGGCGCACTGGGCTTCAAGGACGGCATGGCCGCAACGCCTGCGTCGGGCGCGAACGTGACAACGGGCGCCTGAGCGCCCGTTTGCTTTCGACTCTTCTCTTGTCTCTTCTTCCCGGCGAGTCGGCCGGTTAGCCCTCGACGAGGGCAGCAGGCAGGCCGCTAACGGCCTCCCCGCTCAACCGATCTCAGCCGGCAACCTGGAAGCCGCGCGGACCCGACACGGCGTGCGTGGCCTCGACCCAGCGGCGAACCCGCTCGGCGTCGGCGATGCGGCTGAACTTGCCGGCCGAATCCAGGAACACCATGATCAGCTTGCGCCCAGCCACCTTGGCCTGCATCACGAGGCACTGGCCAGCTTCGGAGATGTAGCCGGTCTTCTGGAGGCCGATGTCCCATTCCGGGCTCTTCACGAGGCGGTTGGTGGTGTTGAACTGCAGCACGCGGTTGCCGACCTCAACCTGGTATTCCGGCGACGTGGACAGCGAACGCACGGTGGCGTCCGAATAGGCCGCATTGACCAGCAGCGCCAGGTCTTGCGCGCTCGACTGGTTGCGGCTCGACAGGCCGGTGGGCTCCACGTAGCGCGTGTCCTTCATGCCGAGCATGCGGGCCTTGGCATTCATGATGCTCACGAAGGTCGTGAGACCGCCGGGGTAGGTGCGGCCCAGCGCGTGCGCCGCGCGGTTCTCACTGGACATCAGCGCCAGGTGCAGCAGCTCGCCGCGCGACAGTGTGGTGCCGACGGTCAGGCGCGAACGGCTGCCCTTTTCGGTGTCGACGTCATCTTGCGTGATGGTGATGAGCTCGTCGTTCGGCAGGTGGGCTTCGCTGATCAGCAGGCCGGTCATGAGCTTGGTGAGCGAAGCGATCGGCAGCACGGCGTGGTCGTTCTTGCTGAACAGCACCTCGTGGGTGTCCTGGTCGATCACCAGGGCGACGCTCGACTTCAGGTCGAGTGCGTCGTCGGTGCTGTGCAGGCCGGCCATCTGGCCGAAGGACTGGCGGGCTGGCGTCTCGACGCGCACCACCGAACGGCGCTGCACGGCGACGACGGTCTTGCCGTTCTTCTTGTGGATGGTGGCCACGACGTTGCGGCCGCCGCGCACGACCTTGTCGGCCTGCTCGGCGCGACCGCCGCGTGCCACCTTGGAAGCGGACGCATTGCGCTGCTTCGTTTCGGCGGGCGCCTTCGCCTTCTTGGCGACGGCGGACTTGGCGGCAGCGGGTTTTTCCTTCTTCGCGGCCTGGGCGCCAGGCAGCAAAAACGCCGAGGCGCACAGCGCCACGGCGAGGAACTTGAAGGCGGGTAGGAACCGCTGGATGGAAACTCGACGTAGACGGGTTTCAGGCATCAATAAATCTCCAGCGGCAACAAACGAGGACCGCAGTGTATCGAAATCAAAAAAGACACGCAATATCAGTTACTTGCATCCTCTTCTTCATTCGAATACCAAGGAACGCCTGAAAACCTAACCTTGTGCCGCCACTCTCTCAGCTTGGCTCTGTAACTTGTTGAGCGCACTCAAATAAGCCTTTGCCGAAGCGACCACGATGTCTGGGTCTGCACCCACACCGTTGACCACCCGCCCTGCGTTTTGTAACCGGACTGTAACTTCTCCCTGGCTTTCCGTCGAGCCACTGATGGCGTTTACAGAGTAAAGAACCATCTCGGCGCCGCTCTTGACATGGGCCTCGATGGCCTTGAGGGACGCATCGACCGGCCCGTTGCCGTCGGATTCGCTGGTGACTTCCTTGCCCTGGACCGTGAACACGATCTTGGCTTGAGGCCGTTCGCCGGTTTCGCTGTGCTGGGAGAGAGAGACGAAAGCAAACTGTTCACCAACGTGCGACAGCTCTTCCGCGCTGACCAGCGCCAGGATGTCCTCGTCGAAAATTTCGGACTTGCGGTCGGCCAGCTCCTTGAAACGCGCGAACGCGGCGTTGACCTCGGTTTCGCTTTCCATCGTCACTCCCAGGTCCTGCAAGCGCTGCTTGAAGGCGTTGCGGCCGCTGAGCTTGCCCAGCACGATCTTGTTGGCGGTCCAGCCCACGTCTTCGGCGCGCATGATCTCGTAGGTGTCACGCGCCTTGAGCACGCCGTCCTGGTGAATGCCCGAGGCGTGCGCGAACGCGTTGGCGCCCACCACCGCCTTGTTGGGCTGCACCACGAAGCCGGTCGTCTGGCTGACCATGCGGCTGGCGGCCACGATGTGCTGGGTGTCGATGTTCAGATCGAGACCGAAGTAGTCCCTGCGCGTCTTCACGGCCATGACCACTTCTTCGAGCGAGCAGTTGCCCGCACGCTCGCCCAGGCCGTTGATCGTGCACTCGACCTGGCGCGCGCCGCCGATCTTCACGCCGGCCAGCGAGTTCGCCACGGCCATGCCCAAGTCGTTGTGGCAATGCACCGACCAGATCGCCTTGTCGCTGTTGGGAATGCGCTCGCGCAGCATCTTGATGAAGTTGCCGTACAGCTCAGGAATGGCGTAGCCGACGGTGTCGGGCACGTTGATGGTGGTGGCGCCCTCGTTGATCACGGTCTCGAGCACGCGGCACAGGAAGTCGGGGTCGCTGCGGTAGCCGTCTTCGGGGCTGAACTCCACGTCGGCGATCTGGTTGCGCGCGAAGCGCACGGCCAGCTTGGCCTGCTCATGCACCTCGTCGGGCGACATGCGCAGCTTCTTTTCCATGTGCAGCGGCGAGGTCGCGATGAAGGTGTGGATGCGCCCGCGCGCCGCACCCTTCAGGGCCTCGGCCGCGCGCGCGATGTCGCGGTCGTTGGCGCGCGAGAGGCCGCACACCGTCGAGTCCTTGATCGCATTGGCGATGGCCTTCACGGCCTCGAAGTCGCCGTTCGAACTGGCCGGAAAGCCGGCTTCGATGACGTCGACCCTGAGCCGCTCCAGCAGCTTGGCGATGCGCAACTTTTCGTCGCGCGTCATCGAGGCGCCGGGCGACTGTTCGCCGTCGCGCAAGGTGGTGTCGAAAATAATGAGTTGGTCGGTCATCGTGGATCTCCTTGGTTCGTTCCCACCTTGCGCGTGCGGCTGGTGCCGGTGCGTCAGGCGACTTCAGCCACCGATTGTGCGCTGCGCGCGCCCCGGCCCCTGGCCCGCTGCACCCCCGACACGATCGCCTTCAGCGAGGCCGAGATCACGTTCGCATCGATGCCGACGCCGAACAGGGTCTGCGACTCGTCGACGCGCAGTTCGAGGTAGGCCACCGACTTGGCGTCGGCGCCCGCGCCGATGGCGTGCTGGTGGTAATCCATGACGCGCACCGTGTGGCCGGTGGCCTGGCTCAGTGCCTGCGTGAAGGCGTCGATCGGGCCGTTGCCGCGGCCTTCGATGGCGCGCGTTTCACCGTCCCACGGCAGGTCGCCGCGCAGCACCACCGTGGCCTCGGCGCCTTCGCCTTCTTCCTGGATCACGCGGTGTTGCAAGGCCTTGGCGGTCTCGATGCCGTATTCGTTCACGAAGATCTGCCAGAGGTCGGCGGCGGTGAGTTCCTTGCCGCCCACATCCATCACGCGCTGCACGACCTGCATGAATTCCATCTGCAGGCGGCGCGGCATCTCAAGGCCGTACTCGCTCTCGAGCAGGTAGGCCATGCCGCCCTTGCCCGACTGGCTGTTCACGCGGATCACGGCTTCGTAGCTGCGGCCCACGTCCTTCGGGTCGATGGGGAGGTACGGAATGTCCCAGATGTCGCCGTCCTTGCGCGCGGCGAAGGCCTTCTTGATCGCATCCTGGTGCGAGCCCGAGAACGAGGTGTAGACGAGGTCACCGACGTACGGATGGCGCGGGTGCACGGGAATCTGGTTGCAGTGCTCGACCGTGGCGCGGATCTCGTCGATGTTCGAGAAGTCGAGTTCGGGCGAGACGCCCTGCGTGTAGAGGTTGAGTGCGACGTTCACGAGGTCGAGGTTGCCGGTGCGCTCGCCATTGCCGAAGAGGCAGCCTTCGATGCGCTCGGCGCCGGCCATCAAGGCCAGTTCGCCGGCTGCGGTGCCGGTGCCGCGGTCGTTGTGCGGGTGCACGCACAGCACGATCGAGTCACGGCGCGCGAGGTTGCGGTGCATCCACTCGATCATGTCCGCGAAGATGTTCGGCGTGGAATGCTCGACCGTGGTGGGCAGGTTGACGATGCACTTGCGCTCGGGCGTCGGGGCCCAGACTTCGGTGACCGCATCGACCACGCGCTTGGAGAAGACCACGTCGGTGCCCGAGAACATCTCGGGCGAGTACTGGAAGGTCCACTTCGTGTTCGGCTGCTTTGCGGCGAAGTCGTTGAACATGCGGGCATGGCTGCTCGCGAGTTCGACGATCTGGTCTTCGTCCATGCCGAGCACCACGCGGCGCATCACGGGCGCAACGGCGTTGTAGAGGTGCACGATGGCGCGCGGCGCGCCCTGCAAGGCTTCGAAAGTGCGTTCGATGAGGTGGTCGCGCGCCTGCGTGAGCACCTGGATCGTCACGTCGTCGGGAATGCGGTCTTCTTCGATGAGCTTGCGCACGAAGTCGAATTCGACCTGCGACGCCGAGGGAAAGCCGACTTCGATTTCCTTGAAGCCGATGGCCACGAGGGTTTCGAACATGCGCATCTTGCGCGCGATGTCCATGGGTTCGACCAATGCCTGGTTGCCATCGCGCAGGTCCGTCGACAGCCAGATCGGGGCCTTGGTCAGCACGGCATCGGGCCAGGTGCGGTCCTTGAGACCGATCGGGGCGAATGCGCGGTATTTGGCTTGAGGTTGCTTGAGCATGTCGATTTCTCTGTGATGGTTGGAACTCAACCAGCAACCCCAAAAGACAAACGGCCCGTTGCTGGTGCGAACGGGCCGTGATGAGGGATTAGCGCGTGCGCTACCGTCTCCGCCCGTGAGGGAGGGCTAGTAGGGCCAGCAGCGAAATCTTGGTCATGAGGGTTGCGAATGTAGCACAGCCTTCGCGGGCCTGTGAAGGCCCGGGGCTTCTTCAGTTGTGCAGCCCCCGCTCGTCGGGCTCTTCGGTCGAGGTGCTGATCACGCTCACCGGCTGGCCCTTGGCCTTGCGCCACGCGTACACCACGTAGCCGCTCAAACCATAGGCCACGAAAAGGCTGAACAGCACCGTCGGCGGATGGATGTTGATGACCGCGATGCCCAGCGCGATCAGCACGATCACGACGAAGGGCACGCTCTTCTTCATCTGGATGTCCTTGAAGCTGTAGAACGGCGCATTGGTCACCATGGTGAGGCCCGCGTACAGCGTGAAGGCGAAGGTGACCCAGGTGATCTGCGTCCACGAGAGGTACAGCACCTCGCCGCCACGCTTGCCCCATTCGTTCACGAGCCAGATGAAGCCCGCCACGAGCGCCGCAGCCGCCGGCGACGGCAGGCCCTGGAACCAGCGCTTGTCGACCACGCCCGTGTTGACGTTGAAGCGCGCGAGCCGCAGCGCGGCGCAGGCGCAGTACACGAAGGCGGCGATCCAGCCCCAGCGCCCCAGCCCCTTGAGCGACCATTCGTAGGCGATGAGCGCAGGCGCGGCACCGAACGACACCATGTCGGACAGCGAATCCATCTGCTCGCCGAATGCGCTCTGCGTGTTGGTCATGCGCGCGACGCGGCCATCGAGGCTGTCGAGCACCATCGCGGCGAACACGCCGAGCGCGGCCAGGTCGAAGCGCGCGTTCATGGCCATCACGACCGAGTAGAAGCCGCCGAACAACGCCGCCAGCGTGAACAGGTTCGGCAGGATGTAGATGCCCTTGCGACGCTTGCGCGGCTGCGCGTCGTCGGGGACGGTGTCGTCATGCATTGAATTGGCCTCCGTCCCTCGTGGGAACTGCCCGATCAGCTATCCATTCGATAGCATCTTGGTCTGTGAATCGCATGCTTCGCAGTGTAGTTCAGGGGACCCGTGCGCTCCCCTTCAAACAAAAGGGCCACCGCGACGGGTGGCCCTCCGAAACAGGGTGCCGAAGCACCCTGTTGGCTCTTGCCTCTGAAGAAGATCAGTTGCGGGTCTGGTCGACCAGCTTGTTCTTCTTGATCCAGGGCATCATCGCGCGCAGCTTTTCGCCGACGACTTCGATCTGATGCTCGGCGTTCAGGCGACGGCGGCTGATCAGCACCGGCTGGCCGGCAGCGGCTTCGAGCACGAAGCTCTTGGCGTATTCGCCGGTCTGGATGTCCTGCAGGACCTTCTTCATGGCCTTCTTGGTCTCGTCGGTCACGATGCGCGGGCCCGTGACGTACTCGCCGTATTCGGCGTTGTTCGAGATCGAGTAGTTCATGTTGGCGATGCCGCCTTCGTAGATCAGGTCGACGATCAGCTTCAGCTCGTGCAGGCATTCGAAGTACGCCATTTCGGGCGCGTAGCCGGCTTCCACCAGCGTTTCGAAACCAGCCTTGATCAGCTCGACCGTGCCGCCGCACAGAACCGCTTGCTCGCCGAACAGGTCGGTCTCGGTTTCTTCGCGGAAGTTGGTCTCGATGATGCCGGCCTTGCCGCCGCCGTTGGCGGTGGCGTAGCTCAGCGCGAGGTCACGCGCCTTGCCGCTCTTGTCCTGGTGCACCGCGATCAGGTGCGGCACGCCGCCACCTTGCGTGTACGTGCCGCGCACGGTGTGACCCGGAGCCTTGGGAGCGACCATCCACACGTCGAGGTCGGCGCGCGGCTGCACGAAACCGTAGTGCACGTTGAAGCCGTGCGCGAAGACGAGCGAAGCGCCTTCCTTGATGTTCGGGGCCACGTCGTTCTTGTAGACGGCGGCGATCTGCTCATCGGGCAGCAGGATCATGACGACGTCGGCCGACTTCACGGCGTCAGCGACTTCAGCGACCTGCAGGCCGGCCTTGCCGACCTTGTCCCACGAAGCGCCGCCCTTGCGCAGGCCGACCACGACCTTGACGCCGCTGTCGCTCAGGTTCTGCGCATGTGCGTGACCCTGCGAGCCGTAGCCGATGATGGCAACCGTCTTGCCCTTGATCAGGCTGAGGTCCGCGTCCTTGTCGTAATAAACCTTCATGATGTTCTCCAGATAGATAAGCGAGTTGCAGTGTGTTGTTGTGCCGTTCGTCCTGAGCCTGTCGAAGGGCTCAATGCAGTCCCCGCTCGCGCGGAGGCTTCGACAAGCTCAGCCCGAACGGGCAGCGACTGAGCTCCGAATCATGGTGTCAGACCCGCAGGACGCGTTCGCCGCGCCCGATGCCGCTGGCGCCGGTGCGCACCGTCTCGAGGATGGCGCCGCGGTCGATCGCTTCCAGGAAAGCGTCGTTCTTGCCGTGGTCGCCAGTCAGCTCGATGGTGTAGCTCTTGTCGGTCACGTCGATGATGCGGCCACGGAAGATTTCCGCCATGCGCATCATTTCCTCGCGTTCCTTGCCCACCGCACGCACCTTCACCATCATGAGCTCGCGCTCGGTGTAGGCGCCTTCGGTCAGGTCGACCACCTTCACGACCTCGATGAGACGGTTCAGGTGCTTGGTGATCTGCTCGATCACGTCGTCCGAGCCGTTGGTGACGATGGTCATGCGCGAGAGGCTTGCGTCCTCGGTCGGCGCGACGGTCAGCGATTCGATGTTGTAGCCACGGGCCGAGAACAGGCCCACCACGCGGGAAAGAGCACCCGGCTCGTTTTCCAGCAGCACTGCAATGATGTGTTTCATGTTGGCGTGACTCCTCTTTTCGCCGCCCTCCCCCGTGCACGGTAATGCGCGGGCTTGGCGGGCAATAGATTCGTCAGTAAAGGTTGAACGAACGAATGTTCCGGATCAGAGATCTTCGGAACCCAGCAGCATCTCGGTGATGCCCATGCCGGCCTTGACCATCGGGAACACGTTCTCGGTGGGGTCGGTACGGAAATCCATGAACACCGTGCGGTCCTTGAGCTTGCGCGCTTCGCGCAGCGCCGGCTCCACGTCTTGTGGACGCTCGATCAGCATGCCGACGTGGCCATAGGCCTCGGCAAGCTTCACGAAGTTGGGCAGCGCGTCCATGTAGCTGTGGCTGTAGCGGCCGGAGTATTCGATCTCCTGCCACTGGCGCACCATGCCCAGGTAGCGATTGTTGAGCGAGCAGATCTTGATCGGCGTGTTGTATTGCAAACAGGTGGAGAGCTCCTGGATGCACATCTGCACCGAGCCTTCGCCGGTGATGGTGAACACTTCCGAGTCGGGCTTGGCGAGCTTGATGCCCATGGCGTAGGGAATGCCCACGCCCATGGTGCCCAGGCCGCCCGAATTGATCCAGCGGCGCGGCTCGTCGAAACGGTAGTACTGGGCGGCCCACATCTGGTGCTGGCCGACGTCCGACGTGATGTACGTGTCGGCGTCCTTGGTCATGTTCCAGAGGGTCTCGACCACGAACTGCGGCTTGATCACGTCCTTGTTGTCGCGGTCGTACTTGAGGCAGTCGCGCGAGCGCCAGCTTTCGATGGTCTTCCACCAGTCGGCCAGTGCGCCGGCGTCGGGCTTGGTGGCGCTCTCGCGGATCATCGAGATGAGCTCGGTGAGCACGTCCTTCACGTCGCCGACGATCGGGATGTCGACCTTCACGCGCTTGGAGATGCTCGACGGGTCGATGTCGACGTGGATGATCTTGCGTTCGTTCTGCGCGAAGTGCTTCGGGTTGCCGATCACGCGGTCGTCGAAGCGCGCGCCCACGGCCAGCAGCACGTCGCAGTTCTGCATCGCGTTGTTGGCTTCGATGGTGCCGTGCATGCCCAGCATGCCCAGGAACTTGCGGTCGCTCGCCGGATAGGCGCCCAGGCCCATCAGCGTGTTCGTGACGGGGTACCCCAGCATGTCGACCAGCGTGCGCAGTTCGTTCGTGGCGTTGCCCAGGAGCACGCCGCCGCCGGTGTAGATGTACGGGCGCTTGGCCGCCAGCAGCAGTTGCAGCGCCTTGCGGATCTGCCCGCCGTGGCCCTTGCGCACCGGGTTGTACGAGCGCATCTCGACCTTGTCGGGATAGCCGCTGTACGGAATCTTCTTGAAGGAAACGTCCTTCGGCACGTCCACCACCACCGGGCCGGGACGGCCGCTGCGTGCGATGTGGAAGGCCTTCTTCATCGTCATGGCCAGATCCTTCGGATCCTTGACGAGGAAGTTGTGCTTGACGATGGGGCGCGTGATGCCGACCGTGTCGCACTCCTGGAAGGCGTCCAGGCCGATCGCGGCCGTCGGCACCTGGCCGGAAATGATCACCATCGGGATCGAGTCCATGTACGCCGTCGCGATGCCGGTGACCGCATTGGTCAGGCCGGGACCGGAAGTGACCAGTGCCACGCCGACTTCGCCGGTGGCGCGCGCATAGCCGTCGGCTGCGTGCACGGCGGCCTGTTCGTGGCGCACCAGCACGTGCTGGATGGTGTCCTGCTTGTAGAACGCGTCGTAGATGTAGAGAACCGCGCCGCCCGGGTAGCCCCAGATGTACTGGACGCCTTCGGCCTGCAGTGCCTTGACCAGCACTTCAGCGCCCATGAGTTCTTGCGTGGTGTTGCCGGCGCCAGAGGACGCGGCTGCTGCGGAAGCGAGTTCCGCCTTAGAGATTTCCATGATCAACCTTTGTGTTTTTTCGGGAACGAAAAACCTTGGGTGCCCCTTGCCAGCCCTTGTGGGGCCGCGCCAGGACTTGAGGCCAAAGCCATGAGCGGACTGATGTTCCGCCGGACCGTGACCCGTTTGCCTTTTGACTTGCAAGGCGGATTATGACACTACCGGCGCGTTCAGACTCGCTTCAGGTGCCCTGTCTTGGCACAAAGGCATAATCCGCGGCATAAAAACATGAGCGTTCGCCAAACATCCTCCCCACGCGGCGCGCCCCGCCGCCCCCTCTCATTTGGCTACTGAACACGAACTCTCCGACTTCCTGAAAAACGTCGAACGACGGGCCTTCAAGCGCTCGGTCTATCACGTGCGGGACGAAGAAGCGGCCTTGGACATCGTGCAGGACAGCATGATGAAGCTGGCCCAGCACTACGGCGACAAGCCTGCCGAGGAACTGCCGATGCTGTTCCAGCGCATCCTGTCGAACTGCACGCTCGACTGGTTCCGCCGCCAGAAGACCCGCCGCGCCCTTTTTTCCAACCTGAGCGACTTCGAACCGGCCGACAACGGCGAAGATTTCGACCTACTGGAGAACTTCGTCTCGCCAACCGACTCCAGAGAATCGGAGAGCGCCGAAGACACCACCCGCCGCAGCCAGGTCTTTCACGAAATCGAAGAACAGATCGCGGCTTTGCCCGGCCGTCAACGCGAGGCTTTCCTGATGCGTTACTGGGAGGAAATGGACGTCGCAGAGACGGCCGCCGCAATGGGCTGCTCCGAGGGCAGCGTCAAAACCCATTGTTCGCGAGCTGTCCACGCTCTGAGCAAGGCGCTCAAGGCCAAGGGAATATCGCTATGAACACTAAGGTTCCAACCTCTCAATCCAGCGCAGCAGAAGATCGCTTCGGCCAACGGCTGGCGGCCCGACTGTCGGACGGCAATCAAGCCTTGCCACACGACATCAGCGAGCGCCTGCGCGTTGCCCGTTCGCAGGCCGTGGCCGCGCGCAAGCAGGCGCCGCAGCTGCGCACGGCGCCCGTCGCGGTCCAGTCGGGCCACACGGTCACGCTGGGCGGCAGCTGGTGGACGCGCATCGGTTCCGTGGTACCTCTTATCGCCCTGGTGGCCGGCCTGATCACCATCAGCGTGCTGCAGGACGACGACCGCGCCAGCGAACTCGCCGAGGTCGACTCGGCCCTGCTGACGGGCGACCTGCCGCCCGCCGCCTACACCGATCCCGGCTTCGCCCAATTCCTGAAGTCCGACAGCGCCTCCGACTGAACACCTTGCCCGACCGAATGCGACGCCGCTCCGTTTCCCGTGCGAAAGCCCTGCTTCCGTTGCGCCCGCTCCCGGCGGGCGCCGTCGTTTGGGCGGGTGCGCTGGCAGCCGCCGCCTTCGGCCTGACGCTGGCCGATGCACAGACGCTGCCCGAAGCCGCCAAGCCCGCCACGCACGCCGCAGCCACCAACGGCGCGGCAAGCCCCAAGGCCGTTGCCACGACCAAGCCCCTGTGGAACGAACTGAGCAATGAGCAGCAGCACGCCCTGAAGCCGCTGGCTTCGCACTGGAACACGCTGAACGCCGGCCAAAAGCGCAAGTGGCTGGCCTTGTCGCGCAACTACGCGAACATGCCCGCCGACGACCAGGTCACGCTGCACAGCCGCATGATCGAATGGGCGGCGCTGAGCAACCAGCAGCGCGCCCAGGCCCGCCTGAATTTCGCCGAGGTCAAGCGCGTGCCTGCCGACGAGCGCAAGCTCAAGTGGGAGCAGTACCAGGCGCTGAGCGAAGAAGAAAAACGCAAGCTCGCCGAGAGTGCCCCGCCCAAGCCCCGCGGCGCCGCCTTGCCGGTTCGCCCGGTCTCGTCGCAAAAACTCGTGCCTGTGCCGGCCGTCACGCCGCCCGGACAACACACGCCCCGCATCGTGCCGGCCACGCCCCCCACGCCCGTGCTGCCGCCGGCGGCCATCGTCGTGAGTTCGCCGGCGGCGCCGCCTGCCGCCGCGGAACGCACGGCCGTGCCGACCAGCACCGTCGTCGCCCCGGCGGCGTCGGCGCCAAGCCTCACTCCGCCGCCGGTGCCCGCCGAAGCGCAGGTGCCGGCGCCGTCCGCGGCCACGGCGCCCGCGGCCTCGTCCTCCGCCCCCTGACCGAAGGTTTCGATGGTTTCCAGTTCGCCCGAGGCCTCGGGACCCGGCCAGTCGGCCTCGCCCTCTTCATCCACCCCCAACGCTCCCGCGGTGCCTGGCTTGTGGCGGCGCATGGCCTGCTGGCTCTATGAGGGCATGCTGCTGTTCGCGGTCGTGTTCGTGTCCGGCTGGCTGTTCAGCACGCTGGGCCAGATGCGCGACGCCATGGACGAGCGGCGGCACCTGCTGCAGGCCTTCCTCTTCGTGGTGTTCGGCGTCTACTTCGTCTGGTTCTGGGCCAAGGGCCAGACGCTGGCCATGAAGACCTGGAACATCCGCATCGTCGACCGCCACGGCCGGCCCGTCAGCCAGGGCCGCGCACTGGCGCGCTACCTGCTGAGCTGGGTGTGGTTCCTGCCGCCGCTGGCCGCCATCGCCCCGTTCAAGCTGTCGGGCGGCGAATCGACCGTCCTGATCTTCGGCTGGGTCGCCATCTGGGCGCTGCTGGCCCGTTTTCACCCCGAGCGCCAGTTCTGGCACGACGCCTGGGCCGGTACGCGGCTCATCACCTCCAAGCCGATGAGCCGCCAATGAGTGCCCTGCCCGACCCCGCCGTGAACCCGCAGAAGGCCCGCAAGGGCTTCGAGCGCGTCTGGCACGCCACCCTGATCTCGCTGCACGGCCTGCGCGCCGGCTGGAGCGAGCCGGCGTTCCGTCAGGAAGCCATCCTGTCGATGCTGATGATCCCGGCCGCCTTCTGGCTCGGGCGCAGCTGGGTCGAGGTGGCGCTGCTCGCCGGCAGTGCGGTCCTGGTGATGATCGTGGAGCTGCTCAATACGGCGGTGGAAGCCGCCATCGACCGCATCGGCCCCGAATGGCACGACCTCTCCAAGCGCGCGAAGGACATGGGCAGCGCCGCTGTCCTGCTGTCGCTCACGCTGTGCGGCGGCATCTGGGCCGCGGCCCTGTGGCAACGCTTCGTGTCATGAGCGGGTCCGCCGCCTGCGGCATGATCGCAGGATGACCCCTGAATTTTCGATTTGCGTGTATTGCGGCTCGCGCCCCGGCGAGCGCCCCGAGTTTTCCCAGGCCGCCCAGGCCGTGGGCCAGTGGATCGGCAGCCACGGCGGCCAGCTCGTCTACGGCGGCGGCCGCACCGGCCTGATGGGCACGGTGGCCGAGGCCACCCGCCAGGCCGGCGGCCGCGTCGTCGGCATCATCCCCAAGGCCCTGGTCGACAAGGAACTGGCCAACCCCCTGTGCGACGAGCTGCACGTGGTGGACACCATGCACGAGCGCAAGGCCATGATGGGCGAGCGCGCCGACGCCTTCCTCGCAATGGCGGGCGGCATCGGCACCTTTGAAGAACTGTTCGAGATCTGGACCTGGCGCCAGCTCGGCTACCACGACAAGCCGACCGGCATCCTCAACACCGCCGGCTACTACGATGGCCTGCTGAGCTTCCTGGCGCACAGCGTGCGCGAGGGCTTCATGGGCGAATGGCAGATGGACCTGGTGCGCACCGGCACCGACGTGCCCGAACTGCTGACCGCGCTGCGCGCCGAAGTCCCCCTGCACCCCCGCGACGACAAATTGTCAGAAAACCTCTGAGCCCCAAAGGCCGCTGGAGCTCCTTCCAGCGAACACCGCGGAACCGGCTTTGCCGGGCCGCAGGTGTTGCCCCCGGTAGGGGGTTGGCGAAGCGACACGAAGTGCGCGCAGCCTGGGGGCGAGCTCTAGACTGCGTTTTCGTTTTCTTCGCCGGTGCGGATGCGCACGATGCGCTCCACCTCGGTCACGAAGATCTTGCCGTCGCCGATCTTGCCGGTGCGCGCCGAGCTCACGATGGCCTCGATGCAGCGCTCCACGTCGCTCTCGTTGACGACCACTTCGACCTTCATCTTGGGCAGGAAGTCGACCACGTACTCGGCGCCGCGGTACAGCTCGGTGTGGCCCTTCTGGCGGCCGAAACCCTTGACCTCGGTCACCGTGAGGCCGGTGACACCCACCTCGGCGAGGGCTTCGCGCACGTCCTCGAGCTTGAAGGGTTTGACGATGGCGGTGATCTGCTTCATGGTTTTTGTGCTCCGGCGGTTTCGTTGAACTTGCTGGTGATAGGGTAACGCCAATCCTTGCCGAAGCTTCGGTGGGTGACCCGGATGCCTACGGGCGCCTGGCGCCGCTTGTATTCGTTGATCCTGATGAGCCGCGCAACCCGCTCGACCACCGCGCGGTCGTAGCCCGCGGCAATGATCTCGTCGATGCCTTCATCGTCCTGCATGTAGCGTGCCAGGATGCCGTCCAGCACGTCGTAGGGCGGCAGGCTGTCCTGGTCGGTCTGGTCGGGGCGCAGCTCGGCGCTCGGGGGGCGCGTGATGATGCGCTCGGGAATCGGCGCCGCGCCGGTGCCGTACGGGTCGTGGGCATTGCGCCAGCGCGCCAGCGCGAACACAGTGGTCTTGAGCAAGTCCTTGATGACCGCAAAGCCGCCCGCCATGTCGCCGTAGAGCGTGCAGTAGCCGGTGGCCATCTCGCTCTTGTTGCCGGTGGTCAGCACGATGGCGCCGAACTTGTTCGACAGCCCCATCAGCAGCGTGCCGCGGATGCGGGCCTGGATGTTCTCCTCGGCCGTGTCTTCCGGCCGACCCGCGAACTCCCCGGCCAGCGCGGCCTTGAAGGATTCGAAGGTGTGCTTGATCGAAATCTCGTCGTAGCGCACGCCCAGCCGGCCCGCCATGTCCCGTGCGTCGATCCAGCTGATGTCGGCCGTGTAGGGCGACGGCATCATCACCGCACGGACCTTGTCCTTGCCCAGCGCGTCCACCGCGATCGCGAGCACCAGCGCCGAGTCGATGCCGCCCGACAGCCCCAGGATCGCGCCCGGAAAACCGTTCTTGCCGACGTAGTCGCGCACGCCGAGCACCAGCGCGTCCCACAGCTGCGCCTCGGCGTCGCGCGGCGCGGCGATGGCCGACGGATCGGCCACGACGGCGACGCCGCCCTGCGCCCCGCGCGCGAGCTCCATGAAGACCAGCCGCTCGCGAAAGCTCTCGGCCTGCGCGGCCAGCGCGCCGTCGGCCTGCAGCGCGAACGAGGCGCCGTCGAACACGACCTCATCCTGCCCGCCGACCAGGTGCGCGTAGACCAGCGGCAGCCCCACGGCACGCGCGCGGTCGGCCATGCGCGCCACGCGCTCGCCTTCCTTGCCGACGTGGTACGGCGAGGCGTTGATCACCGCCAGCACCTCGGCGCCGCCGGCGCGCGCCAGCTCGGCCGGCGCATCGAACCAGGCGTCCTCGCAGATCAGCAGGCCCACCGACACGCCGCCCGCCTCGAACACGCAGGTGCCCTGCCCCGGCGTGAAGTAGCGGCGCTCGTCGAACACCTGGTAGTTCGGCAGTTCGCGCTTGGCGTAGGTCTCGAGGATGCGGCCTTCCTTGAGGACGCTGGCCGCGTTGTGGCGCAGCTGCACAGCCACGGATCGGCTGCGCAGGCTGCCGCCGCTGGGATGCCCCACCACCACGACCATGTCTTTGAGATCGGCCAGCGCGGCGGCGATGCCTTTCACGGCATCATCACAGGCTTCGGTGAAGGCGGGACGGAGGAACAGGTCCTCCGCCGCATAGCCGGCAATCGAGAGTTCGGGTGTCAGCAGAAGGCGCGCGCCTTGCGCGTAGGCCTCGCGTGCGGCGCCGACGATCTTCTGCGCATTGCCGACGAGGTCGCCCACCACAAAATTGAGTTGCGCGATGGCGAGCTTGAGCGTCATACAGAAGGAAGAAAAAGGCTTGAACGATTATGTCATTCGGGTTCTGGCGTCGCCGTCGGACATCGACCCGCAAGCCTGGAACGCCCTGCTCGCCGCGCAGCCCGAGCCCTCGCCCTTCATGCGCCACGAATACCTCGCGGCGATGCACGACAGCGGCAGCGCCTCGCCCGAGCGCGGATGGACGCCGCAGTTCGTCACGCTGTGGCGCGGCGAGGTGCTCGAAGCCGCGTGCGCGCTCTACCTCAAGGCCCATTCCTACGGCGAGTACGTCTTCGACTGGGCCTGGGCCAACGCCTACGAGCAGCACGGGCTGGCCTACTACCCGAAGGCCGTGGTGGCGGTGCCCTTCACCCCCGTGCCCGGCGCCCGGCTGCTGGCCCGCGACGCGCAAAGCCGCACGCTGCTGGTGCAGGCGCTGGTGGCGGTCTGCAAGGAACAGGAACTTTCGTCTTTGCATCTGCTGTTCGGCGCCAACGCCGACATCGCCGCGTGCACCGAAGCCGGGCTCATGCGGCGCCATACGGTGCAGTTTCACTGGACGAACACGCAGCCCGGCTACACCGACTTCGACGCCTTCCTGGCCAGCCTCTCGCACGACAAGCGCAAGAAGATCCGTCAGGAGCGCCGCAAGGTCGCCGAGGCCGGCGTCAGCTTCCGCTGGTCGCGCGGCACCGACATTGCCGCCGCCGACTGGGATTTCTTCTACCGCTGCTACGAGCGCACCTACCGCGAGCACGGCAACCCGCCCTACCTCACGCGCGATTTCTTCCAGCGCATGGCCGACACGCTGCCCGATGCGTGGCTGCTGTTCGTGGCGGAGCGCGACGGGCGCCCCATCGCGACCAGCCTGATCGCGCTCTCCACCGACGAGGCGCAGCCGCTGGTGGCCTACGGCCGCTACTGGGGCGCGCTGGAGCGCGTCGACTGCCTGCACTTCGAGGCCTGCTACTACCAGCCCATCGCCTGGTGCATCGCGCACGGCGCGGTGCGCTTCGAAGGCGGCGCGCAGGGCGAGCACAAGATGGCCCGTGCGCTGATGCCGGTGCGCACCACCAGCGCCCACTGGCTCGCGCACCCGTCGTTCGCCGATGCCGTCGAGCGCTTCCTCGAGCGCGAAGGCGCCGGCATCGAGAACTACATGGACCACCTCGGCGAACGCAGCCCGTTCAAGGCGACCTGATCGGTGCGGGAGCGCCGGGGGCTGCTATAAAGCCGCCCGGCACTCAAACAACCACACACAACACACAGGGAGCACCGATGCCATTCGTCGGACTGGGACTGCACATCCTCATCGCGCTGTACTTCGCCGTGCATGCCATGCGCCACGGCAAGCAGATGTACTGGCTCATCATCCTCTTCAGCTTTCCGCTGCTCGGCAGCATCGTGTACTTCGTGGTCGAGTACCTGCCGGCCTCGCGCATGCAGCGCACCGCGGGCAAGGTGGCGAACGCGGCCATCGGCTTCATCGACCCCGAGCGCGAATACCGCGCCGCTGCCGACGCCTACGACCTCGCGCCCACGGCGCAGAACAAGCTGCGCCTGGCCAAGGCCGCGCTGGACCGCGGCCAGGCGGCCGACGCCGTCGGGCACTACCGCGACGCGCTGAAAGGCCCCTTCGCTTCCGACCCCGAGCTGCAGTTCGGTCTGGCCAGTGCGCTGATCGCCGAAGGCAGCCCGGCCTCGGCCCGCGAAGCCTCGCAGGCACTGCGGAGCCTGCGTGCCACGCGCGACGACTACCGCAAGGACGAGGTTGCCGTGCTGAACGCCCGCGCGCTCGCCGCCGAGGGCCGCACGACGGAAGCGCGCGAAGCCTTCGAGGCGGCGCTGAGCACCTACAACACGGTGGAAACGCGCGCCCGCTACATCGCGTGGCTGGCGCAGCAAGGCGACACCGCCGGTGCGCAGCGCCATTGGAACGAGCTGCAGCAGGCGGCGCGCCACTGGAACGCGCATGCGCGAGGCGTCAACCGCGAATGGATGCGGCTGGCCGGGGATGCGGTCCGGGGCTGACGGCCCGGAGCCTCCAGGCCGCTTCTTTCAAGCGAAAGAAATTACTTCTTGTACGCGGCGATGCCGTCAAGAACTTCCTTCTTGGCAGCGTCGATGCCTTCCCAGCCCAGCACCTTGACCCACTTGCCGGCTTCCAGGTCCTTGTAGTGCTCGAAGAAGTGGCTGATGGCCTTCAGGCGCATCGGGTTCACGTCGTCGACCGACTTCCAGTGGCTGTAGATCGGCAACACCTTGTCGGTGGGCACGGCCAGCACCTTGCCGTCGACGCCGGCTTCGTCTTCCATCATCAGGATGCCCAGGGGGCGGCAGGGCACGACCACGCCCGGCAGCAGCGGGTACGGGGCGATCACCAGCACGTCGACTGGGTCGCCGTCGCCCGACAGGGTCTGCGGCACGTAGCCGTAGTTGGCGGGGTAGTACATGGCCGTCGTCATGAAGCGGTCCACGAAGATCGCGCCCGATTCCTTGTCGACTTCGTACTTGATCGGGTCGGCGTTCATCGGGATTTCGATCACGACATTGAAGGCGTCGGGGACGTTCTTGCCGGGGGAGACTTTGTCGAAGGACATGACGTTTTTCGAGTAGTTGAAAAGTATGAGACGGATGGGGACAAACCCGGAGTTTACTTTCCGTGTCACGGGCCGGTCGCACGCGTGTGTGTTTTTGCCTGTAAATTGCAAGCGTTGGCCAATCGGCTCCGCACCTTCGGTGCAGCGAGCTTCGAGGAAGCAACGCGGCGGAGAACATGGTCCCGTACGCGTTGCGCGCAGGGCCCAGGCTGTCCGTCTCCACAAGTCACAACGAACGAATGGAGAAGCAAAGCATGAGCGGCAACACCCCCCTGATTCTTGCCATCGTCTGCGGCCTGGTGGCCGTGGGCTACGGTTTCTGGGCCCGAAGTTGGATTCTCGCCAAGGACCCGGGCAACGCCCGGATGCAGGAAATCGCCGCGGCCATCCAGGCCGGCGCCTCGGCCTACCTCGCCAAGCAGTACACCACCATCGCGGTAGTGGGCGTGGTGCTCGCGGTGCTCATCGCCCTCTTCCTCGACCTGACCACGGCCGTCGGCTTCGTGGTCGGCGCGGTGCTCTCGGGCGCCTGCGGCTTCATCGGCATGAACGTGTCGGTGCGCGCCAACGTGCGCACCGCGCAAGCCGCGACCCAGGGCATCGGCCCGGCGCTCGACGTGGCATTTCGCGGCGGCGCCATCACCGGCATGCTGGTGGTGGGCCTGGGCCTGCTGGGCGTGACGGGCTTCTACTGGTTCCTGGCCGGCAGCGCGCCGAAGGCGGACCACAGCCTTGCGGCCATCCTCAATCCGCTGATCGGCTTTGCCTTCGGCTCCTCGCTGATCTCGATCTTTGCGCGCCTGGGCGGCGGCATCTTCACCAAGGGCGCTGACGTCGGCGCCGACCTGGTGGGCAAGGTCGAAGCCGGCATTCCGGAAGACGACCCACGCAACCCGGCGGTGATCGCCGACAACGTGGGCGACAACGTCGGCGACTGCGCCGGCATGGCGGCCGACCTGTTCGAGACCTACGCGGTGACGCTCATCGCCACCATGGTGCTGGGCGCGCTGATGGTCACGGCGGCACCACTGGACGCGGTGCTGTACCCGCTCGCGCTGGGCGGCGTGTCGATCATCGCGTCGATCATCGGCTGCTTCTTCGTGAAGGCCTCGCCGGGCATGGTCAACGTGATGCCGGCGCTCTACAAGGGCCTGGCGGTGGCGGGCATCCTGTCGCTGATCGCGTTCTGGTTCGTCACGAGCTGGATCATTCCGGACAACGCCATTGCCGCCAGCGGCAGCCAGCTGAAGCTGTTCGGCGCCTGCTTCGTGGGCCTGGCGCTCACGGCCGCGCTGGTGTGGGTCACCGAGTACTACACCGGCACGCAGTACAAGCCCGTGCAGCACATCGCGCAGGCCTCGACCACCGGCCACGGCACCAACATCATCGCGGGCCTGGGCGTGTCGATGCGCTCGACGGCCTGGCCGGTGATCTTCGTGTGCATCGCGATCCTGGCCTCCTACGCCCTCGCGGGCCTGTACGGCATCGCGGTGGCCGCGACGTCGATGCTGAGCATGGCCGGCATCGTGGTGGCGCTGGACGCCTACGGTCCCATCACCGACAACGCCGGCGGCATCGCCGAGATGAGCGAGCTGCCCGCCAGCGTGCGCGACATCACCGACCCGCTGGACGCGGTGGGCAACACCACCAAGGCCGTGACCAAGGGCTACGCCATCGGCTCGGCCGGCTTGGCCTCGCTGGTGCTCTTTGCCGACTACACCCACAAGCTGGAGAGCTTCGGGCTGAACATCAGCTTCAACCTGAGCGACCCGATGGTGATCGTGGGCCTGTTCATCGGCGGCCTGATCCCCTACCTCTTCGGCGCGATGGCCATGGAGGCCGTGGGCCGCGCGGCCGGTGCGGTGGTGGAGGAAGTTCGCCGCCAGTTCCGCGAGATCCCCGGCATCATGGAAGGCACCGGCAAGCCCGAGTACGGCAAGGCCGTGGGCATGCTGACCGGCGCGGCCATCAAGGAAATGATGATCCCGTCGCTGCTGCCAGTGGTGGTGCCGATCCTGGTCGGCCTGGTACTGGGACCGAAGGCGCTGGGCGGCCTGCTGATGGGCACCATCGTCACCGGCCTGTTCGTCGCCATCAGCATGTGCACGGGCGGCGGTGCGTGGGACAACGCCAAGAAGTACATCGAAGACGGCCACCACGGCGGCAAGGGCTCCGAGGCGCACAAGGCCGCCGTCACCGGCGACACCGTGGGCGACCCCTACAAGGACACGGCCGGCCCCGCGGTGAACCCGCTGATCAAGATCATCAACATCGTGGCGCTGCTGATCGTGCCGCTGGTGGTCAAGTTCCACGCCGGCGATGCGGCAGCGGCCGTGCCGACCAAGGTCGAGACGCCGCCTGCAGCCACCGCTCCCGCTGCGATGGCACCAGCGGCCACGCCGGCCGCCACCCTTGCCTCGGCGGCCGTGGGGGCCACCGAAGCCGCGGCGGTCAAGGTCGAGAACGGCATCGTGAAGTTCTACTTCGCGAGCGCCAGCGCCGAGGTCGCGCCCAATGCCAAGGAGGCGCTGTCCGATGTCATCAAGGCCGTGCAGAGCGGCAGCACCGTGCTGGTGAGCGGCTACCACGACGCCAGCGGCGACGCGGCCAAGAATGCCGAGCTGGCCAAACAGCGCGCCATGGCCGTGCGCGATGCCATCAAGGCGGCGGGCGCGCCCGAAGACAAGATCGAACTCGCCAAGCCCGAGCAGTCGCAGGCCGACGGGCCAGCCTCGGAAGCGCGCCGCGTCGAAGTGAAAGTGAAGTCCTGACATGCCCACGCCCGCCCGGCTCGAAGCCTTCATTGCCGCCGTCGAAGGCGGCGCGCATGCCCAGGTCATCGAAGATTTCTACACCGAAGACGCCACCATGCGCGAGAACCAAGCCGAGCCGCGGCGCGGGCGCAGCACGCTGGTCGCGCAGGAAAGCGCCGTGCTCGCACGCACCGAGTCGGTGGCGTCGACCTGCGTGCGGCCGGTGCTGGTGAACGGCGACCACGTCGGCATCCACTGGATCTTCGAGTTCACGTTCAAAGGCGGCGGGCGCATGCGCATGGAAGAGATCGCCTGGCAGCGCTGGGACGGCGAGCGCATCGCCGAAGAACAGTTCTTCTACGACCCGGCGCAGCGCAAGCCGGGCTGAGGATGCCCCGCCCGGACCGCGCGATCCGGGCTGGTTTTATGCAACATTTTCGATGTAACATTGAAACTGTCACATGAACGCATCCACCGCCGCCCCCGATTCCACCGCCCCGCAGGACCTCTCCATCGAGGCCCTGGCGGCGCGCACGGGCGTCACGGTGCGCAACATCCGCGCCTACACCACGGGCGGCCTGCTGCCGCCACCGCGGCTGCAGGGCCGGCTCGGCCTGTACGGCCCCGACCACGTCCAACGCCTGGCGCTGATCCGCGAACTGCGCGAACAGGGCTTCGGCATCGAGGCGATCCGCCGCATCTTCACGCGCGCGCCGGCCTCCACCTGGCCCGACCTGCTGGCCGTGGCCCGCTCGGTGTCGGGCAGCCTGTTCGCCGAAGAAACGCCCGTGGTGGTGTCGGCCCAGGCGCTGGCCACCAAGTGGCAGGGCCAGATGACGCCTGCCCTGCTCGGCCGCGCCACCCGCGCCGGCCTCATGCGCGAATTGCCCGACGGCCAGGTGCAGGTGCTGAGCCCGGCGCTCGGCCAGGTCGCAGAACAGCTGGCCGCGCTGGGCCTGCCGCTCGAAGCGGTCATCGGCATGCAGGAAACCATGGTCCGCACGCTGCGCACCGTGGCGCGGCGCTGGCTGCGTACGCTGGCCGACAGCCTGCTCTCCGGCGACACCCTCGATGCCGGCCGCGCCGCGCAGCTGCTCGAGAAAGCACGGCCGTTGGCCACCGGGGCGGTGCAGGCCGCCTTTCCCGTGATCCTGCAGCAGGAGCTCGACGCCCTGCTGCACAAGACCGCCTGATGCCGATGACACGACCTCGCCTCGCCCTTCTTCCGTCCCTGCTGCTGTTGCCGGCCTTCCTCGGCGGCGCGGCTTTCGCTCAGCAGCAGGCCCGCGGCGACACCACCTCCACGCTGGCGCTGAGCTTCGACGCCGCGCGCCAGCGCATGGTCGAGCGCTCCGACAAGCTGGCCGCCGCGCGCATCGCCGTCGAAGCCAAGGAGCTGCAGAGCGAAGGCGTCAAGCGCCTGGGCGGTCCGGTGGTCAGCATCTCGGGGCTGGCCTATGCGTACAACGCGAACCTGAACCTCGACCTCGACCCACTCAACCAGAAGCTCGGCCAGATCGGCTCGTCGCTGCCGCCGTCGATCCAGAGCTTCGTCTCGCGCGTGCCGATTCCGCAGCTGCCCAACAGCTACACGCTGAACCGCCACGACACCGGCGCCAACGCCTCGGTGTCGGCCGTGTGGCCGCTCTACCTGGGCGGCGCGACCGACGCGGTGCGCGGTTTTGTCTCGGCGCAGGCGCGCGAGGCCCAGGCCGACGCCGAACAGGCCGGCCACGAGGTCGACACGCTGCTGGTGCAGCGCTACTTCGGCGCCCAGCTCGCGCAGCGCGCCGCCACGCTGCGCCTGCAGGCCGAGCGCACCATCGCCCAGCACGACGCGGCGGCGCAGAAGATGCTCGCGGCCGGCGTCATTTCGCGCGTCGAGCGGCTGCAGGCCAGTGCTGCCTACGAAGAAGCGCGCCGCAACGCCCGCAAGGCCGAGAACGACGCCGCGCTCGCAGGCGTGGCTCTGGCGCGCACGGTGCGCGCCGAGGACAGCGTCACGCCGCAGACGCCGCTGTTTCTTATCAGCGCGCCGATCGAACCGCTCGGCCACTTCATCGATGCGGCGCTCATGCGGCATCCGGGCCTGGGCAAGGTCGCAGCCAAGAAGGCACAGGCCGAGCAGCTGCACGAAGGCGAAGAAGCCTTGCGCCGGCCGCAGGTGATCGCCTTCGGCACGCGCGAGATCAAGAGCGGCAACGCCGACTGGGTGGCCGGCCTCGGCGTGCGCTGGACGCTGTACGACTCGGTCGACCGCAACGCGCTCTCCGCCGCCTCGCACAAGCAGGTCGAACAGGCCGAGCGCACCGACCTGCAGGCGCGCAGCGACATCTCGCTGCTGGTCGAACGCAACTGGCGCGCGCTGGACAACGCGCGCCGCCAGTACCTCGAGATGAAGGTCTCGGTCGAGCTTGCACAGGAGGTGGTCAAGCTGCGCACCGCCGGGCTGCGCGAAGGCACCAGCACCACGCTCGACCTGATCGACGCCGAGACCAACCAGGCCAAGGTGCTGACCGAACGCGCGCAGGCCGCCAACGACTACGTGCAGGCGCTCGCGCAGCTGCTCGAGAGCGCGGGCCTGTCCGAGACTTTTTCCGACTACATCGCGCGCGCCGACGTGAAGGTGAACTGACCATGATGAGTGCCAAGACCCGCCGACTGATCGCCATCGCCGCCGCACTGCTCGTGCTGGTGCTGCTCGCCTGGGGCTTCTGGCGCGCCGCGCAGCCGGCGCCCGAGGTGTTCCAGGGCCAGATGGAAGCGCGCGAGACCGACGTGGCCGGCAAGGTCACCGCCCGCATCGCCGAAGTGGCGGTGAAGGAAGGCGACCGCATCCAGGCCGGCGCCCTGCTGGTGCGCATGGACAGCCCCGAAGTGCGCGCCAAGCTGGCGCAGGCCACCGCCGCCGAGCAGGCCGCGCAGGCCGTGGCCGACAAGGCGCAGAACGGCGCCCGCCCGCAGGAGATCGAAATGGCGCGCATGCAGTGGCAGCGCGCCGAGACCGCCGCCCAACTCGCGCAGACCTCGTTTCGCCGTGTCGACGGCCTGGCGCGCGACGGCCTCGTGGCCGACCAGAAGCGCGACGAAGCCGAAGCCAACTGGAAAGCCTCGCGCGACGCCGCCGTGGCGGCCAAGGCGCAGTACGACATGGCGCGCACCGGCGCCCGCCCCGAGGACAAGGCCGCCGCCAACGCACAGGCGCGGCAGGTGGCCGGCGTGGTCGCCGAGGTGGAAGCCGCCAAGGCCGAGACCGAGCTGCGCAGCCCGGTCGGCGGCGAAGTGGCCAAGGTGCTCGCCAAGGTCGGCGAACTCTCGCCGCAGGGTGTGGCCGTGGCCACGGTGGTCGACCTGAACGACCAGTGGGTGGTGCTCAACGTGCGCGAAGACCGGCTGGCCCGCTTCGCGCTCGACAAGGAATTCGACGCCCGCCTGCCCGCCCTGCCCGAGGACCGGCGCAGCGCCCGCTTCAAGGTTTATTACAGCGGCGTGTTGCCCGACTTCGCCACCTGGCGCGCCACGCGCGGCGGCGCGGGCTTCGACGTGCGCACCTTCGAGGTCCGCGCCCGGCCGCTCAAGCCGATCGAAGGCGCGCGCCCCGGCATGAGCGTTCTGGTCGACTGAGGCCGCACCCGCCATGAGCCTGCGCGGCTTTTCCACCGCCAGCGCCCGGCGCGAATTCGCGCTGCTGCGCACGCGCCCGTGGGACCTGGCGATGATCTCGTGGGTGCCGCTGCTCGCGGTGTTCCTGATCTGGTGGATCTTCTCCGCTGGCCTGCCCGAGCGCCTGCCGATCGGCGTGCTCGACCAGGACCACTCCGCCCTCTCGCGCCAGCTGGTGCGCTTCCTGGACGCCACGCCGGGCCTGCGCGTGGCGCAGCAGTACGCCGACGAAGGCGAGATGCAGCGCGCGCTCACCAGCGGCGCTGTCGACGCGGCGGTGCAGCTGCCGCGCGAGCTGAGCCGCGACGTCAAGCAGGGCCGCGTCGGGCAGGTCATGCTGCTGCACAACGCGCAGCTGGGCACGCATTCGAGCCTGATCCAGCGCGACGTGCGCACCGCCGTCGCCACGGTGTCGGCCGGCGTCGAACTCGCGGTGCGCAACAAGCGCGGCGAGTCGATGAAGGCCGCGCGCGTGAGCATGGACCCGGTCAAGGCCAGCATGGTGGCGCTGTTCAACACCTCCACCGACTACGAGCAGTTTCTCGGCGCCGCGCTCATTCCGGCGCTGCTGCACATCCTCGCGATGACGGCCGGCGCCTGGGCCGTGGGCCGCGAGCTGCGCGACCGCAGCCTGGGCGGCTGGCTCGGCGCGGCGCCGCGCTGGCCCGAGGCACTGGCCGCGCTGGCGGGCAAGCTGGCGCTGCCGTTCGCGAGCCTGTCGGCGGTGGGCCTGGCCGCCATGCTGTGGATCACGGCGGGCCGCGGCTGGCATCCGGTCGGCTCGGTGGGATGGACGCTGTTCGCGCTGATGGTGTTCCTGGCGCTGTCGATCGCGCTCGGCGCCTTCGTGGCCAGCCTCACGCGCTCGCTGCGCACCGCGCTGTCGGCCACCGGCTTCATCACCGCGCCGGCCTTCGCGTTCGGCGGCGTGGGCTTTCCGCTGGTCGCCATGCCCGTGCTCGCGCAGCTGTGGGCCGGCCTGCTGCCCTACACGCATTACATCCGCGTGCAGATGGAGCAGCTGCAGATGGGCGCACCCGTGGCCTACTCGGCCGCCACGCCGCTGTGGATGGTGGTGGGCACCGCGGTGCTGCTGGCCGTGTCGGCCACGCTGCTGGTGCGTGCGGCCGCGGCGCCCGAGACGTGGGGAGGCCGCTGATGAGCACGCGCATCCCAGGCTTCGCCGCCGCCTGGCGCGACACCGCCCTCGGCGTGCTGCGCGACAAGGGCGTGCTGCTGATCATGCTGCTCGCGCCCATCATCTACGGCTTCTTCTACCCGTGGCCCTACGGCACGCAGGCCGTCACGCGGGTGCCGGTGGCGGTGGTCGACCAGGACCACAGCGGGCTGTCGCGGCAGATCGCGCGCTTCGCCATGGCCAGCCCGCGGCTGGACGTGCGCATGATCACCTCCGACGTGCACGAGGCGCAGCAGGCGCTGTGGCGCGGCGAGATCGAAGGCTACGCCCTGCTGCCGCAGGATCTCAAGCGCAACGTGCTGCGCGGCACGCCGGCGGTGGTGAGCATCGAGGGCAACGGCGCCTATGCGCTGTTGAACAAGGCGGTGCTGTACGGATTCTCGGAGGCGGTGGGCACGGTGTCGGCCGGTGTGGAGATTCGCAAGCTGCAGGCCGGCGGCCAAAGCGCGGTCCAGGCCGCGCGCAGCCGCAGCCCGCTCAACACGCAGCTCGTGGCGCTGTTCAATCCGACCGAAGGCTACGGCAGCTACGTGGTGCCGGCGGTGGCGCTGCTGATCCTGCAGCAGACGCTGCTGATGGGCGCCGCGATGCTGGCCGGCACCTGGGCCGAGGCCGGCCGGCTGCGCGTGGGTATGGGTGCGTGGCTGGGGCGGCTCGGTGCGCTGTCGGGCTTCGGCGTGCTGAGCGGCCTGTTCTATTTCGGCTGGGTGTTCTTCCTGCAGGATTACCCGCGCGGCGGCAATCCGTTCGCCGCGCTGGTGCTGCTGCTGTTCTACGTGCCGGCGATCTGCGTGCTGGGCCTGCTGCTGGGCTGCTGGTTCCGCGACCGCGAGCGTGCGCTGCAGGTGCTGCTCTTCACTGCGCTGCCGATGGCGTTTCTCTCAGGATTCTCGTGGCCCGTCGAGGCCCTGCCCGCGCCGCTGCAGGCGCTGCGCTGGCTGTTCCCGAGCACGGCGGGCATCCAGGCCTCGCTGCGGCTCAACCAGATGGGGGCGCCGTTGCACGACGTGCTGCCGTACCTGGGCGCGCTGGCGACGATGGTGGTGGCGGGGCTGCTCGTGCTGTGGGCCGCGGCCACGCCGCGCCACAACGAACGCGACTAGCGTCGGCTGTCCGCCGCCACGGCGCGCACCAGCCGCGTGGCCGGCGCCACCAGCTCGCGCAGGTCGCCCACGCGGTCCTGCTCGATGGCCTGCAGCACCAGTTCGTTGATGCCGCCCACCACCGTCATCGCCATCTGGCTGCTCATGTGCGCCGCGGGCACCTCACCTGAATCGCTGCTGTTGATCGCCACCTGGATGAAGTTGGCGATCTCGCCGTTCACGCGCCGCCGCGCCGCCAGGCCTGGCAGGCCCAGCCCGAGGATTTCGACGAACAGCGTGCGCAGCAACACCGGGTCTTGCGCGAGGTAGTCCATGTAGGCGGTCATCGCCTGCTCCACCTGCGTGTGCCAGGGCTGAGCCGGGTCGAAGGCCTCGCTCACGGCCTGCAGGCCGAGCCGGCTGGCCGTTTCGTACAGGGCGATCAGGCACTCGGTCTTGGTGCTGAAGTGCTCGTAGAACGTGCGCCGCGACACGGCGGCCTCGCGCACGATGTCGGCGATGGTGGTGTCGGCGTAGCCCTTGGCCGCCACGGCATGCGCCATGCCCTGGAGCAGCCGCGCGTAGTGCTCGCTGGGCGCGCCTTCGGCGGCATCGGGCGTGGCGGTTTTGTCGATGGTGGCAGTCATGTGCGATTCATTTTCCTACGCCTTGGTACTTGACAGTACCAGCCCACAATTGCACCATGGCGGCACGCGGTACGAATCTGTACCAACCTTTGTGCCCACGACCTCAGGAACTGCCTTCCCATGACCGAACTCGTAGTCCGCCGCCTGCTGATCGACCTGCAACCGCCCTTCTCGCGCGACTGGTGCGGCGGCGATGCGTTTTCGACGGCTTTCTTCAACGCCCTGTCGATGAGCTTCCCCTTCGGCGAGCAGTTCTTCATCGACGCCGTGCGCGACGCCATGGCCACGCTGCCGCCCGAGGTGCAGGAGCGCTACCGCGCCGACGTGCGCGGCTTCATCGGCCAGGAGGCGACGCACCGCCGCATCCATTCGCTGTTCAACGCGCACTTGGAGCAGCAGGGCCTGGTCGACCGCTGGACCGCGCGCGCCAGCCAGCGCATGGAACTGATGGATGGCGCCGATCCGCGCCACGCGCTGGCCGTGACGGCCGCCACCGAGCACTTCACGGCCATGTTCGCCGAGTGGCTGCTGGCCCGCCCCGAGATCCTCGACGGCGCCGAGCCCCGGCTGCGCACGATGTGGCTGTGGCACAGCGCGGAAGAGCTGGAGCACAAGAGCGTGGCCTTCGACATCTACAAGGCCGCGGGCGGCTCCGACGAATGGCGCACGCGCTGGTTCCGCCGCGTGACGGTGATGTTCCTCGGCGACCTGATGCGCCAGACGGTCGACAACCTGCGGCATGAGAAGCAATTGTGGAAGTGGGCCACCTGGAAGAGCGCCGCGCGCATCCTGCTGGGCCGCGGCGGCCTGCTGCGGGGCAATCTCGCGGGCTGGCGCCAGTACCTGCGCAGCGACTTCCACCCCGACCAGCAGGACAGCAGCCTCTCGGCACGCTGGCTGGCCGACAACGGCGCGCAGTTCACGCCCGTGGGCGCGCCTGCGGCCACGTCGGCCTGAGTTCGTCAGGCGGGGTCAGTAGATGCTGGCGCGGTGCGGGCTCAGCGCGCCCGCCTGCGTCGGCTGCCCGTCGGCGCGCAGCGTGAGGTCGTGCAGCGTGTCGAAGTCCGACGGCGCATCGGGCACGCGCATCACCACTTCGAGTTCGTGCATGGAAGCGACCCAGCGGCCGGCCGGCGATTCGGCCGGCTCGTCGTTGGCGAACACGCCGTCGCGGATGTAAAGCGTTTCGCCTTCGGGGCGTTCGCCGTGCAGCTCGATCAGGCGTGCGATCGAGAAGTTGTAGGTCACGAGCTTTTCGCGCGTGCGGCGGTCCTTGCCACCGCAGTTGAACGAACCCTCGGCCGCGATCACGATGCAGGAGCCGTCCACCCCGCCGTCGATGGCGATCTCGTTGCCCGAGCGCCAGATGGCGTTGGGCAGGCGCACGCGCACCTTGTCGATCACGAGGTCGCGTTGCTTGTTGAGGGCACCCAGCGGCGGCACCAGCGAGCGCAATTGGCGCAGGCGCTCGGCGAAGTTGTCGTCCATGAGGAATTCGACATGGTGCGTGGCGCTGCCGGACGAGCGCTTGACGACCTGCATGACGACGTGACGTGGCTTGTTCACAGCTCAGGCCCTCCACGCAGAGAAAAATCCACGCCCGCTGCGGGGCACCGATCGCCTTCTTGCTGGATTTGAGTGGTCATCGGCTACAAATTAGAACTTTAGATTAAATGCAATTACTTGCATCATTTGTGTCCAACTGTATATCGATTGCGACCGGGATGGAAGGCAATCGACGACATGCCGATGAGGCCATGTCGCCAACGCGACGCGGCGCCGTGCTAGGCGCTCAGCTCGACGATGCTTCGGCCTCGAGGGCCTCGTCGAGCGCCTTGCACGACGGCGCGCAGACGGTCTGCGACTTGCCCAGCACCTGGCGCGTGCGCAGCTGCGAACGCACGCGGTGCTTGCCGCACATGAAGCAGGACATCGTGGCCCCGCTGAACGACGCCGAGGCGCGGAACGGAGAGCCCGGCGCCTTCGATTTGTAGCGCAGCCCGTCCGCCACCACTGCCGTTTTCACTTCACCCTTGGCCATGCATCTTGTCCTTGTTCGATTCGTCACCGCGCATGGCGCGGGCAATGGCTTCCTTGGCAGCGCCTTCGGCGGCCAGGGAAACGTCCAGCGCCGAGCGGCAAAGGCCGGCGTGCTGGTAATTCATATTTTCGTAGACCTCGGAGGCGGCCGGATAGGCATCGAGCAACTGCCCCAATTCGGCACCGGGCTCGACGTCTTCGAATTCATGCACCAGGTGCTCGACCACCGAGCGGTACTGCTCGGCACCAACCGGCACGGCGCTGTGCTCAAGCCTCTCCAGCAGTTGAGCCAGCACGTGGGTCACTGCCAGATCGGTCTTGGGAGACGGATTTCGGGTCGTGTTCATGGTTTGCATGTGGGGACAGCATACCCCTATGCAAGGGGCGGGTCGCGCGGAAGTGTCTCTGCCGACATGGCTTCCTGCGCCGCGCGCATGCGTTGGAGCAGGCTGTGAAGCATTTCGGTCGACAGGCCGTGGATCACCAGCCGGTGCCCGGCCCGCAAAGTCGACAGCGGCACCAACGGATGCTTGTTGTTGACCAGGATCAGGTGCTCCGGCGCGTTCAGGATCGTCGCCGCGTAGATGCCGATGGTTTCGTCCAGTTGCAAGGAGTTGGCGGCGCGCCAGAAATCGTTGTCGGTGAGCATCAGCTGGTACAGCGGCGTGAACAGCTCGATGGCACTTTGCAGGTCGAGAAAATTGAGCTTGCCCTGCGGCATGTCTTCCAGCCGCAACGCCGGCGGCTGGATCATCGAGAAATCGACCTGCTCGGCCTTGCACAGCGCCAGCCCCTTGTCGCGCAATGCTTTGTTCAGCCGGATCACGAAGTTGAACAAATTCAGGTCGTGCTTCAGGAACATCTCGTCCTTCAGCGCGTCGATGTCGGCCGGCTCCAGCGGCGACGTGCCCACGGGCGCGGGCGAGTTGCGACCGATGAAGGCCAGCACCTGCGAGCCCAGGTGAAAGTGCCGCAGGATCAGCCAGTTGGCCTCGGGCGACACGAAGCGCTTGAGCCCCCACGCCAAGAAGCGGTGCAGCAGCATCGAGTGCGACCAGTTGCGCGGCACGAACACCTTCACGATCTGGATCAGGATGATCGTCAGCCGCGCAATCGGCCGCAGGAACGGCAGCAGGTACTGGCGCGAGGCCGAGCTCGAATCGGCCAGCCACGCGGCCTTCACGTCGTCGGGCAGCGGCGTGCTCTGGTCGAGGTACAGCGCCAGCCAGGGGCTGGGGTCGCGCTCGTCGTGGGCTTGCTTCAGGAACTCAGGTGTTCGATCCATGGGGCATTCGTTCGGTGATGTGCTGGAACTGCATCAGGTACAGCGCCGCCGTGTGACGCGCGGTGTCGGCAATCTGTCGAGCGGCGCGGGCCTGCCCTTCCACGGCCATCACCATCTCGACCGCGGCGAGCCAGCGATTCAGGTGGTGCTCGTCGTTGTGGCCGTGGTACTCGAGGAAACGGAAGGCGTCGGGCGGCAGCTTCAGGCTGGCCTTGAGCAGCGGCAGCAGCGCCGGCACGATGCGCTGGCCCGTGCCTTCGATGATGTAGATCGCGCCCAAAAGGCCGATCGGGTCGCGCGTGGCGGCCAGGCCGTGCAGGTAGGCGTTGAGCGCCTCGCCGCCGGGGTTGCGGCGCAACGCATCGATCGATTCGACCGTGCCGCCGGCCTTGCGGTAGTCGCTGAAGAGAATGTTGAAGTCGTTCTGCTCCTCGCCCGCGTGCACGTCGATCAGCGACGACAGCATGCGGTACGGCTCGCTCAGCGAGGCGGCGCCTTCGCGCATCCACAGGCTGCCTTCGCGCACCTGCGGCACCCACTGCTCCATCCAGTTCAGGTAGTCGGGCACGGCAAAACGGCGCTCGCGGATCTGGCGGATCAGAGGCGTGCGCCACACGCGCGAGCGGTAGTCGTGCCAGATGGCGGCCAGCTCGGTCAGCAAGGCGCCCAGACCCTCGGGCGCAGCGGCCGGGTCGTGCGGCGGCGCAATGACGAGGTCGTCGTCGGGCGCCACCGCTGCCGCGCGGGGCGCGATCACGACAGGCGCCGCATCGACGGCCTCGACCTCGAGCAGCATGTACGCCGCCATGAAGCGCCCCGACTCCGGCACGTAGCAGAAGATCTGCTCGCCCGGCTTCAGCGCCTTGGTGTGCAGGAACTCGGCGAGCATCACGAGGATCGATGCCGCGCCGGTGTTGCCGCGCCACGCCAGGTTGCTCCACCAGCGCTCGCGCGGAATCGCCAGGTCGGCCTTGGCCATCAGGTCTTCGACCACCGGGATGAATTTTTCCGACGAGTAGTGGCACAGGAAATGGTCGACCCGCTTCGGATCGACCCAGCCGTCGCGCACCAGCCCCGCGTACTCGTGGATACCGATGTCGAACAGGTGCGGCAGCAGGCGAATGTCCTGGCGCAGCGACAGCGCGCCGGCCGCCTCGGCCTCGGCCCACGAGCCGAAATCGAGGTGGCCACGCGCACGGTCTTCGGTGAGGCCCAGCTGCATGCAGACCGGGTAGTCGCCCGAGAAGGCGCGCTGGTGCACCCACTTCAGCTTCAGCCGCAGCCCCGGCTTGCCGGCCAGCGCGGGCGTGCCGTCGGACAGCAGCAACGCCCCCGCGCCATCGGACAGCATCCAGCGCAGGAAGTGCGAGTCGAAATCGGTCTCGTAGCCGCGCGCGGCAAAGCGCGAGCGCTTGAACAGGCGCGACGGCATTTCGCTGGCCACCGCCAGCGCCGAACGGTGCGCGCCCAGCTCGATGCCCTGCGCCGCCGTCTGGATCGCCGACACGCCGGCCGCGCAGATGCCGTGCACCGAATGCGTTTCCATCGGCTGCGCCGCCAGCTCGCCCTGGATCATGTTGGCGAAGCCGGGCATCAACGTGTCGCCGCCCGAGGAGCCGCTGGCCAGCAGCGACACGCGCGACAGCTCGGCGCCTCCGCGCTGCAGGCAGTCGCGGATCGCGCCGGCCGCCAGCTGCGCGTTGGTGTGGCGCGTCACGCCCTCTTCGTCGATCGCGTAGTGCCGCGTGAGGATGCCGTTCTCGGCCAGGATGCGGCGCTTGATGCGCTCCGACATGCGGTTGAGCGGCGCGATGTACGCGTCCATGCGGTCGTTGGGAACAGGCTCGCCGGGCATGAAATAGCCGGCGCTTTCGAGGTACACGCGTTGGAATGAAACAGGCATGGGTTCAGGAGATGGGTGAATCGGGAGGCATCAGCGAGCGGCTGCGAAAACGCGGCCACACGGTCCCCAGCACGAAGACGCGCACCATGTACGGCACCAGCCCCCCCTCGTTGAGCGCGGGCGCGACCTGCGCGCGGTAGCGCGTGTGATGCAGGTGCGTGAGCTCGGACCAATGGGCATGCGGGTTCTCGTGGTGTGCGGTGTGCAGGCCGATGTTGAACAGCAAGGGGTTCACCAGCCCCTCGAAATTGCGCGCGTAGTTCAGCTGGCTACCGCGGGTATCGCCGGGTGCCTCCTTGCGCGGTGTCTTGCGGCCGTCGGCGTGCGCGTGCTGCAGGTAGTTGGTGGCCAGCAGCCAATGCAGGCCGTGCAGCTGCGGCATGATCACGAACAGCAATGCCTTGCGCCAGTCGATCGCCAAGAGCACGGTCCAGCTCGCCAGCCACAGCGCGTACTGCGCCATGCAATAGCGCCAAGCGCCGCGGTGGTGCCGGTGCAGCCGCGCGAGCCAGCCGAAGAACACCGGCATCAGCACCCACACGGCCTGGAACGGATGCAGCAGGTAGCCCCACAGGTGGTTGGTGTCGCCGCCGAAACGGTAGGTGCGCGCCACGTCCTTCGGCCCGTGGCGGTGGCGATGATGGTTGGCCACATGTGCGGGCCAGAAGACGAAGGTCGGGTGGCCCTGCAGCAGCGTGATCCAGAAGTCGGTGAACCGGTTCATGCGCCGACCGCGCCACATGCGCAGGTGCACGTGGTTGTGGTGGATCACGCCGATGCCGAGCGTGAGGAACAGCATCAGCGCATACAGCACCACCTGGAAGCCGTGCACCCACTGCCACGCGGCCAGCGCGGGCAAGGCGACGAGGTACGCCAGGCTTTGCCAGTCGCGCCAGTGGCGCAGCCGCGGCAGCCGATGGCGCGCGTCAGGCCGTCGTGGCGCCATGCTTCTTTCGAAACGCCTGGAACAGCGGCTCGGCCGCGTCGGCCGCGATGCGCGTGCGGAACAGCCGGTCCATGAAGGTGAACTGGAAGCCGTAGTTGCCGTTGTGCACGGCGTGGTGCAGGTGATGCCGGCGGCTCGCGGCGAACCAGTGGCTGTACGACACGCCGGGCACGAAGTCGTAGTTCGAATGCCCGACGCAGTTGAAGAACAGGCTGAACACCGGCACCGACGCCAGCGACCAGAAGCTGAAGTCGTGCAGCACCATCGGCAGCAGGATCACGTTGCCGAGCATCAGCGCCTCGATCGGGTGAAAGCTGTAGGTAGCCCACGGCGTGGTCACGAACGAGCGATGGTGCGGGCCGTGGAAGCGGCGCAGCCAGCGCGTGTGCAGCAGCCGGTGGTTGAGCCAGAAATGCACGTCGTTCCACACCGCGAGCACGAGGATCTCGATGCCGATGCGGCGCCAGCCCGCGTCGGGCTCCAGCCGCGCCCAGCCCAGCTGCAGCAGCCCCCACGGAAACACCATGCCCAGCCCGAAGATCAGCACCGAGATGCCCGACTGCGTGAGCTCGCGCCGCAACTGGCCGGGCTGCAGCGGCCGAGGGTCAAGCGCGCGCCCGATGCCCAGCGCCGGCAGCACCCGCTTCGTGAGCAGCCAGGTGAGCGCGCCGAAACCCAGGTAGATGCCCCCGAAGAACAGCAGGCCCCACAGCATGACCTGCGGGGCCGAAAGAGAAGTGAAGGTCTGCGCCATCCCCCGAGGCTACAACAGCATCTCGGGCACCAACGGGGAGATCAGGGTGTTGTACAGGCGCTGGAAGAAACCCGACTCGGGTTCCGAGGTGAGGATCACCTCTTTCTCGCCGTCGTTCGTGAGCCATTCGAGCGTGCCGCCCTCCTTCGACAGCCGCAGCCGGTACGAGTTCTGCAGCTTGCTCACATGGATGATGCGCAACATCTCGCGCGCCAGCTGCGGGTTGTCGACCACCACGCCCATCTCGGTGTTCTGGCTGGCCGAACGCGGGTCGAGGTTCATCGAGCCGATGAAGATGCGCGTCTTGTCGATGGCGGCAGTCTTGGCGTGCAGCCGGCCCAGCGAGTTGCCGAAGCTGCCGAAACGCATGCTCGCGGTGGTGCGCTGCGGGCTCAGCTCGTACAGGTCGGCACCGCCTTTCAGCAGGCGCTCGCGGTAGCGCGCGTAGCCGGTGTGCACCAGCGGCTCGTCGTTGGCGGCCAGCGAATTGGTCAGCAGCGTGAGCTTGACCTTGCGCTTGGCCAGGTCCTCGAAGGCGGCCATGCCGCGCTCGCCCGGCACGAGGTAGGGCGAGGTCAGGTCGACCTCGGTCTTGGCGTCGAGCAGCAGCGCCCAGACCTTCATCGTCACGCTGGTGGCGATGGCATCCTCGGCCGTCAGTGTCGTGGGCTTGGAGGGCGGGTCGGCGATGGCGCGGGCCTCGCCCCACAACAGGCCCATGCGGCCGCCGTCGAGCTCCTCAGCGATGGGGCCGTAGCCGAGGATGTCCGAGGGCGGCAGCACGACCTTCGGCGGCGGGCCCGACATGCCGATCTCGGCATCGAAGGTGGCGGCGCCGGCCTCTTTGCGCACGATCTCGGCAATGGGCCAGATCTGGTCGCTGTTCCAGTAGGCGTCGAAGATGCTCTCGAGCTGCGGCACCACCTTGCCGACCACCAGCGCGTCCATGTCGATGAAGTTCTGCGCCTCGCTCAGCACGAAATACTCGTCGGCGATGTTGCGCCCGCCCACCACCGCCATCGCGCCGTCGGCAATGAAGAGCTTGTTGTGCATGCGGTGGTTGAGGCGGTGGATGTCGAAGATCGACACCACGAAGCGCGACAGGAACCCGTCGCGCGCGCAGCAAAACGGGTTGAACAGGCGCACCGACACATTGGGCGTCTCGGACAGCGCCAGCAACAGCTGCTGGCTCTTCACCGTGTACAGGTCGTCCACCAGCACCCGCACCTTCACACCGCGCGCCGCCGCCTCGCGCAGCGTGCGCAGCAGCAGCCGGCCGGTGGCGTCGTTCTCGAGCTGGTAGTACTGCACCACCAGCGAGCGCTCGGCGCGCTGCGCGAGCTGCAGGCGCGCGTCGAGCGAGTACACGCCCAGCGGCATCAGCCGGAAGCCCGAATGCTCGCCGGGCGGCGTGGAGGCCGCGGCGATCTTCGCGAGCGCGGTGCCCGGGTCGGCGGCGGCGGCGTGTTCGGCCGGGCGTTCGCGCGCCGGCGGCAGCGAGCCGCACGCACCGAGCAATGCCAGCAGCACGCCGGCCAGCGCCGTGCGCAGAAGAGATCGGGCCCAGGCGTTCATGGTCGGGTTCCTCTTGTCGTTGTGGATGCCACTGCCCTGATGTACGCCGGTCCTCCCGCGGCGGTTTCAACGGGGCCCATTTTGCGAAGCGTCGTCCTAGAATTCGATTCACTTCGCTTCGGAGTTACATCATGGCCCGATCGCTCCTTTTGCGCACCGCTTTGTGGGCCGCGGCCCTCGCCGTCGGGGTACCCCATGCCCACGCCGCACTCGACATCGGCGACCCTGTGCCCAAGTTCACGGCCACGGCCGCGCTGGGCGGCAAGACCTTCCGCTACTCGCTGGCCGAGGCGCTGGCCAAGGGGCCGGTGGTGCTGTACTTCTTTCCGGCGGCCGACTCCAACGACTGCTCCATCGAGGCCCATGCCTTCGCCGAGGCGGTCGACCAGTTCGCCGCGCTGGGCGCCTCGGTGATCGGCGTGTCGGCCGACGACATCGACACGCTGTCCAAGTTCTCGGTCAAGTCGTGCCAGAGCCGCTTTCCGGTGGCCTCCGACCAGGGCAAGACCGTGATCCAGGGCTTCGACGCGCTGATGCAGACCCGGCCCGACTTCGCCAACCGCCTGTCGTACGTGATCGCGACCGACGGCAAGGTCGCCTACTACTACCAGAACCTCAACCCCGACAAGCACGTCGAGCGCATGCTGAACGCCGTGCGCGCGCTGCCCAAAGCCACCGCGGCGAAGTAAGGCAGGCCGGCCGGGGCGCCACGCGCGGGGCGGGCTTCGCGCAAAATCTCGCCCCATGCAGCTCAACTACATCGCCAACGCGGACGTTCCCTCCGCCTCCGGCCGCACCCTCCCCGTCATCGACCCCTCGGACGGCCAGCCCTTCGACGAGATCCAGCGCAGCAACGCCGCCGACATCGACGCCGCCGTGCGCGCCGCGCGCGACTGCTTCGAGGGCGTGTGGCACAAGGTCAGCGCCGCCGACCGCGGCCGCCTGCTCTTCAAGCTCTCGCAGAAGATCGCCGAGCACGTCGACGAGCTCGCGCTCATCGAGCAGCGCGACTGCGGCAAGCCCGTGAAGCAGGCCCGCGCCGACGCGGTGGCGCTGGTGCGCTACTTCGAGTTCTACGCCGGCGCCTGCGACAAGCTGCACGGCGAGACCATTCCCTACCAGGACGGCTACAGCGTCTTCACCTGGCGCGAGCCGCACGGCGTCACGGGCCACATCATTCCGTGGAACTACCCGATGCAGATCTTCGGGCGCAGCGTGGGCGGCGCCCTGGCGGCCGGCAACGTGTGCGTGGTGAAGCCGGCCGAAGACGCCTGCCTGTCGCTGATCCGCGTGGCGCAACTGGCGGCCGAGGTCGGCTTTCCGGCCGGCGCGCTCAACATCGTGACGGGCTACGGCCATGAAGTGGGCGACGCGCTCGCGCGCCACGAAGGCATCGACCACATCAGCTTCACGGGCAGCCCGAAGATCGGCACGCTGATCCAGCAGGTGGCGGCCGAGCGGCACTGCCCGGTCACGCTCGAGCTGGGCGGCAAGAGCCCGCAGATCGTGTTTGCCGACGCCGACCTGGACGCGGTGATTCCCGTGGTGATCAACGCCATCGTGCAGAACGCCGGCCAGACCTGCTCGGCGGGTTCGCGCGTACTGATCCAGCGCGACATCTACGAGCCCCTGCTCGAACGCCTGGGCCATGCCTTCGAGGCCCTGCGCGTGGGCCCCGCGGCGATGGACCTCGACGTCGGTCCGCTGATCCGCCAGACGCAGCAGCAGCGCGTGTGGGACTTCCTGAGCGACGCGCAACACGCCGGCATCCCGATGGTGGCGCAGGGCGTGGTGGTCGAGGAAGCGCCCGAGACCGGCTTCTACCAGGCCCCGACCCTGCTGCGCGACGTGCCCGTGGGCCATCGCCTGGCGCAGGAGGAAGTGTTCGGCCCTGTGCTCGCCGCGATGCAGTTCGCCGACGAGGACGAAGCCGTGGCCCTCGCCAACGCCACCCAGTTCGGCCTCGTGGCCGGTGTCTGGACGGCCGACGGCGCGCGCCAGTTCCGCATGGCCCGGCGCGTGAAGAGCGGCCAGGTGTTCATCAACAACTACGGCGCGGGCGGCGGCGTCGAGCTGCCGTTCGGTGGCGTGAAGTCGTCGGGCTACGGGCGCGAGAAGGGCTTCGAGGCGCTGTACGGCTTCACGACGCTGAAGACCATCGCCGTCAAGCACGGCTGAAGTTGACCGACGCCGCGCCCGGGCGTCAGCCCAGCGCGGTGTCCAGCAGCATCATCAGCACGAAGCCGATCATCAGTCCGCTGGTCGCATAGGCCTCGTGCCCCTTGCGGTGCGATTCGGGAATGATCTCGTGGCTGATCACGAACAGCATCGCGCCCGCCGCGAAGCCCAGCCCCCAGGGCAGCAGCATCGCCGAATGCCCCACCACCGCCGCGCCGAGCACGGCGCCCAGCGGCTCCACCAGCCCCGAGGCCATGCCGATCAGCACCGCGAAGAGGCGGCTGTAGCCCGCCGCCAGCAGCGCCACGGCCACCACCAGCCCCTCGGGCACATCCTGGATCGCGATGCCGGTGGCGAGCGCATCGGCGCGCACGCCGTTGTTGGCCGCGTAGCCGACGCCGATGGCCAGGCCCTCGGGCACGTTGTGCAGCGCGATCGCGAACACGAAGAGCCAGGTGCGGCGCAGCTGCCGCCCGCTCTGCCCTTCGCGGCCCTTGATGAAATGCTCGTGCGGCAGCACGCGGTCCATCGTCATGAGCACGAGGCCCCCGAGCAGGATGGCCGCGCCGATCACGCCGCCCGCCGCCCAGTCGCCGCCGCCGAAGACGCCCGTCGACTTGGCGGCGTCCAGCCCGGGAATGATCAGCGAGAAGGCGCAGGCCGCGAGCATCACGCCGGCGCCGAAGCCGAACAGCGTGTCCTGCAGCTTGTCGGGCAGCTTCTGCGAGAACAGCACCGGCAGCGTGCCCAGCGCGGTCGCCAGCGCCGCCACCGAGCCGCCGCGCAGCGCGTTCCACACCAGCGGGTCGGCGCGCACGAAGGACCAGAACTGCGACGCCAGCGCCAGCGCGCCGGCCGCGACGATGGCAAAGCCGATCCATTCGCGCAACGGGCGCGGCGACCTCGGCGGCGGCGCTGTGGCCACCGTGCCCTGCAGCTGCGTGTCGTTCATGGGCGGGCTCCTCTTCGGCTCATCGGCCGCCGGTCGCGGCGGCATGGCGTCGGGCCACCTCGGCCCAGTTCACCATGTTGTAGAAGGCCGCGATGTACTCCGGGCGGCGGTTCTGGTACTTCAGGTAGTAGGCGTGCTCCCACACGTCCAGGCCCAGGATCGGGGTCTTGCCCGAGCCGATGCCGCGCATCAGCGGGCTGTCCTGGTTGCCGCTGCTTTCCACGGCGAGCTTGCCGTCGGCACCGACGACCAGCCAGGCCCAGCCGCTGCCGAAGCGCGTGAGCGCGGCCTTGGTGAAGGCGTCCTTGAAGGCGTCGAAGCCGCCCAGGTCGGTGTCGATGGCCTGCGCGAGCGCGCCCGAAGGCGCCCCGCCGCCGCCCTGGTCCACGGGGGCCATCACGGTCCAGAACAGGCTGTGGTTGGCGTGGCCGCCGCCGTTGTTGCGCACGGGCGCGCGCAGCGCCTCGGGCAACTCTTCGACACCGGCGACGAGGGCTTCGACCGGCGTGTCCGCAAGCGGCGTGTCTTTCAACGCCGCATTCAGGTTGTTCACGTAGGTCTGGTGGTGCTTGCCGTGATGAATCTCCATCGTCTGCGCGTCGATGTGGGGTTCGAGCGCGTCGAAGGCATAGGGCAAGGCTGGCAGGGTGTACGGCACGGTTCGGAAGCTCCTTGTTGGAAGAGAGCCCTTTGCGTGGTGCTTGTGCTGCGTACTCAGGCGTTCAAATGATAGTAATTCTCATTGTCTGCGTCAAGATATCGGCGCCATAGATGCCGCCAATCGGCCAGCTCGTCGCGTGCCGCCCTGCGACCCATCCACCGATACACTGCCCCGCGACCGGCTCGCACGAACGGCGTCAAGACCGTCTGCCCGGTTGCATCCATCCACCACCGACGGAGACAACACGCATGACCTTCCTGAAGCGCCGCGCCCTGGTGCGCACGGCCCTGCTCGGCCTGAGCCTCGCCCTGCCGCTGCTCGCCACCGCCCAGTCGCTGCCCACCGCCCGGCCCGAGTCGGTGGGCCTCTCGAGCGAACGCCTGCAGAAGCTCACCGACGTGCTCAAGGCCGATGTGGCCGCCGGCAAGATCCCCGGCGCGGTGCTGCTGGTCGCGCGCCAGGGCAAGGTCGCGTGGTTCGAACCGGTCGGCAAGCTCGATGCCACCGCCGGCACGCCGATGCCGCGCGACGGCATCTTCCGCATCTACTCGATGAGCAAGCCCATCACCACGGTCGCCGCGATGATGCTGGTGGAGGACGGCCGCATGAAGCTGGACGACCCCGTCGCCATGTACCTGCCCGAGTACGCCCGCATGACGGTGGGCATCGAGAAGCCCGGCGCCGACGGCAAGCCGGTGCTCGAGACCGTGCCCGCGCGCCGCCCGATCACTGTGCAGGACCTCATGCGCCACACCTCGGGCCTGACCTATGGCTTCTTCGGCCCGGGCCTGGTGAAACAGGCCTACAACGCCGCCAACCTTGCGGAAGGCGATCCGACCAGCGCCGAGTTCTCGCAGCGCCTGGCCAAGCTGCCGCTGGCCTACCAGCCCGGCACGACCTGGGACTACAGCTACTCGACCGACATCCTGGGCCGCGTGGTCGAGGTGGTGTCGGGCCAGTCGCTGTACCAGTTCGAAAAGGCGCGCCTGTTCGACCCGCTGGGCATGAAGGACACCACGTACTACGTGCCCGAACCGGCGCGCCAGCCGCGCATCGCCGAGCCGCTGCCGAGCGACCGCAGCTTCGGCGTGGGCGCCGACCTGAATGACCCGCGCATCGTGCGCAAGTTCGAATCGGGCGGCGGCGGGCTGGTGTCGACCGCGTCCGACTACGCGCGCTTCCTGCAGATGCTGCTCAACGGCGGCACGCTCGACGGCACGCGCTACCTCGGCCCGCGCACGCTGGCGCTGATGACGACCGACCATTCGAACGCCGGCGCCGGCATCGTGCCCGGCCCGCTGTACCTGCCGGGCCCGGGCTACGGCTTCGGCCTGGGCTTCGCGGTGCGCCGCAACGACGGCGAGGCGCCCTACCCGTCCGGCGGCGGCGAGTACAACTGGGGCGGCGCGGGCGGCACCTACATGTGGGTCGATCCGAAGAACGAACTGTTCGTCGTGCTGATGCTGCAGTCGCCCAAGTACCGCACCCACTACCGAAGCCTCGCGCGCAACATGGTCTATGCCGCGGTGCTGAAGTAGCCCGCATGGCGCGCGGTCGCGGGCCATGGCGCAAAATCGGCATCGCCCCATGAAGAAAAGCAGCAGCACCGTCATTCCGATCGCCCCCGCGGGCCACGCCGTCGTGGCCGCGCCGGACATTGCCGTGCCCGCCACCGGCCTGCTGGCCGACCTGCTGGGCCGCCCGCTGACCGATCTGCGCATCAGCGTGACCGACCGCTGCAACTTCCGTTGCAGCTACTGCATGCCCAAGGACGTGTTCGACAAGGACTACCAGTACCTGCCGCACAGCGCCCTGCTGAGCTTCGAGGAAATCACGCGCCTGGCGCGCCTGTTCGCCTCGCACGGCGTGCACAAGATCCGTCTCACCGGCGGCGAGCCGCTGCTGCGCAAGCACATCGAGGGGCTCATCGCCCAACTGGCCGAGCTGCGCACGCCCGACGGCGACCCGCTCGAGCTCACGCTGACCACCAACGGCTCGCTGCTGAAACGCAAGGCCGCCGCACTGAAGGCCGCCGGCCTGCAGCGCGTGACGGTGAGCCTGGACAGCCTGGACGACGCCGTGTTCCGCCACATGAACGACGTCGACTTTCCGGTGGTCGACGTGCTGGCCGGCATCGACGCAGCCCTGGCGGCGGGCCTGGGCCCGATCAAGGTCAACATGGTGGTCAAGCGCGGCACCAACGAGCAGGAAATCTTGCCGATGGCGCGCTACTTCCGCGAACACCACGGCGGCAAGGTCGTGCTGCGCTTCATCGAGTACATGGACGTGGGCGCCACCAACGGATGGCGCATGGACGAGGTGCTGCCCTCGGCCGACGTCATCGCCCGCATCGCGGCCGAATTTCCGCTCGTGCCGCTCGAAGCCACCACGCCCGGCGAGACCGCCCAGCGCTGGGCGTATGCCGACGGCGGCGGCGAGATCGGCGTGATCAGCAGCGTGACCCAGGCCTTCTGCCACGACTGCAGCCGCGCGCGCCTGTCGACCGAGGGCAAGCTGTACCTGTGCCTGTTCGCAAGCCACGGCCACGACCTGCGCCCGATGCTGCGCGACGGCGCGAGCGACGGCGACATCGCCTCCGCCATCGGCCACATCTGGCAGGGCCGCGCCGACCGTTATTCCGAGCTGCGCGCACTGCGCGGCCCCGACGACAGTGCCCCCGACGCGGCGGCGCCCCGGCGCGTCGAGATGAGCTACATCGGCGGATGAGGCCGCCAGCCATGGGTACCGCACCGACCATCGCAGCGGCCGACATCACGGGCCTCGTGCTCGCCGGCGGGCGCGGCACCCGCATGGGCGGGGTCGACAAGGGCCTGCAACTGCTCCAGGGCGAAGTGCTCGCCGCACATGCGGTGCGGCGACTGCGCCCGCAGGTCGGCGTCGTGCTGCTCAATGCCAACCGGAATTTCGCGGCCTACGAAGCGCTGGGCGTGCCCGTGTTCGCCGACAGCGTGCCCGACCACCCCGGGCCGCTGGCCGGCATGCTGAGCGGGCTCGAGCACTGCCCCACGCCCTGGCTGCTCACCGTGCCCTGCGACACGCCGCGCTTTCCGCCCGACCTGGCGGCGCGGCTGGCCGAAGCCCTGGCCGCCGAGGGCGCCCACGCGCGCATCGCCATGGCCGCCGCGCCTGAAACCGAGGCCGACGGCCGCACGGTGCTGCGTCGCCAGCCGGTGTTCTGCCTGCTGCACATCGAACTGCGCGACAGCCTGCGCCGCTTTGTCGAGGAAGGCGGCCGCAAGGTCGGCGCCTGGACCGCACAGCACAACGCCCTGACCGTTCCCTTCGACCGCCCCGGCGACGCGCCCGACGCCTTCTTCAACGCGAACACGCTGGCCGACCTGCAGACGCTCGAACAGCCATGAGCCGCATCGCCGCCATCGCCGCCGACCTCGCGGACTACGACGCGGGCGACCTCGACGTCGACACCGTCGCCGCCTTTCTCGCGCGCCTCGTCGCGCCGCTGGCCGTGGCCGACACCGAAGAGGTCGCGCTGCGCGACGCGCTCGGCCGCGTGCTGGCCGACGACCTCGTCTCGCCCGTGAGCGTGCCGCCGCACGACAACTCCGCCATGGACGGCTACGCCTTCGACGGCGCGCTGCTGCCGGCCGATGCGCCCATCGACCATTCGCTCACGCTGCGCGTGGCGGGCACGGCGCTGGCCGGCTCGGCCTGGCGCGGCGCGCTCGGACCGCACGACGCGGTGCGCATCATGACCGGCGCGATGATGCCGGCGGGCCTGGACACCGTGATCCCGCAGGAGTTCTGCAAGGTCGACGGCGACCAGGTTTGCTTTCCGGCCCGCGTGCTGGGCCGTGGCGACAACCGCCGCCTGGCCGGCGAAGACCTGATGCAGGGCCAGCCGGCGCTGCGGCGCGGCGAGCGCCTGTCGCCGGCCGCGCTCGGCATGGTCGCCAGCCTCGGCCTGGCGCGCGTGACCGTGCGGCGCCGGCTGCGCGTGGCGTACTTTTCGACCGGCGACGAAATCCTCTGCCTGGGCGACACGCCGCGCGAAGGCGCCGTGTACGACAGCAACCGCTACACCCTGTTCGGCCTGCTCACGCGGCTGGGCTGCGAGGTGGTCGACCTCGGCCTGGTGCACGACGACCCCGCCACGCTCGCGGCCACGCTGCAGCGCGCGGCGCGCGAGGCCGATGCCATCGTCACCAGCGGCGGCGTGAGCGCAGGCGCGGCCGACCACACGCGCGACGTGATGCAGCAACTGGGCGACATGGCCTTCTGGCGGGTCGCGATGCGGCCCGGCCGGCCGCTGGCGGTGGGGCTGATTCCGCGTCCGCGCGAGGCCGCGGCCGCGTCGGCCGTGCTGTTCGGCCTGCCGGGCAATCCGGTGGCGGCGATGGTCGCCTTCCTGGCCTTCGTGCGACCGGCGCTGCTGCGGCTGATGGGCTGCCACGACGCGGCCTGCGCCCCGCCGCCGCTGCTGCGCGCGCGCAGCGCCGGGCCCATCCGCAAGAAACCGGGGCGCACCGAGTACCAGCGCGGCGTTGTCCGTCAGGTGCCGGGGTCGTTGCCAGAAGTGCGGGTGGCGGCGCACCAGGGATCGGGCGTGCTGAGTTCGATGCTCGAGGCCAACGGGCTCGTCGTGTTGCCCCACGACCAGGGCCATGTCGACGCCGGCCAGGAAGTCGACGTGATGGTCTTCGACGGGCTGATCTAGCCCCTGCCGGTCAGATCCGGCCCAGGGCCTTGTCCACGCCCTTGTTGGCCAGCATGTCGGCGCGCTCGTTGCCCGGGTCGCCCGAGTGGCCCTTCACCCAGCGCCACTCGATCTGGTGACCGCCTTCGGCCACCAGCTTGTCGAGCCGCTGCCAGAGCTCGACGTTCTTCACGGGCTGCTTGGTCGAGGTGAGCCAGCCCTTGGCCTTCCAGCCGCGAATCCACTCGGTGATGCCCATGCGCACGTACTGGCTGTCGAGGTACAGCAGCACCTTGCAGGGCCGCTTGAGCGCGGCCAGGCCTTCGATCACGGCCGTGAGTTCCATGCGGTTGTTGGTGGTGTTGAGTTCACCGCCGAACAGTTCCTTCTCGGTGGGGCCCGACTTGAGCCACGCGCCCCAGCCGCCCGGTCCCGGGTTGCCCTTGCACGCGCCATCGGTGTAGATCACGACTTCGTTCAAACTGACTGTTCCTTTTTTCTCTAGCGTCATGCGGGCGATGCCGCCCGCGTCCATGGATTCGTTCGTTCACTGCTTGCTGCGGTGCACCTTGCCCGCGATGGGCACCGGCGCCGTCGCCCGCGCGCCGCTGCGGCGCCAGTCGGCGCTCAGCAGGCGCATGCCGCGCACGCGCTTCACCGCCACCAGGAAGTAGGCGGCGCCGAAGATCGGCCACCAGCGCTCGCCGGCGGCGTCCATCCAGCGCGAACGCTCCAGCCAGGCGTCGCTGCGCACCGCAGGCCGGTAGATGCCGAAACGGCCCGACTCCACCTCGAAGCTCAGCAGGCGCAGCCAGTCGCGCATGCGCCAGTAGCCGATGAATTCGCCGGCCTCGGGCAGGAAGGTCTCGCCCAGGCCCAGCCGGCGGTACAGGTGCCCGCGGCGCTGCCGCAGGCCCCACAGGCTGGTCGGGTTCAGGCCGCAGATCACCACCCGGCCCTCGGGCACCAGCACCCGCTCGACCTCGCGCAGCGTGGCGTGCGGATCGGGACTGAGTTCCAAAGCGTGCGGCAGCACCACGAGATCGAGGCTGTTGGCCGCGAACGGCAAGGCGGCGAAATCGGTCACCAGCGTCGCCTTGCCGGCCCGCACCGGGTCGGTCAGGGCCAGCCAGCGGTGCGGCATGCGGTTGGCGCGCAGCCCGTCGACCTCGGCGGCCCCGAGCTGCAAGGCGTGGTAACCGAAAACATCGGCCACCGCCTCGTCGAACTGGGCCTGCTCCCAGGCCAGGAGGTAGCGGCCGGGGGGGGTCGCGAACCAATCCTGCAAACCTATAATTTGACCGCTCATGACCCTTGTTCCGCTGCCCGCTTTTGCTGACAACTACATCTGGATGCTGCACGACGGGCACCACGCCATCGTGGTGGACCCGGGCGATGCCCAACCGGTGTTCGATGCGTTGGCGCACCACAAGCTGCAGCTGGCCGCGATTCTAGTCACGCACCACCACCCCGATCACACGGGCGGCGTGGCCGCACTGCATGCGGCCACGGGCGCGACGGTGTGGGGCCCGGCGCGCGAACGCATCCCCGAGCCCTTCACGCCGCTGGTGCAGGGCGACATCGCCCAGGCCCTGGGCCTGCGCTTCGAGGTCATCGACGTGCCGGGCCACACGGCCGGGCACATCGCGTACTTCCTGCCGGCCTCGGCCGCGCAGGCCCCCGTGCTGTTCTGCGGCGACACCCTCTTCTCCGGCGGCTGCGGCCGCCTGTTCGAAGGCACGCCCGCGCAGATGCTCGCCTCGCTCGACGCGCTGGCCGCGCTGCCCGGCGACACGCGTGTGTGCTGTGCGCACGAATACACACTTGCTAACCTGAAGTTCGCCCGCGCCGTGGAACCCGGCAACGACGAACTCACTCACTACAACGCGCATTGCGAAAGCCTGCGCGCACAGGGGCAGCCCACGCTGCCGTCGCAACTGGCGATCGAACGCCGGATCAACCCCTTTCTTCGCAGCCGCGAAGCCACCGTCTTTCGAGCAGTGCGGGCCCATGCCGAGCTTTCCGCGGATGCCGCCGAAGCCGAGGTGTTCGCCGCCCTGCGCCAATGGAAAAACGACTTCCGATGAAATTTATCGTTGCCACCTGCCTTGCAGGCTCCCTGGTACTCGCGGGCTGCGCGGGCACGGACAACAGCGCTTCTTCCTCCACCACCGCCAAGGCTGGCGCCTCCGCCGGCGGCACGGGCGCCCGCCCCTCGGGCAGCGCCACGCCGGTCTATCCGCGCGACAGCAACCTCAGCCCGCTCACCAGCGGCCAGGCCCGTTCGCAGAGCGTGGTCACGCTGGCACCGCCGGCCGACATGTGGGACCGCATCCGCCGCGGTTTCAAGATGCCCAACCTGGAAAGCGACCTGGTGCGTGACCGCGAGCAGTGGTACGCCAGCCGGCCCGACTACATCCAGCGCATGACCGAGCGCTCGAACAAGTACATCTTCCACATCGTCGAAGAGCTCGAGCGCCGCAACATGCCGACCGAGCTGGCGCTGCTGCCGTACATCGAGAGCGCCTTCAACCCGCAGGCCGTGTCCAGCGCGCGCGCCGCCGGCATGTGGCAGTTCATGCCCGCCACCGGCACCGACTTCGACCTCAAGCAGAACATCTTCCGCGACGACCGCCGCGACGTGGTGGCCTCCACCCGTGCCGCGCTCGACTACCTGCAAAAGCTCTACGGCATGTTCGGCGACTGGCAGCTCGCGCTCGCCGCCTACAACTGGGGCGAAGGCAGCGTGGGACGCGCCATCGCCAAGAACCAGCGCCTGGGCCTGCCCACCACCTACAGCGACCTTTCGATGCCGGCCGAGACCCGGCTCTACGTCCCCAAGCTGCAGGCCGTGAAGAACATCGTGGCCAACCCGCAGGCCTTCAACGCCGAGCTGCCGCTGATCGCCAACCACCCCTACTTCCAGACCGTGCCGCTCACGCGTGACCTCGACGTGGAACTGGCGGCCAAGCTGGCCGACGTGCGCATCGAGGACTTCCGCGCGCTCAACCCCGCCGCCCACAAGCCCGTGCTGATCGCGGCCGGCACCTCCGAGATCCTGCTGCCCTGGGACAACGCGGCGGTCTTCAAGCGCAACTTCGACGCCTACACGCAGGGCCAGTACGCCAGCTGGACCGCCTGGGTCGTGCCCACCACCATGACGGTGGCCGACGCCGCCCAGCGCTCGGGCATGAGCGAGTCGGACCTGCGCGCGCTCAACAACGTGCCGCCGCGCATGCTCATCAAGGCCGGCTCCACGCTGATCGTGCCGCGCGGCGCGCGCGTGAAGGAAGACGTGGCGGCGGTCGTGGCCGACGGCGGCCACCTGAGCTTCCAGCCCGAGATCATCACGCGCCGCACCACCGTCAAGGCTGGCCGCTCGGACAACGTGGCGAGCATCGCGCGCCGCTACAACCTCAAGCCCGCGGCCGTGGCCGACTGGAACGACGTCAATCAGAACCACGCCTTCAAGCGCGGCTACAGCGTGGTCGTGTACCTGCCGGTGCGCGCCACGCCCGCGGCGCGTGTCGGCTCGGGCGCGGCACCCGCGCGCGGCCGGGGCGCGGCGGTGGTCACGTCCAAGCGCGGCGGCGCACCGGTGAAGGCCGCCGCACGCGGCAGCAGCAGTGCCAAGCAGGCGGTGGTGCGCCAGCCGCGCGGCGGCACGCCGTCCAAGCGCAAGCGCTGACCCCTGCCCTGCCGGCGGGCGGTGCCGGGCCCGGACCCAAAAAGCGACATCAGGAGGACAGGCCATGGCAGTCGAAGGAAGCGCGGGCGATCTCATCAAGGTCGTCACGCTGTTGGGGGCCGCTGTCGTGGCCGTGCCGCTGTTCAAGCGGCTCGGGCTGGGCTCCGTGCTCGGCTACCTGGCGGCGGGCCTGGCCATCGGGCCCTTCGGCTTCGGCCTCTTCACCGACCCGCAGACCATCCTTCACACGGCCGAGCTCGGTGTCGTGATGTTCCTCTTCGTGATCGGGCTCGAGATGCGGCCGTCGCACCTGTGGAGCATGCGGCGCGACATCTTCGGCCTGGGCAGCCTGCAGGTGGTGGTGTGCGGCATCCTGCTGACCGGCGTGGGCATGGCCTTCGGCTTCCCGCTCGCCGTCTCGTTCGTGTGCGCGATGGGCTTCGTGCTCACCTCCACGGCCATCGTGATGCAGCTGCTCGGCGAGCGTGGCGACATCGCCGCGCCGCGCGGCCAGAAGATCGTCGCCGTGCTGCTCTTCGAAGACCTGCTGATCGTGCCGCTGCTGGCCATCGTCGCCTTCATCGCACCGGTCGATGCGGCGCAGCAGGCCATTGCACCTTCGCGCTGGATCGGCATCGGCATTGCCGTGGGTGCGCTCGCGGCGCTGGTGGCAGCCGGCATCTGGCTGCTCAATCCGCTGTTCCGCGTGCTCGCCAACTCCAAGGCGCGCGAGGTGATGACGGCCGCGGCACTGCTCGTGGTGCTGGGCGCGGCGCTGCTGATGCAGGTCGGCGGCCTGTCGATGGCCATGGGCGCCTTCCTGGCCGGCGTGCTGCTCTCCGAATCGACCTTCCGCCACCAGCTCGAAGCCGACATCGAACCCTTCCGCGGGCTGCTGCTCGGGCTGTTCTTCATCGGCGTGGGCATGTCGCTCGACCTCGCGGTGGTGGCGCAGAACTGGCGGCTCATCGTCGCGGGCGTGATCTCGATGATGGTGGTCAAGGCGCTGTGCATCTACGGCGTGGCGCGGCTCGCCAAGAGTTCGCCCGCCGACGCGCTCGACCGCGCCGTGCTGATGGCGCAGGGCGGCGAGTTCGCGTTCGTGCTGTTCTCGTCGGCGCTCGCCGCCAAGGTCATCAGCCCGACGGTCAACGCCAACATGACGGCGGTGGTGGTGCTGTCGATGGCGCTCACGCCGCTGGTGGTGCTGGTGCATCGCCGCTTCGCGCCCACCGCGCAGGCCTCGATGGAGGGCGTGGAGAAAGCCGAGGAACTGGCCGGCAACGTGCTCGTGATCGGCTTCGGCCGCTTCGGGCAGATCGCGATCCAGGGCGCGCTGGCGCGCGGTGCCTCCATCTCGATCATCGACAACGACACGCAGGTGATCCGCGACGCCGCCGACTTCGGCTTCAAGGTGTACTACGGCGACGGCGCACGCGCCGACGTGCTGCATGCGGCGGGCGCGCACAACGCCCGCGCGATCATGGTGTGCATCGACAACCGCGCCGTGGCCACGCGCATCGCCGAACACGTGAAGGCCGAGTTCCCGCATGCGCACCTGATGGTGCGCGCCTTCGACCGCGAGCACGCGGTGGAGCTCGTGAAGCTCGACGTCGACTACCAGATCCGCGAGACCTTCGAATCGGCGATGGCCTTCGGCCGCCAGGGCGTGGTCGCGCTGGGCGCCACGCCCGAGGAGGCCGACGAGGTGATCGACGACCTGCGCCGGCGCGACAAGGAGCGGCTGGTGCTCGAGATGTCCGGCGGCCTCTTCGCGGGGCGTGCGCTGGTGCAGGTCAACACCGAGACGCGCCAGACCCACTGAACGCGCTGAACGCGCGGCTCAGAGCTTTTCAGTCTCTCCGCTGCGCGGCTGCCACTTCATGAGCCGCTTCTCGATCAGCCCCACGAGCCCGTCGAGCGCCAGCGCGAAGGCCGTGAGCACCACGATGCCCGCGAACACCGTGTTCACGTCGAAGGTGCCCTCGGCCTGCAGGATCAGGTAGCCCACGCCGCGCGCCGAGCCCAGGTACTCCCCCACCACCGCACCGACGAAGGCCAGGCCCACGGAGGTGTGCAGGCTGGAGAACACCCAGCTCGTGGCGCTGGGCAGGTACACCGTGCGCAGCAGCTGCCGCTGGTTGGCGCCCAGCATCTTGGCGTTGGCCAGCACCACCGGGCTCACTTCGCGCACGCCCTGGTAGACGTTGAAGAACACGATGAAGAACACCAGCGTGACGGCCAGCGCCACCTTGCTCCAGATGCCCAGCCCGAACCACAGCGCGAAGATCGGCGCGAGGATCACGCGCGGCATCGAGTTGGCGGCCTTGATGTACGGATCGAGGATCAGGCTCGCCGTGGGCGCCAGCGCCAGCCACAGGCCGCAGCCCAGCCCGAGCGCCGTGCCGATGCCGAAGGCCAGCACCGTTTCGAGCAGCGTGGTGCCCAGGTGGCGGTAGATGTCGGCGTTGCCCTTCAGGCCTTCGGGAAACAGCAGGTTCGGCGGCACCTCGAAGGGCAGGAACCAGCTCCAGATGCGCCCCGCCACCACGATCGGCTGGCCGAGGAAGAACGCGATCTGGTCGTTGCGCGAAGCCACGTGCCACAGCACAAGAATCACGGCGAGCAGCGCGAGCTGCCAGAAGCGCGCATGGCGTGCATCGAGGCGCGGCATCATGCGGCCTTCCTCAGTTGCTGCGCGTAGCCCTTGAGCACCTCGTCGCGCAGCACCTCCCAGATCTGGCGGTGCAGCTCCACGAAACGCGGCTGCGTGCGCACCTCGGCCACGTCGCGCGGACGCGGCAGGTCGATCACGAACTCGCCGATCGGCCGCGTCGCGGGGCCGGCCGACAGCACCACCACGCGGTCGCTCATCGCAATCGCCTCGTCAAGGTCGTGCGTGATGAAGAGCACGGCCTTCTTCTTCGCGCTCCAGAGTTCGAGCACTTCGTTTTCCATCAGCTGCCGCGTCTGCACGTCGAGCGCGCTGAAGGGCTCGTCCATGAGGATGATGTCGGGGTCGAGCACCAGCGTCTGCGCCAGCGCCACGCGCTTGCGCATGCCGCCCGAGAGCTGGTGCGGGTAGCGGTCGCCGAAGCCCGTGAGGCCCACGCGCGACAGCCACGCCTCGGCCTGCGCGTGCGCCTCGGCATCGGGCACGCCGCGGTACTGCAGCCCCACCTTCACGTTGTCGATGGCGCTGCGCCACGGCATCAGCGCCTCGGTCTGGAACATGTAGCCGGCGCGCTTATTGACGCCCGTGAGCGGCTGGCCGAACACCTTCACCCCGCCCGACGACGGCTCGAGCAAGCCCGCGCCCACGTTCAGCAGCGTCGACTTGCCGCAGCCCGTGGGCCCGACCACCGAGACGAACTCGCCCGCGCCGATGCGCAGCGTGGTGTCGTCCACCGCCGTGTAGCGCTGGCCCGGGTCGTCCTTCGAATGGAAGGTGCAGCGGATGGAAAGAAGTTCGAGTGCGTAGTCGGACATGGCGCTCCGGAAGAAAAAACCCGGCCGAAGCCGGGTTGCTGAACGTTCGCAATCAGGCTTTGAACCTGTCTTTCGCACGCTTTGCAAAATCGTTGGTGTAGGTCCTGGCGAGGTCGATCTTGTCGGCCTTGACCGAGGTGTCGAAGCTCGCGATGGCGTTCAGCGCTGTCTTCGGCCCTTCGGCCGGCACGAGGCCGTCGGTGGCGATGGACTCGCGCACCTTGTCGAACGACGCGAGGTACAACGCGCGGTCGCCCAGCAGGTAGGTCTCGGGCACGGTCTTGATGATGTCGCCCGGCCCCGCCGTCTGCAGCCACTTGAGGCCGCGCACGATCGCATTGGCCAGCGCCTGGCAGGTGTTGGGATGCTTCTGGATGAAGTCGATCGGCGCGTACAGGCAGGCCGCGGGCATCGGCCCGCCGAACACCTGCTCGGTGCCCTTGAGCGTGCGCGTGTCGCTGATGATCTTCACGTCGCCCTTTTGCTCCAGCATGGTCATCACCGGGTCAGTGTTGCTGATGGCGTCGATCTGGCCCGAGCGCAGCGCGGTGAGCGCACCGGCCGCCACGCCCACGCCGATGAAGCTCACGTCGCTGGCCTTGAGGCCTCCGCGCGAGAGCACGAGGTTGGCCACCATGTTGGTCGAGGAGCCCGGCGCCGAGACACCGATCTTCTTGCCCTTGAGGTCCTGGATGCCGGTGTAGCCCGCCATGTTCTTCGTCGACACGCCCACCGCGATCTGCGGTGCGCGGCCCTGCAGCACGAAGGCCTGGAAGAACTGGTTCTTGGCCTGCAGGTTGATCGTGTGTTCGTAGGCGCCCGAGCAGACATCGGCCGAGCCACCCACCACCGCTTGCAATGCGCGCGCACCGCCGGCGAAGTCGGAGATCTCCACTTCGAGCCCTTCGGCCTTGAAGTAGCCCAGCTGCTCGGAGATGGTGAGCGGCAGGTAGTAGAACGCCGCCTTGCCGCCCACCGCGATGGAGACCTTGGTTTTCTCCAGCTTGGCCTGCTGCGCAAAGACCCGCGGCAATGCAATCGCTGCGGCAGCGACTGCGGAGGCGGAGATGAGGGTTCTGCGATGAAGCATGGCGCGGTCCTGCGGGCTCTGTGATTCTGGTGAACTGAATCGAGCTTAGGCGTGCGCCCTGTGGGCCTGCATCGGGGTCATCCCGTGCGGGTTTTCACGTAAGCACGAAGGCCTCCTGGAGAAGCCTTCGCCAAGGCGCTATCGCGCCAGAAAAAGTATCGCGATATTGACCAGGAACGCGAGTGCCCAGACCGCGCTGCGCGCGCTCGGCGCGCCGCGGATGTACAGGCCGAGGTAGATCACGCGCAGCACCACGTAGGCCGCCGCGAGCATGTCGAGCCGCGCCTGTGCCACGCCGAGCTGGTGCGCGATGAGCACCGCGCCGATGAAGAACGGCAGGCCTTCGAAGCTGTTGGCTTGCGCGCTGTTGGCGCGTGCGCGCCAGCCGCTTTGCTTGGCGGCCCAGTCGCGCGGATGCATGTTGTCGCGCACGCCGAAGCTGCCCGCCTTCGCGATCCATGCCGCGAGGTACGGCAGGCCGCAGGCGATGAACACGCACCAGTAGGCGATGGTGAGCAAGGAGAAGGTCATGGTGGCGACAACAAGAGGGAAGAACGAACGCGGCCTTGCACAGGCCGCGCGTCAGCGGCGATCGACCAGCGCGTGCGCGATGGTGCCGAGGTCGACGTACTCGAGCTCGCTGCCGGCCGGCACGCCGCGCGCCAGACGCGTCACGGTGAGCCCGTGCTGCTTGAGCGCCTCGCCGATCACGTGCGCCGTGGCCTCGCCTTCGGCGGTGAAGTTGGTCGCGAGGATGACCTCGCTCACCGTGCCGTCGCGTGCGCGGTCGAACAGCTTCTGCAGGCCGATGTCCTTCGGCCCGATGCCGTCGAGCGGACTGAGCTTGCCCATGAGCACGAAGTAGTAACCGCGAAAGGCGCCCGTGCGTTCGAGCGCGGCCTGGTCGGCCGGCGTCTCGACCACGCACAGCTTGGTGCCGTCGCGCCGCGAGTCCATGCAGACATGGCAGATCGGCGCTTCGGTGAAGGTGTTGCACAGCTCGCAGTGCCGCACCTGGCCTGCCGCCTGCTGCAACGCGCGCGCGAGCAGTTGCGCGCCCTCGCGGTCGTGCTGCAGCAGGTGGAAGGCCATGCGCGAGGCCGACTTGACGCCGACACCGGGCAAGCGGCGCAGCGCATCGACCAGCGCATCGAGCGAACTGGCGTCTGCCATGCCTCGCTTAGAACGGGAGCTTCATGCCGGGCGGCAGGCCGGGCATGCCGGCGGTGAGCTTGCCCATCTTCTGCTCGCTGGTTTCCTCGGCCTTGCGCACGGCGGCGTTGAAGGCGGCAGCCACGAGGTCTTCGAGCATGTCCTTGTCGTCGGCCAGCAGGCTGGGGTCGATGGTGATGCGCTTGACGTCGTGCTTGCAGGTCATGACGACCTTGACGAGACCGGCGCCCGACTCGCCTTCGACCTCGATGTGTGCCAGTTCTTCCTGGGCCTTCTTGAGGTTGTCCTGCATTGCCTGCGCCTGCTTCATGAGGCCGGCCAGTTGTCCTTTGTTGAACATCGTTGGTCCTGTCTGTGATGGGTTGGTGATGGAAAGAATACGGTCGAAAAATGCGGCGACTGCGGCGCCGGCTTCAGAGGGGCTTCAGCGATCCGGGAACAATCTTCGCATCGAAGTCGCGCATCAGCATCTGCACCTCGGGGTCGCTGCGGATGGCTTCCTCGGCCACCCGCTGGCGCTCGTCGGCGGCCTGCTTGTTGCGGCGCGCCGGGCTGTCGACCACGCCGCCGATCTCGATGGCCAGCCTCACATTGTGGCCGAGGCCCTGCAGCGCCGCCGTGAGCTTCTCGCGGCTGGACGGCTGGTTGAGGGTTTCGCGCTCGATGCGCAACATCCACTGGTCGGTGTCGCGCGCCACCAGCTGCGACTGCAGCGCCAGTTCGCGCGCCAGTGCTGCGACGCTTTCGGCGGCGACGAGCTGCATGACCGTGGCATGCCAGAAGTCGCCCTCTTCGCTCGGCGGGATCGGGGTGTAGGTGCTGCGCTGTTCTTCTTCGCGCGGCACGTCGCGCTGGCCGGGCGGCGGCTGCACGCGGATCGGCACGCCGACGACATGGGCTGCAGGCGCGTCGGACGCTTCCTGCGGGGCAGGCCGGGGCATGGGCTGGCGCTGCGGGGCATCGACCACCGCGAGCCGCTGGCCGGCCGGCGCGGGTTGTGCGGGCGGTTGCGAAGGCGCAGCAGCAGGTGCCGAATCGGGCACCGAAGGCCGGGAAACCGGAGCAGCTTCGCGCGCGGGAGCCCGCGGCGCGGCGCCACCGGCGTCATTCAGAGTTTTTTTTTCCGTGGAGGCCGTCGAGGCGGCCGCATGGGAAGGCTTGAAGGCCAACAGCCGCAGCAGCACCATGGTCAGCGCCGCGTACTCGTCGGGCGCCAAGCCCAGCTCGCCGCGCCCGTGCAGGCACAAGCTGTAGAGCAGCTGCGTCTCGTCGGCGGGCATCAACGACGCCAGGCGCGCCGTGTCGGCCGCGTCGGGGTCGGTGGCCGCGTCGGCCGATTCGGCGCGCGAGGGCACGGCCTGCAGCACGGCCATGGCCTGCAGCACCGCCGTCATTTCTTCGAGCGTGGACGCGGCGGACATGCCGTCGCGGCGCAGTGCCTCGGAGGTGTCGACGACGGTCTTGCCGTCGCCTTGTGCCAGCGCCTCGATCAGGCGGAACACATGGCCGCGATCGACGCTGCCGAGCATCTGGCGTACGCCGGTCTCGAGCAACTCGCCGTTGCCGAAGGCGATGGCCTGGTCGGTGAGCGAGAGCGCGTCGCGCATCGAGCCGCGCGCGGCGCGCGCCAGCAGGCGCAGCGCCTGCGGCTCGGCCGGCACCTGCTCGGTCTGCAGCACGCTGGTGAGGTGTTCGAGCACCGTCTCGGGCGCCATCGGCCGCAGGTTGAACTGCAGGCAGCGCGACAGCACCGTGACCGGCACCTTCTGCGGATCGGTCGTGGCCAGCACGAACTTGAGGTACTCGGGCGGCTCCTCGAGCGTCTTGAGCATCGCGTTGAACGCGGTGTTCGTGAGCATGTGCACTTCGTCGATCATGAAGACCTTGAAGCGCCCCTGCACCGGCTTGTAGACCGCCTGCTCGAGCAGCGACTGCACTTCGTCCACGCCGCGGTTCGAGGCCGCGTCGAGCTCGGTGTAGTCGACGAAGCGGCCCGAATCGATGTCCTGGCAGGCCTGGCACACGCCGCAGGGCGTGGCGGTGATGCCGCCCTGTCCGTCCGGGCCCTGGCAGTTGAGCGACTTGGCCAGGATGCGCGACACCGTGGTCTTGCCCACGCCCCGCGTCCCGGTGAACAGATAGGCGTGGTGCAGGCGCTGCGTCGTCAGCGCGTTTTCCAGCGCCTGGACCACATGCCCCTGACCGACCATCTCACCGAAGGTTTTCGGACGGAACTTGCGAGCGAGCACGAGATAAGACATTGCGGGCATTCTAAAAGGCGCGGCGGGGGTCACTTCACGCTTGTTTCCCATCCGCCGTCGAAATGATTCACGCCCCGGCCAAGGGGGCAAATCCGCGCGGTTAGAATGCAGGCTGACGGGCCTCCCTGCATGGTGAAGTGGCCAACCGGGTCAGGTGGGGAACCAAGCAGCCCTAACTGCGTAGTCAGTGCCAGGGGTAAGGCTCGTCAACCTAACATCCAGAAGCCGTGAGTTCCTTTGCAGAGAACTTACGCGCCGTGTCCAGGGGTTACCGGCCCCGGACACCTCAAATTCCCAGAACTTCGCGCAGCCATCCATGAACTTGGACATCCGGCCCGCCCGCATCAGTGATCTCGACGCGTTGGTGTGCCTCGACACCGTGGCCGCGCACGATGCGCGCCGCGCCGTGCAGATCAAAGGCTGGATCGAGGATCGCTTCTGCCACGTGATCGAGATGGACGGCGACATCGCCGCTTACGGCGTGCTGCACCACCACTTCTTCGACTGCGGCTTCATGGAGATGCTCATGGTCGGCGAAAGGTTTCGTCGCAGGCGACTCGGCCTGCGGCTCGTCGATCACTTCCAGTCGATCTGCGAACGCCCCAAGCTCTTCACCTCCACGAACCGCTCCAACGGGGCGATGCAGTCGCTTCTGAAAGAAGCCGGGTTCAGGGAAAGCGGCCACATCGAGAACCTCGATGCGGACGACCCCGAGCAGGTGTTTTTCTGGCCGTGCAAGCGCTGAGCAGCGCCTGCCGCTACAGCCCCAGCCGCTGGATCGCGCCGCGCGCCGCAGCCGCGCCGCTGGCCATCGCCGCCGTGAGCAGGTAGCCGCCGGTCGGCGCTTCCCAATCAAGCATCTCCCCTGCCGCGAACACGCCGGGCAGCGCCGTCGCCATCAGGGCCGGATCGAGCGCGTCGAAGCGCACGCCGCCCGCGGTGCTGATCGCCTCGTCGACCGGCCGCGTCGCGACCAGCTTCAGCGGCACCGCCTTGATGGTGGCCGCCAGTTGCGCCGGGTCCTGCATCGCTTCCTTGCTCAGCGCTTCGTGCAGCACGCCCGCCTTGATGCCCTCGATGCCGAGACGGCTCTTGAGGTGGCTGCTCAGCGAACGCGCGCCGCGTGGATGCTTCACCGCGGCCAGCACCTGTTCGGCGCTGCGATCGGGCAGCAGGTCGAGCAGCAGCGTCGCACTGCCATTCACTGCAATCTCGTCACGCAGCAGCGCCGACGCCGCGTAGACCAGGCTGCCTTCGATGCCCGTGGCCGTCGCGACAAACTCGCCCTTGCGCGCAAAGTGCCGCCCCTGGCTGTCGGTGAAGGCGATCGCGACCGACTTGAAGGGCTGCCCCGCGAAGCGGCTTGAAAAATGCTCGCTCCAGCCTGCGCCGTCGAAGCCGCAATTGGCGGGCAGCAGCGGTGCCACCGCCACGCCTTGCGCCTGAAGCCACGGCGCCCACGCGCCGTCGGAGCCCAGGCGCGCCCAGCTCGCACCGCCCAGGGCCAGCACCACGGCATCGGCCTTGGCGGTGACCTCGCCCGCCGGCGTCACGAAGCGCAGCGCGTTCGCGTCGAAGGCGCCGTCGCCCACCCAGCGATGCCGCATGTGGAACTGCACGCCCGCGGCGCGCAGGCGATGCAGCCAGGCGCGCAGCAAGGGTGCGGCCTTCATGTCGGTCGGGAACACGCGGCCCGAGGTGCCGACGAAAGTCTCGATGCCCAGCCCGGCCGCCCACTCGCGCGCCTGCTGCGGACCGAAGGCCGTGAGCAGCGGCTCGAGCTGCGCGCGGCGCTCGCCGAAGCGCGTCACGAACACATCGAAGGGCTCGGAGTGCGTGAGGTTGAGGCCGCCGCGCCCGGCCAGCAAGAACTTGCGGCCCACCGAGGGCATCGCGTCGTACACATGCACCTGCGCGCCGGATGCGCTCAGCACTTCGGCCGCCATCAGGCCGGCAGGTCCGCCGCCGATGACGGCGACGGTAGAAGAAACAGTCATTCGAGATTCACCAGTTCGCCCTGCCCGGTCAGGAACGCGGCGCGCACCGTGGCACCGGGGTAGGCATGTTGCACGGCCGCGCGGTAGCGCTGCATCTGTGCGATCAGGGCCGCGTCCCGTTCGGGGCGCGCGGCCGATTTGTAGTCGAGGATCCACCATGCGCCGGTGGCGCGTTCGCGCACCAGCCGGTCGATGCGCAAGGTATCGCCCTCGTGGACCAGCGTGACTTCATTGCCATGCCAGTCGATGCTGCGATCGTCCCACACCCAGGCCCCGGCGCCCGCGCGGATGCGCTGGGCCAGCGCCGCGGCGCCACGTGCCTGCTGCGGATCGAGCATGAATTCGCGCGCGGCCGCCCGCACATGGGCCGGTGGCAAGGCTTCGCCGGGCACCGCCCATTCGAGCAGCCGGTGCATGGCCTGGCCGAACGCGGCGGCGCGCGCGTCGACCGTGGCGTCTTGCGCCTTTTTCTTTTCGGGCGGCGTACCGGTTGCAGCCACGAGCGCTGCGGGCAGGCGCTTCATCGCGAAGGTGCCCACCCCGGTCTCGCCGGCGGCGGAGGCTTCGACCAGCGGCTCGTCGGCCTCGGTCGGCTCGCACAGCGGCTCCAGCCGCGCCCACCAGCTGCCCTCGTTGGCCCGCGACGGTTTCACCGACGACAGCACCAGCCGCTCGCGCGCCCGCGTGGTCGCCACGTAGAGCCCGTTGAGCTCCTCGCGGTGGCGCGCGCGCTGCTCCTCCTCGAGCAGCGCGGCGGCGCAGGCCGGAGGGGTCTTCTCACTGGCCAGGAACACGAAGCGCGTCGGCGCGCTGTCGCTGCCCTTCCATTCGACCAGCACGCCCATGGTCTGCGCGCGCGGCGGCGGGGCATCGCAGTCGAGCATCAGCACGGTGTCGGCCTCCAAGCCCTTGGCGCCGTGCACGGTCAGCAACTGCACCGCCTCGGGCGCGGCCACAGTGGGTGCGCGCACGCCGCCCGCGCGCAAGGCCCGCACCAGGGCATAAGGCGTCGCGAAGCGCGCACCGTCGATGTCGAGCGAGGCAGCGACCAGCCCGCGCAGGTTGGCCAGCGCGCTCTGGCGCAAGGCCGCCGGCACGGCGGCGCCGAACTTCGCGAGCACGTCGCCATCGTGAAAGATCGCGTCCAGCGCGTCATGCGGCGGCATCGCCATCAGCCAGCGCTGCCAACGGCGCAGCTGCACGCCCGCCTCGGTCAACACGGACGGCAGGCCTTCGCCCTTCTGGATCAGAGAGAACCAGCTGGCGACCGGTGTCTCGCGCTGGCAGCGGGCCAGCTGCACCAGCGTGTCGTCGTCGATGCCGAACAGCGGCGACTTGAGCGCGCGCGCCAGCGAAAGATCGTGCGCGGGCGACACCAGCGCGTCGAGCAGCGCGACCACGTCCTGCACCTCGGGGGCGTCGTTCAGGTCGTTCTTCTCGGGCTGCTGCACAGGAATGTGGCGACGGCGCAGCGCGTCCTGCATGGCCGACAGCCGGCTGCGGCGGCGCGCCAGCACCATGATCTGGCGCGGCGGCGTGCCGTCGGCGATGCGCTGCGCGACCCAGCGTGCGGCCTGCTCGCACTCCTTCTGCAGCAGTTGCTCTTCGGGCAGCACGCGCGGCGTGACGAGGCTGTCGCGCCAGTGCAGCATGCCGTCGTCGGCGGGCGCGGCGGCCACGGCGGTGTCGAGCGCGTCGCGGTCGATGGCGGGCAGCTTCAGCAGCTCGCCGTCGTCGCCGCGCTCGGTGGTGTGGGCGCGATAGCCGTCGAACTCGCCGACCGCCTGCGCGGCCAGCATCGCGCTGTTGACGAGGCCGACCACGGCGCGCGCGTTGCGGTGCGTGTGGTCGCAGTTGAGCAGTTCGCCGCCGAGCCCTTCGCGCACGAACTTCTTGGCGGCGATGAACACCTGCGGCTCGGCGCGACGGAAGCGGTAGATGCTCTGCTTGGGGTCGCCCACGATGAACACGCGCGGCGCACTGCCGCCCGCGCCGGTGTAGGCACTGAGCCAGCCGTAGAGCGCCTGCCACTGCAGCGGATTGGTGTCCTGGAACTCGTCGATCAGCAGGTGCGCGACGCGCGCGTCGAGCCGCTCCTGAACCCAGCCCGACAGCGCCGACTGGCCCAAGAGCAGCTGCGCAGCCTGTTCGACGTCGTTCATGTCGACCCAGCCGTGCGCACGCTTGACCTCGCCGAACGCGGTGATCAGCAGGCGCGTGAGCCGCGTCATGCGCTGCTGGTACAGCCAGGCCGCATGCTGGGCCTGCGCGGCGCACAGCAGCTGCAACTCGGTCTCGGCCTCTTGCGCGGCGGGGAATTTCTGCAGGTTCTTGGTGAGCCGGTCTTCGCTTGCAACGAAGAAGGTCTTGCGCAGCACGGCGAGCGCGTCGGCCAGCGCCTCGGGCGCGGGCTCGCCCGTGCCGAACACATCGATGATGGCTTCGGCCGCCTTCTGCGGTGTCTTGTTGGCCTCGCGGCCGAGGGCGGCGGCGCGGTCGAGCCAGCGGCGGCGCACGGGCTCGCCGCGCAGCGCGTCAGTCGGCACCTCCAGCCCCTGCAGGGCCGGGTACAGCACGTCGAACGGCGTCACCGCATCCTGGGGGTCGGACAGCGAGAACTCGACCCGCTTCGACAGCGCCTCGCCCAGCGCCTTCGCCGTCTGCGAGCGGCCGTGCGTGGCGACGACGGCGTAGTAGTCGGCCAGCGCGCGTGCATCGCCGGTCACGGCCTCGAAGAACGGACGCCAGGTGTGGTTGCGCGCCTCGGCATCGTCTTCGAGCAGCTCGTAGTTCGCCGGCAGCCCCAGCTCGCGCAGCACGGCGAGCGGCGCATTGCGCAGCAGGCCCGCGAACCACGCGTGGAAGGTGCGGAACTGCACCGGGCGCCCGCCTTCGAGCAGCCGTCGGTAGAGCCCCTGCAGGCGCGGCACGGCCGCCTGCGCGGCCTCTGGTGTCATGCCGCGCATCACGAGCTCGCGCTGCGACGCGGCCGGATCGAGTTCGGCGAACAGCGCGAGCCACTGGTCGAGCCGCTCGCGCATTTCGCCGGCGGCCTTCTTGGTGAAGGTGATGGCCAGGATCTCGTGCGGCTCGCAGGCTGAATCGCCCTCTTCGAGCAGCGCGCGCACGATGCGCGACACCAGCATCCAGGTCTTGCCGGCGCCGGCGCAGGCCTCGACCGCGACCGAGCGCCGCGGATCGCAGGCGACGGTGTAGAAGGCCTCGCGCGCGACGTGCCGGCCGTTGTGTTCGTAGGCAGCGCCGTTCATGGCGTGACCTCCCAGAAATCCTTGCGACACAGGCCGCGTGCGGCGCAGAAATCGCAGACGCTGCCCTCGCCCAGCGGCGGCAGCGGCGCGCCCTGCGCGATGCGCGCGAAGTCGTCGATGATGCCGGCCACCAGCGCATCGCGCGCCTCGACCACGGCGGGCTGCTCGACGGTCTGCGTGCCGGACGATTTCTCGCCCACGTTGACGTAGGCCGCTCGCAAGGTGTCGTCGGCGACCAGCGCTGCGTAGAAGGCGAGCTGCGTGTCCTCGGTCGGGTCTTTCACGCGCTCCTTGGTGACGGAGGCGGTCTCGGTCTTGTAGTCGATCACGAAGGGCTGGCCGTCGGCCGTGCGGTCGACGCGGTCGAGCCGGCCGACCAGCCGCAGGGTGCCCAGGGGCTGCTCTTTCCAGGGCTCGGCCTCGACGAAGACCGCCCCGTCTGCTTCATGTTTCGCGAGCCAGTCGAGGTAGCCGTCGCGCACCGCCGGCCACGCGGCGGCGAAGGGCAGGAACTCGGCGTCGGAGTAGCCGAGCGTCTGCGTGACATCGCGCGCAGTGTCGGCGAGCAGCGCGGCGCGCGCTTGCGCATCGTTTGTCGGCGCGTCGCGCAGGGTCTCGTGGAACTGGCCGAGCACCGCGTGCAACCAGTTGCCGAAGTCGCGCTTGTCGACCTCGGCATCGAGCTCGTCGGCGGTGCGCAGGCCCAGCTGGCGCAGCGCGAAAAAGCGATAGGGACAGCGCCGCAGGTCTTCGTAGACGCTGGTCGACACATTCGTGAGCGGCAGCAACGCGCCCGAGGGCGTGGGCCGCAGGGTCGGTGTGACGGCGACGTCGCGCGGCGTGCGCGGATCGGCGCCCGACTGCAATGCGTGCGCGAGCTGCAGGGCCTGCACCAGCGGGCTCGGCCGCACGGGCTCGCCGCTGGCGTCGGAATGGCGCCAGACCAAGTCGCAGCTCGGGTTGCGCGTGGCCATGGCCCAGGCCGCGCGCTGCGCGGTCTCTAGCACCTCGCGCGAGGCCAGCCCCAGGTCGAGGCGCTGCGCCGCGCTCCAGTTGCCCGGCGGCTCGGGCGACGCGGGCATGCGGCGGTCGTCGCAGCCGGGAATGACGACGGCGCCGAAGACGCGCCCCAGCAGCTGGTACATCGGCAGCACGGACACCTTGGGCGCCTCGTCGCCGGCGGGCGGCACGAAGCTGGCGTCCTCGAGCACGTCGCGCGCCCAGGCCGTGAACTCGGCCAGGCTGTGGCGCCCGCCCGGGAACTCGTCTTCCTCGCCGTGCGCGTCGGCATCGAGCCAGAGGGCGGCGATCACCTTGGCGCCCGCGAAGTCGGCGGCGAGCGCGTCCCACTGCTCGCCGACCGTCAACAGCTCGCGCAGCGCGCGGTGCCACTCGGCCAGGGAGCGCGCGCGCGCCATCGGGGTGCGGCGGGTTTCGATGGTGGCGGTGAACGTGCGCAGGCTTTCGTCCTGCGGCTTGTCGCTGCGCGCGATCAACGCGCACCAGGCCTGCCAGTCGCGCACGCCCTCGCGTCGCAGGCGCATTTCAAGCGCCTGCACGGCGAACACATCGACCTCGGCGCCGCTCTTGAGCCATTCGAGCACCTGGTCGGTGGCGGCGTCGTGCGCGCAGGCGCGCAAGGCACTCATCAATGTGGCGGCGGCGCGCGTGGTGGACAACTTCCAGCCGGTTTCGTCGTGCGTGACGATGCCCTGCGTGCTCAGCTGGGCGCTGATGCGGCGGGTGAGCGCGCGGTCGGTGGCGACGAGCGCGACCGGCGCGCGGCCCTCGGCCAGGTGCTGCAGCACGCAGGCGGCGGCCAGCTGGGCCTCGTCCTCGGGGTCGAGCGCCACATGGGCGTGAGCAGAAGACGGCGGGGCATCGGCGGGCACGAGCGGAATGCGGATCGCGCGGTCGCCCCACAGCGCGCACAGGGCCTGCGTGAGCGGATCGGTCTGGAAGCCTTCGAGCACGATCAGCGCATCGACTTGGCTGCGCGCCGCGTCGCGCAGCAGCACATCGGTCGCGTAGCCCGAGTTCGCGGCCCAGGCCACGGCGACGCGGATCAGCGCGCTCTCGATGCGGAACCACTCCGACTCGCTGCCGGCATCGGCCACCTTGGACGCCCCTTCGGCCCAGTCGCTGCTGCGCACGTCAGGCGCCACGGCGGATGCCAGCGGCGCCAGCTGGTAGGCCAGCTCGACCACGCGCCCCGCGAGCGCGAAGCGTTCGGCCTGGAAGCCCGATTGCGCGAGCAGGCCCTGGGCCGTGACCAGGTCGCGCGCCATGTCGAAGGCGATGTCGTAGCCGGATGGCAGGAAGCCGCCCGCGCTGCGCGCCCAGTTGTGCGTGGTCTCGAAGCGCGGCACGAAGCCCGGGCTGCCGCAGCGCGCCCACATGCCGCGCGCGACCGCCATCAGCTGCGCGTACGGCACCAGCACCACGGTGCGCGCCGCATGCAGCTGCCGTTCGCCGAGCGCGCGCACGATCCGCGCGACGACGCCGTCGGCGGGATCGCACCACAGGGCCTGGACGGGGTGGCCTTCGTTCATGTTCTATCGAGGGGGTTGAGGGGGTCGGCGGCAGGGCCGCAAAGGGCTTTGGCTATCGCCGCCATAGCCGGGCCGCATGGCACGTCACCCCTTGGTTTCTGTCACAATGACCAGCACTTTAGCTGCACCGAAACTCTCTCTGCGCACAAGGACACATCACATGGCCAGCGAACTGATCAAACACATCTCCGATTCTTCCTTCGAGGCCGACGTGCTCAAGTCCAGCCAGCCGGTTCTGGTCGACTACTGGGCCGAATGGTGCGGTCCCTGCAAGATGATCGCCCCCATCCTGGACGAAGTCTCGGCCACCTACGAAGGCAAGCTGCAGATCGCCAAGCTCAACGTCGACGAGAACCGCGACATCCCCGCCAAGTTCGGCATTCGCGGCATCCCCACGCTGATGCTGTTCAAGGACGGCCAGCTGGCCGCCACCAAGGTCGGCGCCATGAGCAAGGCGCAACTCACGGCCTTCATCGACCAGCAACTCGCCTGATGCATTTCTTCCGGCCAGCGCGCAATGCGTTGGCCGGGGCGATTTTCCTGTCATAATCGCCCTCAGTTCACCGGGCCTTTCATCAGGCAACCGGTTCGAGTTCCCCGGTTCGTGAGGCAGTTCTTGCCCCACATCAAACCTCCCCCCGTTCCCGATTCGATTACCCCTCCAGGGGTCGTTCCATGCACTTAAACGAACTCAAGGCACTCCACGTGTCTGAAGTCTTCAAGCAGGCTGAGGCGCTTGAGATCGAAAACATCGGCCGCATGCGCAAGCAAGAGCTGATGTTCGCGATCATCAAGAAGCGCGCCAAGGCCGGCGAACAGGTCTTCGCCGACGGTGTGCTCGAAATCCTGCCCGACGGCTTCGGCTTCCTGCGCAGCCCCGACACCAGCTTCACGGCCAGCACCGACGACATCTACATCTCGCCCAGCCAGGTGCGGCGCTTCAACCTGCACACCGGCGACATGATCGAAGGCGAAGTGCGCACGCCCAAGGACGGCGAGCGCTACTTCGCACTGACCAAGCTGGACAAGGTCAACGACGGCGCACCCGAAGCCAACAAGCACAAGGTGATGTTCGAGAACCTGACGCCGCTGTTCCCCAAGGAACAGATGAAGCTGGAACGCGAAGGCGTCAAGGGCGAAGAGAACCTCACCGGCCGCATCATCGACATCATCGCCCCCATCGGCAAAGGCCAGCGCGCCCTGCTCGTGGCACCGCCCAAGAGCGGCAAGACGGTGATGATGCAGCACATCGCCCACGCGATCAGCGCCAACTACCCCGACGTGCACATGATGGTGCTGCTCGTGGACGAGCGCCCTGAAGAAGTGACCGAAATGCAGCGCACGGTGAAGGGCGAAGTCATTGCTTCGACCTTCGACGAGCCCGCAGCGCGCCACGTGCACGTCGCCGAAATGGTGATCGAGCGCGCCAAGCGCCTGGTCGAACTCAAGAAGGACGTGGTGATCCTGCTGGACTCGATCACGCGTCTGGCCCGCGCCTACAACAACGTCGTGCCCTCGTCGGGCAAGGTGCTGACCGGCGGTGTCGACTCCAACGCACTGCAGCGTCCCAAGCGCTTCCTGGGCGCCGCGCGCAACGTGGAAGAAGGCGGCTCGCTGACCATCATCGGCACCGCGCTGATCGACACCGGCAGCCGCATGGACGAAGTGATCTTTGAAGAGTTCAAGGGCACCGGCAACTCCGAAATCCACCTGGACCGCCGCCTGTACGAAAAGCGCGTGTTCCCCTCGATCCAGCTCAACCGCAGCGGCACGCGTCGCGAAGAGTTGCTGCTGGCTCCCGAGATCCTGCAGAAGACCCGCATCCTGCGCCAGCTCATGTACAACATGGACGAGATCGAGTCGATGGAGCTGATGCTCAAGAACATGAAGGCGACCAAGACCAATGTCGAGTTCTTCGACATGATGCGTCGCGGCGGCTGAGCTTCAGGCTCTCCCGCAAAAGCGCGTTGGCCCTCACGGGTCAACGCGCTTTTTTCATGGGCGCTCGATGCGGATGGCGCGGCCTTCGGCGGCGCTCTGGCGGCCGATGTCGAGCAGTTCCATCAGCGCGACGGCCTGCTCAGGCGGCACGGGATTCGGCCCCTTGCCCAGGATCGCATCGCGAACCGCCGCGTAGTAGTCGGCATAGTTGCCGGCCTGCGTCGGCACCGCGTGAAAATGCGGCGCGCCGTCGCCACCGATCAGCGTGAGTTCGCCATCGAGCGGATCGGCGCCCCACCCTTCGGCCGGCGGTCGCTGGCCGGCGCGCAGCGCGTCTTCCTGCGTGTCGACGCCGTGCTTGACGTAGCTCCCGCGCGTGCCGTGCACGATGTAGCGCGGCGCCGCATGGGCCGCGAGCGTCGTGGCGTGCAGCACCACGCGCAAAGGCGCATGAGGGCCGCTCTCGTAGCGCAGCACGGCGTGGAAATAGTCTTCGACCCGCGCGCCGTCGCGCAAAGCGGCCGTGTCGAGCTGCAGCGTGTCGGGCCGACCGAACAGCTGCACGGCCTGGTCGAGCAGGTGCGAACCCAGGTCCACCCACAGGCCCGCGCCCGGCACAGGCTGCTCCCGCCAGCGCTCGCGAACCTCGGGACGGAAGCGGTCGAAATGCGACTCCAGGTACACCGGGCGCCCCAGATCGCCAGACGCCAGGACCTGCTGGAGCGTCAGGAAATCGGCGTCGAAACGCCGGTTCTGGTAGACCGAGAGCACGCGATTGTTGCGATCTGACAACAACTCGAGCTCTCGCGCTTCGGCCACGTCGAGCGTGAAAGGCTTGTCGACCACCACGTGCTTGCCCGCCTCCAGCGCCGCTTTGGCCACGGGATGATGCTGGGCATTGGGCGTCGCCACCACCACGAGGTCGATGTCCGCCCGGGCCACCAGCGTCGCCACGTCGGGCACCACGGCCACGCTGGGCCAGTCGGCATGCACCTTGTGCGGCTGCGAGCTCGCCACGGCCGCCAGTTCGAGTCCCGGAACGGCCGAGAGCACCGGCGCATGGAAGGTCTGGCCGGCGAAACCGTAGCCGACAAGGCCGGCGCGAAGGGGTGTGGAAGTCATGGGAGGGCCCGGTTTGCTCGCAATTGGGGCAGTATGCGATAATCATGGGCTCCGCGAAAAGTGCGGCTGGGCACGTCGCCCGGCTTCCTTGGCCCTCACACTTCACGTCAAAGGCCTCAAGGGCGGCGCGCCAGATTGCTGGCACGCTGGTGGCTCTCGCATCGACCGCGCATTGATTCCAACAGCGCAAAAGGAAACACCATGGCAAAAGAAGGCATCCACCCGAATTACCGCGAAGTTCTGTTCGTCGACATGTCGAACGGCTTCAAGTTCGTGACCCGTTCGTGCGCGAACACCAAGGAAATGGGCAAGACCGACGACGGCCGCGAGCTGCCCCTGTTCAAGCTCGACACCACGAGCGAATCGCACCCCTTCTACACCGGCACGCAAAAGTCGGTGGACAACATGGGTGGTCGCGTCGAGAAGTTCCGCAACCGCTTCGGCAAGACCGCTGCCAAGTAATCAGGCACGCGCTCTGGCGTCGAGGGCAGCCCGGTTTACCGCGCTGCCCTTTTTCTTTCCAATCACCCCTTCGCCTCTTCCGCCTCGCCCTTGAACCAGCCGACCCCCGCGATCGTTGCCCAGAATGCCGTACGCCGGCTGCCGCGCGTCGCGTTGCTGCTGCTGTGCGCGGCCTATCTGCTGCCGGGCCTGCTCGGCCGGGGCCCCTGGAAGAGCGCCGACATCACGGCCTTCGGCTACATGGCCGAGCTGGCCCGCAGCACCGAAGGCATCGCCCGCTGGTTCGATCCGCTGCTGCTGGGCATGCGACCCGAGACCCCCGCGCTGATCCCCTACTGGATCGGCGCCTGGGCGATCCAGCTCGCCCCGTCGTGGGTCAATCCCGACTTGGCCGTGCGCTTCGTGTTCGCGCTGATGCTGTGGGGCACCTTCACCGCGACCTGGTACGCCGTCTACTACCTGGCCCGCACGCCGCGCGCCCAGCCCGTGGCCTTTGCCTTCGGCGGCGAGGCGCGCCCCACCGACTACGCCCGCGCCATCGCTGACGGCGGCCTGCTGGCGCTGATCGCTTCGCTGGGCCTAGCCCAGCTGGGGCATGAAACCACGCCCGCGCTGGCGCAGTTGTACTTTGCCTCGCACCTCTTCTACGGCGTGGCCGCGCTGCCCTACCGCCGCGTCGGCCCTGTGATCGCACTCGCGGTCGGCACCCTCGGCATGACGCTGAGCGGCGGGCCGACGGTCGGCCTCGCACTGGCGATCGGCAGCGCCGTGTACATGGCCTACGAACGCCACCAGCGCACCACCCGTGCAGCGGAAGGCTACAGCGACGACGAGAGCCCCGGCTTCACCCTGCCCGCCCTGCTGACGATGGTCGGCATCACCGTGCTGGCCGCCGCGCTGGTCTTCGGCCTGGGCCTGGCGCAATGGAAGATCACGCTGGGCCACTCGCTGCTGTCCGACGTGCGCAGCCAAGCCAAGCTGCTGCTGTGGTTCACCTGGCCGGTCTGGCCGCTCGCGCTCTGGACGCTCTGGCGCTGGCGCCGCCAGTGGCTCGAGCGCCACGTCGCGCTGCCGCTGTGGTTCGCGCTGGTGCCGCTGGCCGCCACCTGGACCACCGATTTTTCGGACCGCTCCCTGCTGCTGGCCCTGCCCGCCTTCGCCACGCTGGCAGCCTTTGCGCTGCCGACCTTCCGGCGCAGCGCGGCGGCGCTGATCGACTGGTTCAACGTGCTGTTCTTCAGCGGCCTGGCCGTGCTCGGCTGGATGTACTGGATCGCCATGCTGACCGGCGCGCCGCGCAAGCCGGCCGCCAGCGTGGCGCGGCTGGTGCCGGGCTTCGTGGCCGAGTTCTCGCCGGTGGCCTTCGTCCTCGCCCTGGCCGCCACGCTGGCCTGGTGCTGGCTGGTGCGCTGGCGCACCGGGCGCCATCGCGCCGCGCTCTGGAAGACGCTGGTGCTGCCGGCCGGCGGCACCGCGCTGTGCTGGATGCTGCTGATGACGCTGTGGCTGCCGTCCATCGACTACGCGCGCAGCTACGTCCCGCAGGTGCGCGCCGTGACCGAGCGCATCGGCCATCCGCGCTGCGTCGCCGAGCTGGCGCTGAGCCGGCCGCACGTCGCGGCGCTGCGCCACCACGGCAACCTCAACCTGCAGCCGCTGCTGCTGGGCAACGACTGCCCGTGGCTGCTCGTGAGCCCCGACACCATCGAGCGGCTGCACACCATCATCCCGCTGGAACAGTGGCGCTTCAGCGGCACGCTGCGCCGCCCCAGCAGCCCTGCGGACGACCTGCTGCTCTACGAAAAGATCGTGCGCTGACCCGTGAGCAGCAGCACGCACGGGAACGAACGCGGACTCATCGCACGGCACGCCGGCACGGTGCTGATCGGCCAGCTGGCCGTGATGGCCTTCGGCGTGGCCGACACCATCATCGCGGGCCGCTATTCCGAAGGCGCGCTGGCCGCGCTCTCGGTGGGCGCCGCCATCTTCGTCAGCGTGTATGTCTCGCTGATGGGCGTGCTGCAGGCGCTGCTGCCGGTGTGGGCCGAACTGCACGGCGCCAACCGGGGCAGCGAGATCGGCCGCTCGGTGCGCCAGTCGCTCTACCTCGCAGCCATCGCCGTCGTGCTCGGCATGACCGTGCTGCTGCTGCCCGGCGCCGCGCTGCGCTGGACCCAGGTGCCGGCCGACATGCGTGGCGAGGTCGAGGCCTACCTCGCGGTGCTGGCCTTTGCGCTGGCGCCCGCCCTGCTCTTTCGTCTCTTCAGCACGCTGAACCAGAGCCTGGGCAAGCCCAAGCTCGTGACCTGGCTGCAGTTGGCCTCGCTGCTCGTGAAGCTGCCGCTGTCGGTCTGGTTCACCTTCGGCGGCGCCGGCCTGCCGGCGATGGGGCTGGTGGGCTGCGCCTGGGCCACGCTGTGCGTGAACTGGGCCATGCTCGGCTGCGCGGTCTGGCTGCTGCGCCACGGCGCGTTCTACCGCGGCTACCAGCTGTGGGAACGCATCGAGGCGCCCGACTGGCGCCAGATCCGCCTGTTCGCGCGGCTGGGCGTGCCCGGCGGCCTCGCGGTGCTGGTGGAAGTGACCTCGTTCACGCTGATGGCGCTCTTCATCGCGCGCCTGGGCACCGCGGCAGCGGCTGCGCACCAGATCGCCTCGAACCTGCTGGCCGTGGCCTACATGACGCCGCTGTCGCTCGCCATCGCGACCAGCGCGCGCGTGAGCTTCTGGCTCGGCGCCGGCGACACCGCCCGGGCGCGCCATGCCTGCCGGCTGGGCTTCGAGCTCACCGCCCTGTTTGCCCTGCTCTATGCCGGCGCGATGGCCGTGTTCCGCACGCAGCTCGCCAACGTGTACTCCGACAACCCGGCCGTGATCGCGATGGCAGCGGCACTGCTGACCACGGTGGCGCTGTATCACATCGCCGATGCGTTCCAGACGCTGTGCGTCTTCGTGCTGCGCTGCTACCGCGTGACGCTGGCGCCGCTGGTCGTCTATTGCGCGATGCTCTGGGGCATGGGCCTGGGCGGCAGCTACCTGCTGGCCTACCGCGGCCTGGGGCCGTGGCCGGCCATGCAGTCGCCGCTGGCGTTCTGGATCATGAGCGCCGCGGCACTGGCGCTCACCGCGCTGTTGTTCGTCGCGCTGCTGCGCTGGACGATGAAGGCGCGGGCCCGCTGAGGGCCACGCGGCTTGCTTACTTGCTCATCACGCGCGCTTCGCGCACGCGCGTCGCCGGGAACAGCAACGCGAAGCGGCTGCCCTTGCCCACCGTGCTTTCGATCCGCAGCTCGGTGCCGTGGCGCTGCGCGATGTGCTTCACGATCGCCAGCCCCAGTCCCGTGCCGCCGGTCTCGCGCGAGCGGCTGCGGTCGATGCGATAGAAGCGCTCAGTGAGCCGCGGAATGTGCTCGGCGGCAATGCCCGGGCCCGTGTCGCGCACGGCGTATTCACCGCGCCCGTCGGGCAGCACCCGCCAGGTCACCACCACCTCGCCGCCACCGGGCGTGTAGCGGATGGCGTTGCTCACGAGGTTCGACATCGCGCTCTGCAATTCGGTCGGCGCGCCCGACAGCTCGGACTCGGCCTCGGACGTGAACGTGAGCCGGTGTCCCTGCGGCGTGAGCCGGCCCGACAGGCCGCGCCCTTCGTCCTCGCACTGCGCCAGCAGCGCGCGCATGCGCACCCACTGGTTGCCCGACGGCGCCGCGCTGCCTTCGAGGCGCGACAGCGTCAGCAGGTCGTTCACCAGCGTTTCCATGCGGTGCGACTGCTGCCCCATCAGCGACAGATAGCGTGTGCGTTCATCCGCATCGAGCGGCAGGTTCTGCAGCGTCTCGACAAAGCCCGCCAGCACCGTGAGCGGCGTGCGGATCTCGTGCGACACGTTGGCCACGAAGTCGCGCCGCATCGCCTCGGCCTGCTCGAGCGCCGTGATGTCGCGCGTGAGCAGCATGCGCCGGTTGCCGGCGTAGGGATGCACCTGCACCGACAGCCGCGCCGGGTGGCCGCGGTGCTGCGCATGCCCGAGGCCGGGCGCGTCGATGACGACGTCGCGGCTGTAGTTCCACGACGCGAGGTAGGCCACGAACGCCGGGTCGCGCACGAGGTTCGCCAGATGCTGCAGCAGGTCGCGCTCGGCATCGATGCCGAACTGCCCCGCCGCCGTCTGGTTGCACCACTCGATGCGGCCCTGCTCATCGAGCAGCACCACGCCGTTGGGCGAGGCCTGGATCGCAGCCAGGAACTCCTGCAGCCGGTCTTCAGCCTGCCGGGTCTGTTGTTCACGCTCGCGCAGCAGCTTGCGGATGCGCTCCGAGAGCTCGCCCCACACGCCCGGTCCGCGCGACGGCAGACCGGCCGCGTCGTTGCGCAGCACGCGCAGCAGGCGTTCGGCGCGCCAGGCATCGAAGCCCAGCCAGAGCACCGCGCCCAGCCAGGCGCCCAGCCAGCCGTACTTCCAGCCGAAAAGGCCGACAGCGCCCGCCGCAATTGCGAGGGACGCTATTAAAAACGTAGCAATACGAAAAGGCATGGCGGGCGATTATCCGCGCCCGCCGCCGAGACTCACGGCGCTGCTCACACCGTGACTTGGGCCGTCAGCCGGTAACCCGCTCCGCGAACGGTTTCCACCATCGGCGCGGCCACGCCCAGCGACTCGCGCAGGCGCTTGACGTGCACGTCGACCGTGCGTTCCTCGATGTAGACGTGGTCGCCCCACACCTTGTCCAGCAGCTGCGCGCGGCTGTGCACGCGCTCGGCATGCTGCATCAGGTAGGCCAGCAGCTTGAACTCGGTCGGGCCGACCTTCAGTGCCCCGCCCTGCCACGTCACGCGGTGGGTGGAGGTGTCGAGGGCCAGTTCGCCGATCTCGACGCGCTCGGTCACCACCTCGGGCGCGCGGCGGCGCAGCACGGCGCGGATGCGCGCCAGCATTTCCTGGGTGGAGAACGGCTTGGTGATGTAGTCGTCGGCCCCGGCATCGAGGCCGGCGACCTTGTCGGGCTCGTCGCCGCGCGCCGTGAGCATCAGGATCGGGATGGCCTTGGTGCGCGGGTCTTTGCGCCACTGGCGCGCGAGCTGCAGGCCGCTCTGGCCCGGCAGCATCCAGTCGAGCAGGATCAGGTCCGGCAGGAAGGCGTCGATTTCACGCTGGGCGGCGGCACCGTCTTCGGACCAGATCGGCTCGAAGCCGTTGTGGCGCAGGTTGACGGCGATCAGCTCGGCGATCGAGGATTCGTCTTCGACGATCAGGACTCTTGGTTTCTTCATGCGTTATGGGGAGTCTTTGCGGCGACGGTCGTCACTGCAATGCCGACTCGATTTCCTCCATCGAAGTGTGCCGCACATCGGCGCCCTTGACGATGTAGATGATGAACTCGGCGATGTTCTTGGCGTGGTCGCCGATGCGTTCGATGGCCTTGGCCAGGAACAGCAGGTCCAGGCTGGCGGAGATGGTGCGCGGGTCTTCCATCATGTAGGTGACCAGCTTGCGCACGAAGCCGTCGAACTCCTTGTCGATGAGATCGTCGTCCTTGAGGATCGACAGCGCGGCGGCCGTATCGAGGCGCGCGAAGGCGTCCAGCGCGGTGCGCAGCAGGTTCGAGGCCAGGTCGGCGGCAATGCGCAGCTCGGTGGTGGGCAGCTGGCGGGCCGATCCGCTTTCGATGATCGACTTGACCATGCGCGCGATCTTGTTGGCCTCGTCGCCCACGCGCTCCAGGTTGGCGGTGGTCTTGCTGATGGCGATCAAGAGGCGCAGGTCGCGTGCCGTGGGCTGGCGACGGGCGATGATCGACGACAGCTCGCGGTCGATCTCGATCTCCATCGCGTTGACGCGATGCTCGGTCTCCATCACGCGGTCGGCGGCTTCGGCGTCGAACTGCAGCAGGGCGTACACGGCCTGGTGGATCTGCGACTCGACCATGCCGCCGAGCTCCATCACGCGCGACGAGACGCCGTTGAGTTCGCTGTCGAACTGGCTGGAAAGGTGTTTCTCGGTCATGGTGTTTCCTTTGACTTCAACCGAAGCGGCCGGTGATGTAGTCCTCGGTCTCCTTGCGCTGCGGCTTGAAGAACATCTGTTCGGTGGCACCGAACTCGATCAGGTCTCCGAGGTACATGTAGGCGGTGTAGTCGCTGCAGCGGGCGGCCTGCTGCATGTTGTGGGTCACGATGACCACGGTGTACTCGTTTTTCAGCTCGGCGATCAACTCCTCGATCTTCGCGGTCGAGATCGGGTCGAGCGCGGAGCACGGTTCGTCGAGCAGCAGCACTTCGGGCTTGATCGCGATACCGCGCGCAATGCACAGGCGCTGCTGCTGGCCGCCGGAGAGGCCCGAGCCGCTTTGCTGCAGCTTGTCGCGCACTTCGGTCCACAGCGCGGCCTTCTTCAGGGCCCACTCGACGCGGTCGTCCATTTCGCTGGCCGACAGATTTTCGAACAGCTTCACGCCGAAGGCGATGTTGTCGTAGATCGACATCGGGAACGGCGTGGGCTTCTGAAACACCATGCCGACCTTGGCGCGGATCAGCGCCACGTCCTGCTTGGACGTGAGCAGGTTCTCGCCGTCCAGCGCGATGGTGCCTTCGGCGCGCTGCTCGGGGTACAGCTCGAACATGCGGTTGAAGGTGCGCAGCAGGGTCGACTTGCCGCAGCCCGACGGGCCGATGAAGGCCGTGACCTTGTTCTCGGGGATCTCGAGGTTGATGCCCTTGAGCGCGTGGAACTTGCCGTAGTAGAAGTTCAGGTCCTTGACCGAGATCTTCGAGCGCGATGGTTGTTGTTGTGCGACGGTGTTTGGCATGTTGGCGCCTTCTTGATTTAGTGTTTGTTGCGCGTCAGCACGCGCGCCAGGATGTTGAGGGCAAGCACGGCGACGGTGATCAGGAACACACCGGCCCAGGCCAGTTGTTGCCAGTTCTCGTACGGGCTCATGGCGAACTTGAAGATCGTGACCGGCAGGCTGGCCATCGGCTGGCTCACGTCGGCGGTCCAGAACTGGTTGTTCAGCGCGGTGAAGAGCAGCGGCGCGGTTTCGCCGGCGATGCGGGCCACGGCCAGCAGCACACCCGTGACCACACCGGCGCGGGCGGCGCGCAGCGTGATGCTCAGAATGACCTTCCACTTCGGCGTGCCCAAAGCGTAGGCCGCTTCGCGCAGGCCCGGCGGCACCAGCTGCAGCATGTTCTCGGTGGTGCGGATCACCACCGGAATCACGATGAGCGCCAGCGACAGTGCGCCGGCCAGGCCCGAGAAGGTCTTGAAGTAGGCCACCACCACGGCGTAGACGAACAAGCCGATCACGATCGACGGTGCCGACAGCAGGATGTCGTTGACGAAGCGCGTGATCGAGGCCAGCAGGCCCTTGGGGTTGTACTCGGCCAGGTAGATGCCGGCCATGATGCCGATGGGCGTGCCCACGAAGGTCGCCAGCATCACCATCACGAACGAACCGAAGATGGCGTTGGCGATGCCGCCCGCCTCGTTCGGCGGCGGCGTCATCTCGGTGAAGGTGGCGAGTGCCAGGCCGCCCACGCCCTGGCGCAGCGTTTCCCACAGGATCCACACGAGCCAGAACACGCCGAACGCCATCGCGGCGAGCGACAGCGTGAGGGCGATCTTGTTGACGCGGTTGCGCGCGGCGAACTTCGCCTGGCGCGTTTCTGCCAGGGTCTTGGCGTTGATCAGGTTTTGCGCGGTGCTCACGACTTGGTTCCTTCGCTCTTCTTCATCTGGGCCAGCAGCATCTTCGAGAGCGACAGCACGACGAAGGTGATGAAGAACAGCACGAGGCCGAGGTACATCAGCGCAGCCTGGTGCAGGCCCGCGCCGGCTTCGGCGAATTCATTGGCGAGGGCCGAGGTGATGCTGTTGGCCGCCTCGAACACCGACAGGGAGTTGAGCTGGTTCATGTTGCCGATCACGAAGGTGACGGCCATGGTCTCGCCCAGTGCGCGGCCCAGGCCGAGCATGATGCCGCCGATCACGCCGGCCTTGGTGTAGGGCAGCACGACCTTGGAGACGACTTCCCAGGTGGTGGAGCCCAGGCCGTAGGCCGACTCCTTGAGCAGCGCGGGCGTCACTTCGAACACGTCGCGCATCACCGAGGCGATGAACGGAATGATCATGATCGCCAGGATGATGCCGGCCGACAGGATGCCGATACCCACGGGCGGGCCGGACACCAGGGCACCGAGGTACGGCACGCCAGCCAGCAGCTTTTGCAGCGGCTGCTGCACCCAGGTGGAAAGAATGGGGCCGAAGACCAGCAGGCCCCACATGCCGTACACGATGGACGGCACGGCAGCCAGCAGTTCGATGGCGGTGCCCAACGGGCGCTTGAGCCAGTTGGGCGAGAGTTCGGTCAGGAACAGCGCGATGCCGAAGCTCACCGGCACGGCGATCACCAGCGCGATGAACGAGGTGGCCAGCGTGCCGTAGATCATCACCAGGCCGCCGTACTCGTCCTTCACCGGGTCCCACACGCTGCTCGTGAGGAAGCCGAGGCCGTACTTCGAAATGGCGGGCCAGGCGCCGGCGACGAGCGACAGCAGGATGCCGATCAGCATCGCGAGCGTCAGCAGCGCGGCGCCCTTGGCGGCCCAGCCGAAGAGACGGTCGGCCATGGGGCCGGAACGGGCCGCCTTGACGGGCGGCGGAGGAGCGGCGGAGGTGCGCGCGCGCTCGGCCGCGAGGTCGAGGGAGGCGGCAGCAGCGGGGAAGGTGGATGACACGGGTCGCTCCGGCAAAGACGAAAGCGGCGCGTCCTGGAGCGAAGAGTTGCTCATGGGCGCGCCGTCCTGGAGGGTGGATGAAGGGTTGCTTCTTACTTGAACGCGACCGGCTTGCCCGATGCGTCCTTCACTTCACCCCATGCCTTGGCAATGGTGGCCTTCACGGCGTCGGGCATCGGCACGTAGTCGAGTTCGTCGGCCGTCTTGTCGCCGCCCTTGTAGGCCCAGTCGAAGAACTTCAGCACGGTGGTGGCGCTGGCGGGCTTGTCCTGCACCTTGTGCATCAGGATGAAGGTGGCGCCGGTGATGGGCCACGAATCCTTGCCGGCCTGGTTGGTCAGCACCTGGTAGAAGCTCTTGTTCCAGTCGGCACCGGCGGCGGCGGCCTTGAAGGCGCTGTCGTCGGGCGAGACGAACGTGCCGGCGGCGTTCTGCAGCTGGGCGTAGGTCATCTTGTTCTGCTTGACGTAGGCGTACTCGACGTAGCCGATCGAGTTGGGCAGGCGGTTCACGAAAGCGGCGACGCCTTCGTTGCCCTTGCCACCCGCGCCGGTGGGCCAGTTCACGGCCGTGCCTTCGCCGACCTTGGACTTCCACTCGGCGTTGACCTTGCTCAGGTAGTTGGTGAACAGGAAGCTGGTGCCCGAACCGTCGGCGCGGCGAACCGGGGCGATGGCGGCGTCAGGCAGGGCCAGCGACGCGTTCAGTGCCTTGATGGCCGGGTCGTTCCACTTGGTGATCTTGCCCAGGTAGATGTCGCCCAGCACTTGGCCGTTGAGCTTCAGCTCGCCCGGCTTGATGCCGGGAATGTTCACCACGGGGATCACGCCGCCGATGACGGTGGGGAACTGCATCAGGCCCTTGGCTTGCAGCTCGTCGTCCTTCAGCGGAGCGTCCGAAGCGCCGAAATCGACGGTCTTGGCTTCGATCTGCTTGAGGCCGGCACCCGAGCCGACCGACTGGTAGTTGATCTTGACGCCGGTGGCCTTGTTGAAGTCGGAGGCCCACTTGGCGTACAGCGGTGCAGGGAAGCTGGCGCCGGCGCCGGTCACGTCTTGGGCGAAGGCGGAAATGGAGAACAGCGCGGTCACGAGGCCGGCGGTTGCAAATTTGAACGTCGTTTTCATAAAGCTTCCTTGAGAAGTAAGAAGTAGTCCCTTTGGGGGCTCAAACGGACTCTAAAAAGCTTTTGTGACATCGATGTGACACCCCTTCTGTCGAGGGAAAATGCCGCTGCGCCACCCCTGTTGTGTGTGACGCTGTCACACAACCGTCATTCACCCCGCCTAACCTCCAGCCCTCGCCGTGACGTGACTTGGGAGGCGGCGCCTGCTGTCACGGCGCTACGATCAGAGAACCGCCCTCTTCACTACAACATGCAAAACGGCACCCGCCTCGCAGCGGTCGATCTCGGCTCGAACAGCTTCAGGCTGGAAATCGGCCAGGTCGACCACGGACAGATCCACCGCACCGAGTACCTCAAGGAAACCGTGCGCCAAGGCAACGGCCTGGACAGCGCCCGCAACCTCACGACCGAAGCCATGCAGCGCGGCTGGGACGCCCTCGCCCGCTTCGGCGAGCGGCTGGCCGGCTTCAAGCGCTCGCAGGTGCGCGCCGTGGCCACGCAGACCCTGCGCGAAGCGCGCAACCGCGAAGAGTTCCTGTTGCGCGCGCGCACCATCCTGGGCTTCGGCATCGACGTGATCCCCGGCCGGGAAGAAGCCCGCCTGATCTACCAGGGCGTGGCGCACCACCTGCCGCACACCGACGCCTCCGACCAGGAACGCCGCCTCGTCATCGACATCGGCGGGCGCTCCACCGAAATGATCATCGGCCACGCCCTCGAGGCCGAGCGCATGGAGTCGTACCGCGTGGGCAGCGTCGCCTGGTCGATGAAGCATTTCGGCGAAGGCCAGTTCACCGCCCCCGCCTTCCGCGCCGCCGAAGTCGCGGCCAAGGCCGTGCTGGACGACGCGCTCTCCAGCTACACCCGCGACCAGTGGGACGTGGCCTACGGCGCCTCCGGCACCATCGGCGCGGTGGGCGACGTGCTCGCCGCGGCCGGCGGCGAGGCTGGCCTCGTCACGCGCGAGGGCCTCGACTGGCTGCTCGACCGCCTGCTCAAGGCCGGCAGCATCGACAAGCTGCGCATCGACGGCATGCGCGAAGACCGCAAGGCCGTGATCGGCGGCGGCCTGAGCGTGCTGCGCGCGGTGTTCGACCTGCTCGACATCCAGGAAATGAAGGTCGCCCAGGGCGCCCTGCGCCACGGCGTGCTCTACGAGTTGCTCGAACGCGACGAGAGCGTGGCCGACATGCGCAGCGCCACGGTGACCCGGCTCGCCACCCGCTTCGCGGTCGATCCGGCCCAGGCCAAGCGCGTGAGCGACACCGCCGCCGCGCTGTTCGTGCAGCTGGCTCCCGCCGCGCGCGGCGGCAGCACCTCGAGCCGCGCCGGCCGCGCATTGCGCAAGCTCGGCTGGGCCGCGCAGTTGCACGAGATCGGCGCGCTGGTCTCGCACAGCGACTATCACAAGCACGGCGCCTACATCCTCGACAACACCGATGCGCCGGGCTTTGCAGTGAACGAACTGCACGCCCTCGGCCAGCTGGTGCTGGGCCAGCGCGGCAAGCTGCGCAAGCTCGAAGCCTCGCTGGACGACGAGACCTTCGTGATGCAGCTGCTGGCGCTGCGCCTGGCGGTGATCCTGTGCCACGCGCGCCGCGACCCCGAGCCGCAGGCACTGAACCTCGCGGCACTCGGTGCCAGGGCCTTCACGATCGCCTGCGCGCCCGACTGGGCCGAGATGTACCCGCAGTCGGCGCACCTCCTGCGCGAGGAAGTGCTGGCCTGGCAAAAGACCGGCAACTGGCGCGTGGAACTCAGCGGCGCCTGAGCCGTTTCACTTCGTGTCGATGCCGGCCGTCTGCGTGACTGCCGCAGCGCTGGCCTTGCGCGGCTCGTCTTCCCCGAACAGGCTGACATAGGCCGGCTGCACGATCTGGTCAAGCCCGCGCTTCAACCCTTCGCGAGCGCCTGCGGTGTCCTTGAGCAGGCCGTCGTACAGGAGGTAGGTCGGCTCGCTCACGTCGGCGACCTGCAAGGTCTGGCCCACGACGGATTGCTTCTCGTCCCTGAGCAACTGCTCCACCCAGACGTACGGCTTGAAGCTCGATGTCGCATCGGCCGCGCCATAGGACGTCGTGATCCGCAAGATCAATGTGCTGTAGCCGGGCGTCGGCTGGAGTTCCTGCACCTGCATCTGCGCGTGCTCTCCGGTCGCGCGGAAGAAAGGCGTCAGCTTCACCTCGCGGCCACTGTCCCGCAGGCGCGCCGCCAGTCGCTCTGCGAACTGCCTGTTCAGCCCCATGGTCACTCCGCTGTTCTTCACCGCGGCCGTGAACTCCTTGCTGCGCTGGTCGGTCCGGGCGGCCATCGTCAGTCGGCTGTTGGTATCGACGGAGATGGCCACCAGCGCAGCGAGGGGTCCCAGAAACCCTGCGAAGCCCGTCAGCCCCGACCCGCCGCCATCCGTGACGATCAGTTGGTCTTCCTGGTTGTAGATGAGCTCGACCTTCTCGATCGACCGGGCGACGTCGTGACGGGTCGGCGGCGCAGGTGCGGCGGTGTTCGTCGCGCACCCCGACAGCAGGGCTGCGGCAACCAGCAGAAAAAACAGCGCCTTCAACCGCACGTCCGCGTCTGCATGCAGCATGTTCATGAAGCTTCCTGGCAGTGTGTTGAGCGGTTTCATGCGTCTTCCCCAGTGATGTGGTCGACCGGCACCGCTTCTTTCCCGCATCGGCGTCAAAAGCACGCTGCCGTGGAGTCACACTGTAGAAATTGCGCCGCGCGCGCGCATGAGTGCTTCGCCCCTTTTTCCGGGAGACAAGCGCCCTGCCAGCTCTGCCCGCGACCGTGACAAAGCGCCTGTCCGCAAGCGTCAGGCAGGGGTATTCGCAGCGGAGGACCGCTGTAGCAGCTAGAGAAGCTCGGGCGCCTGCACCGTCACCACGACGGTCTGCACGTCGCCGTCGCGCTCGCGGGTGCGGATCCACCATAGCGAGCCCTTGCGCACCGGGCAGCTGTCCTGCTTCAGGCCGAGCAGCATCGAGATGGCCTGGCCCAGCGAGGGCTGGTGGCCGATCACCAGCACCACCGACTTGCCGTTGGGCCAGCCTGTGGCGGCCAGCAGCGCGTCGGGGGTGGTGTCGGGCGACAGCTCGGAGCGCAGCTTGTACTTGCGGCCCAGTGCCAGCGCGGTCTGCTCGCAGCGGCGCGCCGGGCTGCACACGATGCGCGTGCCGTCGGGCAGCTGCCGGTCGAGCCAGGTGGCCATGCGCTTGGCCTGCTTTTCGCCGCGCGGGGTGAGCGAGCGCTGCATGTCGTCACACCCTTCGGTCCAGTCCTCGGCTTCGGCGTGACGCCAGAAGATCAAGTCCATGCTCATCGTCTTTCGAACTTCTTCTTCAATTTCAATTGCCGGACGCATCACGGTGGTTTCCTCGTGATGCATAGCGGCCCATCAAGGCGGCCTGGGCGCCATGCGCTTCGATCGCGGGGGACGCACCCGCCTCGCCGGGGTGGGTGTCATGGTCGACACGCCGGTAGATGCCGTCGCCGCCCAGGTCCCAGGCGTCGCGCCCATCGTGCAGGTAAGCCACCAGGCACTCGTCGATGAGGCGCTGGCGCAGGTTGGGGTCGGTCACGGGCCAAGCCAGCTCGATGCGCCGCATCATGTTGCGGTTCATCCAGTCGGCGCTCGACAGGTACAGCGACTCGTCCTCGCCATGGCGGAAATAGAACACCCGCGAATGCTCGAGGAAACGCCCGATCACCGAGCGCACGCGCACGTTGTCGGTGAGGCCCGGCACCTGCGCCGGCAGCGTGCAGGCGCCGCGCACGATGAGGTCGATCTTCACGCCCTTCTGCCCCGCGCGGATGAGCGCGCCGATGATCTCCTCGTCGGTCAGCGCGTTCATCTTGGCGACGATGCGCGTGGGCTCTCCGCTGGCGGCGGCCTGCCCGAGCGCATCGATGCGCGCGACCAGGTTCTTGTGCAGGTCGAAGGGCGCCAGCCACATGCGGTTGAGCTTGGGCAGGCGGCTCTGGCTGGCCATGTGGACGAACACGGCCTCCATGTCGGCCGTGAGCGCCGGGTCGGCCGTGAGGTGGCTGATGTCGGTGTACAGCCGCGCCGTGCGCGGGTTGTAGTTGCCGGTGGACAGGTGGCCGTAGCGGCGCAGCTGCTTGCCCTCGCGGCGCGTCACCAGCAGCATCTTGGCGTGGGTCTTCAGGCCCACCACGCCATACACCACCTGCGCGCCGATCGACTCGAGCATCTCGGCCCAGTTGATGTTGGCCTCTTCGTCGAAGCGCGCCTTCAGCTCGACCACCACCGTCACTTCCTTGCCGCGGCGCACGGCTTCGCGCAGCAGGTCCATGAGCTCGGAGTCGGCGCCGGTGCGGTAGATGGTCTGCTTGATCGCCAACACCTGCGGGTCGAGCACCGACTCGCGCAGGAACGCGAGCACGCCGTCGAAGCTCTCGAAGGGCTGGTGGATCAGCACATCGCCGCGCTGCAGTCGCTCGAAGAACGACTGGGCGGGCGACAGCGTGACGGGGAACGACGGCGCGTACGGAGGAAAGCGCAGCTGCGGCTCGCCGATCAGGTCGATGAGCTGCGTGAGCCGCGCCAGGTTCACCGGGCCGTGCACGCGGTACAGCGCCTGCGGCGGCAGGTTGAACTGCGCCAGCAGGAAGCTCGCGAGCGATTCGGCGCAGCTGGCCGACACCTCCAGCCGCACGGCCTGGCCGTAGTGGCGGTGCTGCAGGCCCTGGCGCAGCGCGGTGCGCAGGTTCTTGACGTCTTCCTCGTCGACCGCGAGGTCGGAGTGGCGCGTGACGCGGAACTGCGAGAAGTCGCCCACCTCGCGCCCCGGGAACATGCTGGCCAGGTGCGCGCGCACCACGCTCGACAGCGCCACGAACAGCGTCTTGCCGTCCGACACCTTGGCTGGCATCTTGATCAGGCGCGGTAACACGCGCGGCAGCTTGACGATCTGAATCGGGTTCTCGCGGCCGAAGGCGTCCTTGCCGCCCAGGCGCACGATGAAGTTCAGCGACTTGTTGGCCACCTGCGGGAACGGGTGCGCCGGATCGAGCCCCACGGGGATCAGCAGCGGGCGCACTTCGCGCTCGAAATACTCGCTGACCCACTTGCGCTGGGCCGGGTTGCGTTCGCCGTGCGACACGATGTGGATGCCGTGCGTGGCAAAGGTCGGCATCAGCTCGTCGTTGTACAGCGCGTACTGGCGCGCCACGAGGGCATGCGCCGCTTCGGACAGGCGCTCGAAGGATTCGACCGTGTAGGTGCCCTTGCGATCGCCGGCGCTGCCCGCGCTCAGGTGCGGCGCGGCGCGGACCTCGAAGAACTCGTCGAGGTTCGACGACACGATGCACAGGTAGCGCAGCCGTTCGACCAGCGGCACTTCGGGCCGGTGGGCCCAGTCGAGCACGCGCTCGTTGAACGAGAGGATGCTGTGGTCGCGGTCCAGCAACGCGAACGAAGACGCTTCACCGGCGCGTGACGGGTCAGCGGAGAGGGAGGGCATGGGCACTGATTCTGGAGCAAGCGGCACGGGAGAACACGTCGGCTGAAATATGACAGTGTCAACTTCGTCCGTGACAGTTCCATGACATTCGCGTGACGCACCCTGCCCCACAGAGAGCGAACCTGACACATTCGGCGACAGCGAAGCAGCGTGCGGCCCGGCGTCGGGCCGGATGGCCGCCGGCTTCATGCGCCGAGAAAGTGCTTGCGGTAGCGCGCCGGCAGGTCGTCGATGCGCATCAGCATCGGCAGGTCGGCGGTGTTGAAGTCCGGGTCCCAGGCCGGTGCGCCGAGCACCTTGGCGCCCAGGCGCAGGTAGCCCTTGATGAGCGCGGGCGGTTCCACGTCGAGCGCGCTGTCGAGCCGTTCGACCGGCAGCGGCAGGCGCGGCTGCACCTGGTACTGGATCGGCGCCAGGTGGCTGGCCGAGAGCTGGCGCCAAATGCTGGCCGCCGCGTCGCCGCTGGTCACGCCGTTGTGTGACATCGGGATGCTTGCGCAGCCGATCATGGTGTCGAGCTTGTTGCGGTGCATGAAGCCGGCCAGCGCGCCCCACAGGGCCAGGATCACGCCGCCCTGGCGGTGCTCGGCGTGCACGCAGCTGCGGCCCAGCTCGACCATGCGCTCGCGCAGGTCGCGCAGGCGGGTCAGGTCGAACTCGGTGTCGCTGTAGGTGCTGCCGACGCGGCGCGCCTGCGCCGGGGTCAGCACGCGGTAGGTGCCGATGACCTGGCCCGTGAGTTCGTCGCGCACCAGCAGGTGTTCGCAGAAGTCGTCGAACAGGTCGATGTCGTGGCCGGCCAGCGGCGTGGTCAGACGTGCGCCCATCTCGCCGACGAACACGTCGTGACGCAGGCGTTGCGCGGCGCGCACGTCATCCAGATGACGCGCCCAGCTCACCGTGATGCCCGGCTTGGCTTCGACCACCGGCGGCACGATGACGGCCAGCGGCGCCTCGGGCACCGCCGTGCGGGTGGCCAGTGCGGCGACGGTGGCGGCAGCGGCAGCAGCAACGGCGGGGGTTCCGGCAGCGGGTGCGGGCCACAAGGCTGCGCGCAGTCCGAGCTGCGAGAGCGGAAATGTCGGGTTCGGCAGTTCTTTCATGGGAAATCCCTTTCTGCTGACCGAGTCTGGACACGCGCAATGAAACCGGCATGTCAGCGGCGTGGCAGACACATGACGTTGTTACAACGCGCGCCAGCGTCGCTTTGGCGCCGCTTCGGCGTCTAATGCGGGGCATTCGCGACACGGAGTTCGACCCCATGGCCACCGACGCACCAGGCGCCAACAGCCGCCTGCACCAGACTTTCCCCGTCCTCAGTGACGCCGAGATGGCACGCATCGCCAGCTTCGGCAGCGTGCAGCGCTTTGCGCGCGGCGAGCGCCTGTTCACCGCCGGCGAGACCGGCGCCGGCATGTTCGTGCTGCTCAAGGGCGTGGTCGCCGTCACGCAGCGCGACGGCCTCGGCCATGTGGTGCCGATCGCACGCCAGGGGCCGGGCGAATTCCTTGCCGAGGTCGGCCAGCTGAGTGGGCGCCCTGCCCTGGTCGACGGGCATGCCGACGAAGAAGTCGAGGCGCTGGTCGTGCCGCCGGACCGCCTGCGCGCGCTGCTGGTGGCCGAGGCCGACCTGGGCGAGCGCATCACCCGCGCGCTGATCCTGCGGCGCGTGGCGCTGATCGAATCGGGCGCGGCCGGGCCGGTGCTGATCGGACGGCCCGATGCGCCCGAGATGGCGCGGCTGGAGAACTTCCTGCGCCGCAACGGCCATCCCTATCACCTGGTCGATGCAGCCGCCGACGCCGATGCCGCCGCCCTGCTCGCCCAATACGGTCCCGACAAATTACTGGCTGTCTGCCCCGACGGCTCGGTGCTGGTCAACCCGAGCGACGAGGGCCTTGCGCGCTGCCTCGGCATGGTCGACACCGCGGCGCGCGACGAGCTCTACGACGTGGCCGTGGTCGGCGCCGGGCCGGCTGGCCTCGCGACCGCCGTGTATGCGGCCTCCGAAGGGCTGCGCGTGATCGTGCTCGACTGCCGTGCCTTCGGCGGACAGGCCGGCGCCAGCGCGCGCATCGAGAACTACCTGGGCTTTCCGACCGGCATCTCGGGGCAGGCGCTGGCGGGCCGCGCGTTCGTGCAGGCGCAGAAGTTCGGTGTCGAGATGCTGATCCCGGCGCAGGTGGCGGCGCTCGACTGCTCGCGCGAGAACGCGCTGGACAGCCTGGCGCTGAAGCTCACCGACGGCCGCACGATCAGCGCGCGCACGGTCGTCATTGCGAGCGGCGCGCGCTACCGCCGCCCCGGCGTGCCGCGCCTGGCCGAATTCGAAGGCCGCGGCATCTGGTACTGGGCCTCCGCCATCGAAGCCAAGATCTGCGCGCAGCAGGAAGTGGCGCTGGTGGGCGGCGGCAACTCGGCCGGCCAGGCGGCGGTGTTCCTGTCGCGCCATGCGGCCAAGGTCAACGTGCTGGTGCGTGGGCCGTCGCTGGCGGCCAGCATGTCGCGCTACCTCATCGACCGCATCGAGGCCACGCCCAACATCTCGCTGCAGCCGCACACCGAGCTCGTGCGGCTGCACGGCGCGCCGGAAGAAGGCCTGACCGGCGCCACCTGGCGCTGCCACACCTCGGGCCAGGAGCACGACTGCCCCGCGCGCAACATCTTCCTGTTCGTCGGCGCGGAACCCGAGACGTCGTGGCTCGACGGCTGCGGCGTGTCGGTCGACAAGCACGGCTTCGTGCTGACCGGCCCGGCCGCGAGCAGCGGCTTTCCGGCGCGCCCGGCCACGGCGCTCGAATCGAGCGTGTCGGGCGTGTTCGCGGTGGGCGATGTGCGCTCCGGCTCGGTCAAGCGGGTGGGCGGCGCGATTGGCGAAGGCGCCGCGGTGGTGGCGCTCATTCACCAGCACCTGTCGTCGGCCTCGGCCGTGGCCTGAATTTTTCCCTCTCTTGTCCTGAGACACCGATGCCCATCCAAGCCTGCGAACACGTTCCCGCCGACCTCGCGCAGCCGCACACACCCCGCGGCTGCGAAGACTGCCTGAAGACTGGCGACACCTGGGTGCACCTGCGCCTGTGCGTGCACTGCGGCCATGTGGGCTGCTGCGACTCGTCGAAGAACCGCCACGCCACGAAGCATGCGCGGGCCGAAGGGCATCCGGTGATCCAGTCGATCGAGCCCGGCGAGCATTGGATGTGGTGCAACGCGCACGAGCGGCAGGTGGGGTGAGCGAGCGGCCGTGCGGCCAATGCCCGCATCCGCACGCGACCGCAGGGGCGTGTATATGCTGCCGTTCTCCCGTCACAACCCTCTCAAATCCGGAGTCCGCGACATGCCCGCATCGCCCATCGAGGTCTATTCCTGGCCCACGCCGAACGGCCACAAGATTCACATCATGCTCGAGGAGTGCGGCCTGCCGTACCACGCGCACCCGGTGAACATCGGCACCGGCGACCAGTTCGCGCCCGAGTTCCTGAAGATCAGCCCGAACAACAAGATCCCCGCCATCACCGACCCCGACGGACCGGACGGCCAGCCGATCTCGCTGTTCGAGTCGGGCGCCATCCTCGTGTACCTCGCGGGCAAGACCGGCAAGTTCCTGCCCACGGGCGACCGCGAGCGCTACGACGTGCTGCAGTGGCTCATGTTCCAGATGGGCGGCGTCGGCCCGATGCTCGGCCAGGCGCATCACTTCCGCATCTACGCGCCCGAGAAGATCGCCTATGCCGTCGACCGCTACACCAACGAGGCCCGGCGCCTGTACGGCGTGATCGACCGACAGCTGTCGAAGCACAAGTTCATCGCCGGCAACAGCTATTCGATAGCCGACATCGCCATCTTCCCGTGGCTGCGCAGTTGGGAGAACCAGGGCATCACCCTCACCGACTACCCGCACCTGAAGGCCTGGTTCGACGGCATCGCCGCACGCCCCGCCGTGCAGCGCGGCGTGAAAGTGCTGGCCGACCTGCGCCGCCCCATCACCGATGACAAGGCGCGCGAGATCCTTTTTGGCAAGACACAGTACGAGAAGCGCTGAGCGGCCTCTTATTCGGGCTAGAATGGAAGGCTTGGCGGGGTGTAGCGCAGCCTGGTAGCGCATCTGGTTTGGGACCAGAGGGTCGAAGGTTCGAATCCTTTCGCCCCGACCAAAAGAAAAGTGAAAGCCTGCAACGATGAAAGTCGTTGCAGGCTTTTTTCTTTTCCGGGCCGCTCGCGATCACCGCGAATCTCACGCCCCTTTAGACGTTTCGTAGCACGACCCACGGCTTTCCGTACATCGGGCAACGCCGCTGCCTTGTTGTTACACCGTCAAGACAACCTTTTTCTTAAGGAACTACCCGCGAGGCCCTCGGCGCTCACGCAGAATCAAGCCAATCGTGATCGTGTTTACAAAGTAAGCGGAATCGCGTTTACAAAGCCGAAGAGCTGAGTCAGGGATGGACGTCGCAACAGAACCCTCACCCCTGGACCCTTTTCCGATGCTGAATTACTTTTCGCGCTGTTCTTGTGGCCTCAGGCATCTCGCACGCATCGAGCGCCGGCCATGGATGCGACTCTTCTCGAGCCTGCGCTTCTACCAATGCAGCGCCTGCGGAAAGAAGCAACTGGCGTCCGAACGCGCGGTGAACGACGCGGTCTGGAAGTACCGCTCGGAAAACGTCTGACGCCCCCTCAGCCCAAGCGATCCGCAGAGGCATCGGGCGGGCGAAACGCCGTCCTTAGCAATCTGTTGCGCGTGCAGTCCTTTCGCTGCATGCCTTGCGCCCCCACAGAATCGAACGCGGGTGCTTCACGGTTGCGCAAACCGCGAAGCAGCGTCGGGGAAAGAGTGTCGACACCTTCCCGGTTTGAACTCTTCTGTGATGCTGCTGAATCTGTTTCTCCGATGTTCCTGCGGCCTGGCCGGCCTTCGCCGCATCGAGCGGCGAACCTGGATGAGGATGCTGCCGGCCCTCAGGTTCTACCGGTGCAGCACCTGCGGCAAGAAGCAGCTCGTGTCGAAGCAGGCCGCCGAGACCGCCAGGGTGTCGTCCCGCGCCAGCCCCGCCCTTTCGCCCTCTCAACGACCGCCGCCGAAGGCGTCGCGCATGGAGGGATGTAGGTAGAATCCGCGCTTCCCCGGTCAGAGGCAGAAGCGTCCAGACCGTTGATTTTTCGGGTCTGTTGCCGCCTCACCGGCAGCCCGAGGACCGAAGGCTCCGGCCCTCGCTTCTCGACCGGAATCTGCCCGTAGCTCAGTTGGATAGAGCACCTGCCTTCTAAGCAGGTTGTCGGGGGTTCGATCCCCTCCGGGGCCAATTGCGTCTCCAACCGCAACGGGTTTCTCCAACTTTTGCGCCGTTGCTCCGCCGGAAGGACGACGCACAGAGCACGCATGCGCGAGCTACCGTCAAGTCGACGCGCTTGCTGCCCACGGATGCCGCGGTAGGTTCAACCCACCCGTCGCCTGCTCGCTCCCTCGCGGTACACCCCCTCCGATCTCTCCCAAGACTGCCCAGTCATCCTCCGAAAGGTGATCGCTGCCGTGCTACCGGTATCCGTTGACTCCCACAAATGCGGTATTTGGTTTGCAAAATGGCATGGATAGATTCGGGTCTTCCACCACGAGGAGACGTCGATGAACTACAAGAGCCCGCTATTGGCATTCGGCCTTTTTCTTTGCGCCGCCCTTGCAAGCGCCAATGAAGCTCAGCGCGCATGCGGGGACTTCGACAGCGCCGTCATGACAACGCGCGCGCAATGCCAGCGCGAACGAACACAGGACGACAGAGAGTACTGCGCAGCCACAAAGCTCAAGCGCGCCCAAGACGCGCACGCCACGTGCCTTGTTCGATTCAACACCCGGGGAGCGGGATCCGTTCAAGAAGCCAGGGAGCGCTCAAATCGTATCCGGCGGGAACCCTGAGGCGAAATAACGCTTGCAATTCATCATTGACCAAACAGGGTTTTATAGGAGTTCACATGATTCGATTTTCTCTCGCTATCTTGCTGGCATTCGTCTCCTCTCATGCACTCGCCAGCAATTGGACGACATCCATGGACAACAAAAGAAAATGTGAAACTGCCGCTCATGAGGCTGAGAAGAATCGCCGACCGATGGCGGCCAACCATTACAAGCAATGCGCCAAGGACTTTCAGACTGCTGCCCAATATTTTCGGGAGAATGACCAGGCGTACAACGGGAAAACGGCTTTTCAGCGTGGGCTTGACCAATACAACCGGGGGAACATGCAATAGCCAATATGCCTCGGTGCGCTGATCGAGAAGATCGGCCACCAGACTGAATTCAGTGGCCCAATTTTTCTCTCCTCTCCTCAGGACCACCCTTGCCCGCCGTCGTGCGGGCTTTTTCTTGGCCAGCGCAGTCGCAGCCCACTGGTTTCCGTGGACTCCCACAAAAGAGGTATTTCGCTTGCAAATCGAGCGACTAGATTCGACTGGTCTCAAATCGAGGGGATGACGCCATGACGATAAAGACCACCGCGCAAGAACCTAACGCCACCTCCAACCGCCGAGGTCGGCATGGCCCCTTGCACGCGATCCAGATCCCCACCCACTTCCTGTCGGTGCTCGTCCTCTCGGCCTGCGTACTGGCTGTTCCTGCGGACGCTCGGGCTCAAGTCAATCCCGAGATCGCCAACTGCGCCGAGCTCAAGGACGAGGCCACAGTCACCCAGGCCGATCTCTGCGCCGCGCATGTCGGCTGCCGCTTCGTGCTGAACGTGCAGAAGACCTGCGCACGCGCCAAGAGCTACCTGGAGCGGCTGCAGGCTGCCATTGGCGAAGGCACGCGCACGCTGCTGTTTGGCTATCGCAAGGAAGTCACACCCGATGCCATCTTCACGGCAGAGCTGAACAGCGAGGAGCGCAGCAACGAGCGTGCGCTGGGCGCCCGGCCCGACGTCCAGCCCCGTGCACAGGACATCGGCAACCGCGTGCGCGATGCGGGCACCGGCGATACCCTGAGCGGCAATGGCAAGAACGGCACCACCTGGGTCTACTACGGCCAGACCCGGGACGGCCAGGAAGAAGGCACCGGCACGACGATCTTCTCCAGCGGCGAGATCCAGCGCGGCCAATACCGGCAAGGCGAGAGGCAGGGGGCATTCGACGTCCTGCACCCCACCGGCGACCGGTTCGTGGGCGAGTATGTGAACGGCAAGCGTGTCGGCGCGGGCGCGTACGGCTTCAAGAACGGCGCCACCCTGGTCGGCCGCTGGACCGACACAGGCGCCGTGCAGGGCACTTTCACGCGCGCCGACGGCTCCCGCTTCGAAGGCCTGCGCGTGGACGGCAAGCCCGCCCAGGGCCGCGAGTACCGCGCCGACGGGTCGCTGGCCGAGGAAGGCCGCTACGACAAGGGCGTGCTGTCGGTGGGCGCGCGCATCGACACCGAGGGCAACCGGACCGACGTCAACCTGCCGCGCGACCGCGAGGCTGCCGCACGCGCCGAAGCAGAAAAGAACCGGCTCGCGGCCGAAGCCGAACAGCAGCGCAAACGCGAGCAGGCGGCCCTGGCCGAACAGCAATTCCGAACCAGCCTGCAGACGATGAACCCAGGCCAGCTCTTCGCCCGCGCCGACGAGTTGAACGCCCAGGGCGACCGCGCCCGCGCCCGCGAAGTGCAGCGCACCTTGATGAGCCGCTTCCCCGACCATCCACTGGCGGCCACGACGGCGCGGCAGATGACGGGTGAGTCCGGTGGCAGCACGAACGCGGGTGGCGGTTCGTCGCCAGCGGGCACGGCCAACGCGGCCAGCCGCCCTGCCGGAACGCGCCTTTCCAGCCAGACCTGCGAAGCCATGAAGCAGTCGGTCATCGCGACGAAGGTCGCTCCCAATGCCTCGATCACCGCCAGCCAGGAAACGGTGATGTTCATGACGAAGACAGTGCTGGACATGATCGCCGCCAACTGCCCCACCGAGCCCGGCGTGACACCCGCCCAGATCGCCGCGGAACGCCAGACGCGCCAACAGCAATACGCTGCCGCCGAGAACGCCTGCAATGCCGTGCAATCCGGCGGGCGCCGGTGCGTTGCGCAGAATCATTTCGGCCCCGGCCGTTGAGGCCCTTGGCCCCTGGCCGTCAGAACAAGGGAAGGACCACCTGGCAATGAGTCGTCGCTGAAAGAATGGCACGGGCAGCGGACGCCGACCCTGGCCGCTTGCGCCTTCAGCGTGTCTTGCCACGCAGCCTGGTGGTCAAGGTGTACCAGCCGTGCTTCATGATGAGCAGCGACAGCACCCCCAGCACCACCGGGACGATGATGTACTCGGCCATCGAAGGCAGGTCCGTCATGGCGGTTCGCGACTTCTTGATCGTGTCCCAGACGGCGAAGGCGCCCATGGCGAAGCCCCCCAGGAGACTGAAGACCGCATCCGTGAGGAAGCCGAACCAGGCCGCGAACCTGGACAGCGGCACGGCGCCTGGCCAGTCCAACGCCAGCCACACAAGGCCCAGCGCGAGCAAGGCGACCATGGCCACGAACCAGGCCACGAGCCCGTAGACAAGCAAGGGCACCATCGAGAAAAAGGCTGCGGACATGGCGGCCATCAGTGCCCGTCGGCGGCAGCGGCCTGTGCCCGCGCGGACAACGGCACGCCCGGCGGCAGCTGCGCCAGCGCCTGCGCCCCGCGCGCCGCCGTGCCCACATTGGCCACGAAGGTCCGGCGCGCGTCGTGGAACTCGAAGATCAGGTTGAAGGTGCCATAGGCCTCGCGCACGTCGACCTGGCGGATGTCCGCAAAGGGCCGCTCGCGCTGGCGCAGCACGCGGTACACGAGTTGCTCGCTTTCGATGCGCAAGACAGGGTTCAGGCTGTTGGTCGCCAGCGCCACCCACGGCAGTCCGCGCAGGCCGGTGAAGGTGGCCACGACGGGCACCGCGCCGCCCTTGATCGCAAGGGGCGCAGCCCCCGCCCGGGGCGCCTTGGGCGTACGGAGCTTCTTCCAGAGCCAGTAGAGGAACCAGAACGACAGCCCTTGAAGGACGATCACTCCGACGGTCCCCAGGACGGTCATCCAATCCATCTGCACGTCGCCTTCCTCTGTGACACAAGCCTGGGCCCTCCCCCGGCAAGGCGCCATTAAAGCAGAGGGCTCCATGCGCCAGATGCGCGCCGTCTGTCATTTGAATTCTGGATTCAATACTGTACATTTAAACAGTATTCTCAAGGAATCCACATGCCGAAGAACGCATCCCAGTCCAACGCGTGGGTGAACCATGACCCAAGCTGAACTCTTCTTCCCCCGGCCGGCGACGCCGCCCTCGCCCCTCTTCCACTTCCACGAGCCCGCCACTGCGGCCGCGCTCGAAGACAACGAAGACGAGCCCCGTGACGCCTTTTCCGCCAAGCTGATCGACTACCCCCATTCGTCGGCCGACGCGGTCAGGGTCGCGGAGCAACGCTTCCGGCGCGAACTCGAAAAGCAACTGGGCGCCGACGTGCTGCCAGCCATGCGCGCCTTCCAGAACGCCAGCGAGTCGAGCGACACCGACCTCACCAAGCGCGAGATCGCGCTGGCCGCGCGCTGGGTCAAGGCCTACGACGCTGCGCGCACGGCAGGCTTTCGCGACCTGGGCGACACCGACGAAGCCTACTTCGAGGTCAAGGCGATCTAGCCCATCTAGCCCCCTGGCGAGGGCGCGTACCAGTTTTCGGTGATGGCTCCCTCGAGGGCAAAAAGACACACTTCGACGCGTTTGTCTTGTTTGCTTTCACAGGGGAAGAGTCCATGCCGATCCACGTCCACATCCACGGTGTCCATGGACAACCGCCGCGCGTCCGCGCCTTTCGGCATCTGACTACCGTGGCCTTGCTGGTTGCCGGCAGTGTCCATGCGGCCGGCCTGGTCCACGGCAACGTGGGCAATGTGGGCGCGGTGCAGTCGGGTGGATTCGGCGGTGTCGGCGGAGGTGCCGCCTCGACCTCCGGCGACGGTGCGACAGCGCTGGGTGCGGGCGGCGATGGTGGCGTGGGAACGTCCGGCGGGACCGGCGGCACGGGAGGGGCCGGCGCCAGCGCCACCGCAAGCGGCACGACGGCCATCGGAGGCGGAGGCACCGGTGGAGAGGGCAGCGCAGGCGGCACGGGCGGCACCGGAGGACGTGGCGCACAGGCATCGACCAGCGGGGCCATCGCGCTCGGCGCGGGAGGCACCGGCGCTAGCGGTTGCTGCGGCTTTCCCCCCCGTCGGGCGGCAGCGGCGCACAGGCATCGGGCAACGCCGCCGTCGCCATCGGCAGCGCCTTGGGCACCCAACAGGGCGCCCAGGCCTCCGGCAACGGCAGCACGGCCATCGGCGGCGCGAGCGACACAGCCTCGGGTGCGGCAGCGCAGGCCACTGGCAGCGTGGCGATCGGCTCCGGCAGCCGGGTCGCGAACGGTGCGAACGGCGGCGTGGCCATCGGTTCGAACTCGGTCGCCACATCGGCCAACACCGTGTCTTTCGGCAGCACGGGACAGACGCGCGGCCTGGTCAACGTGAGCGCCGGCGCGGTGAACGCCACCAGCACCGATGCCGTCAACGGCGGCCAGCTGTACACCGTGCGGCAGGCCGCGGACACCGCACAGGCCGCGGCCTCCGCGGCCAATGGCACAGCCGTCCTCGCCAGGGACGCCGCGAGCGCGGCGCAAGGCACCGCCAACACCGCCCTGGGCGCCGCGCAAACCGCGCAGGCCGCGGCGGCGGCCGCCCAGGGCACGGCCAACACCGCGACCACGGCCGCAGCCACGGCCCAGGGCACCGCCAACACGGCCCTCGGCGCGGCGCAAGGTGCGCAAGCCAGCGCCACGGATGCCAAGGCCACCGCCGTCGCCGCGCAAGGCACGGCCAACACCGCACTGGGCGTGGCGAACAACTCCGTGCAGTACGGCGCGGGCGGTGCCCAGGTCGCGCTGAACGCCAACGGCGGCGCCGGCACCACGCTGAGCAACGTGCGCGCGGGCGTCGCCGCCACCGACGCCGCCAACGTCGGCCAGCTGCAGCAGGTGCAGCAAGGCGCGCTGATCACGGCCAACACCTTCACGATGCAGCAGATCGCCGCCTTGCAGGGCGTCATGAACCAGGCGCTGTCCAACGGCCTGTGCAGCTTCAGCGGCGGCAACGTGACCTGCGGCACCGGCACGCAGGCCACGGGCACGGGCGCCACGGCGCTGGGCACCAATGCCACGGCCCAGGGCGACAACACCACGGCGATGGGCAACGGGGCGCAGGCGCGCTACGCAGGCTCGGTGGCGATCGGCGCGGGCGCGAAGGCGCTGGCCGATCCGACGACCGCCGTCGGCAACGACGCCATCGCCACCGGCAACAACGCGGTGGCGCTGGGCGCCAACACGCTGGCCGCAGGATCGAACTCGGTCGCCCTCGGCCAGGGCTCGGTGGCCACGCGCGACAACTCGGTGTCGGTGGGCAATGCCGCCACCGGCCAGACGCGCAGCATCGCCAACGTGGCGCCCGGCGTGCTGCCCACCGACGCGGTCAACCTGCAGCAGGCGCAGCAGCTGACGGCGGCCGCGGTGTCCGAAGCGCGCAGCTTCGCGGCCAAGGGCGTGGCCGCGGCGATGGCGATGGGCGACGCACCGATGCCGTCCGCACCGGGCAAGACCAGCTGGGCCGCGCAGCTGGCGAACTACAAGGGCCACTCCGCGATGGGTGCCAGCGTCGTGCACCGCCTCGCGACGGACATGCCGCTGGCGCTCTCCGCCGGGGTCAGCGGCTCGAGCGGATCGGTGGGCGTGCGCGTGGGGCTCAAGGGCGAGTTCTGAGGCGACAGCGCAGCCCGCCCGCTGCGCATAAGAAAACACGAAAAGCGTATTTCCCAGCGACGGCCTGGCGCGGGCACAGTCCCACGCCTGTATCGCTCTTTTTCCGGCGCGCCCTCGGGGCCGCCCGGCTCTCCATGGCATCCATCCACGACACGCCGACGCGCCCCGCCGCGCCCACGGCTCCCGCCCGCCCTTCCACCCTCGCACCTTCCTCTCAGCAACTCGCCGAGCGCTTCCGCCCCGTCTTCGCGCGCATCGCCGAGCACGCGGCGCAGCGCGAGAACGACCGCGAACTGGCCTACGCGCCGGTGGCCTGGCTCAAGGCCGCCCGCTTCGGCGCACTGCGCGTGCCGCTCGCGCACGGCGGCCTGGGCGCTTCGGTCGAGCAGCTGTACGACCTGCTGATCGAACTCGGCGAGGCCGACTCCAACCTGCCACAGATCCTTCGCGCGCACTTCGGCTTCATCGAACGCCTGTTCGCCGAGATCGATCCTGCGCTGCACGGCCCCTGGATGCGCCTGGCGGCCGACGGCGTGATCTTCGGCAACGCCACCACCGAGCTCGGCGAAGGCGCACTCGGCGCGTTGCAGACCACGCTCACGCGCGACGCGCAGAGCGCCGACACGTGGCGGCTCGACGGCGACAAGTTCTACAGCACCGGCACGCTCTACGCCGACTGGATTTCGGTCGCGGCCCAGCGCCTGAACGACGACGGCAGCAGCGACCGCGTGATCGCGCTCGTGCCGGCGGAAGCGGCGGGCGTCGAGCGTGTCGACGACTGGCGCGGCTTCGGCCAGCGCCTGAGTGCCTCGGGCACGACGCGCTTTCGCCAGGTGCGCGTGAAGCCCGAGCACGTGCTGCTGTACGTGCGCGACCAGCCCACGCCGCTCACCGCGCATTTCCAGCTCACGCACCTGGCCACGCTAGCGGGCATCGCACGCGCCATCGTGCGCGACGCGGTGGCCTTCGTGCAGCCGCGCAAGCGCGTCTACAGCCACGGCAGCGGCGCAACGCCGCGCGAAGACCCGCTGGTGCAGCAGGTGATCGGCCAGCTCGCGAGCACGGCCTTCGTGGCCGCGTCGACCGTGCAGGCGGTGGCGCGCGGCCTGGGCGAGGTCGACCGCCACCTGCAACGCGGCGAGGCCGTGCCCGAGCAGTTGCTGTTCGAGGTGGAGCTGAACACCGCCAAGGCGCAGGCCGGCATCGTCGATACGGTGCTGCAGGCGGGCACGCGGCTGTTCGACATCGGCGGCGCCTCGGCGCTGCAGGAAGACCGGCGGCTCGACCGGCACTGGCGCAATGCGCGCACGCTGGCATCGCACAACCCGACGATCTACAAAGGACGCGTGGTGGGCGACCACCTGCTCAACGGTGCGCGGCCGACCTTCTACTGGGCGGTCGGCGCCATCGCGAGCTGAGACGGAAAGAAAGAAGGAAGACGCCGTGAGGCGGTGTTCAGACCCGCGGCAGCGCCGCGAGAAAGGTCGACACCACGATGGCAGCCGCGCGATCGAGCTGCAGGATGTCGGCGACGTCGAAGGCGTTCGGCGCCGTGTGGCCGCTGGTGCCGAGCGGCTTGCGGATTTCGACCAGCACTTCGGCGGCGAGTTCGCGATCGCTGCGCGGACGGCCGTCGGGGTGCATCACCCACTCGTCGACCTGCTCGATGGGGATGCTGCGAAACACCCCCACGATCGGGACGTACTTGTAGCGGTCCTCGCCCACGAGGATGGGCACGCTGAGATTGCAAAAAAACGTATTCGTCGACATGCGGAACGCCGTCGCTAGCCAAAGCAAAAGTTGATTAATTGTTTTCGAGTGTGACTCCGATAGTCATTTTCCCGACCGAGGGCATACGGCAAGACGTGACCTTCTGCACACAAAGTGCGGTCAATTCCGCCGAATTACTCGGGAAAACAACTACTTAATTCTTACACAAAGACACGGATGGCGCGCTTTGTGTACGATTTTTGGCATACGAAATGTTGCGACCGCCACTTCGGCCGGCGGAAACGGGCGCGCAAACAGCTGCGCCTCGCGGTGTCCGCACCGCGAGGAACGCAGGAAAAAACGAGAAGAAGAAACTCAGGCCGGCGCGCTGAACTGCGGCGCCCGCCGCTCGATGTTGGCCTTCACGGCCTCGCGCTGGTTGGGGCTGCCGATCAGCGCCTGCTGCTCGACCGACTCGGCGATCAGCAGCTCGGCGGCGCTGTGCGCGAGCGATGCGTTCAGCAGCCGCTTGCCGGCGCGGATCGCGTCGGGGCTCTTGGTTGCGATCTCGTGCGCCATCTGCAGCGCCTCGGCCAGCGGGTCGGCGGCCACGCGCGTGGCCAGGCCCAGGCGCACGGCCTCCTCGCCCGAGAAGATGCGGCCGGTGAAGGTGAGTTCGCGCACGACGTCGGTGCGCGCCAGTTCGCGCATCAGCACCATGCCGGCCATGTCGGGCACGAGGCCCCACTTGATCTCCATCACCGACAGCCTGGTGTCGGCCGCCACGAGCCGGATGTCGGCGCCCAGCGCGACCTGCAGCCCGCCGCCGAAGGCCACGCCGTGCACGGCCGCGATGACCGGCACCGGCACTTCGCGCCACACCATCGCCACCTGCTGCGCGGCATTCGAGAGGCCGTGCGTGCGCGCGACCAGGCCGGTGCCGCCGGCCGCCGCGCCCAGCACGTCGCTGGCGGCGCCCTGCCCCATGCGTTCGAACGACGCCATGTCGAGCCCCGCGCAGAAGGCCTTGCCGCGGCCCGCAATGACGACGGCGCGCACGCTCTTGTCGTCGCGCAGCGCTTCGCCCGCCTGGACCAGCGCGTCGAACATCGCGGGGTCGAGCGCGTTCATCTTGTCGGCGCGCGCCAGCTGCAGTTCCACCACGCCGTCGGCGTGGCGGGTCCATTCGATACGGTCGCTCATTGCATGTCTCCTGTCGGTGTCCGGGTATCGGCTCAGTATCGCGCGACCGGGCCGCTGGGCGATGATGCGCACTGTCGCCGACCCAACACCTCCGCCGCCTCGCCATGCCCCTGGACCGCCGTCACTTTCTCCTGCAATCGGGCGCCACCGCCGCCGTCGTCGCGTTGTTCGGCCAGGGCTGCGCCCGTTCGCAGCTGCCGCCTTCCACGGGCACGACGACCCCGTCGGGCTTCTTCACCAGCGTGCCCATTTCGCAACGCGATGCGGTGGTGGTGCCGCCCGAGTACGAGTGGCAGATGCTCTACCCCTGGGGCGCGCCCACGGGCGTTGCGGGCCGCATGCCGGCCTTCGCGCCCGACGCCGGCAACAGCGCCGACGAGCAGGCCCTGCAGGCGGGCATGCACCACGACGGCATGCACTTCTTCGCGCTCGATGCGCGCGGCGAACGCGGCCTGCTCGTGATGAACCACGAGTACACCGACGAGCAGCTGCTGCACACCGACGGCGTGAAGGCCTGGAACGCCGAGAAGGTCCGCAAGTCGCTGCATGCGATGGGCGTGTCGGTGATCGAGGTCCGCCGCACACAAGAAGGCTGGCGCCAGGTGCTGCCTTCGCCCTACGCGCGCCGCGTGCACGGCCGCACGCCGATGCGCATCGCCGGCCCCGCCGCGGGCACGCCGCTGATGCGCACCGCCGCCGACCCGGCGGGCACCGGCGTCTTCGGCACCTTCGCCAACTGCGCGATGGGCGTCACGCCCTGGGGCACCTACCTGACCTGCGAGGAGAACTTCCACGGCTATTTCGGCGGCCCGAAGGAGGCTGCGAACCATGCGACACCCGCGCAGCGCCGCTACGGCACGGTGCCGGGCGCGCAGTGGGTCGATTACTGGCGCTTCGACGAACGCTTCGACCTGAGCCGCCATCCGAACGAGCCGCACCGCTTCGGCTGGGTGGTCGAGATCGATCCCTTCGACCCCGACTCGGTGCCCGTCAAGCGCACCGCGCTCGGCCGCAAGCGGCAGGAAAGCGCGACCTGCACCGTTGCGAAAGACGGCCGCGTGGTGGTCTACATGGGCGACGACGCGCGCTTCGAATACATCTACAAGTTCGTGAGCCGTGACCCCGTGCGCCCCGGCACCGATGCCGCCGCGCGCGCCGCCAACCGGCACCTGCTCGACGAAGGCACGCTGCACGTCGCGCGCTTCGACGCCGACGGGCGCGGGCGCTGGCTCGAACTCGTGCACGGGCGCCACGGCATCGACGCGGCCAGCGGCTTCGCCGATCAGGCCGAAGTGCTGATTCATGCGCGGCTGGCGGGCGACATCGTCGGCGGCACGAAGATGGACCGCCCCGAATGGATCGCCGTGCATCCGCGCAGCGGCGAGGTGTACGTCACGCTCACCAACAACACGCAGCGCGGCGACCTCGGCAAGTCCGGCGCCGACGCCGCCAACCCGCGCGCGCCCAACTTCTTCGGCGGCATCCTGCGCTGGCGCGAGGACGGCGGCGACGCGGCGAGCACCGCCTTCGCCTGGGACCACTACGCGCTCGCGGGCGACCCCGCGCAGCCCGGCGCCGGCACGCGCTACCCCAGCGACAGCGCCGACGCATTCGGCTGCCCCGACGGCCTGCACTTCGACAGCGGCGGGCTGCTGTGGATCCAGACCGACATGAGCGGGCAGTCCATGGGCAAGCCGCCCTATGCCGCGCTCGGCAACAACCAGATGCTGTGCGCCGACCCGGCCACGGGCCGCATCCAGCGCTTCCTCACGGGGCCCAACGGCTGCGAGATCACGGGCTGCGTGGTCACGCCCGACCGGCGCACGCTGTTCGTCAACATCCAGCACCCGGGCGAGTCGCGCGACGACGGCGACGCGAAGCACAACAGCGCCTGGCCCGACGCCGCGGTGCCCGGCAGCGCGCGCCCGCGCTCGGCCACGCTGGCGATCCGCCGACGCGACGGCGGTATCGTCGGCACCTGACAGTCGAACACACCACAACAACAGCCCCAGGAGATCCCCGTCATGAGCATCCGCATCGTCCGCCTCGGCACCCCGCGCGCACCCGGCGAGGGCCTGCGCATCGGCACCGTGCGCCGCCCGCCGCGCGGCGTGCCGAAGACCGAGTTCGCCTCGCAGAACTGGTACGACGTGTGGTACCCCAACCTCGCGCCGTCGGCCGAGACGATGAAGCTGGGCCAGGAAGCCGAGACGCCGGCGCAATGGAACGCCTTCATGCGCAAGTACAAGGCCGAGATGGCCGAGGCCGACGCGAGCCGCAGCCTCGACCTGCTCGCGGCGCTCTCGCACACCACTGCGCTCGCGGTCGGCTGCTACTGCGAGGACGAGTCGCGCTGCCACCGCTCGCTGCTGCGCAGCCTGCTGGCCGAGCGCGGGGCGGAGATCGCGACCTGAGCGCGGTCGCTCAGGCCAGCGGCGCGCCGACGAACACGGGCAGTTGCTCGGCGTGCGCCGTGTAGGCGGCGAGCAGTGGAAAGTCCGACGGGCGCACCGCGTCGGGCAGGATGAACTGAGTGAAGGTCCAGGCCACCGCTGCCGAGATGCCGCCCTGCGTGATCGTGTTTTCTGCGGGTGCCGCCAGCGGCGCAGCCGCCAGTTCGCGCTCCACCTCGGCATAGGCCGTATTCAGCTGGCCCTGCACGCGGTCGACCCACGGCTGGTGCTGCTTCTCACTGGGCCGCAGGTTGCGCTCGTAGACGATCTGCACCGTCTTCTCGCAGGCCGCGAGCGCGAGCCCCGTGAGCCGCAGGTCGCGCAGCCGGCCGGCCGGATCGGCCGGCCACAGGCTGCGGCCGGCGACCGTCTGTGCATGGTCGATGATGAGCGTCGAATCCATCAGCACCGTGCCGTCGTCGCACACCAGCGTCGGGGCCTTGACCACCGGATTGATCGCGCGGAACTGCTCGAAGGTGCTGAAGACCGAGATCGAGCGCTGCTCGAAAGCAAGGCCGAGCAGGCGCAGCGAGATCGCGGCGCGGCGAACGAAGGGCGAGTCGAGCATGCCGACGAGTTGCATGGGGTCTCCTGGAAAAAGATGACCGCCACCATAGCGGCTGCGCCGCACGCGCAGAAGGGCAACCCATCGAAAATCGGCGCACCTTACCGATCGATCATCGGTCTCCTCTTCTTTCGCCGCACGCCATGACCCTCGACAAGAAAGACCGCCTCATCCTCGAAGCCCTGCAGACCGACGCGCGCCAGAGCCTGGCCGCGATCGGCAAGCGCATCGGCCTGTCGCAGCCGGCGATGAGCGAGCGCGTGCGCAAGCTGGAGCATGCGGGCGTGATCGAAGGATACGGTGCGCGCGTGAACCTGCGCGCGCTGGGCGTGGGGCTGGAGGCCATCATCCGCATCGACACCACGCATGCGGCCATTGCGCGCTACCTCGCGCTCTTCGAGGCCATGCCTGAGGTGCTCGCGGTGGACCGCGTGACCGGCGCCGACTGCTTCTTCGTGCGCTGCGCCATCGCCGAGCCGACCGACCTGGAGCGCGTGGTGGATGCGCTGGCGGTCGACGGTTCGGTGACCACCTCGCTGGTGCTGTCGAGCCCCGTGCGCAAGCAGGTCACGGTGGGCGCCGCGAAGCCGCCGCGCAAGTAACTTTCAGCGCTGCGCCTTGTCCTTCTGGTTCTGCGCCTCGATGCGTTCGCGCGCGGCCAGCCAGTCGGCGTCGCTCCACTCGCGCAGCTCGTAGAAGTTGCCGCCGGTGGCCAACGCATTGCCGCCGTCCATCATGATGCTCTGGCCCGTGAGCCAGTCGCACTGGCCCGGCGCCATCAGGAAGGACGCGAGGTTCTGCAGCTCGCTCATGCGGCCCACGCGCGCCATCGGGTTGGTCTTGATGCTGCGCGCACCGGGTTCCTCGCCGGGGTTCAGGCGCTTGCTCATGCCCTCGGTCGGGATCTCGCCCGGGCCCACCGCGTTCAGGCGGATGCCGTGGCGCGCCCACTCCACCGCGAGCGACTTGGTCATGACCTCGATGCCCGCCTTGCTCATGGCCGAGGGCACGACGTAGGGGCTGCCGTTGTCGACCCAGGTGACGATGATGCTCATCACGCTGCGAAAGGCATCGCCCGGCTTCCACGCGCCCGACTTGGCCTGCGCCACCCAGCGCTTGCCCACCGCCTGCGTCACGTAGAAGCTGCCGTGGAACACGATGTTGGCCACGGCGTCGAAAGCGCGCGGCGACAGGCTCTCGGTCGGCGAGACGAAGTTGCCCGCCGCGTTGTTGACGAGGCCCGTGAGCCCGCCGCTCTGGAACAGGCTCTCGACCATCTCGTCGACCTGCTGCGCGATGCGGATGTCGACGCCGAAGGCATCGATGCGCCGATCGGGAAACTGCTGGCGCCAGGCGGCGGCGGTCTCTTCGCAGACCGCCTGGCGCCGGCCGCAGATGGCGACATCGGCGCCCAGGCTCAGGAAACGCTCGGCCATGGCACGGCCGAGGCCGGTGCCGCCGCCGGTGACGAGGATGCGCTGGCCGCGCATCAGGGATGCTTCGAACATGAGGGGTCTCCTTGGCGTTGCGGCAGCGGCAGGAGCGCGTGCTGCCATCGGCCGCATGCTACGACTGCCAGGGCGCCATGGCTTGCGGAATCTGGCTCTGCCGGCGGGTGAAAATGGCCGCGCCCCCTTCCCTTTCACCCCCTGGACCTTCCGGACACACGACCCATGCCCCGTTCCTCCGATGCTTCCTTCCTGCCGCTCGACGGCGTGCGCGTGCTGAGCCTGGCGCTCAACCTGCCGGGCCCCGCCGCGCTGCTTCGCTGCCGCACGATGGGCGCGGCCTGCCTCAAGCTGGAGCCGCCCGGCGGCGATCCGATGGGGCTGTACAACCGGCCCGCGTACACGGCGCTGCACGAGGGCGTGGAGGTCCGCACGGTCGACCTGAAGACCGAGGCCGGCCAGGCGCAGCTGCATGCCGAGCTGGCCCGCACCGACGTGCTGCTGACCTCGTTCCGCCCGTCGGCGCTGCAGAAGCTGAAGCTCGACTGGGCCTCGCTGCAGGCGCGGCATCCCGCGCTGTCCCAGGTCGCCATCGTCGGCGCACCGGGCGAACGCGCCGAGGAGCCGGGCCACGACCTGACCTACCTCGCCGAGAGCGGCCTCGTCACCGGCACCGAACTGCCGCCCACGCTGTACGCCGACATGGGCGGTGCGCTGCTGGCGAGCGAGGCGGTGCTGAAGGCCGTGCTGCAGCAGACGCGCCAGCGCGGCGGCGTGTACCTCGAGGTGGCGCTGAACGCCTCGGCCGACTGGCTCGCCCTGCCCCGCACCTGGGGGCTGACGAAGCCCGACGGCGCAGTGGGCGGCGCGCACGCGGGCTACCGCGTCTACCCCTGCGCCGACGGCCGCGTGGCGGTGGCGGCGCTGGAGCCGCATTTCGCGGCGCGCCTGTGCGACGTGGCCGGCGTGGCACCGCCGGACATGATGGCGCCGGCCACGCACGCGGCGCTGGCCGCCTGGCTCGCGACGCGCACGCGCGCCGAGCTGGAAGCCATGGGCCGTGAGCGCGACGTGCCGCTGCTCACGCTGGCCGACTGACGGCGCTCAGGACCCCGGCAGGCGCAGGTCGCTCAGCTTGCGGTCGAGCTTGATGAGCCAGATGCGCGTCGGCCGCTCCAGGTCGGAGCCGCGCGTGATGCGCGCGCCAGCCGTGCCCGCGGGGCAGCCGCTGATGAGCTTGCCGTTCACGTCGGCCGTGCACTCTTCCACGCTGCCGGCCAGGCGGGTGCCATCGGCGGCGAGCAGCACGGTGCCCAGGCCGAAGTCGTTGTCGTTCACCAGCGCCAGGGTCTGGTCGTCGACGATGGTCAGGCCCTCGGCCTTCTCGGCCAGCCAGCCCAGCGCGTTGAGGTCGAGCAGCTCGGTCTTGCGCATCGTCACCACGGTCGAATAGTCGACGCCATTCGACGGGGCCTGCGTGATGCTGCTGATCTCGAGGTTGTGGTTGAACTCCGGGGCTGCGATGTTCGTCGCGTTGGCCGGCAGCTCCACCAGCATCAGCTTGTTGAACACCTTGCCGTCGCCCTTGCGCGCGCCCTGCTCGATCACGATGAAGCGGCCGTTGCCCAGGCTCACCATGTCGCCGAGCTTGGCGTTGCCGGTGCGGTCCTTGTCGTACTGGCTGCCGTCGATCGGGTAGGCGTAGAGCTTGGAGGTCTCGGTGGCCGGATCGAACGCGAGCCAGCGCGTGAACTTGGCGATGTGACGCACGTCGGTGTTGCTGCCGCCCGGCGGCTTGGCCTTGATCGACTTGCCGTTGGCGTCGCGCGGATCGATCGGGCTTTGCAGGAAGCCGTGCAGCACGCCGCTGGCCACATCGAGCGTCAGGCCTTCCATGCCGCGGTTGGGGCGGCGCTGGGCCAGCACCGCCGGCAGGTCGGTGGCGCCGGGGCCGGGCGCGTACTTCTTCTCGATCACGCCGCTGGCGATGTTCAGGCGCGCGATGAAGGGGCCGTACTCGTCGCTGGTCCACAGCACGTTGCGCGCCTTGTCGAGCACCAGGGTCTCGGGGTCGAGGCCGTGGGCGTCGTAGCCGGCCTTGGCTTCGTCGAACTTGTACTGGTCGGTCAGCGGGGTTTCGCCGGTCGAGCCCACGCCCGAACGCGGCGGCAGGCCGGTGATCTTGGTGTTGGCGTCGCGCTTGAGCGGCACGCTGGTGCTGAGCACCGCGCCGGTCTTGCCCACGCGCACGACGCCGAAGCTCGGCGCGAACGACGGCGCCGGGAACACCTTGCTGATGCTGGTGACACCGTCGCCGCCGCCGGGCACGGGCGCGGTCGGGCCGTCGCCGTTCGGGCCGCGGTCGGTGATGGCGTAGAACTCGAGCGCGCCGTCGTCGGCCTTGCCCTTGAACGCCAGGCCCGAGCCGTAGGCCGGCAGGAAGCCCTGCGGGAAGTCGGCCTTGATGTCCGTGCTGTCGCCCTCGTAGGGCACGTGGAAGCGGGTGTCGGCCTGCAGCTGGTAGCGCGTGACGGCGATACCGATGGCGCCGAGCTGGTTCGTCTGCGTCGACGCCTCGGTGACCGGTGCGGCCAGGCGCGAGGCCAGCGTGTCCTCGAAGTGTTCGCGGGCCAGCATGCGGCGGTTCGAGTCGACCATGCGGGCATTGTAGGGAGCGGGCAACGCGGCCAGCACCGCGTTGAGCGCGGTGTGGAAGGCGTCGGGCGAGGCGTTGAAATCGAGCGCGCCGGCCGTCAGGGCGGCCTTGAGCGCGGGCGTCAGGCGGATGCCGTTGGCGGGGTCGCGGTCCTCGTCGAAGCTCTGCAGCGCGAGCAGGCGGTTGACCACGGCATCGGCCTTCACGTCGCTGCCGCCGGCCAGGGTGAGCGGCGTGATCGCTTCGCCGCACGCGGCGCTGCCCAAAGCCAGCGCGCCGGCGCTGAAGGTGACGGTCTCGCCATCCTTGCAGATGAATTCGCCCTTGGCGTTGGTGGCGGCCTTGGGGGCGCTGCCGGCCACGTAGTCGAGGCCTTCGACTGCGGCATCCAGGAAGGTGCCGGTTTTCGACTGTGCAGCGGGCGGATTGGTGGTGCCGCCGCCCACGGGGAACGACCAGCCGCCCCCGCCGCCGTTGCCGCCGCCGCAGGCGGTCAGCACCGCGCCAGCGCCCACGAGCGCCAGCCATCCCATCCTCGATCCTCTTGTTGTCTTGCGCATTGCTTGTTGTCCTTGTGATGCGCCCGCGCAAAGGCGCAAGCCCCGGCGATTAATGCCGAGGCAGATGACAAGCCCGTGAAACTGCAACCGAAAGGTTGCGGTGGTCGACGCCTTTTCAGCGCCCGCTGCCGTCGCGCTGGCGGTCTTCGCGCTTGACCGCGAGGTAGGTGTCGAGGTCGACCTCGTGCAGCTGGCGCGGGTAGCGCTCGGCCGCCGCGAACCAGTAGCGCTGCCGGCGCTCGGCCGGGTCGTTGGCGCCGGTGGCCAGGTAGGCATCGAGCGTGAGGAAGTAGCGCATCGCATTGCGCTCCACCAGCCCGCGCAGGCCGCGGATGTACTCGGGCTGGCCGTCGGCGCCCTTGCCCACCACGGTGAAGCCCACCTTGGAACTGCCGAAGGTGGCGAGGTAGGCCTGCGTGGCCAGCCGCACCATCGTGTTGTGGTTGTAGCCGTAGCTGAAGTGCAGGAAGGTCTTGCGCTCGTCGAGCGCCACCGCTTCGAGCCGCACGCGGTAGTTGCTGGTGCCGAACGGGCCGGTGTCGGCCGACATCTCGACCTGCAGGTGCTCGGGCGTGGCGCTGGCCACGCGATAGGCAAAAGGCAGCTCGAAGGCCTGGTCGACCGGCTTGTCGTAGCGGCGCACCACGAACAGCGTGAGCGTCTCCTTGCCCTGCGGCGAGGTGCTGATGCGGCAGCGCCGGTTGTTGATGTGCAGCGTGAGCAGTTCGCACCAGTGGTCCGAGCCCTTGAGCGCCGCGCTGACCTTCGACAGCGGGTGTTCGACCACGGCATAGATGTCGCCCTCGAGGCCGCCGGGCGTCTCGGTGGAATCGAGCTGCACGGGACGCCCGAAGCGGCTCTGGTCGAGCTTGTCGCTGAGCTTCTGGTGCTCGGCGCGCAGGGCCTGGGCCCCCGCGGGCACGGAGGCCTCGGGGGCCGCCGCCTGCGCCAGCAGCGACACGCCGCAGCAGGCGGCCACCGCCAGGATGCGCTTCCACGAAACCGGCACGGGGGGCGAACTGCTCGTCATGGGGCTACACGATACCCCGGTTCCGCCGCACCAGCAGCAGCATCGCCCCCGCCAGCAGCGCCGCGCCCAGCCATTGGCGCGGCGCCATCGGCTGGGCCAGCCACAGCGCCGCCAGCCAGGCGGCCACCAGCGGTTCGATCAGCGTGCCGACCACCGCCGCCGTCGGCGACAGCCGACGCGCGCCCCAGGCGAAGGCCAGGTAGGCGACCGAGGTGGTGGCCACGCCGGTGTAGGCCGCGCCCGTCCATTGCGCCGTGCCCTCGGGCCAGGTGATGCCGTTCGCAACGGCGACGCCGAGCATGCACAGCGCCGCGGCGCTCATGCCCCAGGCGGACGCGGTCACGGCCGGCACCCGCGCCGGCATGCGCGCGTTGCCCAGCACCACCAGCGCATAGCAGACGGCCGAGCCGAAGGACCACGCGAGCCCGGCGCCGTAGCCCGTCGGCAAGGCGCCCCAGCCGGCGGCCGGCATCACCAGCAGCAGCACGCCCGCCAGCGCCAGCACGAGGCCACCGAGCAGGCGCGCGCCGAAGGGTTCGTAGCCGCGCAGCACCGACACGCAGGCCACGATCAGCGGCGCGCAGCAGATCGAGATCACCGTCGGCAACGCGGCACCCAGGTGCGCGATGCCGGCGAACCAGCAGCTCACGTTCAGCGCCATCGCGGCGCCGGTGCCGACGACGTGGCCCTGCTCGCGCCGCGTCAGATGGCGCCACTCGGCATGGGCGACCGGCGCGCGCCGCGTCGCCTGCCAGTGCAGCCACCACAGCAGCGGCATGCCCAGCGCGAAGCGCGCCAGCGACAGGCTGTGCGGCGCAATGCCGCCGTCGATCAGGAATTGCGCCACCAGGGCGCCGCCGCCCCAGAGCACGCCGGCCAGCAGCACGCCGCCCCAGGCCAGGGCGGCCGTTGTTCTTGCATTCATGTTGAAACTCTCCGTGAGGCCCGTCGCCTCGGCGTCGCGTCGACGCACTGCCGGGGGCGGGCATGACCATCCGGCCACCGCCCGGCCTGTCTTCGCTCAGTGGAAGAAGGCGGACGGCAGCGACCACTTGCAGGCCTGACGGGCGCGGCGCGAGGCGCGCGCGAACGTCAGCGGCAGGTCGACGAAGGGGGAGAGTGATGCAGGTGCATGAGCGGCCGATGATAGGAGCGGCGCCCCGCGCCCACAAGAGAGAATCGCCGGCATGTGCCCTGCTCTCTATCACCGCCTGCCATGAAGCGCCAAGGTCGACTCGTTCGTTGGGAGGCCGAGCGCGGCTTCGGTTTCATCCGCAGCCCGGAGGTGTCGGCCGACGTGTTCGTGCACCTGCGCGACTTTCGCGACCGTCAGCTGAAGCCGCAGGTCGGCATGGCGGTGCACTTCGAAGAGATCCATGTCGGCGGCAAGGGGCCGCGTGCGGTGGCCGTGGAAGCGGCTGCGGCCTCGGCGGCTGCCGTGCCTCGTGCAGCGTCACGCGCGCAGCCGCGCCGGCCTTCGGGGCGCAGCACAGCCGGCACGCCGTGGGGCGCTTGGCTGATCGTGGTCTACGCCGTCGGCCTGGGCGCCGCCGTCTGGCTCGGCCACCTGCCGCTGCTCGCGCTGGCGGTCGTCGCGGGGCTGAGCCTGCTCACCTTCGGGGCCTACGCCTTCGACAAGCGCGCGGCGCAGGCCGGGCGCTGGCGCACGCAGGAAAGCACGCTGCACCTGCTCGCGCTCGCGGGTGGCTGGCCGGGCGCTTGGTGCGCGCAGCAGCTGCTGCGGCACAAGTCGAGCAAGGCGAGTTTCCTGTGGAGGTTCTACATCACGGTCGCGCTGCATTGCGCGGCGCTGGGGGCGTGGGTGTTCTGGCTGTCGAAGCACGCGGCCTTGGGCTGACCGCGCCTTCGACCAGGCCTCAACGCACCTTGCGTGAAGGCTTGTTGAGCGGCTTGCCGCCGCTGCCGTTGTCGCGCGGCGGCAGGCCCGTGTGCTGCGTGAGGATGCGGCCCTTGGAGGGCTTCACCGGCGCCAGCCTGACTGGCGCCGCGGCCTTGGCGGCCACCGGCGCAGAGGTCGAGTTCTTGCGGCGCGCGCTCGTGTAGCCGCCATCGGTCAACGGCTGCCACGTCGGGATCAGGTGGTGCTTGCCGTTGCCGATGAGGTCGGCGCGGCCCATGCTCTTGAGGGCCTCGCGCAGCAGTGGCCAGTTGTTGGCATCGTGGTAGCGCAGGAAGGCCTTGTGCAGGCGGCGGCGCTTGTCGCCGCGCACGATGTCCACCGTCTCGCTCTCGCGCGTGATCTTGCGCAGCGGGTTCTTGTTGGTGTGGTACATCGTCGTCGCCGTGGCCATCGGGCTCGGGTAGAACGTTTGCACCTGGTCGGCGCGGAAGCCGTTCTTCTTGAGCCAGATCGCGAGGTTCATCATGTCCTCGTCGCTGGTGCCCGGGTGCGCGGCGATGAAGTACGGAATGAGGTACTGCTTCTTGCCCGCCTCGGCCGAGTACTTCTCGAACATCTGCTTGAACTTGTCGTAGCTGCCGATGCCGGGCTTCATCATCTTCGTGAGCGGGCCCTGCTCGGTGTGCTCGGGCGCGATCTTCAGGTAGCCGCCGACGTGGTGCTGCACCAGCTCCTTCACGTACTCGGGCGACTGCACGGCCAGGTCGTAGCGCAGGCCGGAACCGATGAGAATCTTCTTGATGCCCTTGAGCGCTCGCGCGCGGCGGTAGATCTTGATGAGCGGGTCGTGGTTGGTGCCCAGGTTCGGGCAGATGCCCGGGTACACGCAGCTGGGTTTGCGGCAGGCCGCCTCGATCGCGGGGCTCTTGCAGCCCAGGCGGTACATGTTGGCCGTGGGGCCGCCCAGGTCCGAGATGGTGCCGGTGAAGCCGCTGACCGAATCGCGAATGGCCTCGACCTCCTTGATGATCGAGTCTTCCGAGCGGCTCTGGATGATGCGGCCCTCGTGCTCGGTGATCGAGCAGAAGGTGCAGCCGCCGAAGCAGCCGCGCATGATGTTCACGCTGAAGCGGATCATTTCCCACGCGGGGATCTTGGTCGCGCCGTCGTGGCTGCCGTTCTCGTCGGCGTAGCGCGGGTGCGGGCTGCGCGCATACGGCAGGTCGAACACGTGGTCCATCTCGGCCGTGGTGAGCGGAATGGGCGGCGGGTTGATCCACACGTCGCGCGCCGTGGCGCCCTCGCCGTGCGCCTGCACGAGTGCGCGGGCGTTGCCGGGGTTGGTCTCGAGGTGCAGCACGCGGTTGGCGTGGGCGTAGAGCACCGGGTCGCTGCGCACCTGCTCGTAGGAAGGCAGGCGGATCACCGAGCGGTCGCGCGGCGGCACGGCGATCTTGCCGCGGCCTTGCAGCGCCGGGTTGGGCACGAAGTTCAGCGGCTTGATGGCGGGGTTGACGACCGAACCGGCGGCAGAGCCCGCGGCTTCGGCGGCCTTGGCGACGGCTTGCGCCTCGTCTTCCTTCGCGCAGGTGGCGCCGTTGGCCTTGGCCTGGTCGGACACCATCAGGTACGGGTTGACGTGCGCCTCGACGCGGCCGGGTTCGTCCACGCTGGTGGAGTTGATCTCGAACCAGGCCTCGGGCGTTTCGCGGCGCACATAGGCGGTGCCGCGCACGTCGGTGATCTGCTGCACCGGCTCCTTGGCGGCCAGGCGGTGCGCGATCTCGACGATGGCGCGCTCGGCGTTGCCGTACAGCAGCAGGTCGCACTTGGCGTCGACGACGATGGAGCGGCGCACCTTGTCCGACCAGTAGTCGTAGTGCGCGATGCGGCGCAGGCTGCCTTCGATGCCGCCGAGGATGATCGGCACGTCGTTCCAGGCTTCCTTGCAGCGCTGCGAATACACGATGGCCGCGCGGTCGGGGCGCGAGCCGCCGACGTCGCCGGGGGTGTAGGCGTCGTCGCTGCGGATCTTCCGGTCGGCCGTGTAGCGGTTGATCATCGAATCCATGTTGCCGGCCGTGACGCCGAAGAACAGGTTCGGCTTGCCCAGCACCTTGAAGGGCTCGGCGCTTTGCCAGTCGGGCTGCGCGATGATGCCCACGCGAAAGCCCTGCGCCTCGAGCATGCGGCCGATGACCGACATGCCGAAGCTCGGATGGTCGACGTAGGCGTCGCCCGTCACCACGATGATGTCGCAGCTGTCCCAGCCGAGCGCGTCCATCTCCTTGCGCGAGGTCGGCAGGAACTTGGCGGTGCCGAAGCGGGCCGCCCAGTACTTGCGGTAGCTGGTCAGCGGCTTGGCGGCACGCGCAAAAAAGGAGACGTCGACGGGGGCGTTCATCGGTGGGAGCGGACAGCGCCGGGGCGCCGCCTGTGTGGGCAACCCTCGATTTTAGGGTTTTCCAGCATTTCTGTCGCCCCGAAGATCCCTTGCCCCGGAATGAGAGGGCTCTTATTTGATTGCTAAAGTCAATCAATTTGAATGACAATGGCAACCATGCCCACGCCAACACCCTCCGTCGACCCGTCCGCCGTCAAGGCCATCCGCCGGTTCAACCGCTTCTACACGCGCCGCATCGGCGCCCTCGACCCCTACCTGGGCAGCGACCTGTCGCTGACCGATGTGCGCGTGCTCTACGAGCTGGCGCACCGCGAAACCCCCGTCGCCAGCGAGATCGGGCGCGACCTGGGCTTCGACGCCGGCTACCTCAGTCGCATCCTGCGCCGCTTCGAAACCCACGACTGGCTCACGCGCGAGCCGCACCCGCGCGACGCCCGCCAGAGCGTGCTGCGCCTGACCGAAGCCGGCCATGCCGCGTTTGCGCCGCTGCAACAGAAATCACGCGACGAAGCCGCTGCCCTGCTCGCCGCGCTGCCGCCGGCGCAACAAAACCAGCTGGTGCAGGCCATGGACACGGTGCAGGCGCTGCTCGAACCGGCCGCGCCGCCGGCCCGGCCCCAGGCCGCCGTGCTGCGCGACCCGGCGCCCGGCGACATCGGCTGGGTGGTGCAGCAGCACGGCGAGCTGTACGCGCGCGAATACGGCTGGGACCACCGCTTCGAAGCGCTCGTGGCGGGCATCGCGGGCGAGTTCCTGCTCAAGTTCCAGCCCGAATGGGAGCGTTGCTGGATCGCCGAGCTCAACAGCGAGCGCGTCGGCGCGATCTTCGTGGTGCGCAAGTCGGCCACCGTGGCGCAGCTGCGCATGCTGATCCTCACGCCGGCCGCGCGCGGGCTGGGCCTGGGCGGACGCCTCGTGGACGAGTGCATCGCCTTCGCGCGCCGCAAGGGCTACAAGAAGATGACGCTGTGGACCAACAGCTGCCTCACGGCCGCGCGCAGCATCTACGCCAAGCGCGGCTTCCAGCTCGTGCACTCGGAGCCGCACGAGGGCTACGGCCAGCCGCAGGTGGGCGAGACGTGGGAGTTGAAGCTGTAGCGCCTACTGCATGTACCAGCCGTGGCTCACGACGAGCGACTGGCCGGTGAGTGCATTGGTCGGGAACGCCGCGAACAGCAGCGCCACACGCGCCACGTCGTCCGTGGTGGTGAACTCGCCATCCACCGTCTCCTTGAGCATCACGTTCTTGACGACCTGCTCCTCGGTGATGCCCAGCGTCTTCGCCTGCTCGGGAATCTGCTTCTCGACCAGCGGCGTGCGCACGAAGCCCGGGCAGATCACGTTGGCGCGCACGCCGTGCTTGGCGCCCTCTTTCGCGACCGTCTTGGCCAGCCCGATGAGGCCGTGCTTAGCCGTGACGTAGGGCGCCTTCAGCAGCGATGCTTCCTTGGAGTGCACCGAGCCCATGTAGATCACGCTGCCGCCGCGGCCTTGCGCATACATGTGTTTGAGGCACGCCTTGGTGGTGAGGAACGCACCGTCCAGGTGAATCGCGAGCATCTTCTTCCAGTCGGCGAAGCTGAACTCGTCGACCGGATGCACGATCTGGATGCCGGCGTTGCTGATGAGGATGTCGATGCCGCCGAAGGCCTTCGCGCCCTCTTCCACCGAGGCATTGACCTGGTCTTCGTTCGTCACGTCGACGCCCACGCCGATGGCCTGCGCGCCCGTGGCCTTCAGTTCGGCGGCGGTGGCGTCGGCCGCTTCCTTGTTGAGGTCGGCAATGATGATCTTCGCGCCTTCCTGCGCGAACAGGATGGCGATTTCCTTGCCGATGCCGCTGGCCGAGCCGGTGATGTAGGCGACCTTGTCCTTGAGTTGCATGGTGAAGCGTCCTTGGAAGTGGTGGATAGGAAAAAAACGAGCAAGAACCGGGCACGCGCCCGGCTGTCTTCCCTCAGCGCGACAGCCCCGGCCGCTTGATGCGCCCGGTGCCCGGCTCGCCGAGGTCGAAGGTGGTCACGCCGTTCACCGTGGCGTCGGCGCGCAGCGTCTCGGGGTGCGCGAGCGTCTTGCCCATGTCGCGCACGCCCGATTCCCAATGCTCCTCGACCGCGGCGCGCGAGAACTCGTAGTCCTTCGACTCCAGCTCGTATGTCTTGTCGCGGTAGATCAGGTGAAAGATGTCGATCGGCTCGTGCGTGAGCTGCGCCTGCACCTCGACCACGCTCGGGTCGTTGCGCAGGCCGGGCGGCAGCTTGGCGATCAGGTCGGCAATGGCCTGCTGCAGGTTCATGTTGGCCGCCAGCGCGTCGGTGTTCAGGCGCGTGCGGCTCGAATAGGTGATGTCCTTCTGGCGCTCCATCACGCCCGACAGCGTGTGCGGCATCTCGCCGCGCGCGTTGAACAGGTCGACCTGCAGCACCACCAGCGCCTCGGAGCGCGGATGCGTGTCGAGCACGTACTGCAGCGGCGTGTTCGAGACGATGCCGCCGTCCCAGTAGTCGTCGCCGTCGATGTGCACCGGCGCAAAGCCCGGCGGCAGCGCACCGCTGGCCATGATGTGCTCGGGGCCGATGCGCTGGCGCGTGTTGTCGAAGTACACCGAGTTGCCGGTGCGCACATTGACGGCGCCCACGCTGAAGCGCGCCTCGCAGGCGTTGATGCGGTCGAAGTCGATGAGCCGCTCCAGCGTCGCCTTCAGCGGCGAGGTGTCGTAGTAGCTCAACAGCGGCGCAGCGCCGCCCAGCAGCAGGGCCGGCGAATAGCGCGGCTCGAAGAAACCGGGGATGCCGACCAGCGAAGCCATGGTGGCGCTCCACTGGTTCTGCGTGGCGCGGTCGCCCAGCCACGACGGCAGGCGCTGCGCCGGCCCCGAAGACACCAGGTGCCAGAACTCGCGCAGCCGGTCGACCCGCTGCGCCGGCGCGTTGCCGGCGATGAGCGCGGCGTTGATGGCGCCGATCGACACGCCCGCGATCCAGTGCGGCTGCAGGTCGGTCTCGCTGAGCGCGGCGTACACGCCCGCCTGGTAGGCGCCGAGCGCACCGCCGCCCTGCAGCACCAGCGCCTTGCGGGCGGCGCGCATGCCTTCGCGGCGGGCGATGAACGGATGGGGTGGTGCGGCGTGAGAAGCTGAGGATGAAGAAGAGGAAGCAGCGGTGGCGGCGCGAGGCTTTTTCTTGGGTGTCGTCGTCATGCGGTCATTGGACACCAGCCCCGCGACAGCCACCTGACCAGGGGCCTTTTCGCGGCTTAGGCCCGGACGAATCTCACATCTTCGGCAGCATCTGCCCGCGGATCTCGCCGCCCGGGTTGGCGGCCGTGTGGATGTTGGCGTACCACTTGCCGGCCACGAGGTCGGCCGCCTGCGCCGGCGTGAGCGTGGCCTGGCCCTCGATCGGGCTGGCCGGACTCGCGAAGGGCAGCACCACGCCGGCATTCGCGCCCGCGGCGGCGGGCCCGTGGAAGTGGGCCGCCGTGGCCGGGCCGCTCAGGCCTTCGTAGGTGATCTTGTACTTGAGCACGTTGGTGTCACGGTTGAGCCAAGCCTCGGCCATGCCGCTGCCGCGCGTCATGTTGGGCGGCACCTGGCTGGCCGCGTTCATAGCGCCGCTGAAGCTCGCGACGTTCGACTTCGACATCATTCCGCAGCCGGCCAGTGCGACGGCGGCCAGGCCCGCGACGAGGGTGCTGCGCCAGAGTGTGCGAGTGTTGTTCATGGTCGGGGTCTCCTGTGGATGAAAGCATTCAGCATAGGCAGACGACGCCTGCGGCCTTGTCGGCCAGCGCCCCTTCTTCGCACGCCTGTGCAAGAGAATGCAACGATGATTTCCGACGACACACTCCCCTCCGCACACGACGTGGTCGCCTTCTGGCGCGATGCCGGACCCGAGCGCTGGTTCGCGAAAAGCGATGCCTTCGATGCCGCATGCATCGACCAGTTGGCCGCCGCCCACCAGGCCGCGGCCAGCGGCCGGCTCGACCACTGGGCCGACACCGGCGAAGGCGCCCTGGCCCTGCTCGTGCTGCTCGACCAGTTCCCGCGCAACGCCTGGCGCCAGAACCCGCACATGCTCGCCACCGACGGCCTCGCGCTGGCCGTGGCGCGCCGCGCCGTCGAGGCCGGCTTCGACCGGCAGGCCGAGGCGCTGATGCAGCGCTTTTTCTACCTGCCCTTCATGCACTCGGAGGTGCTGGCCGAGCAGGAGCGTTCGGTCGAACTCAACGCCACGCAGGACGCCAGCACGCAGCACTTTGCCGTACTGCACCGCGACATCGTGGCGCGCTTCGGACGCTTTCCGCACCGCAACCGGATGCTCGGTCGCACGTCCACGCCGGAAGAGCAGAAGTTTCTCGACGAGGGCGGCTTCGCAGGCTAGGGCCTGTTCACCCTATTTCTGGCGTCGCGTTGGCTGGCAAAGGGGCTGGCTGCAAGGCGCCCGTGCGCAGCAAGGCTGAAGCCTTGCAAGCGCGGGCAACGCCGCAGACGGCCCCTTTGCCAGCCAACCCGAAGGGAAGGTCTGCCACGGCGGGCCACTCGGCGTTGCGCTCCTTGCGTGTGCGCATGCACACGCGGCGTCACGCGCCTTGAGTGGCCCGCCGTGGCAGACCTTCGCGACGCCAGAAATAGGGTGAACAGGCCCTAGGCCGCGTCGACGTGCGCCGGCAACGGCACGTCGCGCGTCGGCGACGCCTGCCCCGCCGGTTCGCCGATGGCGTCCTTCATCGAGCCGTAGGTGCGCGCATAGACCCAGGTGAACTCGGCGCCCAGCAGGAAGATCTGCGCCGAGTAATACACCCACACCAGCACCACCACCAGCGAGCCGGCCGCGCCGTAGCCCGAGGCCACGCTGCTCTTGCCGATGTACAGGCCGATGAGGTGCTTGCCCACGGTGAACAGCAGCGCCGTCACCGCCGCGCCCACCCACACGTCGCGCCACTGCACCTTGGCGCGCGGCATGATCTTGTAGATCATCGCGAAGATCACCGTGACCATCGCGAAGCTGAAGACGAAGTTCACCACCTGCGCCAGCGTGGCCCAGGCGCCGAACATCGGCGACCACCACTTGCCCAGCGCCGCCAGTGCCGCGCTCGCCACCAGCGACACCATCAGCAGGAAGCCGATGCCCATGATCATGCTGAACGACAGCAGGCGCACGCGCAGCATGTTGAAGACGCCCTTGTTGCGGGTGCGCGCGGGGGCGCGCCAGATGCGGTCGAGCGCGTCCTGCAGCTCGCCGAAGACGGTGGTCGCGCCCACGATCAGCAGCGCGATGCCGACCACCGTGGCCACGATGCCCTCGGTCGGCTTGTTGACCGCCTGCAGCATGCCCTGCACCGCCGCCGCGCCCTGCTCACCCATGAGGCCCGAGAGCTGCGCGAATATCTCGCCGCGCGCGGCCTCCTGCCCGAAGACGAGGCCGGCCACCGCGATCACGATCAGCAGCAGCGGCGCAATGGAGAACACCGTGTAGTAGGCCAGCGCGGCGCCCATGCTCGGGGCGTAGTCGTTGGACCAGGAAGCGAAGGCGCGCCGGCAGAGATCGAAGAGTGCGCGAAGTCGAATGAGCATGGCGTCGGGTCCCGGTGAAGCAGTGCGCCTACGATAATCGTTCCACATGCATCCGTCCGCCCCCGCCGCGGCATCGCCGCCCGACCACCCGCAGCCCGCGTCGCCACGCGACCTTTTTGTTTCGTTCACCTGGCTCGCGCTGCAGGGCTTCGGCGGCGTCCTCGCCATCGTCCAGCGCGAGATGGTCGAGAAGAAGAAGTGGCTCACGCCCGACCAGTTCCTCGAGGACTGGGCCGTGGCGCAGGTGATGCCGGGGCCGAACGTGATCAACCTCGCGCTGATGATCGGCGACCGCTACTTCGGCCTGCGCGGCGCCGTGGCCGCGGTGGCGGGCATGCTCACCGTGCCGCTGTTCGTGATCCTCGCACTGGCCGTGCTCTACGCGCACTACGCCGCCAACCCGCAGGTGGCCGCCGCATTGCGCGGCATGGGCGCGGTGTCGGGCGGGCTCATCGCGGCCACGGGCATCAAGCTGATCCCGCAGCTGCGCAAGCACCCGCTGGGCTTCGCGACCTGCCTCGCGTTCGTGGCACTGGTGTTCGCGGCCATCGCGCTGCTGAAGATTCCGCTGGGATGGGTGCTGCTCGCGGTGGGCGGCGTGGCCTGCGTGTGGACCTGGAAGAAGATCGCGCCATGAATATCGTCATGCAATGGCACGACTGGCTGGCCCTCTTCGGCCAGTACCTGCTGCTGTCGCTGCTGTCGATCAGCGGCGCGATCACCACGGTGCCCGACATGCACCGCTACCTCGTGGCGCAGCACGGCTGGCTCACCGAGGCGCAGTTCACCTCCTCGGTCGCCATCGCCCAGGCCGCGCCCGGGCCCAACGTGCTGTTCGTCGCGCTGATGGGCTGGAACGTCGGGCTCAACGCGGGCGGCGGCATCGGCGCCGGGCCCATGGCCTGGCTGCTGGGCTTCTTCGGCCTGATGGTCACCATGGTCGGCATCATGCTGCCGAGCACCACCCTCACCTACGTCGCCACGCGCTGGGGCCACCGCAACCGCACGCGCCGCGAGGTGCGCGCCTTCAAGCAGGGCATGGCGCCGGTGGTGGTCGGGCTGCTCATCGCCACCGGCTGGGTGCTGGCCGGCGGCAACCAGTCGAGCGGCGTGCCGGCCTGGCACCTGTGGCTGCTCAGCGGCGTGGCCGCGCTGGTGGTCTGGCGCACGCGCATCCACCTGCTGTGGCTGCTGGGCTGCGGCGCGGCGCTGGGCGCGGTAGGCTTCGTTTGAGCCTTTTTCCTTTCTGCATACTTTTTCTTTCAGGAGCCCTCTGCCATGTCGCAACTTCGTCCGCTCGGCCGTTCCAGCCTTCGGGTGTCTCCCCTCGCCTTCGGCGGCAACGTGTTCGGCTGGACCGTCGACGAGGCGGCCTCGTTCAAGCTGCTCGACGCCTGGCTCGACGCCGGCTTCAACTTCGTCGACACGGCCGACGTCTACTCGGCCTGGGTGCCGGGCCATGTGGGCGGCGAGTCGGAAACGATCATCGGCAAGTGGCTCAAGCACAGCGGCAAGCGCAACCGCTTGGTACTGGCCACCAAGGTCGGCAAGCCGATGGGCGAAGGCAAGGTGGGCCTGTCGCCCAAATACATCCGCGAAGCCGTCGAGGCGTCGCTCAAGCGCCTGCAGACCGACTACATCGACCTGTACCAGTCGCACGACGACGATGCCAACACGCCGCTCGAAGACACGCTGGGCACCTTCGACGCGCTCATCAAGGAGGGCAAGGTGCGCGCCATCGGCGCCTCGAACTACACGGCGCCGCGGCTGGCCGAGGCGCTCGACGTGTCGGAGCGCCTGGGCATCGCGCGCTACGAGAGCCTGCAGCCGCTGTACAACCTGTACGACCGCGCGGTGTTCGAAGACGCCCTGGAGCCGCTGTGCCTCAAGCGCGAAGTGGGCGTGATCAACTTCTACGCGCTGGCGGCGGGCTTTCTCACCGGCAAGTACCGCACCGAGGCCGATGCGGCCAAGAGCGCACGCGGTGCCAACACCACCAAGAAGTACCTGAACCCGCGCGGCCTGCGCATCCTCGATGCGCTCGACAAGGTGGCCCAGCAGTACAACGCCAAGCCCGGCCAGGTCGCCATTGCCTGGCAGATCGCACGGCCCGGCGTGACCGCGCCGATCGCCAGCGCCACCTCGCTGGCGCAACTCGAAGAGCTGGTGGTGGCCACGCAACTCAAGCTGGACGCGGGCACCATCGACATGCTCGACCGGGCCAGCGCCGAGACGCCGGCCTGACGAGCCCCGGCTAGCCGTCGACCGGGTTCAGCGGCGTCGCCAGGATGCGCTGGTAGAACGCCACGTCGAGCCAGCGGCCGAACTTGAAGCCGGCCTGCAGCACGGTGCCTGAGTGCGTGAAGCCCAGGCGCTCGTGCAGCGCGATGCTGCCGGCGTTCGACGCGTCGATGGCGCCGACCATCACATGCACCTCGCGCGCGATCGCCTCGGCCACGATCGCCTCCATCAGCGTGCGACCCAGGCCCTCGCCGCGGTGCGCGGCATCGACGTACACCGAGTGCTCGACCGTGTACTTGTAGGCCGGAAAGGCGCGGAACGTGCCGTAGCTTGCGAAGCCCAGCAGCTTGCCGTTGTCGTCCACAGCGCCGATCACGGGAAAGCCGCCGGCGCGCTTGGCGGCGAACCACGTCACCATGTTCTCGGGCGTGCGCGGCTTGTAGTCGTACAGCGCGGTGGAGTTGACGATGGCCTCGTTCAGGATCGCCAGGATGGCGCCTGAATGGGCTTCTTCGGTGCAGGCGATGAGACGCATGGTGTTTCTCTGTCGTTCAATATAAGAGAATAATAATCTCATATGGGAAACACTTCACCTTCCACCCCCTCGCCGGCGCCGGCCGATGGCCACATCGACGCGCTCATCGCCACCCGGCTGCTGGCGCTGCGCCAGGCCCAGGGGCTCAGCCTCGCCGATCTGGCCGGGTTGTCGGGCGTGAGCAAGGCGATGATCTCCAAGGTCGAGCGCGCGCAGAGCAGCCCCACCGCCGTGCTGCTGGGCAAGCTGGCCGCCGGCCTCGGGGTCTCGCTGGCGCAGCTTCTCACCGAGGACAAGGCGCAGCCGCAACGGCTGCGCAAACGGGCTGCGCAGGAGGTCTGGCGCGACCCCGAGGCAGGCTACCTGCGCCGCCAGGTCGCCGAGCGCGGCGCGGGCAGCGGCGTGGAACTGGTGGAGGTCGAGCTGCCGCGCGCCGCGCAGGTCGGCTATCCGCGATGGAGCGGCACGCCGTACCGGCAGAGCCTGTGGATGCTCGAGGGCGCACTGCAGGTCGACTACGGCGACGAGCGCTTCGAGCTCGCCCCAGGCGACTGCCTCGACTTCGGCGTCGACCGGCCGCTGGTCTTCAAGGCGCTGGGGCCCACCGCCTGCCGCTACCTGCTGGTCGCCGTTCCCGATTGATTGAACGATTGCCTGACCGATGCGGTAGGCAAGCTCCCACACGCAGAGACGACTCAGGCCGGTCCGGGCCACGGGGTGTGTCGGGATACTGCAAGGCATCTCAGCTACTGGAGCCGCACGATGTCCTTTGCGCTTTACATGATCGGCTTTCTGATCTTCCTGGCCGGGGTCGCCTGGGGCGCCTCGGTGGCCGGCGTGCCCACGCTCTACATCGGCATCGGCGCGCTGATCCTGCTGGGCATCGGCGTCTTCAGCGCCGTGGCCCGCACGCGCAGCAAAGACCCGTCCTGAACGAGCCTGATCGCTTCACAGCTCAGTTCACACAGGCTTCACGCCCGGCGCACATGGCGTCGCTAACTTCGCAGGCGCACCACACCCCGTGGTGCGCTTTGCAAGTCAGCCTCCCATGCACGCCTCTTCTTCCTGTCTCTTTTCTCCCCACGCGCCTTCCTCGTCGGTCGCGCCCTGCCCCGCGCCGGCCTTCGTGAGCGACCCGGGTACGGCCTGCACCCAGGTCGACCTGCTCGTCATCGGCGCGAGCTTTGCCGGGCTGGCCTGCGCCCGCGCCGCCGCAAAGGCCGGCCTGCGCGTGATGGTGCTCGAGAAGAAGGCTGCCGCCGGCGCCAAGCTGCACACCACCGGGATCATCGTCAAGGACGCGGTCGACAGCGTGCCGTGGCTGGCCGAAGTGCCGCCCGCGCTGGTGCGCCGCATCGAGGGCGTGCGGCTGTACGCGCCCGACATGCACCACGTCGACCTGCACGCGCCCGGCTACTGGTTCTGGGCCACCGACGCGCCCGCGCTGCTCGACTGGATGGTGGAGTCCACCCGGGCCTGCGGCGTCGAGGTGCGCCTGGGCACGCTGTTCGAGCAAGCGCTGTGGGCGAACGGCCGCTGGGAGGTGCCGGTGGCGCAGGGCCCGTGCATTCGCGCGACCTACCTCGTCGGTGCCGACGGCCCGCATTCGCGCGTGGCCAAGGCGCTGGGCCTGTCGCGCAACACGCGCTTTCTCTACGGCGTGGAGCACGAGTACCAGGGCGCGCGCATGGCGCCCGACCTGCTGCATTGCTTCATCGATCGCCGGCTCGCGCCGGGCTACATCGGCTGGGCGCTCGACGGTGTCGGCGTGAGCCAGATCGGCCTGGCGCGCCGCATGGGCCGCCACGACACGGGCGCGCTGCGGCTCGATCCGCTCTTGCGCAAGATCGCCGCCGTGGTGTCGCCCGGCGAGGCGCCGCCGGTCGCCGTGCGCGCCGGGATGATCCCCTGCGGCGGCGTGCTGCCGGTGGTGGCCCGCGAACGGGCGCTGCTGGTGGGCGATGCGGCGGGCATGGTGTCGCCCGTGACGGCCGGCGGCATCCACACGGCGCTGCAGCACGGCGAGCGCGCCGGCGAGGCCGTGGCGCGCTTCGTGCGCGGCGAGGCGGACGACCCCGCAACGTGGTTCGTGCGCGGCTACCCGCGCTTTCTGATGAAGCGCACGCTGCGCTGGGCCTTCGACCACTTCCAGAGCGACTGGATGTTCAACCGCCTGCTCGGCACGGCGCCGATGCGGCGTGCGGCGGAGCTGGTGTACTTCCACCGCAAGGGCAGCGGGCCGGTGGCCCGCTAGCCTGCCAAGCCAGGCTCAACCGCCGCGCTGGCGCATCGCCTCGTAGAGGCACACGCCGCTGGCCACCGACACGTTCAGGCTCTCGACCGCTCCGGCCATGGGAATGCTCACCAGCTCGTCGCAGGTCTTGCGCGTGAGCTGGCGCATGCCCTCGCCCTCGGCGCCCAGCACCAACGCCAGCGGGCGCTTGAAGTCGCTCTGGTAGATGGTGCCCGGTGCGTCGTCGCTGGTGCCCACGCACCAGATGCTGCGTTCCTTGAGCTCGTTGAGCGTGCGCGCCAGGTTGGTCACCATGAAGTACGGCACGGTCTCGGCCGCGCCGCTCGCCACCTTGGCGACGGTGGCGTTGATGCCGGCCGCATGGTCCTTGGGCGCGATCACCGCATGGGCGCCGGCGCCATCGGCCACGCGCAGGCAGGCGCCGAGGTTGTGCGGATCGGTCACGCCATCGAGCACCAGCAGCAACGGCACGGTGCCGGCCTCTTCGAGGCCTTCGAGCAGCTCGTCGAGCGAATGGATCTGCGCGGCGGGCTCGACCCGCGCGACCACGCCCTGGTGGCCGTGGCTGCCGCTGAGCTTGGACAGCCGCAGGCCGTCGGCCTCGACCAGCCGGACGCCGGCTTCTTGCGCACGCGCAATGAACTGTTTCATGCGCGCATCGCGCCGGCTGGCGTCGAACATCACTTCGAGCACCGATTTCGGCGCGGTCTTGATGCGCACGCCCACGGCATGGAAGCCGAAGATCACTTTGGGGGAAGACATGCCCTGATTATCCCTACCCCCAGGCTTGCCCACTTCGTGTGGCCTCCTCCCCCCTGGAAGGGGGCAACACCAGCGGCCCGGCAAAGCCGGTTCCGCGGTGTTTCTCGAATGAATCCCTCGTCGGTCAGGCCAAGGGCAAGCCGCTGTTCGCGCGGGTGCGTTCGTCGTGCAGTTCCTGCACCACCAGGGCGTTCATGTGCACCTTCAGCGTGTTGCCCACGCTGCCCAGGTACTGGCAGGCGGCGTACCCCTCGGCCGCCTTTTCGTAGCGCGCCACCCAGGCGTCGCGCGCGGGCAGCCGGTCGGGCGACACGGGCCAGACGCCCGGGCGCGGGCGCAGGTGTTCGGCGATGCCCACGCGCCAGGGCTTGGCGCTCAGGCGGGCGCGAAAGCAGTTCTGGTTGCGGCACATGCGCGCGTAGACCTTGTCGGCGCCCAGCGTCTGGAACACGTCGGTCACGGCGGCGTCGGACGGTGCGAAGACATCGTGCATGGCCAGCACGCGCAACCCGGCCGGCGTGCGGTACAGGCGCAGGTGCCAGTCGGGATGCTGGTGGATGAAGCGCTCGACACGCGCCCGCGCGCCCACCAGCGGGTCGCTCTTGTCCTCGACCACGGGCAGCCCCTCCTTGTGGGCGCGCCAGAAGCCGAAGGCCGCCACCAGCATGAACGCGGCGACGCCCGCCATCGCCGAGCGCGTGGCGTAGCCCGCGACCATCGCACCGATGAACGCCGCGCCGATTACCGTCAACCCGCGTGCACTGCCGCGCGCGCCCTGGTTCTCGAAGTCGACGTCGACGAACAGCACGTCGGGCGTGTTGAGGCAGCGCGCGCCGTAGCCGTTGCGGGTGACGATGCTGTCGCCCTGGCGTTCGACGATCTCCTCGCGGATCGGCACGCCCTCGGCGCCGTTGTAGGCCAGCTTGCGTTCGCGGCGCTCCAGCTTTTCGCCGTCGACCACGATGCGGTCATAGGCCTCGCGCGTGCGCTGGTCGGCATGGGCCTGCGCGGCGAGCGGGCTGTCGTCGGACCAGCCGAAGCGGCGCACCGTGACCTGCCGGCCGGCCACCCGCTCCTGGATGCGGCCTTCGGCCCAGAACTGGGGAACGATCACGGCCTCAGGCGCCCTTGAAATACGACCACGCCGCGGCCGCGATCAGCAACACGACGATCACCGGCAGCCACTTGAAGCCGCCGCCCGTCACGCGGCCCGGCTCGGCCATCGGGTTCGCCGCCGGGCTCGACGGCAGGTGCCCGAAGTCGCCGGCGGCGGGGTTCTGGTGCGCCTCGACCAATTGCTTGGCCTCGGCCAGGCCCAGGCCCGTGGCCTCGCGCGTGAGGCGCACGGCCTCGACCTTCTGGCCCCGCGCCAGGGCCGCGAGCGCGGCGGCCGGCACGGCGGCGGGGCCGTTGCCCTGCATGCCGCTGCCCGTCTCGGCCACAGCCTCGCCCCGGCCCCAGTCGCCTTCCTGCCAGTCGGCCGGCGCGCCTGCGGCGACCGCGCCGCTGTTGGCATAGCGCTCGACGGCCTCCTTGGACGACTTGAGGTCCATGCCGGTGCGCTCGCGCACGATCTTGATGGCCTCGATCAGGTTGCCGCGCTCGAGGGCGGCGATGGCCTCGGGGGGAAGCTGGGTCATGAACTCTCCTCTGTGTTCGGGGAGCGCCGCGGAAGCCGGGCGCTGTCTGTCTTCTTGCGGGCTCAGGCCGCCTGCGCGACCGTCGATACGGGTGTTGTCTCGTTGAGCGCCACGCGCCCGGCCTCGATGGTGATGCGCCGCTCGCACTGCGAGGCGATGCCGCGGTCGTGCGTGACCAGCACCAGCGTGGTTCCCAGCTCGCGGTTCAGGTCGAACATGAGTTTCATGACCTGCTCGCCGGTGGCGAAGTCGAGGCTGCCGGTGGGCTCGTCGGCCAGCAGCAGGGCCGGCTGCACCACGAAGGCCCGCGCCAGCGCCACGCGCTGCTGCTCACCGCCCGACAGCACCTTGGGGTAGTGGCCCAGGCGCTGGCCCAGCCCGACGCGGCCCAGCATCTCGGTGGCGGCCTTGCGCGCGTCCTTGCGGTTGGCCAGCTCCAGCGGCAGCATGACGTTCTCGAGCGCACTCAGGTTGCCCAGGAGCTGGAAGCTCTGGAACACGAAGCCCACGCGCTCGGCGCGCAGCGCGGCGCGCTCGTCCTCGTCGATGGCGAAGATGTCGTCGCCCGCCAGCTTCACGGTGCCGCGCGTGGGCGTGTCCAGCCCGGCAATGATCGACAGCAAGGTGCTCTTGCCGGAGCCCGAGGCGCCGACGATGGCGGCGGTTTCCCGCGCGCCCAGGGTGAAATGGATGTCCTGCAGAATGTCCAGCGTGCCGGCCGAGTCGGTGACGGACTTGAAGACATGCTCGACGGCGACAATGGCATCAGACGGGGGTTGGGACATGAAAGGCTTTTCGTTTTGAATCGACGTGACTTTATCTTGACCGCCGCCGCGCTCGGCAGCGCGGGGGCATGGACGGCTGCGGCGGCCCAGGCACAGACGGCATCGGCCGGCAAGCCGGTGATCCTCGTGCTCGGTGATTCGCTGAGCGCAGAGTACGGCCTCAAGCGCGGCGAAGGCTGGGTACCCTTGCTGGAAAAAAGGCTTGCGCAGCAGAAGATCGCGGCCTCGGTGGTCAATGCCAGCATCAGCGGCGATACCAGCTCCGGCGGTCGCGCCCGCTTCCCCGCCCTGCTGGTGCAGCACAAGCCTAGCCACGTGGTGCTGGAGCTGGGCGCCAACGACGCCCTGCGCGGCCTGCCGCTGTCGAACACCGAAGACAACCTGCTGCAGATCACCAAGGCCGCGCAGGCCGCGGGCGCGCGGGTGCTGATCGTCGGCATCCAGGTGCCGCCGAACTACGGCGGCGACTACACGCGGCGCTTCGAGGCCGTGTTCGCGAAGGTGGCGGGCGCGACGAAGTCGGCGCTGGTGCCGTTCCTGCTCAAGGGCGTGGCCGATGCGCCCGACGCCATGACGCTGTTCCAGTCCGACCGCATCCACCCGACCGCCGCGGCGCAGCCGCAGATCCTGGACAACGTCTGGCCGGAGCTGCGCAAGCTGCTGCCCAAGTAGCCTCTGCCCCTTGCGCGCGCCCCAAAGAAAAAGCCGCCGCAGGCCTGCGCCTGCAGCGGCTTTTCTGTTTTCAGGGGTGCCAGGAACGAGCGGTCACCCGTTCTTGGTCGGCAACTCGGGCGCCGTGGGGGGATCGCGTTCGAGCGATGCCACGTCGGTCTCCGGGTCTCCGGGGGCCAGCCCGTCGCTGCTCGGATTGAGCTTGCGGTTCGCCTTCTCCCGGAGCTTTTCTTCCTTCTTTTTCTTCTTGGCCAGCTCTTTCTGGCGCTTCTCGTAGCCGTAATTGGGTGTTGCCACTGCTTCTCCTTCAGGCGAGGCAGTCAGGGTGACTGCGCTTCAGCCTACTGTAAGCGATAACGGTGCAGTCTCAAGACGCGGCACCGGCGGCCGTTTCGAACTCGAACACACCTTGCAAACCCGGGTAACGCTGGCGCATGAACCAGCCCATGGCCACCGCGCCGGCCACCAGGGCCAGGACCGATGTGGCCACCATCCATCCGATGTGTTCGCCCATCGGCCAGAGGACGATCACGGCCAGCACCGGCAACAGCCCGGCAAGCGATGACAGCCACATCCAGCGCCTCGGGGCGGGCATGGGCGCCCAGGTTTGCGGGTCGATGCCGGCATCGATGAACACCTCGGCGTCGAAGCGCAGGCGTGGCTTCGGCTGGGTGGCCAGGTGCAGCAACAGCGCACGCAGCAGCACGGCCCGGTTGCGAAAGCGAAGGACACGGCCGGTGTCGACGGTCAGCGCCAGGGGCAGCCGGATCTCCCTGGGTTCGCCACCCCGTGCCACCTGCTGGAACACCAGCCGCTTGACGATGGCTTCGCTCGATACGAACTCGGTCTTCACGTCATGGAAACCTGCGCGCGCACGGCACACCTCGCGCCAATGCACCGCCTGCGGCGATGCCGGATCGCCCCAGCACATGCCGTTCGCGTCGATCCGCAGCATCCCCTCGCCCACGCGCGGAAACTGGCGCAGCAAATACCAGATGCCGCCGCCCAGCGCGCCGAAGAGCAACAGTCCGAGCAGCAGGAGGATCGCTTCGTTGCCGCGCGCGTTGGACCAGTCCTCCTCCAACATGACGGCGGCGACGAGCCCTGCCGCCATCAACGCGAAAAATGCCACCAAGCCACCGATGACGAGCCGCGTACCGCGCAGGTCGGGCACGCCTTCCAGCGGGCCAGACTGCGCGAGCGCCTCCAGCACCTGCGCGGGCACGTCGAGCACCCGCGACGCGACGGCCCGTGACACGGGCGGCACCGCATCGCGCGCAGCCGGCGGCAGCGCGACGCGCTGGCCCTTGCGGTGTTTCCTGCCCACTGCGCGCAACAGCGCCTACATCTGCAGCAGCGCCTGCTGCAGGTCGGCACGCAGGTCGTCCACGTCCTCCAGGCCGACCGAGAAACGCACCAGCGTGCCCTTGTAGGGCCAGCGGGCCACGCTGGCGTCGCGCATCAGGCCGATGTCGTAGGGCACGACGAGGCTGATCGGGCCGCCCCACGAATAGCCGAGGCGGAAGAGCTTGAGGCTGTCGCAGAAGCGGTCGACCTGCTCGGTGCTGAAGCGCTCGTCGAACACCACCGAGAACAGGCCCGCCGCCAGGTCGGTGGCGCCGCACAGCGCACGCCAGTTGGCGTGGCCCGGCGAATCCTCGAGCGCGGGGTGCAGCACCTGCGCGATCTCCTCGCAGCCGTTGAGCCAGCCGGCCAGCTCGCGCGCCGCGCGGTCGTGCGCGGCGTAGCGCAGCGCCATGCTCGGCAGCGAGCGCAGCAGGGTTTCGACGTCGCCCACGCCGATGCCGAAGCCGGTGCGCATGTGGGTGAGCTTGAGCGCGCGGTGCAGGCGCTCGTCGCGCGTGACGACGCTGCCCATCAGCACGTCGCCACCGCCGCTGGGGTACTTGGTGAGCGCGTGCACCGACACGTCGACGCCCTGCCCCGTGCCGTTGAAATCGAAGGGCGCGAAGGCCAGGCCCGCGCCCCAGGTGTTGTCCAGCGCGGTCATCACGCCGCGCTCGCGGCAGACCTCGGCCAGCGCCGGTAGGTTGGGGAATTCCATCGTCACCGAGCCGGCCGCTTCGAGCCACACCAGCCGCGTGCGGTGCGAGAGCTTGGCTTCCAGGTCGGACGGATTCATCGCGTCGTACAGGCGGTGCGTGATGCCGAAGTTCGCGAGCTCGCCGGTGGCCAGCGCCTTGGTGGGGCCGTAGGCGTTGTCGGGAATCAGCACCTCGTCGCCGGTCTTGAGGAACGCGAACGAGACCAGCGAGATCGCGGCCAGCCCGCTCGGCACCAGCAGGCACTCGGTGCCGCCTTCGAGCGTGGCCAGGCGCTCCTCGAGCGTGAAGGTGGTGGGTGTGCCGTGCAGGCCGTAGGTGTAGCCGGCCTTGGTCTTCCAGTCGCGCGCGCGCATGGCGGCGACGTCGGCGAAGAACACGGTCGAGGCCTTGAACACGCCGGGCTGCGGCGCAGCGAAGGTGGCCGGCGGCGTGTAGGGATGGTGGATCAGGGTCGTGGAAGGCTTGCTCATGTGCCGATGCTAGCGCCCCGCGAGGAACCCTCGACGGCCGTGACATTCTCCGTTCGATGTCGACGGCCTTGGCCGGATCGCACGCGCATTGCGGATAGAGTTGCCCCTCCGAAAATAAAGGGAGGATTTTCTCGATGCGTCATCTGCTCATCACCATCACGGCCGCTGCGGCCCTGTCCGCCTGCGGCGGCATGAAGAACCTGGATTCGAACGCGCTCGCGGGCGCCGGCGGCAGCGCCTTCAAGGCCATGTCGCTCACCGACGGCGACGTGCAGGCACTGGCCAACCAGTCCTGCGCCGAGCTCGACAAGAGCTCCAAGGTCGCGGGCCCCGCCGATGCCTACAGCAAGCGCCTGGAGCGTGTGCGCCAGGGCCTGCCCACCACCATCGGCGGCCAGCCCGCCAGCTACAAGGTCTACCTCACGAAGGACGTGAACGCCTGGGCCATGGGCAACGGCTGCATCCGCGTCTACAGCGGCCTCATGGACCTCATGAACGACGACGAGCTGCGCGGCATCATCGGCCACGAGATCGGCCACGTCGCCCTGGGCCACAGCAAGAAGGCCATGCAGACCGCCTACGCCGTGTCGGCCGCGCGCGGCCTCGCCGGCGCCACCGGCAATGCGGCGATCACGCAGCTGTCGTCCTCGCAGATCGGCGACTTCGCCGAGAAGCTGGTCAACGCGCAGTTCTCGCAGTCGCAGGAAACCGACTCGGACAACTACGCCTTCGACCTGCTGACCACGCAGAAGCTCAAGCGCGAAGGCCTCGTCACCGCGTTCCAGAAGCTGGCCAAGCTCGACGGCGGCAAGAGCTCGATGCTCAGCTCGCACCCGGCTTCCGGCGACCGCGCGGCCAACATCCAGAAGCGCCTCGCAACGAGCAAGTAAGCAGCCTGGGCCGGGGCGGCTCCTCGGCGCACAATGCGCCGATGCTCACCCGCCCGCCCTTGCCGGGGCCCGTCGCGCCATGCAGCTGACGCGGCCCCCGTCCCCTCATCTGCGGCCCTTCCTGCGGCTGCTGTGGGCCTCGGCGCCCGAGGGCACACCCGACACACGCACCGGCGCCCGCGAGCACGTGCTGCCCACGGGCGGCATGCACCTGGTGTTCCGGCTTTCGGGGCCGCCGCTGCGACTCTTCGACGACACACGCGACCTGCGCGGCCACACGGTCGGCCATGCCATCGTCGGCGGTGCGCGCGCCGCTTTCTACCTGCGCGATGTGTCGGTGGCCACACGCTCGGTCGGCGCGCAATTGCACCCCGGTGCCGCCCGGCTGCTGCTCGGCGCACCTGAAGACGCCTTGGGCGGGCGCCACACGCCGCTCGACGCGCTGTGGGGCGAACGGCAGACCGCCGACGCGCTCGAACAGTCGCATGCATCGTCCAACGACCCGGCCCGGCAACTGGACGTGTTCGAGGCCCTACTGACCCGGCGCCTGGCCGCCGCCACCCTGCCCCGCACCAGCCCGCGCGGCCTGCACCCGGCCGTGGCCGCCTCGCTGGGGCAGATGACGCGCGACACGCCCGCGTCGATCGCCACGTTGGTGGCGCACAGCGGCTACAGCCACCGCCGCTTCATCGCCCTGTTCCGCGCGGCGGTCGGGCTCGCGCCCAAGGAATACGCCCGCGTGATGCGCTTCGACCGCGTGCTGGCGCTGGCCGCCGACGATCCTGCGCGCGCCTGGGCCGACATCGCGCTCGCCGCGGGCTACAGCGACCAGGCGCACCTGAGCCGCGAGTTCTCGGCACTGGCCGGCCTGTCGCCGCAGGCCTGGCGGCAGACGGGTGCCGCGTCGCCGCGTCATGTGCCGGCTGTCGGCGCGGCAGGTCAAATTCCTTCAAGACGCTAGCGCCGGGGCTGCGCAGAATCGGCGCCACGGTCCCCGTTTCAACACGCTATTCCAGAAAGAAAGGCAGGTCCCGCCATGGCCATCCACGAGCTGTTTCCGTACCTCTGCGTCGACAACGCCGCCGCCGCCGTCGACTTCTATTGCCACGTGTTCGAGGTGAAGGAAATCTTTCGACTGACCGAGCCCAGCGGCCGCATCGGGCACGTCGAGCTGGACTTTCACAACGGCGCGATCCTGATGATCTCGGACGAGTTCGCCGAGTTCAACATCCGCTCGCCCAAGGCGCTCGGCGGCAGCGCGGTCTCGCTGCACCTGCATGTGGACGATGCCGACGCGCTGGTCGCACGCGCGGTCGCCGCGGGCGCCACGCTGGACATGGCACCGCAGGATCAGTTCTATGGGGAGCGTTCCGGCGTGTTCCGCGACCCCTTCGGTCACCGGTGGAACGTGGGTCACAGCATCGAGAAGCTGACGCCGGAGGAAATGCAGCGGCGCTACACCGCGATGTTCGACACCCCCGGCGGCGGCAGCTGCAGCAGCAGCTGAGCGCGCCGGCCGGTGGTGCCAGGGCCGGTCGTCAGACCGACCACTTCTCGATCAGCTTCTCGGCGCCGAGCGAGTCGTAGCCCTCGAAGGGCTGGTGGATCCACGGGTTGGTGGCCAGGAACTCGACCGAGTAGTCGGGCGTGAAGGTCGACAGTGCCTTGGTCCAGATGACCGCGCTGCGCAGCTCGGTGATCGGCTTGTAGTTGTTGCGCAGCATGTCCATCACGGCGTGCAGCGTGTGGCCCGAATCGGCCAGGTCGTCCACCAGCAGCACCTTGCCGGCGATCTCGCCCTTGGGGGTCGTGATGTAGCGGGCGATGTCGAGATGACCCTGGATCGTGCCGGCGTCGGCGCGGTAGGAGCTGGTCGACATGATCGCCAGCGGCTTGTCGAAGATGCGCGAGAGCACATCGCCCGGGCGCATGCCGCCACGCGCCAGGCACAGGATGGTGTCGAACTCCCAGCCCGACTGGTGCACCTTGATCGCGAGCTTCTCGATCAGGTTGTGGTACTCGTCGTAGCTGACGTAGAGATGTTTGCCGTCTTCGGTCAACATGGTCTGGATTCCTTCAGTCTTTTTTCTCGTTCGTGGAACACCGCGGAACCGGCTTTGCCGGGCCGCTGGTGTTGCCCCAGAAGGGGGTTGGCGGCCACACGAAGTGGGCAAGCCTGGGGGAGAACTTAGTCCGCGAGGTAGGGGTGGCGCATCATGATCGTGTGGTCGCGATCAGGGCTCGTGGACACCATGTGGATCGGCACGCCGGTGACCTGCTCGATGCGCTGCAGGTACAGCCGCGCATTGACCGGCAGCTTGTCGTACTGCGTGACGCCCACGGTGCTTTCGGTCCAGCCTTCGAGCGTTTCGTAGATCGGCGTGCAGCGCTCGATCTCGTCCGCGCCCATCGGCAGGATGTCGGTGGTTTCGCCGTCGAGTTCGTAGCCGGTGCACAGCTCGAGCTTCTCGAGGCCGTCGAGCACGTCCAGCTTGGTGATGCACAGGCCCGACAGGCCGTTGACCTGCGCCGAACGCTTGAGCAACGCGGCGTCGAACCAGCCGCAACGGCGGCTGCGGCCGGTGGTCACGCCCTTTTCGGCGCCCACGGTGCTCATGTGGTAACCGGGGGTGCCCGGCGTGGCCCAGTCGAGCTCGGTGGGGAACGGACCGCCGCCCACGCGGGTGCAGTAGGCCTTGGTGATGCCCAGCACGTAGTGCAGCATGCCCGGGCCCACGCCCGAACCGGCGGCGGCGTTGCCGGCCACGCAGTTGCTCGAGGTGACGTACGGGTAGGTGCCGTGGTCGACGTCGAGCAGCGTGCCCTGCGCGCCTTCGAACAGCAGGTTGGCGCCGGCCTTGTGGGCGTCGTTCAACTCGCGCGACACGTCGGCCATCATGGGCTTGAGCAGCGCGGCGTGGCGCATGGCCTCGTCGAACACGGTGTCGTAGTCGATGGCGGGCGCGCCCAGCACCTGGGTCAGCACGTGGTTGTGCAGCTCGAGCAGCACGCGCAGCTTGGCCGCGAAGCGCTCGGGGTGCTTCAGGTCCTGCACGCGCAGCGCGCGGCGGGCGATCTTGTCTTCGTAGGCCGGGCCGATGCCGCGGCCGGTGGTACCGATCTTCTCGATGCCACCCTTTTCACGGTAAGCCTCGCGCGCGATGTCCAGCGCGGCGTGGAACGGCAGGATCAGCGGGCAGGCCTCGCTGATGCGCAGGCGCGAACGCACTTCGACGCCGGCTTTCTCCAGGCCTTCGATTTCCTCGAAGAGCTTGGCAGCCGACAGCACCACGCCGTTGCCGATGTAGCACTTGACGCCGGGGCGCATGATGCCGCTCGGGATCAGGTGCAGCGCGGTCTTCACGCCGTTGATGACCAGCGTGTGGCCCGCGTTGTGGCCGCCCTGGAAACGGACCACGCCCTGGGCGCTTTCCGTCAGCCAGTCAACCAGCTTGCCCTTGCCTTCGTCGCCCCACTGGGTCCCGACGACGACCACGTTTCTTCCGGTGGTTACGCTCATGCTCGTTCCATTGCTTAAAAATTCAGATCGCTCGGACACTCCATTGGCCGGCCTGCTCGACGAGCTCGCGGTCGCAATGGAATTCATCGATTTCGCTGCCATGTCCGGGCAGCACGCAGACAACCGTTTCGCCGGCCTTGCGCAGTTGGGCGATGGCCTCGCGCAGGCCGGCCGCGTCGCTCCAGGGCGCACGGATGGCGGCGCGCAACGGACGGGCCGGCAGCACGCCGACGAGCTCGCGCACATCGAGGCTGAAGCCGACGGCCGGACGATTGCGGCCGAACACGGCGCCCACCTCGTCGTAGCGGCCACCGCGCACCAGCGAGTCGGCCGCACCCGGCACGTAGATGCCGAAACGCATGCCGCTGTAGTAGGCGTAGCCGCGCAGGTCGGCCAGGTCGAAACTGATCTGGCGCCCTGCCGTGCCGTTCAGGCCAGCGGCGAGTTGCTTCAGGTCGGCCAGCGCTGCGGCCACGGTGGGCGTGCCCTTCAGGGCCTTGGCGGCCTCGTCGAGCACGGCCACATCGCCGTACAGGCCCACGAGGGCCCGCAGGCCGTCGCGTGATGCGGCTGGGAAATCCTTGGTGAGCGCCTGCAGCTCGCTCGCGTCCTTGGCGGCCAGCGCGGCGTGCACGCGGGCGATCGCGGCGGCATCGACCGGCACGCCGGCGAACAGCGCACGGACGATTCGGGCGTCGGCCAGGTCGACGATCACGCCATCGCGCAGGCCGGCGGCGTCGAGGCAGTCGAGTGCCAGCAGCAAGGTTTCGGTGTCGGCTTCCAGGCCGGCGTGGCCGTAGATCTCGGCGCCGAACTGCAGTGGTTCGCGGGTGGCGTGCGGGCGGTCGGGCCGGGTGTGGACCACCGGGCCGCAGTAGCACAGGCGGGCCACGCCGTCGCGGTTCAGCAGGTGGGCATCGATGCGCGCCACCTGGGGAGTGGTGTCGGCGCGCAGGCCCATGCTGCGGCCGGAGAGCTGGTCGACAAGCTTGAAGGTTTGGAGGTCGAGCGCCTCGCCGGTGCCCGAAAGCAGCGACTCCAGGTGCTCGAGCAGCGGCGGCATCACCAGCTCGTAGCCATAGCCACGGGCGGTATCGAGCAGCTGGCGTCGAAGTTCTTCGATGTGGCGCGCCTCGGAGGGCAGCACATCGGCAATGTGATCCGGGAGGACCCAGGCGGACATGGGGATCGGGGGCGTGGTTAAACCGGGATTCTACCGGGCCCGAGCTACCCCAGAACCCAGAGCAGTACCAAACCCAGCAGGATGCTGCAAAGACCGAAGAAACGCAGCTGGCCGTCGCGCAGCTGCAGCAGTTGGCTGAAGCCGCGCCGCCACCCGCCCGGTGAGACGAAAGGCAGGATGCCTTCGATCACCAGGACCAGCGCCAACGCGCTCCAGAAGGTGTCGGCGCTCACGGCTCCAGGCAGGACAGCGGAAACGGACGGCCCGTGGTTACTTGCGCGCCGAGCCGGAGCTCTGCATGGCGCGGAAGAAGTCCGAGGACGGGTCGAGCACCATCACGTCGCTCTTCTTGTTGAAGCTCTGCTTGTAGGCCTCGAGGCTGCGATAGAACTGGGCGAACTGCGGATCGCGGCCGAAGGCCTCGCTGTAGGTCGCGGCAGCCTGGGCATCGCCCTCGCCCTTGATCTTCTGGGCGTCGCGGTAGGCGTTGGCCACGATCACTTCGCGCTGGCGGTCGGCGTCGGCGCGGATCTTCTCGCCTTCGGCCGTACCGGTGGAACGCAGCTCGTTGGCCACGCGCTTGCGCTCGGCTTCCATGCGGCGGTAGACCGATTCGGTGATGGCTTCCACGTAGTCCACGCGGGTGATGCGCACGTCGACCACGTCGACGCCCCAGGGCTTGGCGCCCTTCACCACGGCCAGCACCTCGCGCTGCACGTCGGCCATCAGGGCTTCGCGGCGCACCGAGATCAGGTCGCGCACGGTGCGCTTGTTGATGTTTTCCTGGAAGGCATTGCGCACCACGCGGTTCAGCTGCATGGCGCCCGCGTTCTCGTCGAGGCCGACGTTGCGGATGTAGGCCTGCGGGTCGGAGATGCGCCAGCGCACGTACCAGTCGATCACCACGCGCTGCTTTTCTGCGGTGAGCATGGGCTCGGTGTCCAGGCTCGAGAGCGTCAGCAGGCGCTTGTCGATGTACGACACGTTCTGGAACGGCGGCGGCAGCTTGAAGTTGAGGCCGGGCTCGGTGATGACCTGCTTGATCTGGCCGAGGGCATAGACCACGCCGAACTGGCGCTGGTCGACCACGAAGAGGGTCGAGCTCAGCAGCACGAGCAGGACGAGGACCGAGGTGGCGATGAAACCGATTCTGTTCATGTTGTTCCGGGCCTTTCTCAGCGCACGTCGCGGTCACGCGAGCGGCCGTCACGGGCGCGCACGTCGGTGGTGGCGGGCGCCACCGGGATCACCGACGACTGGGTCGGTGCGGTGCCGGCCACGCTGGGGCTGGCGGCGTCCACGGGCGTGGCTGCGTTGCCGCCGCCTTGCTGCATCAGCTTGTCGAGCGGCAGGTACAGCAGGTTGGAGCCCTGCTTGCTGTCGACCAGCACCTTGGTCGTGCTGGCGTAGATCTGCTGCATGGCGTCGGTGTACATGCGGTCGCGCGTCACCTGCGGCGCCTTCTGGTATTCGGTCAGCACCGAGCTGAAGCGACCGGCGTCACCCTGTGCCTGCGCCACGATGCGGGCCTTGTAGGCCTCGGACTCTTCCTTCAGGCGCGACGAGGTACCGGTGGCCAGCGGCACGACGTTGTTGGCGTAGGCCTCGGCGTCGTTCTTGGCGCGTTCGCGTTCCTGGCCGGCCTTGAGCACGTCGTCGAAGGCAGCCTGCACCTGCTCGGGCGGACGCACGCCGCCCTGCTGCAGGTTGATGCCGACGACTTCGACACCGACCTTGTAGCGGTCGAGGATGGTCTGCATCAGTGCACGCACGCGGGGAGCGATCTGGTCGCGCTCTTCGGCGAGCGCCGCGTCCATCTTCATCTTGCCGACCACTTCGCGCACGGAGCTCTCGGCCACCTGCACGATGGTTTCAGCGGGCGACTTGCTCTCGTAGAGCCAGGCACGCGCATCGCTCAGGCGGTACTGCACGGCGAACTTGATTTCGACGATGTTCTCGTCTTCGGTCAGCATGGCCGATTCGCGCAGGCCGGTGGAACGCACGATGGCATCGCGGCCCACGTCGGTGGAGCGGATCTGCGTGGTCACCACCACTTCGTGGCGTTGAATGGGGTACGGCAGGCGCCAGTTGAAGCCGGCGTTCACCGTCGACTTGTAGCGACCGAATTGCGTCACCACGGCCTGCTGGCCTTCGTTCACGATGAAGAAGCCGGTGCCGAGCCAGATCAGGACCGCCACGGCGGCCACGAGGCCGATGCCGAAGCCGGCGTTCTTCATGTCGGGCTTGTAGCCGTTGCCGCCACCGCCGCCGGTGCCGTTGGGGCGATTGCCACCACCCTTGCCACCGCCGAAGAAACCGCCGAGCTTGCGATTGAGATCGCGCCAGAGTTCGTCGAGGTCGGGCGGGCCCTGGTTCGGGCCCTGGCCGCGCGGGCGATTGCCGTTGCCGTTGTTGTTCTGGTTGCCGCTCGAAGGCGGCGGGATCGGGGCGCCGGGGGGATCGGCATCGGGCGGCCGGTTGCCGGCCGGGCGGTCGCCGTTGGAGGACGGCTCGTCGCCGCGACCCCATCGGCCATCGTTCAGGTTGAACATGCCCAGAAACCCTCTCCGCGCTGGCTTTGCATTCATTCGCTTCGTTCTCGTGTCAGTGGCGGGATTGTGCCCAATCAAGGGGCCGCATCGTGCAATTCAGCGTCCGCCTCAGGGGTCATCGTATCGGCGACGGAGCCCGACTGCCGGGCCAGTTCGGCCCGCAGCAACGGCAGGCCCTCGCCGGTCCGGGCGCTGAGGAAGATGCGGGGCACCTGCACGCCGTCGATGTCCATCTCGTCCTGCAGATGCAGCGGATGTTGCGCACTTTCAAGGGCGTCGAGCTTGTTGAACACCAGCAGCTGCGGCACGTCGCCCGCACCGATGTCCTGCAGCACCGACTGGACCTCGGCCATCTGCTCCGGATAGTGCGGGTTGGAGGCGTCGATCACGTGCAGCAGCAGGTCGGCATCGACCGCCTCCTGCAAGGTGGCCTTGAACGCGTCGACCAGGCCGTGCGGCAGGTCGCGGATGAAACCCACCGTGTCGGAGATCGACACCTGCCGGCGCGCATCGCCCAGGTAGAGGTTGCGCGTGGTGGTGTCGAGCGTGGCGAACAACTGGTCGGCCGCATAGGCGCGTGCCTTGACCATCGCATTGAAGATCGACGACTTGCCCGCGTTGGTGTAGCCGACGAGCGAGATGTTGAAGGTCTCGCGGCGCTCGCGCTGGCGGCGCTGCGTGCTGCGCTGCTTCTGCACCTTGGCCAGGCGTTCGCGCGTGCGCTTGATCGACTCGTTGATCATGCGGCGGTCGAGCTCGATCTGCTTTTCACCGGGGCCGCCGCGCACACCCGCACCGCCGGTCTGGCGCTCCAGGTGGGACCAGCGGCGGACCAGCCGCGTGCTCAGGTACTGCAGCCGGGCCAGCTCGACCTGCAGCTTGCCTTCGTGCGAGCGGGCACGCTGGGCGAAGATCTCGAGGATGAGGAAGGTGCGGTCGTAGACCGCGACATCGAGCTGGCGTTCGAGGTTGCGCTGCTGCGCAGGGCTCAAGGACTGGTCGAAGATGACCTCGCTCGCCCGGTGCATGGCGGCGAGCTCCTTGATCTCTTCGGCTTTGCCGCTGCCGACGAACAGCGCCGCGTCGGGCGCCTTGCGCTTGCAGGCCAGGCGGGCAACGGGCGTGAGGCCCGCGGTTTGTGCGAGCAGGCCGAGTTCTTCGAGCTCGCTGTCGAAATGGGGCAGCCCGAAATCGACACCGACGAGAACGGCGGCGCCTTCCTGGCGGGGGATCGAATCAGACAAGCGGAATCAGATATGGAAAAAGCGCGGCGGGGTTGCCGCCGCGCTCCGCGCGATCAGGCGGCGGCGTCGTCGTTCTCGTTGGCCGAGAAGTTGACGGCACGACCCGGCACGATGGTGGAAATGGCGTGCTTGTAGACCATTTGCGTCACTGTATTGCGAAGCAACACGACGTATTGATCGAAGGACTCGATCTGGCCTTGCAGCTTGATGCCGTTCACCAAATAAATGGAAACCGGCACATGCTCGCGACGCAAGGTGTTCAGAAACGGGTCTTGCAGAAGTTGCCCTTTATTGCTCACGATATTCTCCGTGTTCAAGAGTAGTTGTTGGAGAGATGACCTTAACACAGGGTTTCTGCGCCGCAGCAATCGGGGTCAAAAGCCTTGAGAAAATAACGGTTCTCAAAAGACGGAACTTCCGCTCCTGCTGCGGCTCAACGGCTGCCATCGGCAGCCAAGCGCCCTCAGTTGTCCTTGTCCACGAACGGATTCTGCGAGCTTTTGAACTGGATCCGCAAGGGCGTGCCCACGAGGTCGAATTCCTTGCGGAAACGCCCTTCCAGGAAACGCTTGTAGGCGTCGGTCACATGCTCCAGCGAATTGCCGTGAATGATGATCACGGGCGGATTCATGCCGCCCTGGTGCGCATAGCGCAGCTTGGGTCGGAACATGCCACCGCGCTGGGGCGCCTGGAATTGCACCGCCTCCAGCAGCAGGCGCGTCAGCACCGGCGTCGACATCTTGCGCGTGGCCGACTTGTGGGCCTGCGCAATGGCCTGCCACACCGGGCCCAGGCCCTGGCGCTTGATGGCCGAGATGAAATGCAATGACGCGAACTTCAGGAACGGCAGGCGGGTTTCGATCTGCCGCTGGATCTGCTCGCGCTGGTAGCTGTCGACCGCGTCCCACTTGTTGATGGCGATCACCACCGCACGTCCGCTTTCGAGGATGTAGCCGGCAATGTGCGCGTCCTGGTCGGTCACGCCCTGCGTGGCGTCGAGCAGCAGCAGCACGACGTTGGCCGATTCGATGGCCTGCAGCGTCTTGACCACCGAGAACTTCTCGATCGCCTCGAAGACCCTGCCCTTGCGGCGCAGGCCGGCGGTGTCGATCAGCTCGAAGCGCTGGCCGTTGCGCTCGAACGGCACCGAGATGGCGTCGCGCGTCGTGCCGGGCATGTCGAAGGCCACCAGGCGCTCTTCGCCGAGCCAGGTGTTGATCAGCGTCGACTTGCCGACGTTGGGCCGGCCGGCCACGGCCAGCTTGATCGGCTTGTTGACATCGTCTTCGTCTTCCTCGTCGTCCGGATCGGCCAGGTTCAGCGGCGCGAGCGCCAGCTCGACCAGGTCGCGCATGCCCTGCCCGTGCGCCGCGGACACGCCGTGCACGTCGCCGAAGCCCAGCTCATAGAAGTCGACCAGCTTGGTGCCGTCGTGCATGCCTTCGGCCTTGTTGGCCGCCAGCACGCAGGGCTTGCCCAGCCGGCGCAGCTCGTTGGCGATGTCGTGGTCTTGCGCCGAGAGGCCTTCGCGGGCATCGACCACGAAGATCACGACGTCGGCCTCGGCCACGGCCTGCCGCGTCTGCTTGGCCATTTCCTTGTAGATGCCGCTACCGGCATCGGGCTCGAAGCCGCCGGTGTCGATCACGATGAACTCGTGCTTGCCCAGGCGACCGTTGCCGTAGTGGCGGTCGCGCGTGAGGCCGGCGAAGTCGGCGACGATGGCGTCGCGCGTCTGGGTCAGGCGGTTGAAGAGCGTCGACTTGCCGACGTTGGGACGGCCGACCAGGGCCACGACCGGCTTCATGGCCGGCCTTTCGATGGCGCGGTTTTCATGGTCGGGCCTTGGAAGTAAGAGAAAGACAAAAAATGATTATTCAGGACGGTAGCCGAAGACACCACCCTTGGCGGTCACGACGACCACCGTGTTGCCGGCCAGCACCGGCGTCACGGTGATGGCCGAGCCGTCGGGCGTGATGCGGTTCAGCAGCGCACCGTCTTCGCGCGACACGAAGTGCAGCGTGCCGGTGCTCTCGCCGATGATCAGCGAGCGGCCCACGGCCAGCGGCGCGGTCAGTTCGCGGTTCTTCAGGCGGCTCATCTGCCAGGCGCGCTCGCCGTCGGCGCGACGCCAGGCGGTGACGCTGCCATCCGATTCGGTGCCGTAGAGAAAGCGCTCGTCGCCGCTCACGCCGTCGGCACCCGAGGCCGGCTTGCTCCACAGCAGCTGGCCGCGCAGCGTGTCGACGCAGCCGACGCTGGCGTAGTAGGCGCGTGCGCAGACCGTGTCGCCGTAGCGGCTCACGCTGCCGGTCAGGTCGACCAGGCGTTCCACGTCGTTGGTGCCGCGCGGGGCGGCAATGGGCGCTTCCCAGCGCGAGCTGCCGTTGCCGGGGTTCATGCCGACGAGTCGGCCGCCCAGACCGGCGACCAGCGTGTCGCCGACCGCGATCAGCACGCCCGACTTGCGCAGCACGAGGTTTTCGCCCGGGCGCTGCTGCTGCCACAGGCGACGGCCGCTCTGGCCGTCCCAGGCGCTGACGCTGCGGTCGGCGGTTTGCACGAAGACGCGGCGGCCGGCCACCAGCGGTGCGGTGAAGGCCTGGGCCGACAGGCGCTGCTTCCACAGCACCTTGCCGTTCTCGATGGCGACCACTTCGTTGTTGGTGGTGACCACGGCCGTCAGCGAACCGTCGCTGCCGACGCCGGCCGCCAGCGGCGCGCCGGCGCTGGCGCGCCAGGTTTCGCGACCGGCGCGGGCGTCGATGGCGACGACCGTGCCGTCGCTGCCGGCCACGGTCACGATGTCGCCGCTGACATCGGCGGTGAGCGGGAATTCGACGCCCGGAATCCGCACGTTCCAGGCCTGGCGCACACCCATCAGGGACGGGTTGGCCGGCAGCTCGGCGGGCTTGGGCTTGCCGGAGCCCGAGCAGGCGGCCAGGAGCGCTACCAGAACAAGAGCAGAACCCGCGCGCAGGGCGGTCGATTCAGGCATGAAACGCTTGAAATTCATGAGGGTGTGCGATCAGGAGTTCTTGGGGACGGCGGGCGTCACGGTGACGGTCGGCGCCAGGGTCTTCGGGTCGACACCGACCGCGTTGAGCTTGATCTCGACCAGCCGACGGTAGTCCGAGCCGGCGCCCAGGCCGGTCCAGGCCTTGCGGTACTCGGCCTGCGCCTCGTCGCGCTTGCCTTGCGCCATGTAGATGTCGCCCTTGCGGTCGGCCACCAGCGGTTCGAATTCGGTCGGCACCTTGCCGTCGAGTTGCTTGAGCGCGTCGTCATAGGACTTGGCGTCGAGCAGCTCGGCCGCGAGCCGCAGCTTGGCGATGGCCTGGTAACCCGGGTCGACGGCGTTCTGCGCAACCCAGCCCAGCGCGGCGCGCGAGCCGTCGGCGTTGCCCTTGTCGAACAGCGTCTTGGCGACCAGCAGGCCGGCCTGCTGCGCGTAGGCGGTGCCTGCGAAGCGGTCCTTCATGTCGGTCATCACGCGCTGGATGCGCTCGACGTCGCCCGACTGCGTGCTGCGCTCGACCTCGTCATAAAGGGCCGCGGCCTGGGCAGCCTTGGTGCGCTGGTAGTACTGCCAGCCGTTCCAGGCCACGAAGGCGCCGGCGACGAGCAGCACGGTCCAGGTGATCAGGGTGCCGTAGGTGTTCCAGAAATGCTTGAGCTGGTCGAGCTGTTCCTGTTCTTCGAGGTCGAGATGGGTGGCCATGCGCTGTCAGAGGTTGGGAGCCGGCGATTGTAGGGTGGCGGCCCAGGTGGTCACTTCAGCAAGTGAACGGGCGGACTGCGCAACGCTGGCGTCGCGCAAGGCCTTGAGAGTCACTTCGCCGCGCGCAAGTTCATCGGCGCCGAAGATCAGCGCGTAGGTGGCGCCGCTGGCGTCCGCCTTGCGCATCTGCGCCTTGAAGCTCGCCAGGCCCTCGGCGGTGCTGGCGTGCATCTGCACGTGCACCCCGGTTTCGCGCAGCTGCTGCAAGGCGCGCAGCACGACGGGCATCGAAGCGGCGTCGGGCACGATGGCATAGACGTCGGGCACCGGTGCCGGCACTTCGGCGCCCTGCTCCTTCAGCAGGTCGAGCACGCGCTCGACGCCGATGGCCCAGCCCACGGCGGGTGCCGGCTTGCCGCCGATCTGCGCGATCAGGTCGTCGTAGCGGCCGCCGGCGCACACCGTGCCCTGCGCGCCGAGGCGGTCGGTCACGAACTCGAACACCGTGAGGTTGTAGTAGTCGAGCCCGCGCACGAGGCGCGGGTTGATCGTGAAGGCGATGTCGTTGGCCTTGAGGATGGCCTGCAGCCCTTCGAAGTGCGCCAGCGATTCGGCACCGAGAAAGTCGATCAGCTTCGGCGCCGACTCGACCACCTCTTTCATGGCTGGGTTCTTCGTGTCGAGGATGCGCAGCGGGTTGCTGTGCAGGCGGCGCTTGCCATCCTCGTCGAGCTTGTCGGCGTGCTGCTCGAAGTGGGCGATGAGCTGGGCGCGGTGCAGCGCGCGCTCGGCCGGCTGGCCCAGGCTGTTGAGTTCCAGGCGCACATCGGTCAGGCCGACGGCCTTCCACAGCGCAATGGCCAGCAGGATCAGTTCGGCGTCGACATCCGGGCCGGCAAAGCCGAGCGCCTCGGCGCCGATCTGGTGGAACTGGCGGAAGCGCCCGCGCTGCGGCTTTTCGCGGCGAAACATCGGGCCCGTGTACCAGAGGCGCTTGGGCCCTTCGTAGAGCATGTTGTGCTCGATCACGGCGCGCACGAGGCCGGCCGTGTTCTCGGGGCGCATCGCCAGGTGCTCCGACTGCCCATGCTTGTCCGAACGGTCTTCGAAGGCGTACATCTCCTTCTCGACGATGTCCGTCACCTCGCCGATGCCGCGCACGAACAGCGCCGTGTGCTCCAGGATCGGGGTGCGGACGTTGCGGTACGCATAGCGCCCCATCAGCTCGCGCACGGTGGCTTCGAGCCACTCCCAGCGCGCCGATTCGGGCGGCAATATGTCGTTCATGCCTTTGACGGCATTCAATTTTTCAGCCATGAGTCTGCGGAGGTGTCAGGCCAGGACAGCGTGTTCGCTGCCGAAGCGCTTTTCGATGTAGGTTTCGACGAGTTGGTGGAACTCGTTGGCGATATTGTCGCCGCGCAGCGTGAGGGCCTTTTCGCCGTCGATGAAGACCGGCGCGGCCGGTGCCTCGCCGGTGCCGGGCAGGCTGATGCCGATGTCGGCGTGCTTGCTCTCGCCGGGGCCGTTGACGATGCAGCCCATGACGGCCACCTTCAACGTCTCGACGCCGGGGTATTTCTTGCGCCAGACCGGCATCTGCAGGCGCAGGTAATCGTCGATCTGCTTGGCCAGCTCCTGGAACGTGGTGCTCGTGGTACGGCCACAGCCCGGGCAGGCCGTGACGCTCGGCACGAACACGCGCAGGCCCAGGGCCTGGAGGATTTCGTTGGCGATCAGCACTTCCTGCGTGCGCGACTCGCCCGGCTGCGGCGTGAGCGACACGCGGATCGTGTCGCCAATGCCCTCTTGCAGCAGGATCGACAGCGCCGTGGCCGAGGCCACCGTGCCCTTGGTGCCCATGCCGGCTTCGGTCAGGCCCAGGTGCAGCGGGTTGTCGCAGCGCTTCGCGAGTTCGCGGTAGACCGAGATCAGGTCCTGCACGCCGCTCACCTTGCACGACAGGATGACCTGGTTGCCGGCCATGCCCATCGACTCGGCGAGCTTCGCGGATTCGATGGCCGAGGTGATCAGCGCCTCGTACATCACCTGCTTGGCATCCCAGGGCTCGGCGCGCTGGCTGTTGGTGTCCATCAGGCTGGCGAGCAGCTCCTGGTCGAGGCTGCCCCAGTTCACGCCGATGCGCACCGGCTTGTTCCAGCGCATGGCCGCGTCGATCATCTGGCCGAACTGCTTGTCCTTCTTGTCGCCCTTACCCACGTTGCCGGGGTTGATGCGGTACTTGCTCAGCGCCTCGGCGCAGGCCGGATAGTCGGTGAGCAGGCGGTGGCCGTTGTAGTGGAAGTCGCCGATCAGCGGCACGTCGATGCCCATGCGATCGAGCTGCTCGCGGATGTAGGGCACCTGGGCGGCGGCTTCGGGCGTGTTGACGGTGATGCGGACCATCTCGGAGCCCGCGATGGCGAGCTCCTTGACCTGGATCGCGGTGCCGATGGCATCGACCGTGTCGGTGTTGGTCATCGACTGCACGCGCGTGGGCGCGTCGCCCCCCACCGTGACGATGCGCGGGCCCCAGACCACGCTGGCCTGGCGCGAGCGGCGCGCCTTGGGCGCCGCCGATTCGATGGGTTGGGGAGTGCAGTCGGTTGTCACGATTTCACCTCGAAACGCGCCACGCCGCCGCCGCGGGTGACAGGCTTCAGATCGTAGGGCTTTCCGTTCACCTGCACATCGACGGCCGATGCACGCCCCACCACCACGGACAGCGGCAGCGTGCCCGACAGCCCGACGGTCTCGCCGACCTGCAGGCTGCGGCGCAGCAACTGCTTGCCGCCGGCTTCGGTGACGGTGATCCAGCATTCTTCGCGCGCCACGAAGACGAGCTGCTGGCTGCTGGCGGTGCTGGTGTTGGCGACGGCCGCGAGGGGCGCGGAGGCCGGGGCGGCTGGCGCGGCGGCGACCGGTGCAGCGCCCACGGGACCGGTCGGCGCCACGGCCTGCGTCGGCACGGGCTCCGAGACATCGGCCGGATCGGCGGGCGGCGGCATGGTCTCGCCCTCGTTCTTTGCGGTCAGCCGCGCGACGGAGGCGCCGATCTGGTCGAACGCCGATTGCGGCATCCAGAACAGCACGCCGGCACCGATCAAGAGCAGCACCACGACCGTCAGCAGCGCGCGCGACGGCAGGCCGCCGGAGCGTCCACCGCTCCAGCGCGGCGTGTCGGAGACCACGCGGGCATTCAGCGTGCGGTTGGTTTCGGCCAGCGGTGCGCGTTGTGCGCCCGGCAGCTTGGCAAGCACTGGCGCCGGATCGATGCGCAGTGCGCGGCACACGCTGCTGGCCAGGGCCCGGGCGAACACCGGATCGGGCAGCGAGGCGATGTCGTCGGCCTCGAGTGCGATCAGCTTTTGCGGCGGCACCTTGAGCGCCGCGGCCACCATCTCGATGTGCAGGCCATGCGCTTCGCGCGCCTCGCGCAGCATGTCGCCGGCCGTCTTGTGCGCGACGTCGCCTTCTGCCAGCGGCAGCGCCGCGGACGTCCCGAACTCCGAAACCCGTTCAGTCATTGAAATTCCCGCGCTCGTACGCCATTGCCTCCCGCGATTGAGGGAAACGTCGTTGCAATTGACCGCCCAGCTGCGCGACAGCCTCACGGTTGTTGAGCTTCCGTTCGATCTTGATGCCGAGCCAGAGCGTCTCGGCATTGGCCGAGGGGCTGTTGTTGACACGGCGGACGTAGAACTGCGCGCGCGACCATTCTTCGCGCTGCGCCAGCACCGAGGCCAGGTTGAAGCCGACCACCGGATTGCCGGCGTCGAGCTCGTAGGCCTGCAGGAGGCTGCGCTCGGCCTGCGGCCGCTGGCCGGCCTTGAGCTCGCAGACCCCCTGGGTCATGAGCGTCTTGGCACGGTCGGCATAGCTGGGCACGGCCAGTGCCGCGGCGAACTGCTGCGCGGCGTCGCCGTAGCGGTTCTGCTGACACAGCAGCCAGCCATAGTTGTGGCGCGTGTTGGCGTCACGCGGATTGATCGCGACCGCGCGGCGGAAGCTGTCTTCGGCCTGGCCGGCGTCGTCCAGCCGCATGTAGACCAGGCCGCGCAGGTTGTAGGCGTCGGCGTAGTTCGGGTCGATGGCCAGCACCTGCTTGAGCTCTTCGAGGGCGACCGAGGGCTGGCCGTGTTCGAAATAGCCGGCCGCCAGCTCCATCCGCAGGCGGGCACGGCGACGGTTGTTCTCGTCGACGTCGGTCACGGCAGTGGTACCGCTGTCGGCCCCGCTGCCAACAAGCCCGGTGGTGGTGGTTCGCGTGTTGACGCAGCCCGCGAGAAGAAGCGCCACGGCGACGCTCGCGATTCCTGCGCCCAGCACTCGCTGCACGCTCGCGGTCGTCGTCGGAAAGGCCATGCTCATTGCGTCAATGCTCCTGGGGAACGGTGGTCTTGGGGGTCTTGGCGCGGGTCGGGTGCAGAACGACGGGACGCTCGGCCACCGCCGCACGGCGCTGGGCCATGCGCTCGGCCGCACGGGTGCGGTCTTTCACGTCGCCGGCGAGCTGTCCGCAGGCGGCGTCGATGTCGTCACCGCGCGTCTTGCGCACGGTGGTCACGAGGCCCGCTTCGCTCAGCGTGCGGGCAAAGGCCAGCACGCGCGGTTGCGGCGAGCGCAGCAGGCCCGACGCCGGAAAGGGGTTGAACGGGATCAGGTTGAACTTGCACGAAACGTCGTGCTTGCGCACGAGCTCGATCAGCTGGCGCGCGTGTTCGGGCTGGTCGTTCACGCCGTCGAGCATGCAGTATTCGAAGGTGATGAAGTCGCGCGGCGCATGCACAAGGTAGCGCTTGCAGGCCTCGAGCAGTTCGGCGATCGGGTACTTGCGATTGAGCGGCACGAGGTCGTCGCGCAGCGCATCGTTGGGCGCATGCAGCGAGACGGCCATGGCCACGGCGCAATCGGTGCCCAGGCGGTCGATCATCGGCACCACGCCGGAGGTCGACACGGTGACACGTCGGCGCGACAGCCCGTAGGCGTTATCGTCGAGCATGGTGCGCAAGGCGGGCACCAGCGCCGAGTAGTTCTGCAGCGGCTCGCCCATGCCCATCATCACCACGTTGGAGATGACGCGCTCGTCGCGCTTGAGGTGCTTGCGCAGGAAGTGCTCGGCGAACCAGAGCTGGGCGACGATTTCGCCCGTGGTGAGGTTGCGGCTGAAGCCCTGATGCCCGGTCGAGCAAAAGCGGCAGCCCACGGCGCAACCGGCCTGCGACGACACGCACAGCGTGCCGCGATCGTCTTCGGGAATGAATACGGCCTCGACCGCATCGCCGCCGCCGACGTCGAACAGCCACTTGATGGTGCCGTCCTTGGATTCGTGCTGCGTGAGGACCGACAGGGCCTCCACGCGCGCGGTGGTCGCGAGTTTCTCGCGCAGCGACTTCGCCAGATCGGTCATCTGGGTGAAGTCGCTGGCGCCACGCTGGTGGATCCAGCGGAACAGCTGCGTGGCGCGGAATTTTTTCTCGCCGAGTTTTTCGCAGAACGCAGCCAGCCCGTCGAGATCGAATTCGAGCAGATTGGCTGTGGTCATGAATTCAGGCGAGCAACGGCTTCAGCGTGCGTAGACGTTGAGGCCGGCGAAGAAGAACGACACTTCGTTGGCAGCCGTTTCGGGCGCGTCCGAGCCGTGAACGGCGTTGGCGTCGATGCTGTCGGCGAAGTCGGCGCGGATGGTGCCGGCGGCTGCCTTCTTGGGGTCCGTGGCGCCCATCAGGTCACGGTTCTTGGCGATGGCGTTCTCGCCTTCGAGCACTTGCACGAACACGGGGCCCGAGATCATGAACTCGACGAGGTCCTTGAAGAAGGGACGCTCCTTGTGCACCGAGTAGAACTGCTCTGCTTCGTTGCGCGACAGGTGAACCAGCTTGGCGGCGACGATCTTGAGGCCGGCAGCCTCGAAGCGGGAAACGATCTTGCCGATGACGTTCTTGGCGACGGCGTCGGGCTTGATGATGGAAAGGGTACGTTCGATAGCCATTGAAATGCTTCCTGAGCTTTGATTTTGAAGTGTTTTGTCACAACTGCAACGAGTTTGTTTCGTGGCACGTCGACAAAGCCTCTGATTTTAACCGGCGCGACCTGCGGGATTGGTGAAAACCCCGCGAAAGGCCGCGCTCCGACGGCTGGCTTTCAGCGTCCGCGGCGGCGTCCGCCACCACCACCGCCAAAGCCACCACCGCCGCCTTGCGAGCCGCCACCACCGCCGCGGCGTCCCGGACCGCCGCGTTGTTCCTTGCGCTGGCGCGAGAAGCTGTCGGCACCGATGTAGCCGAGCGACGTCTTCATCGGATCGGGCTGGTTCGCACCGCCGCCACCGCCAGCACCCGCCGACCGGTTGCCACCGCCACCCTGCCCTTGCCCCTGGCCGCCCTGACGGTTGCCGGGACCTGCGTTGCCGCGGCGCCCCTGCTGTGGCGGGCCACCGTTGCCACCGCCCCGATTGGGACCACCGCGCCCTCCACGCTCACCGCGCGGCGGACGACCGTCACCCAGCGGACTCGGAATCGGTGCTTCGCCGCGCGCTTCACGCGGCTGGCCACCGCCCATGCCGCCGTTGCGGTTGTTGTTGCCGCGGCGCTTCTTGTTCCGCCCATTGCGACCGCCACCCTCCGGCCCGCCGGGACCGCGTTGCGACGGACCCGCCGGTCGCGCCTGCGCACCGCCCGAAGCCTGGAACAGCGCCTGAATGTCGCGCTCGTCGAGCTCCATCCAGGCACCGCGCTTGAGACCGCGCGGCAGCACCATCGCGCCGTAGCGGATGCGGATGAGTCGGCTGACCGCATGACCCACCGACTCGAACAGGCGGCGCACCTCGCGATTGCGGCCTTCGGAAATGGTCACGCGGTACCAGCAGTTGGAGCCTTCGCCGCCACCGTCTTCGATGGTGCCGAACTGCGCCATGCCGTCGTCCAGGCGCACGCCCTCGAGCAGCTTCTTCTTTTCTTCGCTGGTGAGCGCGCCCAGCACGCGCACCGCGTACTCGCGCTCCAGGCCGAAGCGCGGGTGCATGAGCTGGTTGGCCAGGTCGCCGGAACTGCTGAACAGCAACAGGCCTTCGGTGTTCAGGTCGAGCCGGCCGACCGACTGCCACTTGCCCTGCTGCAGACGCGGCAGCTTGCGGAACACCGTCGGGCGGTTCTGCGGATCGTCGTGCGTGACGACCTCGCCCACGGGCTTGTGGTACGCGATCACGCGCGGCGGCGGTGGTGCGATGCGGTAGCGGATCGGCTTGCCGTTGATCTTGACCTGATCGCCGTACTGGATGCGCTGGCCGATGTGGGCCGGCTCGTTGTTGACCGAGATGCGGCCCTGCAGGATGAGTTGCTCCATCTCGAGGCGCGAACCGAGGCCGGCCTGCGCCAGCACCTTGTGCAGCTTGGGCGAATCGGCCTCGGGCAGCAGCACGCGCTTGAGCGGCGGCACCTCGGGGCTTTCCTCGTCGGCGTCGAACTGGCCGGAGATGACGTCGGCAAAGCGGATCGGCTCGGTCGGCGGCGCATTGCGCTGCTCGCGCTCGGCGGCGCGACGGGCGCGATCGAGGTCGTCTTCCTCTTCGTCGGGCTCGTCTTCCTCGTCGTCTTCGTCATCCCCGCGGTCGTCGTCCTGGTCCTCGTCGGACATCTGGGGACGCTGTGCTTCGACCGGCGCCGGCTCGTCTGCCTCGGCCGCCACCACTTCCGCAGCCACGGGCGCCACATCGGGCTGAACCGTCGCGGGAGCTTCCGCAGCAGGAGCGACTTCCGCCGCACTCACCAATTGCTCATCCGCAGCCGGCGCGTCGACCACCTTCTTCTTGCGGGGCGCACGCGGCTTCTTCGGCGCTTCCCCGGCCTCGGCCCCTGCCGGCTCTGCGGGCGCAGCGACGGATTCAACAGCAACTTCCGTCACCTTCTTGGGCGTGGCGGCCCGCTTCCGCTTCTTGACTTCGGGTTCGACCGGCAGCATCGCTGCGTCGTCGGTGTCGGATGAGCTCATGGGGTTTTTCCGGGAGAAACAGCGTGGGGGTCGTGGGGGTCGGTCTCGTCCGCTGCGGGGGACGGGACGTCGGATTCGGGTTCTTCGGGCGCGGCGGCCACTTCGGGTTCGACGGGCGGCTCGCCGGCTTCTGGCTCGGACACAGGCAGCGCCTCGTCGACGGGCTCGGCGGCCTCGGCGATCGCCACCACCTCTTCGGCAAACTCCGCCGCATCGGTCGAGACGACTTCTGCCAGCTCAGCCGACTCGGGCGGCGCATCGACCATGGCGAGTTCGGGCTGCACACCTTCTTCTCCATCCACCAGCGCTGCGGGCTCTGCAGATTCCGCAACGGCCTCTTCCGCCGCATCGCCGTCGATCGGCAGCCCCGGCTGGTCACCCGCGGCCTGCTGCAGTGCGTCAACCAGCGCCGCCTGCTGCGCAGGCGTTTCCACCAGCGGCAGCTGGTCCAGCGAGGCCAGCCCCAGGTCGTCGAGGAACTGGCGGGTGGTCGCGTAGAGCGCGGGCCGGCCGACCGTTTCGCGGTGGCCGATCACCTCGACCCAGCCCCGGTCTTCGAGCTGCTTCAGGATCAGCGAATTGATCGTGACGCCGCGGATATCTTCCATGTCGCCGCGCGTGGCCGGCTGCCGGTAGGCAATGATGGCCAGCGTCTCGAGCGCGGCGCGCGTGTAGCGCGGCGGCTTCTCGGGATGCAGGCGATCGAGGGCATCGCGCATCTCGGGCCGGCTCTGGAAACGCCAGCCGCTGCCGACGCTCACCAGCTCCAGGCCGCGTTGCGCCCAGTCTTCCTGCAGTTCGAGCAACAGCACCTTGATCGTGTCCACGCCCAGCTCGTCGTCGAACAGCACGCGCATGTCGCGCACCGGCAGCGGCTGGCTCGAACAGATCAAGGCGGTTTCGAGAATGCGCTTGGCATCCGCCGTATTCATGGTTCGCGTTATCCGGAAAAAGGCGCCTGGCGACGCTTGTTCAGATGGATGGAAGGGGTAGGCGTTGCCGGCACGCGGCGAGTGCAACGCAAGGCCGGCATCGGGTGGCCGGCGCGGCCCTCGGGCCGTCAGGCGCGATTGTAATCCAGCCCCCAGGTCTGCAAAGCCTGCGCCAGATCGGGCGGCGGCGGCGAACGGAACTCCATCGCCTGCTGCGTGACGGGATGCACGAACGCCAGCCGGAACGCATGCAGCGCCTGCCGCGACAGACCCGCTGCGGGCGCGCCGCCATACAGAGCGTCGCCAACCAGCGGATGACCGATCGACGCCATGTGCACGCGGATCTGGTGGGTGCGGCCGGTTTCGAGCGTGCAGCGCACCGCACAGCCGTCGGTGTGGCTGTCGAGCCGCTCGATCAGCGTGCGCGCGGTCTTGCCCGCATGGCGCTCCAGGTCGACCACCGCCATGCGCAGCCGGTTGCGCGGATCGCGGCCGATAGGCGCATCCACCTGGCGGGCCGCCGCGCCTTCCCAGGCCTTGTGCCCCATCGCCAGGTACTGGCGCTTCACCTCGCGCGCGGCGATCAGCGCCACCATGGCGTCCATCGCGGCCCGCGTGCGCGCCACCACCATCAGGCCGCTGGTGTCGCGGTCGAGGCGGTGCACGATGCCCGCGCGCGGCAGCAGCACGGCCTTCGGATCGAGCGCCAGCAGCCCGTTCAGCAGCGTGCCGCTCCAGTGGCCCGGCGCCGGGTGCACCACCAGGCCGGCCGGCTTGTCGATGATCCGCAGGTGCTCGTCCTCGTGCACGGTGACCAGCTCCATCGCCTCGGGCCGGAAGGCCTGGCTCTGGGGCGTGGGCCGCAGCTCGATGCGCCCCGACTGGCCCGCGCGCACCGTGGCAGAGACCTTGGTGAGGGTGCGCCCTTGCAGCTCGACGGCGCCGGCCTCAATGAGTTGCTGAAGGTAACTGCGCGAAAACTCGGGCACCAGCGCCGCCAGGGCGCGGTCGAGCCGCTGCCCGTGCTGCGCGGCGTCGATGGCGAAGGGCCGCAGCTCGCTGGGCTCCGCGAGATCGGCACCCTCTTCAGGTTCAGGCCCTTCCGGGGGATCGGTCAGGGGGGCGGTCGATATAATTGAGGGCAACTGTTTCACGAAAGCCGTATGTGATGTTTCGCGCCAAATTATCGGTCCCTGCCTGGATCGCGCTCAGCGCGGCGGCCCTTCTCGTCGCCGGTTGCGGTTCCACCACCAAGGAAGACAAGACCGCGAACTGGAGCCCCAACCGCATCTACTCGGAAGCCAAGGACGAAGTCGGCTCCGGCGCCTACGACAAGGCAGTGCCGCTGTACGAGAAGCTCGAAGGCCGTGCCGCCGGCACGCCGCTGGCCCAGCAGGCCCAGCTCGAAAAGGCCTACGCCCAGCACAAGGCCGGCGAAAAGGCCAACGCCATCGCCACGCTCGACCGCTTCATGAAGCTGCATCCGGCCAGCCCGGCGTTCGACTACGCGCTCTACCTGAAGGGCGTGATCAACTTCAACGACGACCTGGGCATGTTCGCGTTCCTGACGCGCCAGGACCTGTCCGAGCGCGACCAGAAGGCCGCCAAGGAATCGTTCGAGTCCTTCCGCGACCTCGTGACGCGCTTCCCCGAGTCGCGCTACGCGCCCGACGCGCGCCAGCGCATGAACTACATCGTGAACTCGCTCGCGCAGTACGAAGTTCACGTGGCCCGCTATTACTACTCGCGTGGCGCCTACCTGGCGGCCATCAACCGGGCGCAGATCGCGCTGTCCGACTACCGCGAAGTGCCGGCGCTCGAAGAAGCCCTGTACATCATGGTGAAGTCGTACGACGCACTCGGCATGAAGGACCTGCGCGACGACGCACAGCGCGTGCTGACCACCAACTACCCGCAGAGCACCTACCTGGCGAACGGCTTCAAGGGCAGCACCGACCCCTGGTGGAAGCTCTGGTAATCCAGCGCCTCCCGGTAGATATCAATAGGGTTTCCTGAGCGCATCGATCGCGCTCTCGAAATCCGCTTCGGTTTCCAGCCGGCGCATCGGCGGCAACGCCGCCAGCAGCCGCCGGCCATAGCCCATCGCCACGAGGCGCGTGTCGCAGATCGCGAGCACGCCGCTGTCGGTTTCACGGCGAATGAGGCGCCCTGCCCCCTGTTTCAATGCCACGGCCGCCTCGGGCAGCGAGTAATCGCTGAACGAGCTGCGCCCCTGCGCTTCGAGCCGCTGCGAGCGGGCCTCCACCAGCGGATCGTTGGGCGGCGGGAACGGCAGCTTGTCGATCACGACGAACTGCAGCGCGTCGCCCGGCGCATCGAAGCCTTCCCAGAACGACGCCGATGCGACCAGCACACAGCCCGCGCACCCGTTGCTCGCGCCTTCGCGGAAGCGGTCCATGAGCACGCGCTTGGGCAGCTCGCCCTGCACCAGCACCTCGGGTCGCGCTTCTGTCTGGAGCAGTTCGAACTGCTGGCGCATCGCGTCGCCGATGGTGCGCAGCGCGCGCAGCGTGGTGGTCAGCACCAGCGTGCGCCCGCCGAGTTCGGCGGCGCCGTGCGCGGCCAGCTTGGCCACCTGCTGGCTGTGCGTGGGATCGTTGGGCTTCGGAAAGGCCCGCGGCACGTAGATCGCCGCCTGCGAGGCGTAGTCGAACGGACTTTGCACGCGCAGCACTTCGGCATCGCGCAGGCCGCAGGGTTCGGTGAACCAGCGCAGCGTCGGGTCGTCGCCCAGCGTGGCGGAGGTGAAGACCCAGGCGCGGCGGCTGTCTTCCTGCGGTGGCGGTGGGACGGCGCCGTGCTCGGGGTCTTCCTCATCGTCGCCATAGGGCAAGTCGGACTCCACAGGCTCGTCGGCCAGCTTGAGCACCCGCTTGCGCATCGCATCGGCGATGTCGAGCGGCGACTCGATCAGCCGCAGCTGCGTGCCCACGTCGACCCAGCGCACGGAGTCGAGTTCGCACGGCTGCGCGAAACGCGCCGTGCGCTTGGCGAGCTGGCGCGCGCGCTCGTGCAGGCGCACGAAGTCGGGCGAAATTTCGCTCACCGTGTCCAACCCGTCGGCGGCCAGCACGAAGGCGTCCTGCAGGTCGTCGAGCGCGCCTTGCCAAGCCTCGGCATTCACGCCCTCGGGGGCCGGGCCGATCCAGCGCAGCTTGGCGCCCGGCCATTGCTTGCCGACCACCAGCCGCAGTTCGCGCGCCGCGCGTTCGACCCCTGCCACCAACTGCTGCCAGTCGACCAGCCCGCGCGCATGCTGCAGGCCCGCGCCGAGCATGTCGCGCGCGAAGTCGAGCGCCTGCCCGCTGCCGAGCTGCGCGCCCAGGAACTGCACGCCGGTCTCGTTGAGCTGGTGCGCCTCGTCGAACACCACGACGCTCACGGTCGGCAGCAGCTCGGCCATGCCGGTCTCGCGCACCGCGAGGTCGGCAAAGAACAGGTGGTGATTGATGACCACGATGTCGGCCGCCAGCGCCTCGCGCCGCGCCAGGTTGACGTGGCAGGCCTTGAACTGCGGGCATTGCGCGCCCAGGCAGTTCTCGCGCGTGGACGTGATCAGCGGGATCAGCGGCGAGCGTTCGTCGAGACCCGGCAGTTCGGCGAGGTCGCCGGTGCGCGTGGCTTTCGACCACTGCTCGATCTTTGCCAGCGTGCGCAGGCTGCCGCGCTCGGGCAGCGAGGCGTCGTGGCGCGCCATGTCGAGGCGGTGCAGGCACAGGTAGCTGCCCCGCCCTTTCAGCAGCGCCGTGCGTATCGGCAGTGCGAAGGCCTCGACGAGCCGCGGCAGGTCGCGGCCGAACAGCTGGTCCTGCAGGGTCTTGGTGGCGGTCGAGAGCAGCACGCGCTCGCCGCTCAGCAGCGCCGGCACGAGGTACGAGAAGGTCTTGCCCACGCCGGTGCCGGCCTCGACCACGAGCATGCCGCCGTCGGAGATGGTGCGGGCCACGGCCATCGCCATCTCGGTCTGGCCGCCGCGTTCGCGGAACTGCTCGGCGGCCTGCGACAGCACCCCGTCCTGCGCGAACGCATCGCGCACCTGGTTTTCAAGCGGCGACGTCACGCCGGTTCTTTCGGGTCGAGCGCGTTCTCGAGCTGGGCGATCTGGTCGCGCAGGGCGAGGCGGCGCTTTTTCAGGCGGCGCATCAGCAGTTCGTCCTGCGGCGTGCCATCTTCCGAGAGCCGGTCGATGGTGGCGTCGAGGTCGGCATGCGCGATGCGCAGCTCGATCAGCTGACGGGAAAGGGAATGAAGATTGGAGTCCAACGGTGGGGGTGCGCGTGCCGCATGGGGCCGCGCGTGTTCATTCGATAATACGTCCTGACACGAACCCCAGAGAAGACAGAAAGCGCGCCTCTGGCGCCCCAGCGCTCATGACCCAAGGCTTTCGACTCGCCGCCGCTACCGGCCTCCACAAGGGGGATCGCCCCTACCAGCAGGACCAGGTGCTGTTGATGAGCCACCCGCGCACGCCGGGCTGCGTGCTCGGCGTCATCGCCGACGGCATGGGCGGACGCAGCGGCGGGCGCAAGGCGTCCGACCAGGTGCTCATGACCGCGCGCCAGCTCTTCACCCGCTACAGCCCCGAGCGCGACGACCCCGCCGCCGTGCTGCGCCAGCTGCTCGAAGACGCCCACACGGTGATCAAGCTCACGGCGCTGTCGAGCGAGCAGGAACCGCACAGCACGCTGGCCGCCTTCCTGATGACCCCCAAAGGCGACTGCGCCTGGATCCATGCGGGCGACTCGCGCATCTATCACTTCAACGACGGCGCGCTGGTCAAGCGCACGCGCGACCATTCGTACGTGCAGGCGCTGGTCGATCGCGGCCAGATCAGCGAGGCCGAGGCCAACATCCATCCGCAGGGCAACATCCTGCTGGGTTGCCTGGGCATGACGACCACGCCGCCGCCCGTCGATCCGCACCACATTGCCAAGCTGCAGCCGGGCGACCTGCTGATGGCCTGCAGCGACGGCCTGTGGCACTACTTCTCGCCCGAGGAACTGGCCAGCGTGCTGTACGCGCAGCCGCCGCGCGACGCAGTGGAAATCCTGGTGGGAGAAGCGCGGCGCCGTGCGCGCGGCACAGGCGACAACATCTCGATCGCGGTGCTCAAGCTCGACCGGCTGCCCGCGGCGGCCTGAGCGCCCGCCCTCTTTCAAGGATCAGGGCGAGGAAGCCGCCGGTGCTGGCGGCAACGGCGCACCGCGCGGCTTGGTGCGCTCGGCGTTCTGGCGCTCGCGGTTGGCACGGTGTTCGGCGGCCCGCTTCTGCTTGTCCTCGAAGCGCGTGGTCGCGGCCGGCGCTTCGGCGCGGCGCTGGGCCGCCTTGGCCTGCTCGTCGGCATGGGCCTTCTGCTTGTTCTCGAACTGGCGCTGGCGCTCGGCCGCGTCGGCCGCGGTCGCGGCCCGGCTCGCGGCGTGGTCAGCGGCGCGCTGCTCGCGCGCCTTCTGGTCTTCCTGCGACTTCTCGCGCTGTTCGCGCGAATCCTGCGGGCGCTGGGTGGCAGCCTTCTGGTCGAGCTTCTGCAGCTCGGCCGCGCCGCTGCGCTGACGCTGGATGTCGTTGATCGCGGTTTCCTGCCGCTTGATGTGGTCGGTTTCCTTGCGACGGCGGCTGCGGCTTTCTCGCAGGCAGTCTTCGACCGCGAACTTCTTGTAGCAGGCCGCGCGCTCCTTCGCGTAGCGCGACTCGATGACCTCGCGCTCGGCCGTCAGGCGGCTGCGTTCGGCTTCGAGGTCAGCGTTGCCCGCCGCCGCATTGGACTGGGCCCACAGCGGCAGGCTGGCCAAGGCCAGGAACAGGGCAAGAGCGGTTTTTTTCATGTGAGTCGGGTGTCGACGATGCGGCGTTCCAGGGCGAGGAATTCGCTCGACTGCATTTCGGTCAGCCGGGACACCGTGCGCGGAAACTCGTGCGCCAGCGGCCCCTCGGTGTACAACGCCTCGGGCGGAACCTCGGCCGACATGATGAGCTTGCAGCGCCGGTCGTACAAAACGTCGACCAGCCAGGTGAAACGGCGTGCTTCCGAGGCCATGCGCACCGGCATGTGCGGCACGTCGGACAGCAGCACGGTGTGGAACTGGCTCGCGATCTCGAGGTAGTCGTTCTGCGAGCGCGGGCCGCCGCACAACGTCTTGAAGTCGAACCACACCACGCCGCCGGCCTTGCGCAGTGCGCGGATCTCGCGCTGCTCGATGTGCAGGATCGGGTTCTCGTCGGCCGTCTCGGCCAGCTTGTCGAAGGCGTGGCGCATTTCCTTCTCGGCCGCCGCGTCGTTCGGCGTGAGGTACATGCGCAGCTGCTCCAGCGTGCGGCGCCGGTAGTCGGTGCCGTTGTCCACGCTCAGCACTTCGAGCTTCTGGTTGAGCAGTGCAATGGCGGGCAGGATGCGGTCGCGGTGCAGGCCGCCGGGGTACAGGTCGTCGGGCTTGAAGTTCGAGGTGGTGACAAAGCCCACGCCGTTGTCGAACAGCGCCACGAGCAGCCGGTGCAGGATCATCGCGTCGGTGATGTCCGCGACGTGGAACTCGTCGAAGCAGATCAGCTTGTAGCGCTTGGAAATGCGCAGCCCCAACTCGTCGAGCGGGTTCACGGTGCCCTGCAGGTCGCGCAGCTCGCGGTGCACTTCGCGCATGAACTCGTGGAAGTGCAGGCGCGTCTTGCGCCGCAGCGGCACGGCGTTGAAGAACAGGTCCATCAGGAAGCTCTTGCCGCGCCCCACGCCGCCGTACATGTAGACGCCGCGCGGCAGCTCCGGCCGGTTGATGAGCTTCTTCAGCGCATTGGAGCGCCGGGCCTTGTACTCGCCCCACTCGGTGGCGCAGCGGTCGAGCGCCTCGACGGCCGCCAGTTGTGCGGGATCGCTCTTGAACCCGCGTGCCGCGAGTTCCGCTTCGTAAGCCTGTTTGACGCTCAAGGGATCGGATCGCTTCAAAAATGGAGAGCCCCGACCGCCCCGCGAGGGTCGATCGGGGCCGGGTTCGCTCAAGAACCGGAGATCAGAAGTTGAGCGTGCGCTTGTCCACGGCCAGGGCCGCTTCCTTGGTGGCTTCCGACAGCGACGGGTGCGCATGGCAGATGCGCGCGATGTCTTCGGCGCTGGCCTTGAACTCCATCGCCACGACGGCTTCGGAGATCAGCTCGCTGGCCTGCGGGCCCACGATGTGCACGCCCAGGATCTCGTCCGTGGCGGCGTCGGCCAGGAACTTGACCATGCCGGTCGTGTCGCCCAGCGCGCGTGCGCGGCCGTTCGCCAGGAACGGGAAGGTGCCGGCCTTGTAGGCGCGGCCCGCGGCCTTGAGCTGCTGCTCGGTCTGGCCGACCCACGCGATCTCGGGGCTGGTGTAGATCACCCACGGCACGGTGTTGAAGTTCACGTGGCCATGCTGGCCCGCGATGCGCTCCGCCACGGCCACGCCTTCTTCCTCGGCCTTGTGCGCCAGCATCGGGCCACGCACCACGTCGCCGATGGCCCACACGTTGGGCAGGCTGGTCTTGCAGTCGTCGTCCACGGCGATGGCGCCGCGCTCGTCGAGCTTCAGGCCCACGGCTTCGGCGTTCAGGCCGATGGTGTTGGGCACTCGGCCGATCGAGACGATCAGCTTGTCGACTTCCAGCGTCTGGGCTTCGCCCTTGGCATTGGTCCAGGCGACGCTCACGCCCTTCTTCGACGACTTGATCTCGCCGACCTTCACGCCGAGTTCGATCTTGAGCTTCTGCTTGTCGAAGGCCTTCTTGGCTTCCTTGGCGATCTGCTCGTCCACGGCGCCCAGGAAGGTCGGCAGTGCTTCGAGCACCGTGACTTCGGCACCGAGGCGGCGCCACACCGAACCCATTTCGAGGCCGATGACGCCCGAGCCGATCAGGCCCAGCTTCTTGGGCACAGCGCCGATGCGCAGCGCGCCGTCGTTCGAGAGGATGTTTTCCTCGTCGAACGGCGTGCCCGGCAGCGCGCGGGCGTTGGAGCCCGTGGCGATGATGATGTGCTTGCCGCTGATCGATTCTTCAGCGGCGCCTGCCACCTTGATCTCGTAGCCGGCGTCGTCCGCCTTCACGAACGAACCGCGGCCGTGGAAGAAGCTGATCTTGTTCTTCTTGAACAGGTACAGGATGCCGTCGTTGTTCTGCTTCACGACCTGGTCCTTGCGGGCCAGCATCTTGTCGATGTCCAGGCCGAGGCCTTCGACCTTGATGCCGTGGTCCGCGAAGTGGTGACCGGCCTGCTCGAAGTGCTCCGACGATTGCAGCAGCGCCTTCGAGGGGATGCAGCCGACATTGGTGCAGGTGCCGCCCGGTGCGGGGCCGCCCTTGCCGTTTTTCCACTCGTCGATGCAGGCCACGTTGAAGCCGAGCTGCGCAGCGCGGATCGCCGCGATGTAGCCGCCAGGACCGCCGCCGATGACGACGACGTCGAATTGCTTGTTTGCCATCTGGTTCTTGCTCCCCGGATCAGATGTCGAACAGCAGGCGCGACGGATCTTCCAGCGCTTCCTTCATGGCAACCAGGCCCAGCACGGCTTCGCGGCCGTCGATGATGCGGTGGTCGTAGCTCATGGCGAGGTAGTTCATCGGGCGAACGACGATCTGGCCGTTTTCGACCACGGCGCGGTCCTTGGTGGCGTGCACGCCCAGGATGGCCGACTGGGGCGGGTTGATGATCGGGGTCGAGAGCATCGAGCCGAAGGTGCCGCCGTTGGAGATGGAGAACGTGCCGCCGGTCATTTCCTCGATGCCCAGCTTGCCGTCCTGCGCCTTCTTGCCGTACTCGGCGATCTTCTTCTCGATGTCGGCGAAGCTCATCTGGTCTGCATTGCGCAGGATGGGCACCACCAGGCCGCGCGGCGAACCGACGGCGATGCCGATGTCGAAGTAGCCGTGGTACAGGATGTCGTTGCCGTCGACCGAGGCGTTGAGCACCGGGTACTTCTTCAGCGCGTGCACCGCGGCCTTCACGAAGAAGCTCATGAAGCCGAGCTTCACGCCGTGTTCCTTGGTGAACGCGTCCTGGAACTTCTTGCGCAGGTCCATGACCGGGGCCATGTTCACTTCGTTGAAGGTGGTCAGGATGGCGTTGGTCGATTGCGACTGGATCAGGCGCTCGGCGATGCGAGCGCGCAGGCGGCTCATCGGCACGCGCTGTTCCGGACGCTCGCCCAGGTCGGGTGCGGCGGGCGCGGCGACCTGTTGCAGCGCGGGCTTGGCAGCCGGTGCGGCGATGGTGGCGGCAGGCTTGGCGCCGGCAGCCACGGCGCCGAGCACGTCGCCCTTGGTCACGCGGCCGTCCTTGCCCGTGCCGGCCACGTCGCTGGTCTTCAGGTTGTTGTCGGCCAGCAGCTTGGCGGCGGCGGGCATGGCCACGTCGGCCTTCGAACCGCCGGTGGCGGCGGCTGCCGCTGCGGGAGCAGCAGCGGCAGGTGCGGCGGCGGGAGCTGCAGCAGCAGCGGGCGCCGCGGCAGCGGCCTTGCCGTCGGTGTCGATCTTGGCGATCAGCTGCTCGGCCACCACGGTGGCGCCGTCGGGCTGAACGATCTCGACCAGCACGCCAGCCGAGGGGGCCGGCACTTCGAGCACGACCTTGTCGGTTTCGATCTCGATCAGGATTTCATCGACGGCGACGGCTTCGCCGGCTTTCTTCTTCCACGTGAGCATGGTGGCCTCGGCCACGGATTCGGAAAGCTGGGGGACTTTGACTTCTACGATAGACATTTGGAGTGAGCTCCGTTTTGTTCTTGAGGGTGTTCGTGTGAAAAGGGACGGTTCTTACTTGGTCAGCACGAAGCCCTTGAGCTTGCCAAATGCGCCATCGACCAGCGCCTTCTGCTGTTCCTGGTGCAGGTGCGAGTAGCCGACGGCCGGCGATGCCGAGGCGGCGCGGCCGGAGTAGCCGAGCTTCTGGCCTTCCTGCATGTTTTCGTGGATGTAGTGCTGCACGAAGAACCAGGCACCCTGGTTCTGCGGCTCGTCCTGGCACCACACGATGTCCACGAGGTTGGGGTACTTCTTGACCTCGGCGGCAAACGCCTTGTGCGGGAACGGGTAGAGCTGCTCGACACGGATGATCGCCACGTCGTCGCTGCCCTGCTCTTCGCGCTTCTTGGCCAGGTCGTAGTAGACCTTGCCCGAGCAGGCGATCAGGCGCTTGACCTTCTCGGCCTTCAGGCCCTTGCTGTCGGGAATGACCGTCTGGAAGCTGCCCTTGGTGAACTCGGACAGCGGCGAGGTCGCGTCCTTGTTGCGCAGCAGCGACTTGGGCGTGAGGATGATCAGCGGCTTGCGCAGGTTGCGCACCATCTGGCGACGCAGGATGTGGAAGATCTGGCTGGCCGTGGTGGGCTGCACCACCTGCATGTTGGTGTCGGCGCTCAGCTGCATGAAGCGCTCCAGGCGGGCCGAGCTGTGCTCGGGGCCCTGGCCTTCGTAGCCGTGCGGCAGCATCATCGTGATGCCGTTGACGCGGCCCCACTTGACTTCGCCCGAGGCGATGAACTGGTCGATCACCACTTGCGCGCCGTTCACGAAGTCGCCGAACTGGGCTTCCCAGATGACGAGCGTGTTGGGGTCGTTCGAGGCGTAGCCGTATTCGAAGGCCAGCACGGCTTCTTCGGACAGGATCGAGTCGATGACGACGAACGGCGCCTGGTTCTCGGCCACGTTCTGCAGCGGCGTGTAGGTGCCGGTGTCGAACTTCTCGCGGTTCTGGTCGTGCAGCACGGCATGGCGGTGCGTGAACGTGCCGCGGCCCGAGTCTTCACCCGACAGGCGCACCGGATAGCCGCTGGCCACCAGCGAGGCGAAGGCCATGTGCTCGCCCATGCCCCAGTCGACGTTGACGTCGCCACGGCCCATGGCTGCGCGGTCGTCCAGCACCTTCTTCACGAGCGGGTGCACGGTGAAGTTCTCGGGTGCCTTGGTGATGCGTTCGGCCAGGCGCTTCCACTCGGCGGAGGGAATGGCGGTGTCGCCGGCGTCGGTCCACTTCTTGTTGAGGTACGGGCTCCAGTCGACGGCGTACTTGCTCTTGAAGTTGGTGAGCACGGGGTCGACGGTGTTCTTGCCTTCGTCGAAGGCGGCGCGCTGCGCCTTGACCATGTCGTCGCCGAGCGTGTCGCCCAGGCCTTGCGCGGCCAGCTTGTCGGCGTACAGCTTGCGCGTGCCGGGGTGGGCCGCGATCTTCTTGTACATGAGCGGCTGGGTGAGCGAGGGCGTGTCCTGCTCGTTGTGGCCCAGCTTGCGGAAGCAGATGATGTCGACGACCACGTCCTTCTGGAATTCCATGCGGAAATCCAGGGCGAACTGGGTGGCGAGCACCACGGCTTCGGGGTCGTCGCCGTTCACGTGCAGCACCGGCGCTTCGATCATCTTGACGATGTCCGAGCAGTACAGCGTCGAGCGGCTGTCGCGCGGGTCGCTGGTGGTGAAGCCGATCTGGTTGTTGATGACGATGTGCACCGTGCCGCCCGTGGAGTAGCCACGGGTTTCGGCCAGTGCCAGCGTTTCCATCACGACGCCCTGGCCTGCGAAGGCGGCATCGCCGTGCACGATCACGGGCAGCACCTGCTTGCCCAGCGGGTCGCCGCGGCGGTCCATGCGAGCGCGCACCGAGCCTTCGACCACGGGGTTCACGATTTCCAGGTGCGAGGGGTTGAACGCCAGGCTCAGGTGGACCGGGCCGCCGGGGGTGGTCACGTCCGAGCTGAAGCCCTGGTGGTACTTGACGTCGCCGGAGGGCAGGTCTTCGGGGGCGGTGTGGTCGAACTCGGCGAACAGGTCGGCGGGCATCTTGCCCAGCGAGTTCACCAGCACGTTCAGGCGGCCGCGGTGGGCCATGCCGATCACGATTTCCTGCACGCCCTTGACGCCGGCCTGGTTGATCAGCTCGTCCATCGCGACGATGAAGCTTTCGCCGCCTTCGAGCGAGAAGCGCTTCTGGCCGACGTACTTGGTGTGCAGGAAACGCTCGAGGCCTTCGGCGGCCGTCAGGCGATTCAGCACGTGCTTCTTCTGCTCGGCGCTGAGCTTCGGGTTCGTGCGGGCGCTTTCGAGCTTCTGCTGCCACCAGCGCTTGTGGTTCTGGTCGGTGGTGTACATGTACTCGGCACCCATCGTGCCGCAGTACGTTTCACGCAGGGCATTGAGCAGGTCGCGCAGCGACATGGTCTCTTTGCCGAAGAAGGTGTTGCTGGTGTTGAACACCGTCTCGAGGTCGGCGTCGGCAAAACCGTAGAACGAGGGCTCGAGTTCCGGAATGGCGGGACGCTCGGCGCGCTTGAGCGGGTCGAGGTCGGCCCAGCGGGCGCCGACGTTGCGGTAGGCAGCAATCAGCTGCTGGACTGCCGTGCGCTTGCGGCCGAGTTCGGAGTCGGCGCCGCTGGCCTGCACGACACGGGTCGTGCCCTGCTTGGCCAGTTCGGCAAAAGCATTGATGACCGGCAGGTGGGGGACGTCGCGGGCGCTGGTGCCGTCGGCGGCGGGAACGTTCTGCAGGGCGTCGAAATACGTGCGCCAGTTGTCGGGAACGCTGCCGGGGTTGGCGAGGTAGTTTTCGTACATCTCCTCGACATAGGGCGCATTGCCGCCGAAGAGGTAGGTGTTGCCTTGATAGGCGGTGTACGCCGTGGGCGTAGAGGAATCGCTCATGATCCGCTGACCTTCGCTTCCCTGGAGGAAGCACGAGTTGGTTAAGAAACCTTCCGCGACACGGCTGGACCGATTGGCGGATGCGACTGTGGCTGGGGAAGGGCCTGAGTACCTTGGCATTGTGCCACGTCAACCATATGACGGCTGAACGCGGCTGCGCAAGGCCCGCAACCCTACCCCGATTCGCGCCCGCGGTCAGGTGGCGGACAGTAACTGTTTGATCTGTTGCAGCGTGGCCGGATCGTCGATGGTGGTCAGGTCGCCCGGGTCGCGCTGCTCGCAGACGGCCTGGATCGCCCGGCGCAGCAGCTTGCCGCTGCGGGTCTTGGGCAGGCCGCTCACGAAGCGCACGCGCGCAGGCCGCGCCAGGGCGCCGAGCTGGTCGGCCACGACCTTCATGATCTCGCCCTCGAGCTGAAGCGCCGCATCGGCATCGGTCACGGCCAGGCCGTCCTTCGGCACGACGAAGGCCATCGCCACCTGCCCCTTGAGCGTGTCGGCCACGCCGACGACCGCCACCTCGGCCACGTTGGCGTGGCCCGAGATGCTCTCCTCGATCTCGCGCGTGCCCAGCCGGTGGCCGGCGACGTTGATCACGTCGTCGGTGCGGCCCAGGATGTAGAAATACCCGTCGGCGTCGCGGATGCCCCAGTCGAAGGTCGAATAGACCATCTTGCCCGGCACGCTCTTCCAGTAGGTGTTGACGAAGCGGGCGTCGTCCTTCCACACGGTCTGCATGAAGCCGGGCGGCGTCGGGCCCTCGACCACGACCACGCCCTTCTCGTTCGCGCCGGTGAGTTCCTCGCCGGTCGACTCGTGCAGGATCTTGATGCGGTAGCCGTACATCGGCACGCCGGGGCTGCCGAACTTGCTGGGCTTGGCTTCCACGCCGTTGGCGATGGTGATCATCGGCCAGCCCGACTCGGTCTGCCAGTAGTTGTCGATGATCGGCACGCCCAGGCCGTCGCTGATCCAGCGCGCGGTCGGTTCGTCCAGCGGCTCGCCGGCCAGGAACAGCGCGCGCAGGGTCGACAGGTCGTACTTCTTGAGCAGCGCCGGGTCTTGTTTCTTGAGCACGCGCACCGCGGTGGGCGCGCTGAACATCACCGTCACCTTGTACTTCTCGACCAGGCGCCACCAGATGCCGCCGTCCGGCTGCTGGTCGAGGCCCTGCGTGGGCAGGCCCTCGTACATGATGGTGGCCATGCCCGCGATCAGCGGGCCGTAGACGATGTAGCTGTGGCCCACGACCCAGCCGATGTCGCTGGTCGAGAAGTAGGTTTCGCCGGGGCGGCCATCGAAGATGTGCTTCATGCTTGCGGCCAGCGCCACGGCATAGCCGCCCACGTCGCGCTGCACGCCCTTGGGCTTGCCGGTGGTCCCGCTCGTGTAGATGGTGTAGCTGATGTCGGTCGAGGCCAGCCAGGTGCAGGGGACCTGCGCGTCCAGGTGCTTGTGCCTCAGCTCGCCCGCCAGATGGTCGCGGCCGGCCACCAGCGTCATCGGCGCCAGGCCGCGGTCGGTCAGCAGCACGGCCTCGGGCTTGTGCTTCGACAGGCGGATGGCTTCGTCGAGCAGCGGCTTGTACGCGATGACCTTGCCGCCGCGCGAGCCCGCATCGGCGCTCACGACCACCTTGGGCTCGGCGTCCTCGATGCGGGTGGCCAGCGAGCCGCTGGCGAAGCCACCGAACACCACGCAATGGATGGCCCCGATGCGCGCGCAAGCCAGCATCGCGAAGGCAGCCTCGGGAATCATCGGCATGTAGATGAGCACGCGGTCGCCCTTGCCCACGCCCAGTTCGACGAGGCTGGCGGCGGTGCGCTGCACCTCGGCATGCAGCTCGGCGAAGCTGTAGCTTTTCTCGGTGCCGGTCTCGGTCGACACGAAGATCAGCGCCGGCTGGTCGCCCCGATCGGCCAGGTGCCGGTCGACGGCGTTGTGGCACAGGTTGGTGGTGCCGCCCACGAACCAGCGCGCGAACGGCGGCTGGCTGGCGTCGAGGATCTGCTGCGCGGGCGTGTGCCAGTCGATCAGCTTCGCCTGCTCAGCCCAGAAGGCCTCGGGCGCGTCGACGGACTGGCGGTAGAACTCTTCATAGCGGCTCATTGGGATCTGTCTCCTGTTTTATGGATGCCGTTCCGGACTCACGCCGAAACTGAATTCATAATTATGGGAGTCGATCTTGCGGGAAGCTGACAGCCGCGGCAATCCGGGCGACCCCCTTGCCGGGCCGCCCCTCAACAGCAATTCAGTAGATCAGCGGATCAGCGCCTGCAGGTCGCGGAACGCCGGATGCTCGGCGGTGCGCAGCCACTCGAAGCCGACCATCTCGGTGGTCACGAGTTCCGCGCCCGCGCCAGCCAGGCGGTCGAAGGCCGCGTCGCGGTTGCGCTCGGTGCGCGAACTGCAGGCGTCGGTGACGACCCACACGTCGAACTCGTCCTCGAGCAGGTCGAGCGCGGTCTGCAGCAGGCAGACATGGGCTTCGCAACCGGCGATGACGATGGTGTTGCGCTCTTCGGCCGCGGCTGGGGGCTTCTGCAGGTGCTTGGGCAGGCTGCGGGCGTTGCCCTGCGGCGCCGCCTTGGCGGGCGGACGCAGCCATTCGCCAAGCCCCTCCTCCACGCCGCTGAAATGCATCTTGGCCAGCGTCTTGCGGCAGAAGGCGCGGATCTCGGGCAGGTTCTCGCCCAGCTTGGACGGGTTCTGCTCGGTGCCCCAGACCGGCACGTCGACCCATTGCGCCATCTGGCCCAGGCGCGCCGCGTTGCGCGCTGCCGCCTCGCCTTCGAAGATCGCCGGCATCAGCCGCGCCTGGTAATCGACCAGGACGAGTTGGGATTGCGTGGCGTCGAGCAGCATGGACTTCTTCTTTCAGGTATCGGTTGAACTGGGCTGAACCGTACCACCGAAAAGCGCGGGTTTCGCGGGATCGTCCGCCGTTGCCACTGGGGAAGATCGCTGCACCAACTGCGCGAGGTAGGTCTTGAACAGCGCATCGGCCGACTGCCTGAACATGCGGATGCGCCCCGTGTGCTGCATCAGCAGCAGCCCGACGCCGTGCGCGAACAGCGCCGTGTTCTCCTGCTGCGCGAGGTCGGCATCGAGGCCCAAAGCGAGCAACGCCTCTTCACAGGGACGCAGGGCGTCGTAGAGGCGGTCGTTCAGTTCGTGGTCGAGCGCGTGCGTGAGCCCCCGGGGCCGCATGCCGTGCACCAGATAGAAGCCGAGGTCGAGGTCGCGCGGGTTCGCCGCGTAGAAGTCGAACCAGGCCTGGGCCTTGGCGGCCAGGATCTGGTCGGGCCGGCGCTCGGACACCGCCACCTCGGCCACCGCAGCCTGCAGGCGCAGCAACGACTCGTCGAGCAAGGCCGCGTAGATCGCCTCCTTGCTCTCGAAGTACGAATAGATGGCGCCCGGCGTGTAGCCGGCTTTCTTCGCGATCTCACGGATGCTCGCGCCCTCCATGCCGGCTTCCGCGAACACCGTGCGGGCGGCGTCGAGCACCAGGGCGCGGCGGGCGTCGGTGAGGGTCTGGCGGCGTTGGAGCTTGGCGTGCATGGGCGGGACTATAGCCCTCGGCCTGTTCGTTGATCAATTTTTCGAACGTTGATCTAAAAATTGAACAGTGTTTAAATCTTCGCGCCAACGGTCAAAAAATCCCCACGAGCCCCTGGAGACAACACGCATGAATGCCCCGCCTTCCGACGCCCTCCTCATGTCCGGCGCCGACTACCGTGAATCGCTGCGCCGCTACACGCCCACCGTGTTCGTCGACGGCCGCCGCGTCACCAGCGTGGCCGACGAGCCGGCCTTCCAGCCCGGCATCAACGCCATCGCCCTCACCTACGACCACGCGCTGAAGCCCAAGTACGCGCCGCTCATGACCGCCGTGCAGCACACCAGCGGCAAGCGCGTGAACCGCCTTTCGCACATCAACACGAGCTCGGGCGACCTGCTCAACAAGCTCGAGGCCGTGCGGCTGGTGTGCCAGGAAACCGGCTGCGCCCAGCGCTACCTGACGCACGACGCGCTCAACGCCATCGCCCAGGTGTCGGCGCGCATCGACGACGCGCGCGGCAGCACCGAGCACACCGCGCGCTTCCACAATTACCTGCACCGTATCCAGGACCAGGACCTGACCCTGGGCGTCGCCATGACCGACGCCAAGGGCGACCGCAGCCGCCGGCCGCACGAGCAGGCGAACGTCGACAGCTACCTGCACGTGGTCGAGCGCAACGCGCGCGGCATCGTCATCTCGGGCACCAAGGCCATCGTGACCGGCGCGCCGTACGTGCATGAACTGCTGGTCATGCCCTGCCGCAACATGGGCAAGGAAGACGCCGACTTCGCCGTCTGCTGCGCCGTGCCGCTCGATGCGCCCGGCCTCACCATCGTCGCGCGGCCGGCCGGCCGACCCGGCGAGAAGCTCGAGCACGGCGACGCCCTCTTCAGCCGCAAGTACGGCCAGAGCACCGGCGTGTGCCTGTTCGACCGGGTGTTCGTGCCGTGGGAGCGCGTGTTCTACGCCGGCGAATGGGAGCACTCGGGCCACCTGACCTACAGCTACGCCACGCACCACCGCCACAGCTGCATCGCGGCCCGCGCCGGCTTCGGCGACCTGCTGATCGGCGCCGGCGCGCTGATGTGCGAGGCCAACGGCTTCGACCCCGGCAAGGAAAGCCACCTGCGCGAGCAGATGGTCGAACTCATCACCATCACCGAGAGCTTCTTTGCCTGCGGCGTGGCGGCCAGCGTCTACGGCACGGCCGACGACCACTGCGAGGTCTTCATGCCCGACCCGGTGTTCAGCAACATCGGCAAGCTGCTGCTCGCGACGAAGATCTACGACATGCACCGCATCGCGCACTACGTGAGCGGCGGCCTGATCGTCACCCTGCCCGGCCCGGACGAGGACCACAACCCCGAGACCGCGGCGCGGCTGTCCGACGTGCTGCGCGCCAACCCCGCCATTCCCTACGAGCAGCGCATCGAGACGGCCCGCTTCATCGAAGACCTGACGGCCGGCTACCAGGGTGGCTGGTACAGCGTGATCAGCCTGCATGGCGGCGGTTCGCCGGCGGCGATGAAGCAGGAAATCTGGCGCAACTACCCGGTGGGATCGAAGGTCGAGCTGGTCGAGCGCCTGCTCGAGCGCGGCATCGCGGCCGACGGCACACCGGCCGCCGCGCCGCACGACCCGCGCCGCGCCATCACGAAGAACCGCCAGCCCGGCAAGTGCTGCGACACCGGCTGTACCGTGCCGGGGCAGCCCGTGATGGTCGACCTGCCAATTCCGGTGTCGCGCACCTAGACTCCGGCGGATGCAGACCCTGTCGCTCCTGCGCCACCGCCTCGCCCTGCTCCTCGGTGCCGCCTCGCTGCTGCTGCTCGCCGGCTGCGGCGGGTTGCGGGCGGCCGAAGTGCCGCTGGCCACCACGCTGGAAAAGAGCAGTTGCACCCGCAACGCCGACACGCTGATCGTGCTGCTGCCCGGCGCGTACTCGGCGCCCGAGGAGTTCGTGCGCGAAGGCTTCATCGACGCCCTGAACGAGAACCGGCTCGCGGTCGACACCCTGCGCGTCGATGCCCACATGGGCTACTACCGCAACAAGACCATACTCGACCGGCTGGATCGGGACGTGATCGCACCGGCGCGCCGCCAGGGCTACAAGGCGATCTGGATCGCAGGCATCTCGGTCGGCGGTTTCGGCGGGCTGCTGTACGCCCAGACGCACCCCGGCGACCTCGCCGGCCTGGTCGTGCTGGCGCCGTACCTGGGCGAACGCGTGCTGAGCCAGGACATCGCCAACGCCGGCGGCGTAGCGCGCTGGCGCGGCCCGCTCGACGCGCCACCGGGCAGCGACCCGCGCACGCCCAGCGACACGCAGCTGTGGCAATGGCTGCGCGGCTACGTCGGCCACACCCGCACCTTCGGCGACCGGCCGCCGCTGTACCTGGGCTACGCGCTCGACGACCGCTTCGCCTTCAGCCACCGGCTGCTGGCTGGGGCGCTGCCGGCGGAACGCGTGGTCACGACCGAAGGCGGGCACGACTGGCCCGAGTGGCGGCGGCTCTGGCGCCGCCTGCTGCCGACGCTGCCGCTGCCGGGCTGCCCGGGCTGAGGCGCCCTTCAGTTCGGCCGCAGGCGCAGCAGCTTGCCGTCGGACTCGTCGGTGAGCACGTAGAGCAGGTCATCCGGCCCCTGCTTCACGTCGCGGATGCGGGCCCGGCCGTCGGCCAGCAGCTTGTGCTCGGCGACGACCTTGTCGTCCTTGAGCTCGATGCGGTCGAGATAACCGAACTTCAGCGAGCCCACGAACAGGTTGCCCTTCCAGCCGGCGCCATAGCGGTCACTGGTGAGGAAGGCCATGCCCGAGGGCGCGATCGACGGCACCCAGTAGTGCAGCGGCTGCTCCATGCCGTCCTTGCGGGTGATGCCCTCGCCGATCTTGCCGCCGCCGTAGTTCTCGCCGTAGGTGATCACCGGCCAGCCGTGGTTGACGCCGGCGCGCGGGATGTTGATCTCGTCGCCGCCCTGCGGGCCGTGCTCCGTCATCCAGAAGCGGCCGTCGGGCGCGAGCGTCGCGCCCTGGCTGTTGCGATGGCCGTAGCTCCAGATCTCGGGCAGCGCCCCCGGCTTGCCGACGAAGGGGTTGTCTTTCGGCACGCTGCCGTCCTTGGCGATGCGCACCACCTTGCCGTGGTGGTTGTCGAGCGTCTGCGCATCGTCCTTGCGGCTGAAGCGGTCGCCGAGCGTGAGAAAGAGGTTGCCGTCGCGGGCCTCGACGATGCGGCAGCCGAAGTGCGCGCGGCTCGCGACCTTGGGCTTCTGGCTGAAGAGGACCTTCAATGCTTCCAGCTTCGTGCCGTCGGCCGACAGGCGCGCACGCGCGAGCGCGGTGCTGTTGGCCGATCCGCCGGCCGTCTCGGGTTCCGAATAACAGAAGTACAGGGTGCGGTTCTGCGCGAAGCCGCTGTCGGCCAGCACGTCGAGCAGCCCGCCCTGCCCGCCCGCCGCGATGGGCGGTAAGCCTTGGATCGGTGTGCCCAGCTTGCCGTCGGCCGCCACCAACCGCAAGCGGCCGGGCTTCTCGGTGACCACGAAACGGCCCTCCGGCAGGAAGGCGACGCCCCAGGGGTTCTCAAGACCCGAGGCGACGGTTTCGGTGCGCACCTGCGCCGTGGCCGCGCCAGCCAGGCCACACCCCGCGAGCACCAAGAGGCTTCCCAGGGAGCGAAGAAAGGAACGATTTCGCAAGTTCATGAAGATTTCCTGAATTTGAGGCCGTCTTGACAACAAATGGAATGCACATATCGACTTTTAAGACTTTGAAGTCATATCGGCCGAGGTGTTTACATTCGAATCCTTATGCCGCATAAACGTTCACCGTTACATTTTTTCTTCCGCCGGATCGAAAAAACACATGTAAATCAATGGTTTACGCACGCATTCAACAATTCAGATTAAATTGACATAACTGCGCGTCATCAATATCCTACGCGCCATGCGTTTTTTCGTCATACCCGTATCCCTCCTGTTCGCCGTGGCCGTCCACGCCGCCCCCCCTCAACAGGATCGATCGGATGAGATGGACCGAATCCTTGCCGAACGCGGCCTGGTCGGCCAGTTCCATCAGGTTCGCCAGACCGTCGCAGAGCGCACGTCCGACCTCGTCGTGACCGCCATCGGTTTCCTCGGCGTTCCTTACCGCCGTGGCGGCAACACCGCCGAATCCGGCTTCGACTGCAGCGGCTTCGTCCGCGCCATGTACAACCAGACGGTGGGCCACGTGCTCCCGCGCCGCGCCGAAGAACAGGCCGCCGCCACCGAGAAGATCGACCGCAGCCAGCTCAAGCCCGGCGACCTCGTGTTCTTCAACACCATGCGCCGCACCTTCAGCCACGTCGGCATCTACGTCGGCGAAGGCAAGTTCATCCACTCCCCCCGCTCCGGCGCCCAGGTCCGTGTCGAAGACATGAACGGCAGCTACTGGCAGCGCCGCTTCGACGGCGCCCGCCGCGTGCTCAGCGGCCAGGGCGACGAGGTCAAGGCGGCGGCCATGGGCACCGCCAGCGACTGATTAGGCGCCCCGAATCCAGGACGAAAAAAATCCCGCCGCGGCGGGATTTTTTGTGGGCGCTCGATCGGCGCCGTAGGGCGCCGTAGCGCCTCTCGATCAGGCCGCCTTCTTCGCCGGCGGCAGGTCCGTGCAGGTGCCGTGTGCCACTTCCGCCGCCATGCCGATGCTTTCGCCCAGCGTCGGGTGCGGATGGATGGTCTTGCCGATGTCGATCTCGTCCGCGCCCATCTCGATGGCCAGCGCGATCTCGCCGATCATGTCGCCGGCGTGCGTGCCGACGATGCCGCCACCCAGGATGCGGTGCGTCTCGGCGTCGAACAGCAGCTTGGTGAAGCCTTCGTCGCGACCGTTGGCGATGGCGCGGCCCGATGCGGTCCACGGGAAGTGGCCCTTCTTGACCTTGATGCCTTCGGCCTTGGCCTGGTCTTCGGTGAGGCCGACCCATGCCACTTCGGGGTCGGTGTAGGCCACGCTGGGAATCACGCGGGCGTTGAAGGCGGCGCTGGACAGCTCCTTGTCGCCCTTCTGCTCGCCGGCGATCACTTCAGCCGCCACATGCGCCTCGTGCACCGCCTTGTGCGCCAGCATGGGCTGGCCCACGATGTCGCCGATGGCGAAGATGTGCGGCACATTGGTGCGCATCTGGATGTCGACCGGAATGAAGCCGCGGTCGCTCACCGTGATGCCGGCCTTCTCGGCGCCGATCTTCTTGCCGTTCGGGCTGCGGCCCACGGCCTGCAGCACGAGGTCGTACACCTGCGGTTCCTTCGGTGCGTTCTCGCCCTCGAAAGTGACCTTGATGCCTTCCTTCGTGGCTTCGGCGCCGACCGTCTTGGTCTTGAGCATGATGTTGTCGAAGCGCGGCGCGTTCATCTTCTGCCAGACCTTCACGAGGTCGCGGTCGGCGCCCTGCATCAGGCCGTCGAGCATCTCGACCACATCGAGGCGCGCGCCCAGCGTCGAATACACCGTGCCCATTTCGAGGCCGATGATGCCGCCGCCCAGCACCAGCATGCGCTTGGGGTCGGTGCCCATCTCGAGCGCGCCGGTCGAGTCGACCACGCGCGGGTCCTTCGGCATGAAGGGCAGGCTCACCGACTGCGAACCGGCCGCGATGATCGCGTTGCGGAACTTGACGGTCTGCTTTTTCCCGGTGGTGTCCCAGCTCGTGCCGGAGGTCTCTTCGACTTCCAGGTGGTACGGGTCGATGAAGTTGCCCACGCCGCGCAGCACCGTCACCTTGCGCATCTTGGCCATGGCCGTGAGGCCGCCGGTGAGCTTGCCCACCACCTTGTTCTTGTGGCCGAGCAGCTTGGCGCGGTCGACCGTGGGCGCGGCGAAGCTCACGCCCAGGTCGGCGAAGTGCTTCACCTCGTCCATGACGGAAGCCACGTGCAGCAGCGCCTTGGAGGGAATGCAGCCGACGTTCAGGCACACGCCGCCGAGCGTGGCGTAGCGTTCGATCAGCACGACCTTCAGGCCGAGGTCGGCCGCGCGGAAGGCGGCCGAGTAGCCGCCGGGGCCGGCACCCAGCACGACCACGTCGCACTCGACATCGACCTTGCCGCCGTAGCTGGACACCACCACGGACGCTGCCGCGGCGGGGGCTGATGCAGCCGCCTTGGGCGCAGGCGCAGCAGCGGCCGCAGGTGCGGGTGCCGCAGCAGCCGGTGCGGGCGCGGCGGCCCCGTCGACTTCGAGCGTCAGCACGACCGAGCCTTCCTTGACCTTGTCGCCCACCTTCACGGCCAGCGACTTCACCACGCCGGCCGCCGACGAGGGAATTTCCATCGAGGCCTTGTCCGATTCGACCGTGATGAGCGACTGCTCGGCCTTGACCGTGTCGCCGACGTTGACCAGCACCTCGATCACCGCGACTTCGTCGAAGTCGCCGATGTCCGGCACCTTGATGTGTTGTTCGCTCATTTGGACACTTTCAGTTTGAGTGTGAGAACGTCGGCCGGCAGGGCCGAATTGCGATCGAATTCGCAGGCGGCGGCGATGCCCGCCTCCGCCACATCGCGCGCGTTGCGCGACTTGTTGTCATAGGCCGCGTGCATGGCGCCGAGCGCGAAGCTGCGTCCCGAGCCGATGGCCCAGTACTGCTTGAACTCGAACACCTCGCGGTAGCTGTAGATGCCGTAGATGCCGCTCGGGTTGGCCAGCAGCATGGTGAACTGGCTCGACTCGTAGGGCTCGTGCTCGTCTTCCTTGGTCTGCATGAAGAACGAGTCCTTCAGCACCGGATGCAGCTGCGTGAAGGTGTGGAACACCTCGTGCTTGCTGCCGAACTGCAGCGCCTCGCGCGGCTGGGCCGCCAACGCATGCTGGAGCACCAGCTGGTGCGCGGCGGCGCCCGCCACCGCGAACAGGCTCTGGCCCGCGGCATCCTCGACGGTGAAGATCTTCTGGTTCGCTTCGGCGTTGTGCGACATGCGCGTGTCGCCGAAGGTCACCAGCGAGTCTGCCGCCATCGTGACCTGGCCGCCTTTGCGGACGGCCACTACGGTGGTCATAGCAGGATGCGACGGTAGTCCGCGAGCACTTGCCCCAGGTAGGCGTTGAAACGCGCAGCCAGGGCGCCATCGATCACGCGGTGGTCGTACGACAGCGACAGCGGCAGCGTGAGGCGCGGCACGAACTGCTTGCCGTCCCACACCGGCTTCATCTGGCCCTTGGAGAGGCCGAGGATGGCCACTTCGGGGGCGTTGATGATGGGCGTGAAGTGCGTGCCGCCGATGCCGCCGAGCGAGCTGATCGAGAAGCAGCCGCCCTGCATGTCGGCCGAGCCGAGCTTGCCGTCGCGCGCCTTCTTGGCGAGTTCGCCCATCTCGGCGCTGATCTGCAGGATGCCCTTCTTGTCGGCATCTTTCAGCACCGGCACCACGAGCCCGTTGGGCGTGTCGGCCGCGAAGCCGATGTTGTAGTACTGCTTGTAGACGAGCTGGTCGCCGTCCAGGCTGGTGTTGAAGTCGGGGAATTTCTTCAGCGCCGCGACCACCGCCTTGATCACGAAGGCGAGCATCGTGACCTTGATGCCCGACTTCTCGTTCTCCTTGTTGGTGGAGACGCGGAAGGCCTCGAGCTCGGTGATATCGGCTTCGTCGTTGTTGGTGACGTGCGGAATCATCACCCAGTTGCGGTGCAGGTTCGCGCCGCTGAGCTTCTTGATGCGCGACAGGTCCTTGCGCTCGACGGCGCCGAACTTCGTGAAGTCGACCTTCGGCCACGGAATGAGGCCCAGCGCCGCGCCGTCACCACCACCTGCCGGCGCCTTGGCCGCCGAGGCCTTGGTGCTGGCCTGGCCGCTCATCACGGCCTTGGTGAAGTTCTGGACGTCTTCCTGCGTGATGCGGCCCTTGAGGCCGGAACCCTTGACCTCTTCGAGCGGCACGCCGAGTTCGCGTGCGAACTTGCGCACCGAGGGCGAGGCGTGCGGCAGGCTGCCGGTGGGGGCCGACGTCGGCTGGTGGGCCGGGGCGGCTGCAGCAGGTGCTGCGGCGGCCGGTGCAGGTGCGCTGGCGGTTGCTGCGGCGGGCGCGGCAGCCGCAGCCTGTGCCGGCGCGGGTGCTGGTGCCGCGGCACCTGCGGCGCCTTCGAGCACCGCGATCAGATCGCCGATGTTGACGGTGTCGCCCACCTTGACCTTGAGTTCCTTCAGCACGCCGGCAGCCGACGACGGGATTTCCATCGAGGCCTTGTCCGACTCCACCGTGATCAGCGACTGCTCGGCGGCGATGGTGTCACCCACCTTCACCAGCAGCTCGATGACCGCGACGTCCTTGAAGTCGCCGATGTCCGGCACCTTGACGTCGACCGGGCCCGACGCAACCGCTGCAGCCGGAGCGGCAGCAGCCGGTGCAGGCGCTGCGGCAGCGGGTGCTGCGGCAGCAGGCGCAGCGGCCGGCGCCGGGGCGGCGGCAGCCGCGCCCTCGGCCTCGACCACCAGCACCACCGAGCCTTCCTTGACCTTGTCGCCCACGGCGACCTTGATTTCCTTGACCACACCGGCCGTGGACGACGGGATTTCCATCGACGCCTTGTCCGATTCGACCGTGATGAGCGACTGTTCGGCCTTGACCGTGTCGCCCACCTTCACGAGCACCTCGATCACCGCGACTTCATCGAAATCGCCGATGTCCGGCACCTTCACTTCCACTGCTGCCATATCGTTGTCTCCCGCCGTCAGGCGCCGTTCGTTCGTTGGTTGTTGATGTTCAAGCGTAAAGCGGGTTGACCTTGTCGACATTGATGCCGTACTTCTTGATCGCCTCCACCACCTTGGCCACCGGCACGGTGCCATCTTCGCTCAGCGCCTTGAGCGCGGCCACGACGATGTAGTGACGATTGATCTCAAAGTGTTCGCGCAGCTTGGCGCGGAAGTCGCTGCGGCCGAAACCGTCGGTGCCCAGCACCTTGTAGTTACGGCCCTTGGGCACGAAGGGACGGATCTGCTCGGCGTAGGCCTTCATGTAGTCGGTCGACGCGATCACCGGACCGGTCGAGGCAGCGAGCTGCTCGGCCACGAAGGGCACGCGCGGCGTCTGGTCGGGGTGCAGCAGGTTCCAGCGGTCGGCGTCCTGGCCGTCGCGGGTCAGCTCGTTGAAGCTCGGGCAGCTCCACACCGAAGCCGACACGCCCCATTCCTTCTCGAGCAGTTCCTGTGCGGCAAAGCTCTCGCGCAGGATGGTGCCGCTGCCCAGCAGTTGCACGGTCGGTGCTTCCTTGGCGCCCTTGGCGGCCTTGACCACCGGGCCCTGCTTGGACAGGTACATGCCCTTGATGATCTGCTCTTCGGTGCCGGGCTGCAGGCCGGGCATCGCGTAGTTCTCGTTGAGCAGCGTCAGGTAGTAGTAGACGTTGTCCTGCTTCTCGACCATGCGCTTCAAGCCGTGGTGCAGGATCACGCCGACTTCGTGCGCGAAGGTCGGGTCGTAGCTCACGCAGTTCGGGATGGTGTTGGCCAGGATGTGGCTGTGACCGTCTTCGTGCTGCAGGCCTTCGCCGTTCAGCGTGGTGCGCCCCGAGGTGCCGCCGAGCAGGAAGCCG